>TARA_R110002126_G_scaffold10527_5_pt1 | contig 216959 bp, 216 predicted proteins | sample TARA_R110002126 | Tara Oceans TARA_R110002126 (sample SAMEA4397536) | marine metagenome | biome: Polar Biome; feature: [DCM] deep chlorophyll maximum layer (ENVO:01000326); material: water (ENVO:00002006), including particulate matter (ENVO:01000060) such as... | depth 30 m
TACCCGAGAACCAAAAATTATCCATATGATACAAATACTTAACCTATTTTTCCTTGTGCGCTGCACGGATTTTGCACGGTTCGCGTCAACGTATAATGTTCGCAAAGCCTTATAAGGCAGACCTCCATCGGAGCAGACAAGGTCTAAGAAGCCATCAGTAGATACTGCTCACCTTCGCTTCTGACGATTGGCTCAATCGGTAGTAAGCGCCCGACGAAGCAACATCTCTTGACTACCTTTTGGAGTCAGGTTCCAGAATAGATTGACGCCGCCACCGACAGTTTTTCCGACCTCTACGGAGACCAGACCTAAGGCCATCAGTTGTATCTTGATGGTCTGAAAGATTTCGTCCTTCAACTGATGACGGTGCGCATCGGACGGCTCCGAATTATATCTTTGCCACAGGCTTTTCCCAATAAGGCCGCTCATAACCGAGTCCTGCTTAGCCTGCATCAGATGGGGGGCGATCAATGAGAAGATCTCGCCGAAGTCAGTCCTAAGCTCGAAATTGGCGTTTCGCGAGCTGTACCCATTAAGGTGAGTATATTGCCCATGGACGCTAATAGGAGTATCGAGCCCAGCCAGATTCTCTGGAAGAATATTCGCCGGTAATGCATCCTGCAAAGCCTGCTTGAGCTTTTCATTCTGTTCTTGTAGCGACACAAGCTTTTCGAGGGTGTCAGTCGAAGAGGATTGGTCTCCCCGAATCCAGCCGGGCCGTTGCTTGGTTGCTTTGGCATGATCAAGCGCTTCTCGGACGGCTAATTTGAGTCCATCGATGCTAGTCCAACCTTTCCGGACACGTCCGGTTGAAGCTGTCTGAATGAACTGCTCCAGCTTATCGCGGCTTTCAGCGTTAGTTTCTGTCCTACTCACAGGTAGATCACCACGATCATCCCGAAGCATAACTAGTACTGGAACCCCAATTTCTACTGTGTAGGCGTACTCTTTCTCAGTGTAGCTTTTCCCGTCGGACGCCAAGGAACCATATCGCCCTGCAATTAGAAGTATATAGTAGTCGCACTGACTAATGACGGTCTTAATGAACTCAAACTGTTCCTCATCTGCGGCAGGAAAAGCTTCCATCCCCACAGGGAAGTCGCCCGCTCTGATTATCGTCTGCTCAACAGCTTTTCGCTCATCTTTAAGATCCTCATACGTCGAACTGATGAATACCTGAAATTTTTTGTCACTCACGATCAATCCTCTGGGTCGTTTTCCAATAAGCTTAAGTCATGCACGCTCCTCAGCGTCTCTTCAATCCCAAGTAGAGAGCCAAGTGGCTTGCCCTGAAAGCAAGTGAGTTCAGCGTTTCGAGTCTCTGGCGCGTATCTGAAGGGCAAACCTGTGCATTGGCGGACCAACAACCTGCGCCCTTGGTCACTGCTTCGATCATAAGAAAAGATGATTTTGAGCCTGCCCCCATAGAAGGGGCAGGTTGCTCCGCATGCGTCCTTCAGTAGACATTGCGTGGCACGCTAGGTTCTAACTGTAATCGCACTCTTAGACTGCACGTATTTTGCGCGGATTTGCACGGAATGCTGTGCGAATTCACATTAGAATGCAGCAAAACGCACTAAAAGGTGGGAGCCAAAAATAAACTAAAATTTGATATTAAACAATAAAAACATACACTTGATGGTGACCCCGATTGGATTCGAACCAATAACCTGCCCCTTAGGAGGGGGCTGCTCTATCCAGTTGAGCCACGGGGCCGCCAGTCTAGCTTTAGCAAGCCGGGGTGGGGGCGTCACCCGCAAAAAGTGGCGTGGTGGTTTTGGTGCGCGGCCTCGTGATGCCTTGCGCCATGCTCACAATCTACGTTAGCGTGAGACACTGGTTGAACAGCAGGATATTGCCTTTGTCACAGACCCCAAAACGCCCGTTAACGCTTCGTGATGTATCTGACGCCTGTGGCGTGTCGGAAATGACGGTCAGCCGTGTGCTGCGCAAACGTGGCGATGTGTCAGAGGCGACGCGCCTGCGGGTTCTGGCCGCCGCAAAAGAGCTGGGGTACGTGCCCAACCAGATCGCAGGGTCGCTGGCGTCGCAGCGGGTGAACCTTGTCGCTGTTATCATTCCGTCGCTGTCGAACATGGTATTCCCCGAGGTTTTGAACGGCATTAATCAGGTGCTCGAGGATACGCCGCTTCAGCCTGTTGTCGGGGTGACGGATTACATGCCCGAAAAGGAAGAGCGCGTTTTATACGAGATGCTGTCCTGGCGGCCATCAGGTGTGATTATCGCGGGGCTTGAGCATTCGGAGGCGACCCGCGCCATGTTGAAAAACGCAGGCATTCCTGTGGTCGAGATCATGGATGTCGACGGACGTCCGATTGACGCCGTCGTGGGGATTTCGCACCGTCGCGCCGGTCAGGAAATGGCCAAGGCGATCCTGAAAGAAGGCTACGAGCATATCGGGTTCATGGGCACCAAGATGCCGCTGGACCACCGTGCCCGTAAACGGTTTGAAGGGTTCACCGAAGGTCTGGCGAAGGCGGGGATTGAGATCGAGGACCGCGCGTTTTATTCCGGTGGATCAGCGCTGGCCAAGGGCCGCGAGATGACCCAAGAGATGCTGGAGCGGTCGCCCGATCTGGATTTTCTGTATTATTCCAACGACATGATCGGGGCCGGGGGGCTGCTATACTTGATCGACCAAGGCATCGATATCCCCGGTCAGATCGGGCTGGCGGGCTTTAACAATGTCGAGCTGTTGCAAGGGTTGCCGCGGCAGCTGGCAACGATGGATGCGTGTCGCGCTGAAATCGGCCGCGCAGCGGCGCAGATCATTCTGAACGACACTCTGGATGAACCAGACCCTGATCTGCAAACCCATGTTACGATGACGCCAACCCTTTCACTGGGGGATACCTTGCGCCGCAAACGTAGCGGATGAATACCCTCACGCTCAGCAATCAGGACGCGCGGCGTCTGTTTTTACACCGCCATTTGCTAAGCGACGCGCCGCAGGGCGATGCAAAGGGTGACGCACTGTTGCAGGTCATCGAGCAGTTGGGGTTCGTCCAGTTGGACAGCATCAACACCGTTGCGCGGGCGCATGATCTGATCTTGTTTTCGCGCAAGCCGCGGTATCGCCCCAGCGGGTTAAAGCGGCTTTATGAAAACGATAACGCGCTGTTTGAACATTGGACTCACGACGCTGCGGTGATCCCGATGGCATATTACCCCTATTGGGAAATGCGCCGTCGGCGCGATGCGGAAAACCTGCGCAAGCGGTATCGCAACTGGCACAAGCACGACTTTGAAGCGCAGTTTGACAAGCTTTTGGATCAAATCCGCGAACAGGGGCCTGTTTGTTCTGCCGATGTGGGTAAGGATGAAAAGCGTTCAAACAGCGGTTGGTGGGATTGGCACCCGTCAAAGACCGCGTTGGAATATCTTTGGAGGACGGGGGCATTGCATGTCATTGGACGTGACGGGTTCCAGAAACGCTATGATCTGACCGAACGGGTGTTGGACGCGCAGCTGTGTGACACGACTGCCGCGCCGGATGAAACGGCGACGATTGACTGGTGTTGTAATGGTGCCTTGGAAAGGCTGGGCTTTGCCACCCATACCGAGCTGGCCGCATTTTGGGATCACATCAGCCCCGCAGAGGCCAAGGATTGGGTGGCTCGTGAACTGGCCGATGGACGATTGCAGCCCATCATGGTGACATGTGCCAGTGGCGAAACGCGTGGGGCTTTTGCCCGCCCCGACATCGCGAATGATCCGGCCTTGCAGATCGGACCAACGCAGCGGTTGCGCGTGCTCAGCCCCTTTGATCCGGCCTTGCGCGACCGCAAGCGGGCGGAACGATTGTTTGGCTTTAACTACAGGGTGGAGATGTTCGTCCCCGAGGCCAAGCGTACCTATGGCTATTATGTTTTTCCGATCCTGCAAGGCGACAGCATTATTGCCCGCGTTGACATGAAGGCGTTTCGCGACCGCGACACTTTGGTGGTGCGCGCGCTTTGGCCAGAGCCGGGCACACGGTGGGGCAAGGGCAAGCAAAGCGCGTTCGAGGCTGAGTTGACGCGGTTAACCAAGCTGGCAGGCGTATCTCAGGTCAGCTTTGACGATGATTGGCTGCGCGCGCCGAAATCGAAATAAACAGCACGGTTTATGGGCATTAGCGCGGCCCGTTTTGCGCTACGATGTCATTTTGTAAACATTTTGTTGACGTATTGCATTTCTCTGCCAGAGTGATTTCGAAGGAATCATGACCATGCGTAAGTTAAAACCTTGTCAGCGGGGGTGCTTTTGATGCCCCGCCACGTCGTTGTCATCGGCGCGGGTATTGTCGGCGTTTCCGCAGCGATCTGGCTTCAACGTGCCGGAGCCAAAGTCACCATTATTGATCGCGCTGGCCCCGGTACGGGCACGTCGCATGGCAATGCTGGCGTGTTGGCAGCAAGCGGTGTTGCCCCGGTTACCGGACCCGGCTTGCTGCGCAAGGCACCGTTCATGCTGCTCGACCGCGATGTGCCGCTGTATCTGCGCCTGTCCTATCTGCCGCGCCTGATGCCGTGGTTGGTGAAATACATGGGCTATGCCAATGACACCGACACACGGCGCATTTCGGCGGCGCTTGCCCCGATTGTCAGCGACAGCGTTGAACAGCACAAAAGCCTGACCGCCGAACTGGGCCTGTCCGATTGGGTGACCGACAGCGACTATGTTTTTGCCTATCGCCAGCGCGCAGACTTTGACGCCGAGGCATATACATGGGCGCTGCGTGCGCAGGCCGGGTTTGTCCCCCAGTTGATCGAAGGGGCCGCTGTTCACGACTATGAGCCTGCATTAGGGTCTGAAATCACCTGCTTGGCCACGCTCAAGGATCACGGGTTTATCCGCGATCCGGGGGGCTATGTCGCCGCTTTGGCGCAAGCGTTTGAACAGGCGGGTGGCACGATGATGCAGGCCGAGGTCAAGGATTTCGACCTGACCGACGGCACTGTGACCGCTGTGCAGACGACGCAGGGTGCTGTGGCTTGTGATGATATCGTGCTGGCAACGGGGGTTTGGTCAAAACCGCTGATGGCCAAGCTGGGGCTGAACGTGCCGCTTGAATCCGAACGCGGCTATCACGTGATATTCGAGAACGCGACAGGCGGCCCTTCGCGCCCCGTTATGATCGCCAGTGGCAAATTCGTCGCCACCCCGATGGCCCAAGGTGTGCGCTGCGCAGGTATCCTCGAATTCGGCGGGCTTGAGGCTGGCCCCTCAAAGGCACCGCTGGCCTTGCTGCGCCGTCAGGCCAAGGCGGCGTTTCCGAATTTGAAAGCCAGTAATGAAATCGAGTGGCTGGGGCACAGGCCCGCCCCCACCGACAGCCTGCCCCTGATCGGGCAGGTTGGCACCAGCCGGGTCTATACCGCATTTGGGCACCACCATATCGGGCTGACCGGCGGGCCAAAAACCGGCCGCTTGATTGCAGGCATGATCATGGATCAGCCGACGAATACGGACATGAAACCCTATCATCCACAACGGTTCAGCAACGTCTGAACCACCAAATCACCAACAAGGAGAGTGACATGAAACTGACCAACAAACTGATGACCGGCGTGGCGACTGCTGCGATTGCCATGACCAGCGCGCTGCCCGCACTGGCCGCCGAAAAGTGGGATATGCCAATGGCTTATTCTGCGTCCAACTTCCATTCCGAAAACGGTATGGCATTCGCGAAATGCGTGACCGATGGCACATCCGGCGAGATCGAGATTACCGTTCACCCCGGCGGGTCGCTGATTGCTGGCGCAGATATCAAACGCGCGATCCAGACCGGTCAGGTGCAACTGGGCGAACGCCTGTTGTCTGGTCACCAGAACGAAAACGCGCTGTTTGGCTTTGACTCAATCCCATTCCTTGCGCCGTCCTTCGACGATTCCGCTGCGCTGTGGAAAGCCGCGAAACCCAAGATCGAAGACCTGCTGGCCGAGCAAAACCTGACGCTGCTTTATAACGTGCCATGGCCACCCCAAGGTCTGTATTTCAAGAAAGACGTGAACAGCGTCGAAGACATGAAGGGCGTCAAGTTCCGGTCGTATAACAACGCGACCAGCCGTCTGGCCGAATTGACAGGCATGTTGCCCGTTACAATCGAAGCCGCCGAACTGAGCCAGGCCTTTGCCACTGGCGTTGCTGAATCGATGATCTCGTCAGGTGCGACGGGCTATGACCAAAAGGTCTGGGAAAGCCTGACCAACTTCTACGAAGTCGATGCATGGCTGCCGCGCAACTATATTATGGTGAACAGCGACGTCTGGTCGGACGTGTCTGATGCCAACCAAGGTGTCATCACGACCTGCGCAACCGAGGCTGAAGCACGCGGTTTGCAAGCGTCCAAGGATTACACCCAGTTCACCTATGACGGTCTGCGCGACGGCGGCATGAAGGTTGAACCCGCAAGCGATGCGCTAATGACCGGCCTGCGTGCCGTGGGTGACACCATGACGTCGGAATGGCTGGAATCTGCTGGTGACAACGGCAAGGCCATCGTCGATGGTTACAAATCGATGCAATAAGCATCCCCTCGGCGGCCCCTTCAAACGGGCCGCCGTTTCTTTCCGCCGAACGGAGATTCCCTATGAAAGCCCTGCGCAAATCGCGTGATGCACTTTACCTGATTTCTGGGGCTTTGGCTGCGATGTGTCTGGTCGCGATCCTGTTGCTGATCGTCGTCCAAATGGTCGCCCGCTGGACGGGTGAAGTTTTCCCCGGTGCCGCAAGCTATACCGGATATGCCATGGCAGGGGCCAGCTTTCTTGCCTTTGCCAATGCGCTGAACCGCGGGTCACATATCCGCGTGTCGATCCTGCTGAACGCGTTGCCCGATGGGCCAAAACGGCTGCTGGACATCTGGTGTTTCGGGCTGGCTGCGGCGATTGCGTGGTATTTCACCTATTACGCCTATTGGTTCGTCTATTGGTCGTGGAAGTTCAACGAGATCAGTCAGGCCCAAGACGCCACGGCCCTTTGGATCCCGCAATCGGTGATGGTGGTTGGCGGCGCGATCCTTGCCATTGCCCTGACTGACAACCTGATAAATCTGATCGTGAAGGGCGAACACCGCCTGACCCGCGATCTTGTCGATCAAAGCTTTGGGGAGTGATGCGATGACAGAACTTTACGCAATCGTTCTCTTTCTCGTCGTTCTTTTCTTTCTGCTGGGCACGGGCGTCTGGGTCGGCCTTGCGCTGATGGGTGTTGCCTGGGTCGGGATGGAGCTGTTCACAACGCGCCCCGTCGGTGACGCAATGGTCACGACGATCTGGGCCAGCTCCAGCTCATGGACATTGACCGCCCTGCCGCTGTTCATCTGGATGGGCGAAATTCTGTTCAGAACCCGCCTGTCCGAGGATATGTTCAAAGGCCTGTCGCCTTGGCTGGCAAAACTGCCCGGCGGGTTGGTCCATACCAATATCGTTGGCTGCACTGTGTTCGCCGCCGTGTCCGGATCATCGGCTGCCACGCTGACCACCGTGGGCAAAATGTCGATCCCCGAACTGCGCGCACGCAATTACCCCGAAAAAATGATCATCGGCACGCTGGCTGGTGCCGCGACCCTTGGCCTGATGATCCCGCCGTCGCTGGCGTTGATCGTTTATGGCGTGACCGTGAACGAAAGCATCACCAAACTGTTCTTTGCAGGGGTCTTGCCCGGCTTGTTTCTGGCGGTGATGTTCATGGCCTATGTGGCATTTGTTTCGCTCACCTCCAAAGACTGGAACCCCACGGTTGAACGCGACATGAACTTTACCGACAAGCTGCGTAATTCGCGGTTCTTGTTGCCGGTGTTTGCGCTGATTTCGGTCGTGATCGGGTCGATGTATCTGGGGTTTGCCACCGCAACCGAGGCCGCCGCGATTGGCGTGATTGGCGCGTTGATGCTGGCGCTTATGCAAGGGTCGCTTAACTGGAGCAGCTTTCAGGAAAGCCTGATGGGTGCAATGCGCACCTCGGCGATGATTGCGCTGATCTTGGCCGGTGCTGCGTTTTTGAAATTGTCGATGGGGTTCACTGGTTTGCCGCGTGCCTTGGCCGATGGCATCGCGGGGATGGAGCTGAGCAAATTCCAACTGCTGATGGCGTTGCTGGTGTTCTACATCGTGCTGGGCATGTTCCTTGATGGCATTTCATCCGTGGTGCTGACGATGGCCGTGGTCGAACCGATGGTGCGCGACGCAGGGATCGACCTGATCTGGTTCGGCATCTTTGTTGTGGTTGTCGTCGAGATGGCCCAAATTACCCCGCCCATCGGGTTCAACCTGTTCGTGTTACAGGGTATGACCGACCACGAAATGGGCTATATCACCAAGGCCGCGCTGCCGATGTTCGCGATCATGGTGGTCATGGTGTTCGTGTTGATCTTCTTTCCTGACATCGCCACATGGTTGCCAGACAACATCAGACAAGGGCCATCATGACACCGTTTCCCAAGATCCAGACTGTCGGCCTCAATGGTATTCTGATCAGCTTTGCCGACACCATGTCAGAGCCTGCAAATCGCGCCGCTTTGTCGTTTCGCGCCGCCATCGACGTTGCTGATTGGCCTGAAGTGTCCGAGACAAGCACTTCGCTGGTGTCGACCTTTTTACAGGTCGATTTGGTGACCCAGCCATTGGATGCCATGCTGACGCGGCTGCATGATCTGCTGGACACCCAAGACTGGTACACCGCCTCTTTGCCAGCGGGCCGCACGCTGTGGCACATTCCGACCGTCTACGGCACCGATCTGGCCCCTCAGCTCGAGGAAGCCGCCGAACTGGCGGGCCTTGATCCTGATGCCGCGATTTCGCAGCTGTCGCAGGCACGGGTGCGGGTGCTGACCATCGGTTTTGCCCCCGGACAGCCCTATATGGGCGAGCTGCCGAAAAACTGGGATATCCCGCGCCAACAGGCACTGACGAAATCGGTGCCCGCGGGCGCGTTGATCGTCGCGATCCGGCAGTTGATCGTGTTTACCAACGCGTCCCCCACCGGATGGCGACATATCGGGCAGACGGCGTTCAAGACGTTCCGCCCGCGCAGCGACAGCCCGTTTTCGCTCTCTCCGGGGGACGAGCTGTGCTTTCCCTCTGTGTCGCGCAGCGCATTTGATAATATCCTGTCCACCGACACATCCGGCGCTGGCGGCGCAGAGACTGAGGTGCTGCCATGACCACGACCCTCACCATCCTACAGGCTGGTCCCGCCCTGACAATTCAGGACCGTGGCCGCGCGGGTTGGCTGGCCCAAGGGCTGACCAAAGGCGGGGCCGCCGATCTGGTTGCGCTTTACGAAGGGGCGGCATTGCTGGGCCAGTCGTCAGATATGGCCGCGATCGAGATGACAGGCACCGGTGGTACCTTTACTGCTGACGCCGACATTCGCATTGCCCTGACCGGGGCGAGCATGGCGGCCAATATCGACGGTGAATCTATCGTCTGGAACGCCAGTCACCTGCTGCCCGCAGGGGCCAAGTTGACCATCGGCGGGGCGACATCCGGCACCTATGGCTATCTGCATATCGGCGGCGGCATCGCGACAGAACCGGTTTTGGGTGCTCGCGCCAGCCATCTAAGCGCCGGTCTGGGTGCTGCGCTGAAATCCGGTGAACGCTTGCCGATTGGCCCCGACAAGGGCCGTGGGACGGGCATGCAACTGCCGCGCGACACGCGCTTTGATGGCGGTGTGGTCCGTGTGGTCGCCAGCATGCAAACCGACCGTTTTACACTCGAGGAACGCGAACGATTTACCAACACGCAATTCGTCCGTGATCCCCGCGCCAACCGCATGGGCGTACGCATGGATCACAACGGCGCGGGTTTCCATGCCGAGGGCGGGTTGACCATCCTCTCCGAAGTCATCGTACCGGGCGATATCCAGATCACCGGCGATGGTGCGCCTTTTGTGCTGATGGGTGAATCGCAAACCACGGGCGGCTATCCCCGCATTGGCACAGTGATCCCGCGTGATTTGCCGCGCGTGGCACAAGCACCGGCAGGCACCAAGATCACCTTTGAATTTGTCACACTTGATCAGGCCATCACGCTTGAGACCCAACACCGCCGAGATATCAAGGCGCTGTCGGGCCAGTTGACCGCGCTGATCCGTGACCTTGCAACCATCAAAAACCTGCTTTCCTACCAACTGGTGGGGGGTATGATTTCGGCCACCGACAACCCGTTTGAAAAGGACATCTGACATGATCACCGTCGACCTGAACGCCGATATGGGCGAAAGCTTTGGCCCGTGGAAAATGGGCGATGACGCGGCTTTGTTGAAAATCATCAGCTCGGCCAATATTGCCTGTGGCGGGCATGCGGGTGACGCCGATGTGATGGCAGCGACGATGAAGATGGCGCATGAAAATGGCGTTGGTATTGGCGCGCATCCGGGGTTCATGGACATCGCAGGCTTTGGCCGTAATCGCATGTCAGTGCCGCGCGGCACATTGCAAAATCAGGTCCGCTATCAGGTCGCGGCAAGCGTCGGCATGGCGCGCAGCATCGGGGCGCAGGTGCGCCATCTGAAACTGCACGGCGCGCTGGCCAACATGGCGTCCGAGGATGAAACCCTAGCGCGTGATCTCTACGAGGCAGCCCTTAGCGTGGCACCTGATCTTATTATCATGGTGTTGTCTGCAACCGCGCAACAAGACGCTGCGCAGTCACTGGGCTGTAAATGGGCCGGAGAGATATTTGCCGACCGCGCCTATAACGACAACGCGACGCTGGTGGATCGGTCCCAACCCGGTGCCGTGATCCATGACGCAGCGCTTGCCGGGCAGCGGATGGTCAAGATGGTGCAGGCCGGTGCGATCATCACCGAAAGCGGTAAACACATCCCCGCCGCCATCGACACGATCTGCCTGCACGGTGACACACCAGAGGCGGTCGATATCGCGCGGTCGGTCAAAGCCGCATTGCAAGATGCAGGCATCGCATTGAAGTGTTTCGAGGGGCGCACAGAGGCATAACGCGCGCCCCTGTGGGGCCGAAGCCTACTCCGCGTCGATGCGGTTTTGCTTTTTATAGGTGAACACGCTGCGCTTTGAATGGACTTCATCCAGAATGAACCCTTGGTCCGCAAAGGCGCGTTTGCATTCCTGCATGCCGGGGCGGTGATAGACCTTGCGGTGCAGTTCAATGATCACCAGGTCCACGTCCGACAAATCGGCAGCGCGCAGGAAATCCAGTTCGGCCCCCTCGATGTCCATCATCAAAACATTATGGGGGAAGTCTTTGCGCAATGTCTCGTATTGGACGGTTCCGACCTGAACCATCTGGGTTTCGGGTTCGTTATTCTCGGCAAATATCCGTGACCCAAGGAAATTGCTCCGGACATAGAAATCGATCGCTTCTGGGGCGTCCTTGCCAGCGACCACTGCGTTATTTCGTACGGTATTGCGGTCGCTTAATCCGTTGTGGGCGTAAAGCGCGTTGATCGCGGGCAGCAGGTTCGGGTTCGCCTCGAAGGACAGGATCTGAACGTCCGGGATGTTCCTGGTCAGGATCGTACCCCAGCCGTATTTTTGTATTTTGCACTGCCTTATCTATAGCATGCGGCAAGGTGGGACACTTTCGCAAGTGCCGTCTGTGCAGTATTCAATTGACGCGCGGCCCTGTTTGAATTGCATATCTGCTGTTAAGATCACGCAGCGAAGCGGCCCAAAAGGGGAGGATGGCAAAATGAATATATCTCCCTCAGCGCCGCCGGCGTCTTTTGCAATCGACCCTCGGGTGCCGTTGGTGGATGGTATCAAAACCGTAAACGACGCCGTCCTTGCGCATCGTTCCAGAACCCAAGGGTGGCGGATCAAAGCCAGTGTTTACGACGCGCAGCAATGTGAGGTGCCTCAGGCGATTTGCTGGCATTCCCAAGGGCAACCCGCCACGGTAGAGGCAGGACACCCAAGGCCGGGCCGCATCACGCATTTGCCGGGTACATGGCTGTTTGGCGGCGTGTATAATCCGCAATTTGGCCACTTCTTCAGCGAGACATTGGCCCGTGTCTGGGCCTTGGATCACATAAACGAAAAGATCGAAGGCGTTTTGTTTTTTCCGGTCTACAACACCTACCAAGACACGGCAAAGGCCAGCTTTGACGATCTGTTTTCCATTCTGGATGCGCCTTTCAACTGGAAGATCGTTGATCAGTTCTATCAGGTGGACAGGTTGATTATTCCGCCCCAAGGCAGCGGCATCAAAACCGATATGATGTCATCGCCCGAATACCGCGCCTATCTTCGCGGGCATATCCGGGATGATCTTGCGCCGACCGGGCATGACAAAATCTATATCTCGCGGTCCGAGTTCACCGAGAAACGACGCAGTATTCTGGGGGAGGGCGCGCTAGAGGACTTGTTGCGCGCTGAGGGCTATCTGATCTTTCATCCGCAGAACCACAGCCTTGCCGATCAGGTCAGGTACTATCGCTCGGCGCGCCATATCATCGGCCCGGACGGATCGCCCTTTCATCTGGTGAACTATGTTGGCGGATCTGACACCAACGTGGCGATTATCAAGCGGCGCAAATCGCGTGAGTATCAATATATGTTGGATCAAACCCGCTGGTTTGAGGCAGGCACCGGGATCGGGTTGGATCACTGCCTGTCCTATTGGGCACCCGCCGGCGTGCGCCGTGCTGCCCTGATGATGTCAGCCGAGGTTGATTTTGCCGCGATGGGTCAGACGCTGTTGAAATACGGAATGATCGACGACGCCGGGCCATGGCATCGGCTGGGTAAAACCGCGCTTGAGGCTGACCTGAAGCGTTTTGGGGCATCCATGGGCTGTGACATGCATCAGGTGCGCGGGGACGGGCAGTCACTGGCGGATGTGCCGCTTCTGGCGAATGGCGAAAGCCCACAGGTGTTCTGGCGCTAGGCTGTTCGCCTAGTCCAGAACAGTGGTGGCAAAGTCACCGCGCAAAGCGGCCTCCAACAGCTCAAGATCAGGGGAGCAGTTGGTGTATTGCGCAACCATCCCCGGCGGGATGACAAAGGCGTCGCCGGGCTGCAGGTCACGTGGGTCTTGGCCTTCGGCGGTCAGGGTCATCGACCCTTCCATGACAAAGGTAAAATGGATGTCCGCGTCATGTTTGCTGGGCGGCGGGGTTTTTCCGTCTGTGCGCACCACTTGGATACCCGCAACGCCTTTGGTGCCGTCGCTGATCCCTGTATCACGTGCGGTAAAGCCGGGGATGCGGAACGGCTGCCAGATAGCACCGTCTTTCAGATGATGCACAAAACGCTGGCCGTCCCATTCGCGCATCGGGTCGCCCTTGCCATTGGGCAGGGTCATCTCGTGGTCGATGGTTGTGACATGTTCGGCTGGTACGCCGATCTCGATGACCTCGATATTGGCCGACGCTTCGACGACGCGGTGGCGGATGCCGGGCGGTTGAGTAACGCAATCGCCCGCATGCAGGCGGATCAGATCGCCTTGATCCTCGTACAGGACATCGACCCAACCGCGATAGCAAAAGATCAACTGAAACCCGACCGTGTGGTAATGCACCATATCCGGCACGGGGCCGCCATCGGGGATACGGATGTGGCTGGCAATGATCGACCCGCCAAGCCGCGAGGGGATCAGATCGCGGTAGTGCATTCCAGCACGGCCAATGACCCAAGGGGCCTCGTCGCGCAGGCGGCGCACGGCAAATTCATGCTGGGTTTGCGGCTGGTCAACGGTTGGCGACAGCGGTGCGATTTCGATCTGGGTGCCGTTGGGGGCCACCAACGCGCGCGCGCCATCGGCAAAGCCATCTGGATCATCGGTCAGGATGCGGATTTTACCGGGCGGTACGTCTGCACCTTTTTCGATCCGGATGCGTAGACCGTGACCGGAGAAGCTGGCAACCGACGGGTCATCGGCGGGGAAAATACTGTCGAGCCTCAGGCCAAGTGTTTTGGTGTAAAACGGCAGATCACTGCGCAGCTCTTGGGTGGGCAGCAATACTTCGGCTTGAATAGGTGTGGTCATGTTGGTCTTCCGGCTGGGATCAGCGCGACACTGGCACTAATCGCTGGCATCCTCAACGGTTTGCTGAATTTCGGGATTGGCAAGGCTGATGCGGGGCAGACCGCCCATTTCAGGGCGGCGGCTTAGGGCGCGCAGTACGGGTTTGTTCAGGGATGCGGTGCCACTGGTTTCGCGCACAACGATGTAAATACCGCTGGTGATAATCACCCCGGCCCCGACAAAGGTCATCAGGTCGGTTGTCTCATTGAAGAACAGCCAGCCGAACAACGCGGCCCAGATGATCTGGCTGTACTGCATCGGGGCGACCAGCGCCGCATCGGCAAGGGTATAGGCGCGGATCATCAGGGTCATCGCGAGGACCGCCAGTACGGACACCGCCAGAACCAATCCGAGGTCAGCCAAAGGCATTGGCACATAGACAAGCGGCAGCAGGCACAGCATCACCACAAAATTCGCCAGCAGCGGGTAAAGCAGCAGCACCTCGCGGCGTTCCCCGCCGCCGATCTTGCGCATCACCACGGCTGTTAGGGCGGTGCAGAAGGCGGATACAAATCCGGCAAGGTGACCAAGCCCCAGCTCGGCGGTACCGGGGCGCAAGACGATCAACACGCCAAGCATCCCAACGACGACAGCGATCCAGCGATGCGCGCGCACGACCTCGCCCAGAATTGGGACAGACAGGATCGTGATCAGGATCGGGGCGGCAAAAAGGATGGCATAGGTTTCGGCCAAGGGCAGGACAGAAAACGCATAAAAGGCGCTAAACCCGCCGACAACGACAGCGATGGTACGCACCAAGATCAAGAAAGGCGACCGAGGTCGCAAGTTCGCAGCCGTTTTGTCGCTGATCAGCATCAGGGTGACGACAGGAAAGCTGAGCAGGACCACAAAGAAAACGATCTGCACCGGCGAGTATTTTTCGCCCAGTTGTTTGATCGCGGCGTCATGGGTGGCATAGACTGCGAATGCAGCGAGACCCAGCACCATCCCGCGTAGGGTCGTATTTCGGGTCGCAGGCGGTTCGGAAATATCTTTTGTATGGTCCATACCGTCTGCCCCCGTTTCGTGTGTGCAGCCCCCCGATCTGGTCTCAAATCGGGGGGCGCTCAAGCTTAGAGGCTGGCGTCGAGCGCCTCGAGGATGGCATCACCCATCTGTGTGGTCGAAATTGGCGTGCCGCCTTCGGGGCCCATCAGATCGGCAGTACGTGCGCCATCGGCCAGAACCTTTTCGATCGCAGCTTCCAGGCGCGTGGCCTCGTCGCCTTGGTCAAAGGAATAGCGCAGCGCCATTGCAAAGCTCAGGATACAGGCGATGGGGTTTGCCTTGCCTTGGCCCGCGATATCAGGCGCAGAGCCGTGTACGGGCTCGTACATCGCCTTGGGACGACCGTTAGCATTAGGTGCACCCAAAGACGCGGATGGCAGCATACCAAGCGATCCGGTCAGCATCGCGGCACAGTCAGACAGGATATCGCCGAACAGGTTGTCGGTGACGATGACGTCAAACTGCTTGGGCGCGCGCACCAGCTGCATCGCGCCGTTATCGGCGTACATGTGCGACAGCTCGACATCAGGGTAATCCTCGTCGTGGACCTTTTGCACAACTTCGCGCCACAGGATGCCGGATTCCATTACGTTGGCTTTTTCCATCGAACAAATCTTGTTGCCACGGCGGCGGGCCAGTTCGAAGGCCGATCGCGCAACGCGGTCAATCTCGGATTCTGTATAGCGCTGGGTGTTGATGCCAACGCGTTCGTTGCCTTCCTCGAATATCCCGCGCGGTTCGCCGAAATAGACGCCGGACGTCAGTTCGCGCACGATCATGATATCCAAACCGGCAACCAGTTCTTTCTTGAGCGACGAGAAATCCGCCAAGGCGTCAAAGCATTGTGCCGGGCGCAGGTTGGAAAACAGATCCATTTCCTTGCGCAAACGCAGCAGACCACGTTCAGGTTTGACGCTGAAATCAAGGTTGTCGTATTTCGGGCCGCCAACGGCACCCAGCAGAACGGCATCGGCTTCCAGCGCTTTGGCCATGGTGTCATCATGCAGGGGGGTACCGTGCTTGTCATAGGCGGCACCGCCGACCAGATCATGTTCGACATCAAACGCCAGATCACGTTTTTCGCCGTACCAATCAATGATGCGGACAACTTGGTCCATGACCTCGGGTCCGATGCCGTCACCGGCGAGGATAAGCAATGTTGGGTTGGCCATGGGGGAACTCCTGAAAATATGTTGCAAGCGGCGTAGCGCGAGCAGCTTGGGGCGTCAAGAACGGCTAGCGTTCCAGATCGACCCAGATCAGACTGTGGCGGCTGACTGCGGGGTTCCGGGCGATGCCGGATGCGATGACGCGCCAGTCGTCGGATGGCAGCAGATAATCGACGCGCATGTCGCCCAGCCCATTAAATATGGCGGTTGGTTGGCCAATTAGCGGGTCTTGAAGCTGGGGGTGGTCCAGCAATCGGTGGATCGCCGGCTTCAGCCCTTCGCCCTTGTCCGGATCGTTGTTCATATCGCCAAGCAGCACGAATTTTTCTGACGGTGGGGCGGCGAAAACCCCGCCAAGGAAGTGATCCCAAAACAGGATCTCGTCTTGGTTGCGTAGGCCATTGCGGTCTTCGGGGCCGTCAAAAACGGGCGGCGTCGCGTGGGATGTCATCAGCGTCACAGTGCCTAATGCGGGCGTCTCAATGGGGACCACCCAATGCCCGTGCGATGACAAACGTTGTTCTTGCTGTGCCGCGACAGATGGAAACGGGTCGCCGTCTTTTGTGGGCAAAGTGGCCCCGGGCAAATCGCGCCACAGCAGGTTAGAATAGTCGTGCACTTGGGATGTCAAAACGGGGTATCGCGACAAGATCGCCATCGCACCATCGCCGAAGAAACGGCCGTAGCCCTGCGCATCGCGTGGCCCGCCGGTTTTGCCGTCGCCATCCATGTCTAACGTGGTTTGCAAGCCTGCATTGGGCGGCAGCGCGAATTGAATGGGATAGTTTACCCCACCCTGCGCCAAAAGGTCTGCAAAGGCAGACAGGGCCGCGCCGCCCATGTCGTAGTCGAACCCTTGGATCACCAAAATATCGGGGGATGCTTGCGCAATGGTCTGCACCACGGCGTCAATCTGGGGGTCAGCACCTTTCAGGATGTCGCGCAGCAAAAGGCCGGGGCCATCACGTGAAAGTTCGGTGTTATAGGTGGCGATGCGGATCGGGTCAGCCCAGAGCGTTGCCGGTAGAACCAGCAGGCAGGCAGCTAGGCCGGCTGCATGGTTTTTTTGTCGGCGTCGTTTTCCGAGTTCTTTTCGGCCGCATAAGCGCGGCGGCGTTTTTCCCCGATCATGTCGGCAATCTTGCCCACGGCAATGCCGCGCATAATCATACTGGCAGGAAGAAATGCCCATGCGGCGACGGTCCAAATCTGGGTTTGCGGATTTTGCAATGTGATCGGGTCTATCAGATCAGAGGCCGCCTTGACCACTGCGGGGATCAGGAAGGGCAGCAAAAAGCCCAGCACGATGTTGATCCGGGCATCGCGGCGCAGCCGATGAATGACATCACCGCCTGCTGTGGGATCGAACAAAGGCATGTTGACCCAGACGTTAAATGCGCCTTTTCGGGCGGGCCAATTCAGGACGCGAACCAAAACAAGGAAGGCGACCATCGACACAAGCGATATAAGATAGGCCATTCCCGCCGACACCCGAACAGATTCAATCCGCGCGAAATCCGAGTTTTCGGGCAGCATGAGAACGATCATCCGCACAGGCGAAAACGGGAAATCCATCGCGTTGCCAACGATTGTGCCGATGGATGTCAACGCATTCGAAATCGCGGAGGGATCGGTTTTATGCTTCAAAATCAATGTCAGCACGATCACGATCGCAAATAGCGATGCAAACCGCAGCCGATTGAAGGGCGGGGCATCGCGGAATTCAACAATGCTGGGATATTTTGAATTATACTCAACGAAGGTCAGGAAATAGGCCAGCAACGCGACCAGCATGGTGATTTGATTGGCGTCATTAACGGTATCAGGCAGCATCAAAGCTGGCGTGGTGACTAACAATGCCACAAGGATGCCACGCGCTCCCGCGCCTGCTATGCGTGCAATCACTTAACTACCCTTCCAAGACTGGCCAGCCACGATTCAATGCCGCGTGCTTGTTCCAACTTGTTGCCTTCGGACGACGAAGGCCTGCCTCATTATTGCCCAATTCATGCCTTCTTCTGCCAAAGTTCTCAAGTCTGTTCTTAAATAAGACTTAATGTATCGGGCATTTTGAAGGAGCAGGTGGTGCGATAATGCACCATTGCTGGGTCAAAATTAAGGCAGATACCATATGTAGTGGGCCGAAATATGCGGCCCACTACAGGGGTGAAATTTAGTGAAAATGTTTTTGAAAAAAGTTTAAACCCAAGGGCGGGTTTGTGATGCGCTGGCTTCGAAACTGTCGATTGACGCGGCTTTTTCCATGGTTAGACCGATGTCATCGAGGCCATTCATCAGGCAATGCTTCTTAAAGCTGTCGACTTCAAAGGTGAAAACCTCGCCGTCAGAGCTGGTGATTGTCTGTGCTTCAAGGTCGATCTCGATGCGGGCGTTCGCCCCTTTTTCGGCATCTTTCATCAAGACATCGACCTGCTCTTGCGGCAATGCGATGGGCAGAATGCCGTTCTTGAAGCAGTTGTTATAGAAGATATCGGCATAGCTGGGCGCGATGACACAGGTGATCCCAAAGTCCGCAATCGCCCATGGCGCGTGTTCGCGCGATGATCCGCAGCCAAAGTTATCGCCCGCAACAAGTATTTGCGCCTCGCGGTACTGTGGCTTGTTCAACACGAAATCGGGGATCTCGTTGCGGTCGTCATCATAGCGCATTTCGTCAAACAGGTTCACGCCAAGGCCGGACCGTTTGATGGTTTTCAGGAACTGCTTGGGGATGATCATATCGGTGTCGATGTTGATCAGGGGCAGGGGGGCGGCGATGCCGCTGAGGGTGGTAAACTTGTTCATGACTGAACTCCAGTTTGTGAACCGTCAGGCTGTGTTTCTGCGGTTTGTTCAATGGTTGCGTCATAAGCACCGTCAATAATTTGACGAAGCGCTTTGCACACATAAGGTTTGGATGTGATGCGATTTGAGGACACAGTGACCGCGCCGGAAGCGCCGCGGGCCAAGATACCGGAGGCTGACATTTCTCCCATCATCGCATGTGCCTGCGCCGGATTTACCCGAAGCTTGGCAATCAGGTCAGCGGCGTTCAATCCAATGCGTGTACGGGCGTGGAATACCGCCAGCCCATACTGGTAACGGTTATAGCCGTTCGCCATCACCGCCGCCGGTGCGGATGCACCGATGGCTGGCAACAGTGGCGTCAGGCTGGCCGCGCCGATCATGGATAGAAAGCTGCGTCTTTGCATGCTGTGTCCTTACTGTCTGGCAAGGGCCGAAACCCTTGCCAGCAATTTACATCATCTCGCGTACATCGGTCAGATGGCCGGTAATCGCCGCTGCAGCAGCCATTGCGGGTGACACCAGGTGGGTGCGTCCGCCCCGGCCCTGACGGCCCTCAAAGTTGCGGTTCGACGTGGCAGCGCAGCGTTCGCCCGGTGCCAACTGGTCCGGGTTCATCGCCAGACACATCGAACATCCAGCCAGACGCCATTCAAACCCGGCCTCCTTAAAGATATCGGCAAGGCCTTCTTCCTCGGCTTGTGCGCGTACAAGGCCAGAGCCCGGAACGATCATGGCGCGCATGCCTTCTTTGATCTTTTTACCCTTCAGGATCGCGGCAGCTGCGCGCAAATCCTCGATCCGGCCATTGGTGCAGGACCCGATAAAGACCGTGTCGATTTTAATGTCGGTCAGCGGCATGCCTTCGGTCAGGCCCATATATTCGATGGACCGTTTAGCAGCTTCGATTTTGCCGCCTTTGAAGTCAGACGCAGCGGGGACGTTGGCCGTGATGGGCAGCACGTCTTCGGGCGATGTACCCCAAGTAACGGCTGGCGCGATGTCTTCGGCCTTGATGGTGATCACCTTGTCCCAATGCGCGTCGTCATCGGAATAAAGCGTCTTCCACCACGCAAGGGCTGCTTCCCATTGTGCGCCCTTAGGCGCGTGCTGACGACCCATGCAATATTCGAATGTCTTTTCGTCCGGCGCGATCAGGCCAGCGCGCGCGCCGCCCTCGATGGCCATGTTGCAGACGGTCATGCGGCCTTCCATCGACAAATCGCGGATCGCTTCGCCGCAATATTCGATGACATAGCCGGTGCCGCCGGCAGTGCCGGTTTCACCGATAACGGTCATGGTGATGTCTTTAGCGGTCACACCTAATGGCAGCTTGCCGGTGATTTCGACCTTCATGTTTTTGGATTTCTTCTGGATCAGCGTTTGCGTGGCCAGAACGTGTTCAACCTCGGAGGTGCCGATGCCGTGGGCCAATGACCCGAACGCACCATGCGTCGCCGTGTGGCTGTCGCCGCAAACAACAGTCATGCCGGGCAAGGTCCAGCCTTGCTCGGGGCCGACGATGTGCACGATACCCTGACGCACGTCGGACACGGGGTAATAGTGCAGGCCGAATTCCTTGGCGTTGGTATCAAGGGCTGCCACCTGAACGCGGCTGTCTTCGGTCATCGTGGCCGCATTGGCGCGGTCCAGCGTGGTGGGCACGTTGTGATCGGGCACCGCGATTGTCTGATCCGGGCGGCGCACGGTGCGGCCGGTCATGCGCAAACCTTCAAAGGCCTGCGGGCTGGTTACTTCGTGAACCAAGTGGCGGTCGATATAAAGCAAGCAGGTGCCATCGTCGGCTTCGTGCGCAACATGGGCATCCCAGATTTTATCATAGAGCGTTTTGGGGGACATGTGGTCCTCTCCCGTAAATAAAGTGTGATTGGTGGTCGTCAGACGGTGCGCCCGAGGGCGCAAGCGGGCTTTATAGTCGTGCCAGCACGGTGTGGGTCGCCCCGAAAAAGCGTTCGCGCAGACGTGCGCGGTCGCCGATGTTGAACAGATTGTCTGAAACATGTGTCATAGGGCGTTAATTAGACCCTTTCAGCCCTACAGGCAAGGAGGCTGACAGCACATCGGGGTCGGGATTATGGGCACCCTGCGTCGTGAAGCATGGGCCTTGCCGATCACGGCTTGCTCAATCGTGCTGATTGTCTCACCATTGCGGGATGAATTATTCACCGTGCGAACAAGGTTGTTGTCCATGAACCCAGATCCCTTTGCGACTTTCATGGAAAGCGTTCAAGCGATGATTGCTGGTGGGGTCGGTCTGGGCGAAAGCCTGCTTTATCCCGGGTGGCGACAGTATCAAATCCTGATTCTGATTGCCGTGGCGCTGGCCGCATGGGCGCTGCACCACCTGTCAGGAAACTGGATTCAGGCTTGGGTGCGCCGCCACGACGGCTGGTCAAAGTGGCAATTGCGCATGGTCGTGCAGATCAAACGGCGGCTTGGGCTGATCTGGTTTGCTGCGATTAGCAGTGTGATTTATTTGGTGATGCAGAACATCACCTGGCCGTCACGGTCGTATCTGATCGGTATTTTTGCGACATTGGTGTCGGTTTGGGTCTGCATCGCCTTTGCCGCGCGGCTTGTGCGTAACCGTCCGATGCGCCGCTTGGTCACGTGGGGCCTGTGGATATATGCAACGCTATATTTCCTGAACGTCGTTGATAGCGTTTCGGCGTTTCTGGATTCACTGGCGTTACATGTCGGAGATTTCAGACTGTCCGTTCTGACAGTGATTACCGCGCTTGTGGTGATAGGTCTGCTTTTCGCAGTTGCGCGGATAGTGAGCCAAACAACCGCCGCGACCATCCGCAAAAACGAAGACATCAGCCCGTCGATGCAAGTGTTGGCGGTCAAAGGTGTCCAGCTGACATTCTACGGCATTGCGTTCTTTATGGGGGTCAAGGCGGTTGGCATTGACCTGACCGGGCTTGCGGTGCTGTCGGGTGCGATCGGTGTGGGCCTTGGTTTTGGTCTGCAAAAGGTCGTGTCGAACCTTGTTTCAGGCATCATCATTCTGATCGATAAGTCGATCAAACCGGGCGATGTGATCAGCCTTGGGGAAACCTTTGGCTGGATTCAGACCTTGGGGGCGCGCTATGCGTCGGTGGTCACGCGGGATGGCAAGGAATATCTGATCCCGAACGAAGACCTGATCACCGGCCAAGTGGTGAACTGGTCGCATTCCAACGATTTTGTGCGGCTCGATATCTATTTTGGCACCGCTTATGGCGATGACCCACATGTGGTCCGCAAGCTGGCGATTGATGCAGCAAGGGGCGTTGAACGTGTGCTCGCTGACAAGGCCCCGGTTTGTCATATCGTGGGGTTTGGCGACAGCAGTGTGGATTACATTTTGCGTTTCTGGATTAAGGATCCGACCGCGGGGCTGACCAATATTCGCGGGAATGTCTTTCTGGCGCTTTGGGACACCTTCAAGGAAAACAACATCTCGATCCCGTTCCCGCAACGCGAGGTCAAGATGCTTGGCGACGACGCACCAGCCGTATTCGAGGATTAACTTGCCGCCGGGGGGCAATGACCTATCTTGTCCCCATAGGGTGTTAGCAGGGTGGCAATCCCCATGACCGGCAAGCAAAAAGTGGTGTTGATCTTGGGCAGTGGCCCCAATGTGACGATTAGCCAAAATTGGCCGTCAGAATGGTTCGACCACATTGTCGTTATGAACAACGCGTGGCGTGTGCGGCCCGACTGGAATGCACTGGTTTACCCCGAAGATTTTCCGGCAGAGCGCATGCCAGATACCGTTTCAGCGGACCAACGTTTGATAGGCGCGAATGCGTTTGTGCCAGCGCAAAACGGCTTTGGCGGGTTTGTCTATGCGGGCGGGACGATGGCCTTTACCACCGGGTATTGGGCGTTGTCGGCTTTGCGCCCCACCGTCCTTGCGTTTATGGGCTGCGATATGGTGTATCCGACATCCGGCAATACGCATTTTTACGGGGTAGGTGTGGCCGATCCTTTGCGCGACGATATTACACTGCGCGATCTGGGGGCCAAATCTGCGCGGTTGGCATTGGTGGCTGCTGAACAGGGATGCTGTTGCGTGAACCTGTCCCAAGACCCGTCTGCCCTGCTTTTCCCCCGCGCAAAGCCGGATCGCCTGCGCAACCGTCGGGCCAGCCTTGATCTGGACCGCGCCCGCTATGCAGCGCTGCGCGAAAAGGAGGATGCTTTGGGTTATTATACGCCCACGGGGCGCTACTGGGAGGACATGCGCCACGTCGATCCAAATGCTGTGGCTGCCTTAGATCAAGGCTGGCGCGATTTGTTTGTCCGGTATGCCAAAAGCTAACGCTGTAGGGATGCATGTGCGTCGGACGGTCGGATCATATCTGATCCTTCCGATTCTCGGTAAGTCGTGATTTTGGCGCTGTGACGGGCAGGCATATCGAATTTGGTGGAAAAAGGCGGCGTCGTGCATAAACGCCACATCGTTGGGCAGGAACGCTGTGCTGTTTTTGGGCACCGGATGAAATAACCCTAGCCATTTGGCAAAAGCTAAACCAATAAGCCCTTTGTAAAGAAGGCTATATACAAGTTTTCGCGGCCAAGCCGCGCTCATAATACAGACCCTTTTCCGGCCTTTGCCTGCGATGTATTGCAAGACATCGGCGCATAAGACGGCTGGATTGTTACACAAGACGGCTGGTAGCCGCCTGATCGGCTTGCTTGTCATTGAAATTTCACCCATGTGGGCATATCGTAAAGTATCCCCAGCGCCGGGGGACTGTCGGCGCGCCTAAAGGAGGACAATGTCCTGTCTACTCTCTCAAACGCAGTTCCCACTGCGCACCCGCAGGCAGCAATGATGACTGCCGACACAAATGTAACAACAAGCGACGCACTTCTCGCGTCCATCCTGTCCCAACTGGACGACGACAAAGCCGAAGATATCGTGCAGATCGATCTGCGCGGCAAAACGGCTATCGGCGACTATATGGTCGTGTGCTCTGGCCGGTCTTCGCGTCAGGTATCGTCGATTGCCGAAAAACTGGCCCAGATGGTCAAGGATGAATACAACCGGACGCCCCGCGTCGAAGGTAAAGACACAGGCGACTGGGTCTTGATCGATACAGGCGACGTGATCGTTCACGTGTTCCGCCCAGAAGTGCGCGAATTCTATCAGCTGGAAAAGATGTGGATGCCTACAGACACACCTGAGCCGCCAGCCGTAATGCCACACTAAGCCTACAAGGCTTTTGGCATGCGTGTTCATATCTGCGTGGTCGGGCGTTTGCGCGCCGGACCAGAAAAAGACCTGATCGATGATTACCTGAAAAGGTTTGATCGAACAGGTCGTGCGCTGGGTCTTGGCCCGGCACAAATCCTCGAAGTTGAAGATAAAAAGAACGGCGGGATGGCCGCCGAGGCAGCATTGCTGCGTCGTGCGATCCCGGACGGGTCATTGATCTGTGTTCTGGACGAGCGCGGGCGTGTTGAAACGTCGCCCGACTTTGCCAATCGGCTGGGTGGATGGCGTGATCAGGGGCGCGGCGACGTGGCTTTTGTCATCGGGGGTGCTGATGGCATCGCCAAGGATTTGCGCAAAGACGCAGATCACGCGCTGTCATTTGGCAAGATGGTTTGGCCGCATATGATGGTGCGCGTGATGCTGGCCGAGCAGTTGTACCGCGCGGCCTCAATCCTGTCGGGTGGCCCGTATCACCGGGTTTAACCCTACTTAAGCTTCACTTTTTCGATCTGTTTGGACCAACCGCTTACGGTATCGCGGGCCTGAACGCCCACTTCTGTCAAGCCGTCCGGGATCGCAACACCAGAAAGCGACCGCGTCAGCGGCTGTTCGTCGACATGCGGGTGAATAAGTTCGCGGATGGCAATTTGATTTCCCGAACCATCCAATATGCGCCACGCGTCCGCGAAATGGTTCCATCCCTCGTCCGCATGGCTGATGGTGACGTCGAATGTCCACAGCCCGTTCGCTTGACTGGCGCGTACATTTTCGATCACGGCATTATCCGCAGCCGCGATTTGCGCACTTGAGACAAGCGCGAGGGTCAATACAGTCTTTAGCATAATTTCACCAATGGTATAAAAATCAAATATATGGGCTCGTCGTCAGCTTTCCAAGAGGATGCGCCGGGACTCTGATCTGAATTCACGTCTTCCAACAATAATAACGGTTATAATTGCAGCAAGTATCAATGGAATGGGGCCGATCAGCCATGGAAGGCTGGCCAGCGCAAAATAAAGTGATCGCAGACCTCTATTAAAACTACGCGCTGCGGTGATGTTAAGTTCCGCAGCTTTTGCGGCCATTTGGGGGGCGCGCGGGTCGTGTACATCATTCGGGACAGCGGCCATCAAGACCGAGCAATAGCCGAACAGGCGGTTTGACCAGACAAATTTCAAAAACCCGTTGGCAAGAAAGAACAGCGGCAAAAGCATCTTTAGCTCCCACACGACTGTGGGCAGATCGGTCAGGGATAGATCTTCGACCACGGTTGCCATCTGTTCGGAATTGCCTAGAAGCGCCAAGGTACCGCCCAAGGCGATGACGCTTGTTGAGGCGAAAAACGCAGTGCTTTGGCGCAATGTGCCCAGAATATGGGCATCAAATATCCGCGGCTGGCGCGTGATCATTTGAACCATCCATTCGCGACGGTGCGCGGCCATCAACTGTGACATCGACGGGCGTTTTGTGTTCGAATTCTCGGTCATCCAGCCAATGGCGAACCATAGAATGAAAATGCAGGCCAGTGCTGCGCAATCAAGCGGCCCAAAAAGGGCGAGGCGATCCATCCAAGTCATGCAATGATGCATACGCTGGACGGTTCCAACTTGCCAATGGCCTAAATTGGTCATATTATTTTACCAAAATATGAGGTGCGCCATGGAAATGCCTATTCCCAACCCCGAAATCATGGCCCGCAAGGCGCGGGTGGTTGAGCGGTTGCAGGCTGTTTTGCCGCCAGATGCTGTCATCCATGACGAACGTGAAACCCGCGCATACGAATGCGATGCCCTGACCGCTTATAGATGCCCGCCAATGGTTGCTGTGCTGCCATCCTCGACGCAGGAAGTGTCGGATGTTCTGCGCATCTGTCACGAGGAAGGCGTGCCCGTCGTGCCGCGTGGATCGGGTACATCCCTTGCGGGCGGTGCGCTGCCGACAGCCGATTGTGTGATCCTGGGCGTGGCGCGGATGAATGACGTGATTGAGACAGATTACGAAAACCGCATCATCCGTGTTCAGACCGGGCGCACGAACCTTAGCGTGACCGGCGCGGTCGAGGAACACGGTTTTTTCTATGCGCCCGACCCCTCTAGTCAGCTTGCCTGTGCCATTGCGGGCAATATCGCGATGAATTCGGGCGGGGCGCATTGTTTGAAATACGGTGTGACCACGAACAACCTGATGGGCGTCAAAATGGTGCTGATGGATGGTGAAATCATCGACATCGGTGGCGCGCATCTGGATGCAGGGGGCCTTGATCTGTTGGGGTTGGTCTGCGGGTCCGAAGGGCAGCTTGGCGTCGTGACCGAAGCCACCTTGCGCATCCTGCACAAACCCGAAGGCGCGCGGCCTGTTCTGATCGGTTTCGATGATAACGAAGTCGCAGGCACCTGTGTGTCCGACATCATCAAGGCCGGCGTTTTGCCCGTCGCCATCGAATTCATGGACCGCCCCTGTATCGAGGCAACCGAAGCCTTTGCAAAAGCCGGCTATCCGATGTGCGAGGCCCTGTTGATCGTCGAGGTTGAAGGATCGGACGCCGAAATTGATCACCAGCTTGAACTTATCTCGGAAATCGCGCTGCGTCATAACCCAGTCGAGTTGCGCCAATCCAAATCTGCCGAAGAAAGCGCCAAAATCTGGTTGGGGCGCAAATCGGCCTTTGGCGCGATGGGCCAGATCAACGATTACATGTGTCTTGATGGTACGATCCCGGTGTCGTCCTTGCCGCATGTGCTGAAACGTATCGGCGAGATGAGCGACCATTACGGTCTTAAGGTCGGGAATGTGTTCCATGCCGGCGACGGTAACATGCACCCGCTGATCCTGTTCGATGCGAACAAGCCGGGTGATCTGGAGTTGTGCGAGGAATTCGGTGCCGAGGTGCTGAAACTATGTGTCGAAGTGGGCGGCTGTCTGACCGGCGAGCATGGCGTGGGCATTGAAAAGCGCGATCTGATGCATGTGCAATACGCTGCCGCCGATCTGAATGCCCAGATGGCGGTAAAGGATGTGTTTGACCCCGCATGGTTGTTGAACCCCGCTAAAGTATTCCCGCTTGATGCGTCCGAAACCCGCCGCGCGGTAAAGATTGCCGCCGAATAGGTTGACCGCAGGCCGCTGTGTTTGGGGCACAGGGCCGGATTTGGATATTTAGGAGCCAGAGAAGAATGGACATCACTTCAGAACAGGCGCTTGTGGACGCGGTGAAGGGCGCAGATCGTTCATTGGCGGTTCAGGGCGGCGGCACGCGCGGCGTCCCGGCCCGAGGTGCGGTTTTATCTGTTGCAGGGCTGAGCGGGATTTCATTGTACGAGCCGGGTGCCATGACTGTGGTTGCCAAGGCCGGAACACCCGTAGCCGAGATCGAAGCCGCGCTTGCTGGTGAAAACCAGCGGTTGGCGTTCGAACCGATGGATCACCGGGCGTTGCTAGGCACAAAAGGCACGCCGACGATTGGTGGCGTGATGGCCGCGAATGTCAGCGGCCCGCGCCGTATTTCAGTTGGGGCGGCGCGCGATTTTCTGTTGGGCGTTCGGTATGTCGACGGGCAAGGTGTTGTCGTCAAGAACGGCGGGCGCGTGATGAAAAACGTGACTGGCTATGATCTGGTCAAGCTGATGGCGGGGTCTTATGGCACGCTTGGCGTACTGAGCGAGGTGTCGTTGAAGGTGCTGCCCAGACCCGAAACACACGCCACTTTGGTGTTGCACGGTCTGGATGATGCGGGCGGCGTGGCGGCGATGGCAAGGGCGCTTGGCAGTCCGTTTGAGGTAACAGGTGCCGCGCATGATCCGGCCAGTCAGGAAACGAAATTACGGGTTGAAGGGTTTGAAGCCTCGGTCAGCTACCGACTGGGTAAACTTCGCGCGCTGTTGGCATCGGTCGGCGGGGAAATGGTGGTTCACGATGCGGCAGCGTCTGAAGGCATCTGGGCCGCAACCCGTGATGTCGCTGCGTTTGATCGCAAGGATGGCGATGTCTGGCGGGTGTCATGCAAGCCGTCTGATGGCCCTGCTATCGCGGCACGATCCGGTGCACAGGCGTGGTTCTATGACTGGGCCGGCGGGTTGATTTGGTTGCTGGCGGCCCCCGGACATGACCTGCGCCAAGCTGTGGGTGTGTTTGACGGCCATGCGACCTTGGTTCGTGCAGACGCGGCAACCAAAGCACGATTGGGTATGTTCCACCCGGAACCTGCTGGCCTGGCGCGGCTGACAGCAAGATTGCGCGCGCAATTTGACCCCAAGGATATTTTCAACGCGGGCTTGATGGAACATGCAGCATGACGCTGATCCTGCTTTTCCTGCTGGTTTTCGTCGTGGGGCCTTTGATTTTTCGGGCCATGACACAGCGCCAGCCGTCCAAGGGGCAAATGCTGTTTCTGGCAGTTTTTGCCCTTGTGAGTGTCGGTGCCGCGCTTGCCATACGCTATGGGTGGGCGCGGCCCTTGGATGCGGACATGTTGATGGCCGGGGTCAGCATTGTGTTGATCTGGTTGGGGTGGATTGGTGTCATGGCCTTTGTCACTCAGGCGCTGCGCCACGCCTATCCTGATCAGGCGGTGCGGCGTTGGACGGCTGTTTTAGGTGCCATTGGCACCACCATCCCTTGGTTCGGGCTGGCTTGGGCCAGCTTCCTAGTCCCCTGACTTTTCTAAGGTCCACGGGCCTTGACCTGTAATCGCCGGAGTATCCATGCAAACCACATTCACCCCAGAGCAGTTGAAAAATCCTGCAATCCGACGCAGCAACGAGATATTGCGCGCTTGCGTGCATTGCGGGTTTTGCACCGCAACATGCCCAACCTATCAAGTGTTAGGGGATGAGTTGGACAGCCCGCGCGGGCGCATTTACCTGATCAAGGACATGCTGGAAAACGACCGTGATCCGGATGCCAAAACGGTCAAACATATCGACCGCTGCCTGTCTTGCCTTGCCTGCATGACGACTTGCCCGTCGGGTGTGCATTATATGCATCTGGTGGACCACGCGCGCGACTATATCGAACAGCGTTACAAGCGGCCTTTCAGTGATCGAGCGCTGCGTTGGATTTTGGCGCGGATTTTGCCGTACCCGACGCGGTTTCGGTTGGCGCTGCTAGGGGCCAAGATCGGGCGGCCCTTTGCACGGTTGATGCCGGATGCGCGGCTTAGGGCGATGCTTGAGATGGCCCCGAAGACCATTCCACCGGTCAGCCGCAACGACGACCCGCAAAGTTTTGCCCCGCAAGGTGCGCGCAAAAAGCGCGTGGCGCTGATGACGGGTTGTGCGCAAAAGGCGCTGAACACCGACATTAATGATGCCACGATCCGCCTGTTGACGCGGTTGGGCTGCGAGGTCGTTGTGGCGGAAGGTGCGGGATGTTGCGGGGCGCTAACCCATCACATGGGCAAGACCCGTGAAAGCCACGCAACAGCCGCCAAAAACATCAAGGCATGGTGCGCCGAGATTGACGGGCAGGGGCTGGATGCCATTGTCATCAACACGTCGGGTTGTGGCACCACGGTCAAGGATTACGGGCACATGTTTCGCAACGATCCCCTTGCGGCGGATGCGGCACGGGTATCGGCGATTGCGCGGGATGTGTCCGAGGTATTGATCGACCTCGGCCAGCCAGAGAACACCAGCGCAGCGCCACGACCCGCCAAAGATAACATCGCCGGAATTGATGCTGTTGTGCCGGGTGAACCTGTCCATCAAGGGATGGTTGTCGCCTACCATGCCGCTTGTTCCTTGCAGCACGGCCAACAGATCAAGACCTATCCCAAAGACTTGCTAAGGGATGCCGGTTTTACAGTGGTTGAGCCGGCTGATCCCCATTTGTGTTGCGGATCGGCGGGGACCTATAATTTGATGCAGCCAGAGATTTCAAAGCAATTGAAAGATCGTAAAATCAAAACCTTGAAGGCCAAGAACCCAGATGTGATTGCAGCGGGGAACATCGGATGCATGATGCAAATCGGGTCCGCTGCGGGGATCCCTGTTGTCCACACGGTCGAACTGTTGGATTGGGCCAATGGCGGGCCTAAACCACCGGCGCTGACACGTGAATATGACCCCAAGGGCGAGATTCCCAAACTGCGGTGAAATCTTGCCCTATTTATGCCTTATCTAGCCATTAGCGGTTGGGTCTATTCTTAGCGAACTCCAACGAAAGGGAGCCATGCCATGCGCCGTTGGGTAGCCCTTTCTTTTGCCTTGCTGACCGTCGCGACCGCTGCGTTGTCGCAAGATGCGGATCTGCGCAGCTTGGAGAGCGGTGTCGACGCGCGCGCATGGGAGGCCGTTGGCAGGCTGGATATTGCTGGCGCAGGGTTTTGCACGGGCGCATTGATTGCGCCGCGCCTTGTTTTAACGGCTGCCCATTGTCTGTTTGACCGCAAGACCAAGCAGCGCATTGATCACAGAGATGTCGAATTTCTGGCAGGCTGGCGCAATGGACGCGCGGGCGCGTACCGCAATATTCGCCGCGCGGTGGTACATCCTGACTATGTTTATGACGGGGCCGTATCGTCCCAACGGGTGCGCAATGATCTGGCCCTGCTGGAACTTGACCGCGCGATCCAGAACACCACGATTGTCCCTTTTGAAACGGCTGCACGCCCGCGGCGTGGCGACAGATTGGGTGTGGTCAGCTATGCCAAAGACCGCGCCGAAGCACCATCACTGCAAGAGATGTGCAGCGTTCTGGCCCGCCAGGAAGGTGTTCTGGTCACGACATGTTCCGTTGATTTCGGATCAAGCGGCGCGCCTATTTTTACCTTTTCAAACGGTGTGCCACAGATCGTTTCGGTGGTGTCCGCCAAAGCACAAGTCGAGGGCAATCAAGTTTCGTTAGGCACCGCATTGGGGACCCCGCTTGCGCTGTTGCAGGCCGAACTGGTTGCCGGAAAAGGTGTCTACCATGCGCCCGGTATTGAACAAAAAACGGTATCCGCATCTGACCGCCGCCGCACAACCGGGGCCAAGTTTGTAAAGCCTTAGGGAAACGATGGCGCATCCAGCGCTATTGCGACCCTCTTGAAACCGCATTTATTCATCCCCACATCAGTTTCACCAAGACGCCTAGTTAGGGTTTTGGACCAGAAACAAGGGCCTGTCCGCAGTGGAAGGCCCGTAGACGTAAATCGCTCAAACGAGGATGAACACCTATGCGTAATTTTGATTTTGCACCGCTTTATCGTTCCACTGTTGGCTTTGACCAAATCGCCAACCTGATGGACCGCGTCGCGACCAATGACGTCGCACAAAACAGCTATCCCCCTTACAACATCGAAAAATTCGACGATGATTCTTATCGTATTTCGATTGCCGTCGCCGGTTTCTCCGAGGCGGATCTAAGCGTCGAAGTACGCGAAAAATCCCTGATCGTTTCTGCCCGCAAGGCGGATGATACGGCCGACAAAACCTATCTGCATCGTGGCATTGCGACCCGCGCATTCGAGCGCCGGTTTCATCTAGCCGACCATGTGCAGGTGACGGGTGCCACCCATGTTGACGGGATGCTGAACATCGATCTGCAACGCCAGGTGCCCGAAGCACTGAAGCCGCGCCAGATCCAGATCGCAGGGTCCACCGCCGCTACGATCGAAAAAGATGTGGTTGATGCGAAGTCTGTAAACTAAGCATTATCCAAAGCACGCGAATTTGACCCGGGGCAGTGCCTCGGGTCTTTTTGTGTCTGCGGTATGGTTTCAGGCGGCTTAGGTCATAAATATTGAATTAAAAAGATTCGCACGCCAATCTGCGTCAACTTACTGGGGAAGGGGGCAATATGTCCTTGCAAGAAATATTCGCGACACGCGCCACACGCATGAAGGCATCTGAAATCCGCGAGCTGTTAAAGCTGCTGGATCAGCCGGATATCATATCCTTCGCAGGCGGTATTCCTGACCCTGAACTGTTTCCCAAACAGGCCTTCCAAGAGGCATACGCCGAGGCATTATCGGGCCCAATGGCCGCACAGGGGCTGCAATATTCCACCAGCGAGGGCCACAAACCGCTGCGGGTCTGGATTGCCAAGCAGATGCAGGACATCGGCATTCCCGCGACCCCAGACAACATCCTGATCACGTCGGGTTCCCAGCAAGCGTTGGATTATCTGGGCAAACTGTTCCTGTCGCCCGGTGACACCGCTTTGGTAGGTTGGCCCACCTATCTGGGCGCGTTGGGCGCGTTCAACGCCTACGAGCCGCGCTATGACAAGCTGGACCCGCTTAGTAACCGGTCTGGGGCCGATTACGCGGCAGAGGCCGAGGCAGCGGGTGGCAAGGCCAAGTTCGCCTATCTGTCGGTTGATTTTGCCAATCCGACCGGTGCCACCGTCAGCCGCGCCGCCCGCGAACGGGTCATTGATCTGGCCGACGAGATGGAGATCGCGGTGATCGAGGACGCCGCCTATCAAGCACTGCGCTTTGACGGCGAGGCGATTCCGCCGATTCTGGCGCTTGAGGCCGCGCGCAAGGGTGGTGATCTTGAGGCCTGTCGCACGATCTATTGCGGCAGCTTTTCCAAGACGTTGTCGCCCGGCCTGCGCGTGGGTTGGGTCTGCGCCGCGATGCCGGTGATCAACCAGCTTGTGTTGATGAAACAGGCGGCGGATCTGCACAGCGCGACGCTGAACCAGATCGCGATTACCGATGTGGCCGAAAAGTATTTCGACAGCCATGTTACCAAAATCCGCGCGGCCTATCGCGGGCGACGTGACGTGATGCTGAACGCGCTTGAGGAACACATGCCGGACGGTGTCAGCTGGACAAAACCCGAAGGCGGGATGTTCATTTGGGTGACATTGCCTGAAACGCTGGATGGGGCCGATCTGTTGGCCGAATCGCTTAAAACCGAACGGGTGGCCTTTGTGCCCGGTCATGCGTTCTTTGCCGATGGATCAGGGCGCAACACGCTGCGGCTTAGCTATGCAACCTCGGACGAGGCCAAGATCGCCGAGGGCATCAAGCGGTTGGGCCATCTGATCACCAACGCGCTGGACGCTTAAACGAATACGGGCGGCAGGATCATTCCGCCGCCCGCTTTCTGCAACTATCAGACCGACATGCAGATGTATTTCATCTCGAGGTAATCCTCGATCCCGTGGTGGCTGCCTTCGCGGCCCAGACCGGACTGTTTGACGCCGCCAAACGGTGCAACCTCGGTCGAGATGATACCCGTGTTCACGCCCACGATGCCATATTCCAGCGCCTCGGCGACTTTGTACACGCGGCTTAGGTCTTTGGCATAGAAGTAGGACGCCAGACCAAAGATCGTGTCGTTTGCCATCGCGATCACATCATCAACGGTGTCAAATTTGAACAGCGGTGCCAGCGGGCCAAAGGTTTCTTCGGTCGCGACCATCATGTCTTGGGTTACGCCAGTCATGATCGTGGGCGGCAGGAAGTTGCCGTTCATATCGCCACCTTCGCCCAAGATCACTTGGGCACCCTTGGATTTGGCATCCTCGATATGTTCTTTGACCTTCTCGCCAGCGGCGGGGTTGATCAGCGGGCCAAGCGCGACGCCATCTTCAAATCCGTCACCGACCTTCAGTTTCTCGACGGCTGTCTTCAGCTTTTCGGCGAAAGCGTCATAGACGCCGGCCTGCACATAGATGCGGTTGGCGCAAACGCAGGTTTGACCGTTATTGCGGAATTTGCACAAGATCGCGCCTTCGACGGCGGCATCCAGATCGGCGTCATCAAACACGATGAACGGTGCGTTGCCGCCCAGTTCCATCGAACATTTCATAACCTGATCGGCGGCTTGCTTCATCAGGATACGGCCCACTTCGGTCGATCCGGTGAACGTCAGCTTGCGCACGGCGGGGTTCTCGCAGAATTCCTTGCCGATGGCAGAGGACGACGAAGACGGCACCACGTTGAACACGCCCGCAGGAATGCCCGCGCGTTCGGCCAGCACACCCATGACGATGGCGGACAGCGGCGTTTCGGCAGCAGGGCGCGCGACGAAGGCACAGCCGGCGGCCAGCGCAGGTGCGGCCTTGCGGGTGATCATCGCGTTGGGGAAGTTCCACGGCGTGATCGATGCCGCAACGCCGATGGGCTGCTTGATCACGGTGATGCGTTTGTCGCGCTGGTGGCCGGGGATGGTTTCGCCATACACGCGTTTGGCCTGTTCGCCCATGAATTCGATGAACGACGCGCCATAGGCGATCTCGCCTTTGGCTTCGGCCAGTGGCTTGCCTTGTTCAGCGGTCAGGATGATGCCCAGATCGTCCTGGTTTGCCATCATCAGATCGAACCACTTGCGCATGACGCCTGCGCGTTCCTTGCCGGTCCAGGATGCCCATTCTTTCTGGGCTTTCTCGGCTTGGGCAATCGCGCCCGCCACTTGGGCGCGGCTTAGATCGGCCACTTTGGCAATCACATCGCCGCGCGCAGGGTTGGTTACGTCAAAGGTGCCATCGTCGCCATCCACCCATTCACCACCAATATAGGCGCGTGTTTCCAGCAGACTGGGGTCTTTGAGCATGGATTTCAGGTCTGTCTTTGCGTCAGTCATTTTGATCTCTCCGCTTTTGTTTGTGGAACCCAAAGCAACATTCGTTATGATTGTCTAGTTCCAGTTTGTTTCGGAGCGTTAAGGGAGACCCAAATGCAGTTAGATGATGCCTATGCCAATGCCGCTTATATCGAGGGTGCAGAAGACTATCCGCCCCGCTGGCAAAAGGCGGCAGCAGCGTTCCGTAAACAGTTAGGGTTCCGGGCGCAAAAGAACATTTCCTATGGTCCGACCGACCGCGAAGTATACGATTTTTTCGAACCCGAAGGGGTTTCACGCGGCACAGTCGTCTTTGTGCACGGCGGATATTGGAAAGCCTTTGCGCCTTCGGACTGGTCGCATCTGGCAGCGGGCGCGTTGGCGCGCGGCTATGCGGTTGCCATGATCGGCTATGATCTGTGCCCCGATGTGCGCATCAGCCAGATCACAGCGCAGGTTGCCAAAGGGCTGGCAGATGTCGCCAAGCGGACCCAAGGCGCGATTTCATTGGCGGGCCATTCCGCCGGGGGGCAGCTGGTTGCGCGTATGACCGATCCGTTGATCTTGGCCGGTGACGTGCGTGAACGGATCGCAAATATCGTGACTATTTCGCCCGTGGCCGATCTGGTCCCGCTTTTGCAGACCTCGATGAACGAGATTTTGCAGCTGGACGAGGCCGAGGCAACAGCCGAAAGCCCTGTTAACATGACGCCACCCCATGGGGTGAATGTGACGATCTGGGTCGGTGCCGATGAACGCCCCGCCTTTATCGAACAGGCAGAACAACTGTCGCGCGTTTGGGGGGCCAAGTTGACGGCCGTCGAGGAGCGTCATCATTTCGATATCATTGACCTGCTCGAAGATCCCGAAAGCGATATGATGAAAGCACTGCTTGGCATCAAGTGACCCCTTGATCGGTGTGCGGAAATCGGCGAAAGGATGCATGGGCTAGGGCGATGGCGTCGTCCTGAAACGAGGCCCTTGCGTCCTGCACGCCGGGACCTTTCTGAAAAGGAGGGTCTGATATGACCAACTCAACTAAAGTTCTACGCCCCGATATGTACCGCTTTCACAATGGTGAGAAATCTCCGTTGCCATTCGACGCGGCAGAGTACGAGGCGCGTCTGGAAGAATTGCGCGAACGGATGGAAAGCGCGGGTACGACCGCCGCTGTTTTCACGTCGATGCACAATATCGCCTACTATTCGGGGTTTTTGTACTGCGCCTTTGGCCGGCCCTACGGGTTGGTTGTGACGGAAACCGAATGCGTGACCATTTCGGCAGGTATCGACGCGGGCCAGCCGTGGCGCCGCAGCTTTGCCGATAACATCACCTATACCGATTGGCAGCGCGACAATTACTGGCGGGCTGTTGCCTCTGTTACCGGTAAGGGCGGCGTGATCGGCTACGAGGGGGACCACCTGACGCTGATGCAACGCGACAAGCTTGAGGATTTCCTTGAGCCGGTCGTTATGGTTGATCTGTTCGAAACCACAATGCGCCAGCGGATGCATAAATCAGAGGCCGAGATCGCCCTGATCCGTCAGGCGGCACAGGTGGCCGATGTGGGCGGCTATGCCATTCGCGACGCGGTCAAGGTCGGCGCGCGCGAAATCGATATCGCCATAGCGGGCCGTGACGCGATGGAGCATGAGATCGCCAAACGCTTTCCCGATGCCGAATATCGTGACACATGGGTTTGGTTCCAGTCGGGCCTCAACACCGACGGCGCGCATAACCCCGTGACCGCGCGCCAGCTGGAACGCGGCGATATCCTGTCGCTGAACACGTTCCCGATGATCTCGGCCTATTACACCGCGCTGGAACGCACGATGTTCGCAGGCGAGGTGGACGCCGCCAGCCTCAAGATTTGGGAGGCCAACGTTGCCGCCCATGAATACGGGATGAGCCTGCTGAAGCCGGGGTCGAGCTGTGCCGACATCACCCACAAGATCAACGCATTCTTCGAAGAACGTGACCTGCTGCAACACCGTACATTCGGCTACGGCCATTCGTTCGGGGTGCTGTCGCATTACTATGGTCGCGAGGCAGGGCTGGAACTGCGCGAGGACATCGACACGGTTCTTGAGCCCGGCATGGTCATCTCGATGGAGCCGATGCTGACTGTCGGCGCAGATAAACCGGGGGCCGGAGGATATCGCGAGCATGATATCTTGGTGATTACGGAAGACGGCAACGACAATATTACCGGCTATCCTTATGGGCCGGAATTTAACGTGGTAGGCTAACCTACGCCTCAGGCCCTATCGGCGTTGGATATCTGCTAATGCCGGTGGGGTCGCATGAGGCTAAATTGCGCGCCAGGACACAAGGACATCAACCATGCTTGCGTTTCTTCAACTGATTGTGGTCGGTTTCGTTATCTTAACGATCATCTATGTCGGCCTGTCGATGTATTCCCGCCGTGTCCGGCGTGGCAAACTGCACGTGAAATGGCACAAAGGTCCACGGCTTGTGGATTTGGACAGTTTCGTGCAACGAGGGCTTAAGAGATATGACCGTTCGATCCGTCGTAAATTGATCTGGGGTGTCTATATTGTACCGGTGGGGCTGGTTATCCTGATCATTTACCTCACCAACTTTAGCTAGGGGAAGCCGCCGCTATGAATATCATCAAGTGGGTGTTCTGGATCACCATCTGGACGATTGTCGCCGCGTTTTTTCATTATACGCTGCCGCAAGTTGATATTGTGCGGGTCACCGACACCTATGAAAAACGTGTCGATTTTGGTGATAACTCAATCTTTTGGTCCAATGCCGATGTGGGCAATAACAACAGCTTGGGCAACCGTGATGTGTTCTTTATCCAGACCCGCCGCGCAAAGGGCGATGTGATGGTGTACCGCAACGAAGATACCGGCTGGGGATGGCCACCCTATTTCAAGTTTGACACGACCAATTTGCAGGCCGAGGCATCGGACCTTCGATCCGCGTCGGGCACCCCGCAGTATGTGGCGCTAAAGCATTACGGCTGGCGGAACGAATTCCTGTCGATCTTCCCCAATGCGATTTCGGTGCGGCCTGTTGCAGGGCCGGATGTGTCAAAAGGCATCCCGTTTTTGAACATCATTATCCTGACGCTGTTTGCCGCGTTGATCTATGCGATCTGGGTGCGCTGGCGCAGGTTCAGAAAGAAGCGAATTGATCCGACCCTAGAGCGGATCGAGGATGATTTCGCGGAACAGCAAGGACGATTTTCCCGCTGGATAGCGAGCTGGAAAAAATAACTGTCATTGTGCGTTTCAGGCGGGAGAGGGGGCCAGCCCCCGCCCTTCGGGCACCCCCGGGATATTTATGAGCCAGAGAAGCCTGGGTCAGTTTGGGCGGGCAACCATGCGGCCCATGGGGCGACCGCCCAGAATGTGGACGTGCAAATGCGGGACCTCTTGAACACCATCGGCACCGGCGTTTGAGATCATCCGGAAGCCGTCACCATCCTCGAGCGTCACGCCTTCGGATTTGCAAACCTCTGAAATTGCGCGGATGTATCCGACAATCTCGGCGTCTGAGGCTTGGGCCGCGAAGTGGTCAAAGCTGACATAGGGACCTTTGGGGATCACCAGCACGTGGGTCGGGGCCTGTGGCTGGATATCGCGAAACGCTAGCGCGTGATCGGATTCAAAAACGGTATCGTTGGGGATTTCACCGCGCAGGATTTTGGCAAAGATGTTTTGATCGTCGTAGGCGTAGGCCATGGGGTGTCCTTAGTCTGAAAAAAGGTAATGCATTTTAGCGATATCGAGCGCTTTTTCGGGGGGTATCTGAAGGAAAGCAGACAAGACATCGGCATTTTCTTGGGGCGACGCATTTTCCCGCATCCGGGCATAATTCTCAAATTGGGAGTCGCGGATACGGTCGGAATCAAATGTCATGTCGTTGCGGATCGTCGGCAAGAGCCGGCCCAGGGTTTCAGCGGATGTGCGTTCGCCAGCAAGGCCGACCCGCACTGCATGACCGGCCAGATATTCATCCGAGAACTGGCATTCGATTTCCAAGATGCGGGTAATCGACCGGTCAGAGGCAAAATCATTCAGCAGCTCAATATTGCCCGGGTCCATACAGACAATCAGCCTGTCTGTTTCATAGTAATCAAACAGCATGCGCATCAAAGCCCGCCGGTGGCGTGTGCGTTTTTCAAGCGTGTTCTGAATGCCGCCAAGATCGGGCAGGGGCGTGTCTTCCTCGTTAAACAGATATTCGATTGACGGCAGGTTTGTTGTCTGGCGAATGCGGTCAAGAACACGTTTCGCAACGTGCCATTTCTTGCAAACGACGATCAGCAGTTCGCGCTCGCGGCCCAGCGTGCTTTCGGTTTCCCAAAAACGGGTGGCAAAGCGACGTCCGATCCGGCCCCGCCCGCTGAGGAAATTGAACAGGCTGCGGCCTTCGTTGCTGATCTGGAATTCGACACCTTGCGCTGTGTAGAGTAGGCCAAGGCGGCGCTTGAGGTCCGCAGCCTCGCTGCTGATTTTACGCGCAAACAGGTAGTCCTGGGCCACCAGCAAGTCGTAGTGATCATTATAGAATGTCAGCGGCATGCCATAATCGGTGAACATCAGGAACGTCAGCGTGCGGGCGCGAATTTCATCTCCTGGTATGACATGGCGCACGATCGTTTGGAAAAATGTCTCGTCCGGGATCCAAGTGGTTCGAAAGAACCGCATGACATCTTTGCGGCGCTTGGTGAAATCCAGAACCTTTTCGATGGTTTGTCGCCGCAGACACCACCACTGGCTGCCGATCTGTACCTGTAAATCGGCAGGTATCGGTCGGGTCAGCCCCAGACGTTTTTGCAGGCCGTACATCCAGTAAAAGCGTTTCTTTTGGGTACGCTCGTTGAACCAGTGCCGATAGATCAGCCGTTCTTCCTGCCAGCCGGTTTTGATCCAGCCACTTTCAAAATAATCAAAGCTTTCGATGAAATCGAAATCGTTATCGTTCAGATAGTTGTGGGTATATTCCGCCGGCTTGATCGCCATGCAATCACCTGACAACATATAGAAATGCGTCGCACGCGGAAACGCATCAACCGCGCTTTCGACAGCGTTCAAGGTGGCTTGAACCAGCGACCATTCCCCCCAGCCGCAGCGAATGCGCTTGCGCGTAAAAACCACGTTTGGATTGCTGCAAAGCGCCCTTGTGATTTGCGCAAATTCGGCCGAGCTGGCTGAGGCGTCAAAATGGATCGACATATAATCACCGGACGACGTCAGCCGTTCCGCCTGCTTAATAATCGCAGTCGGGTCCTTGTGACATAGTAAGATATAGGCGATTCTTGCCATGAGTGACGGAGCTGCCCTTTTGTATCGCTCAGAAGGTAAGATAAAGATGATCAGCGATTGAATAAACCGCGAATATTTGCTTTTTTCTAACGCGGGCCACTCTCTTGCCATAAACTGCGGAAATTGTGACCAAAAATAAGAGGGCGGGGCGAAAATGGGTTTTCCAGGAACTTGGATGACGGAAAGTGAAAGCGTTGTGTACCGCGTGGTGCCCAAATGCGCATGCTCGACCATCGGGCAGATCATGTACTATTCGGATCATGGTCAGTTTTTCGATGGCGATATTCACGATGCCAAATCCGGTATGCACAAATGGGCGATGGATGAATCGCAAGAGCCTATTAGCCGAAATGTGCAGGCGCACGGCTCCTATGCGTTTACCTGTGTCAGGAACCCCTACACCCGCATCCTAAGCTCGTTCTTTGACAAAATCTGTGGCATCCAGCGCAATGGCAAGCGGTATCGCGGCAACCTTGTTCCGCTGTTGGTGCAGAAATACGGTATCGAAGTCGGGGGCATCGACGGCAAGCAAGAGTTCGATCAAATCGCCAGCTTCCGCCGCTTTTTGCTATTTGCGCGCGACACCATTCGGTGGCGTCGTCCGATGGACCCGGACATTCATTGGTCCGCCCAATCAGGACATGTCAGCACGTTCATCGTAAACGGCGGCACCTATGACAAGATCGTCTGGACCGAGCGATTTAACGATGGCATGCAAGATGTGCTGGACGCGATCGAGACACGGCATCCCGTCGCGTTGGCCGATATCCCGCGGTTTAACGAATCCGAAGGGCACGGGCCCAAGCGGGCGCACCCCGTTGAGGATTACTTTGACGATCTATCGATGCATCTGGTGCGCGAAATCTACAAACGTGATTTCGAGCTGTTCAAATATGATATGGATAATCCAGCCAACAAGATGCCCGTTTCTGAGATTGATCTGAAAGAGGTTCACGCGAAACTGGGCGAGTAAGGCGGTGTGATTTGCACCCCCCGTGACCCATTTTGTGCCACATGACTGTTGGTGTGACTTCAGCGACTTTTCAAAACTTTAGCGATGCGTGCAGCTGCGGCGCGGCTGCCCTTGATTGAAGGATGGATCATATCGGCGGCATGAAATGATTTGTCCCCCGTCGGCACCATGTCGGCCAGCGATACAAAGATCACCCCTTGGTCGCGCTTTGCCATAATCGCGATCCGCGCCTCCAGGGTGTCTCCTTCGGCTTTGCAATGCTCGATTGGGGACCACATGCCGGGGCTGCGCAAATAGCCGACATATGCGACCTTGGCCCCGGAACGTCGCGCCTTGGCTACCAATGTCGGGATGTCCCCGTCTGTACCGTCCGCGCTGATCAGCTTGTTCATTCGACGTTCGCATTTGCTGCAGCCACACCCCATCCACAGATCATTGCCGCCGCCATTGATGACCACCCAATCCCAAGGGCCGTCGCGATATTGTTTGGAAATGTTTAGCCCAAGCGCGCCGGTCACAGGCAGGAAATAACGGTACCGTGCACCTGTGATTGCACGGCTTTTGACATAGGCCCCTAACGTCTTTTCCAGATGATTTGGCACAGCTTGCTTGGATTGAGCATGGGATGTCATAAACGAATCACCCAAAACCAGAATGCGCAGCGGGTCTTTTGCGTGGCTTGCAGCCGCCGAACATAACACCAAAAAGACAGCGGCGATAATCTGGGCGGTATAATAGCGCATCTAGGGTTCCCTTTGTTAACTCGACTGAAATCGGCACAGGTTGAGTTGCGTTCGTGGCGCGGGCAATAGCGCTGCGGATATGATGCACAATCTCAAACGATGCGCGGCCCATCTTGCGCAGGCGGTCGCTGCGTCCTACATCAACGGCATGTCACAGGTAAAATCATCATCCAAATCGGACCCAAATTACAAGGTCATTGCTGAAAACCGTCGCGCACGGTTTGACTACGCCATCGATGATGACGTCGAATGCGGGATTATCCTTGAAGGGTCCGAGGTGAAATCCCTGCGCAACGGCGGGGCCAATATCGCAGAAAGCTATGCCACGGTTGAGGATGGTGAACTGTGGCTCGTGAATTCATATGTGGCACCCTATAGCCAAGCCAAAACCTTCAGCCACGAAGAGCGCCGCCGCCGCAAACTGCTGGTGTCGAAAAAGCAATTGTCCAACCTGTGGAATGAAACGCAACGCAAGGGGATGACCCTTGTGCCGATGGTGATGTATTTCAACCACCGTGGCATGGCCAAGATCAAGATCGGCATCGCCAAGGGTAAGAAACTGCACGACAAACGCGAGACAGAGGCCAAGCGCGATTGGTCGCGTCAAAAGCAGCGCCTTCTGAAAGACCATGGCTGAGGGGCTGACCCTCATCGGTTACCGCTATAGCGTTTACACCCGCATCGTGCGCGCCGCCCTGATCGAGATGGGGCTGGAAGCAACCTATCACGAGCTGAACCCCTTTGCCGCGACACCCGACCCTCTGTTGTCAGAGCATACTCCGTTTGGGCGGGTGCCTGTGTTGCGGGATAAAGATTTCACGCTGACCGAAACCAGCGCCATTTTGCGATACCTTGATGCGATCGGACCGGGCCTGTCTTTGGTCCCGACGGTCCCGCATCAGATGGCGCGGATGGCCCAGGTGGTCGCGATCACTGATTTCTATGGCTACGTGCCTTTGGTGCGGCAGGTTTTCGCGAACGCGGTCTTTGCGCCAATGATGGATGAACCGTTGGATCAGTCGGCCTTGTCCGAGGGTCTGATAAATGCCCGCCCTGTGTTGCAAAGCCTGAATGCCATCGCAGCCGAAGGGCACCAGTTGAACGGGATTGACGTTACTCTGGCGGATCTACATCTGGCACCGATGATGGCCTATTTTACGATGGCACAGCAGGGTGCCGCAATGCTTGCCGCGTTTCCGGACCTTCAGCGGTGGTGGCAAGGTGTCGCAGACCGCCCCAGCCTGCTGCAAACCGACCCTTTTGCAGGCCGCTAGGCCAGCCGCACCCTTGCCTGCCCCCGCCTGCACGGTTAGGCATAGCAAAACCTGTTCTCAAAGGGGGCTGACCCATGTCCGACGATCCGAAAACACTTGTTTCAACCGACTGGCTGGCACAACATATCAAAGATCCCGACCTGCGTTTGTTGGATGCCTCGTGGTATCTGCCCGACATGGGGCGCGATCCAAAGGCCGAGTATGACGCGGCCCATATCCCCGGCGCGCGTTTCTTTGACATAGACGAGATTTCGGATGCGCGGTCTGACTTGCCTCACATGGCCCCCCCGGCTGAAAAATTCATGTCGCGCATGCGTGCGATGGGTGTCGGCGACGGCCATCAGGTTGTTGTCTATGACGGCGCGGGCCTGATGTCTGCAGCCCGGGTCTGGTGGCTGTTCAAACTGATGGGCCAAGACAATGTCGCGGTGCTGGATGGCGGTATGCCCAAATGGGTCGCCGAAGGCCGCAAGACCGAAGACATGCCCCCGATCCCCCGCGACCGCCACATGACGGTGCGCTTTCAAAACCAATTGATCCGCGATGTGACGCAAGTGGCCCAAGCGTCCAAGCTTAAGGATCCGCAGATCGTTGATGCCCGTGCCGCCGGCCGTTTCCGTGGCGATGATCCCGAACCCCGCGAGGGGTTGCGCCCCGGCCACATCCCCGGCTCTCGCAATCTGCCCTATACCGATCTGTTGAATGCAGACAAAACCATGAAATCCGTCGACGCGATGAAAGCCGCCTTCGAGGCCGCAGGCGTTGATTTGTCACGCGCCGTAATCACCAGCTGCGGATCAGGCATTACAGCGGCAGTTCTGGGACTGGCACTGGAACGGATGGGCCACAAAAGCTGGTCTTTATATGATGGATCTTGGGCCGAATGGGGGATGTTCCCCACAGTGCCCGTTGCGACCGGAGACGCATAATGTTCGAAAACCTGCAGGCGCAGCCCGCCGACAAAATCCTTGCTCTTATGCAGATGTACAAGGACGACCCGCGCGACACCAAGATCGACCTTGGCGTGGGTGTCTACAAAGATGCGACAGGGCTGACGCCGGTCATGCGGGCGGTCAAATCTGCCGAACACCAGATCTGGGAAAGCCAAGACAGCAAAAGCTATACCGGTCTGACCGGCGATGCTGCCTTTGGCGACGCGATGGTCAAACTGGTTCTGGGCGATACAGTGCCCCGCGCCAATATCGCTGCCGCCGCAACACCCGGTGGCACAGGTGCCATCCGTCAAGCGTTTGAACTGATCCAGATGGCACGCCCCGATGCGCGGGTGTTCGTGTCGGATCCGACCTGGCCAAACCACCTGTCGATCCTGAAATATCTTGGCATGACAGTGGTGCCCTACCGCTATTTCGATAATGAAACCCGTGGCGTTGATTTCGACGGTATGTTGGCCGACCTCAAGACGGCCCAAAAGGGCGATGTGATCTTGCTGCACGGCTGCTGCCACAACCCGACAGGCGCAAACCTGAACGCCACGCAATGGGATGCTGTGATCAAGGTCCTGCAAGACACGGGCGCAACCCCGATGATCGACATTGCGTACCAAGGCTTTGGCGATGGTCTGGACGCAGACGCAGCAGCAACCCGCAAGGTCGCAGCAGCGGTGCCCGAATGCCTGATCGCAGCCAGCTGTTCCAAGAATTTCGGCATCTACCGCGAACGCACCGGTATTTTGATGGCAGTTTCCTCGGATACATCCGCGCAAAAACTGAACCAGGCCACGCTGGCTTTCCTCAACCGCCAGAACTTTAGCTTCCCGCCGGACCACGGTGCGCGGATTGTGACGGTGATCCTGAACGACGACGCGCTGCGCGCCGACTGGATGGCCGAGCTTGAGGATATTCGCAACACCATGCTTGGGCTGCGCAGCCAGCTTGCCGGCGAACTGCAGCGGCTTGCCGGATCGGACCGTTTCGGTTTCCTTGCCGAACACCGCGGCATGTTCTCGCGCCTCGGCACGACCCCGGAAATGGTCGAGAAACTCCGCGCTGATCACGGCATCTACATGGTCGGCGACAGCCGTATGAACATCGCAGGCCTGAATGCCCAAACCGTCCCGATCCTCGCCAAGGCGATCATTGACGTAGGGATCTAAGCGCCTCTTTCCGCTTCACCCTTTCTTAAATACTCAATAGCGCCGTGCTGTCCCCCAGCACGGCGCTATTTTTTATCACCCTACACCCCAAAGAAAAACCCGGACGCGAACGCCCGGGTTTCTAACTTGCCTAAAGGGTCGGCGTTTTAGCTCTTCGAGAACTCGGGATATGCTTCCATACCCAGTTCCGATACGTCGAGACCGACAATCTCGGCTTCTTCGCTGACACGGATGCCCATGGTGACCTTAAGGATCAGCCAGACAACCAGCGACACGATAAAGACGAATGCACCGATGGACGCAAAGCCGATGATCTGTGTCACAAAGGACGTACCTTCGGTGTAGACCGGAACAACCAATGTGCCCCAGAAACCGGCGATCAGGTGTACTGGGATCGCACCAACAACATCGTCGATCTTCAGTTTGTCCAGGAATGGAACCGCGAAGACAACGATCACACCACCCACTGCACCGATCCAAAGCGCGCCAAACAATGTCGGGTCAAGCGGACCCGCAGTGATGGACACCAGACCCGCCAGCGCACCGTTCAGCAGCATGGTAAGGTCGATCTTTTTGTACAGGATCTGCGTCAGGATCATCGCCGCAACAGCACCGGCAGCAGCCGCCATGTTGGTGTTGGCAAAGATTTGCGCAACAGCGTCAGCGTCGATCATCGACCCCATGGCCAACTGCGAACCACCGTTGAAGCCGAACCAACCCAGCCACAGGATGAACGTACCCAGCGTGGCAAGCGGCAGGTTCGAACCTTGCATTGGGATCACACGGCCGTCTTTGTATTTGCCGATACGTGGCCCAAGGATGATGGCACCTGCAAGGGCTGCAAAACCACCAGCTGCGTGCACCAACGTGGAACCAGCAAAGTCAGAGAAACCTGCGTCAGACAACCAGCCTGCGCCCCACTGCCAGCTTGCTTCGATCGGGTAGATAAAGCCGGTCAATACGATCGTGAAGATCAAGAAGGGCCACAGTTTGATGCGCTCGGCCAATGTGCCCGAAACGATGGAAGCTGTGGTGGCGCAGAACATCAACTGGAAAAAGAAGTCGGACGCGTTGGAGTAGCCGCCCGCGTCGATGGATGTCTTGATGTCTTTGGTACCAAAGGTGCCAAACACGCCTTGCATGATCCAGGCGTCGCCCGGGTACATGATGTTATAGCCAACCAGCCAATACATGATGGCGGCCAGCGAAAACAGCGCGATGTTCTTGGTCAGCTGTGTTGTCACGTTCTTGGAGCGAACAAGCCCGGCTTCGAGCATGGCAAAACCAGCGGCCATCCAGAAAACCAGGAAGCCACCGATCAAGAACAGCAGAGTGTTAAAGATGAATGCAGTCTCGGACGCGCTTGCAAACTCGGCGTCCTGTGCAAAGCCCAATGTCGGCAACAGCGCGGCTGTCGCGGCCATGGGAAGGAGAATTCGTAATTTCATTTCGTCATTTCCTCAAGCTTTAAGGGTCAAATGGCGTCTTCGCCGGTTTCACCGGTGCGCACACGCACGGCCTGCTCGACATCGAGCACAAAGATTTTGCCGTCACCGATTTTGCCGGTGTGGGCGGTGCGGGTGATGGTTTCGACCATCTGGTCGGCCAGCGCGTCGGCGACGACCAGTTCAAGTTTTACTTTGGGTACGAAATTCACGACGTATTCAGCGCCGCGATAGATTTCTGTGTGGCCAGACTGGGCACCAAAGCCCTTGATTTCCGTTACCATCAACCCACGTACGCCTGCTTCGGTCAGCGCTTCGCGGACCTCTTCAAGCTTGAAAGGCTTAATTGTTGCTATGATGAGTTTCACCTAAAGTCCCTCTTCTAGAATGCAGGTTCTTCCTGCGTGATGCCTGAGAAGAAAAGCGGGACTCTGGTTGGATATGATAGGCAAAAGGGCGCGCATTGGCCTATTTGACGGGCGCATGTGGTTAAAATATGTGCGAAAAGGTAAATGTGATTAAAAAATGTGCGAAAAATAGACGCCCGCAAACAACCTCTACGCTAAACAATCATTGGCATGCAGGATAGAGTGGCGAAAAAGAACGGTCGAGCGAGCAGTAAATGAGTGATTCATCCAAGCGGAAGCGGCCAATGGTCGCCGACAAGCGATATAGTGGCAAGGCGGCGGCGTCGGCCAAAAAGAAGCCTGTTAAAAAGGCACCTGCAAAACGCAAGCCTGCACGCAAGCCGGTCAAACGCCGTGGCGGTATCCTTGGCTTTTTCAGCGCTGTGATCCGCTGGATCCTGAACCTGATCTGGAAGATCGTCTCGCGGGTGACGCTTGTTACTGTGCTTTTGCTGGCCTGTGCTGTCGGTTATTTTTATACCACTTTACCGCCACTCGATGCGCTGCTGGATGGTCGCGCGCGTGGGTCGGTTACCCTGTTGGATCGCAATGGCGATGTTTTCGCATGGCGTGGGGATCAGTTCGGCGGCGTTGTGAACGCGTCAAACGTGTCGCCACATCTAAAGAACGCGGTCATCGCCACCGAAGACAAACGGTTCTACCGTCACTTTGGTGTGTCCCCGCGCGGGATCGCATCTGCTGTGCGCATCAACCTGTCCGAAGGGCGCGGCCCGCTGTCGGGTCACGGCGGGTCAACGATCACCCAACAGGTTGCTAAACTGCTGTGTCTGGGCGAACCCTTCGATCCGTCCACAGGTCAGACGGAAAAGGAATACGAGGCCGAGTGCCGCCGTTCATCGCTAAGCCGCAAGGCCAAGGAAGCGCTGTTTTCTATGGCGATGGAAGTGAAGTATTCCAAGGATGATATCCTGTCGATCTATCTGAACCGTGCCTATATGGGCGGCGGCGCATTCGGTGCCGAAGCCGCCGCGCAACGCTTTTTCGGCAAGCCCGCAACGGCCTTGCGCCCCGCCGAAGGGGCGATGCTGGCAGGCTTGCTGACAGCGCCCACAACATTGTCGCCCACAAACAATCTGGACCGCTCCCAAAGCCGTGCCGCCACGGTTGTACGCTTGATGGAAGACCAAGGGTATCTAACCCAAGCCGAGGCGGACGACGCGATTGCACATCCAGCGGAGTTATCTGAGGCAGCCGAAGCCCAAGCCGGGGGGTATTTCGCAGATTGGGTCATGTCGTCTGGGCCTGAATTCTTTACACGCAACACGACCGAAGACGTGATTATCAAGACGACGCTGGATCAGCGCATTCAAAAGGCCGCCGAGGCGGGCGTGAGCTGGGTATTCGAGAACAAGGTGCGTGAAGGATCCAAGGCACAGGCCGCCGTTGTTGTGATGTCAGCCGATGGTGCCGTGCGTGCGATGGTTGGGGGCCGCAAAACCAAGGTTGCCGGTGCCTTTAACCGCGCGACCCAAGCGATGCGCCAGACGGGTTCATCGTTCAAACCGTTCATCTATGCAGCGGCTCTTGATCTGGGGTATTCCCCCAACGACCTGATCGAGGACGCGCCCTATTGCCTGAACATTCCGGGGTCGGGGCAATGGTGCCCGAAAAACTATACCAAAGAATTCAAAGGTCAGGTGTCGCTGACGACGGCGTTAAAGGAATCGCTGAATATTCCGGCGGTGAAAGTCTCTGAAAGTGTGGGCCGTGATGTGGTCGGCCAGGTGGCGACCCAGTTTGGCATTCAAAGCGATCTGGCCGTCGGCCCCGCGCTGGCGCTTGGCGCATCAGAAAGCACCCTGCTCGAGATGACGGGCGCGTATGCGGGGATCTTGAACGGCGGGTCATCCGTGAAACCCTATGGTTTGATTGATCTCAAGCTGTTGGGCGATAGCGAGCCTTTGATGGGCACCGGCGGTGGTATTGGCGAGCGGGTGATCCAAGAGGATGCCGCCCTTCAGCTGGTCTATATGATGGAGAAAGTCGTGTCGGAAGGCACCGGCAGGCGGGCGCAGTTTGGCGGTCGTGAACTGGCGGGCAAGACCGGGACCACACAAGCCAACCGCGATGCGTGGTTCATCGGGTTCTCTGCCGATTATGTGGCCGGTGTGTGGATGGGGTATGACGACAACACACCCCTGACGGGAGTGTCTGGCGGGGGGCTGCCGACCGAAATCTGGAAAGAAGTGATGGAGCGGGTGCACGAGGGGCTGCCCGTAAGGCCGTTGCCGATGATCATACCCGCCCCTGTCGTGGTCGAGGCCCCGGTGCCTGTTCCGGCTGCACCGCAACCTCAAAACCCGCTTAGCCTGATTGATCAGGTCCTGCGCGATATCTTTGGTGGCGGATCATCCGGCGGGGGCAATGTGCAAGACGGTAACCGTTAAGCCGTACCCAGAACGTGAAAAAGGGAGACGGGGTAAACCCTGTCTCCCTTTTCTGTCTGGCCCGAACGGTCCGAGGTAACAAACCCGCCCGAGCCAAATGACAGTCTGCTTTAGAAGCCGAGAACCAAGGACACACCCAAGGTGTTGTCTGTGGATTTCAGGCCTGCCGCAGGATCGGTGTTATAGTCGGTGCGGTAGCTAAGGCGTGTCGACAGGTTGTCAGACATTTTGTAGTTGATGCCCGCATCGTTCGACAGAACTGTGTTTACCTTGGAGCTGACAACGTCTGTGTCCATGGTGAACGACATTGTGTCGTTGAATGCATAGAAGTAACGCGAAGATGCGATTGCACCGACTTCGGTTTCAGATGTGCCAGTCACGTCCTTGTAGTAGCGAACGCCGGGGCCCGCTTGGACGCGCCATGTGTGACCTTTTGTGTTGATCGCACGGTAGCCAGGACCAAAGCCCAAGAACGCATCGGTTTCCGAACCAGGAATCTGTGCGCCTGTGTTGTCGGTCAGGTAGCCATCGTACTGGTAACGGGCCAGACCAAAGGCATACAGTTGATCAGAGAAATAGCGGCTACCTTCGTAGGTACCAAAGAATTTCTCTTCGCTTTTCTGGCCATTGGCTTCGCCGTATTCGATCGCAAAACCAACCAGGTGGTTCCAGCTGCCGATACCATAGGTCAGACGGCCTGCGCCCGAAACTTCGCCATCGTCAGTGTTGCCGCTTGTGCCCGATGCGGACAAAGCGAACGAACCGCGCCAGCCTTGGACTACGCCATTCGGGCCGTAACGTTCTGCGTCATCGCCGCGTGCCAGATCTGTTTCGACGTCATCTGTGATGTCATCAATCTGGTCGTTCAGTGTCTCAATGCCCAAAGCGCGTTGCTGAGCGAAAACTGGGGCGGCAGCCATCAGTGCGATTACGGAAACCGCCGAAACCTTAAAGAAGTTGTTCATTGGGGAATCCTTTCCCTTAGAAGTGACCCGACCCGGGAGGGGGTCAGGAGCATCTCTGCTGAGAATGGGTTTAAGAGAGGGGGTCACATAAGTGAAATTCGAATTAGTCATGCATAAAGCGATAATTACTTGTTTGTAATCCCGATGACATGACCAGTTCGCGGGTTTTAGCTGTGAGGAATATTCTCGATCAGGGTATCTTGTTCATTTTCAGCGGCTTGGGCGACGTCGATCAGGGTGCGACGTGCAACCGATATCAACTCGGGGTCCAAGTCCTCGCGCCAAACAACCCAAACGGGATAGGAAAACTGTGGCGCATCCGCAACAAGGTGCAATCTTCCTGTATCGATATACCGCTGCGCGGACCTTGCAGGCAGATAGGCGGCGGCGCGCCGGTTCACGATATAGTCGCCGGCCAATCCGCCAAGCGCCAGCGCCCGACCCGCATTCGTGAGTTGAGGTAAGGCAGTCGCGTGCATATGCGTGAATTCGGAACCCCAATCGACAAAGACATATTCCGGCCCGATCTCATCGAGGGTCGTCTCAAACGAAGATACAAGCACCAGCTCTTCTGCCAGCACGGGTTCCACCAGCAAACCGGGGCGTAGTTGCGGCGTATACAGCAGGGCCGCTTGGATAACCCCTTCGACCAGAAACCGGGTCAGCCTGTCGGTCATGCCCATTTCCGCCCGCACGCTTAGATCGGGCAGGGCCGTTTGCATCGCATCAATCCAGCGAAACCCCAACCGATGCCAAAGCGAATACTGCGCCCCCAAAGAAAGACTGCGGCTGTACCCCTCGGGGATCGCAATCTGTTGGCGGGCCTCTTCCCATATCTTAAGCAGGCTCAGGGCATAAGGAACGAATTGTTCCCCTTCGGACGTCAGCAATGCGCCGGATTTGGACCGCTTGAACAGCGCGTGGCCCAAGCTGTCTTCAAGCCGTTGAACGCGCAGGCTAACGGCTGATTGCGTGACAAACAGCTTGTCCGACGCCGCCACAAAAGAGCCGGAGTTGGCGACTTCGATAAAGGTTTTGATCAGGGTAATATCCATGCCGCTACCATGATAGCGACAAGGCGCGATGCCAAGGGTTAACGCGCGACTTTCAGGTCAAGCGTCGCGGTATCCAGATCCCCGCCGCGCTGGTCCAGCATCGATCCGATCTCGCTCCGTTCCGTCAGCAGCAGGTTCACGCCCTCAAGGAACATGTTGAAGAACTGAAGCTCGCCGGATTTGTCAGACACAAGAAAGATCACATCAATCGGGCTTTCGCCCCGCAAATAGGCAGTGGTCTTGATCTCGTAGCCCGGTTTGATCTTGCGGGCGCTTTCGACTTCGATCCGGCCCCCGATAAATTCGCCAAAGCGCGCGCCGTATTTCTTGGCGATGTAGCCGGAAAAGGCATCGGAAAATGCCGCCTTTTGCGCGGGGCTGGCACTGCGCCCGTCAACACCAAGCGCGTATTGCGCCATGATATCGATATCGGCATAGCGCCCGAACAACGCCTCGAATTGCGGTATCATGTCGGCTTCGGGAACGCCGCTGTCGATCACGCGGTAGATGTCGGCGATGAGCCGCGTAATAAATGCAGTCGCGTCATCCGCAGTCATGGCGACTGCGGGCCGGGCGACAGCGATCGAACAGACGCCGCCTATAAAGGCGCGTCTGCCCAGCTTAGTTTGCGTATGGGTCATCATAAGTCGCCATTGTGCCAGTGCGGCTGGAAAGTTCATAGCGGCGCTTTTGCAGATAGATCAGGCGGGCCTGCGCATAGCTGTCTGTGCTGCCATCCAGAACGTCGCTGATCATATCGCTACGTCGGCTGTTTTTGAGTACGCGGTCGGTCAGCTTTGCGGCAGTTCCGACATATTTCTCGGGGCTTTCCAGCGCGTAGGACAGCGGATTGGTAAACAAGTCAACCACGCGTCCTGCAACATCACGGCCAGTCGACGGCCCAATAATTGGCAGTTCGTAATAGGCACCTTCGCCCACACCCCAAACATACAGGGTCTCGCCAAAATCGGTGTCATGCTCTGGCACTTTGAATTCGCTGGCGGCGTCAACCATACCAGCAAAGCCAAGGACCGAGTTGATTGCAAACCGCGATGTCGCCAGTCCAAAGCCTTGGATGTCGCCCTGAAGGAACGAATTCACGGCCACTTGCGGCATCGACATGTTTTCCGCGACGTTATGGATAATCGTCTGGAATTCTACCGGCACAGCCTTGGCCAGCCCGCCACCATTGCCGGAACCGGCGATTTTCTTGTTAAAGGCATGCACCTTGCGGTTGTTTTGCTCGTGCGGGTCATTGATGCCTGTCGGCTCAACGCGCGGGGCACCGCTACACGCGGCAAGGCCCGTCACGAGGACAAGCATTGTCAGGTTACGCAGTGTTTTCGCTGAACGAAAAGTATTGATCACGATAGCCCCCTTGGCCGCGGTAATATTTTGCACGTTATGGGGGCACTACATGTAATTGGCAACATATCTTTAGATGATCCATTCCGCCCTAGAATACAGTGGGTTTTACTGCGTTGATGCCCCCTTTCCGTTTGGCCATCGCAGCGTTAACGTGTCACCCAAACATATCTGATTTCAAAGGAAGAAACCCATGAGCATCACCAAACGTCTCAGCGATCTAGGTGTCACACTGCCAGACGCGCCAGCCCCTGCGGCCAACTATGTCCCTTTCGTAAAGACGGGAAACATCGTGTATGTTTCAGGCCAGATTTCGAATGGTCCTGACGGGCTGATTCTAGGTAAGCTGGGCGATACAATGGATGTTGACGCCGGCGCGGCTGCGGCGAAAACCTGTGCGATCAGCCTTTTGGCGCAGCTCAAAGCCGCCTGTGATGGCGATATCGAGCGTCTTGTGCGTGTGGTAAAACTAACCGGTTTTGTAAACTCTACCGCCGATTTCACCGATCAGCCCAAGGTCATCAACGGCGCGTCTGATTTCTTGGTCGAGGCACTTGGTGATGCAGGGCGGCACGCACGCTCGGCGGTATCTGCTGCGTCTTTGCCGTTGGGTGTGGCTGTCGAAATCGAAGGCATCTTCGAGATCGCATGACCTTTCCCACTGCTCTTGTAAAAGCCCCTTTTGCCCATCGGGGCTTTCATGATCTGAACGCGGGACGGCCTGAAAACAGCCCGGCCGCGTTCAGCGCTGCAATAGAACGCGGCTATGGTATCGAACTGGATGTCCAGCTCAGCTCGGACGGGCAGGCGATGGTTTTCCATGACTATGCGCTGGATCGCCTGACAGCAGAGGCGGGCCCGATACAGCAACGCACCGCTGCCGAACTGGCACAGATCACGCTAGAGGGCGGCACCGATACGGTACAAACCTTGCCTGAAATCCTGACGCTTATCGGCGGGCGCGTCCCGCTGCTGGTCGAGATCAAGGACCAAGACGGTGCGATGGGCAACAATATCGGTCCGCTTGAAACGATGACAGCCCAAGCATTGCAGGGCTATGGCGGTGACGTCGCGGTGATGTCATTCAATCCGAATTCCGTGGCCATGATGGCGCAGCTAGCACCAACGTTGCCGCGCGGGATCGTGACCAGCGCCTATCGCTATGCCGATTGGCCGCTATCAAGGGCGACCTGTGACCACCTGCGCGAGATACCCGATTACGACCGGTCCGCCGCCTGTTTCATCAGTCACGAGGTCGACGACCTGTCGCGCCCCCGTGTCGCCGATCTGCGCAAGGCGGGCACGATGGTGTGCTGTTGGACGGTTCGAAGCGCCGAAATCGAAGCGACGGCGCGGCAATATGCCGACAATATCACGTTCGAGGGCTACGACGCTTTGCCAACCGCTTGAACCGGCGCGCTTTGACCACAGATACAACCCATGGCAACCGGGGCACCCGCATGAGCGCGCAAGAAGTCGAAATACGAATATTCCCCAAGATTGCCGACATTGGTCAGGCCGAATGGGATGCCTGCGCATGCCCCGAAGCCACATCAGGCGCGCGGCCAACTGATCCGTTCACCACCTATCGTTTCCTGTCCGCGATGGAGGACAGCGGCAGCGTTGGCCCCGGTACTGGCTGGCAGCCGCAATATCTGACCGCGTCAATTGGTGGGCAGGTCATCGGGGTCGCGCCGATGTATGCTAAATCCCACAGTCAGGGCGAATATATCTTTGACCACAACTGGGCGCATGCGTTGGAACGCGCAGGCGGGCGGTATTATCCGAAATTGCAAATTGCAGTGCCGCACACCCCCGCCACAGGTCGCCGTTTTCTAACCCGACCCGGGTTCGAGGACGCAGGCATGGCCGCACTGATTCAAGGGGCCGTGCAACTGACTGACAACAACGGGCTGTCATCACTACACATCACCTTTTGCACCGAGGCCGAGGCAACGGCGGCAGAAGAATTGGGGTTGATGGCGCGCAAAAGCCAGCAGTTCCATTGGCAAAACCACGGCTATACTGATTTCGATGGCTTTCTCGCAACGCTCAGTTCGCGCAAGCGCAAGAACATCCGCAAAGAACGTCTGCAAGCGCAGGATTTTGGCGGTACGATTGAAACCTTCACCGGCGATCAGATCCAGCCTGAACATTGGGATGCGTTTTGGGAGTTCTACCAAGACACCGGCGCGCGCAAATGGGGCACGCCCTATCTGACACGCCAGTTTTTTGATATCGCCCAAGAAACCCTGCGCCATGACATGGTTTTGGTTTTGGCGGGGCGGAATGGGCGGTGGGTCGCCGGTGCGTTGAACTTTGTCGGGGCTGATGCGTTATACGGGCGGTACTGGGGGTGCAGCGAGCATCATCCGTTCCTACATTTCGAACTGTGCTATTATCGCGCAATCGACATCGCAATCGACATGAAGCTGGCAAGCGTAGAGGCAGGAGCCCAAGGCGAACACAAACTGGCGCGCGGCTATCTTCCCACCGCAACATGGTCGCTGCACTGGCTGCGCGACGAGGGGTTTGCCCGCGCGGTGGGCGACTATCTGCAACAGGAACGTGCCGCAGTTGATCATGAAATTGAAATACTGACAGATTATGGCCCGTTTAAACGGGTCGATATTGAGGAACAACAATGAGCGAAAAATTAAGCGAAGAGACCCGGAAAACCGTCCTTGCCCCTTTGTTTGCAACAGGTTGGGAAATGGTCGATGACCGTGATGCGATTGTTAAGACGTTCAAGTTTAACGATTTTGCAGACGCATTTGGCTGGATGACCCGCGCGGCCATCTGGGCTGAAAAATGGAACCATCATCCGGAATGGGAAAACGTGTATAGCAAGGTGATCGTGACGCTGACGACCCATGATTGCGATGGTCTAAGCGCGCTGGATGCCAAGCTGGCCCGCAAGATGGATGGTTTGTTCGGCGCGGCCTAACAAAGCGACGGCCACCGATAAATTGAAAACGCCGCCCATATCAGGGCGGCGTTTTGCGTTCTAAGTCTTAGTCGTGTGGCGTGCGCCGGATCACATGTTGTCCAGCAGGGCCTCGCCGCCAGAAGTTTCGCAAACGCCGGGGTTTTCTTCGGCTTGGAACAGCGTGACCTTGCCGTCTTCAACCAGCATCGCATAGCGTTTGGACCGCGCCATCAGGCCAACAGGCTCGGCTGTGAAATCCATGCCAATCGCCTTGGTAAAGGCGCTGTTGCCGTCGGCCAGCATGGTGATACCGGCAGCCGAAGCACCTGTCGCGTCGCCCCATGCTTGCATCACGAAGGGGTCATTGACGGATATGCAGATGATCTCGTCCACGCCCTTGGCGGCGAACTGGTCTTTGGTACGGATAAAGCTGGGCACATGCGCGGAATGGCAAGTGGGTGTAAACGCACCTGGAACCGCGAAAATCACAACTTTGCGGCCTTTGACCTTGTCGGCCATTTGCACGGGCGCAGGGCCATCGGCACCCATTTCCATCAGTGTGGCATCGGGTAGCATATCACCTTGAGAAATCGTCATCTGTCTGACCTTCCATGTCATTGCGTTTGTCTGGTGCTTAGATATAGGTTTTGGGCGCAAGCAGGAAACCGATTTTTTAAGTAAGGAATGCAGCATGGGACATGTCGTCGTTATTGGGGCAGGTCAGGCAGGGTCATCATGTGTGGCCAAGCTGCGCAATTCCGGATTTGAGGGCAAGGTGACCCTGATCGGGGCCGAAACCGCGCCCCCCTATCAACGCCCGCCCCTGTCCAAGGCCTATCTGTTGGGCGACATGACGCTTGAGCGCCTGTTTCTGCGCCCCGAAAGTTTCTATAGCGATTATAATATCGACCTGATGTTGGGCACGCATGTCGACAGCATCGACCCTGCCAGCCAGACGATCCGGGTGAACGGCGATGATATGGCCTATGACAGTTTGGTGCTGACCACCGGATCGGTCCCGCGTCGTTTGCCTGCCAGCATTGGCGGCGCATTGGACGGCGTGCATGTGGTGCGCGATCTGGCTGATGTTGACGCGATGGGCCCGAGGTTTACCAAAGGCGCGCGCGTGCTGATCGTGGGTGGGGGATATATCGGCCTTGAGGCGGCATCGGTTGCATCCAAACTGGGGCTGAACGTGACCTTGGTTGAGATGGGCGAACGTATATTGCAGCGCGTCGCGGCCCCGCAAACATCCGATTTTTTCCGCGATCTGCACCGGTCTCATGGCGTGGACATCCGCGAAGGTGTGGGCCTTGAGCGGTTGATCGGTGACACCCATGTCACAGCGGCACGTCTGTCCGACGGGTCCGAGTTGCCCGTCGATTTCGTTATCGTGGGCGTGGGCATTGGCCCCGCGACAGCGCTTGCCGAGGCAGCAGGGATCGAGGTTGATAACGGGATCAAGACCGATAGCCACGGGCGCACATCCGTGCCGAATGTCTGGGCGGCGGGCGATTGCGCATCCTTTCCCTATCGCGACACGCGGATCCGGTTGGAATCGGTGCCAAACGCCATTGATCAGGCGGAATGTGTCGCTGAAAACATCATGGGCGCGGACAAAGAATATGTCGCAAAGCCGTGGTTTTGGTCGGATCAATACGACGTGAAATTACAGATTGCCGGCCTGAATACGGGGTATGACCGTGTTATCACCCGCCGTACGGATGATGATTCAGTCGCGTTCTGGTACTATAGCGGCACCGAGCTGTTGGCGGTTGATGCCATGAATGACCCGCGTGGCTTTATGATTGGGCGACGTCTGATCGAGGCGGGCAAATCCCCCGCGCCGGACCTGATCGAAAACCCGGAAACAGATTTGAAAGCATTGCTAAAAGCATGAGGATTATCGCCGGAAAATCGCGCGGCACGCAACTGGCCGACGTGGGCAAAGGCGATGAACAGGCTCACCTGCGCCCCACCTCGGATCGTGTGCGCGAAAGCCTGTTTTCGATGCTGACCTCGCATAACGTGATTAATGGCGCGCATGTGCTGGACCTGTTTGCAGGCACTGGCGCATTGGGTCTTGAGGCGCTTTCGCGCGGCGCGCGTGATGTGGTGTTCGTTGAAAACGGGCGTGTCGCGCAAAAGCTGATTACCGAGAATATCAAGAAGCTGCGCGCCGAAGGTGAAACGACGCTGATGCGATCGGATGCCACCACGCTTGGCGGTTGGATCGCGGCACCGTTTGATCTGGTGTTTCTTGATCCGCCCTATGGCAAAGCGATGGGGCAGGCGGCGTTGACCAAGACGCTGGCTGGTGGCTGGTTGGCCAAGGGTGCGATGATCGTGTGGGAAGAAAACGCGGCAATGGATGCGCCCGACGGATTTGCCCGCATCGACAAAAGAAAATATGGCGACACCTGGATTACTCTTTTAAACGTAACCTAACCGAAAAACTGTTCAGGCTTTGCATTCACCCTAGTTACGCCTATGAGCTAGTCAATTATTCCAATGGAAAGACGCCCTGATGAGCCTGAGCATGACCAGTACTTTTATCAAACCAATGCACCCAGAAGGGCGCAAGTTTGTCGCGATCTTTGCCGCGATCACCTTGGTCCTGTTTTTGCTGGCTGAATTTCTGGGGTGGATCGGCGTCGGGGCAACCATTTGGTGTTATTACTTCTTCCGTGATCCTGAACGTGTCACCCCAAAGGGGGACAATCTGGTGATCAGTCCGGCTGATGGCATCATTTCCCTGATCGAACCCGCCGTCCCTCCGGCTGAACTGGGCATGGCCGACACGCCGCTGACCCGTGTGAGCGTTTTCATGAACGTATTTAACTGCCACGTGAACCGCGCGCCGGTCGCCGGTGAGATTACCGAAATCGCCTATCGTGCGGGCAAGTTCTTTAACGCGTCGCTGGACAAGGCAAGCAAGGATAACGAACGCAACAGCCTGCGCATCAAGATGGACGATGGCCGCGACATTGCAGTTGTGCAGATTGCGGGCCTCGTGGCGCGTCGCATTGTTTGCTTTACCAAGCCCGGCGCACATACGCAGGCAGGCCAGCGTTTTGGTCTGATCCGTTTTGGATCGCGGGTTGATGTGTATCTGCCCGCAGGTGTTGAACCCAAGGTAAGTATTGGCCAGACCATGGTGGCTGGCGAAACCGTTTTGGCAGAGCTGTCTTAAATGACCGAACAAACCCCCGCGCCGACAGATAAAGCAAAGGTCGAGTTTTCCCTGCTTCAGCTGTTGCCAAACATGCTGACTGTTGCCGCGATCTGTGCGGGCATTTCAGCGATCCGTTTCGCGGCCGAGGATAAATTTCCGCTGGCGGTATTTCTGATCGCACTGGCCAGCGTTCTAGACGGGATGGACGGACGCGCAGCGCGGTATCTGGGCAGCGATAGCAAAATCGGTGCCGAGCTGGACAGCCTAGCGGATTTCGTCAACTTTGGTGTGGCACCGCCCTTGGTGGTGTATTTCTGGGGCTTGCAAGATTTCTATCGCGCGGGCTGGCTGGCAGTGTTGGTATTCGCCGTGTGCTGCGTGATGCGGTTGGCACGTTTCAACGTGGATTCGCGCACCAAGACGCCGTTGGATGATGGCGGCTATTTCACAGGGGTGCCATCGCCAGCGGGGGCGATGCTGGTGATGTTGCCGATCTATCTGCCGTATGCGTTCGGCCCCGGTGCGGCGATGCCGGACCTTTTGGCCTGTCTTTATATCGTGTTTGTTGGCTGGGTGATGATCAGCCGTATCCCAACCTGGTCGTTTAAATCGGTCAGCTTTTCACGCAGCAACGTGACCTATTTCCTGATCGCTTTCACAGGCTTTATCGCCTGTCTGGTCAGCTTCCCCTGGGCCACGCTTGTGATCTGCTGCTTTGCCTATGCAGGCAGCGTGCTTTGGGCCGTGATCGAACTCAAGATGGCCCAACGCAAAGCTTAGTCTTGGGAATAGGTCGGGTGGAACTTTCCGGCGGGTGACAGGGTGAAAATCTCGTACCCTGTTTCGGTCACGCCGATGGAATGTTCAAACTGCGCAGATAGCGATTTGTCGCGTGTTACCGCCGTCCAGTCGTCTGACAGAACTTTAGTTTCCGCGCGTCCCAGATTGACCATCGGTTCAATCGTAAAGAACATGCCCGGCTCCAGAACCGACCCGGTACCGGGGCGGCCATAGTGCAAAACATTGGGCGGAGCGTGAAAAACGCGGCCCAAGCCATGCCCGCAGAAATCGGTAACGACGCTCATCCGCTGGCTTTCTACAAAGCTTTGGATCGCGTGGCCGATATCGCCAAAGGTGTTACCGGGTTTCACGGCCTCAATCCCGCGCATCAGGGCGTCATGGGTCACGTTGATCAGGCGTTCGGCCTTGCGGGGCAATTTGCCCGCGACATACATCCGCGAGGTGTCACCAAACCATCCGTCGACAATCACGGTGACATCAATGTTCAGGATATCGCCGTCTTTCAGCTTTTTGTCGCTGGGGATGCCGTGGCAGACGACATGATTGATCGAAATACAGCTGGCGTGCTGATAGCCCTTGTACCCGATGGTCGCCGACTTGGCGCCTGCGTCCTCGACCATCTGGGTGATCAGGCCATCAAGGGCTCCGGTTGTCTGACCCACGAAAACATGCGCGGCAATATCATCAAGAATCTGCGCGGCAAGCTTGCCCGCGGCATGCATGCCTGCGAAATCCGATGGGTCGTAAATGCGAATGCCGTCTTTTGTCTGGCGTCCTCGGTGTTCATTCATCACCGGTATCTCCGTAGGTCTATGTCGTTTCGTTCGGGATGGTCCAAGGGTCGGTGCAGGTCAACCCTTTAGGGGTAATTCAGTGCCCAAAGTCACCTGTTGAGGGCTGATATGGGTACCGATGACCAATGTTTCCAGCCCTGCGGCCCGCGCTGCGGCAAATGCGGCGGCATAGGTGGGGTCGATATCGCCCGCGACAGAGAACGCGGTGCAATCGGTACGCTGCACCAAATACAGCAAAACGGCACGGTGCCCCGCCCGCGCCATCTGGGCCAGTTCAGCCAAATGTTTTGCCCCGCGCGCAGTGACGCTATCGGGGAATTCCACCAAGCTTGGGGTGCGTGAAAGGGTCGCTGATTTCACCTCGACATAGGCGTCGGGCAGGCCGGGCTGTGTCAGCAGAAAATCGATGCGCGATTTTTCACCGTATTTCACCTCGGGTCTGACGGTTTCATACATTGCCAATGCAGACACTTGCCGCGCCATCAACGCAGCCTTGACCGCGCGGTTCGGCAGCGCCGTATCGACGCCGGTAAAATGCCCGTTTTCATGATCAACCAACCGCCAGCCATAGTTCAGCTTGCGTTTGGGATCGTCGTTGGGCTCCAGCCAGATCCGCATGCCGGGCTCGGCCAGCCCCATCATCGATCCGGGGTTCGCGCAATGGGCGGTCACCTCGCGGCCATCCTCCAATATGCAATCGGCTAGAAACCGTTTGTAGCGGCGGACCAGGCGGGCGGGGACAAGTTCAGTTTGAAAGCGCATAGGGTGTGACCTATACCTCTATCACAGCCCCCTCAAGGAGACAGGCCATGCCAAACCCCACAGCAGCCATGATCGTTATCGGCGACGAGATCCTGTCGGGGCGTACCCGCGACAGCAACATGCATCATCTGGCGGGACAACTGACCAGCGTGGGGATCGACCTGAAGGAAGTCCGCATGATCGGCGACGAACATGGCACGATTATTGCGGCAGTTCAGGCGATGGCGAAAGCCTATGATAATGTGTTCACCAGTGGCGGCATCGGGCCGACCCATGATGACATTACAGCCGATTGCATCGCGGCGGCCTTTGATAAACATATCGACGTGCGCGATGACGCCCGCGCCATTCTGGCGGCGCATTACGCGCGATCCGGCACCGAATTGAACGAGGCGCGGTTGCGCATGGCTCGTATTCCCGATGATGCGATATTGATCGATAATCCGGTGTCAGCGGCCCCCGGTTTTACGCTTGAGAATGTGCATGTGATGGCAGGTGTTCCATCGGTGTTCGAGGCGATGGTCGCCACCGTGCTGCCCACGCTAACCGGCGGCGCGCCCCTGCTAAGTGCGACGTTGCGCATCGACCGCGGCGAAGGCGACATTGCGGGGCCGCTGGGGCAAATCGCCAAGGATCATCCGGCCTTGTCGATTGGATCATACCCGTTTCAAAAAGATGGCAAATACGGCGCGCATATTGTGATCCGGGGGAGCAATCAGGTTGAAATCGACGCGGCCGTGAAAAAACTGGAGTCAGCATTTTGAGCGCGCCGGATATTTCCCAATTATACGAGGTTATCGATCAAACCTGGCCAGCAGCGCGGCGCTGGACGGAAAAGGGATGGACCCTGCGCGATGGGCAAGGCGGCGGAAAACGCGCGTCTGCGGCAACGCTGGCCACCCCGGGTGCCGATATAAGCGTCGCTGAAACCGCCATGCGGGCGATGCACCAAACACCGCTTTTTATGATACGGCAGGGCGAAGACGCGTTTGACGCAGAACTGGCCGTGCGGGGATACGAGATCATTGATCCCGTGAACATCTATATCCTGCCTATCGAGCAACTGACCGACGTGCCGATCCCCCCTGTCACCGCGTTCGAGATTTGGGAACCTCTGGCCATGATGCTTGAGATTTGGGCCAAGGGCGGTATCGGTCCTGCCCGCATCGATGTGATGCGCCGCGCCGCGCAAAAGACTGCAATCTTGTCGCGCTGGAAGGAAAAACCCGGCGGCGTGGCCTTTGCCGCGATCCACGATGGGGTGTGCATGGTTCATGCCGTCGAGGTGCTGGAACATCAACGTGGTATGGGGGTTGGCAAATGGATGATGCGCCGCGCTGCTGTCTGGGCGCAGGCCCAAGGCGCAACCCATATCGCGGTTCTTTGCACAAAGGCGAATGTACCCGCGAACCGCCTGTATCAAAGTCTGGGCTTTGCCCATGTGGGCGACTATCATTATCGCCAACTCTCTGAATAAAGGAACCCTGAGATGGCCAACGACGCACCAACCGCCCTTGATCTGCCGATGGTTGATCCGCTGCCAGAAGCCACGCAAAAATACTTTGACGTGTGCCAGGAAAAGCTGGGCATGATCCCGAATGTTTTGCAGACATACGCGTTTGATATCGAAAAGCTGAACAGCTTTACCGCGATGTATAACGATCTGATGCTGGGCGCGTCGAACCTGTCCAAGCTCGAGCGCGAGATGATCGCGGTCGTCGTTTCGTCGGTGAATAAATGCTACTACTGCCTGACGGCGCACGGGGCTGCGGTGCGGCAACTATCGGGCAATCCGATCCTGGGCGAACAGATGGTGATGAACTGGCGTGTTGCCGAACTGGATGCACGCCAAACCGCGATGCTGGAATTTTCCGAAAACCTGACAGTGGCCAGCGCCAAAACCACCGAAGCCGACCGTCAGGCACTGCGCGATGTGGGTTTCACAGACCGCGATATCTTTGACATCGCGTCGGTCGCGGCGTTCTTTAACATGACCAACCGGGTCGCGAGCGCCACCAACATGAAACCGAACGAAGCCTATCACGCGCAGTTCAGATGATCATACGTGCCGCAGGTTTTGCTTTGCTGGCCTTGGCGACCCCTGCCGGTGCCGTAGAGCTGTCATTGCCCCAATCTGCGCGCCTAACGGTCGAACGGGACACGGGGCCTGACAGTTATGTCGCGCCAATTGGGCCGTTTGTAGATGGCGTTCTGAATACAGTGACCATCGAGGGGGACGTTGCGCGTTCGGCGTGGCGGCTAGAGGCGTCGGGTTTGACGCCCTTGCAAGTGTTGCGCCCTCTTCGGTCGCAACTGGAAGCGGCCGGGTATGACATCGTGCTGGATTGTGGCGCTGTGGCCTGTGGTGGTTTTGACTTTCGCTTTGCCATCGAAACGCTGCCGGGTCCGAATATGTACGTCAACATCAGGGCCTATCAATTTGTGACCGCAGTTCAGGGCCCCTTGTCCGCACCGACGTCGATTGTGACGGTGCTTGCCAGCACGGCGGCGTCTTCGGCCTATGTTCAGATCATTCAGGCGGATGCTGTTAAGGCCACGCAGCCCCCGATTAATGCGGCACCCACGCCACAGCCAACGTCGGATGCGAACGCCCTTGCAGATACGTTGCTAAGCCAAGGCCATGCTATATTGGACGGGCTGGATTTCACATCGGGTACGGCCACATTGGGTGGTGCTGACGCAGGCACCCTCGAACGGCTGGCCGCGTTTCTAAAGGATCAGCCGACCGTTCGGATAGCGTTGGTCGGGCATACCGATAGCGTTGGATCGCTTGACCCGAACATCGCCTTGTCGCGCAGTCGGGCGGCAGCTGTCCGCGATAGATTGATCGAACAATACGGTATTCCCTCCGCCCAGATCGCGGCAGAAGGCATGGGGTATCTTGCGCCCATTGCGTCAAACCTGACGCCTCAGGGCCGCGAGGCTAATCGCAGGGTCGAGGCAATATTGCTGTCGCGGGAATGACGACCAAGACATGAAAATACCCTCGTTATCTGTGGGGATAACGAGGGTTGATCACGTCTGTGTCGTGTCGAAAGGCCGGGTGTGGATTTACCAATCATTCGGGCCTTTGTCGGCAAATTCATGCGCCAGAAAATCAATGAAGGCACGGACCTTGGGCTGGGTGAAACGTCCGAGCGGGTACACGGCATAGATGCCTTGGGTTTCGAGCGGCAGTTCGGGAATGGCATCTTCAACAAGGCCTTTCGCCATCGCGTCAGCATATAGAAAGCTGGGCAGATACGCGATGCCAAGGCCCGAAATAGCGGCGTTCAGCAGCGATTGCCCGTCATTGACAGACAGCCATCCGGCAGTGCGTACCTGACGTTTTTCACCCGATGGCGACGTCAGTTTCCACATGTTTCCGCTGGACTGGTTCGAATAGTGCAACAACTTGTGGTCGTTCAGATCGTCGATCTTTTCGGGGCGGCCGTATCTCTCAAAATATCCCGGCGATGCGATCATGCGCTTGGTCGTTTCGGTCAGCTTGCGGGCACGCAGGGTGCTGTCCTCCAGCTCTCCGATGCGGACGGCCATATCAAAGCCTTCGCTGATCAATTCGACATAGCGGTTGTTCAGCACCATGTTCACGGTGATGTCGGGAAATTCCTCAAGAAAGCCGGACAGCGCAGGGGACAAATGGTTCACCCCGAAATCCGTCGCAACCGAAATGCGCAGCAGGCCAGAGGGGGCGGATTGCATCGAGGTGACCAGCGCATCTGCTTCGCCGGCATCGTTCAATACGCGGCGGGCGCGGTCGTAATATGCCAGACCAATTTCCGTGGGGCTGACACGGCGGGTGGTACGGTTCAACAACCGCGCACCCAGGCGTGCCTCGAGCGATGATACGTGTTTGGATACGGCAGACTTCGAGATGCCCATCTTCTTGGCCGCATCTGTAAAACCACCCTGATCCACAACTGTGGCGAATGCTTCCATTTCTGTCAGGCGGTCCATTGCCGTCCCCTTTTCTATCATCTGAGTTGTCAGAGATATGCGGGCCAAATCGGGCAAGATCACGGCAGGGGTGGGTCAGTAGCAAGGTTATTGCGTGGATCGTTTGCGTCAGAGAAACAATGGAAATTACGGCAATCTGAGTCGCTTCAGATCCAACGCAGCTTTCTGAGCAGGGCGAACATCAGTGCCGCAAGAACCACCATGCCCAAGCACAGGAAGGCAAAAGCCCAAGGGTGGCCAGTTCCCGGCATGCCACCGACGTTCACCCCAAACAGGCCCGTGATAAACCCGAGCGGCAGAAAGAGGGCTGCAGCCACAGACAGCACATATCCATGCCGCGCTTGGCGTTGGGCGACGTTGGCGTCATGTTCTTCCTGCACGGACACAAGGCGCTCGCGCAGCTCGTCCAGTTCTTCGACCGCGATCAGCGCGCTGTTGGCCTGTTCGTGCAGTTCAAGCTGGCTGTCTTGTGGGATCAGCGGGATATCAAAGGCGGCTAGTTTGCTAAGCGCTGCACGTTGCGGGTCAAGATAGCGCCGCAGCCGGATCACGCTGCGCCGGATTTCCGGCAGTTCATGTGGCATCGGCGTTTCTTTGTCTTCCAAGTCGATCTCAAAGAACTCGGCCTGCGCGTCGATGCTTTCGACATGTTCCTGAACCCGACGTGTGAGCCGGCTCACCAGTGCTTCGATAAACTTGGCCGGGCTGGGCGGCGCATTTTGTGCCACCGCAGATTGGCGGATCGTGTCGATGGCAAAGACCTTTTTGCGCCGCACGGTGATCAGCAGATTGGATTGGATGAACATTCGGACCGACACCATTTCATCGGCCGCCTGACCGGCATTCATGTTGATGCCGCGCAAGTTCAGGATCAGCCCGCCGTTAAAGAGGTCACAGCGGGGTCGTGTTTGTTTCTGGATCAGCGATCCGGCGGGAATTTCATGCAGCTGTTCGCGCGCCCAGGGTTCCAGCATTTCGTCGGTCAGGTCGAAATGCCACCAGCGATACACCCCCGGGCCGGTAAGGTTCGTATCGGTCGGCACCGATGTCGTACCATCGGCAAAGATATCAAAAACGCAAATCGGCATGTGGACCGCCCTCAGCTAGTGAGGGCGGAGTTTCGCATCCTATCTGCGCAAGGGCAATATCATAGGGCTGCGGCCAGCCGCGTGCCCTGATCAATCGCCCGCTTTGCATCCAGTTCGGCCGCGACATCCGCACCGCCAATAACGTGGCAAGTAATGCCTTTCGCCTCAAGCGCGTCTGCAAGGGACCGATCCGATAGCTGACCCGCGCAGAGCACGATGGTATCCGCCTCGATCAACTGAGGTTTCTCGCGGGCTTCGCCAAAGCTGATGTGCAGCCCGTCTGCATCGATCTTTTCGTAATTCACGCCGCCGATCATCTGGACGTTCTTCATGGTCAGCGATGCACGGTGAATCCAGCCTGTTGTCTTGCCCAACCCTTTGCCGACCTTGGTGGCCTTGCGTTGCAACATCGTCACCTCGCGCGCGGGTGCATGGGGTTGCGGCCCTTCGGGGGCCAGACCGCTGCGATGTTCGGCGGGGTCGGTGACGCCCCATTCCTTCATCCATTCGGGCAGGTTGGTGGTGGTGCTGTCGCCGTCGTGAACCAGATGTTCGGACACGTCGAACCCGATGCCACCTGCACCGATGACCGCGACCTTGTGACCCGCCGTTACAGTGCCGTTCAGGATGTCGATATAGCTGACCACATTGCCCGCGTTCTGCCCCGGTATCTGCGGATCGCGGGGGATGACGCCCGTGGCGATAATCACCTCGTCGAAATCACCCAGATCGTTGGCCGATACTTCGGTGTTCAGTTTAACCGTCACGCCGCGTTCTTTGACCATGGCGCGGTACCAATCGACAAGGCCCCAGAATTCCTCTTTGCCCGCGACCTGTTTGGCAAGGTTCAACTGCCCGCCAATCTCGGACGCGCGGTCGAAGACGGTAACCTTATGCCCGCGCTCAGCCGCGGTGATCGCAGCGGACAGACCGGCGGGGCCAGCGCCAACAACCGCGATGGTTTTGACGTCGTGCGTCGGCTCTACCTTCAATTCGGTTTCATAGCAGGCGCGCGGGTTCACCAAACAGGTCGAGATTTTGCCGCCAAAGGTGTGATCCAAACACGCTTGGTTACACGCAATGCAGGGCGCGATCTGGTCGGCCTTGCCCGCAGCGGCCTTGGCGACGAAATCGGCATCCGCCAGCATGGGCCGCGCCATCGACACCATATCGGCGTAGCCATCGGCCAGCACCTGTTCGGCGACTTGGGGTGTGTTGATCCGGTTCGATGTGATCAGCGGGATGTTCACCTGACCCATCAGTTTCTGCGTAACCCAAGCAAAGGCCGCGCGGGGGACAGACGTAGCAATCGTCGGAATGCGTGCCTCGTGCCAGCCGATGCCGGTGTTGATGATTGTGGCCCCTGCTTCCTCGACCGCCTTGGCCAGTTGCACGACCTCTTCAAAGGTTGACCCGTTGGGGATCAGGTCAATCATGGACAGACGGTAAATCAGGATGAAATCGGGGCCGACGGCCTCGCGCACACGGCGTACGACTTCGACTGGCAACCGCATGCGGTTTTCATAGGACCCGCCCCATTCATCATCGCGCTTGTTGGTGTGGGTGACCAAAAACTGGTTCAGGAAATATCCCTCGGACCCCATCACCTCGACCCCATCATAGCCCGCTTGCTTGGCGCGCAGGGCGCAGGCGGCGATGTCGCTGATCTGCTTTTCGATGCCTTCTGCGTCCAGTTCCTTGGGGGCGAACATTGAAATCGGGGATTTGATCGCTGAAGGGGCCACGCAATCGGGGCTGAACGCATAGCGGCCTGCATGCAGGATCTGCATCGCAATCTTACCGCCAGCCTCGTGAACACGCTGGGTGACGATGCTGTGGTTATCGACATCTTTTTGCGAGGTCATCATCGCCGCACCATGGGCAACCGATCCTTCGGGGTTCGGCCCGATGCCACCGGTGACCATCAAACCCACATCGCCACGCGCGCGGGTTGCGTAAAATTCGGCAACGCGGTTCCAATCCTGCGTTTCCTCAAGACCTGTGTGCATCGACCCCATCAACACGCGATTTTTCAATGTGGTAAAGCCCAGATCAAGTGGGGCCAGCAGGTGTGGATAGTCGGACATGGGGCGAACCTTTCGATGGATGGGGACGTTGCGACTGACTTCATCTTAAGCGCTGGCATCTGTCACGCACAACGCTGCGTAAGCCAATATACATGGGGGCGGCTTTTGTGATAGGCCCGCGCTGAACCGATACAATCCAAAGGCCCCGCCATGACACCCGAAGAAATCGCCAAACTGCCCTACCGCCCCTGTGTCGGCGTGATGCTGATGAATGCCGATGGCCACGTCTTTGTGGGGCAGCGCAGGGACCGTGACCAAGAAGCGTGGCAGATGCCCCAAGGCGGCGTTGAGAAAGACGAATCCGCCCAGGTTGCCGCCCTGCGCGAGCTTGAGGAAGAGACCGGCGTGCGCCCGAGTTCCGTGTCAGTCGTGGCCGAGACCGATACCTGGCTGCCCTATGACTTGCCGCATGATCTGGTGCCCAACATCTGGAAGGGCCGTTTTCGCGGTCAGGAACAAAAATGGTTCCTGTTGCGCTTTCACGGGGCGGATTCCGAGGTCAATCTAGAAACCGATCATCAAGAGTTTTCGGAATGGCGCTGGCTGCCCGTTGACGATCTGGTCGACAATATCGTGCCGTTCAAACGCGAGGTGTATCAGGCCGTCGTCGCGGCGTTCCGCCCGCACCTTGTGGCTGCTGATATCTCATAGGTTTTTATACTGCCTATTTCGTAGCGAATACCGACCATTGTGCATGATCGGAAACCACCGCGCCGTTTAGGGGCGCCCGCTGTTGTGCTTTGGCTGCGCATTTGCGTGCAGATGTATTGACGGCGCAAACGGCTTGGGAAACACAAACCTGTCGAAGCCATGTGCCGCTTCCTTTCTGACTGGATCTGAACCCATGAAAAACTTTGCCCTGACCGTTGCGTGCCCTTCGACCCGTGGGGTCGTCGCCGCGATTGCGAACTACCTTGCTGATAATGCCTGTAACATTACCGACAGTGCCCAGTTCGACGATAAGGAAACGGGAAATTTCTTTATGCGGGTCAGCTTTGAAAGCGATGATGTCGTTGATCTGGGTGAACTGGCCCAAGGGTTTGCCACAACCGCCAGCCCTTTCGACATGACCTATGATTTTCACGACCAGACCGAAAAGATGAAAGTCGTCATCATGGTGTCGCGGTTCGGGCATTGCCTGAACGATTTGCTATACCGCTGGCGCATTGGCGCGCTGCCTATTGATATCGTCGCGGTTGTGTCCAACCACATGGAATATCAAAAGGTTGTCGTGAACAATGACATCCCGTTTCATTGCATCAAAGTCACCCCGGAAAACAAAGCCGACGCCGAAGCGCGGATTATGACTGTGGTCGAAGAAGCAGGCGCAGAGCTGATCGTGTTGGCGCGCTATATGCAAATTCTGTCAGATGAGATGTGCCAGAAAATGTCGGGGCGGATCATCAATATTCACCACTCGTTCCTGCCCAGCTTTAAGGGTGCGAACCCGTACAAGCAGGCGTTCCAGCGCGGGGTCAAACTGATCGGTGCGACGTCGCATTATGTGACCGCCGATCTGGATGAAGGGCCGATTATCGAGCAGGATATCGTTCGTGTGACCCACGCCCAATCCGCGAATGATTACGTATCACTGGGCCGCGATGTGGAAAGCCAGGTATTGGCCCGTGCCATCCACGCGCATATCCACCGCCGCGTGTTTTTGAACGGCAACAAGACCGTCGTGTTCCCCGCATCGCCCGGATCATATGCATCGGAACGGATGGGGTAATTACCCCGACTGGCGCGGCCCCTTAACCGATGATCGGCACATGGGGGCCCGCGTCACGCCCCAACATGCCCGTCAGCCGCGGGTCGTCGGCAACTTCGATCTGGCGGCGATAGGGCGTGAACCCGCTGCGGATATAGAATGCCACGGCCTGCGGGCTGTCGATCGTGCAGGTGTGAAGGTGAAAGCGCGTGATATCCCGCGACCACGCGGCAGTAATCGCCTGGTTCATCAGATAGCGGCCCGCGCCAGCACCGATCAGTTTTGATGTCAGGCCAAAATAGGCCAGTTCGCATTCGCCTGCCTGACGGAAATCAAGCTCAAGCAGGGCTTCGTCCTGACCGTCTTTGCTAAGGGTGTAATACGCCATATCGGGATTTGTCAGGATCGCGTTCAGCTTGGCGTCAGACATCTGAAGTCGGGAAAACCACAGCCAGTCATGCGCGCCGACACGGTTGAAAATGTCGCGGTACCATTCAAGGGTCGGGGTGACCTTTCGCAGGGTCACGCCATCGGGCAATGACACATCACGCAGCGGCGGCGCGGCGCGCATCTCAAGATGGGTTACCACCATAGCAAGTTTGCCATCGGGCACATCGTGAAAACCATCGCTCAGCATAGATCAAACCAATCCGTGTTCTTTAAAAAGGGTCATGATGTCGGTTTGCGGGCGGGGGCCGACGTGGCTGATCACCTCGGCCGCGCAGATGTGGCCCATCTTGCCGCAGGTTTCCAGATCGCGGCCCGTGGCCATGCCGTACAGGAAGCCCGCAGCGAATTGATCGCCCGCACCGGTTGCATCCACCGGGGTGACCTTGGTCACGGGTACGTCGACCCGTTCGCCATCGCGGATCAGCGTAACGCCATCGCCCGAACGCGTGCAGACAACCATGGCGCACATCGCGGATGTTTTGGCCAGCGCGTCCTCCAGATCATCGGTTTCGAACAGGGATCTGATCTCGGCTTCGTTGCCGATCACATAATCCAGCTCGTCCGCGATCATGCGCAGGAAATCGTCGCGGTGACGGTCAACGCAGAAAGGATCGGAAATCGCGATGCCAGCCTTGCCGCCCGCCGCGCGGGTCAGACGCGACGCCTCAAGAAAGGCCTGCTTGCCCTGATCCTTGTCGAACAGATACCCCTCGAGGAACATGATCTTGGCCGAGGACGCAACCGCATCCGGCACATCCGCAGGGCCCAGATCGGTCGAGATGCCCAGATAGGTGTTCATCGACCGTTCGCCATCGGGCGAGACAAAGATCATCGACCGCGAGGTTGGCAGATCACCGCCCGCGACAGGCGCGTTGACGAAATCAGTTCCACCATCAATCATGGATTGGGCATAGAATGTGCCCAGATCATCGTTATTCACACGACCGATAAACGCCGTCGGCAGGCCAAGCGCGCCAATACCGGCAATCGTATTGGCAACCGACCCGCCGGGGGTCTGCATCCTGTCCGCCATCGCGCCGTACAGGTCTTCGGCGCGGTCGCGTTCGATCAGTTGCATGATGCCTTTTTCGATGTTCATTTCGCCAAGAAACGCATCATCAGCATGCGAGATTACATCGACAACGGCGTTGCCGATACCAACCACTTCATATTGGGTCATTCAGTTTTGTCCTCGTAGGGGCAGAGATCGCGGATGATGCAGGTTCTGCACTGCGGCTTGCGCGCTTTGCAGTGATAACGACCGTGCAAGATCATCCAGTGATGGGCGTGTAGTTGAAAATCGACGGGAATATTGTCTTCGATGGCGCGTTCAACCGCATCGACCGTTTTACCGGGGCAGATGCGCGTACGGTTTCCCACGCGAAAGATATGGGTATCGACGGCTTGGGCGGGGTAATGCCACCACATGTTCAACACCACATTGGCTGTTTTGCGTCCAACGCCGGGCAGCGATTGCAGGGCCGCACGGCTGTTTGGCACGACGCCCTCATAGTCATCGACCAAAATCTGGCTCATCTTCATGACGTTTTTGGCCTTTTGGCGGAACAGACCAATGGATTTGATATGATCCGTCAGTTCCTCCAATCCGAGGTCAAGCATCTGCTGTGGTGTCTCGATGATCTGGAACAGGGATTTCGTGGCCTTGTTTACCCCCGCATCGGTTGCCTGCGCGCTTAGCGCCACGGCCACCAGCAAAGTGTATACATTTGTATGATCTAGCTCCCCTTTGGGTTCGGCATCTGCTGCCTGAAACCGGGTAAAGATCTCTCGGATGGTGTGATAATCAAGGGGTTTGGCCATGGGCCTTGGTATGGGGGGATTTTTCAATCAGGGCAAGACTGGGTGCGTTCAAGAATGCCCGTTTACCTAATTTGCACATTCTGTTCGCTAAATTACGCCCACGGGCAATAAGACTAGCCATGTGTAATGGGCGGTAGCCCTTGGTAAAATCAGTAAAAAGGGAATGGGTAATGGCAGTGGAAACGATGTTTTCAAAGGTTTCAGGTTTCGGTCCGGGCGCTATGATTATGACATTGGACGGCGAACTGCCAGTGGAATGGCTGGAATCAGGTGATCACGTCATCACCCGTGACCACGGCGCGCAACCGATCCTGGCAATCAAGCGATCACGCGGCATCGGGCCTGATGGTTTGCCACTGCCGTCGCCTGTCCATCTACGCCCCCGCGAAAGCGCAGCACCCGAAGGATTGGTTGAACCTTTGCGCCTTTCACCGCATCATAATGTGCTGGTCGCGTCGCATCATGTGGCCCTGCATTTCGGTCATGCCGAAGCGATGGCTGAAATTGGCGCGTTGTCCCGCCGTACCGTGCCGCGCTTTGAAATGGGGGCACCCGCGCTAAGCTATCACCACATTATAACAGAGCATCACGATTTGATCATGACCTGTGGGATTTGGGCGGAAACAACTGGCCGCGAGACCGCGTGGATGTTGGATGTGACCCCTGAACTGCGGCGCGCGAGCAAGGTTTTTGACGGTACCAGCGGATCCCCGCGCGTTTGTCTGACCAAAGAAGAGGCGGGCCTTCTGCGTGATCTGCTCAGCCCTGAGGAAAACCTGTTACATCTGCTTGCTGCGTAAAGTTTGCGTTTGGCGCAAGTTTCGGGTCGCTTGAATAGGGCGCAATCCCTAGTTTGGGGGTATGATACAGGATCTTACGCCCCCGACTCGTGCCACTGATGATGGCTACCACTATGGCGTGATGCGCCGTGCGATTGATTTGATCGATGACGCCTCGGACCCTTTGGCGCTGGATCAGATCGCTGGCCAAATGGGGATGAGCGCCCCACATTTCCAGCGTCTCTTTTCCCGCTGGGTGGGGGTGTCGCCGAAACGTTATCAGCAATACCTGATGCTGGATCACGCCAAAGACCTGTTGCGCGACCGCTTTACCACCCTTGGGGCAGCGCATGAACTAGGCCTGTCCGGGTCCGGTCGTCTGCACGATCTGTTCCTAAGATGGGAGGCCATGAGCCCGGGAGAATTCGCCCGCAAAGGTGCAGGGTTGGAGATTTCATGGGGCTGGTTTGATAGCCCCTTTGGCCCTGCGTTGGTGATGGGTACGGATCGGGGGATCTGCGGCCTCGCCTTCTCGGCCGAGACAGGCGAAGCGGAAGCTATGGAAGATTTACGCAGCCGCTGGCCCGGTGCCAACTTCGTCGAGAATCCCAGCCTTTTACACGATTGGGTGCAAACCGCGTTTGGCGCGCGGGCGGGTAGCGGCGACAAAGCCCCGATGTATCTGATTGGCGCGCCTTTCCAGATAAAAGTGTGGGAGGCGTTGCTGAGTATCCCGTCGGGCAATGTGACAACCTATTCCGAGATTGCGCAAAACGTCGGCACGCCCAAAGCCGTCCGTGCCGTGGGTACCGCCGTCGGACGCAACCCGATCAGTTGGTTGATCCCATGCCACCGTGCCCTGCGTAAATCAGGTGGTTTGGGTGGCTATCACTGGGGTATTCCCGTTAAACGGGCGCTGCTGGCCTACGAATCCGCCCGCGCGGATGTGGGTACATAGGCGGCTTGGCGCCGACTGCTATGTCAAAATATTTTTCTTGGGAACCAGACTTCGTGTAGGGCGTTAAAGGGTGACATGCCTCGCCCGAACGGGGCCCCAACAAAGGCAGAAAGATACTATGACATTTTCGAAAACCACAATCGCCGTCGCGCTGACCAGTGTATTGGCGCTAAGCGCCTGTGAGCCGGGCCCGATCGGCGGTAACCCGAATGATCCAAACGCTAAAACCCGCAATGGTGCCCTGATCGGCGCAGGCGCAGGTGCCCTGATTGGTGCCTTGTCCAAAGGGGACGGCAACCGTGCAGATGGCGCGTTGGTAGGTGCGTTGGCCGGTGGTGCCATCGGTGCCGGCGTCGGTTATTCGCTGGACAAACAAGAGGCCGAATTGCGCCGCCAGCTGGATAGTGATGTGATCATCACGAACACAGGCGACCGTTTGATCGTGACCCTGCCCCAGGACATTTTGTTCGCAACAGACAGCACAACCGTGCAGTCAGGCATGCAGGATGATCTGGCCGCATTGGCGCGCAACGTGAACATTTACAGCAACTCGACGCTGCAAATTATCGGGCACACCGACAGCGACGGTGATGCGTCCTATAACCAACAACTGTCCGAGGGTCGGTCACGCGCTGTCGCGAATGTGCTGATCAACAATGGCGTTCCCGGGTCGCGTATCCTGTCCGTTGGTCGGGGCGAAAGCCAGCCAGTTGCAAGCAATCTAAGCGCGAGCGGCAAAGCCCAGAACCGCCGGGTAGACATCGTTATTCTGCCCAACGCGTCCTAAGACCGTTCTAAGATTAAGTGAACAGAGGCCTCGGTAACCACCGGGGCCTCTTGCTTTTTCGGGCCATTAGAACATTTTGTAATCCAATGTTTTTGAAAAAGGATTGCTGGAATGGCCAATTTGAAACTTATCGGATTTTCTGGATCGCTGCGTAAAGGATCGACAAATTCGATGCTCTTGGCCGAGGCTGCCCGACTGTTTGGTCCCTGCGACTATGTCGAGGCGGACATTCGGTTTCCGCTGTTTGATGCTGACGAGGAAGCCGCGACAGGTGTGCCGGCTTTGGTGCAAAAAGCCGCAGATCAAATTGCCGGCGCTGATGCGATCCTGATTTCGACTGTCGAATATAACAAAGGCCCGTCCGGCGTTTTGAAAAACGCGCTCGACTGGATCAGCCGGGTCGAGGGTAATCCCTGGGCCGGTAAGCCATTGGCGGTTATGTCCGCTGCGGCGGGTCGTGCCGGGGGCGAACGCGCGCAGCTGATTTTGCGCAGTTTCATGGTCCCGTTTCGTACGCGCATTTTGCAGGGGCCGGAAATTCATTTGGCCAACAGCTCTAACGCGTTTGATGAGAACGGGCGTTTGACAGGCGAAATCTATGTAAGAGAGCTCACGCTATTGATGGCATCGCTGCGCGCTGAAACCGACCGCTAGAGTATCTGCACGCTGACTGGCCTTAAGCAGGGCGCGGGTCGGTGCCTAAAGGTTGTCTGATACCCGAAACCCGTCGGGTATCATGTCGCGCCCGTCAAGCAACAGATCGGCCATGACGTCGGCGATCTTTGGGGCCATGCCGAAACCTATTTTGAAACCACCGTTGGCGATAAAATGTCCGGGCTTGTCGGGCCAGGCACCCAGCATCGGTGCGCGGCTGTGACTGCGCGGGCGCAATCCGGCCCAGCGGTCGATGACCGGAGCATTTACCAAAGCGGGCACAGCAGCGCGGGCACGTGTGATAACGTCATCCAACTGCGCATCGGTTTGATCGGGAGCGTCGAAATACCGTTCAGTGGTTGATCCAACGGCGACGGTGCCATCGCTGTGCGGAATGATGTGCACACCATCGGCAAACAGTTGCGGCAATCCGCGCGCGTCATGGGCCAGCAACGCGGCTTGCCCCTTTTCGCCAGCACCGACAACGCGGTCATATGTGGCTGACATCTCTTGCAACCCTGCCACGCCCGTCGCCCATAAAACCTGCCCCTGATCGTCGCCTTCGGTCTGAACCGCGACGCCTTTTGCCTGCAAGGCGGTCACCAATGCGGTACAGGCCTGGCGCGGGTGTATTAGCGCGCTTAGGCTGTCATAGATCAACCAACCCGTCGGGCTTGCGGGTTCCCAATCTGCACCCTTGGCCTGAACGACTTGCCATACAGCGTTGTCGTGCCAGAAATCTTGCGCAGCTTCGGCGCGGCGCTGCGCCAGTTCCACGCCACGGTCGTTCATGATCGGCTGCAAGCGGCCCTTGCGCGCATAGCCTGAATGGGCACCACCTACCGTCTCAATCTCGCGCCAGAAGGTTTCGGCCATCAAAAGGCTGTCCAGTTGAAACGCTTTCTTTGCGCTCCATTTTTCGGGCACATGCGGGGCCAGCGCACCGACGATTCCGCCGCTGGCACCGGATGCCGCGCCAAATGGGTCGATGATTTGGACGGTCGCGCCACGCGTGACGCAGGCCCAAGCCACCGACAGGCCAAAAATCCCTGCGCCCCGTATCGTGATTTCGACCATTGCTAATCCTTGCCCTTTTTGCTCAGTGTTTTCAAAAGTCCCGATAACACAAGGCCGCCCCATGGAGAACCAGACAGCTGATATCGAATGGAAAGAAAGCGGCGTTCCGGTGTCGACCAAATTCGATGATCCCTATTTCAGCCTTGACGACGGTGTCGCTGAAACCCGCCATGTATTTTTGCAAGGTAATGATCTGCCTCGCCGGTTTCGTGACGGGTTTCGCGTGGGCGAATTGGGGTTCGGCACGGGCCTGAATTTGTTGGTGGTCTGGGATGCGTGGGTGCAGTCGGGCCAGCGCGGCACGCTGAATTTCACCTCGTTCGAGGCCTATCCGATGTCGCGCGAAGACATGACGCAGGCGCACCAGACCTTTCCCGATTTTGATGGCAAGCGCGACGCCTTGCTGAACGCTTGGGCACCCAAAGGTGGTGAAATGTCATTTCCGGGGCTTGAGGTGAATGTGATTATCGGTGACGCGCGCCAAACTGTACCGCGTTGGCACGGCCTGGCTGATGCGTGGTTTCTTGATGGGTTTTCGCCCGCCAAGAACCCCGAGCTGTGGGAGCCTGACTTGCTAAGCGATATATACCGGCACACAGGGCCGTTCGGCACTGCGGCAACATATACGGCGGCAGGTGCGGTTAGGCGGGCGCTTGAAACGGCGGGTTTCGCGGTGCAACGCACCCAAGGCTATGGTCGCAAGCGACACATGACGCAGGCGGTGCGCACATGAGCCGCGCGACCAACAAAGCGGCAGCATTGGCCCAGTCAAACAACATTCCGCTGGGCATCACCTTGATGGTGCTGACGACCTTTGTGTTCGCTGTCCAGGACGGGCTGTCGCGGCATTTGGCGTCGGAATATAACGTGCTGATGGTTGTCATGATCCGCTATTGGTTCTTTGCCGCCTTTGTGATCGCAATCGCCAAGCGCAACGCTGGTGGCCTGCGTGCCGCGGCCAAGACCAGCCAACCTGTCTTGCAAGCCATTCGCGGGCTGCTGTTGGCAGCCGAGATTTGCGTGATGATCGTCGCATTCACTATCCTTGGGTTGGTGGAAAGCCATGCGGTCTTTACCTGTTACCCCTTGCTGGTGGCCGCGCTGTCTGGCCCCGTCTTGGGCGAAAGCGTTGGCTGGCGGCGTTGGTCCGCGATTGGCGTGGGGTTCATCGGCGTTTTGATTATTCTGCAGCCGGGCATGAATGTGTTCGACCCAGCCGCAGTCATACCGCTGGTCGCTGCGGCCATGTTCGCCGTCTATGGTTTGTTGACCCGCTATGTGGGCCGCAAAGATAAAACCGCAACCAGCTTTTTCTGGACCGGGGTCACGGGATCAATCGCGATGACTGCGGCGGGGATCTGGTTCTGGGAACCGATGATCGCAACCGACTGGATATTCATGGGCTGCCTGTGCATCACCGGCGTCACGGGCCATTGGCTGCTGATCCGCTGTTACGAGGTCGCGGCGGCCAGCGCAGTTCAGCCGTTCGCCTATCTGCAACTGGTATTTGCCAGCATCATCGGCATCAGCATTTTTGGCGAAGATGTGCGCGCCAACGTGGCCATTGGTGCCGCCTTGATCGTGGCCGCTGGCCTATTCACCTTTTGGCGTGAAAGACAGCAGCGTTGATCCGATCAGTTCCTCGGTAAAGGGGCGCGGCAAGGGGTTTTTGCCAAGCCGCGCACGATAGACCGGCAGGCTTTCGGTGACGCGCATGACATAGTTCTGGGTTTCGCGGAACGGGATCATCTCGATCCAGTCGACGATATCAATGTCGCCTTCACGGGGGTCGCCATAGGCTTCCATCCAGCGGGCGGGGCGTGTGGGGCCGGCGTTATAGGCGGCTGACACCATAACGACATTGCCGTTAAACCGTCCGGCCATTTGCGACAGGTATTCCGATCCCAGTCGTGCGTTGTAATCGGGGTCGGCGGTCAGCCGGTCGGTTGTGTGCAAATCGCTGATTCCCAGATCACGCGCCACATCGTCGGCGGTACCGGGCATCAATTGCATCAATCCGCGCGCGCCCACATGGCTTTGCACCACGGGGTCAAATTCGCTTTCGCGTCGGGCGATCGCCAGCACCATTTCAGGGGCCATGTTCAGGTCCAGCTTGATCGCAGGATGCAGCGGGTAATAGGGCGCGGCGATGGTAATGCCCCGCTGCGCAACCCGCTTGCCGATCATCACTGCCAGATGGGGCTGTTTCATATCAATTGCGGCTTGGCCCAGCATGGCGGCGTCATCCTCGATCAACTGCTCTGCCAGATGGGTCCAGAACCGCTCTGCCACGCTCAACTCTCCCGAGGCTTGCAGCAACATGCCAGCCTGAAACAAGGGCGCGCGGGCCAATGCGGAATTGCGCCAATCCTGTGTTGGCTGTTCCCCTGCCAATGTCTGATCAAAGGGTAGCCCGCCGCGTTCGGCCGCCAAAAGCCCATAGAAAGACGACTGGAATTTCGCCCCTTTGGCATAGGCCTTGGCGGCCCCTTCCGCATCGCCCATGGCCTGCAAGGCACGCCCCTGCCAATAGCCTGCGCGGCCCTGACTGATCGGGGATTCGACGGCACCGTCATGGGCCTTGAAATGGGTCAGGGCGCGCTTTGGATCCTTGAGGAACCGCAGCGCGATATAACCAGACAGCCATTCGAGATCGGCAAAATTCGATCCGCCTTCAAGAAAATGTTGCGATGCCATTTGGTAGGCGCGTTTTGGGTCGCCATTGCGCATTTCATCGCGTGCCAGCGCACGGCGACGGTTGGCCCACGCCTCTGGCTGCCCAAGGGCGTCAGCGCTGATGGATTGGGACAGCAGCAAATCCTTGGCGCTGTCTTCGAACCCTTTGCGGATACGCCATTCAAACCGGTCTTTTTGCAGTCCGGCATCGCCGCCCATGCTGGCAGGCAGGGCATTGATCAATTCATTCACGTCGCTCTTGCGGTTTTGCAGGGCAATGCGTGTTTCGGCCAGCGCCTTGTCCGCGTCGCCGACCAGATTGAACATTTGTCTGGCCCCAGCGTGATCGCCTTGCCACAACAGTTCATCCAGACGGGCGGCGTGATGAGGTTTTAGCAAACGGTCGTGGGCGGCGATAAACAGGGCCTGCGACACGGCATCCATCGGCATTGTGCGCCACGCCAGAACCAGCCGCGCGTCGGCTTCGCCAGTACGCCCCGCGTTCTTGAGGGCGGTTGCATACCCAAGCACCCCGATGGGCGTTTGTGGGGGCCTTCCCTCAAAGAACTCCAGCACAGCCGCGTCACCATGGGCGACCACGGCGTCTTCGGATTCCATTCGCAGATAGGGTTCGCCGGGCCAGTCGGGTCGGCGTTGTAGAAATGCCATTACATCGTCATATGTACCCAGTCCTGCGCGCAAGCGGTGCCATTCGACGACATCTTGGGCCACGGTGCCATCACGCTGGGCGATCCGTTTTGCGTTGTCCCAATTGCCCGCGCGTACTGCATCCATTGCCCAACCCAAGGGGCGCGGGCGTTCAGCCAATGCAGGCAAGGCAAGGGCGAATAGCAGTATCAGCGTCAGAGCGGCGCGTGTCATCTCTTGCATTTCCTAGTGATCAAAGGCTACAGCCTTGCAACATACTGTAAGGCGGGTGGGTTTCAACTCACGTTGCCGCCAATCAGCAATCGGGCGCCTGCCCAGCAACGCAAGAAAAGGAGCGTGCATATGTTACAAGGTTCTCTGCCTGCACTCGTCACGCCGTTTATGAACGGCGCGCTGGATTTGGACACGCTCAAGAAACTGGTTGAGTGGCACATCGCCGAAGGATCGAACGGGCTGGTTCCCGTTGGGACCACCGGTGAATCGCCCACGTTGACCCATGCCGAACATGAAACCGTTGTCGCCGAAGTGGTTAAGGCCGCTGCCGGACGCATCCCTGTTGTCGCAGGGGCGGGATCGAACAACACGATCGAAAGCATTCGTTTGGCCAAGCACGCCGAAAGCGTGGGGGCCGATGCGGTGCTGGTTGTAACCCCCTATTACAACAAGCCGACCCAAGCAGGGTTGATCGCGCATTTCACCGCGATCCACGAAGCCTGTGGTTTGCCGATTATCATCTATAACATCCCCGGCCGTTCCGTTGTGGATATGATGCCCGCCACCATGGCCGAGCTGGCCAAGTTGCCGCGCATCGTAGGGGTCAAGGATGCCACCGGTGATCTGGCGCGGGTCTGCGATCAGCGGATGCTGTGCGGGCCGGAATTCATCCAGCTTTCGGGCGAAGATGCCACAGCACACGGGTTTAATGCCCAAGGCGGCGTTGGATGTATTTCGGTGACTGCGAATGTCGCGCCCAAACTGCTAAGCCAGATGCAAGCGCATTGCCTTGCCGGTGATTATGCGGCTGCACTGGCCATTCAGGACAAGCTGATGCCCCTGCACAAGGCGATCTTTACCGAGCCGGGTTTGGTTGGCGTGAAATACGCGATGTCCCAGCTTGGTCTGTGTTCCGATGAGGTACGTTTGCCGCTGGTGCCCCTGACGGACGGGACCAAGGCATTGGTAAATGCCGGTCTGCGTCACGCTGGTTTGCTGAACTAAATCACGCACATTTTTTGATGGCGGCGTAGGGTGAGAGGTCACCCTGCGCCGCCATTTTAACGTTTGCCGTAGTACAATCCGACGACATGTTCGGCTTGGGCAAAGAACAGCCAGCGTGCTGTCAGAACGCCAGCCACATGCGACAGTACGGCCAGCCCGCCAGCGATATGCGAAAACGGGACCAGCAGCAGGATGACTGGCAGCACGCACATCAGCAGCAGCGCGATAACCCGCAGTTTGAAGGCGTGTTTGCGCCCGATCACATAAACAAATTCACGCAGCAGATAGTTGGTGCCGGTATGGGGCGGCTCGAACGCGCGCACGGATCCGATTTGACCCAACTGGGTGGCCGTGGCGAGGGTGGTGCCAGATGCCGCAAAGCGTGTATCGCCGATGATCCACGTGGCAAGTTGAACAGCACCCGCCATCAGGATGAGCCAAAGCGCCCAGGTCACTTGGCCCGCAAGCAACGCACCGCCGGCAACGGACAGCGACAGAAAGTTCAATGGCGTCAGCGGCATGTTCCACCGTGGTACGGTTTTGAGCTGTGCGTAGATCATCGAGGTGGTGAAAACGGTGCCCAGCGATAGCAGGCCCCCGAGAACGCCAATGATGCGCCAGTGCTGGTCAAGAAATACCGCCCCGGCCCCGTAAACGGCCATCAGGAGCAAAGCCGCCACTGCGCAGATCGCCTCGCGGCTGAGCCAGCTGGTTTTCAATTGGCTGAACGCCTTGAGCGCGCGTTCGGGGCGGCCCAGATGGAATGTGGACGCAATAAGCCCGCCGACGGCCAGCACATAGGCAATGGCGAAAAAGACAAAAGCCACGACGCCTGTGGGAGAGGGCCATCCTAACCCCAGCCAGAACAACAAGCCGAACCCAAGCCCGGAAAATACGCTGAAGAAGATTACAGAGGGTGCAGGGTGCATCAGATTTTATCCAATGTGCGGTCAAGCCAGCCAAGGAAGCCTTTAGGCTCTTGGTCTATCGGGGCAAGAAAGGGGGCGAGCACGTCGATTTCAGGCATTTGGTCTTTGGGGCGGGGTGGGAGGTACTTGTTCACCGGCTTGGTGCCTTGTTCGGGCATCAGATCAACGCCGCCGCGCGCGACAACCAATTGGCTGACATCGCTATCGGGGTCGCCCAGATCACCGAAATGCCGCGCGCCCGACGGGCAGGTCCGCACGCAGGCAGGAATGCGGTCTTCCTCGGGGAGGTTGTCATTATAGATGCGGTCGACGCAAAGGGTGCATTTTTTCATCACGCCGGCGGCCTGGTCCAGTTCGCGTGCGCCGTAAGGGCAGGCCCATGCGCACAAACCGCAACCGATGCAGTCGGATTCGTTGACCAGCACAATGCCGTCCTCGACGCGCTTGTAGCTGGCACCCGTGGGGCAGACGGTGACGCAGGGCGCATCCTCGCAATGGAGGCAGGATTTGGGAAAGTGGAACAGCTGCGCGGGGCCTGTATCAGGCTGGACTTCGTAACTGTGCACGCGGTTCAGGAAGGTGCCAGACGGGTCCGCGCCGTAAGCATCCTGATCCGACAGCGGCGCGCCATAGTTTTCAGTGTTCCACCCTTTGCAAGATATCACGCAGGCGTGGCAGCCGACACAGGTATCCAGGTCGATCACGAGGCCGAGCTTTTTCTGTGTGGCTTGTGGCAGTTCGGTCATGTGCGGTTTGCTTTGCTGATGTCGGAGCGGGGGCCAGCCCCCGTACCCCCGGGATATTTTCGAGCCAGAGAAGGGGCTATCTGGATTTCCAAGCGAGGTTTTTCGGTGCGGCGGCGACGGGCGATTTTTGCTTGGGGGTGGTTGGTTTGGATTCTGTCTGGGCGGGGGTTTTCTCGATTTTGACTTTGAGGTCGAACCAAGCAGCCTGGCCTGTGATCGGGTCAGCGTTGGACCAGCGCAGGCCGTCGCCCTTGGGGGGGAGGAGTTCATGGATCAGGTGATTTAGCAGGAAGCCTTTGGTTGCTTCGGGGGCGGCATCGTCCAGCGCCCAAGCGCCCTTGCGTTTGCCGATGGCGTTCCATGTCCAGACGGTGTTTTCATTCAGGGCGGCCATTTCCATAACCGGAACCGTGATTTCTCCATGGGAGGATGTGACGCGGGCCCAGTCGCCGTCTTGCAGGTCGTTTGCGCGCATCAGTTTGGTCGGCAGGTAGAGCGGGTTATGACCGTGGATCTGGCGGAGCCATGCGTTCTGGCTGCCCCAGCTGTGGTACATCGCCATGGGGCGCTGGGTGAGCGCGGTGATCGTGAAGCCGTCGTTGCCCTGTTGATCGGTTTCGTACCAGATTGGCAGGGGGGACATCGTGTGTTTGATACGGTCACGCAAATGGTCGGGGGGCTGACGGTCGCCGTGGCCTTCGGCAGCGAGCTGAAAGCGGCGCATCGGTTCGACGTAGAGCGAAAACAAGTAAGGTTGGGGCGTATCATATAGGCCGGTTTCTACGGCCCAGTCTTGATAGGCGTTGTTCCATGGTTTGTAGTACTGTGCGCCATCGGGGATGTGGTGTGTAAAGAAACCACCGTTCTGGATATAGCGGTTCAGTTGATCGGGGTTCGCCGCGCCGCGCCCTGCCTTGCTGGCATCCGCGCCACGAAAGCCCGCCAACGGGCCGATGCCGGGGCGGCGTTCGTGGTTTGTGATATAGTCCGCATAGTCCGCGTATTTCTGGCCGCCTGTATCGTCGACAAAGCCGGGCAGGCCAAGCCGCGCACCAAGATCGCAGAGCACCGATTGAAAACCGCGCACATCGCGGTCAGGTTCCACCACGGGCCAGCGGATTGCATCGGCGGCGGCGTCAGCCTCGCAAATCGGGCGGTCCAGCAGGCTGATGCAGTCGTGGCGTTCCAGATAGGTGGTGTCGGGCAGGATCAGGTCGGCAAAGGCAACCATCTCGGAGGAATAGGCATCGGAATAGATGATGCGCGGGATCACATAATCGCCGTTTGCGTCCTTGTCGGCCAGCATCTTCATCACGCCGCCGGTGTTCATTGACGAATTCCACGACATATTGGCCATGTACATGAACAGCGTGTCGATCTTGTAGGGATCACCGGCATGGGCGTTCGAGATCACCATATGCATCAGGCCATGGGCGCTCATCGGGTTTTCCCAGGTGAATGCCTTGTCGATGCGCGCCGGGGTGCCGTCGTCTTGTAGCGCCAGATCGTCGGGGCCTTGGACGAACCCCAGATGCGGGCCGTCCAGCGGTTTGCCGGGCGTCACGCCGCAATGGGGTTTGGGATGTGCGATTGAGGGCTTGGGATAGGGCGGTTTGAAACGAAAGCCGCCGGGGACCTCGACCGTGCCGAGGATGATCTGGAGGGTATGCAGGGCGCGGCAGGTCTGGAACCCGTTGGCATGGGCCGAGATGCCGCGCATGGCGTGGAATGACACGGGGCGGCCCGTCATGGTTTTATGAACATCGCCGCGGAAATCTGTCCATTCGTGGTCCAGCTCGAATGCCTCGTCAAAGGCGATGCGGGCGATTTCGGCGGCGATGGCGCGGATGCGGGGGGCAGGGATACCGCAGCGGTCGGCGACAGCTTCGGGGGCGTAATCGTCGGTCAGGTATTTTTCGGCCATCTGGTGAAAGACCGGGCGGTGCATGATGCCATCGACCACATGGGTGGCTGACAGATCAGGCCGCACGCCGGGTTGATCGAAGGGGGTCAGTTTGCCGGTCTTGCGGCAGATCACCTGCTGCTTTCCATTTTTGTCGCGCAGGAACAGACCGAATTCAGGCGATGCAGGGTCACCGTTTACCAGAACCGGTGCATCGGTGAACCGCGCGAGATAGTCGAGGTCAATGCGCCCGGCCTTCATCAGGCAGTGGATCATCGACAGGATAAACAGCCCGTCGGTGCCCGGCGTAATGCCCACCCAATCGTCGGCCACGGCATTATAGCCGGTGCGGATCGGGTTCACCCCAATGACCCGCGCGCCGCGTGCTTTGATCTTGCCGATACCCATCTTGATCGGGTTGCTGTCGTGGTCTTCGGCGACGCCAAACAGCATGAACAGTTTGGTGTGGTCCCAATCGGGTTGGCCGAATTCCCAAAACGCGCCGCCCATCGTATAGATGCCAGCGGCGGCCATATTGACCGAACAAAATCCGCCATGTGCGGCATAGTTGGGCGTGCCAAAGTTTTGCGCCCAATATGAGGTGAAGCTTTGCGATTGATCGCGGCCTGTGAAAAATGCCAGCTTCTCGGGGGCATTGGCGCGGATGGGGGCCAACCAGTCGGTGGCGATTTCCAGCGCCTCTTCCCATTCGATTTCCTCGAACTCGCCTGATCCACGTTCGCCCACTCGTTTCAGGGGCTTGCGCAGTCGGGCGGGGGCGTTGTGTTGCATGATGCCCGCGCTGCCCTTGGCGCACAGCACGCCCTTGTTGATCGGGTGGTCGCGATTGCCCTCGATATAGGCGACCTTCATGTCGCCGTCGGCGTTGGCTTTCATATGCACATTGATGCCGCAGCGGCAGGCGCACATATAGCAGGTGGTTTTGCGAATTTCGTCCGAAACGGGCGGGCTAAGGTCAAGAATGGGTTGCTTCGGCGTCATCCTTGCTCTCTTTTCTTAGGTGTTCAGCAGGGCGCTGGCTTCGCGGGCGATCTGAATTTCTTCCTGTGCTGCCACGGTATAGCTGGGAAAGTTTCCCATCCACGAAAGCTTGTCAAGAATGCCGTTCCTAATCGGTCCGGAGTTTTCGCCGATACCGCCGGTAAATGCCACAGCATCCAGCCCGCCCATGGCCGCAATCAACGACCCAGCCTGACGGCCGGCCCAATAGCAGAAATGATCGATGGCAAAGCCTGCGGTAGGGCTGGTGCTGTTTTCGAGGCTGCGCATGTCAGAGCTGATGCCGGAGAGCCCCAGTAGACCGGATTGATGATGCAGCAGCGTTTCGGTTTCATCGAGCCCAAGCTGGCGGACAAGGCGCAAGACGGCACCGGCGTCGATCTCGCCCACGCGGGTGCCCATGGTAAGGCCCGAGAGCGGCGAATAGCCCATCGTCGTGGCCACGCTTTGCCCGTCAAGGATCGCGCAGACAGACGCGCCGTTTCCAAGGTGGCAAGCCAGCAATCGTTTCGGCAGTGTGCCGCTTTGCTGGGGCAGGGCGCGCACGAGGGCGGCATAGCTGGTGCCGTGAAAGCCGTAGCGTTGCAGATCCGTCAGATCGGCGCGATCGGGCAGCGCATAGCGGCGGGCGATGTCGGGGATCGTGGCGTGAAACGCCGTGTCGAAACTGGCGCATTGCGGCAAGTCGGGCGCAAGGGCGGCAACCGCGTCAATTGCAGCTAGATGATGCGGGTTGTGCAACGGGGCAAGCGGAATGCAATCAGCAATGGCTTGGCGGATTTCGGGCGTGATGCGGCAGGGGGCCGTTAGCGTGATGCCGCCATGAACGACGCGGTGCGCCGCAGCACGCAGCGAGGTGACAGCGATACCTTGCTGTGACAGCGCATCAAAGATCGCTGCAAGGGCAGCGGCATTGTCGGGCAGGTCTGCAGTGCGTGCCGTAGCACCGATTTTCATAGTTCCCGCGCCGCCAATGCCTGTCGCCTCGACCCGAAGAACTTCGGCCAGATCACCGTCAAACAGCGCCGTCTTGATCGAAGACGACCCTGCATTGATCACAAGGATATGGCTGCCGGACACGCGCTAGACCGTCTGGGGGCGCATGTCGTCTTTGCTGATGCCCGCGACCGAGACGGGTTTTTTCATCGCATCGCGGCGGAAGGGTTCGCCGAGCTCTTGGTTGATCATCGCCTCGATCAGGGTGGTTTTGCCATGGTTCATCTGGTCGTCGATCGCCTTGTTCAGTGCGGCGGTCAGTTCGTCCATATTGCGGGCGATTACACCTTGCAGGCCGCAAGACTGCGCGATCCCAGCATAGGATACATCTTCGTCCAGCTCGGTCCCGACAAAGTTGTTATCGAACCACAGGGTCGAGTTGCGCTTTTCAGCACCCCATTGGTAGTTGCGGAAGACCACTTGGGTCACCGCTGGCCATTCGCCACGCCCGATGGCGGTCAATTCATTGACCGAAATCCCGAAAGCACCATCGCCAGCAAAGCCCACGACGGGCACATCACGGCAGCCGATCTTGGCCCCCACAATGGCAGGCAGGCCGTAACCGCAGGGGCCGAACAGACCGGGGGCCAGATATTTGCGGCCCTCGTCAAACGACGGATAGGCGTTGCCGATGGCGCAGTTATTACCGATGTCGGACGAGATGATCGCGTTGGCGGGCAGCGCGGATTGGATCGCGCGCCATGCCATGCGGGGGCTCATCCAGTCGGGTTTGTCGGCGCGGGCACGTTCGTTCCAGCTGGTGCCCGGATCGTCGTCCTCGTGATCCATGCCCGACAGTTGCTGCGCCCATTTCGATTTGGTTTCGCCAATGGTGGCCTTGCGGTCCTCGCGTCCTTCGTCGCCGGCGGTACCAGACAGATTGGCCAGCAGCGCGTTGGCGACTTTGGTCGCGTCGCCGACGATACCAACGCTGACCTTTTTGGTCAGGCCGATACGGTCGGGGTTAATATCGACCTGAATGATCTTGGCGTCTTTGGGCCAGTAGTCGATGCCATAACCGGGCAGGGTCGAAAACGGATTCAACCGCGTGCCAAGGGCCAGCACCACATCTGCCTTCGCGATCAGCTCCATCCCTGCTTTGGACCCGTTATAGCCCAACGGTCCCGCAAACAGCGGATGCCCGCCCGGGAAGGCATCGTTATGCTGGTAGCCAACGCAAACGGGCGCAGACAGACGTTCGGCCAGCAGTTTGCTTGCCTCGATCCCGCCTTTTGCCAGCACCACACCAGCGCCATTCAGGATCACGGGAAACTTGGCGTCCGATAGCAAGGCCGCGGCCTTGGCGATGGCTTCTTCACCACCCGAGGGGCGCTCGAACGCGACAATTTCGGGCAGCTCGATGTCGATCACTTGGGTCCAGAAATCACGCGGCACGTTGATTTGCGCAGGGGCAGAGGCACGTTTGGCCTGCATGATGACGCGGTTCAGGGTTTCCGCGATGCGCGACGGGTCGCGGACCTCTTCTTGATAGGCGACGCAATCGGCGAACAGGTTCATCTGCTCCATCTCTTGGAAACCGCCTTGGCCTATGGTCTTGTTCGCAGCTTGGGGCGTGACCAAAAGGCAAGGCGTGTGGTTCCAATAGGCGGTTTTCACGGCCGTCACAAAATTGGTGATGCCCGGGCCGTTCTGCGCGATCATCATCGACATTTTGCCGGTCGCGCGGGTGAAACCGTCAGCCATCATGCCGGCGCTGCCTTCGTGGGCGCAATCCCAGAATGTGATGCCCGCGTCGGGGAAAATGTCGGAAATCGGCATCATCGCCGATCCGATAATACCAAACGCGTTGTCGATGCCATGCATCTGAAGGGTTTTCACAAAGGCTTCTTCGGTGGTCATCTTCATGTCAGGGGGCATCCTTGGAGGTGATTTTGAGTTGGAGGCACACTAGGGCCTGGGGGAGGTACGGGTTAGGGCCAGCAGGGGGTGCTGGATAAGGCCAGTTTAGCCCATACGATGAATTTCATGGGCGACATGGGCGATGCCCGCTGCGATTTGCGTCGACGGGATCGATGAATAGGCCAGCCGGTAATAGTTTTGCGGTGGGGCGTCGCCATTGAAAAACGGCGCACCGGGTTCGATCAACACGGATTTCGCCCGCAACCGGATGGCCAGATCACCGGTGCAGATGTGATCGGGCGCGCGCATCCAGAATGACGACCCGCCATAGGCACCACGCCCCGCGATTTGCAGCCCGTTTGCCTTGATCGCGTCCTCCATCACGGTGCGACGGCCGTGCAAGGTATTGCTCATCCGGCGCACCAGCGCGTCATAGTGGCCCAACGACAGGAAATAGGCCGCGGTGCGCTGGATATGTCCCGGCGGGTGGCGCAGCACGGATGCGCGCAGGGCGCGTGCCTCGCGGATGAACGGCTCGGACCCGACCAGATAGCCAAGGCGCAGACCGGGAAACAGCGATTTCGAAAAGCTGCCCACATAGATCACACGCCCATCCTGATCGAGCGATTTGAGCGAGGGTGAAGGGGATTTCAGGAACGACATCTCGAATTCGTAATCATCTTCGACGATCAGCGCGTCCAAGTCGCGCGCGCGATCCAGCAAGGCGCGCCGCCGCGCCATGGGCATGGTCGCCGTCGTGGGGCATTGGTGGCTTGGGGTCGTGAATATGACATCTGTATCGTCGGGGATCGCATCGGGGATCAGCCCTTCTTGATCCACCTGCACGGGTGACACATGGCAACGCGATTGCGTCAATATATCCCGAAGCGCCGGGTAACAGGGGTCCTCGAGTGCGGCGCGGCGTCGCTGGGTTAGCAGAACTTGGGCGGTCAGCCACAAGGCATTCTGCGCCCCAAGCGTGATCAGTATCTGTTCGGGGCGCGCCGATATGCCCCGCCGTGGCAGGGAATGGCGTGCAATGAATTCGATCAGCTTGGGATCGTCCTGATCATAGTAATCTGTCGTTAGTGCCGTAAAATCGCGTTGGCCCAAAGCCTGTAGCGCGCATAGCCGCCAATTCGCGTGATCAAATAGTGATGGGTCCGCTTGGCCATAAATGAATGGATAGCGGTATTTACCCCAGTCTTGCGGCTTGACCGGCGTGACGCCCCCACTAAACCGCTGCCCGATTGCGCGTGCCCAATCGACGGCGTCGGGGGTGTTTTCGGCGGGGGTGAAACGTGGCGGGGCGGGCGCATTTTCAGAAACGTAATAGCCCGACCGCCCCTTGGAGGTCAGATAGTCATTCGCCAGCAGCTCGGTATAGGCGATTGTCACCGTTATACGGCTGATCCCAAGATGCCGTGCCAGACTGCGGGTGGAGGGTAGTTTTTCACCGGTGCCAAAGCGCCCGGTCAAAATCCCTTGGGCGATCATCTGCTGTATCTGCTGTTGCAGAGTACCCTCTGCATCGGGGTGCAGAAAAAATGTTTCAACAGGAAGCGCCATAGCGCCAACCTAAGCTGGACCTAGGTGCGGCGCAATCTGGCATTATGATATGGTGATACGAAAAAGGCCCCGGGGAATGCCGAGGCCTGATTATATGTCGGTTTGTTAAGCGGCAACGCTTATGGGCAAGGAGCCGTATAACGTTGACCGGCGGAGTTTTGATAAACGCACTCACCGGTCGTGCTGCGGCCGATATATGCGCCAGCAGCTGCACCAGCCAAGCCACCCAAGACAGCACCCTTGGCACGGTCACTGTCGTTGGAAACGACGGCACCTAAAGCGGCACCAGCGGCGGCACCGGTCAAGGCAGACTGATTTTGCGTGTCACATGCGGCAACTGCACCCAGCAGTGGCAGAATCAACAGAAACTTTTTCATGGTATTCTCCAAGTTGTGTTCCTTAGATAACGCAGTATGGCGGAAATAGTTCCAGCGTATTTTTGGCATCGGCAAGAAATGGCTGAGCCTGCATGCGCGGCGCGGCATGCAGGCGTCCCTGATTACAACGTGATTTTACCCGAAAACACGGCGCATCGCATTATCTACTGCTGTGATGATTTCGTCGATATCATCTTTCTTGGCGATCAGGGCAGGGCTGAAGCACAATGTGTTGTTCTTGCCGGGCAAGGACCGGTTGGTGGCCCCGATAATGACCCCTTGGGCCATACAATCGGCAACGACCGCTTGAACGATTTTCTCGGCAACGGGCGCGCGGGTGTTGCGGTCTTCGACCAGCTCGGCACCCAGGAACAAACCTTTGCCGCGTACCTGCCCGATGACCGAATACTTGTCCGACAGTTCTTCCAGCTGCTCGAGCATATAGTTGCCCATGTTTGTGGTGTTCTGCAGCAGGTTTTCGCGTTCAATGATCGCCATGTTTTCGATGCCCGCAGTGGGGCCAGCCGTGCAGCCGCCAAAGGTCGAAATATCGCGGAAGTAGTTCATCGGGTCGGCGGCATCGTCCTTGAACATGTTGAACACCTCTTCGGTGGTCACAAGGCAAGCGATGGCGGCATAGCCCGAGGCGACACCTTTGGCCATCGTCACCATATCGGGTTTAATGCCGTAGTGCTGATAGCCGAACCATTCGCCGGTGCGCCCCACGCCGCAGACGACTTCGTCGATGTGCAGCAGGATGTCATATTTGCGGCAGATTTCCTGAACGCGTTCCCAATAGCCATCAGGCGGGGTGATCACGCCGCCGCCAGCGGTCACGGGTTCAAGGCACAGCCCGCCAACAGTATCAGGCCCTTCGGCAAGAATGACCTTTTCGATCTGATCGGCAGCCCACACGCCGTAGTTCTCGTCGGGCGCGCCGTCCTGTTCGAATTTGCGATACTCAAGGCAATGGGGCACGCGCACGAAGCCGTCTGTGAAGGGGCCGTATTGTGCATTGCGTTCGTCCTGACCGCCCGCCGACAAACAGGCAATCGTCGTGCCGTGATAGTCGCGGTCGCGGTACAGGATCTTGTGCTTTTTGCCGCCATAGCGCTTGTGCGCGATCTGGCGCACCATCTTAAAGCCCTTCTCGTTCGCTTCTGAACCTGAGTTGCAATAGTAGACGCGGCTCATCCCTGGCATTTTTTCGATCAGCTTTTCGGCAAAGATCGAACCCGGGATCGACCCGGCAGAACCGGCAAAATAGTTTAGTTTGATGAGTTGGTCGCGCACCGCGTTGGCAATGCTTTCGCGGCCATAGCCGACGTTGACGGTCCATACACCACCCGACACGGCATCCAGATGCTCTTTGCCTTTTTGGTCCCAGACGCGCATGCCCTTGCCTTCGACAATGATGCGGGGGTCGGTGGTTTCATAGGGTTTATGCTGGCTTAGGTGATGCCAGATATGGGCGCGGTCGGCCTCGACAATACGGGAGATGTCGTTCTCATTGAATGTACCGTCCATTGACTGACCTTTCGAATATGAGGATGGGTGAGGGCGTGGTTACACAGCCTAGCTTGATATCACATCATCGCAAATGGGAAGGGCGCAGTAGGGCCAGTCGGCACCTATCTTTAGGTCCAAATGATAAAGGGACATGAGGTTTTCAAAAACATCAGCCGCCCGGTGTCGTTTTCTTTTAAAGATAACGGTTCGGAATTTTTGAAAAATTCCGGCCGGTTTTTCCGGGCGTTGTCTGAAGTATTGGTGCCTTCAGTCCGGTGCCGAAGGCTGTATGTGCAAAGCACGCGGCGTGAACCGGGTGCTTTGATATCACTTACTTGGGACGGAAGCTGCTTTTTGGGCGTTTAGGCGCACCTTCGCCGCCTTTTGGTCGGCCTGCGGGTTTGCCGCCTTTTGGTTTGCCCCCAGCCTGACCCAGCTTGTTCGGTGGCACAAAACGCTTTGATGGATCAGTGGCGCGTGTGTTGAACGGCTTGTCCCCGGTTGGTTTCGCATCACCGCGGGGGGCGTCGGACTTCTCTTTTTTCCAGACCGCTTTGGCCTTTGGTTTGCCAGCGGGCTTGTCAAAAGCGTCGGGCTTTGGGTTCGACTTTGGTTTAGGTGCTGACCCCGGTTTCATGGGGCTGCGTTCCGTCTTGTGCGACTTTGGCGGGCGTTCGCCCTTGGGTGCGCGCGGTTTGTCGAACTTGGGTTTGTCGCCGCGTGGCTTATCACCTTGAGGCTTTGGGCCGCGCGGCTTTTCACTGAACGCGACTGGTGCTTCTGCGGTCTCGGCGCGGGGTTTGCGCGGGGCGCGTGGGGCATCGGGATCATAGGCCGGACGCGGTGCGCGTTCGGGGCGGGGGCCACGATCGGGTTTTGGCCCGCGTTTGCCACCGGGTTTTGGCCCGCGCGACAGGTCAGGTGCCTTGTCCAGCTTGGTGACGATTGCGCCGTCTTCGACTTTCATATCGGGGCCAAGCGCATTGGTGAATTTGGCCTCGGATGTGGCCAGAATTTCGACAAACGTATGGCTGGGCTGTACGCGGATCGCGCCCACATCATCCTTGGTCAGATCGCCCATGCGGCAAATCATCGGCAAGATGGTGCGCGGTTCGGCGTCTTGGTTGCGCCCGACAGAAATCGAGAACCAGACAGAAGGGCCAAAATCGCCACGTGGTTTTTCATCGGCGGGTGTACCGGGTTCGGCCAGCTGTTCTGGCGCGGACTGACGGGCACGGTAGAGGTTCACAAAAGCCGTTGCCAGTTGTTCGGCGCTGAACTGTTCGACCAGATTGGCAACAAAGCCTGCCGCATCATCGGGGATCGGATCAGACCAAGCTGGATCGGCCAGCAAGCGCTTTTCGTCTTCGGCGTTGACCTCTTCGGCCGAGGGCGGGTTCGCCCATTCGACTTTCAGCTTGGCACCGCCGATCAGGCGGTTGGCTTTGCTGCGCAGTTTCGCAGGCACGATTAGTGCAGACACACCTTTGCGCCCCGCGCGGCCGGTCCGGCCAGAGCGGTGCAGCAGCGTGTCGGAGTTGGATGGCAGATCAGCGTGGATAACCAGTTCGAGGTTGGGCAAATCGATACCACGCGCCGCAACATCCGTCGCGATACACACGCGGGCGCGGCCATCGCGCAGCGCTTGCAACGCGTTTGTACGTTCGGATTGTGATAGTTCACCCGACAGCGCCACGACCGAGAAACCACGGTTCGTGAACCGTGTCGTCAGGCGCGCAACAGCAGCGCGGGTGTTGCAGAATACGATGGCGTTCTTGGCCTCGTAGAACCGTAGCACGTTGATTATCGCGTTTTCCGTGTCGCGCGGGTGCACGGTCAGGGCGCGGTATTCGATATCGGTGTGCTGCTTGGCCTCGCCGATGGTTTCAACGCGCTGTGCGTTGCGCTGGTAGGATTTCGCCAGCTTGGCAATCGCCGCAGGGACCGTCGCAGAGAACAGCAAGGTGCGGCGTTCTTCGGGGGCTTCCGAAAGAATGAACTCAAGCTCGTCGCGGAACCCGAGATCCAGCATCTCGTCGGCTTCGTCCAGCACCACGGCGCGGATGTCCGACAGGTTGATGTTGTTACGTTTGATGTGGTCGCACAAGCGGCCCGGAGTGGCGACAACAACATGTGCGCCGCGGTCCAGTGCACGCCGTTCGGTGCGCGTGTCCATGCCGCCCACACAGGTGGTGACGACAGCGCCGGCCGGGCCGTATAGCCACGTCAGTTCGCGGCTGACCTGCATGGCCAGTTCGCGGGTGGGCGCAATGATCAGCGCAAGGGGTGCGCCAGCATGGCCGAATTTCTCGGAATCGCCAAGCAAGGTTGGCGCGATCGCCAGGCCAAAACCAACGGTCTTGCCTGATCCGGTTTGTGCGGATACCAAGAGGTCAGCGTCGGCAAGGGCCGGGTCTGTGACCGCCTGTTGTACGGGTGTGAGCGTTTCATAGCCTTGTTTGGCAAGCGCGTCTGCGATGGTTTGGATCAACGGTAAGTCCTGACTGAATAAAAAGGGCGGCAAAAATGCGCGCGGCACGGCAATGGCGCGCACGCCAGCCGAGTGTTGCCGCCGTCCCTAATCGCTTGTGGCCAGAATGTACATGACTTTGTCGAAAGCGATTAATTATAGGCTTGGTTTGGCTTTTCAGTTTTAGTGTCGTGTCGTTTCGAATTGTGGGGGGGCGATGAGATTGATCTGATCAAAACCCAATTGCGCCCGGCATGAACTGCGTAACGCCCCGGTGCCATGCCGGGGCATCACGATTTTCACTAGGGTTTAGCGGCGGTGTCCATGAACGCGAATGTCGGATTGGATGCGGCATGGGTATTTGGGTGAAGTTTGTTGTCCGGGTAGATGAAACCATTGATAGGATAGCCCCTACCATATGTACCTGGTTGGCTTTCTAGGCGCACATTGGACCAGTCGTTGCGTGGCGATACGTCAATGACGCTCATCTGAAGGGAGATTTTGTTACGTTCCCAATTCGCGTGATCGACCAGAACTTCGCGCGGAGACACCACTTTGGACACCACCGCAACATGGCCCATCGGGTTACGGTTGGTTCCCTTGAATGCCATCACAGCACCGGCTGTTGGTTCCTTGCCGCGCGTATATTGGCCCTTGGCTTGGCTCCACCAGGTATTCGCATTGCCGCGGATATTCACACCGCTGGCGTTACGCGCAAAAGGTACGCACCAAACGCGGCGGCCTTGTGACTGCAAGGCGCGCACTTCGCGAATCGCCATGGCGTGTAGCTCGGGGTTGATGTTTGCCGACGAAAGCGTCCGCAGCCCTGACGGCGATTGTGCACAACCCGCTGCGAAAAGTAGCCCTAAACATAGAAATGGAATGCTGATTTTTGTCGATAAGGCGTGTTTCACGCTCATTTTTTGCTGCCCTCAATGGTTGCCTAATCCGTGCTCCACTGTCCTGGTGAAGCACGGCGGAGCTTTGACGATTTCAGGTGAAAATCAAAGCGCTCTGTTAACCAACGGCAGGAATCCGCCAGTTTTATTACAAATGTTCAATCAACGGGAACCGGCTGTAAGCCACCAATCTGTATGATCAAATCCAGAACGTCGGCGACACCTTGATCGGTTTTCATCGCGGCAAACACAAACGGGCGGTCGCCGCGCATCCGTTTTGCATCACGGTCCATCACGTCCAGCGATGCCCCGACATAGGGTGCGAGGTCTGTTTTATTGATGATCAGGATGTCCGACTTGGTGATCGCAGGGCCGCCCTTGCGGGGGATTTCTTCGCCTGCGGCGACATCGATGACATATAAAGTGATGTCGGCCAGTTCGGGGCTAAAGGTGGCAGACAGGTTATCGCCGCCCGATTCAATCAAGATGCAGTCCAGATCGGAATGACGTTCCTGCATCCGCGACACAGCGGCCAGATTGATCGAAGCATCCTCGCGGATTGCAGTGTGGGGGCAGCCGCCGGTTTCGACCCCGATGATTCTGTCTTGGGGCAGCACCTGCATCCGCATCAGGGCTTCGGCATCTTCTTGAGTATAGATGTCATTGGTGATTACAGCGATAGACCAGCGGTCGCGCATGGCGCGACACAGGGCAGCCGTCAGTGTGGTTTTGCCTGCGCCCACAGGGCCACCAATTCCGATCCGCAAAGGGCCATGGGGTGAGGTCATGTTTGGAACATCCTTGAGTAAAGCGTTTCGTGTCGCATCGACGCAATGTCGGCCAGAAAACAGGCGCTGCCGATGTCGTCGGTGGTTTGGGTCAGGGCGGTTTCAACCGTTTTCTGGCACAGGGGGGCAAGGGCAGTGATCACCCGCTGCCCATCGGTTTGCCCCAAAGGCACAGCGCGGATCGCGGCAGAGACAAGGGCACTGACAAAGGCGTGCAGGAACATTTGCGCGGCGTCTTTCACCGGCAGGCCTTGGGCCGCACAGGCCGCACCGAAAGCCACAGGCAGCGTCAGATCGGGCAAGCCATGCCCCCAGACGTCATTCACCACCCGCACAAAGGCAGCACCTTGTTGTGTGGTCTCGGACAGCCGCTCTGATGACGGGGCAAGGGCGCGCGCCAGCGCATCCACGTCTGCCAATCCCTCGCCCTGAAAGCCAGCGTTGAGTAGAATCGCATCGGTTCGTCCTGCACCGTGGGCGATGATATCGCCCAGCCATGCTTGCAGCGAAGCCGCATCATGGATCGTGCCATCATGCACAGCCATCTCGAGCCCGTGACTATAGCTGAACGCGCCAACCGGAAAGCTGGGCGACAGCCATTGCGCCAAGGTGATGAGCGATTGCGTTTGCATCAATGGGCGTGGCTGTGGGTGCGCCCGTGACCATAGGCACCGCCTTCGGGAATGAAGGGTTCGGACACATCGCGCAGGGTCGCACCCAGCTTGCCCAGCATATCGCGGATCACGTGGTCGTTCTGGATCAGCAGGCGCGTCGGTTCGACCTGACAGGGGCAATGGCGATTGCCGATATGCCACGCCAGCCGCACCAGATCTTCGCCTGTGATCTCAAGCAAGGCTTCCTCGGCGGCGATGACTTCGATCAGCTTCCCGTCTTCCAGCTGGAACGCATCCCCGTGGTTGAGCGATTCCGTGTGGGGCAGGTCAACAAGGAACCCTTGGTTATGGGCGGTCAGCAGGCGTTTGCGGCGCAGGAAACGTTCATCATAGGTCAGCACACAGCTGTCATGGGCGTCATCCCAATGGCCACTGCGTTTGATCGTGTGGGCGGGGGTAAGGTCGGTCATATCGGGCCTCAGAACATGAAATAGCGTTGTGCCATGGGCAGGGTTTCGGCGGGTTGGCAGGTCAGCAATTCGCCATCTGCGCGCACCTCGTAGGTTTCCGGGTTCACCTCGACTTTGGGGGTGGCCGAATTGTGGATCAGGTCCGATTTCCCGATATTGCGGGTGTTTTTGACGGCGATGGTCTGTTTGGACAGGCCAAGGCTGTCGCGCAACCCGTTTGATTGTGCGGCCTCAGAAATGAACGTCACTGCACAATGCTTTAGCGCGCTGCCATAGGCCCCGAACATGGGGCGGGTATAGACGGGCTGCGGCGTCGGGATCGATGCATTCGGATCGCCCATTTGCGCCACGACGATCATGCCGGACATCAATACCATTTCGGGTTTCACACCAAAGAAGGCCGGGTTCCACAGCACCAGATCGGCCTTTTTCCCAACCTCGATCGACCCGATTTCGCGGCTGACCCCGTGGGCAATCGCGGGGTTGATCGTGTATTTCGCGATGTAGCGTTTCACGCGGAAGTTGTCGTTGTCGCCGGTTTCCTCAGGCAGACGTCCGCGCTGCTTGCGCATCTTGTCGGCGGTTTGCCACGTGCGGATCAACACCTCGCCCACGCGGCCCATCGCCTGACTGTCGGACGCGATGATCGAGAACGCGCCGATGTCGTGCAAGATATCCTCGGCGGCGATCGTTTCGCGGCGGATACGGCTTTCGGCAAAGGCGACGTCTTCGGGGATCGATTTATCAAGGTGGTGACAGACCATAAGCATGTCCAGATGCTCTTCCAAAGTGTTCACCGTAAAGGGGCGCGTCGGGTTGGTGGAGGACGGCAAAACATGTTCTTCGCCGCAAATCTTGATGATATCGGGGGCGTGACCACCGCCCGCACCTTCGGTGTGGAAGGCGTGGATTGTGCGGCCTTTCATGGCGGCCAGCGTATGTTCGACGAAACCGGATTCGTTCAGCGTGTCGGTATGGATCATCACCTGCACGTCCATGTCATCAGCGACCGACAGGCAGCAATCAATCGCGGCAGGGGTGGTGCCCCAATCCTCGTGCAGTTTCAGCGAACAGGCCCCGGCATTGACCATCTCTATCAGTGCGCCGGGCTGGCTGGCGTTGCCCTTGCCCGATAGGCCGATGTTCATCACCACGCCGTCCATCGCCTGCAACATCCGCCCGATGTGCCACGGGCCGGGGGTGCAGGTGGTGGCCAGTGTGCCATGGGCAGGGCCGGTGCCGCCGCCAAAACAGGTGGTCACGCCGGAATGCAGCGAATCCTCCATTTGCTGGGGCGCGATAAAGTGGATGTGGCTGTCAAACCCGCCAGCGGTCAGGATGCGGCCCTCGCCCGCGATAATCTCGGTGCCCGGTCCGATGATGATGTCGACATTGGGTTGGGTATCAGGGTTGCCCGCCTTGCCGATGCCCGCGATCCGCCCGTCTTTCAGCGCGACGTCGGCCTTGTAGATGCCGGAATGGTCCACGATCAGCGCGTTGGTGATCACGGTATCGACCGCCCCATTCGCCCGCGTGACCTGAGACTGCCCCATCCCGTCGCGGATGACCTTGCCGCCGCCGAATTTAACCTCTTCGCCATAGGTCGTCAGGTCGTGCTCGACCTCGATAATCAGATCGGTATCGGCCAGACGCAAACGGTCGCCCGTGGTCGGGCCGTACATCGCGGCATATTCAGAGCGGGGGAGTTTGGTGGTCATGGTCGATCTCTTTCCTCTTTGCGCGTTAAAGCGCGCCCATCACAGCGGCGTTAAACCCGAAAACCTTGCGGTCGCCTGCGAGCGGGATCAAGTTCACCTCGCGGCGCTGGCCGGGCTCAAAACGCACGGCGGTGCCAGCGGCAATGCCCAAACGGCAGCCGTGGGCGGCGGTGCGGTCGAAATCCAGCGCGGGGTTGGTTTCGGCAAAATGATAGTGGCTGCCGACCTGCACGGGGCGGTCACCGGTGTTGGCGACCATGAGCGTGATCGCCTCGCGACCGGCGTTCAGCGTGATGTCACCATCGGCGCAAAAGATTTCGCCGGGGATCATTTGCGGGCCTTCGCAGCAGCTTTGATACGGGCGCGTAGGGCGATTGCTGCGGCGGTGCCGATTACGGCGAGGCCCATGAATACGGGCATCCATTCGGCACCGTGCGGGGCGATGTGCAAGCCGGGGTGCGCCAACGCGGGAGAGGCCAAAAGCAAAGCGGGCAGGATCATCAGATGTTTCATATCAGGGCCTTTCTAGCGGATAGGATTGTGGACGGTGACCAGCTTGGTCCCGTCGGGAAAAGTGGCTTCGACTTGGACGTCGTGGATCATCTCGGGGATACCCTCCATGCATTGGTCGCGGGTGATGACTTGAGCACCCGCTTGCATCATGTCGGCGACACTGCGGCCATCACGCGCGCCTTCGACCACGGTGTCGGTGATCAGGGCGATGGCTTCGGGGTGGTTCAGTTTCACGCCACGGGCAAGGCGCTTGCGGGCGACCTCGGCTGCCATGGCGATCAGCAATTTGTCTTTTTCGCGGGGGGTTAGCTGCATGTCAAAGCATCCATGTTTTGGGTGGGGCCGCGCCATGCAGGCGGGCAATGATCGGCACCAAAGACTGGCGCAGGATATAGCTGTCGGGGGCAAGGACGCGCGCATAAAGCACGCCGGGCCGGATCAGACTGGCACCGGCTGTCGCAGGCAGCAGCGCACGCAACGGGCCAAGCAGACCTTCGGCATCGGCGGCGGCATAGATCACGCTGGCCATGGCGAACTGGCCCGCTGCGGTGGCAGGGCCCGCCATTTGCGCAGCGATATCGCCTGACAGGCGGACGGCATCGGCAAAGATCAGCGCGCCGTCGCGGCGAATGGTGATGTTATCGGCAAAACTGCCCTTGGTCAGGGTTTCACCCATCGACACACGGCCAAAAACCAGCGGTTCCACCCCAAAGAACGTCGCATCGGGGGCCAGATCAACGTCCAGCCGCCGTTGCAAGGCGGCACCGTTGAAGAGAATCGTTTCTTGGGGGAGCCAGTCGATCCGCGCCGCCTTTGCCACGTGCAGTGTGTTGGTCAATTGTGCAGCGGGGCCGAGTTGTGCAAGGTAAACACGTTCGGCCGCTTGGGAGGTCAAGGTTAACCGGCTGTTTGGCCCGGCGTCTGCGCGGATTGTCAGACGATCGCCGCCTGTCATCCCGCCAGAGGTGTTAAGGAAAACGCCCGTCAGGCCCGATGCATTGGCGCGTGGAAACAGCGCCTTGAGGCATCCGGATTGATACAAATCGCCCAGCACCGACGCATCGCCATAAGTCTTGCTGGTCACAGACAGATCGCCCAAGGCGCGGGGCTGTGACACTGCGTCAGGCACAAGATCGATATGTGTCGCGATGTTAATGGGCCCCTCCCGTCGTGGTGCTAAAAGCCTGATCATGGATAACGGAATTCGCAGTCGAGGCGATGGTAAACGGCTGCGTTCGGGTAAATATCAGGCTAATTTTTGCGCCTTGCACAATTTTTGGGCACGCTAAGGGCGGCTTATGGCTGGCTGACAAATCGCTGCCGGTAGACCGACGGCGTTTCCTGTTGGACTGCCCGAAACCGCCGTGAGAAATAGGAAGGATCGGTAAATCCCAACCTATATCCGACCTCGGCCACTGAAAGCTGGGTGAAAGCCAGTAAGCGACATGCCTCTTGGATGATATGTGCCTCGATATATGCTGAGGCGGATAATCCGTTGGCGGCGCGGCACAGGCGGCTTAGATGCCCGGTGCTAAGCCCCATTTTTGCCGCATATTCCTGCACGCGCCATCCGGCGGTTTGGGGATCGCTGATCAACTGCTCAAGCTGTGCGAGCCTGCGATCCCGTTTGGTGCCAGCTGGCTCATGCGGATTAGGGTTTAGGGCGGCGGTGATTGATAAAACCGCATGTGCCAATCCCAAGGCAGTTTGCGTTCGGTAAGGGCCGCCATCCGCCAATGTGGTGTCGAGCAGGGTCATCAGCGTTAGCAGTTTTGCGTCAGGCGTCGTGACAAACGGCAGCGATAGGGCGCGTGCAACTTCGTCATTTGCGGGGGCGATGCTGCGCAGCACAGAGATGGGAAATGACTGCACCATCCCTTGGGTGTTCGGGGCAAATGCAAAGCTGTGAACGGCCTGCGCAGGAACATAGAACAGCTGGTTATCGGACAGCTCGAATTCCTGCCCGTCAACGACGGAGGTTGCATGGCCGGTTTGAATGAAAAACACCTGCGCCAATTGCGCATGCCGATGCGGCGCGATGCGCCATCCATGATCCGGTGCGCGGTCCTTGATATGTTCGCAATGTACCACATCGGGGAAAGCGTCGGTTTCACCATAAAGCATGTATTCTGGGATAGTCGGCAAATTCATCATGCACGTATAGTACCAGCGAATGCGCTGCCGGTCCATTCACGCAACGCTCCGATCATCCTATTTTCCCTTCAACATCACGAAGGGAAATAAGCACGTTATGAAAACCGAAGTCGTCATAATCGGGGGTGGCCCTTCGGGTTTGCTTTTGTCGCAACTGTTAAACCGTGCAGGCGTTGACACCGTTATTCTGGAACGGACCTCGCGCAAGCGTGTGTTGGACCGCATCCGGGCAGGTGTGCTGGAAAGCGGCACCGTGCAATTGCTGCGCGAGGCAGGGGTCGGTGACCGCATGGATCGCGAGGGTATCCCGCACGAGGGGTGTTACCTGACCGATGATGATCTGATGGTGCGGATCAATTTTCACGAGCTGACCGGCAAAAAGGTGATGGTCTATGGCCAGACCGAGGTAACGACCGATCTATATGATGCCCAAGACGCGATGGGCACGCGCATTATTCACGACGTCGAAGATGTGGTGATCAACGATGTTACGACAGGTGCGCCTTATGTCGAGTACACCCATGACGGCGCGCGCCAGCGCATCGACTGCCAGTTTGTGGCGGGGTGCGACGGATTCCACGGGGTCAGCCGCCAGACAATACCGGCGGATAAACGCGAGGAATTCGAGCGGGTCTACCCCTTTGGGTGGCTGGGCGTGTTGTCACGCACACCGCCTGCCAATCACGAACTGATCTATGCCAATTCACGCCACGGCTTTGCACTGGCATCAATGCGCAATGAAAACCTGTCACGCTACTATGTGCAGGCCCCCCTGACCGACAAGGTCGAAGACTGGAGCGATGACCGCTTTTGGGAGGCCCTGAAGATGCGCCTGCCCAAAGAAACCGCCGATTCATTGGTGACCGGCCCGTCGATCGAAAAATCCATCGCGCCGCTGCGGTCGTTTGTCAGTGAACCGCTGCGTTGGGGCAATCTGTTTCTGGTCGGCGATTCTGCCCATATCGTGCCGCCCACGGGGGCCAAGGGGCTGAACCTTGCCGTGTCAGATGTGTATTATCTGCACGATGCCTTGATTGCCGCGCTCAAGAAGGGCGATCACGCTGGCATCGACAGCTATGCAGACCGCGCGTTGGCGCGTATCTGGAAGGCCATGCGGTTTAGCTGGCAGATGACCACAATGCTGCACCAGTTTGACGGCGAAGACAGCTTTGCCGCGCAGATGCGCAAGGCGACCCTAAGCCACCTGTCGCAAAGCGAAACGGCACGCCGTGATTTGGCCGAAAACTATATCGGACTGCCGTTCTAGCCAGGTGACCGGTCGTCACGAAAAAGCCCGGCCTTTGAGTGTCTCAAGGGCCGGGCTTTCTGTGTTCTTAGGCGTGGCGGTTTAGCCGCGGATCATGACTTTGCCCGCGCGTCCCGGCGTCAGGGCTGCTTTCATCGCCTTGGCAACATCATCCAGATCAAAGACGCCACCGTCTTCCAGCACCAGCTCGCCTTTGGCGACCAGCGTTACCAGCTCGGTGATCAAGCGTTTGCGCTCTTCGGGGTCCATATCGCCGCTGACGCGCGAGCCCCAGAACCCTTTAACGGTGATATGCTTCATGATCAGCGCACCCGACGACAGCGGCATTGGCGCGCCTGTAGCGGTGCCGAAAACGACCAGTTCACCATCGAGGCCCAGCAGTTCAACCAGATCGGCAGAGATATCACCGCCCACCGAATCGATTGCCGATGCGGCACCGGCGGCACCGATAATATCACGCGACTTTTGTACCCAATCCGCGTCGGATGTGGATAGAACGTTTTCGATCCCCGTGTCGGTCAGCTCTTTCACCGCTTCGTCGCGGCGCACGAGGTTCAACAGATTGATCCCGCGCGCCTTGGCCAGTGTCACCATGATCTTGCCCACTGCGCCATTGGCGGCGGTTTGGATGATCCAATCACCCTTTTTGGCCCTTAGGGTTTCCAGCAGTGAAATGGCACTGAACGGCATCGCGATCAGCTGCGCACCTGCGACGTCCGAGATCATGTCGGGCAGGGGCAGCACACCTGTTGCGGGGGCCACGAAATATTCGGCCCACGTGCCATGCACACCCGCGATGGTGACGCGCTTGCCGATCATGGCATCGTCAACGCCCTCACCGACCGCCTCGATTGTGCCCAACGCCTCTGAGCCGCCAATCGCACCGGGCAGTTCCGGCTTGTAGCCATAGTTGCCACGGATGGTCCACAGATCGTGGTTGTGGATCGGCGACAGGGTCATTTTGATCAACACCTCGCCCGCGCCGGCGGTAGGTTTGTTAACCTCAACAGCGTTCAGTACGTCAATTGGTTCGCCGAATGAATCGTGAATTGCAGCTTTCATGTGTCTTCTCTTCTTTATGTTATGATGTTGAAAGGGTTTTGTTTGTTTCAAACAGGGCCCGCCGCAGCGGGGTTTCATCGCGCGCAAGCTTGGCCAGAATCGCGGCGCCGAGCCATTTCGCATACAGCATCTGTGCGGTGGCCTGCGGGTCATCGACGGCCACAACGGATCCGTCTTCGGCACCTTGGATCAGCAGCGCGGCGATCCGGTTAACCAGCGCGCTGACGCCATCATCAAGCACTTGGCGCATGTCTTCTGACAAATCGGCCACTTCTGCACCCAACTTTACGACAAGGCATTGGCTGGCAATGCCTTCGGCCCCGGCATGCGTTAGCCACGCCGACCAGAAAGCGGTCAGTTTGTCGTGGGCAGACCCCGGACCATTTGACAGCGCATCGACCCGACCAAGATAGTCGGCGACATAATCTGTCAGCAAGGCTTGGCCAAAGGCCTCCTTTGACGGGAAGTAGTAATAGAACGATCCCTTGGGAACGTCGCTTTCCTTAAGAATACGGGCCAATCCGACTGCGCCAAAACCGTGATGGCTGACAAGGGTGCGCCCCGCATTCAGGATTTTTTGTCGCGTCAGGTCTGATTTCTTCTGCTCTGTCATAGAGCTTAGATAATAAGTAATAGACCAGTCGTCTAGTATAGCTCACGAAAACGTTTTGTCCGATGGGCCACAAAGGTGGTGCGGGGGGATTAGCGGGGCGTGTTAGGTTTCAGAGCGCAAATGCGCGTAAGCCAGCCCAAAATCTGGCGCTAGGGTCGTGCTGGGAAAAAGGGGGGTGGTTTGGTGGAGCCTAGCGGGATCGAACCGCTGACCTCCTGCATGCCATGCAGGCGCTCTCCCAGCTGAGCTAAGGCCCCATCGTGGATCAATGATCCGGTAGTATTCGCAACCCGGGATGGCTGCTGCGCCGCTGAATAGGCGCAAGCGAAGGCGGGATCAAGAGGAAAATCCACTCCCGCCTTCGTAAAGTTCAATCAGTCGTCGTCGTTGGCGGCAACGTCCGCGATTTCTTCAAGCGGAACTGTATCCTCATCGTCGTCGTCATCGTCCAGAATATCGTCGTCCAGATCCACATCTACGTCGTCGTCATCTACCAGTACGTCGTCCTCGTCATCACCTTTTTTGGCTTTGGCTGTGACGGCATCTTCGGCATCGGCGGCGATCATACGGGACTTGGAGTTGTCGATCTCGACAACCTCACCGCTGTACGGGCTGATGATCGGATTTTTATTCAGGTCGTAGAACCGCTTGCCCGTTGTGGGGCACAGGCGCTTGGTTCCCCATTCTTCATTGGGCATCGAAGTCCCCTTTTTGAAAGTGTTGTTGCGTATAGATGATTCAGGCCAAGTGCCATATGAGATAGGAACTGTCAAAGGCAATCGCCACCCTGTATTCGCCCGAAAGCCCTAAATGCCCGATCCGTTCCTGCCCGGTAATCCGCCAATCCCGCTTATCCTGCGCCGTTCCGCACAGGCCAAGCGTATATCTTTGCGTATCTCACAGCTGGACGGTCGCGTGACGCTGACCCTGCCCAAGCGCCTGAAAGAGACCGAGGGCATCGCATTCGCCCGCGAGAAAGAAGACTGGATTCGCAAACACCTGGACGCGCGCGGTGCCGATGTGCCAATCGGCATCGGCGCTGAATTTCCGTTGGGTGGTCGCATGGTCCAGGTGGTTCAGGGGCAGGGCCGGCGCGTTCAACTGGGCGAGGATACAATCGCGGTGCCGGGCCGCGAAGACCGCGTGCCGGTAAGGCTTGCCGCGCATTTGAAAGAACTGGCGCGGGACCGTCTGGCGGGCGCTTGCGATGACTACGCCGCAGCATTGGGGCGACCCTACAGCAAGCTGACCCTGCGCGACACGCGGTCACGGTGGGGGTCGTGCACGTCAGATGGCGGGCTGATGTTTTCGTGGCGCTTGATACTGACCCCGCCCGAGGTGCTGGATTACGTCGCCGCCCACGAGGTTGCCCATCTGGCGCAGATGAACCATTCGCCCGCCTTCTGGGCCGAGGTTGAACGAATCTATGGTCCGTACAAAGATGCACGCGGCTGGCTGCGCCAAAACGGCAGTGATTTGCACCGGTACCGGTTTAGTTAAGGTGCCCGAGTGCGCCACATGTTGACGCGATCCCTTTTTGTGATCACAACGGCCATATGAACCTGAACCCTCGCCCCCTTGATGCGAATCCTTTGGCGCATGACCGTGTGTATCGGCAATTGCGCAGCCGGATTATGCATGGCGATTTGCCGCCGGGCCATGCGCTGACATTACGGGGGATCGGTAAGGATTACGAGGTCTCAATGACGCCCGCCCGCGAGGCCGTGCGCCGTCTGGTCGCCGAAGGCGCGCTGACGATGTCAGCCTCGGGTCGCATATCCACACCGGAACTGAGTAACGAGCGTATCGAGGAACTGGCAGCGCTACGCGCCTTGATCGAGGTCGAGCTGGCCAGCCGCGCCCTGCCGCGTGCGCATTTCGCCCTGATTGACCGGCTTCAAACGATAAACAACGCGGTGTCCGAAGCTGTCGCACATCGTGATGCTGTAAGCTACATCCGCACCAATCTTGAGTTTCACCGCACTTTGTATTTGCGCGCGCAGGCCCCTGCGATGCTGGCAATGGCAGAAACCGTCTGGCTGCAAATGGGGCCAACCATGCGGGCGCTATATGGCCGTTTGCGCCGGACCGAGCCGCCCCATTTCCACCGGTTGATTATCGCCGCGCTGCGTGCAGGTGACGAGCCGGGCCTGCGCCTTGCGGTCAGAACCGACGTCACACAGGGGTTGCGGATGCTCGCGACCTGAGCCGGACTTTTCAAAAAGTCCGAACCGTTTTCTTGCTAAGAAAACGATACCCGCCTCAGATTATGCCGCCAGACCTTTTGCGCCCAGATCCATGAATTTGGCCCGCCGGTCAGAGATTAGCGCCTTGCTGTCTTTGCCGCTCAGATCCTGCAACATGCCTTCAATCGCTTTGCCGACAGCTTTAATCGCGCTGGCCGGATCGCGATGTGCCCCGCCACGCGGTTCGGGAATGATGCGGTCATTCACGCCAAGCTGTTTCAAATCTTGGGCCGTCAGGCGCAACGCCTCGGCTGCCTCGCGCATTTTCTCTGCATCTTTCCACAAGATCGACGCGCAGCCTTCGGGGGAAATCACCGAATAGACAGAATGCTCAAGCATCGCCAAACGGTTCGCCGTCGCGAACGCAACAGCCCCGCCAGAGCCGCCTTCGCCGATGACCACCGATACCAATGGCACGCCGATTTGCAGGCATTTTTCGGTCGCACGGGCGATGGCCTCGGATTGGCCACGCTCTTCGGCACCTTTGCCGGGATAGGCACCGGGGGTGTCGACCAAGGTAATCACCGGCAAGCCGAACTTGCCCGCCAGCTCAAACAGCCGCACCGCCTTGCGATAGCCTTCGGGCCGGGCCATGCCAAAATTCCGTTCAATCCGTGACTTGGTATCGTTGCCCTTTTCATGGCCGATCACCATGACAGGCGTGTCATTGAAGCGTGCAAGACCGCCCATCACAGCCAAATCATCCGCAAAATTGCGATCCCCGGCAAGCGGCGTGTAATCGGTGAACAGCGCTTCGATGTAGTCTTTGCAATGCGGGCGATCGGGATGCCGTGCCACTTGGCACTTTCGCCAAGGCGTAAGGGACTTGTACAAGTCGTCCAACATCTGGTGGGCTTTTTTGTCCAGCGCTTTCGCTTCGGCGTTGACATCCATTCCTTCCGAAGACCGTGCAAGGGCGCGCAATTCTTCTGCTTTGCCCTCAATCTCGGCGAGTGGTTTTTCAAAATCCAGATACTGTGTCATCACATGCTCCGCGTTAGGTTATGCGCTATATGGCGTTGATTTGCTGCCTTTGCAACGCGGCGCTTTCAGGTGGCAGGCCAAAGCACAGGCAGCAGTGACGCAACCAGCAAAGCGGCCATTGTCCAGTTAAATACCTTCAAACGTCGTGGGTTGGTCAGAAAACGCGCCATTTCCTTGCCCAGTACGGTCCACATTGTCACAGACGGAAACGCCATGAGCGCCACGACACAAGCCGTTATCAGCAAGGGGCCAAAATCTGCGTTGGGTACGTAAATCGTGATAATACTTAGCCCAAAGGCCCACGCCTTTGGGTTGACCCACTGAAACCCGGCCGCCTGAAGAAAGCTCATCGGGCGACCGGTTGCTGCCGCTTGCTGTGCAGGGCCTGCGGTCGCAATCTTGTAGGCGAGGAAAAGCAGATAAAGGACGCTCAATACCTTGAGGACGGTATAGATAACCGGAAAGGCATCAAACACCCGGATCAACCCAAGCCCGACCAAAACCAGCATAGCCATAAAGCCAAAGGTGATCCCCAGCATATGCGGGACAGTCCGCACAAAACCGTAATTTGCGCCCGATGCCATCAGCATCAGGTTATTCGGCCCCGGTGTCATGGACGTTATGAGCGCAAATAGCGCGAGGGCTGAGAGTACATCAAAAGTCATACCCACCTGATGCACGAACTCGGCACCCGCGCCAAGCCCCCCCTTTCTCTGGCTGAAAAATATCCCGGGGGGTGCGGGGGGCTGGCCCCCCGCGTTTGTTGATGACGTTAGCGTGCCGCGATCATTTCAGACTGACGCACAATAACTTCGGCCTGTTTGATGCTAGCAATGTCGACCAACCGGCCTTTGTAAACCGTGGCACCCTCACCGTTTGCCTTCGCGGTCTCCATCGCGGCTAGAATATCGCGCGCTTCCGCGACGGCTTCTGCTGATGGGGTAAAGACCTCGTTCGCGACGGCGATCTGCTTGGGGTGGATCGCCCATTTGCCGACCATGCCCAAAGTGGCCGACCGCCGTGCCTGCGCGCGGAAGCCTTCGTCATCCGAGAAGTCACCAAATGGACCATCGACCGGCAGCACACCATGGGTGCGGCAGGCGGCAACAATTGCAGTCTGCGCCCAGTGCCACGGATCAGACCAGTGCTTGACCCCGTCGCGAAGCATATAATAATTTTCCTGTGTCCCGCCGATGCCGGTGGTCTGCATACCCATGGACGCGGCGAAATCTGCGGCACCCAGGCTCATCGCCTCAAGCCGCGGGCTGGACGCTGCGATCTCTTCTACATGGGCAATGCCGGCGGCCGATTCGATTATCACTTCGAACGCGACCCGCTTGGTCCGCCCCTTGGCTGTTTCAATCGCTGTTACCAGCGCATCAACGGCATAAACATCCGCAGCACAGCCCACTTTCGGGATCATGATCTGGTCCAGGCGTTCGCCAGCTTGCTCCAGCAAATCAACCACGTCGCGGTACCAATAAGGGGTGTCGAGCCCGTTGATCCGGACGGACAATGTTTTGTCGCCCCACTCCACATCGTTGATTGCGTTGATGATGTTGGCGCGTGCGCTGTCCTTGTCCGACGGTGCGACGCTGTCTTCGAGATCAAGGTTGATCACATCAGCGGCCGAGCTGGCCATTTTCTCAAACAAGGCAGGACGGGATCCCGGTCCAAACAGCTGGCAGCGGTTGGGACGTGCAGGTGGCGTCGGCTGGATGCGAAAGCTCATGATCGGGTTTCCTTGGGTAATAATGTTACAAGTAGGTTGCTTGAGTTGGTATTAAATTACACAGCGGGTCGCAAGTCTGATTTCGCAGGTGCAGCATTGTGCCTTGTGTGACTTGCACAAATATTCGACAAAAACATGAATATGCACATTATTATTTCGCAATTCGTTGCTGTGTGGGCAGACTTGCAATCCTCTTGTGGGTAGAAACAGCGAAAATGACGCAAACCAATTTTGCCGGAGCACGTAGCCATGATTGAAACACCGTATCTTCTTTTCCTGGGCGACGCGCCCGACCAACTGGCTGTGAAAGTCGCGCAAGGCATCAAGGACTGGCGTCCGGACAATGCTGTGGCCCAGTTCCGTATGGAGGGATGCAAGGCCGATCTGGGGCTGGCAGACATGACATTGGCGCAGGCAAAAGAAGCGGGTGCAAAGACGCTTGTGATTGGCGTCGCCAACCGTGGCGGGATCATCAGCGAAGCCTGGAAATCGGTTCTGCTCGAAGCGCTTGATCTGGGTTTTGATATGGCATCGGGGTTGCACAACCTCTTGCGCGACGAGGCCGATCTGGTGAGTGCGGCAGTCCAGAACGGGCGCAGCTTGCATGATGTGCGCATCCCGTCGGTAAAATACCCCATCGCGAATGGCGTTAAGCGCAGTGGCAAGCGGGTGCTGGCCGTGGGGACCGATTGTTCCGTGGGCAAGATGTATACTGCATTGGCACTGGATGCCGCGATGCAGGAAAAGGGGATGAAAAGCACCTTTCGCGCCACTGGCCAGACCGGGATTTTGATCACTGGCGAAGGTGTCCCCTTGGACGCGGTCGTCGCGGATTTCATGGCCGGATCGATCGAATATCTGACCCCAGACAATGACGACGATCATTGGGATGTGATTGAAGGGCAGGGCAGCCTGTTCCACGTGTCCTATTCCGGCGTGACCCTTGCCCTAATCCATGGTGGCCAGCCCGATGCGTTGGTCCTGTGTCACGAGCCAACGCGCAAAACCATGCGGGGCTTGCCGGATTATGCGTTGCCCAGCTTGGAAGACGTCCGCGATACGGCGCTGACATTGGCGAAGTTCGCCAACCCCGCATGTAAGGTCGTTGGTGTTTCGATCAACACGCAGCACATGTCCGAGGCCGAGGCAGACGCGTATCTGGCCGAGGTGGAAGAGCGTCTTGGTTTGCCTGCTGTTGATCCGTTCCGCCAAGGTGCCGCTAAATTGGCAGACGCATTGGCAGCTCTCTGACCGGCCCTTCGGGGAGAGTTTATTTGGCAAAATGAAGGAGCGGGTATGCGTATTGAAGTAAGCCGCGATGTGTTTCGGCTGGCGCAGGTGTTTACCATTTCGCGCGGGTCGCGGACCGAAGCGAAGGTGCTGACGGTTCGGATTTCCGACGGTGATGTGACGGGATGGGGCGAATGTGTGCCCTATGCCCGTTATGACGAGACGCTAGATAGTGTTACGGCGGAGATCGAGGGCCTGCCTGACGCGTTCTCGCGGGCTGACCTGTATGATCTGTTGCCAGCGGGTGCCGCGCGTAACGCGGTGGACTGCGCGTTGTGGGATCTTGAGGCCAAACAGGCCGGTAAACGGGTTTGGGAGCTGGCCGGTTTGCCAGCGCCGGGGCCGGAGATTACGGCCTATACCTTGTCACTGGATACGCCCGAGAAGATGCAGGCGCAGGCGGCTTTGCATGCGCATCGGCCCTTGCTGAAGATCAAGTTGGGCACGCCCGACGACATGCCGCGGCTTGAGGCAGTGCGCGCAGGGGCCCCTGACGCGCAGATTATCATTGATGCGAACGAAGGCTGGTCGGCGCAGGTTTACGCCGATCTGGCCCCGCATCTGGTGCGGCTTGGTGTTTCGCTGGTGGAGCAGCCTTTGCCAGCCGGCGAGGATGATGCGCTGATCGGGATGGACCGGCCTGTGCCTGTTTGTGCCGACGAAAGCTGCCATGATCGGGCCAGTCTGCCCAAGTTGAAGGGCAAATATGATGTCGTGAACATCAAACTGGATAAAACCGGCGGGTTGACCGAAGCGTTAGCGTTGCGCGATGCGGCGCTGGCCGAAGGCTATGATGTTATGGTTGGCTGCATGGTAGGGTCGTCTTTGGCGATGGCTCCGGCCACTCTGGTGGCGCAAGGCGCGCAGGTCGTAGACCTTGACGGGCCGTTGCTTCTGGCCGAAGACCGCGAGGACGCTTTGATATTTGACGCAGCCGGGGTGCATCCGCCCACGGCCAAGCTTTGGGGATAAGACATGCGGACTGTTTATGTGAACGGCGAATACCTGCCCGAGAACGAAGCCAAGATTTCGATCTTTGACCGCGGGTTTCTGATGGCAGACGGGGTGTACGAGGTTACATCGGTTCTGGATGGCAAGTTGATTGACTTTGAAGGCCACGCCATCCGTCTAAGCCGTTCGCTGAACGAGTTGGAAATGCGCAACCCGATCTCGAAAGACGATCTGCTTGAGGTGCATCGCGAACTGGTTCGCCTGAACGAAATCGACGAGGGGTTGATCTATTTGCAGGTGACGCGCGGGTCTGACGGCGACCGCGATTTTGCTTTTCCTGATCCTGAAACGACCGAGCCGACGATTGTGCTGTTCACCCAGTCCAAGCCCGGCATGGCCGACAGCCCTGCCGCGAAAAAGGGTGCCAAGATCATCAGCATCGAAGACATCCGCTGGGGCCGTCGCGACATCAAGACGGTGCAGTTGTTGTATCCGTCGATGGGCAAGATGATGGCCAAGAAGGCGGGCTGCGATGATGCGTGGATGGTTGAGGATGGTTTCGTGACCGAAGGCACCAGCAACAACGCCTATATCGTTAAGGGCAACAAGATCATCACCCGCGCGCTGAGCAATGATATCTTGCACGGCATCACCCGCGCCGCCGTTCTGCGTTTCGCCAAAGAGGCGCAGATGGAAGTGGAGGAACGCAACTTTACCATCGACGAGGCCAAGCAAGCGGATGAGGCGTTTACCACATCCGCCAGCGCGTTTGTCATGCCCGTGGTCGAGATTGACGGCGTTATGTTGGGCGACGGCACACCGGGCCGGATTGCACCGCGCCTGCGCGAGATCTATCTGGACGAGATGCGCAAGGCGGCTGTCTGAAATATCAAAGTCGGTTTATTGGGGGTATCTTTTACCTGAAATACGGGGGCAGCTTAGGTAGTGATGGCGGTGCTAACACCACCTAAGCTTGGTCCCAGCTGACGGCGATAGATTGTATTTTGCTGATGTCAGCAGCTGTAAGCCCCTCAAGAATGGCGACGGGTCTGTCCTCATAACTGGCGCGCACCGCATTGATTTTATCATCAAACGTAAGCTCTACGTCGCTTTCTATCGCTCCTTTGACATGGAGGAGCATTAGATAGTCCTCTTCTGTGTTGAAATCGGTAATCCTAACTTCTGCGAAGGCGTCTGCTCCGGTTTGGTCTTCGTCGTCTAGTGCAACGAAAATATCGCTTCCGAGGCCACCGGCCATCACATCACCATCATCTCCAACCAGCAAATCTGTTCCAGCGCCGCCGATCAAGGTATCAGACGTGCCACTTTCTGCATCATTATAGTAATAGGGGTCGATATTTGGTGCATCAATGGCGACCAGAACGTCATCACCTTGATTGCCCACCAATCGGTTTTTGCCAAGCAGGTCACCGATAATGTCGTCTCCGTCGCCGCCGCGGATAACGTCATTGCCTGATAGATTGCTATAATCAAGATTGTTTTCGCCGATGTCTGGTAGGACAAAGTCGTCACCAGCACCTAAATCTATTGTATCATTGCCTTGGCCACCTAAAACGATGTCGCTCCCCTCAAGGGCACTGATGGAATCGTCGTCCGCGGTACCATAAATGAGGTCGCCCGCTTGGGACCCTGAAATATCATCATCGTCACCCGTCCCGACGATAACGTTATCTGAACGATCAATGAGCAGGTTTTCAATAAGGCTTGTGTCGTTGATGATTGTTTGAACTGTTGGATAAGCATTTTCTGGATCAAGATCTTTTATCGCATCCGGAACTGAGGCATCATCATCGTCGTCATCTTCAAAAACGTTGACTAGAAAAGCAGCCCCCAGAAGGGCTGGAAGAATAAAAAGTGCGAGCATGCTAAGATTCCAAAATGAGAGCAAAGTATCTCTAATTTGATACAAGGCTTATGCTTAAAGTAAATGAATATTACTTGGTGGGTCTAGGTGGCCGGCAATCCAGATTCATAGGGCGCTACGTCGAAATGATCATTGCCGGCGAGCTCGCTGCGAACACATGATTTCAGGCGATGGCCAGTAGTCGCGCTTATTTGCTACCCCTGCCCAATATTATCCACAAACGCGATCTTGAACGCTTCTTGCTGGTCGGGCTTTGCGTCCGTCTGATAGTTGGCTTTCCACTCATCCATCGTCATGCCGTAAAACAGCTCGCGGGCTTCTTCTATGCCCATGTCGATGCCGCGTTCGGCAGCGGCTGCAATTCGATCTCGGTCTGTGTGGGCATGATGTCTCTCCCGTTTGAAATCGAAGTTGGCCTTGTGCCTGAAACTTCAAACCCGCCGTGATATTTCGCCAGACCCTTGCGGTTAAACTGGCACCGTCGGGTGGCAATGTAAGAGGCTATCTCGGTCAGGTGAGGGGTGCTATGGGTTGGGCCGCAAAACAATAAGGATTTCCAAGTGCCTGCCCCAAGCTCCGAAGTTATTTTTCACGCCTACCCGCAATCACCTGTTGCTGAGAAGGTGAGGGTCGTTTTTGGTATCAAAGGTTTGACCTGGCGCAATGTTGAGATTCCGCGGTTGCCGCCCAAGCCGATGCTGACGACCTTGACAGGGGGCTACCGTCGCACACCCGTGATGCAAATCGGGGCTGATATTTATTGCGATAGCCAATGTATCATCCGCGAACTTGAACGGCGATTTCCGTCGCCGACCCTTATGCCGACAGACGATCAGGGCCTGATGTGGTGCCTTAGCCGGTGGACCGATGGTGCCTTGTTCGATCAGACGGTCAGGCATGTTCTGGGATCGGCAGGGGATAAGCTGGACAAAGATTTTGCGGCGGACCGTGGGCGGCTTTATCTGGGTGAGGACTGGGCCGAAGGATTGCGAAAGGCCAATGCCGATTTGCCGCATCTTGTTGCGCAAGTGCGTGCGCCTTTGTCGTGGCTTAATGCGCAACTGTCGGACGGTCGCGACTTTTTGTTGGGACAGGCACCTGCCGCGATTGATGCGCAGTTTTATCATGTCGTATGGTTTTTGCGCGGGCGCTGGGCGGATGGTCCTTCATTCCTGTCGGAATTCACCCATCTGGTACGTTGGGAAGAGAATATTCAGGCAGTCGGCCATGGCACCCAGATTGCGCTAGACCCGCAAGATGCCATTGCGCTTGCCCGCGATCTGGAGCCTGTCTCAGAAACAGGTGTGGCCGCGAACGAACCTCAGGGGCTTGAGGTGGGTATGCCTGTCACAGTGATGCCTGACGTTAACGGTGGCGAGCAACCGGTCGCTGGCACCGTCCGTTATGCAAATGCCGAGAGTATCGCAATCGAGCGGAGCTCTGACGAGGTTGGCACGGTTTGTGTGCATTTCCCGCGTTCCGGTTACCGCGTCGATGTAGTCTGACCGCTAATGGGTCAAATGTTGCGGAAGGCATAACGCCTTCCGCATATTCACGGACCGCCAGAACTCGGTCAGCTTCTACAACGTGAAAGCGCTATTTTTGGCCGACATTTTCCTCGAACGCGACTTTGAACGCCTCTTGCTTCTCGGGTTTTGCGTCCGTTTGATAGTTGGCTTTCCACTCGTCCATTGTCATGCCGTAAAACAGCTCGCGGGCTTCTTCTTTGCCCATGTCGATGCCGCGTTCGGCAGCGGCTTCTTGATACCAGCGCGACAGGCAGTTCCGGCAAAACCCGGCCAAATTCATCATGTCGATGTTCTGCACATCGGTGCGGTCTTGCATTAGGTGTTGTTGCAGGCGGCGAAAGGCGGCGGCTTGCAGTTCGATCTCGGTTTGTGTGGGCATGATGTCTCTCCTGTTTGAGATCAAAGTTGGGCTTGGGCCCGCGTGGTGTCAAGGATCGGGACCAGTGGCAGCTGCGGCTAGATCATCGCGCAGTTCGGTTGAAAAGGCGATGCCGGTCATATTGCTGAAACCATTTGACGTATAGTTCTACGCGAGGGGCGGGCGAAGGGAATTATGGGTCACATCACGTGATTGATGTTATCGCTAACGTATTTACTATCCCCTCTGGGCGACTCCCGTGCTAAAGAAGGGTGAACTTGAATAAATTTGGGGCCAATGACTGGCCCAGCTGACGAAGGATGACGCAGAGTATGAAACGCACACGCAATGTTAAAATAGTCGCTACCTTGGGGCCTGCCTCTGATACGCATGAGATGATCTCGGCTTTGCATGCGGCGGGTGCGGATGTGTTTCGCCTGAACATGAGCCACGGCAGCCATGATGAAATTCGCATCAAGCACAAGATTATCCGGCAGGTCGAAAAGGAAACCGGATCGACCATCGGTATTCTTGCCGATCTTCAGGGGCCAAAGCTGCGCGTTGGTGTGTTTGCGGGCGACAGCGAGCTGTTGGTCGAAGGCGCGCCATTCCGGTTGGATCTGGACGAGGCAGAAGGCAACGCAAGCCGCGTGTGCTTGCCCCACCCCGAGATTTTTCAGGCGCTGGAACCCGGTGCGAGCCTGTTGGTCAATGACGGTAAAATCCGTCTCAAGGTCAAAGACTGCGGTGCCGATTTTGCAGATTGTGAAGTGGTGATCGGGGGCGTGATTTCGAACCGCAAAGGCGTGAACGTGCCAGATGTGGTGCTGCCCCTAGCCGCCCTGTCTGAAAAAGACCGCGCTGATCTTGAGTTCGTCTGCGAACTGGGTGTCGACTGGCTCGCGCTCAGCTTTGTTCAGCGCCCCGAAGACGTTCTTGAGGCGCGTAAACTGGCCAAGGGCCGTGCTGCGTTGCTGTCCAAAATCGAAAAGCCATCTGCGGTTGCCCGGTTCGAGGACATTCTAGAGGTCAGCGACGGCATCATGGTGGCACGGGGCGATCTGGGGGTTGAACTGCCGATCCAAAACGTCCCGCCGATCCAGAAACGTCTGGTCCGCAAATGTCGTGCGGCGGCAAAGCCGGTCATTGTTGCGACGCAGATGTTGGAATCGATGATCGAAAGCCCGATGCCAACCCGCGCCGAAGTCTCGGATGTGGCCACCGCGATTTATGAAGGGGCCGATGCGGTGATGTTGTCCGCAGAATCCGCCGCCGGTTCTTATCCAATCGAAGCTGTACGGACGATGGACGATGTCGCCACCGAGGTCGAGCTTGACCCCACATATACGCAGATCATCGAAGCATCGCGTACCGCTGACCGTATGACGGTTGCGGACGGTATTGTCGCGGCCGCGCGCGAGATCGCTGAAACCACAAACATCAAGGCGATCTGCTGTTTCACCCAAAGCGGTACAACGGGCCTGTTGATCGCCCGTGAACGTCCTCGGGTGCCAATTATCGCGCTGACACCACTGGCCAAGACCGCAGGCCGACTGACCCTAAGCTGGGGTACCAATTGTGTGGTCACCGAACGGCTTGACCGGTTCAAAAAGGCCGTTGTCAGCGCCGTGCGTGCCGCCCGCGACGAAGGCTATGCCGAGCCGGAAGATATGGTGGTTGTGGTGGCGGGCGTGCCCTTCAACGTTGAAGGCAGTACGAACATCTTGCGCGTTGCACCTTGCGATGAAAGTTTGATTTTCAGCGCCGATCCGGACTAACCTGCGCCACGAGGTGACATTAATTCGGTAAGGGCGAACATCCATGGACACTGATCTTGCCTTGGTTCTGGGTCTTGCCCTTGCTGTACTGTCGATCCCATCCATGGTGTCCGCGTTTGCCGACAGCCGCGCGCCGCGCGTTTCGGTTGTCACTTTGGTGATCGCGGTCGGGTTGATTGCATATGCCCTGATCAGCCACCCCGAGGGGTACGGACCGAGCGATATTCCAGATGCGATCGTGCATGTGATCGCCCGGTACAAATTCTGGTAACGCTTTTGGGCTTGCCATAATTCCCGGTCCGACCTATACGCCAGCTTCGTTCCGCGCGTCCGGCCCACGTGGCATGCCGAGTCGCGCATCTACCGAACTCAAGTCAAGGAGACGGAAATGCCCAAGATGAAGACCAAGTCGAGCGCTAAGAAGCGCTTTAAAGTATCGGCGACCGGTAAGGTCATCGGCAGTCAGGCCGGCAAACAGCACGGCATGATCAAGCGGAGCAACAAGTTCCTGCGCAACGCACGTGGCACGACAGCATTGTCTGCGCCAGATGCAAAGATCATCAAGGGCTTCATGCCCTACGACCGCTAAGATAGGAGAGCCGATATGTCCCGTACAAAAGGTGGTGTCGTCACCCACGCCCGTCACAAGAAGGTAATTAAAGCAGCCAAAGGTTACTATGGCCGCCGTAAGAATACCTTTAAGGTCGCGCGTCAAGCCGTCGACAAAGCAAACCAATATGCAACCCGTGACCGCAAGAATCGCAAGCGCAACTTCCGCGCATTGTGGATCCAGCGGATCAACGCTGCTGTGCGCAGCCATGACGAAGCACTGACATACAGCCGCTTTATCAATGGCCTGTCCCTTGCAGGCGTCGAAGTAGACCGCAAGGTTCTGGCCGATCTGGCCGTGAATGAACCAGACGCGTTCGGTGCAATTGTTAAGCAAGCACAAGACGCACTGGCCGCATAAGCGCCTTTCGCATCTTAGAATTAATGAAACGCCGCTCTGATCTCAGGGCGGCGTTTTACGTTGTGGGGTGGCGCGGTTTTTGCCGCGCCGCCTTGTATTCGGGCGCAATTCTGGTAGCACCAGCTCGAACAAAAGACATGAGGCCGATATGGACGACCTGAAAGCGAAATATCTGGGCCAGATCGCTGGTGCCGCTGACGAAGCCGGGCTGGAAGACATCCGTCTGGCCGCCGTGGGTAAAAAGGGCGAAGTCGCGTTGAAAATGCGTGAACTGGGCAAGATGACCCCGGAAGAACGCCAGACCGTTGGCCCCGCACTGAATGCGCTGAAAGACGAGATCAACTCGGCCCTTGCTGCCAAAAAGGCGGCTTTGGGTGATGCCGCGCTGGACGAGCGTCTGCGCAGCGAATGGCTGGACGTGACATTGCCCAGCCGTGGCACACGTCAGGGCACGATCCACCCCGTCAGTCAGGTGACGGAAGAAGTCACCGCAATCTTTGCCGAGCTTGGGTTTTCCGTTGCCGAAGGGCCGCGCATCGACACCGATTGGTATAACTTTGACGCGCTGAACATCCCCGGCCACCATCCCGCACGCGCCGAAATGGACACGTTTTACATGGCCCGCGCCGAGGGTGATGACCGTCCACCGCATGTGCTGCGCACCCACACCAGCCCCGTACAAATCCGCACGATGGAAGCACAAGGCGCGCCCCTGCGCATCATCTGCCCCGGTGGTGTGTACCGCGCTGATTACGACCAGACCCACACGCCGATGTTCCATCAGGTCGAAGGTCTGGCCATCGACAAAGACATCTCGATGGCGAACCTGAAATGGACGCTCGAAGAATTCTTTGCCGCGTTCTTTGAGGTCGACGGCATCAAAACCCGTTTCCGCGCCTCGCACTTTCCGTTCACCGAACCATCGGCCGAGGTCGACATCCAGTGTTCATGGGTCGACGGCCAACTGCGCATCGGCGAAGGCGACGGTTGGATGGAAGTCCTTGGTTCCGGCATGGTCCACCCCAAGGTGCTGCAAGCGGGCGGGATCGACCCGGCTGAATGGCAGGGCTTTGCCTTTGGCATGGGCATCGACCGCATCGCGATGCTGAAATACGGCATCCCCGACCTGCGCGCATTCTTTGATTCAGACCTGCGCTGGCTGCGCCACTACGGTTTCGCCAGCTTGGATCAGCCGAACTTGCATGGTGGTTTGAGTAGGTAAGCAAAGCCCGCGTTATCGGAGACCTTAAAGTGAAGCTTTTCCGTCATAGTAGCCGCGAGTCATCAGATGCCAGCCGAACCGTCTACGCGCGGTTCGAACTGGTCTATACCTTCGTCGATTTCATGGCTGCCATTTGCTTCATCGTCGGGTCCATTCTGTTTTTTTTCGAGACCGAGCAGATACCCGCTACGTGGTTTTTCCTGATCGGGTCGTTTCTGTTCGCGGCAAAGCCGACCTTGCGATTGGTGCGCGAGATCAAGCTGTACCGGATGGACGATGTCAAAGACCTCGCGGAAAGAGCGAAGTGAAACTAACCCGTTCGCTGTTGTTCATTCTGCTTATGTTGCCGGCTTTTGCCAGCGCAGCATCGGCCCAAACCTGCGGCGGCGACATCTCCTGCAAAATCGGCGACCGCGAATATAATATCCTGCTGCCCAATGACTGGGATGGCACATCTCCGCTGCCGGTGATGATGCATTTCCACGCGTTCTTGCGGCGCGGCAAGACGGTGGTGAACCATCCCCGCATCGGTATTGAAACCAGACCGCGTGGGGTCATGCTCATCGCCCCCTCCGCGCAAAATCGGGCGTGGCGGTTCTGGCAGGATGACCCTGCCGACATCGACTTTGCCGATGCCGTGCTGGCCGATGTGGCCGCGCGCTATCCGGTGGACCCAAGCCGGATATATATCTCGGGGTTTTCATTCGGGGCGGCGATGGCGTGGCGCTATGCCTGTGCGCGGGGCGACCGGATTGCGGGGCTGATGACCATGTCGGGCACGATCCCGCAGGCGACCCCGTGCCTTAATCCACCCGATCAAGTGCGCCATGTGCACGGCTTGCAAGACATCTGGATGAGCCTGCCGCGTGGCCCCGGCCATGACGCCACCAACGCTGTCGCGCTGTGGCGTAAAAGCTTTCGCTGTGGTCAGGGCAAGATTACCCGACATTGGCTGATCCGCGCCAATACCGAAGCGACGAACATCGTCTGGGACACGTGCAGCCAGGGCCGCAAGGTAACGCTGGATGTGCATTCAGGCGGGCATTTTATTCCCGAACACTGGCTGGGCACGCAGTTGGATGACCTGATGGCGCGTGAATGACGCGCTAACCGCATTGAACCCGCGCAGATTAAGCGGTACGCCCTAGCCCAAGCATTTGCACGAGGATTGACCCGATGAAATTCACACTCTCTTGGCTAAAGGATCATCTCGACACCACGGCGTCGGTTGATGAAATCACCTATGCGCTGACCGATCTGGGCCTCGAGGTTGAAGGCGTCGAAGATCGCGGTGCCAAACTGGCGGATTTTACCTTGGGCTATGTGAAGTCTGCGGAAAAGCATCCCGATGCAGACCGTCTCCGTGTGTGTCAGGTTGAAACCGACGAGGGTGTTCAGCAGATCATTTGCGGTGCCCCCAACGCCCGCGAAGGCATCACCGTGGTTGTGGCCAAGCCGGGCGTCTATGTGCCGGGTATTGATACAACGATTGGTGTTGGCAAAATCCGTGGCATCGAAAGCTTTGGCATGATGGCCTCCGAGCGCGAGCTGGAGTTGTCCGAAGAGCATGACGGTATTATCGAACTGCCATCGGGCAATGTCGGGGATCGTTTCATCGACTGGCTTGCCGAAAACGACCCGGCCAAAGTGGATCCGGTGATCGAGATCGCGATTACCCCCAACCGCCCTGATGCATTGGGCGTACGCGGCATTGCACGTGATCTGGCGGCCCGTGGTTTGGGCACGCTGAAAAAACGCGACACCCCCGCTGTCGAGGGGACATTTCCCTGCCCGGTTACGGTGTCCATCGACGAAGACACATTGGACCAATGCCCCGTCTTTTACGGTCGCGTGATCCGTGGAGTGAAGAACGGCCCGTCGCCTGTGTGGCTGCAAGACGCGTTGCGCGCCATCGGGTTGCGCCCGATTTCGTTCCTTGTCGATGTGACCAACTTTTTCACCTATGACCGCAACCGGCCTTTGCACGTCTTTGACGCCGATAAAATCGCGGGCAACACGCTGCGCGTTCATCGTGCCAAGGGCGGCGAGACTTTGTTGGGTTTGGATGACAAGGAATACACATTTACCGAAGGCATGACGCTGATTTCTGACGCTGAAAAGGTCGAAAGCATCGCGGGTGTTATGGGCGGAGCCGAGACCGGCTGTTCTTTGGATACTGTGAATGTCTTTGTCGAAGCGGCTTATTTCGATCCGGTGCGCACCGCCTATACGGGCCGCGCGCTCAAGATCAATTCGGATGCACGGTATCGTTTTGAACGCGGTATCGACCCTGAATGGACGCCTTACGCGATCGAACATGCCACGCGGATGATCCTTGATAATGCAGGCGGCGAAGCGTCCGAAGTTGTGGTTGCTGGCAAGGTGCCTGATTTCTCGCGGGCGTATAAGCTGGATGCAGCGCGGGTGCAGTCGCTTGTCGGCATGACCATTTCCGAAGCGGACCAACGCAAGACATTGACGTCGCTTGGCTTCCGTCTTGAGGGGAACATGGCCCATGTACCCAGCTGGCGCCCCGATGTGCAGGGCGAGGCTGATCTGGTCGAAGAGGTCGCACGCATTGCATCGCTGACCAAGCTTGAAGGACGCCCCTTGCCGCGTCTGACGACAGGTATCCCCAAGCCGATCCTGTCACCGGCGCAGCGTCGCGAGGCCGCCGCGCGCCGTGCCTGTGCCGCGTTGGGGTATAATGAATGCGTGTCATACAGCTTTATCGATCAGCCCTCTGCCGCCTTGTTCGGTGGGGGAACCGACGAGACCCGTCTTGAGAACCCGATCAGCAACGACATGAGCCACATGCGCCCGGCCTTGCTGCCCGCGTTGTTGCAAGCCGTTGCGCGCAATCAGGCACGCGGTTTCCCGGATATGTCCCTGTTCGAGGTTGGTCCGGTATTCACCGGCGGCGAACCCGGCGAACAGCATTTGCAGGTCGGCGGCGTGTTGATCGGGCGCACAGGTCCAAAGGATGTGCATGGCGCATCCCGGCCCGTCGATCTGTTCGACGTGAAGGCCGATATCGAAGCGGTACTGTCCGCCATCGGCGCGCCTGCCAAGGTTCAGATCAACCGTAACGGTGCCGAATGGTGGCATCCGGGGCGTCACGGACAAATCTGCCTTGGGCCAAAAAAGGTGCTGGGTGTGTTTGGTGAAATTCACCCCCGCGTGCTGGCCGCATTGGATGTGAAAGGCCCGGCCATGGGCTTTACCATCTGGCCAGCCGAGGTGCCGTTGCCACGCAAAGTCGGCGCGACGCGACCGGCGCTGAAAACCAGCGCATTGCAAGCCGTTGAACGCGATTTCGCCTTTGTGGTGGATGCCGATATCGATGCAATGACATTGGTGAACGCCGCGATGGGCGCGGATAAGGCGCTGATTGATGACGTGCGTGTATTCGATGAATTCATCGGCGGTGCTTTGGGCGAGGGCAAAAAATCGCTCGCGTTGACTGTGCGGATGCAACCGGTAGAGCAAACCTTGAAAGATGCCGATATCGAAGCTGTCGGGGCCAAGGTGGTCGAGAAAGTAACCAAAGCCACAGGCGGCGTTCTGCGCGGTTAAGGAGAGTAATTCGACATGACATTGAATGTGTATTTGTCCGGTGAAATTCACACCGACTGGCGCGAGCAGATCATCAAAGGTGCTGCCGATCTGGATGTCAGTTTTGACAGCCCGGTTACGGATCATGCGGCCAGCGACGATTGCGGCGTGGCCATCATGGGCGCCGAAGCCGATAAATTTTGGCATGATCGCAAAGGTGCGCAGCTAAACGCGATCCGGACGCGCAAGGGCATTGAAATGGCCGATGTGGTCGTTGTGCGGTTCGGGGACCAGTACAAGCAATGGAACGCAGCATTTGACGCGGGGTATGCAGCGGCATTGGGTAAATCATTGGTGATCCTGCATGGCCCCGATCACGCTCATGCCTTGAAAGAGGTCGATGCCGCAGCTTTGGCCGTCGCCCAAGAGCCGGCACAAGTCGTTCAGATCTTGCGGTACGTTTTGACCGGGAAACTACCCGTTTAGGCCCTTAACTGGCGTGAATTTGCCGGTATTTACATTATTTCGTCTATTTTACGTGTTTTCTTAAAATAAATGCTCGTAATTGGTGCAACCTGTGCTAACGGGCTGCACGCGCCGTTAACATACGTAAAAGCGTGCGGATAATAAAACATGAGGGACATACTATGCTTCAAGAATTCAAGGACTTCATTGCCAAGGGCAATGTTATGGATCTGGCCGTCGGTATCATCATCGGTGCTGCGTTCACTGCGATCGTTAGCTCGCTGGTCAGCGATCTGATCAACCCGATCATCGGCCTAGTTTTGGGCGGCGCTGACTTTACCAGCCTTTACGCTGTTCTGTCCGGCGATGTACCAGCGGGTATCGGCCTTGACGCCGCACGCGAAACTGGCGCTGCGATCTTTGCTTACGGCGCGTTCATCACTGCCTGCATCAACTTCCTGATCATCGCATTTGTTGTGTTCATGCTGGTTAAGGCTGTCAACAAGATGAAAGCCGCAGCCGAAGGCCCACAAGAAGTCGCACCAGAAGTCGAAACCGGCCCATCCGAGCTGGACGTTCTTTTGCAAATCCGCGACTCGCTCGCCAAGAAGTAATTCGTTTCCGTTTGTCGGAACGAGAAAGGCCCGCAGTCACCTGCGGGCCTTTTGCATTCATCGTCGTTGATCAGCCGGCAATGGCTTGGTCGGCGGTGATGCTTTCAAGGCCAAGCGCTTCGGCGACGGCCGCATAGGTCAATTCACCCGCGTGAACGTTCAGCCCGGCCTTAAGGTGCGCATCGTCTGCGCAGGCTTTCTTCCAGCCCTTGTTGGCCAGTGCCAGCATGAACGGCATCGTCGCATTGCCAAGTGCGATCGTGGATGTGCGTGCAACCGCACCCGGCATGTTGGCAACGCAGTAATGCATGATGCCGTCGACCTCATAAATCGGGTCTTGGTGTGTGGTGGCCTTGGAGGTTTCAAAGCAGCCCCCTTGGTCAATGGCCACGTCAACCAACACAGCACCGGGCTTTAGCTCGGACAACTGGGCGCGGCTGATCAATTTGGGCGCGGCTGCACCGGGGATCAGCACGGCACCGATAATCATGTCGGCGGCGCGGGCCAGTTCAATGGTGTTGCCCGCAGACGCATAAGACGTCTTGAACGTGCCGCCATAGACATCGTCAAGATAGCGCAAGCGGGGCAGGGACCGGTCAAGCACGGTGACATCCGCACCCATACCTGCCGCAATCCGTGCTGCATGTGTACCAACAACGCCGCCGCCAATCACGACAACCCGCGCAGGGCCAACGCCGGGAACGCCGCCCATCAACACGCCGCGTCCGCCGTTTGCCTTTTGCAAGGTCCACGCGCCAACTTGGGGGGCCAGACGGCCCGCAACTTCGGACATGGGGGCAAGCAAAGGCAAACCGCCGCTGCGGTCGGTTACGGTTTCATAGGCAATGCAGGTCGCACCAGAGGCCAGCAGGTCTTTGGTTTGTTCTGCGTCGGGGGCAAGGTGCAGATAGGTGAACAGGATTTGCCCTTCGCGCAGCATCTTACGTTCGACCGCTTGGGGTTCCTTGACCTTAACGATCATGTCTGCGGCTGCAAAAATCTCGGCGGCGGTGGCGATGATTTTGGCACCTGCCTCGATGTAATCGGCATCCTCAAAACCTGCGCCAACGCCTGCGCCAGTTTCGATGATAACCTCGTGACCGTTATTCACGGCCTCGAATGCGGCATTCGGCGTCATGCCGACGCGAAATTCCTGTGGCTTGATCTCTTTTGGGCAACCGATTTTCATGGGGTTTATCCTGTTGGGGTGAGTCTGTGCGCCAAAATACGCCCCTTAAAATGAAATTAGACACTGATTATGGGTCGCCTTATGGCCCAAAATTAGAATAATCTGCGATGAATTGACGAATTAATAAGAGAGTATTGCATAGATGAGCTTGGATGATATTGACCGCCGCATTCTGACTGCCCTGCAACGCAAGGGGCGGATGTCGAATTCAGACCTTTCCGAACAGGTGCATTTGTCGCCCTCGGCCTGCCACAGGCGCGTGCAACAGCTTGAGAACGAAGGCTACATTCAGGGCTACGTCGCCTTGTTGAATGCGCGGAAGATGGGCGTGCCCACCACTGTGTTTGTTGAAATCACCTTACAAGGCCAGGCGGACGAGGTGCTGGATGCGTTTGAAAAGGCCGTGGCGCGGATACCTGCTGTGCTTGAATGTCATCTGATGGCGGGGTCGGCTGATTACCTGCTTAAGGTTGTCGCTGAAAACACCGAAGATTTCGCGCGCATCCACCGTCAATTTCTGGCCCGCTTGCCCGGCGTGGGGCAAATGCAGTCCAGCTTTGCCTTGCGCACGGTCTGCAATACCACCGCTTTGCCTGTGTGAATGTAAGGCGTTGATCCAGATCAACGTGCGGCCTTCACAAGTCCCTTAGCAAGGTGGGGTACTCTAAGGGAGAAAAGACAATGATTGAGGTCCAATCTGGAACGCAGGAGAACCTGCTAGAGGTGCATATGAAGGCACCGATTACTGATAAAGACTATAGCGAAGTATTGATGCCTGCGCTGGATGCCGCGTTGGCCAAAGGCGAAAAGCTGCGGATGTTGGTGGTAATAGACGCCGACATGACCGACTTTACCATGGGCGCGCTTTGGGATGATGCGAAAATGGGCATCGGCAACTGGAGCGGCTTTGAAAGGGTTGCCATCGTCACCGCGAACAAGGCGATGACACGGCTGGTTCGTGCGTTTTCCATTTTGATGCCTTGCCCTGTGTCGGTGTTCGGAAAATGGCACGAGGACGATGCCCGCCTGTGGTTGTTCGAATCGCTGGGTGCCATTCATCAAACAGATTTGGGTGCCGGTGCGCTGCATGTCGAATTGTTGGGTAAAATCGATGCGGATGTATACGCCTCCGAGATCGAAGACATGAACGCCTTTATCCGCAAGAACGACCGCTTTCGGTTGCTGCTCGACATCAGACGCTTTGACGGTTGGCAGGGGCTCAGCGCAATGGCTGCGCATTTCGGCCTTGTCCGTGACCACGCTGGTCAGTTGGATCGCGCCGCTGTGGTGGGCGATTCAAAGTGGGAAGCGATGGTTGTTCAGATCGTCAAACGTCTGATCGGCAAAGACGCGCGATATTTCGACAAGAACGATTTTGAAGCGGCACAGGCATGGATCACCGCTGACTAAGCTGCATCAGCCAAAATAAAACCCCCGGCACCTAAGGGTATCGGGGGTTCATATTCTTATACGACACTCGGTATGATTTACATCATGCCTTCGCGTTGCAATTTTTTCCGCGCCAGTTTCCGGGAACGGCGGATCGCTTCGGCTTTCTCGCGTGCTTTCTTGACGGAAGGCTTCTCGAAATGTTGCTTAAGCTTCATTTCACGAAACACACCCTCGCGCTGAAGTTTTTTCTTCAGGGCGCGCAGCGCTTGATCGACGTTGTTATCGCGAACACTAACCTGCATGTGGTTTTCACCACCTTTCTAGTTTGAAGTTGCAAGGATTTGCAGGAAGTGGCCATATAGCAAGCATGACCTATATTGTCTAGTGCCAAGCCATTGACCGCTTAGGAGGCCCGCCATGACCGAAACTGCCCAAAACCCCAAAGATCACTTGCTGGACGCCGCATTGATGCATGTCCCCTTTGATGGTTGGTCGGACACCACATTTCAAGCGGCCATTGCTGATACGGGCATTGATTCGACGGTTGCCAATGCCGTCTGCCCCCGTGGATCGGTTGATCTGGCTGTGGCCTATCACAAGCGGGGCGATGCCTTGATGATTGACCGGATGACGTCCGAAGACCTGACCGAGATGAAGTATCGCGATAAAATCGCCGCGATGGTACGGTTCCGACTTGAGGTCGTGACCGACAAAGAAGTGGTCCGCCGTGGGACAACCCTATTTGCCCTGCCGCAACATGCAGGCGACGGTGCCAAACTGGTCTGGGGCACCTGCGACGCGATTTGGGATGCCTTGGGCGATACATCGGATGATGTGAACTGGTACACGAAACGGGCGACGCTCAGCGCGGTATATTCGTCCACGGTTTTGTACTGGCTGGGCGATACAAGCGACGGGCATCAGGCCACGTGGGAATTTCTGGACCGGCGCATCGATAATGTGATGCAGATCGAAAAGGTAAAGGCACAGGTCAGAAACAGCCCGACACTAAGCAAGCTGATGACCGGTCCGAACTGGTTGCTGTCTCATGTCAAAGCACCATCGCGCGCGCCAAAGATGGGTTTGCCGGGCAGTTGGACCAGCCCCCGCCGTTAGGTTGGCTTCACTCTGACATTCAGACCTGCTAGCCACCGACGGGCCGCAATCTTCGCGGGCCTGAACCGTTGGTGCTGAATACGATGTCCCATCCTTTGATCGACTTGAATGCCGTGTCTTTTGCCCCCGGCGGGGCTGCGGTTTTACAAGATGTCTCTTTGCAAGCCAACGAGCGGCGGATCGGTGTCGTAGGCCGCAACGGATCTGGCAAGACGTCACTGGCGCGCATCTTGGCCGGGCTGATTGCCCCAACATCGGGGCAGGCGCGCATCGCTGGTATCGATGTCGCAAAAGACCGCAAGGCAGCCCTGCGCAATGTCGGCATCCTGTTCCAGAACCCCGACCATCAGATCATCTTTCCCACGGTTGAGGAAGAAATCAGCTTTGGCTTGACCCAGCTTGGCCAGTCCAAGGTCGAGGCCGCGCATAACACCGATACGATATTGGCCCAGTTTGGTCGCGCCCACTGGGCCAAAGCGGCCATTCACCAATTGTCACAGGGCCAACGTCAGCTGGTTTGCCTGATGTCGATCCTTGCGATGCAGCCCAAGCTGATTATCCTCGACGAACCCTTTGCGGGTCTCGATATCCCGACGACGCTGCACCTTGGTCGTGTGTTGTCGCAACTGGATGCGCATTTGGTGCACATCACCCATGACCCGCAATATCTGTCGGGTTATGATCGCGTGATCTGGATCGACGAAGGCCGGATCGCCCAAGATGGCCCGGCAGCAACAATCACCAAGGCCTTCGCAACCCGCATGCAGCACTTGGGAGAGCAAGATGATTTCACTCACCTCTCCGGTTAAAACGCGCGCACATGCTTGGCCAGCGGGGGTAAAGCTCGCGGCGTTATGTGCGGCCACGCTGATCTTGTTCAGCTTCACAGCGCTTTGGTTTCAGCTGTCGATGCTAGTTGCGACGGCGGTATTATACGCGCTTCCTGGATGGCAGTTTTTCAAGACGGGCATGGCCCGGTTGCGGATTTTGTGGCCCTTTATGGTGCTGATCCTGATCTGGCATGTGGCGACCGATGACCTTGAAAACGGCGCTGTGATTGCATTGCGCATGGTCTGTGCCGTGGCCATCGCCAATCTGGTCACGATGACCACCAAACTGTCGCAGATGGTGGATGTGGTGACATGGCTGACGACCCCCCTGCGCAAGGTCGGGCTTCAGACCCGCAGCCTTGAACTCGGCATCGCGTTGGTGATCCGCTTTATCCCGGTCCTGGTGGAAAAAGGTCAGATGCTGGCGCAGTCTTGGCGGGCACGGTCAGCCAAGCGGTTAGGCTGGCGAACGATCATCCCCTTTGCCGTTCTTGCCCTGGACGATGCTGAACATGTGGCCGAGGCGCTGCGTGCGCGCGGGGGCCTTTAACTAGTTTCCTGACGCCCATCAGTTCGCTCTGTACGTCCCCAACTGGTGGCTTATGTTATCCGCAACACAGACCCCAGAGGAGGCACCACATCATGTCAGACACCATGCGCGCAATTGAAATCACCAAACCCGGCGGACCCGAAGTCTTGCAACCGGTCGAACGCCCGATTCCGCAGCCCGCCCATGGTCAGGTCGTGATCAAGGTTGCCTATGCCGGTGTGAACCGCCCCGACGCGTTGCAGCGCGCAGGCATGTACGCCCCACCCCCAACAGCCAGCGATCTGCCGGGTCTTGAGGCATCAGGCGAGATTTCTGCAATCGGCGATGGTGTGACGGGTTTGTCAATTGGCGACAAGGTTTGCGCATTGCTGCCCGGCGGTGGTTATGCCGAATATGTGGCCACGCCCGCCGCGCATTGCCTGCCGGTGCCTAAAGGCATGGGCATGAAGGAAGCTGCCTGCCTGCCCGAAACATTCTTTACCGTCTGGTCCAACGTGTTCATGCGCGGTGGCCTAAAGGCGGGCGAACGGTTCCTGGTGCACGGCGGATCCTCCGGGATCGGCACGACAGCAATCCAGCTTGCCCGCGAATTTGGGGCGCGCGTCTTTGCGACAGCGGGAACCGATAGCAAATGTGCAGCCTGCGCCAAGCTGGGGGCCGAGGCCGCGATTAACTATCGGGACACCGATTTTGTCGACGTGCTGAAAGCCGAAGGCGGTGCCGATCTGATCCTTGATATGGTGGGCGGTGACTACATCCCGCGCAATCTGCAAGCGCTCGCCGAAGATGGCCGTCTGGTGCAGATCGCATTTCTAAGCGGCCCCAAGGTCGAAGTGAACTTTGCCACCTTGATGACCCGCAGACTGACCATGACGGGCAGCACCCTGCGCCCGCAAAGCGATCTTGCCAAAGCGCGGATCGCAGACCAGCTGCGCGAACATGTCTGGCCACTACTGGACGCAGGCAAAATTTCGCCCGTGATGGACAGCGAGTATGAGTTCGAACAAGCAAGCGATGCCCATGCACGGATGGAGACCAGCGGCCACATAGGCAAAATCGTTCTTAAAGTGAATGGATAGGAAATAGTTATGGCGCTCACCGCAGTAATCGAGGCCCACGGCGGCCCGGAAGAATTCAGGCTTGTCGATATCGAGGTTGGCGAACCCGGCCCCAATGAGGTCCGCATTGCCCACAAGGCCGTTGGTCTAAACTTTATCGACGTCTACCAGCGCACTGGCCTGTATCCGATGAAACTGCCCCACGCGATGGGGATGGAAGCAGCAGGCATTATCGAAGCGGTTGGCGAAGGGGTGACCCATCTCAAGGTCGGCGACCGCGCGGCCTATGCGTCACAACCCCCCGGTTCCTATACCGAAGCGCGTGTGATGCCCGCTGCACAAGTATGCCCGCTGCCCGACGGCATATCGTTCGAAGAAGGTGCCGCAATGATGCTCAAAGGCATGACGGTAGAGTATCTTTTCCATCGCACCACGCCGCTCAAGCGGGGCGATACGGTGTTGTTCCATGCCGCGGCGGGTGGCGTTGGCCTGATTGCCTGCCAATGGGCAAAGTCCGAAGGGATCACACTGATTGGCACCGCCGGAACGGATGAGAAATGCCAGCTGGCGTTGGATCACGGTGCCACCCATTGCATCAATTACCGGACCACGGATTGGGCCGCACGCGTGGCTGAACTGACAGGTGGCGCGGGCGTTGACGCGGTCATGGACGCGGTGGGCGCTGACACATTCGAAGGCTCGCTCGACAGTCTTAAACCATTGGGAATGATGATTTCATTCGGGAACGCATCGGGCCCCGTACCACCGTTCAGCGTAGGCATTTTAGGGGCAAAAGGGTCGCTGAAAATCACGCGTCCTACGATCTTTACGCATATCGGCGATCACGCAACCTGTCAGGCAATGGCCAAGCATTTGTCAGATAAAGTGTTGTCCGGTGACGTGAAAATAAACATCGGCCAGCGTTTCGCGTTGAAAGATGTCGCCAAGGCCCATGCCGCACTTGAAGCGCGCCAGACAACGGGCAGCACGATCCTCGAGATCTAAGAGAAAGCGCCGCTACCGCGCCGCTGCCTCAGGCGGGGATATTGAAAAAGCCAGAGAAGGGCAGGACCGCTTGTCTTCTCTGGCTCTTAAATATCCCCGCCGGAGGCAATCGCTCACAGAGCGATATTTTTATCTGATTGGCGTGAACAACGCGTCATCAAGTGTGCAATCCTTGATCACGTCGCGCCCGCAGGGGACCGGGTCCAGGGTCTTGGACAGGCATATCCGCACTTCTTGGATATAGCCGCTTTTGCAGGTCACCGTTACGCCGTTCGCCGACAGTGCCGGATTGTCTTTCAGAAACGCGGCCTCAACCACTGACGCTGGCACGGTTATATCGTTGGTGAGTTTTCTAAAGACGACGGGGCGTTTGATCACCCCATATGCCGCGCGCGATGTCGCGTAGTAATCGGTCGCTGACAGCCCCGTACAGCTGCCGTGTTTTTTCCACTGATGCCAGGCAAGGCCGGGGGTGCCCATAATATCGGCCATTTCGGCCGTCATGCCCCGCGACGGGGGGCGTTGTACGGTGTGGCAATACGAAGGGTAACCGCGATGGAATTGCGGCCACAGCCCGTGCATGATCCACCCGTGGTCTTCGCCGTTGTCGCATTGGGGGGACCGGCGTGCATCGCCTTCTAGGATGCACCAGTTTGGTGACCAGCTGAGCGCCAGAACATAATAGTCAAACTGTCCTGCGATTTCACCTTTTGCAGGCAGCTCTCGGGGGGCAAGCGCAACAAGTGTTACAAGGCACAGGATCAGCAAACGCATTGGGGTCTTTCCTTATTCAGCTTGGATCATTATATAAGCTGCAAGTTCCCCCACAATGGAAACCGTTCTGCCCCGGCAGGACAGCCAATTTCAGGCGACGGGGAAGGTGTGTTTTAAGGAGAGACCGACATGGCAAAACCAATTATGGCCCGCGCGACTGCCGTTTGGCTGGTGGACAACACGACCCTTAGCTTTAAACAGATTGCGGATTTCGTTGAGATGCACGAGCTGGAAGTTCAAGGCATTGCTGACGGCGATGTGGCGCAAGGGGTCAAGGGGTTTGACCCGGTTGCCAACAACCAGCTGACCGAAGAAGAAATCGAGAAAGCCCAAGCCAACCCGCTGCACAAACTGGCGCTTAAGTATAACGCGGCGGCCCAAGGTGAAGAGAAACGCCGCGGCCCGCGCTATACGCCGTTGTCCAAGCGTCAGGACCGGCCTGCGTCGATCTATTGGCTGGTCAAGTTCCACCCTGAATTGTCCGATGGCCAGATCAGCAAGCTGGTAGGCACAACAAAACCGACAATCCAGGCGATCCGCGAGCGGACCCACTGGAACATCGCCAACATCCAGCCGATTGACCCTGTCGCGCTTGGCTTGTGCAAACAGTCCGAACTGGATGCTGCCGTTCAGAAAGCCGCTGCCAAGAAAGCAGCCGAAGGTGGCTTGATGACGGACGACGAACGCCGCCGTCTGGTCAGCACCGAGCAATCGCTGGGCATGGACCCTGAGTCCAAAATCCCTTCCGCCATCGAGGGTCTTGAAACATTCACCCTGTCTGGCAATCCGGCAGAGGATGATGACCGTGATCGCGGTGATTATTCCGATGCGGACAGCTTCTTTAAGCTGCCCGAGGGTGGCGCGGACGATAGCGACGAAGACGACGACAAGTAAGACGACAATAGATAAGCCGCTTTGCCGTCATCAGGTAAAAGTGGAACCAAAACAACCAACGAGATGTTGGGTATTGGGCGGTGGGATTATTCTCTCCGCCCAATGATGTTTTGAAAGGCTAGAAAAGGACCGCGCCAGATGCTCTTGCTGACACTGTTATTCTGGTTTGCCGTCGCCTTTTTATTTTTGTCGAGCGTTCTGCCTTTCAGTAAAATCGCCCATGGGGCCGTTCGCGGTATCGCATTCCCCCGAGAGCAGTTCTTTGTCCTGAGTTTGGCGATGATCCTGCTATCGGTTTTCGTGCTGGAACCGCAGCCCAGAGTTTTCGCGATTTGCGCCTTGGGTATCGCTGCGGCAATCCATGTCGGATATATTGTAAAGTTCACGCCGATCTGGACCAAGCAATCGGTTGGTGCCAACCAAGCCGAGCTTGCGGATACAGGCACGCATGTCACGCTGATTGCGGCAAATGTGAAGCAATCAAACCGGGATTATCAGCAGCTTGTTGATCTGATCAAAGAAGAACAACCAGACATTGCCACCGCTCTTGAAGTTGATCAGGACTGGGTCGATGCCCTGTATGACGCGTTGAAAGACGACTATCAGCATTGGGTTAAGGTCCCCAAAAGCAACTCTTACGGCATTGTGCTGATGTCCAACCTGCCGCTGTCCCAGACACAGGTGCGCGAATTGCTGGTGGACGATGTGCCGTCTATCCGCACGCATGTTCAGACCAAGTCGGGCCAGAACTGGCGGCTGTATATCATTCATCCCGAACCGCCCGTGCCCAACCACGATACCAAAGGGCGTGATGGCGAGATCGCGATGACTGGGATTGAGGCGGGCAAAGATGACCTGCCTGTTGTTGTCACGGGCGACCTGAACGACGTGGCATGGTCCGCGCCGACGCGCCGGTTTCAACGGTTGTCAGGCCTGCTGGATCCGCGTGTGGGCCGGGGGTTCTACAACACATTTCATGCGGGCATTCCGCTGTTGCGCTGGCCGTTGGATCATCTATTTCACAGTTCTGAATTCCGCCTGATCCGCATGGATCGTTTGCGCCACATCGGGTCTGATCACTTTCCGATTTTGTTTTCGCTTGCGTTGACCAACATCAAAAAGGCGAATTCAACACCCGAGCCGAGCGACGCCAGCGAGCGCGACGAAGTCAAAGAGATCGTAGAAGAAGAACGGCAAAACGACAGAGAGGCGATCGGCACGGATTGGGAAAACGATTGAGCCGAACACCAAGAGATTGTGGCCGCGCGGCCCCGGGAGGTGAGGAATATTCACTCACGATAATTTGGTTCTTGCACGAATCTGAAAACACGCTAGATGCGCCTTCACAGACGCCAACGCACGCGCAGCTGGCTCATCAGATTTTCTGATTGTCCCGCGTTTATGCAGCGACGGTAACGTCTCTTAAAACGACAGTTTGGGGTGCTCCCGCCCCGCCTTGCTCTTTGGAGATGACCATGAACGCTTCCACCACTGCCGCCCTATCCGTGTCCACACCGTCTAATTTTGACGAAGCCGCCGATTACATCTGGAACAACAGCTTTGACAAACCGACCCTTGTGGTCAGCCGCGCACGTGTGGGCGAACAATATGATGCGCTGAATGCGGGTTTGGGGAATGCGAACATCCACTATGCCGTCAAAGCAAACCCCGCACCCGAAATCATCCGCCTGTTGGTTGAACGTGGTTCGGGCTTTGATGCAGCATCGCGTCAGGAAATCGAACTGTGTCTGTCCCAAGGGGCGGACCCTGCCAAAATCTCGTTTGGTAACACGATCAAACGGGGTGTTGATATCGCATTCGCCCATTCCATCGGCGTGACGCTTTTCGCCGCCGATTGCGAGGCAGAGCTGGACAAGATCGCAGCACACGCGCCCGGCGCACGCGTCTATATCCGCTTGATCGTCGAAAATTCGCTGGCGGACTGGCCGTTGACCCGCAAGTTTGGCTGCGCGGACACGTTGCTGCCGTCCCTGCTGGACTATGCCAAATCCCTAGGATTGGTGCCTTATGGGCTGTCCTTTCATGTCGGATCGCAAACGCGCAAAGCGGAATACTGGAACCCGGTTCTGGATCAGGTTGCACCCCTATGGCACGCGGCCAAAGCGGCGGGTCACGACCTGCAATTGCTGAACATTGGTGGCGGTTTCCCCGCTTATCACGGCGATCCCGTTGATGCGCCACGCGGCTATGCCGCCGCAGTCATGGCCGCCGTCAAAGAACGCTTTGGCGACGTCCCGTGCGTGATGGCAGAGCCGGGCCGTGGCATGGTCGCCGAGGCTGGCCATATCGCCGCCGAAGTCATGCTGGTTTCACGCAAATCCACCGAGGCATTGCGCCGTTGGGTCTATTTGGACATTGGCCGTTTTTCAGGTTTGGCCGAAACCGAAGGCGAGGCGATCCGCTACGAATTCGTGACAGCGCATGACGGCAGCCCGGTCGGTCCTTGTGTTCTGGCAGGTCCGTCTTGCGATTCCGCAGATATTCTGTATGAAAAGAACCCAGTGGACTTGCCGCTTGACCTTAGGGACGGTGACAAGATCATGATCAAGAATTGTGGTGCCTATACCAGCTCTTACAGCTCGGTCGGGTTCAACGGATTTCCGCCGCTTGATGTGTTGGTTCTGTAAAGAACCAGAAACGTCGCGCGGGAAGGACCGCCTGCTTTGGGAGGAGCAGGCGGTCTCATTATTTTCAGGAAGCCGAAACCGGTAAGAATGGCGCTATTTTACTGGAAAGTCTTGACTTCCCCGGCCTCAAAAGGTGTACCTGCGACGAACAATTTCAGCCCTAGGAAGGGACCCGTCATGCACGCATATCGCAGCCATACATGCGCCGATCTGGACAAATCAAACGTAGGCGACAAGGTACGCCTGTCAGGTTGGGTACATCGCGTGCGCGATCACGGCGGCATCCTGTTTATCGATTTGCGCGACCACTACGGCATGACCCAAGTGTTGTGCGACCCTGATTCAGCTGCTTTTGCCGACGTGGAAAAAGTACGTTCCGAATGGTGCATTCGCATCGACGGCGAAGTCAAAGCGCGTGCCGATGATCTGGTGAACTCCAAAATCCCGACTGGCGAAATCGAAGTATTCGTGCGCGAGATCGAAGTGTTGGGTGCGTCCAAGGAACTGCCTTTGCAGGTGTTTGGCGATCAGGAATACCCTGAGGAAACGCGCCTGCGCTACCGCTATCTGGATCTGCGCCGCGAGAAGATGCAGGCGAACATGGTTCTGCGCTCTGACGTGGTATCGTCGATCCGACGCCGCATGTGGGACCGCAAGTTCAAAGAATTCCAAACGCCGATCATCACCGCATCGTCCCCCGAAGGCGCGCGCGATTTCTTGGTGCCATCGCGTTTGCACCCCGGCAAATTCTACGCGCTGCCCCAAGCGCCGCAGCAGTTCAAACAGCTGTTGATGGTGTCCGGCTTTGACAAGTACTTCCAGATTGCCCCGTGTTTCCGCGACGAAGACCCGCGCGCCGACCGGTCGCCGACAGATTTCTACCAGCTCGACCTCGAGATGTCCTTTGTTGAGCAGCAGGACGTGTTTGACACTATCCAGCCCGTGCTGACCGGTATTTTTGAGGAATTTGGCGGTGGTAAAGCCGTTGATCAGGAATGGCCTCAGATTTCCTATAAGGACGCGGCGCTGTGGTATGGATCGGACAAACCCGACCTGCGCAACCCGATCAAGATGCAGGTTGTATCCGAACATTTTGCGGGCTCTGGCTTTGCGATTTTTGCCAAGCTGCTTGAGCAAGAAGGCACGCAAATTCGCGCGATCCCTGCGCCGACCGGTGGCTCGCGCAAGTTCTGTGACCGCATGAACGCCTTTGCGCAAAAAGAAGGGCTGCCCGGCATGGGCTATATCTTCTGGCGCGAAAAGACCGCCGACAGCGTCGCACAAGAGCTGGGTATTCCGGTGAAAGAAGCCCAAGCCAAGCTGAAATCCGGCGAAGTCGAAGGCGGTATGGAAGCGGCAGGCCCACTGGCCAAGAACATCGGGCCAGAGCGCACCGAAGCGATCCGCCAACAGCTTGGCCTGTCGGTCGGGGATGCGGCGTTCTTCCTTGGTGGTAAGCCCAAGGCGTTCGAAGGCGTCGCAGGACGTGCCCGCAATGTCATCGGTTCCGAACTGGGGCTGACGGACGAAAATCGCTTTGCCTTTGCATGGATCGTCGATTTCCCGATCTACGAAAAAGACGCAGAATCCGGCAAGATCGACTTTGAGCACAACCCGTTCTCCATGCCCCAAGGTGGGATGGACGCGCTGATGGGCGATCCACTTGAAGTGCTTGGTTACCAATACGACTTGGCCTGTAACGGTTATGAGCTGGTGTCCGGTGCGATCCGGAACCACAAGCCAGAGATCATGTTCAAGGCGTTTGAAATCGCAGGCTACGGCAAGGAAGAAGTCGAAAAGCGTTTCGGCGGCATGGTTAACGCCTTCCAATACGGTGCCCCGCCCCACGGTGGTTGCGCCGCTGGTATCGACCGCATCGTGATGTTGCTGGCCGAGGAAGCGAACATTCGCGAAGTGATCTTGTTCCCGATGAACCAGCGCGCCGAAGACCTGATGATGAATGCGCCGAATGATCCAATGCCTGACCAACTGATGGAACTTGGCCTGCGGGTTATCCCACAAGATTAAGCAAGCAGAATAGACCCGAAAAAGCCCGCTATCGGTTGTCCGATGGCGGGCTTTTTTTATGGCCGGGCCTAGCCAGATGGCAGCCGCACGCGTTTCGATGTCAAAGGGAAAACCTGACATCATGGCGACATCCCCACGACATCCGGGTCAAAATGCGAGAGATGGTTCAGAGCAGTGCAGTGGCAATCTGGAGCGTCGCCTCGGGCGCGGTGTCCGTGATACGTGCGTGGATAAACGCCAATCCGACAATCGCAACGCCCACCACATTCGCCATCAAAACGACCCAGTCCAGGCGGGTTTCATTCCGGTAAACCCTGCACGCCGTTTTGAAATTGACCAGCATATGTGGGCTCCTTTGACGGTAGGCAGGTTCAGTTTTGAGGATGATGCAGGCGCTTTGTGTCCAAACTTTGGTCAGATTATGTGCTGTCGTTGACAAGCCTCTTGAATTTTACAGGCTTGGCGTTCGGATCGGTTGGTCATAACGTGATGCTTATGACTGATAATGCATCCAACTCTCCGCCGCTTGGCTTTCCTGTGTCGGACTTCGTCGCCCCCCCTTTGCCGCCGCGCGAGGGGATTGTGGGGAAATATGTAAAACTGGAACCACTTACCGCACATGCCCATGCGGCGGTCTTGTTTAATGCATTCGAAGGGCAGGATCATCTGTGGCATTATATGTACGATGGACCGTTTTCATCTTCGGCGCAGTTTCATCGCTGGGTGCGTGAAACCGAGACACGGGATGACCCGTTCTTTTATGCGATCAAGAACCTCGAGACAGGACGTTGGGAGGGTGTCGCAAGTTACCTGCGCATTGCCCCGGCCGCCGGTTCGATCGAGGTCGGTTCAATTACCTTTAGCCCTGCGTTGCAACGCACGCGCGCCGCGACCGAGGCGATGTATCTGATGATGGAATGGGCGTTTGATGCAGGATATCGGCGCTATGAATGGAAGTGCAATGCGCTGAATATGCCGTCGCGGCGGGCTGCGCAACGTCTGGGCTTCAGCTACGAGGGCATCTTTCGCCAAGCAGCTGTCGTGAAAGGGCGCAACCGGGACACCGCTTGGTTTGCGGCGATTGATACAGAGTGGTCAGCCCTGAAAGAGGCGTTTGGCACATGGCTTGCACCGGGCAATTTCGACGCCGATGGCCAGCAACGCGAGAGCCTGTCGGACCTGACCCGATTGGTGCGCGTGGCAAGCGACCCGGATGTCTAGGACTGGTCGGTTTAAATAGCGATACGCTGCGACAGCCGGTTCTGGACCAACCCTGCAATGGCGGCCCTTTCGGTCTCTGCCGATTGCCCCAATGCACGCTTTTCGGCCAAGGCAAGGGCGGCTTGTTCCAGCGCGGTGTCGCACGCACTGCGCGCAACCCCGCCCAGAAACTGTGCAACATAATCCAGCGTAACGGTGTCACCGATATCATCCAGCACATCCGCAATATGGGCCATGTCATCTTGATAGGCGATTTCGTCGGGCTCGACCGTTTCATCTGCCAAGGTGCGAACCCCCTTGGGTTGGCGATCAGCGGGCAGGACGGACAGAACGCTTTGCTGGAACTGCGCCAATGAATTCAAAGGTTTTTCGATAAACCCGTCGGCACCCGCAGCAATCGCATCAGCGGCCAGATGTGTATCACCAGAGATGGCCAGTATCGCATCAACACGTTGTTGCGCCCGCGACAGTTCCTGTATCAGGTCTATGCCATTTCCGTCCGGCAGGCCCAGATCGGTAATCACCACGGACGGGCGGTAGACCTGCAAATGCCGGCGCGCTGCACGGATGCAATCTGCCCGTCTGATCCGCGCGCCGGATCGCAGGCAAAGCAGGCGCATCGCCTCGCAGGCGTAACGGCTGTCTTCGATCACCAAGACCGTCAGCCCCAGCAAGGGCCGTTCGGCCGTAGGGCTAGGAAGGGTGTCTGTCTGTAGGCCCAGTTTGTCCATATTCTCTTTCTCCTAACAGTCCCACGACCTTGATGGGACTATGGTTAGGCCTGCTTGGCTAATACGACGTTAACGTGACGCATTGCCCTTGGGCCAAACCCGGCCCATAAACTGGCAACATTTAGGAAAGCAGGAGAAGTAAGATGATCGGCCGTCTCAACCACGTAGCAATTGCTGTGCCAGATTTGGAAGCCGCTGCAGACCAGTACCGGAATGCGCTAGGTGCCAATGTTGGCCCCGCGCAGGATGAACCCGATCATGGCGTAACCGTCATTTTCATTGAACTGCCAAACACCAAAATCGAACTGTTATATCCGTTGGGTGACGACAGCCCGATCAACGGGTTTCTGGAAAAGAACCCCGCCGGCGGGATTCATCACATCTGTTACGAAGTCGACGATATCATCGCGGCCCGTGATCACCTGAAAGCAACCGGCGCGCGTGTTCTTGGCAACGGCGAACCCAAGATCGGTGCCCATGGAAAGCCAGTGATTTTCTTGCACCCCAAAGACTTTAACGGTGCGCTGGTCGAGTTGGAGCAGGTGTAACCATGGGTGTCACATCAGCTTTTGTTCTGTTTGCCGTTATCTGGGCGATGATCTTTATGATCGCGCTGCCCATTCGGGTGAAAACCCAAGGGGATCTGGGCGAGATCGTAGAGGGCACGCACGCCGGCGCGCCCGAGCAACATCACCTCAAGAAAAAGGCATGGTGGACCACGGGTATCACGCTGGTGCTGTGGGCGTTCACCGTCTGGTTCATCCTATCGGGTATCGTCACCGTGGCGGATATTGAACATTGGCTGCATGGGGATCTGACACCAATTGGTGGAACAGATGGGTAAATGTCGCCGCCCCTAAGATAGGGATAACAAGGTTCAGCAGGGGAACAGAAAGCGGCATCGCCATCAGTACCCCTGCAGCCCAGATCGTGGCCATATGCTTGCGTCTGAGCTGTTTTGCCCGGCTGCGCCCTACACGGCGGATGGCGGCAAGCGTGAAATATTCACGGCCCAGCAAAAACCCGTTCACCGCCCAAAAAATCAGCGGCGCAAGCGGGGCAAAGATGATGTAAAAAATCAGCGCGATCAGGTTCACCCCGATCAGCACGCCCATGAAATTGACGGTATCTCGCAGCGCATCACCAAATGATACATGGTTTGCGGGGGGCAGGTGTGGGTAATGTTCGGCTTCGACCGCATCGGCCACGTCATCCAGAAACATCGACGTGATCGCCGATGCAACGGGTATCATCAAGAACACCGACAGCCCCATCAGCAGCAGCCCGGCACCCCAGCTGAACAGATCATCCAGCCAGGTGACCTCGCCCAGGAGGGGGATCGACGTCATGTCGCCCGTTAACCATCCAACAAACCAGATAAAGGCTGCGGCGATGCCGATCAGCAAAAGCAAGGCCAAGCCGATGCCTTTCGCCAGTACCCCGCGAAAACGCGGGTCGGTCAATTGGCCTAACGCAAGGCCAATCGCCTGAAATATCTGCGTTATAGCCATGTGGTTAATGCAGCAACGTCGGGACGTGGGCGTTCTGGCGGGGCAGCGGTTTCAGTGCCTATATGGATGATCCCGGCGATGCGTTCATGTTCGGCCAATCCAAAACCCTTTTCCATAAAATCACGGTCGTGGCTGACCCAACCGCTCAGCCAATTTGCGCCCCAGCCCGCGGCCAGTGCCGCGTTTGTCAGCGCAAGGCACACGGCACCGGCGGAATATGTCTGCTCGAGCGGGGGAACCTTTGGCGACGGTTTTTGCACCTCGACCACGACGACGGCCAGATGGCCCTGATCAAACTGGCCGCGGCCCTTTTGAACTTGCATGGGATCAAGGTTCAATGCCTCGCCACGGGCCTGTGCGATGTCTGCCAAACGGCCCATCGCGGGCTTGTCGATCACGATAAAGCGCCACGGCTCAAGCTTGCCATGGTCGGGGGTGCGCGCGGCAGCTGTCAGCAGGGGCAGCAGCGTGTCCCGGTCTGGTACGGGCGTGGTCAGCGTCTTGGCGGGGCGGGACCGGCGGGTTTGCAGAAAATGCAGCGCGTCTGGGTTTGGTGTCGGCATGAGGTCTCTCTTATAGGTTCAGATCTTGCGCCATTACATCAATGGCATCGCGCAGGACGGCGTCAAATTGGGGGCTGGGCTGGCGGATATGATGGTTCTCCGCATGCGGATCTGGCACGATGGTATCACTGTCTGCGAGGGCCGCAATGCTAGCGTGGCCACAGAACGGGACATAGATTTTTAGATAAGTATCTTCGTGGGCCAATACCAGCCCGCCGATACGCCTGATGCGGGCAAAGTTGCCGTCCGCATCCAAAAATGGCGTTTGTCTGTAACCTGACCAAGCTTTGCAGGGTTGTCCGCGATGCTTAGACGGGCGCTTCGGCAAGCAATGCGTCAAGGTCCAGCTGTCGGTTTGACATCATAAGCGTGCCATCCGCGTCGCGTGGCCAGTCGCGTTGAGGCCGGTCACGATACAACTCGACCCCGTTGTTATCAGGGTCGCGCAGATATATCGCCTCGCTCACGCCATGGTCGGCGGCCCCGTCAAGCGCGATGCCCGCCTGCATGATACGTTTAAGTACCGTCGCAAGAGCCGCGCGGTCAGGATAGAGGAACGCAGCGTGGTACAACCCGGTATGTCCGGCAGGGGGTGGCGTGCCGCCCGCGCTTTCCCAGGTGTTTAGGCCGATATGGTGATGATACCCGCCAGCCCCCAAAAAGGCGGCTTGGTCACCGTATCTCTGGGTTAAATCAAAGCCCAGAATATCGCGGTAGAAAGAAATCGCACGATCCAGATCGGCGACTTTTAGGTGAACGTGGCCAATCGTTGCGTGGATCATACGGTGTCCTTTCATCGTCAGGGTTGGCCTGACTAGAATGTAACCTGCCACCTCACTTTGCCACAGCCGTTACCGCGCACCGCCTGTGCGAATATGCATCACACCATGCAAAGGCGATATTCTACGGACCCGCAAGATGCCCATTCACGGAAAATGGGGTGTGCGCGTAAAAAGGTCCGTGCGTTACCCGACCATCCCGACGATCTCGTAGGTTTTCTTGAGGATCGGCGCGGTGATTTCCCGCGCTTGGGTCGCACCATGGGCAAGGATGCGATCGATCTCGTCGGTGTCGGCCATCAGTTCCGCCATGCGGGTGCTGATCGGCGACATCTTGGCAACAGCGAGATCAGCCAACAGGGGTTTGAAGCTGCCGAACTGCTGCCCGCCGACATCGGCAAGCACCTGTTCAACCGTTTGGTCATTCAACGCGGCATAGATGTTCACAAGGTTCCGCGCTTCGGGGCGATCCTTGAGGCCTTCGATCTCGGATGGTAGCGCGTCTGGGTCTGTTTTGGCTTTGCGGATTTTCTTGGCAATCGTATCGGCATCGTCGGTCAGATTGATCCGGCTGGCGTCGGACGGGTCAGACTTGGACATCTTCTTTGATCCATCGCGCAAGGACATGACCCGCGTCGCGGCCCCTTCGATCACCGGTTCGGTCAACGGAAAGAAATCAACGCCGTAGTCATGGTTGAACTTGGTGGCGATGTCGCGGGTCAGTTCCAGATGCTGTTTCTGGTCTTCGCCCACCGGCACATGGGTGGCATGGTAAATCAGAATATCGGCTGCCATCAACGCAGGATAGGCGAACAGGCCCAGCGATGCGGCCTCGGCGTTTTTGCCGGCCTTGTCTTTCCACTGGGTCATGCGCCCCATCCAGCCCATGCGCGCCACGCAATTGAAGATCCACGCAAGCTGCGCGTGTTCTGGAACTTGGGATTGGTTGATCAGAATGGATTTCGCAGGATCAACGCCCGCAGCAATGAAACCGGCAGCCAGTTCGCGCGTGTTGTGGCGCAAGGTGGCCGGGTCTTGAAGCTTGGCGGTGATCGCATGCAGGTCAACCATGCAGTAAACCGTTTGAAACGATCCTTCGTCCTGCATGTCCACAAAACGCTTCATCGCGCCCAGATAATTGCCAAGCGTCAGGCCACCGGATGGCTGAATGCCCGAGAACACGCGCGGGGTGAATTGGGTGTCGGTCATGGCAACGCTCCGATAAGGCTGGAAAAGACGGCACGATGGGCTTACCCATGCGCACCAACCCCGTCAAGGAGGCCCCATGACTGATCCTGATTTTCACCCGCCCGTCAACCCGATGCCCGCTGTCGTGACGCTGCTTTTTCTGGCCATCGCAGGCGTCGAGGCGGGTCTATCCCTTGCCGAGGCTGGCATCATCGGTGGCCCCGGTGCCGTTGGGTGGCGGTTGGCATTGGTGCGCGATTACGGGTTCTCGAATGAGATTTTCGACTGGATGATCGCGAACTGGCGGTTTCCGCCCTCCGACGCTTTGCGCGCCGTGAGCTATTCGTTCGTCCATCTGGGGTTCACCCACGCGGTGTTCGCCGTGGTGCTTTTGCTGGCCCTTGGCAAAATGGTGGCGGAGGCGATGGGGCAAGCCGCGTTTTTGCTGATCTTTTTTGCCTCGGGGATCATGGGCGCGGTTTTATATGCGCTAGTGCTGGATGATCCGATCTGGCTGGTGGGGGCCTATCCCAATGTCTATGGGCTGATCGGGGCCTATTCTTTTGTGATGTGGCGCAAGTTGGCGAGCCGTGGAGAACAGCAATATCGCGCGTTTTCACTGATCGCGGTTTTGATGGGAATACAGCTGTTGTGGGGCGTGTTTTTCGAGTCCGGAACGCAATGGCTGGCGGAGTTGTTCGGTTTCTTTGTCGGCTTTGGGCTGTGTTTCGTTCTGGCCCCCGGTGAATGGGCCAAGCTGCGCGGGCGTGTTCGGCATCGTTGATTTTTGACGCAAGGCAGGGGGGCCAGCCCCCCTGACCCCCCGGGATTTTGTACCATTTGGAAAATGGGACCTAGCCGCGTTTTAATGCGCCTTTAAATTCACGTAGTTTGAAGGCACCGATGAGCTGGCCCGTGCCGAAGTAGACAACATTGCCAAGCACGATCAGGATTACCAATCCTATCCCGCGCCACCATGATTGGCCAAGCAACGGCTGCAGCGCGACGTTTGCAAACCAAAGCGCAATGCCCATCGCGGCGGATGCTGCCAGAATGCGCCAGATCCGTTTATGAAACCGGGAGTCGAATTTTGCGGCAAGGCCAAAGCCGCGTGCGCCAAAGGCGAGTAGACCGAACATGGCCCATCCGGCAAGCGTGGTGGCGATGGCCGGGGCGATCCATCCGATATAGGGGCTAAGACCCACGGCCAGCACCACATTCACGACCATCGCCACGACGGCAAAGTAGAAGGGGCGTTTGGTGTCTTCGCGGGCGTAATACAGCGGTTGCAGGATTTTCTGCAGAACGAAAGCGGGCAGGCCCAGCCCGTATATGGCAACGGCCATTGCGATCGCAGCAGCATCGTCAACTGTTGTTGCACCGCGTTGGAAAAGCACCGAGGCCAATGTGAATGGGATGACCATCAAGGCAACCGCAGAGGGGATTGTAAGGGCAAGGGAAACTTCGGCAGCGCGGCTGATCTGGGTGTGAGAGCCCTGTTCGTCCCCAGCCTTGAGGCGGCGGGACAGGTCGGGCAGCAAGACCACGCCAACGGCAATGCCCACCACGCCCAGCGGCAGTTGGTACAATCGATCAGCGTAGTTGAGCCATGCAACGGCACCATCGTAAAAGCTGGCCACTTGGCGGCCGACCAGCAGGTTGATCTGCATGACACCGCCAGCAAGGGCGGCCGGGGCCGCGATGATGGCCAGACGTTTGAGTTCGGGCGTCATACGGGGACGTCGGTCGAAGCCCAAAGTAAAGCCCGCGCGTTTGGCTGCCCACCAGACCAGTGCCAGCTGGGCGATGCCCGCAATGGGGACCGACAATGCCAAGGTATCGCCGATTTGCATGCCAAGGGCTTTGTCGATGCCAATGCCTAATGCCTCTGATCCATCGCGGCCAAGCGCGGCACCGACAAGAACCGCAATGATGAAGATGATGTTCAGCACAACCGGGGCAGCGGCTGCCGCCATAAAGCGGCCCGTGGCGTTAAGTACGCCCGATACGAGTGCAGCGAGAGAGATGAAAAGGATATAGGGAAAGGCAAGCCGCCCATATTCAACGGCCAGATCGAACCGTATGTCGCCCGCAAAGCCCGATGCCATCAGCAGTACCAGACCGGGCATCGCGATAATGCCAATGATGGTGAATATCGTCAGGATAAAGGCCATGCCGACGAACGCGTCTTGGGCAAATTCCTCGGGGCCTTCGCCGCTTTCGAGTTTCTTTGAGAACATCGGCACAAAGGCCATGTTGAATGCGCCCTCGGCAAAGAAGCGGCGAAACATGTTGGGCAGAGAAAAGGCGACGAGAAAAGCCTCGGCTGCGGGGCCGGACCCCAGATAGCCCGCAACCATCACGTCGCGAACGAAACCCATAATGCGGCTTAGAAAGGTCCAGATACCGACCGTGAAAAAGCCAGACATCAGTCGGATTGGTTTCATGAGAGTGTTTGCCCTGTGACTGCGATGCAAATGGCGTATCGTTTAGCATCGCATAGCGCAATTGTTGATATGAGCGCGCGCCCGGCGGCAAACGGAAAACCGCTGGTCCAGTTAGATCAACCTTGCCTGCCGTGCATCACACGTTTTGCGCGCGTTCGATCCCTTCTGCAATGGCGAGCCGCAGGCGTTTCTCTAGGCTTTTTTGCTTGCTTTCAGAGTGGTATTTCAGCCCGAACATGTCTTTGACATAGAACGTATCGACCACCTGTTCCCCGTAGGTCGCGATAACCGCATTGGCGATATATACGTTCGCCTCGGCCAGGCTGCGCGTCAGATCGTGGAGCAGGCCAGGGCGGTCGCGGGTGTCGACCTCGATGATCGTATAGATTTCGGACCCGTCGTTATCAAAGGTAATGTGCGTTGGGACCCTGAACGCTCTTTCGCGCTTTTTGACTTTATCGCGGGATTTCAATTCCTCGCGGGCAAGGATTTCACCCTTGAGCGTTTTCGAAATCATCTGACGCAATCGGGGCAGGCGCGCCGCGTCATAAGGGTTTCCATCAGCGTCCTGAATCCAGAACGCATCGGTCACATAGCCGTCTTTGGTTGTGTAGCTGCGGGCATCAACCACATTTGCACCGACCAGCGCCAAAGCACCAGCAAGCCGCGCAAAGATACCGGGGTGATCCGCCATAACGAAACACGCACGGGTGGCATCGCGGTCTTCGTCAGGGTGAAGATCGATGCGGATTTCGCCATCCTCGATATCACGCAGCAACTTCGCAAACACCACATGGGCGGTGATGTGCAACCCTTGCCAGTAAGGCGGATAGTGACGGGCGGTTTCGGTCTGCAAATCCTTGCGCGGCCAATCGGCAAGAGCTGCACGCAAGGTCTTTTTGGCCTCGTCGCCGCGGTTCGCGCGGTTCAGATCCTCAAGACCTGTTTCCAGCGCTTTTCTGGTCTGGCGGTACAAGCCGCGGATCAACACGGCCTTCCAGTTGTTCCACGTGTTTGGCCCCACGCCGCGAATGTCGCAAACGGTCAGCACACATAGCAGGTCAAGCCGCTTGACCGTCTGTACCGCTTTGGCGAAATCACGCACGGTACGGGGGTCGGCAATATCACGTTTTTGGGCCATGTCGGACATCAACAGGTGATAGCGGACCAACCACTCGACGGTGTCGACTTCGGCTTTGTTCAGGCCCAGCCGTGGCGCGATCTTGCGGGCCATTTGCGCACCCAGGATCGAATGATCTTCGGGGCGGCCTTTTGCGATGTCATGCAGCAGCAACGCCACATAGATGACTTTGCGGTTCACGCCGCGCTTTAGGATGTTCGACGCAACGGGCAGGTCTTCCTCAAGCTCGCCCTTTTCGATCAGCGCAAGGTTGGTGATGCACTGGATCGTATGCTCGTCGACCGTATAGCTGTGATACATGTTGAACTGCATCATCGCGACGATGTTTTCAAATTCGGGGATAAAGGCGGATAGAACGCCCAGCTCGTTCATGCGGCGCAGCCCGCGTTCGGGGTTGCCGTGCTTGAGCATCAGATCAAGGAAAATGCGCTGTGCTTCGGCATCATTCCGCATTTCGTCGTCGATCAAGTTCAAGTTGCGCTGTACCAGCCGCATGGCGTCAGGGTGGATCAACATGCCCGTCCGCAAAGCTTCCTCGAATATACGCAGCAGGTTCAACTTATCGGCAATGAATGTAGCATCATCAACAATGGCCAGACGGCCACCGACGACTTTGTAGCCGTTTCGCATCTTGGGGCGACGGCGAAATATACGCTCCAGCAGGGGTTCTGCCTTGATGTGGATGCTTTCCAGCTTGGTCAGGAAAATGCGCGTCAGCTCGCCCACCTGGGTGGCGTGGCGGAAATAGGCCTGCATGAACACTTCGACGCCGCGCCTGCCGCCTGTATCCGTGTATCCCATCGCCTCGGCAACGGCGACCTGCATGTCAAAGGTCAGCTGCTCTGTCGCGCGGCCTGACAGCAAATGCAGATGTCCGCGAACCGCCCAAAGAAAGTTCTCGGCGGCGACAAAGGTTTTGAATTCCTCTTCGAGAAAGATGCCGCGATCCACCAGATCGGCAGCGGTTTCGACGCCATAGATACGCTTGGCGATCCAGAACAGCGACTGCAGATCGCGCAGGCCACCCTTTGCTTCTTTCACGTTTGGTTCAACCTGATAGCGCAGACCCTGTTTGCGGTGGCGCAGGGCACGCTCTTCCAGCTTCGCCTCGATAAAGTTACGCCCCGACCCCGAGAAAAGATCGGTTTTCAACGTCTCGTCCAGCTCGGCTGCCAGCTCAAGATTGCCGGCGATAAACCGATGTTCCAGCAGGGCAGTCTGGATTGTGAAATCTTCCGACCCAAGGCGTATACAATCGCGGATGGTCCGGGTTGAATGGCCGACCTTCAACTTTAGATCCCACAACATATAAAGCATGGATTCGATCACGCTTTCGGTCCAGGCGGTCGCTTTGTAGGGTATCAAAAACAGCAGATCAACGTCCGAGAACGGGGCCATTTCGCCCCTGCCATAGCCGCCAACGCCAATCACGGCCAGCCGTTCACCCGACGTGGGGTTTGGTTTCGGGTGCAATCGCTGAACCGCAATCTGCAACGTGCTGCGCACCAGCTGATCGGTCAGGAAACAATATGCGGATGTCATGGCGCGGGCGTCGAACGGGGTCGCGGCAAAGGCGCGCGCGATTTCGGCGCGGCCTGCTTTTTGCGCATCACCCAAGATGCGCACAGCGGCAGCCCGCACTTCGCTGCTGTCTGTTACGCCCTCGAACGCGGCAGTCAGGGCGTCTGAAACCCCATCTTCATCGAATATCAACTCGGGCGCGCTGATCAGGTGAAGCGCGGTTGCTTCACCTGTCTCAGCTTGTGCAACTAATGGTTTGACCACTTAGTATCCTTTAAAAACCGGCACCGCCGAACCCTTTTGGTGCGGGATCAATGATCACAACGGCATTATTGCGAACCGTTGCAATTGCGAGGCCATGTTCGGTTGTGCCGTCAGCTTTGAAGCGGAACACACCGCTGGCCCCGCGGAAGCCTGCCCCTTGGGTCAAGCGGGCAGCCGATAGCGCATCCGAATGACCGGATTTGACCAGAGCACCGACAGCCGCGATGCCATCAAATGCCAGACCTGCAATCGGGTTTGGCAGTGATCCATAGGCTGCACTGTAGCGCTGCGAGAATGCAGTCGATGCCGATGGGTCAGGCAGCGCAAACCAACCGCCCTGAACGCCGGGCAGTGCCAATGTCTGGGCCGGAATATCCCAGCGGGTCAGTCCGATGTATTGGGTTGTTGACACGGGCAGGCCTGCTTCGGGCAACAACTGCGTGAACAGCGGCAGCGCGCTGGAAGAAGACGAGGTCAGAAAAACCGCATTGGCACCGTTTGCAGTCACCGCAGCCTTAACGCGGGGAACCGCTGCAATAACGGCTTCTTGGCTCAGCGAATAATCGACAACGCCCGCTGACGTGGCACCGTTTGCGGCAATGGCCCGTTGGATCGCGTTGCGGCCCACTTGGCCTGCGACGTCATCGCCATGCAAGATCAGAATTCTGTCTTTTCCGTTCGCCTTCGCAAAGCGCACCAGCCGGTCTGACGTGTCGCCGAACCCTTGGCCCATCACAAAGACGTTGCCGCCTGCAATGCTGGAGTTGTTCGAGAACGCAAGAACGTTGACACCTTTTGCGGCGACGGCTTTGCCCGCAGCATTCGCGGCTTCGCCATAAAGCGGCCCGATAATGATTTGCGCCCCTTCGTTGACGGCCTGTGCCGCAGCCTTAGCCGCCAGATCCGCGTTGCCGCCGGTACCATAGACGCGCAAATCAATCTGCACACCAGACAGGTCACGGATCGCAAGCAGCGCGGCATTTTCAAGGTCTTTCGCAAGCAGATCATCGCTGGCCGAGCCGCCACGCGGGATCAGCAGCGCAACCGGAACGGGTTTGCTGGCATCGACGCGGGGGCCATTGTTTGACCCCATATTTGTCATTCCGCCCGGCTCGCATGCTGCCAGAACAAATGCCACAACGGGCAGGATCAAAAGCCGCAGTGGCTTGCGAAGGGTGTCGAAAACGGCGAACATGGCGGGGTCACTCCATTGGTGGCGGGGCGGCGGCAATAGCCCGTGAACAGATGTTTTAATCATAGTGCGTGCGAAAGGCGGGTCCAGCTTGAATTACCAGAAGGTACCGCTTTCAGCGGCGCTTTACTTTGTCGGCGTGCCAATTGGAACAGCTCGCGACATTACTTTGCGTGCGCTTGACGTGTTGGCTTCGGCCGATGTTCTGGCGGCCGAAGATACCCGTAGCCTGCGCAGATTGATGGAAATACACGGTGTTCCGTTGGACGGGCGCAAGGTGCTTGCGCTGCATGATCATTCGGGCGCGGGCGTGCAGGACAAGCTGTTGGCCGCCATTCGCGAAGGGAAATCCGTCGCTTACGCGTCCGAGGCGGGTATGCCCCTTATTGCCGATCCGGGGTTCGAGCTGTCCCGGGCTGTGTCGCAGGCCGGATTGATGGTGACCTGTGCACCGGGGCCGTCAGCGGTGTTGACGGCGCTGGCGTTGGCGGGGTTGCCGACCGACGCATTTTTCTTTGCCGGATTTTTGCCAAATGCGAAATCAGCCCGCCTGACCGCGATTCAAAAGCTGAAAGACGTCCAAGGGACACTGGTATTTTACGAATCGCCCAAACGTGTCGGGGCCATGTTGCGTGATGCCGCAAAAGCGTTGGGCGATGACCGTCCCGCTGCGGTCTGCCGTGAGTTGACGAAAAAATTCGAGGAAATTCGCCGCGGGACATTGGCAGAGCTGCAAGACCATTATGCCGAAAAGGCACCCAAAGGCGAGATTGTGGTTCTCATCGACCGTGGTCGTTCACAATCTGTTAGCCAGAGTGACCTAACCTCTGATCTGGCATCTGCCTTGGCGACGATGTCGATGCGGGATGCTGTCGATATGGTGGCACAGGCGCATAACCTGCCGCGCAGGCAAGTGTACCAAGCCGCATTGGAACAGGGCAAAGGGAACAGTTAATCATGTCTGCGGCAAAGCAAATTCAGGGGTCGGTCAGCTATTATGCGGGTCAGGCCGCTGAAAATGCCGTCGCGCAGGATTACGTGCGTCGCGGGTTCACCATTGCCCGCGAAAGGTGGCGGGGCAAGCGCGGTGAAATCGACCTGATCATGCGGCATGGCCCCGACCTGATTTTTGTCGAGGTCAAGAAAAGCAAAAGCTTTGAACGCGCTGCCTTGCGGATAACGCGCCGCCAGATGGATAGGATTTTTGGATCCGCCGAAGAATTCCTTGCCGGAGAGCCAAACGGCGCGCTGACCAATGTGCGATTTGACGTCGCTTTGGTGGACCAAACGGGCCAGTTGCGCATCGTCGAAAACGCCTTTGGCCACGACTGACCCATTGCACCCCGCGCCGTGCTGCGTCATCTAATGTTGAACAGTACGGAGATCTGGTATGAAAATCGCCTTTCAAATGGACCCGATCGGGGCCGTTAACATCAACGCTGACAGCAGCTTTCGCATCGCCGAAGAGGCGCAGGCGCGTGGGCATACGCTCTTTTATTACGTGCCTGACAACCTTGCGTTTCAAGAGGGCCGGATCACGGCAAAGGGCCATGATCTGACGGTCCAGCGTGTTCAGGGCGATCACGCAACGCTAGGCCCGCTGCGCGAGGTTGATTTGGCAGATTTCGACGTTGTCTGGCTGCGCCAAGACCCGCCATTCGACATGCATTACATCACGTCCACGCATCTTTTGGACAGGATCAAAGAAACAACGCTTGTCGTGAATGATCCGTTTTGGGTGCGGAATTACCCTGAAAAACTGATGTGTCTGGATTTTCCCGACCTGATCCCGCCAACCACAATCGCGCGTGATCTGGATACGATCAAGGCGTTCAAGGCCAAACATGGGGATGTGATCCTGAAGCCGCTGTACGGCAATGGCGGGGCCGGTGTGTTCCGGCTTGACGGCAACGACCGCAATCTTGGGTCGCTCTATGAACTCTTTACGGGGTTCTCGCGCGAACCGTTGATCGTGCAGAAATTCCTGCCCGCGGTGTCCAAAGGCGACAAACGTGTGATTTTGGTGGATGGCGAAGCGGTTGGTGCCATCAACCGTGTCCCCGCAGAGGGCGAAACGCGGTCCAATATGCATGTTGGGGGCAGGCCTGAAAAGGTCGGCCTGACCGACCGTGACCTTGAGATTTGCGCGGCCATCGGCCCGGTGCTTAAGGAAAAAGGCCAGATATTTGTCGGCATCGATGTGATCGGCGATTATCTGACCGAAATCAACGTGACCTCGCCAACCGGTATCCAAGAACTTGAGCGGTTTGACGGCACCAACATAGCCGCCAAAATCTGGGAGGCGATTGAAGCGCGCCGCGCATGAGCCTGATACGTCCCGCGCTGAACACCTATTTGCGGCTGATTGAAAAGCGCAAGATGCGCCGCGCCAAGACGCCGCAGAAACTGCGCCAGAACCTTGAGCTTAGTGCGCGGCTGCTGTTTCACCCACCGCGCGGGACGCAGGTTGAGAAAACGATGTTTCCGGGGGACGTCGATGTGCTGACGGTGACGCCAAAATACGTCACGTCTGACTTCGTTATTTTCTACATCCACGGCGGTGGTTTTGTCTTTGGCAGCCCGGAAACCCACGCGGCCATGCTGGGCCAGTTGGCGGCGCGGGTGGGGGCACGGGTTGTGATGCCACGGTACCGGCTTGCACCCGAGTTCAAGTTTCCCGCAGCAGCTGACGATGTGGAAGCGGCCTATGGAGCGCTCATTGCATCAGGCGTGGCCGCGCAAAATATCGTGGTCGGTGGCGACAGCGCAGGGGGCGCGCTGGCCTATGGTTTGCTGTCGGGAATTCTGACCAAAAAACTGCCAGCGCCACGCGGTGTTTTCGGGTTTTCACCCTTTGTTGATTTCACACGCCAAGGGGCAAGCTTTGTCGAGAACGCGGAACGCGAAGCCGTTCTGGCACCGGAGCGCGCGGTGGACATGCTTGAAATGTATTTGGCGGATGCGGATCGTTCAGACGCGAGATTAAACACGCTAAGCGCAGATTTTGGCGGTGCCCCGCCCGTGTGGCTGTGTGTGGGAGATACGGAAATTCTGCGGGATGACTCGCGTGCATTAAGCCAGCATTTGAAGTCTTGCGATGTAGACGTAAACTTTCACGAGGAGCACGATCTGCCGCATGTTTGGCCGATTTTTCACAACATCCTACCCGAGGCGCGCCAGACCTTGGATGACCTTGCGGGGTGGATTACAGCCCTGCCGACGCCGGTATCCGAAAGCTAAGCGCCTCGGCCAGATGATGTTTTTGGACCGTCTCAGCCTCGTCCAAATCGGCAATGGTACGCGCGACGCGCAAAACACGGTGGTAGCCACGCGCCGACAAATGAAACCGTTCCGCTGCGCGCAACAATAGCGCGCGGGCATCGGGATCAGGCGTTGCGATGCTCTCCAACAGGTCGCCCTCTGCATCTGCGTTCAAATGCGAATTGGGTGCATCGGCAAAGCGGGCCTCTTGGGTCCGGCGCGCGGATGCGACGCGGGCCGCGACCTCGGCCGACCCTTCGCTATCGCCGGGCAGGTCCAGATCGGTAAAGGCGACAGGGGGCACATCGACGCGCAGGTCAAACCTGTCCATCAGGGGGCCTGATATGCGGGCCATATAATCCTCTCCGCAGGCGGGCGCGCGGCTGCAGGCCCGTGCCGGATCGCTGAGATACCCGCATTTGCATGGGTTCGCTGCGGCGACGAGCATGAACTGACACGGATATCGCACATGGGCATTGGCGCGGGCGATCATGACCTCGCCAGTCTCTACCGGTTGGCGCAACGTCTCGAGCACCATGCGGGGAAATTCGGGAAATTCATCCATGAACAGCACACCATTATGGGCCAAGCTGACCTCGCCCGGTTTGGCCTGCCGCCCGCCACCGATGATCGCCGCCATCGACGCGGTATGATGCGGTTCGCGAAACGGGCGCGTGCGCGATATCCCGCCTTCAACCAGAAGTCCGGCAAGGGAATGGATCATTGACGTGCTGAGGGCCTCGCGCGGGGTAAGCGGCGGCAGGATCGACGGAAGGCGCGCGGCCAGCATTGATTTTCCCGACCCCGGCGTGCCGACAAACATCAGGTGATGACGCCCAGCGGCGGCGATTTCCAAGGCACGTTTGGCGCGTTCCTGCCCTTTGACATCGCGCAGGTCTTTGGTTTGGTGAGGTGCCGAAACCTCGCCCGGGTCGGCGGGGGGGATCGGTACCTGACCGGTGTAATGACGCACAACGGCCCCCAAAGAACTGGCCGCGATCACTTGCGTATTGCCGACCCAAGCCGCTTCTGCACCGGAGGCTTCGGGGCATAAAAGGCTGCGGTTATGTTCTGCTGCTGTCATCGCAGCGGGCAGCGCGCCAATGACCGGTATCAACGTCCCATCCAATGACAGCTCGCCCAGTGCGACGACGGATTGGATGACATCATGGGGCAAAATGTCGATTGCAGAAAGCAGCGCAAGGGCGATGGGCAGGTCAAAATGACTGCCCTCATTGGGCAGATCGGCAGGGCTTAGGTTAATGGTGATACGTTTGCTGGGGAGTGCAATCGCCATCGACGACAGCGCCGCGCGCACCCGATCGCGCGCCTCGGACACAGCTTTGTCGGGCAGGCCAACAATTGAAAATGCAGGTAAGCCGGCTGAAACGGCGCATTGTACTTCGACGATGCGCGCCTCGACGCCCTGAAACGCAACCGTATATGCACGCGAAACCATAGGGGCCCTTTCGGTGGCCAAGATGGTTAATGCGTAGGTCTGGGGAGTTTAAGAAGCGTTAACTCCTGCGGATATCGTGGAATTTGAGTTTATTTTGCAAAATGAAACAGGCGTGGGGTCATGCCACGGGCCAAGGGGATGTGGTGCAGCCCATGTCATATGGGAAGGGGTCATAGGTGACCTTGAGCCCCTCTGCGCGCCATGTTTTGAACGCGGGATCGTTGAGGGTGACGCGGCAATAGTCCCTTGCCGACTGCTGGACTGGCAGGTCGTATCCCACGATCCGCGCACAGACGGGCGCGTAGAACACATCGGCGAGGCTATAGCTGCCGAAAAGCCACGGGCCTTTGCCATCGGATGCGCCGTTCGCATAATCCCACAGCTCTTGGAGGCGCGAGAGGTCTTTTGTCACTGCGTCCGAGACAGGCAAACCCTTGTTCACATGTCGAAGCTGCATGGGGCATTCGCCGCGCAACGCCGAAAATCCTGCAGTCATCGCGGCACATAACCAACGGGCGCGGGTGCGTGCGGCAGGATCGGCGGGCCAAAGCGCCTTGTCTGGGTGCCGTTCGGCCAATGTTTCTGCCATGGCCAGCGTTTCGCCGATTACCTCGCCCTGTGGCGTTTTCAGGGTCGGAACCAGCCTTGCGGGTGCCAGTTCTGCCATATCTTGCGCCATGGTGCCGTCGTACAGGCCGACCATATGGCTGCGGTAGGGCAGGCCGAATTTTTCAAGCATCAGCCAGCCACGCAGGGACCAGCTGGAGAACGTTTTGTCGCCGATATAAAGATCATATGTCATGGGCGGTTTCTATCCAGCGATGCCCGATCAGCGCAAATGCAATTTTGTGACGTATCCGATCACGGAGAATGATTGATATGTGTAACGTCCCACTGCGCTTGGGATACTGTGATTTGCGTGGCTGATAAGTTGTCGATCTTATGGGCGAATGCGGCGTGTGCGCTGATGTTCAGGGCGCGTTGGATTTGCGTCAGGATGACCCCGAAATGGGCGACAGCGATGATGTGTTCATCGGGGTAAAGGGCGTTCAGACGATCCACGGCTGCGTTGACGCGCCGTGCCGCCGCGTTCCAGCTTTCGCCTTGTGGGGGCGCAACATCGCCGGGCGTCGACCAATAAGCCCGGCTGAGTTCGGGATGTTGCTCGGATACATCGCGGGCATGCATGCCATCCCACTCGCCGAAATCCATCTCTCGTAGTTTTTCATCATGAGGTAGACGCCGGCGCTGTGGATGGGCCAAGACATCAGCCGTCGCCGCGGCGCGGATCAGGTCGGATGACACAAGGATCGCATCGCGGGGCAAATGCGCATTCAGGCGGGCGATCTGGGCGTGGTCAGATAAATCAGCGGGGACATCGCGCCATCCCACAAGGGTTTTTTCATGCGTCGGTCCGTGTCGAACCCAATGCCAAGTTGTCATCTAACCGCCCTAAAAACCTGCCTATGCGGCGCATACACTAGCGCAGTTGGCACTGTCCTCAAGCGCTTGAGCGCAGAAATATTAATAATATTTGAACCATACGGCCCGTCACGGCGTTGATAAAATAAAGAGCCAAAATTCTTCTATCAGGGGTGATCACTGTGGCACTATCTCAAACGCGCGAATTTTCTTTGACCCGGACCGCAATGAAAGCCGAACTTTTGGATGCGGATACGGAATTAAGGCTGGCCTATGCTTGGCGTGATCGTCGCGACGAAGAAGCGCTGCACCGGTTGATCACCGCCTATATGCGACTGGCCATTTCGATGGCAGGCAAATTCAAACGCTACGGCGCGCCGATGAATGATCTGATCCAAGAGGCAAGTCTGGGGTTGATGAAAGCGGCTGACAAATTCGACCCCGATCGCGGGGTGCGTTTTTCGACCTATGCGGTTTGGTGGATCAAGGCGAGCATTCAGGATCACGTCATGCGCAATTGGTCGATGGTGCGCACCGGGTCAACGTCATCGCAAAAATCGCTGTTTTTCAACATGCGCCGCGTTCAGGCGCGTATCGAGCGTGAAGCTCAAGTGGCTGGTGAAACGTTGGACGGGCATCAGCTGCGTCAGATGATCTCGACCGAGATTGGCGTGCCCATGCATGATGTCGAGATGATGGAGGGCCGTTTGTCGGGGTCCGATTATTCGCTGAATGCTACTCAGTCTGCTGAGGACGAGGGGCGCGAATGGATTGACGCGCTGGTGGATGACAGCGCACAGGCCGCCGAAAAAGTCGAGGAAAGCCACGATACGACTACGCTGCGTAATTGGCTTTTGGGTGCGATGCACGCCTTGAACGAACGCGAACAGTTCATTGTCCGCGAGCGGAAATTGCGTGATCAGCCGAGAACCTTGGAAAGCTTGGGCGAAGAGTTGAAGCTGTCAAAAGAACGGGTGCGCCAGCTTGAGGCCGCGGCGTTTGGAAAAATGCGCAAAACACTTGAAACGCAGTCGGCCGAGGTCCATCATTTCTTGATATGATTCGGTACCTTACAGTATTTCTGGCGCTGCCAGCCTTTGCCTCTGCTGAAACCTTGAACGATGATTTGTTCACGCAACTATCTGCGGCGCAAATTGTTGTTTTGGGGGAAACGCACGACAACCCGGCACATCATCAAACCCAGGCGGATATTGTTGCCAAGATCGCGCCCAAGGCTGTCGTTTATGAAATGATCACCGGGGCGCAAGAGGCACAGGTGCGCGTCGACATCATTCATGACGAAGCGGCGCTAGAGCAGGCGCTTGGCTGGAACGAAAGCGGCTGGCCTGACTTTGCGATTTATTATCCGATATTTGCTGCCAGCGCAGGGGCCAAAACCTATGGGGCTGCTGTTCCGCGAGAGGCAGCGCGCAAAGTAATGGGTGATGGCCTTGTCGCTGCATTTGGCGCGCAGGCTGGGGAATTTGGATTGGCCGCGCCGTTGGATGCCGACCAGCAGATCGCGCGCGAAGCTTTGCAGATGAAGGCGCATTGTGATGCGTTGCCTGCTGAATTGCTGCCTGCGATGGTTGATGTTCAACGCTTGCGGGATGCACGGTTGGCGCAGATATCGATTAAAGCATTGGACGACACCGGCGGTCCGGTTGTCGTGATCACCGGAAATGGTCATGCCCGCCCCGACTGGGGAATGCCCGCAGCCATAGCGCTGGTGCGACCGGATGCGGCCGTCATGACAGTAGGCCAAGGCGAAGACGGCGTCATACCCGAGGGGCGTTTCGATGCGGTCCTACAGTCCGCGTCGCCATCGCGCGAAGACCCTTGTTTGGCATTTAAGAAACCCTGATGGGGCTGGCAGAACTGGCCCTTGCGGCCTATGGTTCACCTCAACTGCGTTAAAGAGGGCCGAACATGCTGGCTGGTAAACATATTCTGCTGATTATCGGTGGTGGCATCGCGGCGTTCAAATCGCTGGATTTGATCCGCCGTTTGCGCGAACGAGGCGCGACGGTCACCCCCGTTCTTACCCGCGCTGGCGAAGAATTTGTGACGCCGCTGTCTGTGTCGGCTTTGGCGGGGCAAAAGCTGTACCGTGATTTGTTTGACTTGGGCGACGAGGCCGAGATGGGCCATATTCAGCTAAGCCGTGTTGCTGATCTGGTGGTGGTTGCGCCAGCGACGGCAGATCTGATGGCCAAGATGGCGGGCGGTCTGGCGAATGATCTTGCCTCGACGCTTTTGCTGGCCACGGATACGCCGGTTATGATTGTACCTGCGATGAACGTGCGCATGTGGGAACACGCGGCAACGCAGCGCAACCTTGCCACGTTGCGCGGTGACGGGATTACGGTTGTCGGACCAAATGAGGGCGACATGGCATGCGGTGAGTTTGGCCCCGGCCGCATGTCGGAGCCGCTTGAGATCGTAGCTGCGATTGAAACCCAGCTGAATGATGGCCCATTGAAAGGGCGGCGCATTCTGGTCACGTCGGGCCCGACCCAGGAGCCGATCGATCCGGTGCGCTATATCGCAAACCGGTCTTCTGGCGCACAAGGGACGGCCATCGCCAGTGCCTTGGCAGCGTTAGGGGCTGATGTGGTGTTTATCACCGGACCCGCCGATGTTCCGCCCCCAAGCGGCGTTCAGGTCGTGCGTGTTGAAACCGCGCTTCAGATGCAAGAGGCCGTCAATGCCGCGTTGCCAGCTGATGCCGGTGTCTTTGCCGCAGCCGTGGCGGACTGGCGTGTCACTACTGCCAGCGACCGGAAGTTGAAGAAGTCAAAAGACGGGTTGCCACTGCTGGAATTCGCAGAAAACCCCGACATCCTAAAAGCGGTCAGCCAGATGACGTCTGGCCGGCCCACGTTGGTTGTCGGCTTTGCCGCTGAAACGAATGATGTGATCGAGAACGCGACCGCCAAACGCCTGCGCAAAGGATGTGACTGGATCGTTGCCAACGACGTGTCCCCGGGAACCGGGATCATGGGCGGCGCTGAAAATGCGGTGACCGTGATCAGTGACGACGGGGCAGAGGAGTGGCCGCGGATGAGCAAGGGTCAGGTGGCAAAACAGTTGGCCGCACGCATTGCGGATGCGCTGAAGTAAAAGATTCTATGCCTTCGGCGAGGATTTAGAACCATTTGGAAATAGCTGCTGCGCCGATGCTTTTGGGGAAAAAACATGTCTGAGATTAAGTTTAAACGCGTTCCGGGCAACGCGGATTTGCCATTGCCCGACTACGCCACAGCCGGTGCCGCGGGGATGGATTTGCGCGCGTTCTTGCCCGACGGGCCTATGGTTTTCGTAAAGGGTGACATCAAGTTGGTTTCAACCGGTTTTCATGTTGAGCTTCCCCGAGGGACTGAGATGCAGATTAGGCCAAGATCGGGGCTGGCGCTTAAGCACGGGTTCCTGATCCCCAATGCCCCCGGCACCGTGGACGAGGATTACCGCGGCGTGGTGATGGTGGGGCTGTATTATATCGGCGATGCGCCTTTTGAAATTCAGCATGGTGACCGAATTGCGCAGGCTGTCATTGCCGACGTCAAACGCTATGCCACGGTTGAGGTCAGCGCGTTGTCAGACAGTACGCGCGGGGCTGGCGGGTTTGGATCGACAGGGCTGAAATAGATGTTGCTGGTTCTTATTCTTGCGGCCGTGATTTGGGGGGCTGGTGCGGCGATGGGCAGCGCACGCGAGACCCGGCTGAAACTGTTGGGTGCGTTGTTCGGCGCAGTGATCGGGGTGAACCTGCTGTTGCCAGATGCGCACCCGTTACGCGTGGCGACCGGCGGCAGTGCAGCGCCGTGGTTGTTGTTGACCGGGTTTGTCCTTTTGGCTTTTGTCTATGGGTGGGGGGTGAAGTATTTACGCAACCGTGCCGCCCCGGCCGAGAATGCGCCATCCCAACCAGCAGGCACGTTCTCCGAGACCGAGCTGAACCGATATGCCCGCCACATCGTTCTGCGTGAGGTGGGCGGTAGTGGTCAGAAGGCGTTGAAGAATGCCAAGGTTTTGGTTGTAGGGGCTGGTGGGCTGGGCGCGCCCGTCTTGCAGTATCTTGCGGCTGCCGGCGTTGGTACAATCGGTGTCATTGACGATGACGTCGTCGAAAATGCAAACCTGCAACGTCAGGTCATTCACAAAGACAAAAACATCGGTATGCCCAAGGTGTTCTCGGCCAAAGCCGAGCTGGAGGCACAGAACCCATTCGTTACGATACGCCCCTATCACCGCCGGTTGGACGCCGAGATCGCCGAGACGCTTGTCGCTGATTATGACATCGTTCTGGATGGGACTGATAATTTCGATACGCGCTATTTGGTCAACCGTGCGTGTGTCGCGGCTGGGGTGCCGCTGATTTCGGGCGCGCTGAGCCAGTGGGAAGGGCAGTTGAGTGTCTTTGACCCGGCCAAGGGTGCGCCATGCTATCAATGCGTGTTTCCGCAGGCCCCCGCCGCACATCTGGCACCGTCTTGTGCGCAGGCGGGTGTGATTGGTCCTTTGCCCGGTGTCATCGGGTCGATGATGGCGGTCGAGGCGATAAAGGTTATCACAGGGGCGGGGTCACCGCTGCGGGGGCAGATGGTGATTTATGATGCGCTGTATGGCGAAAATCGTGTGATCGGCGTCAGTAAACGTGATGATTGCCCGGTTTGTGGTGACGTCTCATAAAAACCGCGGTGTTCAAAAAGCGCGATAGACTGATCCCAATATAGAAGGAGGAAAAACCCATGAAACGATTCGTACTTGCCGCCGCTTTGGCCTTGGCCCCGCTGGCGGTATTCGCTGAGGGCGTGGCGCATAAGGTTGCCATTCACGTTGATCAAAACGATCCACAAGTGATGAACATGGCGCTGAGCAACGCCCAAAACGTTGCCAGCTATTATGAAAGCCAAGGCGACACAGTGACCATCGAAATGGTGACCTATGGCCCCGGTTTGAACATGTTGATCGCCGACAAAAGCCCGGTCGCGCAGCGTATTTCTGCGATGTCCCTGGAATTGGACAACATCAGCTTTTCTGCATGTGCCAATACGATGGCAGGCATGAAGAAAAAATCGGGTCACGATGTTGTATTGTTGTCCGAGGCAACTGTCGTGCCATCGGGTATCGTTCGGTTGATCGAATTGCAGGAAGACGGGTTCGCTTACGTCCGCCCTTGATAAACGGCCAAGCCCCGGGTGCACCGACTGTACACGGGGCTAGCTCTTCATGAACTTTTGCCGTGCTTCGGTCGCGATGTTGTAACGCAGTTCAAGATCGGTCAATTTTGCGAGGATGGGCGCGCGCTCGGCCTCTGATGTGGCAGCTTTCAGTGCCTCTCGCTGAGCGGTGATTTCTTTCTTGATCAGGATTTCTTCGGGCAGGACGCCGGCCTCAGCCATCATACGAAAGCCTACGGCGTCGCCTGCGCTGACAAATGCATCCTCCGGCCGGTTTTCAAGAGGTTTGCCTTCGCCCTTGAGCACTTGCAGTTTGCCTTCCAGAACGGCCTTTTGCATCTGGCGTTCGATTAAATTTCTGATCCTGCGGATCATTTTATTCTCCAAACCAATCGCGGCCCTAGCCTGAGCGTCTACGCGGACGATTGCAACCCACTGCTGGGATACCTACCTTGTGATCCAAAGGAGAATACCATGACAAACCCCTTGCTTCAGGATTGGGATACGCCGTTTGAGCTGGCCCCGTTTGACAAGATTTCAGACGATGATTTCGAGCCCGCGCTGGATGAGGCGCTGACCAAGCACCGGATGGAGATTGATGCGATCGCCAGTTGCGATGCCGCGCCCACATTCGGCAATACGATTGAGGCACTGGAAGAGGCGGGCAGCCAGCTTGACCGCGTGTTGGGTTTGTTTTCCACCGTGGCTGGTGCCGACAGCAACCCTGTTCGAGAAGAACTGCAGCGCAAGTTCTCGCCGCTATTGGCCGCGCATTATTCAGAGATATCAAGCAACAAAGCCCTGTTCGCCCGTGTGGCCGAGGTGTGGAAAAAGCGCGACAGCTTTGATTTGACCCCAGAGCAAGCCCGCGTGCTGATGCTGACCCATCGCGGATTTGTGCGGTCGGGGGCGGCATTGGAAGGCGCACAGGATGCCCGCATGAAAGAAATCAAAGGTCGCTTGGCGGTGCTTGGGACGCAGTTCACCCAGAACCTTTTGGCAGATGAACGGTCATGGTTCATGAAGCTTGAGGAAACCGACCTTGAGGGGTTGCCAGAGTTTGTCATTGATGCCGCGCGCAATGCCGGCGCAGAAAAAGACGCGGGCGGCCCGGTTATTACCCTGTCCAGATCACTGATTGTGCCGTTCCTGCAATTTTCGCCCCGCCGTGATCTGCGCGAAAAGGCATTTCTGGCGTGGCAGGCGCGCGGTGCGAATGATGGCGAAACGGATAACCGCTCCATTGCCGCTGAAACACTGGCATTGCGCGAAGAACGCGCCAAACTGCTGGGGTATAAGAATTTCGCAGCCTTCAAGCTGGAAACCGAAATGGCAAAGACGCCCGAAGCCGTGCGTCAGTTGTTGATGGATGTGTGGGAGCCCGCCAAAGCGCAGGCCGAGGCAGACGGCGCGGTGTTGACAGAGATGATGCACGCAGATGGCGTGAACGGCGATCTGGCCCCTTGGGACTGGCGCTACTATGCGGAAAAACAGCGCATGGCCGAGCATGATCTCGACGAGGCCGCGTTGAAACCGTACTTCCAGCTGGACCGGATGATTGACGCGGCCTTTAGCTGCGCCACGCGTTTGTTCGCTCTCGAATTCGCGCCCCTTGATGTGCCGCTCTATCATCCTGACTGCCGCGCGTGGGAGGTGACACGAGGCGGCAAACATGTCGCGGTGTTCATCGGGGATTATTTTGCACGTGGGTCAAAGCGGTCAGGCGCGTGGTGTTCGGCCATGCGCGCGCAGGCAAAGTTCCCAGCAGAGCAATCGCCAATTGTGATCAATGTCTGCAACTTTGCCAAAGGGACACCGGCCTTGTTGTCCTATGACGATGCGAGGACTTTGTTCCACGAGTTCGGCCATGCTTTGCATCAGATGTTATCGAATGTGACGTATGAATCGGTGAGCGGCACGTCGGTCGCCCGTGACTTTGTGGAACTGCCGAGCCAGCTTTACGAACACTGGTTGGACGTTCCAGAAGTGCTGGGCGAATTCGCGACCCACGCCAAAACTGGCGAGCCAATGCCGAAAGAGATGTTGGATAAAGTTCTGGGTGCCGCCAATTTTGGCATGGGGTTTGCGACGGTCGAATATGTAGCGTCAGCCCTGGTCGATCTGGAATTTCACGATTGCACCGTGCCCAGCGATCCGATGGCTACTCAAGCGCAGGTTCTGGCCGATCTGGGCATGCCTGCTGCAATCACCATGCGCCACGCGACCCCGCAATTCGCACATGTCTTTTCGGGGGACGGCTATTCCAGCGGGTACTACAGTTACATGTGGTCCGAGGTCATGGACGCCGATGCCTTCGAAGCGTTCGAGGAAGCAGGTGGGGCTTTTGACCCAGAAAAGGCAAAGGCGCTTGAGGCGCACATCCTTTCCACGGGCGGCAGTCACGACGCGGCAGAGCTGTACAAGGCGTTCAGAGGACGACTACCAGGCGTTGAGGCACTACTCAAAGGGCGCGGGTTGATCGCAGCGTGAGAAGAACTTTTGCCTTCGGCGAGAGTTTAAGGGCAAAATGAAATATCAGGTAAACCGCGCTGATTTCATTTTGCCAAATAAACTCAAATTCCGACCTTAAGGCGGGCGCGTTCAGTAGCCTAAGGCGCGATCGACCAGATGCAAAAAGGGTTGCCCTGTTTCGCCGCGTTGGATGTTTTCGACGACCATTTGTGATGCTGTCACGGCGCGCGTTTCTGCGGCGATGTGGGGCGTGACGGTGACATTTGGATGCGCCCAATAGGGATGCTGCGCGGGCAACGGTTCGGTTCGGAAAACGTCTAGGGTGGCATGTGCAATCTGGCCGCTATCAAGCGCGCTGATCAGTGCGTCATCGTCAATTAACGGTCCCCGGCCGGGGTTGATGATAAACGCACCTTTTGGCATCGCTGCCAGTGCAGCTTTGTCGATGGTGTTTTCTGTCGCCGGAGTGTCAGGCAGCAAAAGCACCAGTATTTCACTGCGCGCCAATATATCTTGTAACCCTTGTTCCCCGTCGAAACATTTTATTCCCGGTTCGGTCTTGGGGCTACGCGACCAGCCCGCCACATCAAATCCTAGGTAGGCAAGCGTTTTGGCCGCCTCAGTGCCCAAGGCCCCCATACCAAGAATACCAACCTTGCGCTCTTGTGCCAGAGGCGGCGTGCGCGGCGTCCAGTCAGTGCCACTGTGCAGAATGTCGAGATCCAGCCCAAGGTGATAGCGCATCGCATGTCCGGTCACCCATTCGACCATTCCCTTGGTCAAGCCGGGATCGACCATACGTGCCAGCGGGATTTTCAGCGTCGGGTTGCCCGTAATCTTTTCGACGCCAGCCCACAGGTTCAGCACCGCTTTGGCGCGAGTGTAGGGGGTAAAGTCCTGCAGGTCGCTGTTCGGTGCATAGATGATATAGTCGACCTCGGACGGCGCGATGTTCATGCTCAGGTTGGCGGTGATACCTGTATCACGCAGTGCGTCGCGCAGGGGGTGTTGGTAGGTCGCCCAGCGTTCGGCGCGAGCGGCAAAAAGAATATTGAGGGGCATAAAGACCTACCTTGGACGATGAACATGTGCAGATTGAACCAGCCCGAAAGCCAGTAAGAGGACCAGCATGGCCGATCCGCCATAGCTGACGAGCGGCAGAGGCACGCCCACGACCGGTGCCATTCCCATCACCATCGACATATTCACGGCAAAGAACAAAAAGAAGTTCAGCGCGATGCCCAAGGTGAGCAAGGAAGAAAACCGATCCTTGTTGATCACTGCGGCGGCGATACAGAAGATAATAATCAACGCGTACAGGCCCAGTAGCGAAAAGCCGCCAATAAATCCGAACTCTTCGGCAAGGGTGGTAAAGATAAAATCAGTATGTTTTTCGGGCAGAAAATTCAGACGCGATTGCGTGCCTTGCATAAAGCCCCGGCCCGTCCAGCCACCGGACCCAAGGGCAATTTTGGACTGAGTGATGTGATACCCTGCGCCCAAGGGATCGGTACTGGGGTCGATAAACGTATCGATCCGCCGAAACTGATAGTCTTTTAGCAATTGCCACGGCGTGCCGCGCGATTGAAAAACCGCGGTGATCAGCCCGATGCCTGCTGAAAATACGACGGCGAAATAGGCCCAATGCACACCGGCCAGAAACATCAGCCCCCCGCCTGCGCACATCAGCAATAGCGCCGTACCAAGGTCGGGTTGCTTGAGCACCAACGCAGTGGGCACAAGGATCATGACTATGGGAAGTAGCACCCAAATGGGCCGCGATGTGCGTTTGGCTGGCAGCCAATCGTAATAGGCAGCCAGCATCATCACGAGGGTGATTTTCATTAACTCCGATGGCTGCAGGCGAAATGAACCCAGTTCAATCCAGCGCTGTGCGCCCATCCCGACAGAGCCGAACAGTTCGACCGCGATCAGCAAAACCACTGTCCCGAGATAGGCGACCCCGGCGAGGTTGCGCCACAGCCAAATGGGTACCATCCCCACGGCGATCATCAGCCCCAGCCCCATGGCAAAGCGTTTCATTTGCGGTTCGGCCCAAGGCATAAACCTGCCGCCCGCAACAGAATACAGCATCAGGAAACCGACACAGGATACAGCAATCAGCAGAATGGTCAGGGGCCAGTTCAGATGCAGGATTTTCCTGAACCCGGTGGGGACGTGTTTGACGTTATATTCAAGATAACTCATGCCTGATCTTTACCTTTGATCGTGGCCTGGGGTTGCACATCGCGCAGTTCTTTTTGCTGTTCCGCAATACGGTCTCTGTCGCCTGTTGGATAGGCATCAAGGGGGGGCTCGCCACCATAAAGCGCCTGCAAAAGCACGTCGCGTGCAATTGGTGCAGCGGCTGTTGAACCACCACCGCCATGTTCGACCAGTACTGATACGGCATAGCGCGGCTTGTCCGAGGGGGCAAAAGCCACGAACAGCGCATGGTCGCGCCGTTCCCAGGGCAGATCCTCGTTGCGGCTGACACCCCGCGCGCGCTCGGCGGTGGTGATGCTGCGTACTTGGCTGGTGCCCGTTTTGCCCGCCATGCGCATCCCTTCGGCAATGATACGCGACCGATATCCCGTGCCCCGTCTGTCATTGACGACAACATGCATCCCCTTGCGGATTTTGCGAAGGTTGTTTTCGTTCATCCCCAACGGTTCGCCCCCGCCCGAGGGCTGTTCGATCCCATCGATGGATTTGATCAGGCGCGGCGTGACCATGCGGTTGGTCGCGATCCGTGCTGTCATCACCGCCAATTGGAGCGGCGAGCTGAGCGTGAACCCTTGGCCAATCGACGCATTGACGGTATCGCCGATTACCCATTCTGCGCCGCGTGTTTCTCTTTTCCACGCTTTTGTCGGGGCCAGGCCGGACGCGACCGAGGACAACGGCAGATCGTGGCGGATGCCCAAACCGAACCGCTTGGCGATCGCTGATATTTTTTCGATCCCGACTTTCAGGGCAAGGTCATAGTAATACACATCGCAGGACTGCTTGAGCGAGTTTTCCAGATCCATCGACCCGTGGCCTGCGCGCTTCCAACAGTGGAATTTGCGCCCGCCGACATCAACGTGGCCGGGGCAATAGACGGTGTCGTCCGGCCCGATAATGCCTTCTTCCAATGCGGCCATGGCCACGACCATTTTGTAGGTCGATCCGGGGGGATAGGTGCCTTGAACGGTCTTATTCACCAACGGGCGGTGCTTTGATTCCAGCATCGGATCATAATCGGCTGATGAAATACCCCCGATGAACAGGTTCGGGTCATAGCTGGGCGAAGACGCGTTCGCGATCAGGTCACCGTTTTCACAATCAATGATGACGACCGCCGCGCTTTCCGTGCCCAATCGGGCCTGAACGTAATTTTGCAGCTTGGAATCGATGGTCAGCTGAAGGTCGGCACCCGATTGCCCTTCGCGGCGGGACAGTTCGCGCATCACCCGGCCTGTGGCATTCACTTCGACCTGCTTTGTGCCAGCGACACCCCGCAGCAACCCTTCTTCGCGTGCCTCGACGTTGATGCGGCCAATTTGAAAACGCGGAATACGCAGCACCGCGTCCGGGGTTTCCTGCGCGTCTATATCCGCCTGACTTACGCGGCCAACGCGCCCCACGATATGGGCAAAGTCGGACCCGCGCGGATAAACGCGTGTCAGGCCGACCTCGGGGCTTACGCCGGGCAGCGCGGGGGCATTCACCGAAACGCGGCTTAGTTCATCCCAAGTGACGTTATCGGCGACAGTGACGGGCAAAAACCGCTCGGCGGCTTTCACTTCGGCAATGGCGCGGTCGCGCGCTTCGGGGTCCAGTTGGATCACGTCGGCCAAACGGTGCATGACGTCTTCGACATCGCCTGCTTCTTCGCGGACCATGACGATGCGGTAGGATGGGACGTTCTGGGCAAGCTGCACGCCGTTGCGGTCAAAAATCTCGCCACGGGTGGGCGGGATCAGGCGGATGTTGATACGGTTTTCTTCGGCCAGCAGCAGATATTGGTCGGCTTGATCAACCTGTAGATAGTTCATGCGCGCGGCAAGACCGCCCATAAAAAGCAACTGCACGCCGCCCAATAACGCTGCACGGCGGCTCAGCTTGGTTTGGCTCGCGTCTGTTTCTGCCCTGCTGCGTCTCATCCCCGTCTCCTCATGCGCGGCTACCGGTACTGTCAAAATCGCCCGGCGTGGCCTTGCGTACCCCCATGAAAAGATGGGTGACCAAAACGACGATGGGATAGGCCAAAACCGTCAGTCCCAATTCGATCAGGCTAAGTTTTAGATCAGGTCGGGGCACCAGTACCAATACTAGCACAAAGCGGTTTACCAGCAAAATGGCTACGAGCCAGATTGTCACGGCCAGCCATTCAGGCCCGAAACTGCTGTCGCGCAAGGACCGCCCGCGTATTTTCAGGTTCTCGCATGCAATCAGGGCCAACAAGGCCCACAACCCCGGAGGACGCTGAAGCAACAAATCGGTGAGCAAAAACACAGCACAGAGCAAAATGGCGGGCACATATTCGGGCCGCCGCACGGACCATGCAAAGGCGAAAGCAATCAGCAGATCAGGTGCAACCATATACCGTGCATTGCCTTGGTTCAGCAGGTTGCGCAGTCGCGCCTCTGCGGGGTCGATGCTGGCCAGTGGGGGCAGCAGATCGACCTGAAACAAGGCCACGGGCTGTGTTTCAATTGGCAGAAGGTGAAAGAACAGCAATGTCATCGCCAGCATCAGGAACACCGCGCGCATCATCCACAGGCGAAGAGGCGATTGGGTGTCCATTATTCGCTCAGAACCTCGGGGGTGGTCGGTGCCGGGGCGGGTGTTTGATCTAGGATGATAGACGCGCCTTCGGTCACTTTTTCGAGGCTGTGACCGCGCAAGACCCGCAAAAACTCCAACCGTTCAAAATCGGCAGCGAGCCGCACACGCAACCGGCCACCGGGATCGGCGGCGACCTGACCGATCAACAAGCCCGCTGGAAACACGCCCCCGTCGCCCGAGCTGATCACACGGTCACCGGGGCGGACAAGATCGGGGTTTTCCAGAAAATCAATCGGCGGCGCAGAAGAGTTATCACCCGCGATAATCGCGCGCTGGCCCGAGGGTTGGATGGTCGCGGGTATGCGGCTGGATGTGTCGGTGACCAAAATGACCCGCGCCGTGTCTTTTCCCACGCCTGAAATTCTGCCCACAAGGCCGATGCCATCAACCGTGGCCCAGCCTTCTACAATGCCGTCTCTTGATCCGACATTCAGCAAAACGGATTGGCGAAACGGTGATCCGGAATCCGCCAGTACGACGCCCGTGATATAGGTCAGACGTGGATCAAGCCGCACCTTGTTCAGGTCCAGCAACCGTGCATTTTCCTGCTCAAGCTGCAGCGCGGCTTCCTTCCAGGTCTGCATCTTGCGCAGCTCGGACCGTAGTTCTTGGTTCTGTACGGTGAGCCGTTGATAGCTTTGATAGTCGCGCAGCAGATTGACGGTGCCGGTCACGGGGGCCATGGCCCAATCCAGATTGGGCACAATGCGATCTGTGATTTGTGCGCGAAACCGTTCGACACGCGGGCTGTCGATGCGCCACAGCAGAAATACGCCAACAAGCAGTAAGAACAGCACAGACAACATGATCCGCCGTAAAGGCCGGCCAAAGTCGTTGGATGAGGATCGGTCTGTAGCCATGACGTGACGTGTTTCCTGCCTTTAGGGCAGGGCCGTCCTGCCGCTGATCGGGCTTTGGTAAAGTGTGCCTGATTTAGCTGTCGTAGTCGATGGCGTGGCGCAATTGTTTTTCGTATTCCAATGCCTTGCCCGTACCCAAAGCCACACAGTTCAAAGGCTCGTCTGCCACAGAAATGGCCAGCCCAGTCTGTTCGCGCAGGGCAAGATCCAGATCACCCAGCAACGCGCCACCACCTGTCAGCATCACGCCGCGATCCACAATATCAGCGGCCAGATCAGGCGGCGTTGTTTCAAGCGCTGTCATCACCGCTTCGCAGATTTGCTGCACGGGTTCGGCCAAGGCTTCGGCGATTTGCGCTTGGGTGACTTCGATTTCCTTGGGGACACCATTCAACAGGTCGCGCCCGCGGATTTGCATTGATGTGCCGCGCCCATCATCGGGCATCCGTGCAGTACCAATAGATGTTTTGATGCGTTCGGCGGTTGTTTCACCCACCAGCAGGTTTTGCTGACGGCGCAGATAGCTGATGATAGCCTCGTCCATACGGTCACCACCAACGCGAACGGAACGCGCGTAAACGATGTCGCCCAGAGATAGAACCGCAACTTCGGTCGTACCACCACCGATATCGACAACCATGTTACCCGTTGGATCGGTGATCGGCATGCCCGCACCGATGGCAGCAGCGATGGGTTCTGCGATCAGACCCGCGCGGCGTGCACCAGCCGACAGAACCGACTGACGGATCGCCCGTTTTTCAACGGGGGTGGCACCATGCGGGACACAAACAATGATCTTGGGTTTTGAGAAGGTCGAGCGTTTGTGCACCTTGCGGATGAAATGCTTGATCATTTCCTCGGCGGTATCAAAGTCGGCAATCACGCCTTCGCGCATGGGGCGGATCGCTTCGATGCTGCCCGGCGTCCGGCCCAACATCAGCTTGGCGTCTTCACCCACGGCCAGTACTTTTTTAACGCCGTCCTTGACGTGATAGGCCACAACCGAAGGTTCTGATAGAACGATGCCCTTGCCTTTGACATAAACCAACGTGTTTGCCGTCCCAAGGTCGATGGCCATATCGGACGAAAACAAACCACGGAATTTATCAAATATCGACATAAGCAGCAGAACCTTGCAAAAAATCGTTTTCGGCCAACGACTCTGATCAACGACAGGTCGTAGGGTTGTATAGGGTGATGCGCCCCAAGACGAAAGGGGGATTGACCATACTGGTGGCATGATGCCGCCACTACGCTATTATTTTAGCTAAGTGTTAAAATTGGGGAAGCGAAAATGCAGAAAATCCAAGTCATCGGGGTTCATCACATCACGTTGATGGGCGCGGATCGCCAGACCAGCATTGATTTCTGGGAGGGGCTGCTGGGGATGCCGTTCATCTTTGACCAGCCCAATCTGGACAACCCTAACGAGGGGCATCTGTATTTCGATCCCGGCGACGGGCGTTTGATCACGATTTTTACGAACGAAGATCGCAAACCGGTTCACAGCCGGACCCCCACCGATGCGGGCTGCGTGCATCATCTGGCGTTCGAGGTCGACCGCGCCATGTTCGACCAAGTGCTTGACCGGCTGCAAGAACGCGGCATCGGTAATTCCGGCATCAAGGATCGCGGTTTTATGCATTCGATCTATTTCAAGGACCCGCTGGGGTTTTTGATCGAACTGGCATGTTATACTTTCATCCCGCCGCGCGGTTCATCCCATGCCGAGATGATGCTAGAGGCCCATAAGCTGCGGGTGGCGCGTGGCGATCATCACATCGAACGCCAACATCTGGCAGATGCGACCGTGATGATTGTCGAGCGGTCACAGCGGTCCCTGTCGGACGACCGGTCGCCTAAAAATCCGTACTGATAGCAAAGGGGGTACGTCCGTAAGCTGGGTGCGCCAGCTGCTAAAATACCAACGGGCGCTGCTCTGCATCTATTGAATTGGAAACCGGGGGCTGTCGAAAGCCCCCAAGCTGGGCATGTCTTGTTGCCCCTGCAATTCCACTAGTTTTTGAGTGTTATCACTTTCGGGTTCGGTTCGGCCCAATTAGATAATTTCATCTTCGTCAAAAAGCGGATCATCCGTTAGCTGGTCATTCAATTCTTCAACCGCGCCTTCCGCTCTGATCATCGATTTAACCCGCGCGAGGTGGAAAACTGCGTCGCCTTCGTTCACGATTGGCAATACCGCGCGGCCAACCACAATGCCGTTAAATGGCGCGATGATTTCTTCTTCCTCTTCGCCAAATGGATCTGCAACAATCGCCATCACGTCACCTTTGGCCACGACATCGCCATCCGCCTTGAAGGTGCGCAGAAGCCCACCAGCCGGTGCGCGCAGCCATTTGCTGGAGAGGCAATATTGGGACGCCGCTTTTGGCTTGGCGATACCCTTGGCGGGAAGCATCCCGATGTGCCGCATCACACGCAAGATACCTGCGACCCCCGCGCGTACAGACATCTCATCAAAACGCAGGCCTTCACCGGCTTCATACAGCAAGACATCCTTGCCGATGTCTTTTGCGGCCCCCCGCAAGGAACCCTCGCGTAGTGGTGATTGCAAAATGACCGGCGCACCGAACACTTCGGCCAATTCGGCGGTATAAGGGTTATCCGGGGAAATACGGATTTGGGGCAGGTTCGTGCGGTGGATTGCGGCTGAATGCAGGTCAATCCCAAGATCGCAGCGGGCGACGATCTCGTTCAGGAACAGACTGGCCAATCGGGACGCGAGCGACCCGCCGGACGTGCCTGGAAACATTCGGTTCAGGTCACGGCGGTCAGGAAGATAGCGAGAGTGGTTGATAAACCCGAATGCGTTCACAATCGGGATCACAATAAGCGTGCCGCGCAGCGATTTCAGATTGGGTGTCCGCAAAAGACGTCTGACGATTTCGACGCCAATCACTTCGTCCCCGTGAATGCCCGCGCTGACGAACATGGTTGGCCCGTCGAGCTTTCCATGAATGACATGTACAGACATTGAAACCGGCGTGTGATCTGACAGAACACTGACCGGAAGATCAACGGTTTGGCGTGCGCCAGCTGCAATGCTGACGCCCCCAAATTCAAATGCTGTGCGGCGACCCATCAACCTTTACCTTTGGTCTTGGTGTTGCCTTTCTCAGCGCTTTTTTCGATGTACTCGATGATTTTCCCTGCAACATCCAGACCGGTTGCGTTCTCAACGCCTTCCAAACCCGGGGACGAGTTTACTTCCATCACAACGGGGCCATGGTTGGCGCGCAGCATATCAACGCCGCAGACGTTCAGACCCATGGATTTGGCCGCGCGGATCGCGGTGGACCGCTCTTCCGGTGACAGCTTGATGACTTCGGCCGACCCGCCGCGGTGCAGGTTCGAACGGAAATCGCCCTTTGCGCCCGTACGTTTCATGGCGGCAATTACCTTGCCTCCAACAACGATGGCGCGGATGTCAGTGCCGCCGGATTCCTTGATGAACTCTTGCAACAAGATGTTCACGCCGGCCCCGCGGAACGCTTCGACCACGGAAACCGCAGAACGCTTGGTATCGGCCAATACGACGCCGATGCCCTGTGTACCTTCAAGCAGTTTGATAACCACGGGCGCACCGCCAGCAAGTTCCAGCACTTCGTCAGTCTGTTTTGGGTCATGGGCAAATGTGGTGACTGGCAGGCCAACACCATCACGGGCCAAAAGCTGCATCGAGCGCAGTTTGTCGCGGCTACGGCCAATGGCAACACTTTCGTTCAACGGGTAGACGCCCATCATTTCGAACTGGCGAAGAACGGCCAGACCGTAGAAGGTTACAGAGGCACCAATACGAGGAATGACCGCGTCATAGCCTTCAAGTTTTTCGCCGTTATAGTACATCTCTGGGCGGCGCGAGGCGATGTTCATATAGCAGCGCAGCGTGTTGATAATGTGCAGCTCATGACCACGTGCTTCGGCGGCTTCTTTCAGGCGTTTGTGGGAGTATAGGTTGGCATTACGTGCCATCATTGCGATTTTCATTTGAAAATACTTTCTGCCTCAAGGGCGTTGTTGACCAATTTCGGTGGTCAGATTGGCGCGGCGCGTATGCACTGCGATATTGCGTTTCTTGAGCGCGGTGCGCCCGACGATCATCGGAAATCGCATATTGTTGCGATCAGCGAGTGAGACTGAGATGGGCCATGATTGGTCCATCAATTTTAACTGGGTTCGGATGATGATCCGCTCTTCGGGGACACCGCTTGTGTTCTTGATCAGCCGCCGGTCGTGAACCGGTGCTTCGACGCAAAGCGGGGGCGATATTCCTTCCATCGGAACCTGAAATTTCACCCACTCGGTATCGCCCCGAAAGAAGGTCTCGATCCCGACGGCATGAAGCGCCGATGTGCGCGCCCCAGTGTCGATCTTGGCCTTCACGTTCTCAAGCCCAAGCGCAGGGAGGCTGACATGCTCCATCCATCCGATGACCAGCAGCCGACGCTCTTTCGATTTCAGCGCGCCCTTCATCAAACCAGCCACGGCATCATAAGTGTGGCCAAGCTTAGGACGAAAAAGAAGCCCGCCATGTCTGTCACGGTAGTAAGCAGCGGGCCGCTGGCGACTGCCGGATCTTGCCCAAGCCGTTTCAACAGTAACGGAACGACGCCACCGATTGACACTGCCAGCATGGTATTAAGAGCCAATGCCGCGCCGATCACAAAGCCAAGTGCAGGGCTGCCCTTCCAGACCCATGCAACGATGCCAATCAGAACACCAAGCGCGATGCCATTGACGACGCCCACGCTGATTTCTTTCAGCCAAACTTTGAATGCATCCTTGGGGCGGACCAAACCTAGGCTTAGTTCTCGCATGGTCACGCCAACGGCCTGGTTGCCCGAGCAGCCGGACATATCGGACACCATCGGTAGGAACACAGCGATAGCGATCACCGCAACGAGTGTCTCTTCGTAGGCCGAGATGACCGATGCTGCGACAATGTTCAGAACAATGTTTGCCGACAGCCACGCCAACCGGCGTCGCGACCGCAACCAAGTTGGCATGGAACGCAATTCATCCCCAACCACACCTTGCAGCTTCAGGTTTTCGCTTTCGGCGCGTTCCAACAGGGCTTGTGACACCGCATCGCGCGACACAACGCCAAGCAGTTTGCCGTCACCATCGACAACCGGCACACCCAAGAAGTCGTATTTATCAAAGATATCATCGAGATCGGATAGTGCAGTGTCTACCTGCACCGACATGGGTTCGACCATAATCGTTGTCAAAAGTGCTGCACGTTTGGTTGCCAAAAGGCCCCGCAATGACACGACACCTACCAGCACGCCGTTTTCATCAACGATATAGGGATGCTGACCACGATAGCGGTCAACGTCATCATCGTCTTTGGCAAGCACCCGAATGACGTCACTGACTGTCATCGTGTTCGTACACTCGAACACCTCCGACATCATCAAACCACCAGCCGTGTCGTCGGCGTATTCCGACAGACGGCGCACATCAGCGGCATCCTCGGCGTCCATTTGGGCAAGGATTGCTTCGGCCTCGGCGTCTTCCATGTCGCCGATCAGATCGGCCTGCACATCCGAATCCATCTCGTCCATGATTTCCACGGCACGAGACGTCTCAAGCCCTTCCATCAGGTCGGCACCCATCTCGTGCGGTGCTTCCTCGACAAGCTCGGCGGCCAACTCGCTCGAGACGAGCGTCAGGACTGTCCGCCGATCCGGGACCGAAAGCTCTAGAAGCTCACGTAGCGCTTCGGACAACGGCAGGGGTTCGAACAGCGCATCCAGGCGGTCTGCGTCGTTTGCTGCAATTGCCAGCCCCAACTCTTCGGAAAGGTCGATATCGGCTTCGACGGATGTGACGTGTTGGTTCATTTGAAATCTCCTCAGGCCGGATGCACCGTCGGGTGCTTCGACATCAGTCTTCACGGCATTAATTTTTGTGAAATCAGCGGGTCTGCGCTGCGAATCGTCCACGATAGGTGGGGCGGCACGGCTGTCTCACGGTGGTGGTCGAAATCAGGTGTGTCGGACGGATAACGTCTAACTTTTCCCGATCTCAACGGCGGGCCGCTGAACGCCTCGTCCTTCGATCATTCCCAAAGCCTTGCAAGCCCGTAACACCGTCCAATAGCCTTCTATGGCCGTTTCGGTTTGGTGCTTTCCGTCAAGATCACTTGGCAGGGATACCAGCTCGTCTGGCTTGGATCCGATCAACTCTGCAACGCACTCTTCAAGGCCTTCGCGCTCGATAACCTCTCGGAATACGAGGCTCAGAGTGCCCCGCATCCAAGCAAGCGTCGGCAATCTCAAGAGGCGCTCGTAAACCAAAGACGCGTCCGGGTCGTGACATTCTACAAGAACGTTGGGCCCGGGGTTAAAGCCCCCAACGCGGTAACCAATGGTGGAATCGCTCCAGGGAGACGTCAGGACGTGAACAAGAGCGCTTTCCGCTGCATCTTCGGGATGTGAAGGAAGGGCATTCATGTGCGTTTGCTCCTGTTCGTTTTCCATTGTTTCCACGAGGGCCCCCCAGCATTTTACGCCTCTTTTGAGGGTGTACAGCTTTATGACCATGTGGTTATCATGTGTAAAACTAATTATATTAATGCTTAAAGGCAGAAATACTTATGGATATTTTTGCAAGGCTGTGGCGGCGTTTAGGAGCCGGATCGCGGCAAAAAATCCCCTCGTGATAGCTGGAGAGCGTTTAAAGTGGCATTTGGAATGAAGTTTCTGGCGGCCGCTGCCTAATAAGCGCTGGCTCATGAAAAACACGGGACCGTCTGCATCGATGTCCGGTATGCGGGACAAAGCTGCTTTTTGCAGGCGCAGCGTTTGCTGACGCAGCATTTCTTCGCAAGTGAAACGACCCATATTTTACAGTGCAGCGAACTTCACCAAAGCGGCCATTGAGAGGGTCAAAATTGGGTATTCCCACACCGCCATTTTGCTGCGTGAGGGTCCAACTAACGGGTCGCGGGACAAACTGCTATTCACAGCGTTTGCGCCAATGGCTGCTTTAGAACAGCGCGGCAACCTTGCAAGGCATTAAGACTATCCGAGAAATCAAAAACAAGCACTCGAAACACGACAACCAGAAGGCCGAGGCGATATCTCTTTCATTCCCCAAATATTTGGTTTGGCGTCTTGAAATCAAAGTGGGGCGATGGAAAACAGTCCCTTTTTCAATAGGTTTAGCCGGCTACTGATTTGATGCTTTTTGCAATCCGTCCTCAGCGGATGATGCACTCCAGTACGAGAAGCACGAAGCTTCGTTTTTGGCAAGCCCATGTTCTTTCAAATATCTACGTGCTTCAGCAACCTCATCGCGTTCGGCTGCAACGTAGACAAAACGATCCTGATCAGGCAACTCAATTTGGCTAAGGATATTCGTAGGGTTTGTGTTTTCACCTCGTAGAACCCAATTCAAAGAAACGCCGTCAGGGTGTATCAGGTCTTGGGCATCCTTGGCGTCTGGAATGATGACCATTGCAACGCCTTCAGCGTCCAAAGGCAGCCTTTCCAGCATTCTGGCAATGACAGGCATTGCTGTTTCATCACCAATTAGGCAATGCCACTTTGTTTCGTTTGTTGCACGACCACCGCCACCTGCGCCTGTGATGGCGATCTCGGTGCCGACAGCAAGATCACGCGTCCATTCTGTCACCCGACCACCATCATGTAAAAACACATCAAAAGCCAAACGGGCCGCACCATCGGCGCCAAGCTCGAATGATCGGGTGGTGTAAACGGGACGGTGCCAAGCGGACATGCCTCCACCGGGCCACGTCGTGACACCACCCGCATCGATCTCAGGCCACCCTGCCCCATCTGGCCCCAGCAGCAAACGGAAGTGTAACGATCCTTCCGTAAAACGTGCGAGGTCGGGACCGTCAATTACGATACGCGTATAGGAAGGGCTTATACGCTCCAAACTCGCAACTGTAGCTATACTCAGATTAGCGGGATGGCGACTGCTTGCGACGACGGCCTCCCATGTCACAGCAGTCTCCAGCTTCTCCATGCGCAGAGCAACCGCATCCCGCAGTTGCTGTAACATTGCAGGCGATTGTGCGGTCAGCTCCAGACTGGTTGTTTTACGATCTCCAGCAACCTTGAGCGAACCAGAGCCCAGACGCACGAGTACCCCGCCTTCTTCGCGTTCAATATTCAGGCCCGCCGATACAGCGAAGCTTTTGATCTTCCTAATTGCAATAATGAAAGGGACTTCGAGCATTGCATTGCTATGATGATGCGCCATTTTCGTTTCCTTGGTAAGTATAGCCATATTGAATGTCGATTTCGCGATTGCTGCTTTTTTCTGTCAAGACACCAGGACCGTGTTCGTAGGTGGAGTATTCGGTATCAAAGGCGTAGGAGTCTGATACGGGCCAACCACTCATATCGTTGCGGTGTCTTCTTGTACTGCGTCTAAAACGGTGACGTGCATGTCTGCGATCAAGACGTCGTTGAGCTTTCCGAGATCAAACACCTGATGCTCGGCGCGTCTGTGACCAAGGGCCGGAGCCGTGCCAGCAACCAAGACAAACAGGGGCACTATGCATGATTTGCAATTCTTGCTTATAATAAGTCCAGTATTCACCTGGGGCGGAGTCCCATTTTCAAACCAAGCCACTATGCCGCTGGGGTGGGAGCACAATAGCCCTTTCACCTCACTTTAAGATCGCGCGCTATGAAGATATTGCGCCCGCACGACAGTGCAAAAATCAGGAAAGCCCTGGCGCTTGCACGGTTAAGCCGCACGGCAAACCCTCTGCATCAAGCGCGATTCGTTGCCCCGGCTCCTCTTTCCACGATGCGATGCCGCCCGCTTTTAGATGCAGGTGAAAGTCAGCGGTCATCACGTTAACAAAGCCCATTGCAGGTTTTACGGATTCAATCTGGCCACGCCAAACCTGCGTTAAGCTAGGAGTTTGTGCCGTGATCGTCGCCTCATCGCCAAGCGTGGCCAGTTGATTAAAGAGGACCATCGCCGCGTCCGTATCGGGGATCTCGGGTGCCGTTCCACGGTCAATAACAGGGCCCACGCGGTTGACTTTGACTTCCTCCTGCGGCCTGCTCGTGAAACCCGAAAGCGCCTGATCCATCGGTTCGGCGCCTTCCATCCCAACGATTGAGAACATCACTTCGCCAGCAGCGTCAGAGAATTTCAACGACGGGAAAACTTTGTCCCGCATCACCGAGCTGCGATCAATATGCATTTTTACAATCGCGCTGGGATCAACGACACTATCGTGACAAACCCCTGACAGGCGGATCCCGCCAGCAGCTTCCACGACCGTTTCAACTGGACCGATCCGTTCATGTGTCACCCCCCGTTCTGTCCGGGCAATGACCATCACCTTCCCCATATCGGGTAGCGTTTTTAGAACTGTCGCGACATTCACCCCTGTAATTTCATCAATCTCAATAACGTCGCGTTGTTGTTCAGCCATGTGACAATCCTTTCGATGGATTGAGGCGCAATAGCATTGCTCCAGAGCATGTCTCTGGTTGCCTCAACCGGTTTTCAATGGGAATGGCTCGCTACAAGCTGGCTTCTGGCGGGTCTCTTACAGGTCTCCACTGGCCCTAAATGCGGATGTCTTCAGCTGGGAGTCAAGAACCAATCAGGGCCCAAAAGCCACGCTAAACAATCTGCGTGCGAATACTTGACAAAAATAGTCGCCATTCCTAACAACACGCGAGTCTTTCGGGAATCGCCCGAAAACTGCCAGCACCCTGCCAGCAAATCCATAAACAACCAAAAGGCCGCTTTGGCCTTGCTGGGAGCGTATACTATGAATTTCCTATGCCGCACTGCGGTCCTATTGAGCACTGTTGCGGTCCCCGCCTTGCTCCCCCTAACCGCTTTGGCACAAGACGACGCGCCTGAAGAAGGTCACCTTGGCACGATCGTTCTGAGCACCGACCGACAAGGTGCGCAGGTTCGAGACATCCCTGCCAATGTTTCGGTTATTGATGAGGGCGAAATCGAAGCCCGCAATATTACGGACATGCAGGAACTTACCCGCTACACCCCCGGCATCACGGTACAACGTCAAACCAGTTCGACGGACCCGTTCAACACCTTCGGCGGCTTCACAATTCGCGGTGTTGGCGGCAACCGTGTGCAGATGCAGGTGGATGGCTCGCGCGTACCGGAACGGATCATTGACGGCACCCGCGACTATCTTGATTTCAGCTTTACCAAACAGGTCGAAATCGTAAGAGGCCCGGCCTCTGTTCTATGGGGCTCTGATGCCCTCGGCGGGGTCGTAGCACTTCAAACGCTGGACCCTGAAGACGTGCTTCAAGGACGCGATCGCGGCGGCTCTATTCGCACGTCATACGATAGTGTGAATAACGGCACGGATGTTGAGCTGACTTTTGGTCAAAAGTTCACACCAAACTTGGAGTTTCTTATTGGACTTTCGCGCGAAACCTCGAACGAAACCGAGCTTTCGAATGCCCGCGATGATGGCGGCGCGTGGGGATGTCCGCGCAACGTCGATTGGGGTGCGACCACCTGTGGAGAGCTCGACCCTACAGACACAACATCAACCCGGGGTCTGGCCAAACTTGTCTGGACGCCAACTGACAGCCACCGATTTGAATTCTCGGCGGATATTCTGGATCGTGAAACGACTGTCGACCACCGCGTAACGCTAGGCCCTGTGGTTTCCGGCTTTACTGGATTGCCCACAGGCGAGATTATTCGCGGCTATGATCGCGAGTTGGAACTTAGCCGCAAGCGCTATGCGGTCGAGCATGAGTGGACCCCCGGCGGCAGTATTTTCGATAGCGTCAAGACTACTTTGGCCTACACGCCAAACTCCTACAGCCGAACAGGCACTGAATATTCCACCTCAGCGGCAGGGGATGAGATCGTTACATATGATAGCCTAGATTATACAGAGAAGTTTCTGGAATTCGACATTCAAGCGAATGGCAGCTTCCGGACCGGTAGCGCCCTGCATGAGTTTGTTGTTGGGATTGACGCTGATGTGACGGACAGCGATTACGAGCGGATCGACCGGACTCATAATATAACGACTGGCGATAACACAGAACGGCGCGCAGGCGGGTTCAACTTCGCCAATGCAACGACGCGACGTACTGACATTTATTTGCAGGACAAAATTACCTTCGGTGGTGGTCAATTTGAACTGACACCGGGCCTGCGCTTTGCCACTTACAAAATCGACCCACGTCCGAACGCGGATTATCAAGCCGTTTTAGGAAGCGAACCTATTACGCGCAAAGACGAAAAGCTTTTGAAAAGCCTTGGCGCGACATACCGGTTTAACGATACTTATTCTGTATGGGCAAAATACGGCGAGGGCTTCAAGATGCCCACCGCACAACAACTGTACACCTCCTTACCCGGGTCGTTTTTTGAGTTGATCCCCGCACCCGGTTTGGAACCGGAAGAAGTCAAGAACATCGAACTGGGGTTCCGTGGCGAATATGATCGCGGGTTCTTCTCGGTCAACGCGTTCAAGGCTGACTACAGCAACTTTATTGAATCGTTCTATAATCCTCCCGGCACTGTTTCTTACACATACCGCAACATTTCGACTGTTGAGGTTTGGGGCATAGAGGCTTCCGGTTCGTGGGCACTTAGTGATGCGTTGGCCGGCACAATTTCTGCGTCGTATCAAAAGGGAACCCAAGAGGTTAACGAAACAAGTGGTGAGACACCGCACAATGTTTCCCCACTGACGGCAACGGTTGGGCTTTCATATGACATGCCTCAATACGACTTGCAGCTTGAGGCCATCGGGACATTCGCCGCCGGGATCAAAGATACGGCAAGCCCAACAGCATTCAAACCCGCGGGTTATGGCGTGTTAGACCTATATGCGACTTGGACGCCAACAAGAGTTGGCAAGTTCACTGTCGGTATCCAGAACGTATTTGATCGCCGCTATTTCAATGCATCAGCCGCCGGCTACGAAGCCACGGTGGCTAATAACGTGGCCGCTGGAAACCCCATAGAACTTCAGACTGGCACAGGTCGGAGCATTCAAGTCTCCTACCAGATGGAGTTTTAAGTCGCCATGCGTCGGGTCCTAAAGCAAATAACCGGCCTCGCATGGCGAGCCATAAGTGGACCCGGCGCATGGAAGGGTATTGTTCTTTATCTCATAGTTCTATCTCTGCAATTCGTCGGCGTATGGATCTCGGTACGTTTCATCGCATGGTCCAAGGATTTCTATGATGCCATTGAAAACATGCAGGCTGACGTTGCTTTGGTCCAGATCGGCGTCTTTGGGGGGCTGACCGCGCTTTCGGCCGGAACTTACCTCGTTATGCGTTGGTTGCGCCAACAGTTGATGATGCACTGGCGCAGCCGCTTGACCGACCGTGCATTGGACGCGTGGATGAAAAACGGTGCCTATTGGCACTTGCGTCCCGGTCTTTCACCCAACGCGGTTGATAACCCTGATCAACGCGTGGCGGATGATTGTCGCAAATTTATCGACCATCTGCTTGAGGAAACACTTGATCTAATCTCCAGCAGTGTGGCGCTCATATCCTATTGTGCGATCCTATGGTCCCTTTCCAGCTTTGCGTTGGAGTTCACCTTTATGGGGCGCGATATTTCAATTCCCCATTACATGTTCTGGCTGGCGTTTATCTATGTAGGTATTTCCAGCGTTGCCACGCATATGCTGGGCAAGCCGCTCAAATCCATCGTGTTCGCACAAGAGCGCCGTGAGGCTGATTTTCGCCACGCCTTGATCCAACTGCGCGAAACGGCAACCGAAGTCGCGCAGTCGCGTGGTGAGGCAGCAGAGCGGCGCAGGCTCGACGACAGGTTTTCCGCGATACAGGTGAATTGGCAACGGCTTCTGGGACGTCAGTTCATCTTGGGCCTTTTCACCCGCCCCTATTTTCAAACTGTGCTGCGTATTCCAACCTTCTTCGCACTGCCCGCTTACTTCGCTGGTGCCGTAACCTTGGGCGGTATGATGCAGCTTGGGTCGGCATTCGGGCGCGTCACACAAACCCTTAGCTGGTTCATCTTTTCCTATCCCAAGCTGGCTGAATTTGTTGCAGTAACAGAACGACTTGACGGATTGTTCAAAGCTACAGAAGCGCCGGAACCGATGCCCGATGCCCCTCGCGAGATCGAGCGCGTAACATCACAAGAGGGCCAAATCGAATGGCATGCATTACAGCTTTGCGCACCTGACGGGCGCAGATTACACGCTATTCCTGATGCAACGATCAATCCCGGTGAACGCGTCTGGATATCCGGTCCCTCTGGTCAGGGGAAAACAACGCTGCTTTCCGCGCTCTCGGGTCTCTGGCCCTACGGCGAGGGGCAGATCGCGACGCCTTCAACCAACATGCTTTTCCTGCCGCAAACGCCACGTGTATTTGCCGAGGGCATGGCCGCTGCCGCCTGCTATCCTGCCGATCCAAGCGCCTTTGCCCCCGCAGAGCTGCGCAAAGTGTTGACACGTCTTGGCCTTGAGCATCGTTTGCACGGGCTTGATAAACTTGGCACCGAAGGCACCGAGGGCCTTTCCATCGGAGAACGCCAACGGCTGGCGCTGGCACGCATTTTGATCCTGCGCCCCGACTGGATTGTGCTAGATGAAGCGACCAGTGCGTTGGACACAGACGCAGAAGCAGCACTTTTGGCGATCATCAGGTCAGAACTGCCAAATGCCGGCATTATCTGTGTAGCTCACAACGCCCCTGTCGCATTGCAGCCCTATCGCATCATTAACGTCGGCGCGCCTGAGCCGGACACTGAAAGTGTTAACCGCATGAAAGACGAAAACATAGACCAAAGCGGATGGATCGATCCCGTCACAACCGGTTTTCTGGATGCGGGGCCGGTGATTTCGAATGCTGCCGCAGCGCCTGCGGTGTTGCTCGGTGAACAGCACGACAGAGCTGACAACCACCTGTGGCAGCTCCATGTAGCCAAACAAATCTTCGCCCTACGCCGCGACATGGTGATGGGCTTCGAGATGTTTCCGGCCCGCCTTGATCCCGTTCTTGCGGAATGGACGGCAGGTGAACTCACCGAAACTGAATTTCTGGAAAAATCGGAGTGGAACTCCGTTTGGAGATTCGAGGCAGAGCTCTACATGCCGCTGTTCAGATTCTGCAGAGAAAACCGGATCACGATGATCGGCTTGAATTGCCGCCGCCCTCTTGTCAGCGAGGTCGGCGCGGATACGTGGGAAGGTGTTCCTGTCGACAAACGCGAAGGGCTAACCCCTGCCTTGCCCGCCACACCTGCCTACCGCGAATACCTTTTCGGGATTACGGGCGGGGCACGGGATGATCGCAAAGCCAAGTCGGCTGCGGATCCGAACTTTGACCGCTTTGTGCGCGCGCAACAGACATGGGATCGCGCATTTGCGTGCCGGATCGCAGACGTGGCACTTAAACCGAATGCTCCAATAGTTGTCGGCATTATCGGGCGAGGCCATCTGGAATATCGTCATGGGACGCCATTCCAGTTGGAAGATTTGGGCGTCAAAAATGCATGCGTTCTTTTGCCAGCCGATCAGGGCCAAATCGTGAGGCGAGGCATTGCTGATGCAATCTACCGCCTGCCTCTAGTAGATCACAGCATCTCGCCTTTTATCTGAATCATGCCGCCCCAAATGTCTGGAAAATATCGAAGGCTTAGCAGGGTATTGACGGTTCAAGTTCAAGGCCAGTGCTTGAAGACAAAACCTGAATAGAATTGATACTAACTGCTTATTTGCTATCCGGTTTGATCCCAACACGGTGGATATGGTCCGACGCATATGCGAAGGTTTCTGCGTCAGCAACTGCTGCAGCTTCGCGAGTCCGTTTTGTCCGGCAACTTGATCCTTGGCTACTGCTTACTCGCCGCAAGATGTACGAATGGCTGGTTTTCTCGCCGCGTTGCGATACCGAAATTTTGGCAGTTGCAGTATTAAACTTGCTGCGCGCGCATGCCGCGAAGATTTGACACTTCTGCTTTGGGCTCCAAACGGCCGTTAGCTGCCGACTGCGCCGATGTCGGCTATGCGGGCTTTCCGGCGGTTGCTAGCTACCAATCCAGTTTCAGAATTGGGACCATAGGCCTTGTTGAAAGCGCCTACTTGGGTTTGTAGTTCGAACCGTTACAGTATGTACGGCAGAAGCTGGTATATCACGATACCTCACTCTTCCCAATCTTCCAGCAGCGCCCGAAGGTCGTTTCGCGTTAGCCCTATATCATCCAGCCATCGGTCGTCTGCACGGGTCAACATCCACGCCATTGACCGCCGCTGTTCACGTAAGGCCTTCCAACGTTTATATAATTTTATAATCATTCATCGCCTGCCTTTCCGTTACTCAAACCGGTTTTCGGCGATTGGTTGACATCAATCAAACGCATAGTAATGATGTCAGGTATCTGAAAAATTGATGAGGATTTGCCATGCAGCCACCGCTTGACAGTAATCTCATGCGCGGTTTCTTGGCCGTTGTTGATGCAGGGTCTGTGACCCGCGCGGCAGATCAGATGGGCCGCACGCAGTCGGCAGTATCGATGCAAATCCGCAGGCTCGAAGAAAGTCTTGGCCAGAGCATCTTTGTGCGCGAGCCGCATGGCGTTAGCCTTACCGAAAGAGGCAGGCAACTGTTACCGTATGCCCGCCGCGTGATCGGCCTGCTGGATGAAACGGCAACAGCGCTGCGGGAAAAACCGCTTTCGGGGCCGGTGCGTGTCGGTATTCCTGATGAATATGTGCAGAGCATCTTACCTTCGGCGCTTGCCTCGTTTTCACAGCGTCATCCCGAAACACAGGTAACCGCCCGTTGCGATTTCAGCGCGCCGCAATTGGCCGCGTTGGGGGCCGACAAGATTGATCTTGCTGTGGTTTATGAAGGCTACAGCGAAGATGAGGCAGAGGTTCTGGCCATTGATCCGACCGTTTGGGTCACGTCCAATACTCACTGCCAGCATTTGCGCCGACCGTTGCCCATATCGATATATTTCAGTTCGGATTGGTGCCGCGACTACGCTTTGCACTCGCTGGAGCAAATCGGAATAGATTATTATTCGGCCTTCGAATGCGACACCTCGGCGAGCATGCGCAGTGCCGTCATAAATGGCATTGCCATTGCCCCGTTGGCCCGCAGCTCCATTCCACCTGGATGCCGCGAATTAACACCTGAGGACGGTTTTATCACGATCGACAACGCACGGGTTGTGCTGCACCGTAATCCTGCTGGCACGTCACCTGCGATAGAGGCGATGGTCGTCACACTGCGCGATGCTTTTTGTCCTTTGGCCGGAAAAGGGCAGGACTTTCGCTCATAAATAGAGTGAGCCGAAGCGCCACACCCGCATTGAAGCCGGTATTCATTCAAGCGGCAGCATCGACAGTTTGTGCTTGAGCGAGACCAATGCTGCCCACGGACAGGCGTATAAAAAAGGCAGGGTCGAAACCCTGCCTTGTCCAATCAACCAGCGTCTTTGTAGCTGATTTCGCGTTTGTCGGTGCCGCCTTTTTCGCGGCGGACCAACAGACGGTTGAGCGCGTGAATATAGGCTTGGGCTGAACTGACGACCGTATCCGTGTTGGCGGCCTGTCCGGTCACAATGCGACCGTCTTCCTCAAGGCGGACAGACACGGTTGCCTGCGCGTCGGTGCCTTCGGTGACGGCATGCACTTGGTACAGTTGCAGGCGGGCAGAGTGATCGACCAACGCCTTGATGCACTTGAACGACGCATCTACGGGGCCGTCGCCGGTCTGTTCGGTGCTGTGTTCTTCGCCATCCACGATCAGCGTCATTTTGGCGACGTTCGGCCCCTCGGTGCCGCAGACAACATGCATCGATTTCAGCTTGATCCGGTCGCTTTCGGGATCTGTCGCGGTGCGCATCAAGGCAATCAGGTCATCGTCATAGATTTCCTTTTTGCGGTCAGCCAGTTCCTTGAACCGGACAAACACGTCCTTGAGCTGGTTGTCGCCCAATTCATAGCCAAGGTTTTCGAGCTTGGAGCGCAACGCAGCGCGGCCCGAGTGCTTGCCCATGACGATATTGGTTTCGGTCAGGCCCACATCTTCGGGGCGCATGATCTCGAATGTTTCGGCGTTTTTCAGCATGCCATCCTGATGGATGCCGCTTTCGTGGGCAAAGGCGTTCTTGCCGACGATGGCCTTGTTGAACTGCACGGCAAAGCCCGACACGGTGGCGACGCGGCGCGAAATGTTCATCAGTTTGGTGCTGTCCACGCCCGTCTGGTAGGGCATAATGTCGTTGCGGACCTTCATGGCCATCACGACTTCTTCGAGCGCGGTGTTGCCCGCGCGTTCGCCCAGACCGTTGATGGTACATTCGATCTGACGCGCGCCCGCCTCGACAGCGGCAAGGCTGTTGGCGGTCGCCATGCCAAGGTCGTTGTGGCAATGGGTGGCAAAGATGATCTCGTCTGCGCCGGGCACGTTTTCCAGCAGTTTGCGGATCAATTCGGCGCTTTCGCGCGGCGCAGTATAGCCGACGGTATCGGGGATGTTGATCGTGGTCGCCCCGGCCTTGATCGCGATTTCAACGGTGCGGTAGAGATAATCAAGCTCGGTCCGGGTGGCGTCCATCGGCGACCATTGCACGTTGTCACACAGGTTGCGCGCATGGGTGACCGTCTCGTGAATTCGGTCGGCCATTTCATCCATGGTGAGGTTCGGAATGGCGCGGTGCAGGGGCGAGGTGCCGATAAAGGTATGAATGCGCGGTTGGGCTGCGTGTTTCACGGCCTCCCAGCAGCGGTCAATGTCGCCAAACTGCGCACGTGCCAGCCCGCAGATCACCGAATTCTTCGACAGCTTTGCAATCTCGCTGACGGCGGCAAAGTCACCTTCGGAGGCGATGGGGAAACCTGCTTCGATGATATCGACGCCCATTTCATCCAGCAGACCGGCGATTTCGATCTTTTCGGCGTGGGTCATTGTGGCACCGGGCGATTGTTCGCCATCGCGCAACGTCGTGTCAAAGATCAAGACGCGGTCTTGTTTGGTCGTATCGGTCATGTTTTGGGTTCTTTCATTCTGCTTTTCAAATCCTTGGCGCGCTGCACATCCCTCTGAGCGGGCGCGCCGGATGGCACGCTCAGAGGCGGATTAGCAGGAGTAGGTTTGCACACAACGACGGCGCGCTTGTGCGCGTCAGGGTCGGTGTATGATCAGCATAAGTCATGGGGGCACGTTATACCCGCGCGGACCCAAATTGGAAGAGTTTTTTGGGCGTTTCGTTTGCGGATGTTGAAGGGCGCGGTTTCCCCGCTAATTTGGGGGGTATGAAACAGATTTTGATTATTGGCGCGTCGGGCGGTGTCGGATCGGCCTTGGCGACCGCATACGCGGCACGTGGCGATCAGGTGACGGGCCTGTCGCGGTCGGTTGACGGGCTGGACCTGACGGATGAGGCGAGCGTCGAGGCACATATAGGCCGCTTGGACGGGCCGTTTGATGTGGTGATCGTGGCCTCGGGCGCGCTTGAGATTGACGGGGCAGAGCCTGAGAAGACCATCAAGTCTATCCGCCAAAAAACAATGATGGATCAATTTGCCCTAAATGCTGTTGGCCCCGCGTTGGTGTTGCGGCATGCGCCTGACCTGTTGCCCCGCGACGGACGAGGCGTGTTTGCGGTGCTGTCGGCGCGGGTCGGATCCATTGGTGACAACAAGATCGGCGGTTGGATTAGTTATCGCAGCGCCAAAGCCGCCCTGAACCAAATCATACGAACCGGCGCGATAGAGCTGGCGCGCAGTCACAAGCACAGCATTTGCGTGGCGCTGCACCCGGGTACCGTCAAAACGCCGTTCACCGAGAAATACCTTGCCCGCCATCCAGCGGTCGAGGCGTCCGCGGCGGCGGAAAATATCGTGCGAGTGATCGACGGGTTAGGGGCAGAGGACACGGGGGAATTCTTTGATTGGGCGGGTTCGTCTGTCCCTTGGTAGAGCGGTGGTTTGCCACAGGCGGTGCGGCTGTGGCTGCGGTTTCAGTGCGCTCCGCGCGGGGATATTTAAAAGCCAGAGAATGCGGACAAGGGTTTGGGTGCAGATGAACGCTGCGCCTTTCTGTGAGAGTGCAGGCGCTAGAACATGCCGTAGTCGCGCATCACATGGGCAACGCGAATGCGAAAATCCTGAAAGTAATCTTCGCGCGCGGCTTTGGGGGCCGCTTGCCGGGCGGTCACCTCGCGCCATTCGTTAAGGGCGGCCTCGTCTCGAAAGAAGGATATCGACAGTATTTTGTCCGGATTGGCGAGCGACTGGAAACGTTCAACCGACATAAATCCGTCGATCTGATCCACCAAGGCGCGCATCCTTGTGGCCATATCCAGATAGTCGCTGCGTTTGTCTGCGTAAGGGAACGCTTCGAATATAACGGCGATCATTCTGACAGCGCACCGTTTACCCAAGTGCCTGAGGCTTCCTCGCCCGTGGAATAACGCATGGAGCCAGCCCCCTGGCGTTTGCCATCCTCGAATGTTCCCTCGTAGACATCACCGTTTGAATAGGTTGCCGTGCCTTGGCCTGACATCATGCCGTCTGCCCATTGGCCGTCATAGGTGAACCCGTCGGCCATGGTGATTTTGCCGGTGCCATCGCGTTTGCCATTGGCGAATGTCCCCTCATAGGCTGTGCCATCGGGATAGACCGCTTTGCCGGTGCCATGTCGTTGGCCGTCTTTCCAGTCGCCCTCGTAACGGTAGCCGTCGGCATAGGTCATCGTGCCTGTACCGTCATTGCGCGCATTCTTGAAATCACCCTCGTAGACAATGCCGTTGGGGTATGTCGCAATGCCGCGCCCTTCGATCACACCTGCGGCCCATGACCCCTCGTAGCTGGACCCGTCAGGATAGGTGATTTTGCCCGGCCCATCTGCCAGATCATCGCGGAAACTGCCCGCATATACCGACCCGTCGGGATAGGTAACCTGACCTTCGCCTTCGATCTGGCCGGCCACCCATGCGCCAGTATAGACGTACCCGTCGGTTCCAGTGAATGTGCCTTGCCCGTCGCGGTGGTCATCCTTGAACTGACCCGCGTAGGTGTCACCATTGGCATAAGTTACTGTACCCGTGCCCTGACGTTGCCCGGCGACCAGATCACCCTCGTAAATGTCGCCATTCGGTTGGGTCAATGTGCCGGAGCCATCGATTTGCCCGTCTTTCCACAGCCCGACATAGACCAGCCCGTCTGGCATGGTCAGCGTGCCCGTTCCATTGCGTTCACCGCTTTGGATTTCGCCATCATATATCGCGCCATCGGGATAGGTGATCTTGCCCACGCCCTGTTTGGCCCCATCCACCCAATCGCCTTGATATGCATAGCCACCGGGGGATTGCATCACGCCCTTGCCGTGGTGTTTCGCGTTGCGAAACGCCCCCTCATAGCGCACACCATTGGCATAGATCGCGATGCCTTGGCCCATGATCGCGCCGCCTTGCCATTCGCCCTCAAAGGTGCCGCCATCTGCAAATGTGATCTTGCCGATGCCATCGGGCTTGCCCTTGGCAAAGCTGCCCTCGTAGATCGATCCATTGGGAAAACGCGCCGTGCCGGACCCTTTGATTTCGCCATCGACCCATTCGCCGGAATATTCATACCCATTGGGGAGCGTGTAAGTCCCTGTGCCATGCTGGACGCCGCCGCGAAATGTGCCTTCGTAAATACCGCCATCGTCATATTGCTTGCTCAGCACCGACCCGTCTTGAGCCAGCACCGAAAACGGCAGCAAGCTGAGGCACAGAATGAAAGGCGTAAGGGGCAATCGGGGCATGGCACAGCTTTCGACTAAAGGGGCACCAGATCACGAACGGCGCTTTTGTTAGCGCGGAGACTAAGCAATGCCCAGCAAGGGGGCAATCTTCTTTTGCGGGCGGCGGCGGTGCTTGGCCTTTCCCTTGGCGCATGATCTGCTACATCCCTTGCGTAGATTATCGAAGGATGGGCACATGACATCGCGTTTTCGCATCACGCTGGGACAGTTGAACCCGACCGTTGGGGATTTGGCGGGGAACGCAGCCCTTGCCCGCGATGCATGGGCGCAGGGCAAAGCGGCAGGTGCCGATCTGGTGGCATTGCCCGAAATGTTCATTACCGGCTACAACGCCCAAGATCTGGTGATGAAGCGGGCCTTTCAACTGGATGTCATGACCCATATCGAGGCGCTGGCGGCTGATTGTGCCGACGGCCCCGCATTGGCAATCGGCGCACCTTGGGTCGAGGGTGCAGAGCTGTATAACGCGTACCTGATCCTTAAGGGCGGTAAAATCGCCAGCCGGGTTCTAAAGCATAATCTGCCGAACGAGACTGTGTTCGACGAAGTCCGCATTTTCGACAGCGGGCCGTTGGGTGGGCCCTATTCCGTAGGCAACACCCGCATTGGCAGCCCGATCTGCGAAGATGCATGGCACCCGGATGTGGCTGAAACTCTGGCGGAAACGGGGGCTGAATTCTTGTTGGTTCCCAACGGGTCGCCTTACTATCGCGGCAAGTTCGAGACCCGATTGAACAATATGGTTGCCCGCGTGATCGAAACCGAACTGCCGTTGATTTACCTTAATATGGTCGGCGGTCAGGATGATCAGGTGTTTGACGGGGCCAGCTTTGGGTTGAATCCCAGCGGCAAGCTGGCGTTCCAGATGCCTACTTTTGACGCTGAAGTCGCGCATATCGACCTTGAACAGAATGCCGAAGGATGGCGTATCGTTGACGGTCCAAAGGCGCATTTGCCATCCGAATATGAACAGGATTACCGCGTCATGGTGCTGGGCTTGCGCGATTATATGCGCAAGACCGGTTTCAAGAAAGTGCTGCTGGGCCTGTCAGGCGGGATCGATTCGGCGATAGTGGCGGCGATTGCAGTTGATGCGCTGGGCGCGGATAATGTGCGCTGCGTGATGCTGCCGTCTGAATACACATCCCAAGCGTCACTGGACGATGCCGAGGCCGTCGCCAAAGCGCTGGGCTGTCGCTATGACTATGTGCCGATTACACAGGGCCGCGCGGCGATTACCGACACGCTGGCCCCGCTGTTCGAGGGTGCCAAGCCGGACTTGACCGAGGAAAACATCCAGTCGCGTTTGCGTGGTCTGCTGCTGATGGCGATGAGCAATAAATTTGGCGAGATGCTGCTGACCACGGGCAATAAATCCGAGGTCGCGGTGGGCTATGCCACGATCTATGGCGATATGGCGGGCGGCTATAACCCGATCAAAGATATGTATAAAACCCGCGTGTTCGAGACCTGCCGCTGGCGCAATGACAACCATCGCGACTGGATGATGGGGCCCAAGGGCGAGGTGATTACACCGCGTATCATCGACAAACCACCCACGGCTGAACTGCGCGAAGATCAAAAAGACAGCGATAGCCTGCCGGACTATCCCGATCTGGATGCGATGTTGGATATTCTGGTGGATCAGGATGGATCGGTCGCCGATTGCGTCGCAGCGGGCTTTGACCGTGATGTGGCAAAGAAGGTCGAGCACCTGATATACATTAGTGAATACAAACGGTTTCAGTCCGCCCCAGGCCCGCGCCTGACCAAAGGCGCTTTCTGGCTGGATCGCCGTTACCCCATTGTGAACCGGTGGCGCGACCCCAGCTGAACGCCGCCTCATTTTCTGGACAATCTGGCCGCGCTGTGACAAGCCAGCGGCCAACAGGAGAACCCAATGACCATCACCCGCTTTGCCCCATCCCCCACCGGTTATATTCACGTCGGCAACCTGCGCACGGCGCTGATGAACTATCTGATTGCCCGCAAGAATGGCGGCACCTTTATTCTGCGTATCGACGACACCGATCCGATCCGCAGCAAGGAAGAATACGTCGAGGGTCTGAAAGAAGACCTGACATGGCTGGGCCTGAAGTGGGACCGGGTAGAGCGTCAATCCGAACGGTTGGATAAATACCGCGACGCGGCAGACAAACTGCGCGAGATGGGCCGTTTCTATGAGGCGTGGGAAACGCCTACAGAACTGGACCTCAAGCGCAAGAAGCAGCTGAACATGGGCAAGCCGCCGGTGTACGACCGTGCTGCGCTGAACCTGACCGAAGCTGAAAAGAACAAGCTGCGCGAAGAGCGTGGCCCCGGTGTCTGGCGCTTCAAGCTGGATCACGAACGGATCGAATGGAATGACGGTATTCTGGGCGATATCTCGATTGATGCGGCATCGGTTTCCGACCCCGTGCTGATCCGTGCCGACGGCCAGATTTTGTACACGCTGGCGTCGGTTGTCGATGATACTGAAATGGGCGTGACCAATGTGGTGCGCGGATCGGATCACGTGACCAACACGGCGACACAAATCCAGATCATGAAGGCGCTTGGCGGGACTATCCCGTCATTCGCGCACCATTCGCTGCTGACCGGCCCGCAAGGCGAAGCCCTGTCCAAACGTTTGGGCGTGCTGGCCCTGCGCGATCTGCGCGCGCGTGGTGTTCAACCGTTCGCGCTGCTGAGTGTTTTGTCGCGGATCGGGTCGTCTGACCCGGTAGAGCTGCGCACCAACATGGAGGAACTGATCGACGGTTTCGACATCAGCCACTTTAGCTCTGCTCCGACCAAGTTCGACGTCGAGGATCTGTTCCCGATGACGGCCCGCTATTTGCAGACCTTGCCGCTTGAGGCCGTCGCGGCGGACATCGAAGCGATCGGTGTGCCCGACGACAAAGCGGCGCTGTTCTGGCAGGTCACGCGTGAAAACATCACCACGCTGCAAGACCTGAAAGGCTGGTGGGACATGTTCAGCCAAGGGGCCGAGCCTGTGATCGCCGATGAGGATAAAGAGTTTATTGCGCAAGCCATGGCAATGCTGCCCGAGGGCGCGTTCGACGAAACCACCTGGAGCACCTGGACCGCCGCCGTCAAAGAGAAGACAGGGCGCAAAGGCAAAACGCTGTTCATGCCGCTGCGTCTGGCGTTGACCGGCCAAGCGCGAGGGCCCGAGATGGCCGCCGTGCTGCCGCTTTTGCAAGTTGTGAAGGCGCGCGGATGAATTTGACCGGGCATCTGGACGTAAGTTCGGGAGCCTTCGGCGAGAGTTTATTTGGCAAAATGAATATAGGGCGCGCGTGTCATGGCTGACGGGCGCGCCAAATTTTTGTCGGGCAACCTGTTTGGCCATGTAGCGACGATGTCGCTTTTGGCGTCGGTCGGGTTGGTCGCTGTGTTTCTGGTCGATTTTGTCGACATGATTTTCATTTCGATGCTGGGCAAGGCCGAGCTGGCGGCGGCTGTAGGCTATGCCGGGGCGATCTTGTTTTTCACCACTTCGTTCGGGATTGGTCTGGGGATTGCCGCGGGGGCCTTGGTCGCGCGGGCCTTGGGGCAGGGCGATATGGAACTGGCCCGCGAGCGGACCACCCATGCGCTGTGTTATGGCGCGATTTTCGGGGTGGTGTTTGCGGTCTTGGTGTTTTTGTCGCTGGGCCCGTTGGTGCATCTGGTTGGTGCGCAGGGAGAGACGGCGGATCTGGCGGTGCATTTCTTGCAGATTGTCGTGCCATCGGTGCCGTTCTTGATGTTGGGGATGATGGGCAGTGCCATTCTGCGTGCCCACGGGGATGCCCGCCGCGCAATGATGGCAACGATCTCTGGCGGGGTCGTGAATGCGATCCTTGATCCCATCCTGATCTTTGGCTTTGACCTTGATCTGACCGGTGCCGCCTTGGCATCTTTTGTGGCGCGGGTGGTGATTGCGTATACCGCACTGATGCCGATTGTGCGCCATTATGGCGGCATCGCGCGGCCCAAGCTTGCGGGCATGTGGCGCGATTTGTTTCCGGTGCTGGCGATTGCGGTGCCTGCGATTTTGACCCAAGTGGCGACGCCGGTTGGCCAAGCCTATGTGACGCGCGCGATGGCGGCATATGGCGAAGACGCGGTCGCGGGAATGGCGATTGTCAGCCGCATGATGCCGGTGGCTTTTGCGGTGATATTCGCGCTGTCGGGGGCGGTGGGGCCGATCATCGGGCAGAACTTTGGCGCGGGCGATATGGGGCGGGTCAAGCGGACCTATAATGCGGGCATCTTGTTTGCTGCGATTGTGATCGTCACGATTTCGGCGGGGCTGTTTCTGACGCGGGGGCCGTTGGCGGCGTTGTTTGATGCAGATGGCATCACGATGACACTGATCTTTTTGTTTTGCGGGCCGCTGTCGTTGGCGTTTTTCTTTAACGGGGTGTTGTTCGTGTCAAACGCCGCGTTCAACAACATGGGTCATCCGTATTATTCGACAGTCACCAATTGGGGGCGGAATACGATTGGGATGGTGCCGCTGGTGTGGCTGGGCAGCGCCCTGTTCGGCGCGCCGGGTGTGTTGATCGGGCAAGCGGCAGCGGGCATTTTGTTTGGCGGATTTGCCTGGGTGTTGGCGCTGCGGTTGATTGCGGCAGGCGGGCGACCCAAAGGGCCACGGCCCGAGGTTTTCGGCCGCGAAGGCCGGTTGATGTCGCTACTTCACCTGCGCCGCTAACCGGTTCAGGTTGTCGTCGACGAGCGCTTTTTCCGGTGCGGTCAGGGACTGGTGGCGGGGATACAGCGGTGCGGCACGGTCATTCAGCACGGGGGCATCCCAGCCCCGCGTGGTATCAAAAAACCGCGTCACGCCGTCGGTGCCATATTCGCGTAGAAAACCCTGAACGACCACATCAAGATAGCTAAGCAGGATGGCGTTATCGCCGCCTTGCTGTTGGTTTTTCGGGGCAATCGAATAATGCGCCATGTCGGGGGAGGGCAGAATATCATGCAGCACAGCGCCGCCGGAGCTGATGCGGTCATAGCCGGTTTCGCGGGTATCAAGCGCCTCCCAATCCGCGCCGGGGACGGCTGCCACCAGCCCGTCGATGGTGGTGCCGGGATCCGGTTCAACGCTGAGGAAAACCATGTCGCGCAACGCGGTGCGCACCCAGACCCGCCGCCAGCCCTGCAACTGCGCAAGGCGCGCATCGGGATAGGTGTGGGTGTTGCGGTTTACGAGGCTGCCATAGCCGAAAAAATACGGTGTCATTACGGTGTTTTGGCCGATGATTGCGCGGATGTCCACTGCTCTGCTCGCTATGCGTAACCTGCCGGCAGTGCGAAAAACAATTGCAGGAAAAGGCGCGACTTAGCTTGACGCTGCGCTGTGATCCGGCATAGCAATAGCCACCGTAACGGGAGAACTGGGACAGCCCAGTGCCGAAGGAGCAACCGCCCCGGAAACTCTCAGGCAAGTGGACCGTTACGTGACCGAAACACTCTGGAGAGTGGTGCCACATGCACCCGCCGAAGGGATAACGATCTCAGGCGAAAGGACAGAGGGGGCATTTTGTGGGTCGCATCGTGCTGCCTGCTGAGTGCCAGTTTGGTCAAAGGCCTTCTGGATTTGAAAAGAAAAGGCCTGAGACCATGAGCGATTTGCATCAAACGCCGCTATACGATTTGCATCTGGAACTGGGCGGCAAAATGGTACCCTTCGCCGGGTATTCGATGCCCGTGCAATACCCGATGGGCGTCATGAAAGAACACCTGCATACCCGCAGCGATGCCGGGTTGTTCGATGTCAGCCATATGGGGCAGGTGATCTTGTCAGGCGCATCATGGGACGCGGTGGCGACGGCATTCGAGAGGCTTGTGCCGATGGATGTGCTGGGGCTGGCCGATGGGCGGCAGCGCTATGGGTTGTTTACCAATGATGCGGGCGGGATCGAGGATGATCTGATGTTCGCCCGGCGCGGTGATGATCTGTTTGTGGTGGTGAATGCTGCCTGCAAAGGCGCGGATATTGCGCGGATGAAGGCTGCACTTGAGCCTGATGTGACCGTGGCGCCGATTTCCGATCGCGCATTGATCGCGCTGCAAGGGCCAACGGCGGCAGCGGCGGTGGCGTCTCTGGACCCGGCGGCGGCGGATATGCGGTTTATGGATTTCGGCACGTTGAACTTGGACGGGATCGAAGTTTGGGCGTCGCGGTCGGGCTATACCGGCGAAGACGGTTTTGAAATTTCCGTGGCTGATGCGGATGCCGAGACACTCGCGCGTCGTTTGCTTGCCTTGGAGGGCGTGGAGGCCATTGGGCTGGGCGCGCGCGATTCCCTGCGGCTTGAGGCGGGATTGTGCCTGTATGGCAATGACATTGACGCGCATACCAACCCGGTCGAGGGGAGTTTGACTTGGGCGATCCAAAAGGTGCGCCGTAAGGACGGTGACCGCGAAGGCGGCTATCCCGGTGCCGACGCGGTGCAAAAGGCGTTCGAGGACGGTGTGGCGCGCAAGCGTGTCGGGCTGGCCCCAGAGGGCCGTGCGCCTATGCGCGAAGGCACGCAGCTTTACGATGCCGAAACCGGCGGGCGGCTGGTGGGCAGTGTTACCTCGGGCAGTTTTGGACCGACCGTGGGTGGACCTGTTGCCATGGGCTATGTCGGTAGTGAATATGCCAGCGTGGATACCGCGCTGTGGGGCGAGGTGCGCGGTAAGCGTTTGCCTGTGCGTGTGGCCAAGCTGCCCTTTGTGGCGGCGAATTTTAAGCGATAATCAACAAGGGACGAACAGATGATATTTACTGAAGAACACGAATGGCTGCGCGTTGAAGGCGACGAAATCACCGTGGGCATCACCATTCACGCGGCAGAGCAGCTGGGCGATGTGGTGTTTGTGGAACTGCCATCCGAAGGCGTGACCGTCAGCAAAGACGACGAGGTCGTTGTGATCGAATCCGTCAAAGCGGCATCCGATATTCTGGCCCCTATCGATGGCGAGATCATCGAGGTGAACGGTGCCCTGACCGACAACCCAGGTATGGTGAATGACGACCCGCAAGGCGAGGCGTGGTTCTTTAAGATGAAAGCGTCTGATCCAAGCCAGATGGACGATTTCATGGATGAAGCCGCCTATCAAAAATTCATCGGGTAAACCGATTTGCCCCCGTCGGAGCCTCCGGCGGGGATTTTAGACCATTTGGAATGAGGGGCGTTGCGCCATGGTTTTCAAGCCAACCGAATATTTGCCGTATGATTTTGCCAACCGCAGACATATCGGGCCGTCTCCGGCGGAAATGTCGGACATGCTCAAGACTGTGGGGGCGCAAAGCCTTGCGGCGCTGATCGACGACACAATGCCCGCAAAGATCCGGCAAAAAGAGCCGTTGGATTTCGGCAAGCCCATGTCCGAGCGCGAAGTGCTGGAGCACATGCGCGTGGTAGCGGGCAAGAACAAGGTGCTGACGTCGCTGATCGGGCAGGGGTATCACGGGACGGTCACACCCCCTGCGATCCAGCGCAATATCTTTGAGAACCCCGCATGGTACACGGCCTATACGCCTTATCAGCCCGAGATCAGCCAGGGGCGTCTTGAGGCGCTGTTGAATTTCCAGACCATGATCAGTGATTTGACAGGGCTTGAAATTGCCAATGCGTCATTGCTGGACGAGGCGACAGCCTGTGCCGAAGCGATGACCATGGCGATGCGGGTTGCAAAGTCGAAGGCCAAGGCGTTTTTTGTTGATCGCGATTGCCATCCGCAGAACATCGCTGTGATCCAAACGCGCGCGGCACCATTGGATATTGAAGTGATCATTGGGGACCCTGACAAGATGGACGCGAGCGCCGTCTTTGGGGCGTTGTTCCAGTATCCCGGCACCTATGGGCATGTGCGTGATTTCACGTCGCATATCGCAGCACTGCATGATGCAGGCGCGTTGGGTGTTGTCACGGCTGATCCGATGGCGCTGACCCTGCTGAAGGAACCCGGCGCGATGGGGGCCGACATTGCTGTGGGTTCAACCCAACGGTTTGGTGTGCCCGAAGGATATGGTGGCCCGCATGCCGCCTATATGGCGTGCAAAGACGCATACAAGCGCGCGATGCCGGGGCGGATTGTAGGCGTGTCGATTGATGCCCATGGCAACCGCGCCTACCGGCTGTCGCTGCAAACCCGCGAGCAGCATATCCGCCGCGAAAAGGCGACATCGAACGTGTGTACGGCGCAGGCATTGTTGGCTGTGATGGCGTCGATGTATGCGGTGTTCCACGGGCCTGAGGGGTTGAAGGCGATTGCGCAGCGCATCCACCGCAAAACCGTGCGTCTTGCCAACGGGCTGGAGGAAGCCGGGTTCAAGGTTGATCCGCAAGCGTTTTTTGACACGATCACCGTTGACGTTGGCCCCTTGCAGGCAGCTGTGATGAAGTCCGCCGTAGACGAAGGCATCAACCTGCGCCGCGTTGGCGAAACCCGCGTCGGCATCACGCTGGACGAGCGCAGCGTGTCTGCGACCATCGAAGCTGTCTGGCGTGCCTTTGGCATTGTGCGTGTCGACGAGAAATTCGAGGCGCAGTATCGGTTCCCCGATGAGATGATCCGCGAGAGCCAATATCTGACCCACCCGATTTTCCACATGAACCGCGCCGAGACCGAGATGATGCGCTATATGCGTCGTCTGGCCGACCGCGATCTGGCGTTGGACCGCGCGATGATCCCGCTGGGGTCGTGCACGATGAAGCTGAATTCAGCCGCGGAAATGATGCCCGTCAGCTGGCGTGAATTTTCGATGATCCACCCGTTTGTACCCCAAGATCAGGCGCTTGGGTATAAACACATGATCGACGATCTGTCGGCCAAGCTGTGCGATATCACCGGCTATGACGCGATTTCCATGCAGCCCAATTCGGGCGCGCAGGGCGAATATGCCGGGCTGCTGGCCATTGCTGCCTATCACCGCGCCAATGGCGAAGGGCACCGCAACATCTGTCTGATCCCGATGTCCGCGCATGGCACCAACCCCGCCAGCGCCAATATGGTCGGCTGGAAGGTGGTCGTGATCAAGACCGCCGCCAATGGTGATATCGATTTGGAGGACTTCCGCGAAAAGGCTGAAAAGCACAGCGAAAATCTGGCGGGCTGCATGATCACCTATCCGTCGACCCACGGCGTGTTCGAGGAAACGGTAACCGAAGTTACCCGTATCACCCATGACCATGGCGGTCAGGTCTATATCGACGGGGCCAATATGAACGCGATGGTCGGGCTTGCCCGTCCAGGGGATGTGGGTGGCGATGTCAGCCACCTGAACCTGCACAAGACGTTCTGCATTCCGCATGGTGGTGGTGGCCCCGGTATGGGCCCGATTGGTGTCAAATCGCACCTGATACCCCATGTGCCGGGCCATCCGAATGGCGGCGAGGGCGCGGTGTCTGCCGCCCCATATGGGTCGCCATCCTTGCTGCCGATTTCGTGGTCATATTGCCTGATGATGGGCGGTGACGGGCTGACGCAGGCGACGCGGGTTGCGATCCTGAATGCCAACTACATCGCAAAGCGGCTCGAAGGGGCCTATGACGTGCTGTACAAAGGGCCGACAGGTCGGGTCGCGCATGAATGTATCTTTGACGTGCGCCCGTTCGAGGAAAGCGCAGGTGTCACGGTTGATGATGTCGCCAAGCGTCTGATCGATGCGGGTTTCCACGCCCCCACGATGAGCTTCCCTGTTGCAGGTACGCTGATGGTCGAGCCGACTGAATCCGAGACCAAAGCCGAGCTGGATCGGTTCTGTGACGCGATGTTGGCGATCCGCGAAGAAATACGTGCGATTGAAAACGGCGATATGCCGCGCGAGAATAACGCGCTGAAAAACGCGCCGCACACGGTCGAGGATCTGGTGGGCGATTGGGACCGGCCTTACACGCGCGAGCAAGGGTGTTTCCCCCCCGGTGCGTTCCGCGTTGATAAATACTGGCCACCGGTTAATCGCGTGGACAACGTGCATGGCGATCGGAACCTGATCTGTACCTGCCCCCCGATGGAAGACTACGCAGAAGCGGCAGAATAAATACGCACCTGCGCGTGGTTAAACCCCATGCGCAGGGCACCTCTTGAACGAAACAGGGATTACTCTCGGGCGCGTAGCACCTGTGCGGGGCGGGCATTCAACGCTTTGACCGCAAAGCCGAGCGAGGCCAGGACGGACGCCAATGCGCCGCCGACGATGATCAGTATGGCCGAGGGCCAGACGACACTGAACTGTGTTTCCATCACGAAACGGCTTACGGCCCAACCGCCCAAGATACCGGCAAGCAGGGCGACGGCCCCGGCAAACAGACCCAAAAGGGCGGCCCGCAGCAAAAAGCTGGTTGCGATGGCGCGGCGGGATGCGCCCAGCGTTTTGAGCAATGCAGCCTCGTACCGGCGTGCATCAGCGCCAGCCGCAGCAGCACCAATCAACACCAGAAACCCCGTCAACAGTGTCGCCGCTGCGCCGTATGATGTGGCGGCGGCCAGACCTGCCAGCACTGCGGCCACGCGGTCAATCGCATCGCGCACGCGAATTGCGGTGATGTTGGGATAGGCCGTCGCGATATCACGCAGGATGGCGGCTTCGGCCTCTGGTTCAGCATAGACGGTCGAGATGAATGTATGCGGTGCCCCTTGGAGTGCGGCTGGGTTCATCGTCAGGATAAAGCCGATGCCTGCGGTGGAAAAATCCACCTCTTGAAAGCTGGCAATCGTGCCGGTGACGTCGCGGCCCAATACGTTGATGGTCAGGGTGTCGCCAAGGCTCAGACCGATTTCCTCGGCCTCTTCGGCGGCAAAACTGATCAGCGGGGGGCCGGTGTAATCGGGTGCCCACCATTCGCCGGCGGTGATGATGGCATCCTTGCCCGGTGCGGCGGCATAGGTCACGCCGCGATCACCGCGCACAACCCAGTGATCGCCTGCCACATCTTTGGCAGGGCGTCCGTTGATCTGTGTCACCACGCCGCGCAGCATCGGTGCGCTGTCGATACGGCTGACAGCCGGATCATCGGTGAGCCGTTTGGTGTAGCCGTCGATCTGGTCTTTTTGGATATCGACAAAGAAGTACGATGGCGCGATGTCCGGCAGGTTGCCCGAAATGGCCTGCCGCAAGTTGCCATCTATTTGTCCGACCGCTGCCAGAACCGACAATCCAAGGCCAAGTGACAGCACCACGGCGCTGGCCCCTTCAGCGTTGCCGCCAATGGCGGTCAGGGCCCAACGTACCCTTGAATAGCCCCGTGCAAACTTGGCGGCACGCTGCGCGAGAAAACGCACAATTGCGGCGGCCAAAGTCAGGATAAGCAAGGCACCGGCAATCCCACCCAGTGTCCACAGCGTCAGCATCCAGCTGCCGTTGAACCACCCCGCCAATGCGACCAAAAGCGCGACGGTCAGTGCGATGACCACGATATAGCGAGGTGCAGGAAAACGTGCCGCCCCGTCCCACGCATCGCGAAACAACGTGGCTGCGCGAATATTCTCGCTACGGGCAAGTGGCCAAAGGGTGAAGGCAAAGGCGGTTAACAGGCCGTAAATTCCCGCCTCGATCAAGGGTGCCGGATAGATTGAAAAGGCAGCAGGGATCGGCAGGCGGGCCGAAATAAGCGGCGCAAAAACAAGCGGGGCGATGGCCCCCAGGATCACGCCAATGGCAACGCCAAGCAAAGACAGCAATCCGATCTGGATGAAATAGGTCTGGAAGATGGTGGCGCGGTCGGCCCCAAGGGCACGCAGGGTCGCGATCACCTCGGTCTTGCCGTTCAGATAGGACCGCACGGCCGCAGATACGCCGACACCACCCACGGCAAGGCCGGACAAACCAACCAGCACGAGGAATGCCGTCAGACGTTCGACAAAGCGCGACACACCGGGGGCACCGTTGCGCGCATCAGTCCAGCGCATGCCGCTGTTTTCGAACCGCAACTGCGCGGCGTCTTTCAACTGGTCGAGGTCCGTTTCAGGCGGCAAAAGCATCCGGTATTTTGAATTAAACAAGGTGCCAGCCGACAGTAGCCCCGCACCATCCAGACTTTCTGTGCGCAACAACGTCCGTGGCCCAAGGGCAAAGCCGCTGGCGGCACTATCGGGTTCGCGCAGGATCAGGGCGGTCAGGCGAAATCCCTTGGTGCCAAGTTTGAACTCGTCACCGGGGGAAAGGCCCAGCCGGTCCGACAGCGCACGTTCCATCACCGCACCAGACAAGCCATCCGTGTGGGCAAGTGCTTGTTCAAGCGGCATTTCGGGGTCCAGCGCCATTGTACCAACAAGGGGGTAAAGATCATCCACCCCTTTGATCTGCGTTAGTGCGCGATCTGCGGCGGCCCCATCGCCGACAACAGCCATGGACCGAAATTCAACCACCTCTGATACATCGGTGGCCTGCGCATCAATCCATGCGCGTTCATCCTCGGTGACAAACCGGTAGGTGAAATCAAGCTCGGCGGTGCCGCCAAGCAACGCCGCACCTTCGCGCTGCAATCCGCCCTCGATCGCGGACCGAACAGAGCCAACGGCAGCAATTGCAGCAACACCCAAGGCAAGGCAGGCCAGAAACAGGCGAAACCCCCGCAGCCCCCCGCGCATTTCGCGGCGGGCAAAGCGGGTCGCAAGAGAAAGGCTCATACGATGCGCCCGTCGGTCAGCGTTACGACACGGTCACAGCGGGCCGCCAGTTCGTCAGAGTGGGTCACCAGCACCAGCGTCGCCCCGTATTTTTCGCGCAGATCAAACAACAGATCCATGATTGCGGCACCGTTTGTGCTGTCCAGATTGCCGGTGGGTTCATCCGCCAACAAAATCGCAGGCCGTGGGGCAGAGGCGCGGGCAAGCGCAACACGCTGCTGTTCACCGCCTGACATTTGCGCGGGATAATGGTTCAGGCGTTGCCCAAGGCCCACGGCGATCAGTTCGGCCTCGGCCCTTTCGAATGCATCGGGGACGCCGTTCAGCTCTAGCGGGGTGGCAACATTTTCCAGTGCGGTCATGGTGGGGATCAGGTGGAACGACTGAAAAACGATGCCCATGCGTCCGCGCCGGAATTTGGCCAATCCATCCTCGCTCATGGCGGTCAGGTCTTGGCCCAAGGCGCGCACGGTGCCGCCGGTGGCTTTCTCGAGCCCGCCCATGACCATCAGCAGCGATGATTTGCCGGAACCGGAGGGGCCGGTAAGGGCGACCGTTTCACCTTGTGCAACATCCAAAGTGATCCCATGTAGGATTTCTACTTGTCCGGCATTGCCATTCAGTTTCAGGGACGCATCTTGAAGTTGGAACACCGGGTCGGTCATTGGGCTGCCTTTTTGTTGGTGGTTCCTGTTGGATATGGAGTTTTCGCAATGATGCACAAGGTTTTAGCTGGCTTTGTTACGGTTTTAGCAGGCTGTGTCGCGGCCGAGCCTATTGTAATAGCAGCATTGGGTGACAGCCTGACGCAGGGCTACGGCCTGCCCGCCGAGGATGGTTTGGTGCCGCAATTGCAGACCTGGCTGGATGAGAACGGCGCAGATGTGACGCTGATAAACGCGGGTGTGTCGGGCGATACGACTGCCGGTGGGCTTAGCCGCGTTGGCTGGACCCTGACGCCTGATGTTGACGGGATGATCGTGGCGCTTGGCGGTAATGATGTGCTGCGCGGGCTGGACCCCGCCGTGAGCCGGGCCAATATCGATGGCATTTTAGATGCCGCCCAAACCGCTGATGTCGAAGTATTACTTGTCGGTATGACAGCCCCGGGGAACTATGGGCCGGAATATAAGTCCGCGTTCGACGCGTTGTACCCCGAGCTGGCTGACCAATATGGGGCGGAATTCCTGAGTAGCTTTTTTGCCGGATTGGCAGTGGATGGAAAGCTGCCAGAATTGTCGCAGGCCCAAGCGTTTTTTCAACCCGATGGGGTGCATCCGAACAAGGAAGGCGTGGCGAAAATCGTCACTGCGATGGGTCCAAAGGTGCTAGCCCTGATCGAAGATATCAAAGCGCACTAAAACGGGCACCGAAATGCCCGCAACTGTCTTGATATAGGCGCGTCAGATTTACGCGAGGGCGATGTTGCCAGCGCTTTCGCGACCATCACGGCCATCTTCGATGTCGAAGGTCACTTTTTGGTTGTCCGCCAGACCCGTCAGGCCCGCACGCTCTACCGCTGAGATGTGAACAAAGATGTCCTTGCCGCCGCCATCAGGTGCGATAAATCCATAACCCTTGGTTGTGTTAAACCATTTTACGGTGCCAGTTGCCATGCGCCGTTTCTCCTGTCTTTGGGCTGCCCGCATTATGCGGCAGCGTGGCCCGGTCATAACTTGATCGAACCGTGGCCAAAGCCGAAGAGGTCGAAAGTTTTTCGCGTCGCACGAGAATATTGCCAGCACCCTTTCTAAAATCAAGGGTTTTTGTCGCGCAACGCCCTATCGGCGGGCAGTTGCGCACGAAATTTCACAACTTTGAAATAATTTTACCAGTTGATAAAAAAATCATTCCGTTGCACCGTTCAAACAACAGCAGGTGACAGCAGAGGTGTATCAATGTCGCAGAAAATGTTTGAGCCGGGTATCACGGCAGGGCGACTAGAGGCGTCGGACTATGCCGATCAGTTTTCCGATCTTCATCCCCCCCTTGATCCACACGAGGCATTGGTCGCGGCGGATCGGTGTTACTTTTGTCATGATGCACCGTGTATTACCGCCTGCCCGACAGATATCGATATTCCCTTGTTCATCCGGCAAATCGCAACAGGCACGCCTGACGCCGCTGCGAAAACCATTCTTAGCCAGAACATCATGGGCGGCATGTGCGCCCGCGTTTGCCCGACCGAACAGCTGTGCGAACAAGCCTGCGTGCGCGAAATAGCCGAAGGCAAGCCCGTGAAAATCGGAGAGCTGCAACGCTTTGCAACAGATCATTTGCAAGAGCAGGGCAAGCATCCGTTTGAACGCGCGGCAGCCACGGGCAAGCGTATCGCGGTTGTGGGTGCGGGGCCAGCAGGCCTGTCTTGTGCGCACCGTCTGGCGATGATGGGTCACGATGTCGTCGTACATGATGCGCGCCCGAAACCCGGTGGCCTGAACGAATACGGGATCGCGACCTATAAAACACCAAATGGTTTTGCACAGGCCGAGGTTGACTGGCTGATGCAGATTGGCGGGATCACCATGCAGACCGGATCTGCCCTGGGGGCAGAGATTTCCCTTGAAGGGCTGAAGGCCGACTACGATGCGGTGTTCCTTGGCATGGGGCTGGGCGGTGTAAACGCCTTGGGCGCAACAGGCGAGGACAAGGACGGCGTTTTGGATGCCGTCGATTTCATCGCTGATCTGCGTCAGGCTGGTGATGTGGCACAGGTGCCGATCGGGCGTGATGTCGTGGTGATCGGAGGCGGTATGACCGCGATTGATGCTGCGGTTCAGGCCAAGCTGTTGGGCGCGTTGAATGTGACGCTGGTGTACCGTCGCGGTCGTGACCGGATGAACGCAAGCGTGTTTGAACAAGACCTCGCCGCGTCAAAGGGTGTGCGGATTGTGAACCACGCAGTGCCTGTTGCTGTGCATGGAAACGGTGCCGTGCGCGAGATCGAATTCGAATATGTCGACGCCGACATGCAAGGTACCGGGCAAATGCTGCGCCTTGCTGCGGATCAGGTGTTCAAGGCCATCGGTCAAACGCTGCAAGGGGATGCATTGCCAACCCTTGAGGGGCGCAAGATCAAGGTCGATGACGCAGGGCGCACCAGTGTTGATGGTGTCTGGGCGGGCGGCGATTGCGCCAGCGGAGGCGACGATCTGACCGTGACTGCCGTTGCCGAAGGGCGCGATGCGGCGATGGATATTCACATGACATTGGTGGGTTGAACCACCCGAGGGGAGAAAGCAAATGGCGGATCTAAGAAGCGAATTCGTGGGTATCAAAAGCCCAAACCCATTCTGGCTGGCCTCTGCGCCGCCAACCGATAAGGAATACAACGTGCGCCGCGCCTTTGAGGCGGGCTGGGGCGGTGTGGTCTGGAAAACACTGGGCATTGATCCGGCCGTGGTTAACGTCAACGGGCCGCGATATGGCGCAATCTATGGTGCTGACCGTCGGTTGTTGGGGTTAAACAACATCGAATTGATCACCGACCGCCCCTTGGCGTTGAACCTGCAAGAGATCAAAACGGTCAAACGTGATTATCCTGACCGCGCCATGGTGGTTTCGCTTATGGTGCCGTGCGAGGAAGAGCCGTGGAAATACATTCTGCCCTTGGTCGAAGAAACCGGCGCTGACGGGGTCGAGCTGAACTTTGGCTGCCCGCATGGGATGTCCGAACGCGGCATGGGCGCGGCCGTTGGTCAGGTGCCTGAATATATCGAAATGGTTACACGGTGGGTCAAGGCGAGCACGCGGATGCCCGTGATCGTCAAACTGACACCGAATATCGCGGACATTCGCAAACCAGCCGAGGCAGCGCAGCGCGGCGGGGCCGATGCCGTCAGTCTGATCAACACGATCAATTCGATTACATCAGTGGATTTGGATTTGTTCGCGCCGGAACCCACCATTGACGGCAAGGGCGCGCATGGCGGCTATTGCGGCCCGGCGGTCAAGCCAATTGCGTTGAATATGGTCGCAGAAATTGCCCGCGACCCGGGCTTGGCCAATATGCCGATCAGCGGGATCGGCGGGGTCACCACATGGCGCGACGCGGCTGAATTCATCGCCCTTGGTGCTGGCAACGTGCAGGTGTGTACTGCCGCCATGACCTACGGGTTCAAAATCGTCCAAGAGATGATCAGCGGTCTGTCTGAATACATGGATGAAAAAGGCATGACTTCGGTCGATCAACTGGTCCGAAAAGCGGTGCCGAATGTGACCGACTGGAATCAGCTAAACCTGAATTATATTGCCAAGGCCAAGATAAACCAGGACTTGTGCATTTCTTGTGGCCGATGCTTTGCCGCGTGCGAAGACACGTCGCATCAGGCGATCGCAATGGACGAGGATCGCGTGTTCTCAGTTCTTGATGACGAATGTGTCGCCTGCAATCTGTGCGTCAATGTTTGCCCGGTCGAGGATTGCATCACAATGGAAGCCATGGCCGCCGGTGCTACCGATCCGCGTACTGGAAAAACTGTTGAGCCTCACTATGCCAACTGGACAACGCATCCCAACAACCCAGCTGCAACCGCAGCTGAGTAGCTGACCCTAGGGTGCCCGACTGTTCTTGAACTTCAGCAGGATGTCTGCGGTTGGGATAGGCAGCGGGCCTTCGGCTTTGGGCAGGGTCGCTTGCGACGATTCAGCCCCGCCATCGGGCTCGGAAGCGTTGTATTTGTTATCTGACAATACGACGTTACCGGTTTCCTTGCTCGCGTTGCGCAAGTTTTCATCGGCCAGCTTTTGTCCAGCGGCTTCGGCTTTTGCGTCTACCACAGATTTGGCAGATGCGTTGGAGGGAGCCGAGTCGATGATCTTGATCCACGCGCGGGAATCATCCTGTGATCCGCGTCCTGCGCTGGCCCCGTTGTCTGCGGATGCGCCGCTATCCCCGCTTGAGGAAGAGGTAGCCACCGGGGCAATATCCGGCGGCGGGTTTGCCGCGCTGATAGACGCCTGAACAGGGGCCGCATGATGTTGAGGCGGTAGCAAAGTGCTGACAGTTGAGATAGACGCCATTTTCCGTACTCCTATAAACCAAGGTTAAAGTTGCCCGCCACCACGCAGTAACTAACTGTCAGCCTGTCTTAATCAGACGTCAAAATCACCTGTTATTTGGGAAGTCAGTTAATCAATTATTGACGCAGAGCATCTTGCCGAACATCACGCGCAAATGCTGTGATGCGGTGTCATGAGAGCCAGTGTCGTTGCCAAGTAGGACCGTCAACTGGGCTTCGAAATCCGCGTAATGCTGTGTCGTTGCCCAAATTGAAAAGATCAAATGCTGTGGATCAATGTCCGCAATTTTACCTGCTTTGACCCAACCCGCGATCACTGCGCATTTTTGGTCAAACAGGGGTTTCAGGTCGCTCTCCAGACGCGGGCCGATGCGCGGCGCGCCTTGCAGAATTTCACCGGCAAACAAACGGCTCTCGCGCGGCAGGTCGCGGGCCATATCCAGCTTGCGCTGAACATAATCCAGAATCTCGGTCTTTGGGTCACCATCGGCGTCCAGTTCGACCAGCGGGTCCAGCCACGTCTCCATCAGCTGGCTTAGGAGGGTCAGGTGAATCTGTTCCTTGCCTTGGAAGTAATACAAGATATTCGGCTTGCTCAATCCCGCCTCGGCGGCGATTTGATCAAGGGTGGCCCCCCGATACCCATGCTGCGAAAATACATTTAGCGCGGCATCAAGGATGACACGGCGGTTGCGCATTTGAATGCGGCTTGGTTTTTTCGGGACGCCGTCGGGCAAAGCGGATCTCTTTCTGCATCTGTGCCTGAAAAATCAGCATGCACGTTAGCATACATAGATTCTCTTGAAAGCATTTCTTGACAGATACAAGGCTAACCGCAATCGTGGATTTACCAAATGGTAAAAATTTTCGTGATGCATAAGCTGGACTAAATGAGGAGCCCCACTATGGCCGCACCCGGTGAAAACCTGAAGATCAATCCTGATCGTTTGTGGGATAGCCTGAATGAGATGGCCCAGATCGGACCCGGCGTGGCGGGCGGTAATAACCGTCAAACCTTGACCGATGAGGATGCCGAAGGCCGCGCCCTGTTCCAGAAATGGTGCGAGGCCGCGGGCTGCACCATGGGCCTTGATCAGATGGGCAATATGTTTGCGCAGCGCGATGGCACAGACCCTGATGCCCTGCCGGTCTATGTTGGATCACATCTGGATACGCAGCCCACGGGCGGCAAATATGACGGCGTCCTTGGCGTGCTGGGCGGGCTGGAAATTCTGCGCACCATGAATGATCTGGGGATCAAGACAAAGCACCCTGTGGTGGTGACAAACTGGACCAATGAAGAGGGCACGCGCTATGCGCCTGCGATGCTGTCATCGGGGGTTTTTGCGGGCATTCATACCCAAGATTGGGCCTATGACAGGACCGATGCCAAAGGGCTGACGTTTGGCGATGAGCTGAACCGGATCGGCTGGCGGGGCGATGAGGAAGTCGGCGCGCGCAAGATGCATGCGTTCTTTGAGCTGCATATTGAACAAGGGCCTATTCTGGAGGCCGAAGGCAAAGATATTGGCGTTGTGACCCACGGTCAGGGTCTGTCCTGGACGCAGGTGACCGTTACAGGGAAAGACGCGCATACCGGATCGACCCCGATGCCTTTGCGCAAGAATGCAGGGCTAGGGATGGCGCGGATTTTGGAGGCTGTGGACGAAATCGCATGGGCGCATGCGCCCCACGCGGTTGGTGCTGCAGGGCATATTGATGTCTACCCGAACTCTCGCAATGTGATCCCCGGTAAGGTCGTGTTCACTGTTGATTTCAGATCGCCCGACCTGTTGGTGATCGAGGAAATGGAGGCGCAGTTGCGGGTGAAGGGCCAGAAGATTGCGGATGACATGGGGCTGGAGGTTGAGTTTGAAAAGGTGGGCGGATTTGATCCTGTTGCGTTTGACGAAGGCTGTGTGACGGCCGTGCGGTCGGCGGCAGAGCGTTTGGGTTATAGTCACATGGATCTAATCTCGGGCGCGGGTCATGATGCCTGTTGGATCAACCGCGTCGCCCCTACCGCGATGGTCATGTGCCCCTGCGTGGACGGCCTAAGCCACAACGAAGCTGAAGAGATCACCAAGGATTGGGCGAAAGCGGGCGCGGATGTTTTGCTGCACGCGGTACTTGAAACTGCGGAGATCATCGGGTGACGCGGGATCGTTTTCTTTTGAAGAAAACGGACCGGAATTTTAAAAAATTCCGTGGCGTTGTGTGATGCTGGAGCGGGATCTTTCGATTGGGGACCGGATTTCTGCTTTGATCGAAGCGGAGCTTGTTGAGGCCATGCAGAGCCAAGATATGGTTTTTCGCCGCACGGCAGAGGCCTTTCGCAAGACGCTACGGCAGCCGAGGCAGATCAAGGTGAATTTTAGCGGCGGGATTACGCAGCTATGTTGGTCTGTATCTCGGGGTGATGGGACATACCGCGTTGTTTACATGCCGCGGGCGGGGTATTTTTCGCTATGTGTTGAGAGCGATTTTGGCCCGCTGGACATCGGTGTCCACGGCCCGGCATTGGGGTGTTTTGGATCGGTTTGAGCGGTATGTGGGGGCCAGCCCCCACGCCCCCAGGATTTTGATCCATTTGGAATAAGACATAAGACGGGAGAGTTGAGATGAGCAAGGTAATCAAAGGCGGACTGGTGTGTACGGCTGACAGGACGTGGAAAGCGGACGTTCTGATTGAAGGCGAGACAATCGCGCGGATTGGCGAGAACCTTGTGGGGGACGAGTATATCGACGCCGAGGGTGCCTATGTCATTCCGGGTGGTATTGATCCGCACACCCATCTTGAAATGCCCTTTATGGGAACGACTGCTGCTGAGACTTTCGAGAGCGGGACATGGGCCGCTGCCGTGGGTGGCACAACGATGATCGTCGATTTCTGTCTGCCGGGCGCGGACGGGTCGATCAAGAATGCGATCAACGAGTGGCATCGTAAATCCGCGCCTCAGATTTGTTCTGACGTCGGGTATCACATGGCGATCACCGGTTGGAACGAGAATGTTTTCAACGAGATGAAAGATGCCGTGGATATGGGTGTCAATTCGTTCAAGCATTTCATGGCCTACAAGGGCGCGTTGATGATCGAGGATGACGAGATGTTTGCGTCATTCAAGCGCTGTGCCGAGTTGGGTGCGTTGCCCATGGTGCATGCTGAAAACGGCGATTTGGTTGCTGAGTTGCAGCAAAAGTATTTCGATCAAGGGATCACGGGGCCCGAGGGTCATGCCTATTCCCGCCCGCCAGAATTAGAGGGTGAAGCGGCGAACCGGGCGATCACCATCGCTGATACTGCCGGTGTTCCGCTGTATATCGTGCATGTGTCCTGCGAACAGACCCATGAGGCAATCCGGCGCGCGCGGCAAAAAGGCATGCGCGTGTATGGTGAGCCGTTGATCCAGTTTTTGACTTTGGACGAATCCGAATATTTCAACAAGGATTGGGACCATGCCGCGCGGCGGGTGATGTCGCCGCCCTTCCGGTCGAAGGATCATCAGGACAGTCTGTGGGCCGGTTTGCAATCGGGATCCTTGCAGGTTGTGGCAACGGACCACGCGGCATTTTCCACAGCGCAAAAACGCGCAGGCAAGGATGATTTCCGGATCATTCCAAACGGGTCGAACGGCCTTGAGGAACGCCTTGCCGTTTTGTGGACCGAAGGGGTTGAAACGGGCCGTTTGACACCGAATGAATTCGTTGCGGCGACATCGACCAATGTTGCAAAAATCCTGAATATCTATCCCCGTAAGGGTGCCATTGTCGAAGGGGCTGATGCGGATATTGTTGTTTGGGACCCGAAGATCAGCAAAACAATTTCGCCTACCAATCATCATTCTGTTTTGGATTACAACGTGTTTGAGGGTTTCAACGTCACCGCACAAAGCCGCTATACGCTGAGCCGGGGCGAGGTGATTTGGGCATGGGGCCAGAATTCGCAACCCAACCCGGGTCGGGGGCGATTTGTGCCACGGCCTGCGTTCCCCTCGGCCAATGTTGCGCTTAGCAAATGGAAAGAGCTAACTGCGCCGAAGATGATCCAGCGCGATCCCTTGAATATCCCTGCGGGCATCTAAGCCAGAATTGTCCCCGCGTGGCGCGGCAGCATTGCTGCCGTGTCGATAGAATGAAGAAAGAGGCCAGCCGTAATGCGAGCACAACATACACTAGGTAAGGGGCGGACCCTATGACGTCTGCCCCTGTGATTTCTGCTAAGACCCTATCTCTGACATTTGAGACCAACGATGGCCCGGTGCACGCGCTTAAGGATGTGTCTCTGGATATCGAGAAGGGCGACTTTGTTAGTTTTATCGGGCCATCAGGCTGCGGGAAGACAACATTTTTGCGGTGTATGGCGGATTTGGAGCAGCCCACAGGCGGGTCAATTACGGTTAACGGCGTCAGTGCCGCAGATGCACGGATGGCGCGGGCCTATGGATATGTGTTTCAGGCCGCAGGGCTTTATCCTTGGCGCACGATCGGGGGGAATATCCGGTTGCCGCTTGAGATCATGGGATATTCCAAAGCGGATCAGGCCGAGCGTGTGGCGCGTGTGCTGGAGCTTGTGGAATTGTCGGGGTTTGAAAAGAAATTCCCCTGGCAACTGTCTGGTGGCATGCAGCAACGGGCAAGCATCGCGCGCGCATTGGCCTTTGATGCAGATATTTTGTTGATGGACGAACCGTTTGGTGCGCTGGACGAGATTGTGCGCGATCACCTGAACGAGCAGTTGTTACGGCTATGGGCGCGGACGGAAAAGACGATTGCATTTGTAACACACTCCATCCCCGAGGCGGTGTACCTGAGCACGAAGATTGTTGTCATGAGCCCGAGACCGGGTCGGATTACCGATGTGATTGAAAGCAGCTTGCCGAAAGAGCGACCCTTGGAAATTCGCGAAACGCCGGAGTTTTTGGAGATCGCGCACCGTGTACGTGAAGGGTTACGGGCGGGGCATGGTGATGACTGAGTGCGGATTCGTGGCAAGCCGACCCTTCGGGGAGGATATTTTTGAGCCAGAGAAGCGGGGGTGCGTCTTGTGAAGCAGAGCTTTGCCCCGGTTTTAACCGTCGTTGGATTGCTGTTGGTGATCTGGTATGCGGCGGCCGTCTGGCTGAACGCGGATTGGACCTATGACAAGGCGACGCGGTCGGGGGAGGTGGTTACGACATCGTCCTTGATCAAAGATACATGGGCACAGAAAAAGCCAAAGCTGCCCGCGCCACATCAGGTGGCCGCTGAGATATGGAGCACCACGGTAGAGAAAAAGATCACGTCGAAACGGTCGCTGATCTATCATTCGTGGGTCACGCTGAGTGCGACCTTGCTGGGGTTCGGGTTGGGCACGGTGCTTGGCACATTGCTGGCTGTGGGCATCGTGTTTAACCGGACGATGGACATGTCGGTGATGCCGTGGGTGATTGCCAGCCAGACCATTCCCATTCTGGCGATTGCGCCGATGATTATTGTTGTGCTGAACGCCGTCGGGATTTCCGGGCTGCTGCCCAAAGCGATGATCAGCATGTATCTGTCGTTCTTCCCCATCGTCGTCGGGATGGTCAAAGGGCTGCGCAGTCCGGAACAGATGCAGTTGGATCAGATGCGGACTTGGCACGCGAGCCCGAGCCAGACATTCTGGCGGCTGCGGCTGCCTGCGTCGATGCCGTATTTCTTTACCTCACTTAAGATCGCCATGGCAGCATCCTTGGTCGGTGCCATCGTGGGGGAGCTTCCTACCGGTGCGGTTGCCGGTTTGGGTGCACGTCTGCTGGCGGGTAGTTATTATGGTCAGACGATCCAGATATGGAGCGCGTTGATCATGGCCGCGGCGTTGGCGGCGTTGTTGGTGGGGATCATCGGGTTGATCCAACGGGCAACATTGAAGCGTATGGGGATGTCACAATGATCTGGTTGGTCTTTGCCGCCGTCGCGTGGGCATTCGGGTTCTGGGTGAATGTGAGATTGGCCCGTATGCGCCCCTCACGCGCCGGCGCTTTCGCTGCGCCATTGATTTTTGGGGCAACGTTGATCGCAGTCTGGGAAGGTATCGTGCGCGGGTTCGAAATCTCGGCGGTTCTTTTGCCCGCACCGTCGGTCATTGCTGCACGCTTTGTCACCTCGCTGGATATACTGTGGGTCGACTTTGTTCAGACCGTGCTAAAAGGGGCGCTGGCCGGCTACGTCATCGGCTGTGGTGCCGCATTTCTAATCGCGGTGGCGATTGACAGGTTCCCGTTTCTGCAACGTGGTTTGCTGCCTGTCGGGAATTTCGTGGCGGCGCTGCCTGTCATCGGGATGGCCCCGATTTTGGTGATGTGGTTCGGCTTTGACTGGCAGTCCAAAGCGGCTGTCGTTGTTGTCATGGTGTTTTTCCCGATGCTGGTGAACACTGTGCAGGGGTTGCAGGCAACCGACAGCATGCAGCGCGATTTGATGCGGACCTATGCTGCAAACTACTGGTCTACGCTTTTCAAGCTGCGCTTGCCTGCTGCTATGCCTTTCGTGTTCAATGGTCTTAAAATCGGCACGACACTGGCGCTTATTGGCGCGATTGTTGCTGAATTTTTTGGCTCTCCTGTCAGGGGGATGGGGTTTCGCATCTCGACTTCGGTGGGACAGCTTGCGCTTGATCTGGTCTGGGCCGAGATTGTCGTGGCGGCAATTGCAGGGTCGGCGTTTTATGGTGCCATGTCACTGATCGAAAAGGCAGTGACGTTCTGGCACCCAAGTCAACGAAACTAAAAACTAAACCAACCAAGAGGGAGTCTATAAAATGAAAAAAATGACAAGCTATATCGCCGGTGCCGCTGTTGGCCTGATGGGCACGATGGCCCATGCGGCGGATGATGTGACATTGCAGCTGAAATGGGTCACACAAGCCCAGTTCGCGGGCTATTACGTCGCGCTGGACAAAGGGTTCTACAGCGATGAAGACCTGAACGTTACCATCAAACCCGGTGGGCCTGATATCGCGCCAACGCAGGTTTTGGCCGGCGGCGGTGCTGATGTTACAGTTGAATGGATGCCTGCGGCCTTGGCTGCGCGCGAAAAAGGTCTGCCGATGGTAAACATCGCCCAGCCTTTCAAGTCCTCCGGTATGATGCTGACCTGCCGCAAGGATGCGGGCATTGAAACCACGGATGACTTCGAGGGGCAGACCCTTGGCGTTTGGTTCTTTGGCAACGAATTCCCGTTCCTAAGCTGGATGAGCAAGCTTGAGCTGCCCACGGACGGCAGCGAGGACGGCGTGACCGTTCTGAAGCAGGGTTTCAACGTTGATCCGCTGCTGCAAAACCAAGCGGCTTGCGTATCGACCATGACCTATAACGAATACTGGCAGGTGATTGATGCGGGTCTGACGCCTGATGATCTGACCGTCTTTAAGTACGAAGACCAAGGCGTCGCGACGCTGGAAGACGGGCTTTATGTGTTGGAAGACAAGCTGGCTGATGCCGCATTCGAAGACAAGATGGTGCGCTTTGTACGGGCGTCGATGAAGGGCTGGAAATACGCGGAAGCGAACCCAGACGAAGCGGCAGAAATCGTTCTTGAGAATGATTCATCGGGTGCGCAAACGGAAGAACACCAAAAGCGTATGATGAGCGAAGTTGCCAAGCTGACAGCCGGAAGCAATGGTGCGCTGGACGAAGCGGACTATCAGCGCACGGTTGAATCGCTGATGTCAGGTGGTTCTGATCCGGTGATCACGAAAGAACCAACAGGTGCATGGACACATGCAATTACGGACAAAGCGCTGAACTAAGTTCAGTCTAGCGTTCAGAATAGAAAAGGGCCGGTTCAGAACCGGCCCTTTTTAGTTGATAGGTTGAAGTGCCTCGTATCAAAGAACAGTAACGGTGGTTCCGATCGGCACGCGTTCGTACAGGTCTTTTACATGTTCGTTGATCATGCGAATGCAGCCGTTTGATACGGAACGGCCAATGCTGCTGGGCTGTGTTGTACCGTGGATCCGGAAATAGGTGTCTCTGCCATTTTGGAACAGATATAGCGCACGCGCGCCTAGCGGGTTTTGCGGGCCACCCGGCTGTGCGTCTGTGTTGCCGACAAAACGCGCATAAGTTTTGGGCTCGCGTTCGATCATCTCGTCCGTCGGGCGCCAGGTTGGCCATTCCTTTTTCACCGAAATTGTAGCGGTACCCGTGAATTCCAGACCGGCCTTGCCGACCCCAACGCCATAGCGCATTGCCTCGCCGGGGGAGGTGACCAGATACAGATAGTGGCTGCGCGGCAGGATCAACATCTGTCCAATTTTATACTCGCCCTTGATCGCGACCGGCTGTGGGGTCGGGTCATAGACAGCGTTTTGGGCAATAAGCGAGTGTGGAAAGGCGAGTGCGGCCAAAGAGCCTGCGATAAATGAGCGGCGGCGCATGTGATGTTCCTGATTGATTTTTGTTTATACTATCTTGCTGGTTGAGTAATTTTTGGCAACCCTGCGGATACAAAAAAACCGGCTGTCCCATAAGGGTCAGCCGGTCAAATCTTTGTGTAGGCCGAAGCCTAGATGGCTTATGCCAGTGCGATGTTCGACGCAGATTCGCGACCGTCACGGCCGGCTTCGATGTCGAATGTCACTTTCTGGTTGTCGGCCAGACCGGTCAGGCCTGCGCGCTCAACGGCAGAAATGTGTACGAATACATCTTTGCTGCCGCCATCGGGTGCGATAAAGCCGAAGCCTTTTGTTGTGTTGAACCATTTTACGGTGCCAGTGGCCATATCCGTAGTCTCCTCTAGT
>TARA_R110002126_G_scaffold201238_2_pt1 | contig 212804 bp, 192 predicted proteins | sample TARA_R110002126 | Tara Oceans TARA_R110002126 (sample SAMEA4397536) | marine metagenome | biome: Polar Biome; feature: [DCM] deep chlorophyll maximum layer (ENVO:01000326); material: water (ENVO:00002006), including particulate matter (ENVO:01000060) such as... | depth 30 m
AAAACTGTTTTGGTGGCGCCGGAAAGCAAGCCGGAAATCACACCATCCACAGATGATTTGCAGCCTGAAAAGCCTTCGCTCGGCAAGGTTTCGGTCAGCGACCGCGTGTCCCCGGTCGAAACGGCATCCCTGCCGGAACCCATCGCCTCTGCACCCGCTGATTCCGGCTCGTCGTGGTTCGCCCGCCTGCGCCTCGGCCTGGCCCGCACCTCATCGCAGCTGACCGATCAGATCAGCGGTATCTTCACCCGCCGCAAGCTTGATGAAGACACATTGCAGGATCTGGAAGATGTTCTCATCCAGTCCGATCTCGGCATTGAAACGGCCATGCGCATCACCGACACCCTGGCGTCGGGCCGCTATGGCAAGAATATTTCAACCGAGGAAGTCCAGGCCATCATGGCCGACGAAATCAAGGCTGTGCTGGAGCCTGTTGCCGTGCCGCTGGAGCTTGATCTCAGCCACAAGCCGCATGTGATCCTGGTGGTCGGGGTCAATGGCACCGGCAAGACAACCACCATTGGCAAACTGGCCGCAAAACTGACCGCAGGTGGTCTGAGTGTCATGCTTGCCGCCGGTGATACATTTCGCGCCGCCGCCATCGAGCAACTGAAAATCTGGGGTGAGCGGACCAATTCCCCGGTTGTTGCCTCCAAGCTCGGCGCTGATGCCGCCGGCCTTGCCTGGGATGCCTTTGAGCAGGCCAGACAAGCCGGCAGCGATGTGCTCATCATTGACACCGCCGGGCGGCTGCAGAACAAGACGGAACTGATGCAGGAACTGGAAAAGATCGTCCGGGTTCTTGGCAGACACGATCCCGATGCGCCGCACACGGTGCTGCAAACCCTCGATGCAACAACCGGTCAGAATGCCCTCAATCAGGTGGAGATATTCCGCAATGTCGCCGGTGTGAACGGGCTTGTCATGACCAAGCTGGATGGAACCGCACGCGGCGGCATTCTGGTGGCCATTTCCGCCAAACACAAATTGCCGGTCTATTTCATCGGCATCGGTGAAGGCGTCGATGATCTTGAACCTTTCGAGGCCAGTGATTTTGCCACGGCCATCGTCGGCCGCAGTCCGACAGCAAAGAAATAAACAGAACAACAACCAAGGAGACGGCCGGAATGAACCAGCCCGTATTTGAAAAAGACCCAACCGATCCCGCCCGCAAAACGATCAATCCATTGCTGAAGCTGGTGCTGGAACTCGGACCGCTGATGGTCTTCTTCTTTGCCAATTCACGCGGCGCGTGGCTGGCTGAAACCTTTCCGGCCCTGGCAGCCTTTGGTGGCCCCATTTTCGTGGCAACCGGTCTGTTCATGATCGCCACGGCCACATCTCTGATCGTGTCCTGGATTCTTACCCGGACATTGCCGATCATGCCGCTTGTGTCCGGCATTGTGGTCTTTGTATTCGGCGCCCTGACGCTCTGGCTGCAGAACGAGACATTCATCAAAATGAAGCCGACAATCGTCAATGGCCTGTTTGCCAGCATTCTGCTTGGCGGCCTGCTGTTTGGAAAAGCCCTGCTGGGCTATGTCTTTGACAGTGCATTCAAGCTGGATGCCGAAGGCTGGCGCAAACTGACCTTGCGCTGGGGGCTGTTTTTCATCTTTCTCGCCGTGCTCAATGAAGTGATCTGGCGCAGCTTCTCCACCGATTTCTGGGTCGCCTTCAAGGTCTGGGGCACCATGCCCATCACCATCCTGTTCACCATGAGCCAGATGCCGCTGATCATGAAGCATACGGTGGAAGAGAAAGCCGAATAGCGCGGCGGTTTTAGAGAATGCGGGTGGTGCGGCTGTGCCTGACAGAGGGGCCACCGGGCGCTGCAGACCCTGCCTCGCTGGTAAGTCCCGGGGTGCTGCAGGCACTGCGCTACTGACTGGCACTCATCCGCCGAAGGCGGCAAGCGCGCCAGTTAACGGTAAATGGGCCGTCGGGGCTAGTGCCCCGCCCCGTCTGGAGCCAGCGCCGCAAGGCGCGTACGGCGTGAAGACAATACCAAAGCCATCCGTATACCGCGCAGCAACGCAGTTGTGCCTCACAGAGGGGCACCGGTTCCTGCCATTGGTACCCGGAGCGAGGCAATGGGTGCCGCACCTCAGAAGAGCATTACGGAAAACACGGGAGTTGCGCTGCGAGGCTGGGATCTTTTCTGTTCACGGCGAGCGGCGCTGGCGCGCCTGCCTACACAGGGTGCGGCCAAACTGTTGGCCGGGCTGCGGTCGCAGCCTGTTGAGTGCCCCGAAGTAAGGTACCGGGCGCTGCAAGCGCTGCCTCACCGACAGGCACCGGGCGCTACAAACATAGCCTTACTGACTGGCACTTATCCGCCGAAGGCGGCAAGCGCGCCAATTAACGGTCAATGGGCCGTCGGGGCTCGTGCCCCGCCCCGTCTGGAGCCAGCGCCGCAAGGCGCGTGCGGCGTGAAGACACAACCCAAAGCCATCCGAATTCCGCGCAGCAACGCGGTGGTGCTTCACAGAGGCGCACCGGGTGCTGCAAGTGGTGCCCGGAGCGAGGCACCGGCTGCCGCACCTCAGAAGAGTGTTACGGAAAACACGGGAGTTGCACTGCACCTTCGTGAATCTTTTCTGTTCACGGCGAGCGGCGCTGGCGCGCCTGCCTACACAGGGTGCGGCCAAAAAGTTGGCCGGGCTGCGGTCGCAGCCTGCTGAGTGCCCCGAAGTAAGGTACTGGGTGCTGCAAGCGCTGCCTCACTGACAAGCACCGGGTGCAGCGGGCACTGCCTTACTGACAGGCACTCATCCGCCGCAGGCGGCAAGCGCGACTGCGCGTCGGGGCCAATGCCCCGCCCTGTCTGGAGCCAGCGCCGCAGGCGCGTACGGCGTGAAGACACAACCAAAGCCATCCGTATTCCGCGCGGCAGCGCAGTGGTGCCGTACCCTCTTCTTTACCCGGTCGGAGAGCTCAGCGCTTTCTCAATCTGCGGCAGCAGTTCATCGCGTATGGTGTCGGGGCTGAACGGCCCGATCTGCTTGAAGGTGATGACGCCATTCCTATCGAGAAGATAGGTCTCCGGAATGCCGTAGACACCCCAGTCAATGGCTGAAATGCCTTTCGGGTCGACACCGACAGCCGCATATGGGTTTCCAAGTTCGCCGAGGAACCGCAGGGCGTTGGGCGTCTGGTCCTTGTAGTTGATGCCGACCAGATTGATACGCTCATCGCGGGCCAGAGCCATCAACAGCGGATGCTCTGCGCGGCAGGGAACGCACCAGCTTGCCCAGACATTGACCAGCGTCACCTTGCCCTCAACAAGCGCCGTGCTCAATGCCGGAACCTGCTGACCATTGCGGACAAGACCTTCAAGCGGCGGCAGATCCAGCGCTGGCGCCCTGGTGCCGATCAACACGGAAGGGATCGCTGAAATATCCTTGTCGGACAAAAGCTGACTCAGGAATACGGCGGCAAGCGCCACAAAGGCAATCAGCGGCAGGAAGGCCATCCACTGACGTCGTTTCACGCGTTTTTCGGGCGTCTGTTCTGATTCGTCAGCCATGCTCAGCCTTTGCCGGGGCACTGTCCGACCTGCGCCTGACGCCGCGCGATTCCAGCGCGGCCAGTTCGGCCTTGCGGGCACGCTGGTCGATTATGACCCAGGCGACCAGCGCCAGAACGACAAATGTCGAAGCCGCATAAGAGATCAGGACATAGGCGAAATGGCTCATGACGGGATTACCCTCGGGCCGAACGGGCCGCCTGCCGGCGCATGGACGCCACCCGCCGGCGCCAGATTTCGTTGCGCATGGCGGCAAAATGCAGGGTGAAAAACAGCATCGAAAAGGCCAGCGCCATGACAAGCAGCGGATAAAGCAGCGAGGGATGGATGGTTGGGCCGTCAAGGCGCATGACGCTGGCAGGCTGATGCAGCGTGTTCCACCATTCAACCGAAAATTTGATGATCGGAATATTGATATAGCCGACCAGAATAATGATCGCCGAAACCCGCGCCGAGCGGGCCGGATCATCCATCGCCCGATTGAGTGCAATCAGGCCGAGATACATCAGGAAAAGCACAAAGACGGATGTCAGACGCGCATCCCATACCCACCAGGTCCCCCACATGGGTTTGCCCCACAAGGAACCGGTCAGCAGCGCCAGAAAGGTAAAAGCCGCACCAATCGGCGCGGCGGCTTTGGCTGCCACATCGGCCAGGGGGTGACGCCAGACAAGCGTGCCGATCGCGGCAATCGCCATGACCGTATAGCACATCATCGCCAGCCAGGCCGATGGCACATGGATGAACATGATGCGCACGGTCATGCCCTGCTGGTAATCCTCCGGTGCCTGAAAGCTCAGATAAAGACCGACAGCAAACAGCAAGACTGTCACACCGATCATCCACGGCATCAGTCTTCCCGCAACCGTCAGGAAGCGGGTTGGGTTTGCAAGTCCTGTCAAAAAGGCGGCAATGCTGGCGATCATGGTTCCCTATCTAGCGATTGGAACGGTTCTCGACAATGGCGCATTTGACGCAGGCGGATATTTTCAAATTGTCTTGTCTTCAAGACGCCAGCGCCTGTTCCATGCCTGCCCCGGGATATCACCGGTCCGCAAAGGCAAGTCTGAGGCCGAGCAGACCGAAGGCTCCGGCAAAGGACCGCCTGAGCCAGATCATCACCTGTGGGCGCCCCGCCATATAGGCACGGGTCAATGAGGCGCATGTTCCGTAGCCGACAAAGACCACGAACGTCAGCAGCATGAATATTGCCGCAAGAAACAGCATCTCAGCCGTGGCATGGGCGGCATTCGCCGGGACGAATTGCGGCAGAAAGGCCAGAAAGAAGAAGGAGAGTTTGGGATTCACCGAGTTGATGAGAAAACCGTTGGTCACGATCCTGATGGCCGGTATCTGTTTTTTGAGCTCCGAAATCTCCAGCGGACCTTTGTCCCGCAGGATATTCCAGGCCATGTAGAGCAGATAGACAACACCCACATATTTGACGATCTGAAAAGCCATTGCGCTGGCATGCAGCAAAGCGGCCAGGCCAATTATACTGGCCACGATATGCGGAACGATCCCCATCGTGCAGCCGAATGCGGCAACAATGCCTGCTCGCATGCCGCCCCCAAGTCCCCACGCCAAAGTGTATAGGACACCGGCTCCGGGCAACAGGATCACGACGATTGATGTCAGCAAAAATTCCATGCTCATGATCTGCCAGTTCCCTTGCGTCAGGAGGTTTGCATTTGTTGTAATGGGATCGCGGCATCATTGGCAAGTCGGAACCCCTGCCGAGGTATGTTGCGCCTCCCGGCGGCTTTGCTATAAGGCCTTTATCCTTGTCCCCTTCCGTCAGGCCGATTTCATGTCTTTGAACCTGCTCCTCGATCATCTCAAACACACCGCAGCGCTGTCTCAGGTCTCGGGCATTCTGTCCTGGGATCAGGAAGCCATAATGCCGGTCAAGGGTGCTGTGCAGCGCGCCGAACAGGCCGGCGCTCTGGCAAGCGTGATTCACGCACGCAACGGCGACCCGCATATTCCCGAATGGATTGCCGCCATAGACCAGGACAGGCTTTCTGCCTTTGACCGGCGCAATATTGCCGAAGCGCAGCGCGGCTACGACAAGGCCACCAGAATTCCGGCGCGACTTGCCGAAGAAAGCGCCCGTGCCGCCTCGCAGGGTCAGCGGATCTGGGCCGCGGCCCGCGCCGAAAAGAATTTCAGCGCCTTCGCGCCTGCCTTGAAGAAAAATATCGATCTGAAGCGCGAGGAGGCCAAATGTCTCTCGGCTCCAGGCAGCGATCTTTATGATTGTCTGCTGGATGATTATGAGCCGGGCGCACGCGCTTGCGAACTGCAGCCATTGCTTGAAAGCCTTCGGCCCGGTCTGGTGGCGCTTCGCGAAAAGATAGCCGGAAAACCGATGCCCAAGGCCCTGACCGGCAACTTCCCGGCCGCCGGCCAGTTGATGCTGGCACGGCAGATTGCGGTACAACTGGGCTATGATCTCGAGGCCGGCCGCATCGATACGGTGGTCCATCCTTTCTGTTCGGGAACCGGCGGCGATGTGCGCATTACCACGCGAACCGATGAGGAAGACCCGCTCAATTGTCTTTACTCCACGGTTCATGAGGTGGGCCATGCGCTTTATGCGCAGGGCATAACGGATGAATTCATGCCCGCCGCCGATTATTGCTCGATGGGTGTGCATGAAAGCCAGTCACGGTTTTGGGAAAACCAGATTGGCCGCTCGCGCCCCTTTGCAGACTGGCTGTTTCCGGCCATGGAAAAGGCATTTGGCACCATGTCACTGAATGGGCCTGATCAGCTTTACGCGGCGGTCAACCGGGTCGAGACCGGCTTCATCCGCACCGAAGCCGATGAGGTACATTACAACCTGCACATTCTTCTGCGCTTTGAACTGGAACGCGAACTGATTGCCGGAACGCTGGAGGTCGATGATCTGGAAGAAGCCTGGAACACCAGATTTGAACGGGATTTTGGCCTGGCTGTTCCCGATGCGAGCCTCGGTGTCCTGCAGGATGTGCACTGGTCAATCGGCCTGTTCGGCTATTTCCCCACCTATAGTCTCGGCAACATCTATTCCGCCTGCCTCGACAAGGCCATGCGCGCCGACCTGCCGGGCCGCGATGACATGGTGCGCACGGCGCAGACCGCGCCGGTTCTGGGCTGGCTGCGCGAAAGGATCCACCACAAGGGACGGGTTCTTTCAGCCCCGCAATTGATCGAGCAGGCAACCGGTGAGGCACCCAGCGCCGCACCGCTGATCCACTATCTCGAAGCGAAATTCGGCGCGCTCTACGATTTGTAAAACGATCCGATACTCAATCGGCTGAAGCCCGCAGGGCGGCGCTTGCCGCCAGCGGCCCGAGCACGGAAAAAAACAACGTGATGGCACACAGGATCAGGAACGGCGGCGTAAAGGGCGCCGGATCCTCGACGGCGCCATAGACCGCGCTGACACCGAAGATCAGCACAGGCACGGCCAGTGGCAGCACCAGCACTGATACCAGCACGCCGCCGCGCGGCAGCGCGACGGATACAGCGGCACCGACCGCGCCAATAAAGGTGATCGCCGGCGTTCCAACGAGCAGGGTCGCTGCAACCGCCAGCATGGCCACCCCCTTGATGTTCATCAGCAGACCGAGAACCGGTGAGGCGATGATCAGCGGCAACCCGGTGCCGGCCCAATGGGCCAGGCATTTGACAAGCACCGTCAGGAACATCGGCGTTTCCTGCATCAGCATGATGTCCAGCGAGCCATCTTCACGGTCATGCTGGAAAAGCCGGTCGAGACCCAGCAAGGCCGCCAGAAGGGCGCCGATCCAGAGAATGGCCGGGCCGATGAGGGACAAAAGCTTGAGATCGGGGCCGACACCAAAGGGAATCACCGCGACCACGGCCAGAAAGAACAGCACACCGATCAGCGCGCCACCACCGGCGCGCATGGACAGCCGCAGGTCACGCAGGAAAAGCGCCCACATCAGCCGGCCTCCGGGTCGGCAAATGGGTCTTCATGACTCAACCGCGCGTCCTCATCCGGCATCAAGACAAGATTTTGTGCCTTTTCGAAGCCGAGAGGCTGGTGGGTGGCCGCAATCACCATGCCACCGGCCTCCAGCTGATCTTCAACCAGATCAGCAAACATGTGCCGCGACGCCAGATCAAGCGCCGCAGTTGGCTCATCCAGGATCCACACCGGCCTGAACGACGTCATCAACCGTGCCATGGCGATACGCCGCTTCTGACCGGCGGAAAGATAACCGAAGGGCAGATGCGCCACCCCTTCAAGCCCCACCGCCGCAACAGCGTCCGGAACGCTGAGTACCCGATGATCCTGCGCATTGGCCTCATTGATCATGAATTTTTGCCAGAAATCCAGATTTTCGCTGACTGTCAGCTCCGGCTTCATGCCATTGTGATGCCCAAGATAATGCGAGGCTTCCGCCACAGTTTCATAGGGCCCGCCTTCCAGCGTCACCGCACCCTGCGCATCCGGCAACAATCCGGCCAGAACCCGCAAAAGCGTTGATTTGCCCACACCATTGGGACCCGACACCACAAGCGCCTCGCCTGAAGACAGGGAAAAGCTGATTCCGGAAAAGAAGATCTGGCCACCACGCGCAACCGATATATTCTCGGCAAGTAGCCGCATGAGGCATCGTTCTCCCTGTCAGAAATGCTGCATCACGGAAAAACTCATATTTCCGTGCATTGTGCTCTAGAACCATTCTACAAAATTATCTATAACGCTCGCAACCACGCCAGCGGTCGGCGTGAACCCCATATTTGCGCCGAACATGGTTATGGGTCAATCACACGGATTGATCTTCCACGAGCGGACAGCGGAAATGGCCGCACCCGCAGGCTTTGATATGCTTATGGCATATCTATAAGCGTTCGTTCGAAAGTTTCGGTGAACCAACGTAGATGAGAGCGCCTGTGACGAAATCTGTCGACAGCTTCAAATGCCGTAGCACCCTGAAAGTGGGCGATGCGGAATACACCTATTTCAGTCTGGCTGAGGCTGAGAAAAATGGTCTTGATGGTATTGCAGCCCTGCCTTTTTCCATGAAAGTGCTTCTGGAAAACCTTCTTCGCAACGAAGATGGTCGCTCGGTGACCAAACAGGACATTCAGAACATCGCTGAATGGCTGACCGACAAGGGCACCGCCGGCAAGGAAATCGCCTATCGCCCGGCCCGTGTGCTGATGCAGGATTTCACCGGCGTACCGGCCGTTGTCGATCTGGCAGCCATGCGCGATGCAATGAAAAACCTCGGCGGCGACCCCGAGAAGATCAACCCGCTCGTGCCGGTCGATCTGGTCATCGACCATTCGGTCATTGTTGACGAATTCGGCACGCCGCAGGCTTTCGACCACAATGTCGAACTGGAATACAAGCGCAATGGCGAGCGCTATCGCTTCCTCAAATGGGGCCAGCAGGCCTTCAAGAATTTTCGTGTTGTGCCGCCCGGAACCGGCATCTGCCATCAGGTCAATCTGGAATATCTTGGCCAGACGGTCTGGACCAGGGATGATGATGGCGAAACCATCGCCTATCCGGATACCTGCGTCGGCACTGATTCGCACACCACAATGATCAATGGTCTGGGTGTTCTGGGCTGGGGCGTTGGTGGCATCGAAGCCGAAGCCGCCATGCTCGGCCAGCCGATTTCCATGCTGCTGCCTGAAGTCATTGGCTTTCGCCTGACTGGCAAGCCGAAGGAAGGTATCACTGCAACCGACATCGTTCTGACGGTTGTGCAGATGCTGCGCAAAAAGGGCGTTGTCAGCAAATTTGTCGAGTTTTTTGGCCCCGGCCTGAACAATATGACTCTTGCCGACCGCGCAACCATCGCCAATATGGGCCCGGAATATGGCGCGACCTGCGGCTTTTTCCCGGTCGACAGCGAAACGCTCAAATACCTCAATGTCACCGGTCGCGACGAAGACCGGATCGCTCTGGTTGAAGCCTATTCGAAGGCCCAGGGCATGTGGCGTGAAGAGGGCGACACGCCACCCGTATTCACCGACACGCTGGAACTTGACCTGGGTGACGTCGTGCCATCCATGGCCGGACCAAAACGCCCTGAGGGCCGTATTCCGCTGGAAGGCATCGCGGCAGGGTTTACCGAATCTCTGGTCAGCGAATACAAGAAGACCGTCGACAACGACCGGCGCTACGAGGTGGAAGGCGAGGATTACGATCTTGGCCATGGCGATGTGGCCATTGCTGCCATCACCTCCTGCACCAATACATCCAACCCATCCGTGCTGATCGGCGCCGGCCTGCTGGCCCGCAACGCCTTGGCCAAGGGCCTGAAAACCAAGCCCTGGGTCAAGACATCGCTGGCCCCCGGCTCGCAGGTTGTTGCGGAATATCTGTCACGCTCCGGTCTGCAAGAAGATCTCGATCAGCTTGGCTTCAATCTGGTCGGTTTCGGTTGCACCACCTGTATCGGCAATTCCGGTCCCCTGCCGGCGCCCGTTTCCAAGACCATCAATGACAAGGGCCTGATTGCAGCGGGTGTGCTTTCAGGCAACAGAAACTTCGAAGGCCGTGTCTCACCGGACGTTCAGGCCAACTATCTGGCCTCACCGCCGCTGGTCGTTGCCTATGCATTGGCCGGTTCTGTCAGGAAAGACCTGACCACCGAACCATTGGGTGAAGACCAGGACGGCAATCCCGTCTTCCTGAAGGATGTCTGGCCTTCTTCCCACGAAATACAGGAATTCATCACCAAGAACGTGACCCGTGCACTCTTTTCCAGCAAATATGCGGACGTGTTCAAGGGCGATGAGAACTGGCAGAACGTCAAGATTCCCGATGGCCAGACCTATGCCTGGGATGACAATTCAACCTATGTGCAGAACCCGCCCTATTTTGTCGGCATGGGCAAGGACCCGGCCGGCATCAGTGATATTGTCGGCGCCCGTGTGCTTGGCCTGTTCGGCGACAAGATCACCACGGACCACATTTCACCCGCCGGCTCGATCAAGGCACAATCACCGGCTGGCAGCTATCTGATGGATCATCATGTGGCGGTAACCGACTTCAACCAGTATGGCACCCGGCGTGGCAACCATGAGGTGATGATGCGCGGCACATTTGCCAATATCCGCATTCGCAACCACATGCTTGGACCGAACGGCAAGGAAGGCGGCTACACGATCCACTATCCCTCGAAAGAGGAAATGTCGATCTTTGACGCGGCCATGCTCTACAAGCAGCAGGGTGTGCCTTTGGTCATCTTCGCCGGCGTTGAATACGGCAATGGTTCATCACGTGACTGGGCTGCAAAGGGCACCAACCTTTTGGGCGTACGGGCCGTGATTGCTCAGTCCTATGAACGGATCCACCGTTCAAATCTGGTCGGAATGGGCGTCATTCCTTTCGTCCTGGAAGACGGCACGAGCTGGGAAAGCCTCAACCTGAAGGGTGACGAGACCGTCACCATCGAGGGCCTGAGCAACATCAAGCCGCGTGAAACCAAGATCGCCAAGGTGACCTATGGGGATGGAACCGTCAAAGACGTGCCGATCATCTGCCGCATCGAAACGCTGGATGAGGTTGAATATGTCAACAATGGCGGCATTCTTCAAACCGTCCTGCGCGATCTTGTCGCCTGACAGGCGCCAGCAGTTTCCGCTTTGATCAAACCGTCGGCCACAAGGCCGGCGGTTTTTTGTATCCAGACCTGTTATCAGGCCGTATCTGCAGAAGGTCCCGGTTTGCGCCATGAACCGGACCATCGCCACAATCCGCCGAACAGCAGGTAATAACCGCCAGGCACAAAGAACAGGCTCAGGACAGAGGCCACCAAAAGCCCGCCGATCATCAATGTGGCCATCGGCTCAAACAGCGCGCCGCCGGCAATGGCCATGGGCAGCAGGCCGAAAATGGTGGTCAGCGACGTCAGCAGGATCGGCGTCACCCGTTTTTTCGCGGCCTCGACAACCGCATCCTTCAGGTCACGGGTTTCGCGCTCGATATCAATCTGGTCGATCAGCACAATGGCATTGTTGATGATGATTCCGGCAAGGGAAATCATGCCGAGAATGGCAAAGAACGACAGCGGCTGATTGGTGATCAGCAGCGCCAGGGGCGCACCGATAACGATCAGCGGAACCGTCATGAAGGTCAGGATCACCCGTCTTGCCGAGTTGAACTGGAACATCAGCGCCACAAGCATCACCATCAGCGCCAACGGCATGCCGGCTGACAGCTTCTCATTGACCTCGGCGCTGTTCTCGGTTTCGCCGTCAATGGTCAATTGATAGCCGCCATCCAGATCAAGCGCTTCCAGGGTCGGTCGGATCCGATCAAGCACGTGGTTGGCCGCCAGCGTTTCGCTCTTGCCGGATATCTTGATCATGCGGACCTGATTTTCCCGGCGTATCTGCGAATATTCGAGCTTCGGATCAAAGGTCGCCAGCTGATCCAGCGAAACCAGCAGGCCGTTGGCGGGAATGGCCAGACCCGCCAGATCCTCCAGGCTTTGCCGGAAACTCTCGGCTGCACGCACTTCAATCGGGATGGACTGGTCACCTTCGCGATAGGTCGAATAGGATGTCCCGGAATAGAACGTATCCATCAGATCCGATATTTCCTTCGACGAAACACCCAGTTGACGCGCCTTGCTCTGATCGACATCGATGATGATTTTCAGGATCTTGTTGCCCCAGTCATTTTCATTCTGGGCAATCCCGGGAACATCGCCAAAGGCCACTTCAACCGCATCGGCAAGCCGCAACAGCTTTTCTGCATCCGGTCCGGAAATCTTGACTTCGACAATGCCGGATTCGCCACCCCCCATCGACAGCCGCTTGATCTTGAACCGGGCGGCAGGATGATTTTCCAGCAAATAGGCATGCGCCCGTTCAGCCGCCGCCACAGCGCCTGTGAAGGTATCGGTATTGACAAGGATAAAGGCGCTGGCCTGATTTGCATCCGCCGGGTTGAGCGCCAGATAGAACCGCGGGCCGCCATCGCCGACGAAAACGGTTGTATTGACGATTTCGGGATTTTGGGCCGGATCACGCAGCCATTGGTCCACTTTCAATGCTTCGCTGCGGGTGCTGGAAATCGCTGTGCCCTTCGGCATGTCCAGATAGATCAGATATTCCGCCCGCTCGGCCAGCGGAAACATCTCCGCCTTGACATTGGAGAACTGGCTGATGGAAAGCGCCACGGCCACATAGGACCCAAGAATGATGAGGGGACCGAAAACCAATGTTCTGCCAATAATCGATCCATAGGTTCGCACCAGCAGGCTCGGCCTGGCATCAGCCTTTGCACCCTGTTTTCGGCCGGCGAACCAGACACACAGGGGCGGCAGGATATAGAGGGATGTCAGCCAAGACCCGACCAGCATGATGCCCACCACCGCACCAAGCGAAAAGGCAAACTCGCCTTCCGTACCATCCAGGATGAGCATCGGAATGAAGGCGGAAACAGTGGTGACGGAAGCAACGGCAAGCGGTATGAAAAATTGCCGCCCGGCACCCAGTGCCGCGACCGCGGGCGTAGTTCCGTTGGCTATCCGTTTTTCAATATCCTCGACGACAACAAGCCCGTTATCAACCAGCAGCCCAAGTGAGATAATCACTGCGGCAATCGATATCTGTTGCAGATCAACGCCCATCATCGTCATGCCGATCAGCGCGAAGGCCACGGTAAAGGGCACGATACAGGCAATGATGAGGGCTCCGCGTATGCCCAGAAACAGCAACATCACCAGAAGGACGACAACAAATGTCTGAAACACATTGCTCAGCGCATTGTTGATCGATGTGGTGACATTGGTTTCCTGGAAAGTGGAGAATCGATACTCAATGCCGATGGGCTGCGTCTGTTCAAAGGCCGCGACGCTTTTTTGCAGGGCAAGGCCGATCTTCTGGATGTCTTCGGCATCATTCATTTCAATGCTGACGATCACCGCCGGCTGGCCATTGAAATAGACCGGCTTTTTGGCCGGATCCTGATAGCCCCGCCGCACATTCATCAGATCCTTGAGCCGGACGAAACCGGAGACGCCCTTGACCTTGGTCAGCACATCGCCGATTTCCGCGACGGAGCCCAGATCACCATTGGCTTCCAGAATGAGGTTCATCCCGTCGGCATCGATCTGCCCGGCGGGCAAGATGACATTTTGCGCCTGCAGGTCGGCAAGCACCTGCTCAAGCTGGACACCGACGGCCGCCAGTTTCCTGGTGTCGAGCTCAAGCCAGATCCGCTCCTCCTGAACACCGAAGAGCGCAATTTTCGAGATGCCCTGCACTTCATAGAGATATTCACGCAGATCATCGGCCGAGTCGCGCAGTTCCGCGTCGGAGAATCCCTCTCCCGTCACCGCGACGGTGGCGATCGACACATCGCCGTAATCAGTATTGACGAACGGACCTTCGGTGCCTGAAGGCAGTTTCGGCTTCAGGTCGTCCATCTTGTTTCTGATGTTTTCAAAGACACTGTTGAGTTCGACGGCTGTCACATAATTATAAACCGTGACCGTCACCACCGCATGGCCCGTCGAAATCAGCGAATTGATATCCTCTATCTCGCCGATTTCCCGCAGTTTGCGTTCAATCGGCTTGACGATGAGGTTTTCCATCCGATCCGGGGCCATACCGTCGAAATCAACCGTGACAACGGCGCTGCGAATGGTAATGGCGGGATTTTCGCGCTTTGGCATGGCGCCATAGGCCAGCAGACCCTGCACGATCAGGACAATCATGATCAATATGGTCAGACGGGACTTGGCAATGCCGAACCGGGTCAGGAAATCCATGGTCAGCCCCTATTTATCATCCGCCAGCAATTTGGCTTTCATGCCATCGCGCAGGAAGGGCACGCCGGCACAGGCGACCCTGTCACCGGGCGAAACCCCATCGACGACGATCAGCTTGTTGTTTCGGATGCCGCCGACCAGAACGCTTCTGAGCTTCACTGTGCCGGACACCTCGTCGAAGACATAGAGTTCCGAACGACCCGGTTGCGAAGGATCATCAGGCACATCAATGCCGCCGCCCATCGGCAGAACGGTGAGTGGCAATGTGTAGCCGACGCCTCTGGGAATGGGAAATTCCAGCGTTATTTCCAGCGCCATGCCGGCTTTCAGCAAATCATTTGTTTCATCAAGCGCAACAACCACGGGAAAGGCGGAAACGCTGTCCGCACGCGAACCCAGTTCGCTGACATGTGCCGGCAAAGCGATCTCAGGATCATCGGCCAGCCGAATAATCGCCTTTTTGCCGACTGCAATGCGGTTGGCCACATCGAAACTGACGGAAAAGGACGATTCAAACTTGTCGTCCGCGTAAATCGTCGCAACCGGCGTACCCGCCGTGACATTGGCAAAGGATTCCACATCGACGGAATTCACAATGCCGCTGAACGGTGCGGTCAGAACCGCTCTGCCCAGATCCTCGCGGGCATTTTCAAGCTGTTTGCGCGCCTGAACCACCTGGGACGCGCTGGTCTCCATATTGGTCTTCGACTTGTCTGCATCAGACTTGGTGACGACGCCCTGATCAACCAGTTTGGCTTTGCGCTGGTAGTCTTCTTCAGCGTTGCGGGCTGTCGACTCGGCCTGTCGCAGGGCCGCATTGGCATTGTCGACCTGTATCTGCAAGGATTTGGGATCAATCGTGGCGATCACATCACCCTCTTTGACCCGCTGGCCGACATCAAGTTTGAATTGCTCCAGCCGTCCCGAGACTTCAAATGACAAGGTCGACGTGGAGGAGGGCTGCAGTACGCTTGGATAGTGACGCACCGTCGTCTGCTCGATATCCTCGACCAGACAGGTTTTTACGCCGCGTACAATCGGTTCGATCTGGCCGGTGCGGCTGTCATCTTCGCCGCAACCGGAGACAACCAACCCAACCAAACACAACAGTGCCACCTTGCGCATGCATCTTTCCCTATCGATTTGGTCAGCTATCTGACCTTCCAGATTGACCTGACAATTTGAACACATGAATTAGGCAGGTCAATGGTGCTTGTTCTGAAATGGTCAACCGATGGCCTGACTGCGATCAAAGGTCGATGATATTGTGTTCAGGCCCATAGGCAAAACCGGTGATATTGTCAGCATCCTTCTCGCCAATCACCAGAATATCATGCTCGCGGTAACCACCGGCGCCGGGTGTGCCTTCCGGCACCCAGATCATCGGCTCCATCGAGACAACCATTCCCGAGACCAATCCCGTGTCGATATCCTCACGCAGTTCAAGCCCGGCTTCCCGTCCGTAATAATGCGACAGGATGCCAAAGGAATGGCCATAGCCGAAGGAGCGATAATCAAGCACATTGTGGTCGGCAAAAAAACGGTTGATCTCGGCGCAGATGCCGGAACAGGTCGCGCCGGGCTTGATCAGTGACAGTCCCAACTCATGGGCGCCCACATTGATGTCCCAAAGCCGCAGTGAGGCTTCATCCGGTTGCCCCAGAAACAGGGTACGCTCCAGCGCCGTATAATAGCCCGAGATCATCGGAAAACAGTTGAGACTGAGAATATCGCCTGCTGCAAGCTGTCGGGTCGTGACGGGATTATGCGCCCCGTCCGTATTGATGCCCGACTGGAACCACACCCAATTGTCCCGCAATTCGCTGTCGGGACGGGAACGGGCGATTTCCCTTTCCATGGCGTCCCGTCCGGCCATCGCAACATCGATTTCACGGGTGCCGACACGGATGGCGTCACGAATGGCTTCGCCGCCGATATCGGCCACCCGTGCGCCTTCGCGGATCAACAGGATTTCTTCGGCCGATTTGACCATGCGCTGGCGCATGGCGGCAGGGGCCACGTCAACCAGATCCACATCACCCAGAAATTCCGACAGGAGATTGCGCGCCGCCAGCGTCAGGTGATCACCTTCAATGCCCAGCCGGTCCACGGCGGGCAGTGCAGATTTCACCGCCCGCCAGTAATTGTTGCGCTGCCAGTCCGTATAGATGATGTTTTCACCGATCGAACGGCGCCAGGGTTGGCTTGCGTCAATATTGGCGGAAACGGTTACACAGGTGTCAGCCGTCACCACGCAGCCATAGGGCCTGCCAAAGCTGCAATAGAGAAAGCCGGAATAATAGGCGATATTATGCATGGATGTGAACAGCACGGCAGGCACATCCATCCGGTCCATTTCAGCCCGCAACGCATGCAACCTGCGGCCATATTCTGCCGGGGAAAAGGGCAATGGCGCCTTTCCGCCGTCCTGCCGGCTGAAAAAATCCGGCCTTGGGGTCGGGCCTGCGGCCTTGGAAGTCTTTTCGGGAGTGTTTGTCATGCCTGTCATCATCATCTCCATCTGCAAGACGGGCGAATGAAATGGAATCGCCCGTCGGGTGATCCGGGCGTACAGGATTTGGGTCTTCGATGTTTACTGCCTGCCGACGCCATCGGCAGACACATCAATGTGAACTGGTACGCGATTGCCGATTGATGGTCAATTCACCTTGCGCGGCGGCTTGATTGGCGTTTTTCACCGGAACGTGACTTTATATTGAAGTTGGTCGCGGGTACACATTGGTCCGGGTCTATCGGGCTCCATAGGGGGCCATCGGGGCAATGGGACTTCAATCGGGCGGGCAATTTCATGGCATTATTCATCATTACTCTGGTTCGCACTCTGGTCGCGGCCACAGTTCTGTCCGTATTTGTGGCATCCCCTGTATCCGCTGCCCCTGTATCCGCTGCGGAAAAGCGCCCGCGCGGCGTTGTCGAACTTTTCACCAGCCAGGGCTGCTCCTCCTGCCCCCCGGCCGACCGGGTCCTGTCCGAACTGGTGGCGCAAGGCGATGTGATCGCCCTTGCCTACCATGTCGACTATTGGGACAATCTGGGCTGGAAAGATACACTCGGTTCGGCTCGCAATACCGCCCGCCAGTATGATTATGCCCACACGCTCGGGCGCTCGAGCGTTTACACACCGCAGGCCGTGATCAATGGCCGGGACCATATCAATGGCGCCGACAGGGGCGGCATCAATGCAAAAGTCGATGCTTTTGCCCGTGAGGGATCAGGTCTCAACGTGGCGCTGACAACAAGGATGGATGCAGATCGGATCCGCATCACGGTTGGCGAGGGCCAGGGCAAGGCCAATGTCATCGTGGTCTATTATGACAAATTGAACACGGTTGCGGTCAAGCACGGTGAGAACCAGGGCAAGACGATCGACTATTGGAATGCGGTGCGAGACATTCAGACCATCGCCATGTGGGACGGCGAGGCCATGGCGCTGGATCTGCCGTCATCGGTGATGAAGGGCCACAATTATGACGGCTGCACCATTTTGCTGCAGCGGGTCAAAACCAATGGTGTGCCCGGAGAAATAATCGGCGCTGCAACGGTTCAGGACATCAAGAGCTGAATTGGCACATATTTTTTCCCAAATGCCGCACTTGCAATTCCCGCGACTTTTGACAAACTGAACCTGCTGCGTCTTTGACGAACAGGGACCAATTGGCACAAGGGTTATCGCATGACCGGAAATCCGGGACACAATGACAAGACATCTGCATCAGTGCTTGTCGATCTCAAGACGTTCCGAAAATCCAAAGAGCAATTGCCAGTCACTTTTCAACGCCGCGAACTTGATGCCATCCTGCGCCTGTACTCGCGCATGGTTGCCGAAGGCGAATGGCGGGACTATGCCATTGATCACCTGAAGGAAAAGGCGATCTTTTCGGTCTTCCGCAGAAGCAGTGAAGTGCCGATGTTTCGCATCGAGAAGGACCCGAAGCTGGCACGTCGTCAGGGCGCCTTCAGCGTGGTTGCAGCCAGCGGCCTGATCCTCAAACGCGGCCACGATCTGGCACAGGTCCTCAAGGTCTTCGACAAAGCACCAAAACTGGTGCGGCGCTAGGATTACCCAGCTTTTTCATAGAGCGTGCCGGGATAGGCATCAGCTTCCGGATCGCTCGTACTGCCTTCACCCAGCGACAATTGCATGATGGTGGTATCCAGCCAGCGACCATGTTTGAAACCGGTGGCGCGCATGGTGCCGGTCAATTCAAAGCCCAATGCACGATGCACCTGGACGGAGGCCGGATGCGCCCCGCCAATCACGGCGATCAACTGGCGAAATCCAAGGCTTGTGCAACGCTGCACGAGCTCTGACAGCAGTTTTTTACCAAGCCCCATGCCACGCGCCTGCGGCGCCAGATAGATCGAATCCTCAACCGTCCAGCGGTAGGCTGGCCGTGTACGGTAGGCGCCGGCATAGGCATAGCCCAGCACTTGGCCCGCATGGTCTTCGGCCACGATATAGGGATAGTTCTGCGCGGTCAGATCCTGAAAACGCCTGGTCATTTCCGCCAGCGACGGTGGCGTCAATTCATAGGAGGACACGCCGTTGTCCACCGCTTCACGGTAGATCCCGGTGATGGCGTCCAGATCGTCAAAATGTGCATCACGCAGTCTATGGGTCATGCCACTGCTATGGAGGATGGTGGGTGCTGTTTCAACAAAAAAGGCGGCCCGAAGACCGCCTTTTTCAATATCTTGTTCTCATGCATCAGTTGCGGTTGCCAAGGAACTGCAACAGGAAGAGGAACAGGTTGAGGAAGTCGAGATAGAGGCGCAGGGCACCCATGATCGCCTTGCGACCAGCCACTTCCGAACCGTCGCCTTCATAATACATCGACTTGATCTGCTGCGTGTCATAGGCCGTCAGTCCAGCAAACACCAGAACACCAATGGCAGAAATAGCAAACTGCATGGCACTGGACTGAAGGAAAATATTAACCACAGACGCAATGATCAGACCGACCAATCCCATGAACAGGAAGGATCCCATTCCGGTCAGGTCGCGTTTTGTCGTATAGCCCCACAACGACAAGGCACCAAAGGATGCAGCCGTGATGAAGAATGTACGCACGATGCTTTCACCGGTAAACACCAGGAAAATCGATGCCAGCGATAGTCCGACCATGGCGGAATAGATCCAGAAGGTCGTCTGGGCAGCGCTGACGCTCATTTTATTGATGCGAAAGCTCAGAAAAAACACCATGGCGAGCGGTGCAAGCATGACAACCCATTTCAGCGGGCTCATGAAAATCAACTGACCGAAACTTGTCAGCTGGCCGCCGGAAATCGCCATTTCAGAAGTGGCAAAAGCTGCCACGCCTGTGATGGCCAAACCCATGGCCATCAGGTTGTATACCCGCAGCATGTAAGAGCGCAGGCCTTCATCAATCACGGCACCAGACTGTACTCCAGCCTGCTGGCCGCGCATCTGGAAATCACGAGGATTTGCCATTTTCACCTCTCAAAAGATTGTTAAAACAGTTTCACGCCCGATTTTTTACAAATCACACGCAGATGGTATGAATATGAGGATTCATTGTGTCAACGGCAAGACCCAAGCCTGCACTTTTATTGCACTATCAGCTTATTGCCAATAGCTGGTTAATTTCAAGGCGGCCAGTTGAGCTTAGAGATTCCGCAACACAGGCGCCGCTTTCTGGCCCAGAACCCGCCATGTACCGGCCAATCCGATGCCGACCGTCAGCACCAAAGCCGTGACAACCGTGATAATCGCCACGTCGGGCAGAAATTGCGACGGCAGATTCATGATGCGTGCCACCACAAACCATGCAGCCACGCCCCCGGCAAACAGAGCGAAAATTGCTGTCGCCAGACCAAGCATAAGATATTCGTAGGAAAAGGCCCGGATCAAGGTGCGACGGGTTGCGCCCAGCGTTTTGAGAACAATCGCATCATGGGCGCGGGCGCGGTTACCGGCAGCCAATGCGCCTGCGAGGACGAGAATGGAAGCCACCAGCGCAACTGCAGCGGCCGCGCGAATGGCCGTCGCCAATTGGCCGACAATGCGATTGACCACATCCAGGGCATCCTTGACCCGGACGCTGGTAACGGTCGGAAATTCGTTGGTCACCGCCCGCAGCACATTGCCCTCCTCGGTCTGCGTGGCGGCAGGGTCACTCAACGTGGCAAGCCAGGCATGGGGCGCACCGGCAAATGTATTGGGCGAAAACACCATGACAAAATTGATTGACAGTGATTCCCATTCAACCTCGCGCAGGCTGGCTATTCTGGCCGTTACATTGCGTCCCAGTACATTGACCGTCACCGTGTCACCAAGAACCAGTCCCAATTCACCCGCTTCCTCTGCCGAAAAGGAAACCAGCGGTTCTCCCGTATAGTCAGCAGGCCACCAGGCACCTTCTATGATGGTGGAATTCTCGGGAGGATCGACAGAGTAGGTCACACCGCGATCGCCGCGCAGCACCCATTGGCCGCCGGGCGGAACTTCGATCTCGCGGATATCGACATCATTGAAGGCAAGAATGCGCCCGCGAAGCATCGGGACAAGCTGCAGGACACCGTCCGGGGCCTGCTTTTCGAGGATCGCCTTGAAACCGTCGACTTCACTGCTTTGCACATCGACAAAAAAGAAATTCGGGGCCCGCTCCGGCAGGCTGCCACTGATTTCCCGCCGCAAATTGCCATCGATCAGCGCCAGGGTCACCAGCAATGCCAGTCCCAGACCCAGCGACAGGACAACCGATGGCGTCAGGGCGCCGGGGCGATGGATATTGCCGATTGCCAGGCGCAGGGCGGTGGACCGCACTTTGGGCGCCCGACGCGCCAGCATTTCAATCAGCACCGATACCAGCCGCAAAACCACAAAGGCAAAGGCAATGGCGCCCAGAAACACGCTGGCGATAAACCGATCGTAGGAGGTGAATATGGCAAGACCGGCGAAGACGGCAATCAGCACGGTGGCTGCCAGAACATAGGGCCATTTTGGCAGACTTGCTGCATCGAAGCCCTGTTCACGAAAAAGCGCCGTCGCCGGCACTTCCCGGGATCGCCCGAGTGGCAGAACAGCGAAGGCAAGAGCCGTCAGATAGCCAAAGACCGTGGCCAGCAGAAGGGCGCCCGGATAGAGCGAAGGCTCGGCAGAAACCGGAATGATCTCGGCCAGAGCCGATGAAGCTATCACCGGCAATGCAGCCCCGATGACAAGCCCGATGGCGATTCCGATGGTACAGATAATCAGAATCTGCATCAGGTAGACCACAAATACAAACCCGCCTGAAGCGCCCAGACATTTGAACGTGGCGATGACCGACCGCTTGGAATCGAGAAAGGCACGCACCGCATTGGCCACACCCACGCCGCCGACAATCAGCGTCGTCAGGCCAACCAGCGTCAGAAACTGGGAAAATCGTGTGATATTGGCACTGAGGGCCGGGGCTGCATTGCTGCGGCTGCGCATCGACCAGCCTGCGGCTGGAAAATCGCGCTCGGCCGCTTCGCGCAATTGCACAACGTCGGCTTCACTGGCACCATCCGGCAACCGAATCTTGTAGGCATATTCGACAAGACTGCCGGTCTGGATCAGCCCGGCCGCCGCCAGTCCGTCCTGCGACAGCAACAGACGAGGCGCAAAACCAAATCCGTCTGAAAGCGCATCGGGTTCATTGTCGATCAGGGCTCTGATTTCAAACTGCGCATTGCCCAACAATACCGTTGCACCCAGCGAAACATTGAGCCTCTCCAGCAAAAGCGGCGCAACTGCCACACCGAACCGACCGTCGACGTCGCCATAGAGCGCGTCAAAATCAAGGGGCGGCGAGACCGCCAATTGACCAAACAGCGGATAGGCCGAATCCACGGCCTTTGCCTCAACCAGTGCCTGGTCCGACCCATCGACAAGACGCGTCATTGAGCGCAGGCCGGTGGTCACGGTCATTTGGCCCTGATCGCGCAGAAACGCCAGTTCCTGCGTGCTGGCTGCCCGGTTTTGCAATTCAAAGCGAAAATCGCCGCCGAGAATGGCCTGCCCTTCCTCATTGATCGCTCCGGTTATGGAACGCGAGACCGAATTGACCCCGGCAATGGCAGCAGTCCCCAGCGCAATGCAGGCCAGAAATATGTAAAAACCCGAAAGGCCGCCGCGCATTTCACGCAGGGCCAGACGAAAGGCAAGTCGCATATCCGTCATGCCAGACAATTTTTTTGTTGCAGTCTGGTTCACGCGACAGCCACTTCTTCAGAGTCTGTTTCACTCAAGATCTGCCCGGAACGAACGCGCACCTGACGGCTGCATCGCTCTGCAAGGGAACTGTCGTGGGTCACCAGCAGCAGCGTTGTGCCGCGCTCCGCCTGTTTGGCAAACAACAGATCAGCGATCTGCCTGCCTGTCTCGGCGTCAAGATTGCCGGTCGGCTCGTCTGCAATCAGCAGCGCCGGCGAGGGCGCCAGGGCTCGCGCAATGGCGACGCGTTGTTGCTCGCCGCCCGACAATTCACCCGGATAATGGGTCATGCGTTCCGCCAGCCCGACAGAGGCCAGTTCCTGACGCGCCACTTCAAATGCATCCGATCGCCCTGCCAGTTCCAGCGGCACAGCGACATTTTCCAGCGCCGTCATATTGGGAATGAGGTGGAAAGACTGAAAAACTATTCCGACATTGCGCCCGCGGAAATGGGCCACCTCATCCTCACTCATTTGGTGGATGGGATTTCCTGATATGAAGATCTCGCCCGAATCGATGCTTTCCAGACCGGCCAGCACCATCAGCAGGGTGGATTTGCCCGAGCCTGAAGGGCCGACAATGCCGACGGATTCCCCCGGATCAACACTCAGATCCATATTTTTCAGGACATGAACGGAGGTTGCGCCGTTGCCCAGCGTCAAATCGGCTTTTTTCAGCTCTATGATGGGTTTTGTCAAAGCGACCGCTCACTATATGTATAGGCAGATATCATTGTGTCGATCCTCTTTGCTGCTGCCAGAGAATTTAGGAACCATCCCATGACAATTAAAGCCGCATGTCGCATTTTCATCCTTTTTAGCTGTTTTTCTTTTGCGGCAGGCAGTTTTGCACAGGCCGATACGGTCCAGATCGTCGGATTTGGCGACAGTCTGATGGCGGGTTATGAACTGGCGCCATCCGACGCATTTCCGTCCAAACTCGAAGCCGCTCTGAAGGCCGAGGGCCATGATGTGGCGATCAGCAACGCGGGCGTATCCGGCGATACCTCGACCGGTGGCCTGGCGCGGATCGACTGGTCGGTACCCGAAGGGACAGACGCGGTGATTTTGCAACTGGGCGCCAATGATGCGCTGCGCGGCCTGAGCCCTGAAAACACCCGTCAGAACCTGGACGCCATGATTGCCGGATTGCAAAAGCGCGGCATTGCCGTCCTGCTGGTCGGCATGCTGGCACCGCCCAATATGGGCGACGACTATGCCGAACGCTTCAACGCCATATATCCGGAACTGGCAGAGGCCCGGGCGGTTCCACTCTATCCGTTTTTTCTGGACGGTGTGGCAGCCCAGAGCGGACTGGACATTGGTGACGGCATGCATCCCAACCCCAAGGGTGTGGACATCATGGTTGCCAGATTTCTGCCCTATGCCGAGGACCTGATAGCCTCGATCAATGGCCAAACGTCACAATAGAGACAGAACGTCAGGGTATGATTGTGGACAAGTTGTCGTGAAAAAATGCTTTTTGCATGCACAGGGTCTTGCTCTCGACAACCACACATGATTCGCTGAAAACATCCTATCGAATCGGGGAGGCTGCCATGCCGCGTTTGTTTATCGCCCTCGAGATTCCTCGCGAAGCGGCCTTGAGCCTTTCGCTTCTTCGCGGCGGTTTGCACGGTGCCCGCTGGATCGATGTGGAAAATTACCACATCACCCTGCGTTTCATTGGTGATATTGATGCACCCACAGCCGATGAACTTGTGCATGCGCTGGATCGCATCGGCCGTCACACCTTCAATCTGTCCTTGATCGGCCTTGGGTCATTCGGCTCGAAAAAACCCCATTCCCTCTGGGCCGGTGTTTCCGCATCCCCAGATCTCATGGCGCTGCAGGCCGAAATCGAGCGCATCTGTCAGCGGCTTCATCTGAGAGCGGATCCACGCAAATTCACACCCCATGTCACCCTTGCCAGATTGCGCGGCGCTCGGGTCCATGATGTGGTGCAATACCTTGGCGCGCGCAGCAATTTTCGTACAGATCCCTTCACGGTTTCAAGGTTCGTCGTAATGTCGGCACGCGAATCCGTTGGCGGAGGGCCCTATGTGACTGAGGAAATCTATCCCCTGACACAGGCAAAGCCATCCCGCCAACCCGTCGAAGCGATGCCAAAGTCATCCAGCAACAGCCGCTGAAGTCGGCAGGTGGACATAAACACGACATAATTTCATCCGACCCAGGAAGGCCGCAAAGACTGACAGCACGGAAAGGCGTCGATGGATAAGCAGGAAGCAGAAAGACGGCTTGGAGAATTGCCTGGCTGGGCCTTGCGCGCGGACACTAAAGCGCTGGAGCGCTCTTTCAATTTCAAAAACTTCCGCGAGGCCTTTGGGTTCATGACCCAATGCGCCCTTGCCGCCGAAAAACTCAACCATCATCCCGAATGGTTCAATGTCTACAAACGGGTGGATGTGGTGCTGACGACCCATGATACAGGCGGTTTGACCGATCTGGATTTCCGTCTCGCCAAGGCCATGAACCGAGCCGCAGGCATAGCTGATGCTTGAACATTGTCACGTCAACATCCATATTCCTGTATTGGAAACCTGAAGTGGGAAACATCTTATCATCGGATGGGCAGTTCATGAGCGACATCAAATTTGGCGAGATACTTGAACCTGGTGATGATGACACGCGCCGCGAACGCGAACAGAAAGTTCAAAACAAGTTCTGGCAAACCATCCGCAATGCCGCCCGGCAGGTGCCCTTCATGGAAGACCTTGTCGCATCCTATTATTGTGCGATGGACTCCCAGACGCCCACCAGGGTTCGTGGAATATTGCTGGCGGCATTGGCCTATTTTGTGCTACCGCTGGATGGCATTCCGGATTTTTTCGCCCTTGTCGGGTTTTCAGATGACGTCGCGGTTCTTGGCGTCGCACTGGCGGCGGTGCGCGGCCATATCAAACCTGGCCATTATGCAGCGGCCAGAAACGCCCTTGGCACCATATCCGACTGATTCTGTTCACCACATCAGGCATTGAACCTGATGAAAGGGCGTTGCGCAAAATATTTTGGTCTGTTTTCTTCTGTCATTCGGCATGGTAACTGCTTGCAAATCCCCGATATCAGGAGAAATCGTCAGGTTTTGTGCCCTTGTTGACGGTTTGGTAACCGAAGTTTGCGCAAATTAAGTCAAATTGTTGCCAAACCTGCATGTTCAATGCAAGACCCCTGTTTGAAGGCAATGAAGACAACCGGTAGGTTTATTATGGTTTTAAAGAAGTTCGTGCTCGCAATTGTCCTGTCGTTCACAATGATCGGCTCCGCATTGGCCCAGTCGCCACCATCGCTGATCAAGCAATTCAGCGCCTGGGGTGCCTATTCCTATTCAGCGGCAAACAGCAAGGTTTGTTATGTCCTTTCACTGCCGACGCGCAAACAACCCGATGGCGTCAATCATGGAGATATCTTTTTCCTGATTTCACAGCGCCCGGGACAGAATATCAGTTACGAGCCTCAGGCGAAGATGGGCTATACGCTGCAGGAGGGTTCCAAGGTCACAGTGACCGTTGATGGCCGCAATTTCACACTTTTCACTCAGAATGATTCAGCCTGGGTCGAAAATGCTGCTGAAGAGCCATCGCTGGTGGCTGCCATGCGGGCTGGCTCCAACATGACAGTCAATGCCATATCGCGCCGCGGTACCAAGACAAGTTACACCTATTCGCTGTCCGGTGTGACAGCGGCGCTGGACGAAATCAAGAACTGCAGATAGACCCGCAATCACACTGATTGTCTGGAATATATTGGCCGGCCTTGTGCCGGCCTTTTGCTGTGCACTATATTCAGGTCATTCCGGTACCCCGGCAAAGGGTGACGCCGACAACCGAGCGTTTCCCGATCAAATGGTTCCATTTGATCAGGAAACGCTCTAGATGAGAGATCACCGCGCTTTTGCCTGTACGAATGTGCAGACGATTTACCTGATCTGAAAGATCTGCCTGATGCCCCTGACCATTGATTTGAAAAACACAGACACCCGCGATGCCCTGGCCTTGCGCGTCAAAGCCGCTTCACAACACACAGATGGCCAAAAGCCATCGCTGATCGGCATGACCCGCGAAGAAATGAGCGCCGTTCTGAGCGACGCAGGCATTCCCGAACGCCAGGTCAAGATGCGGGTTCAGCAGCTTTGGCACTGGCTTTATGTGCGCGGTGTTTCCGACTTTGCCGAGATGCTGAATGTCTCAAGGGAACTGCGCGCTCTGTTGAGTGAGCGCTTTACCATTGCGCGTCCAACAATCGTCGACGAACAGATTTCCGAAGACGGCACCAGAAAATGGCTTTTGCAATTTCCCTCGCGCGGTGCAGGCAAGCCAGTTGAAATTGAAACTGTCTATATTCCGGAAGAAGGTCGCGGCACACTTTGCATATCCAGCCAGGTGGGTTGCACCCTGAACTGCTCCTTCTGTCACACCGGAACGCAGATGCTGGTGCGCAATCTCACGGCAGAGGAAATCCTTTCACAGCTGCTTCTGGCCCGCGAACGTCTTGGCGATTTTCCCAAGAAAGACACGCCGCAGGGCGCCATCGTGCCCTCCGAGGGACGTAAGATTACCAATATCGTCATGATGGGCATGGGCGAGCCGCTGTACAATTTCGAAAATGTGAAAACGGCCCTGCTGATTGCCTCCGACAATGAAGGCCTATCGTTGTCGAAACGGCGCATCACCCTGTCGACCTCCGGTGTCGTGCCGGAGATCTACCGCACCGGCGAGGAAATCGGGGTCATGCTTGCCATTTCGCTGCATGCGGTGCGCGATGATCTGCGCAACGAACTGGTGCCGATCAACAAGAAATACCCGATTGCCGAACTCATTCAGGCCTGTCGCGATTATCCGGGCCTGTCCAATGCACGGCGCATCACCTTCGAATATGTCATGCTCAAGGGCGTCAATGATTCACTGGAAGATGCCAGGGATCTTGTCCAACTGCTCAAGGGTGTGCCTGCCAAGATCAATCTGATCCCGTTCAACCCCTGGCCCGGCAGCCAATACGAATGCTCCGACTGGGAGCATATCAAGGTCTTTGCCGATTTCGTCAATCACGCCGGTTATGCCTCGCCGATCCGCACACCCAGGGGCGCCGATATCCTGGCCGCCTGCGGACAGCTGAAGTCTGAATCCGAGCGCATGCGCAAGCCCGAAAGACTGGCACTGGAAGCCATGATGATTGCCGGTCACGGCGAGGAATAGGCGTGGATCGTTTCATTTCCTATCTCATTCGCCTCGTGATGATTACAATCGGTTTCATCGCCGCCGCCATGACAGCGGGTGTGCTGATTGCCTTCATGACAAAAGTGATCACGCCGAGCGAGGTCGGACAGCTTTCCGATACGGGATTTGACGCCGGTTTGATCATCTTGGCAGTGGCGCTTGCCAGCATTGCAGGCTATGTGGCCTTTTTTCCTGCCATGCTGATCATTATTTTCAGTGAACTCAGCCAACGCCGCAGCTGGCTCTATTATGCGATCTGCGGCGGCGTGACCGCCGCTCTCACACCGTTGATCATTACGCTTTTCAAAGGCAGTGAACGCCAGTCCGATTACGAGACCTTTGCCATGACTGTTGCGGCAGGAATGATTGCCGGGATCGTCTATTGGCTGGTCGCCGGCAGAAACGCCGGCAACTGGTTGCCGCAGAAGCAGGCGTCTTCCAGCAAGGCGTGAAGCATTATCTGCCCTGTGTGAAGATGATCCTGACGGCAAACAGCGAAAACACGCCGGCGCAACCATAGTCGGCAATGCGCATGATGCGCGGGTTATCTTTCAACACGACAGCCAATCTTTGCGAGACCAGCACAATGGCCAGCGCGATCGGCAAGGACAGGGCCGCATAGGCAAGGCCGAGAAACAACAGCTTTTCCTTGATATGGGGATCATCAACCGACACGAATTGCGGCAGGAAGGTCATGAAAAATATGATGATCTTCGGATTGAGAAGATTGACCGCCAGCCCATTGCTCCAATTGGCAAATAGCGACTTTTCATGCAACGCCGACGCGCCTGGATTGAAAGACGAGCCATGGCGCACGGCCTGAACCGCAAGCCACAGAAGATAAAGCGAACCGGCAACCTTCAGGATCACAAATCCCGTTGGTGACGCAACCACCAGGGCCGCCACGCCGATGGCCACCAGAACCGTGTGCACCAGCAGGCCTGTTATTGTGCCGCCCACGCAGGCAAGGGCCTGCCCACGGCCACCCGTCAAGGCGCGGCCCATCATCAGGGTCATGTCCGGACCCGGTGTCAGGATCAACACAAGCGAGGCTGCTGTAAAGGCCAGGAGAACAGCCGGCTCAGGCAGAAAATACATCATCATATGCCCTTCAGCAGATCGATTTCGGCGAATATGGACGATATGCGTGGCGCGCGCAAAGACATCAACGATGCGGCCAATCGCTCCGCACGCCACATCTTGCCGCGTCAGCCGGTTTTCCCGCATCCAATGGTTTCATTTCCAGACAATGCGCTCTAAAGTGCCGCCGATTTCAAAATCGGGCGCAGAGACCCGAGCAGACGGACAAATTGGATAATACAATGAACGCAAAGAACGATGTGAAAAAGGTCGTGCTTGCCTATTCGGGCGGACTGGACACCTCCATCATCCTGAAATGGCTGCAATCGGAACTCAATGCCGAGGTCGTGACATTCACCGCCGATCTGGGTCAGGGTGATGAACTCGAGCCGGCCCGCAAAAAGGCTGAATTGCTTGGCATCAAGGAAATCTATATTGAGGACCTGCGCGAAGAGTTCATGTCGGATTTCGTATTCCCGATGTTCCGTGCCAATGCCGTCTATGAGGGCGTCTATCTGCTCGGCACATCTATTGCCCGGCCGCTGATCTCAAAACGACTGATTGAAATTGCCCGCGATACCGGTGCCGATGCCATTGCCCATGGCGCGACCGGCAAGGGCAATGATCAGGTGCGCTTTGAATTGGCCGCCTATGCGTTGAACCCGGACATCAAGATCATTGCGCCCTGGCGTGACTGGACATTGAAATCACGTACAGACCTGATTGATTTTGCCGAACAACACCAAATTCCAATTCCAAAGGACAAAAGGGGAGAAGCGCCCTTTTCCGTTGACGCAAACATGTTGCACTCTTCATCGGAAGGCAAGGTGCTTGAGGATCCGTGGGATGAGGCTCCAGCCTATGTCTATCAGCGCACGGTCTCGCCGGAAGAGGCACCTGACAAGGCAACAGAAATCGAAATCGGTTTTGAAAAGGGTGATGCCGTCGCCCTCAACGGCGAACCGCTGTCTCCTGCGACCCTATTTGCAAGACTGAACGATTATGGCCGCGACAATGGCATCGGCCGTCTTGACCTGGTGGAAAACCGTTTTGTCGGCATGAAATCACGCGGCGTCTATGAAACACCGGGCGGCACGATCCTTCTTTCCGCACACCGGGCAATGGAATCCATTACTCTTGATCGCGGCGCAGCGCACCTCAAGGACGAGTTGATGCCGCGGTATGCGGAACTGATCTACAACGGATTCTGGTTCTCGCCTGAGCGCGAAATGTTGCAGGCTGCCATCGACCACAGCCAGCGCGATGTTGACGGAACGGTGCGCCTCAAGCTCTACAAGGGCAATGTCATCGTCACCGGCCGCAAATCCGACAAGTCCCTCTATTCGGACCAGCTTGTCACTTTTGAAGATGATCATGGCGCCTACGACCAGAAGGATGCCGCCGGTTTCATCAAGCTGAACGCCCTGCGGTTGCGCACGCTGGCAGCCAGAAACAACAGATAGACCGATCATGAACCACCCCAACGACGGGTGAGAATCCACCATCAGAACCCCCGGCAAAACCGGGGGTTTTGTCACAGACCATCGGACTTCTGACCGATTGCGTCCAATAACTGGCAGCCAACCGGCGGCCCAGGGCGACACAAGATCCAATCAATTCACAGGCTGGACCTTGTATCGCGCCGGGCCGCCGCTTACATCGCATCTTGATGACAACAGCCCCGGGAATTGCACGATGAGCCCTGTCAACAATCATATCTTCGACTGGAAAGGTCCCCAGGGACTGCCCGAATTCTCCAGTATCGAAGACGATGATTACGTGCATGCTTTCGACGAAGCGCTGAAACGTCATGAAAAACAGATCAACGACATCGCCAACAATCCGGCGCCACCTGATTTTGAAAACACCATCATCGCACTGGAATTGTCAGGCGATGCGCTGAGCCGGGTGTCCGCACTCTTCTGGAACCGGGCAGGCGCCCACAGCAATGACGTCATTCAGGCGCTTGAGCGGCAGATGGCCCCGAAAATATCGCGTCACTTTTCTGCGATTGCCATGAACAAGGCACTGTTTGCACGGGTCGACGCGCTTTGGCAGAATCGCGAAAGCCTTGGTCTCGACAGTGAAGCATTGCGCGTTCTTGAAAGACACTGGAAGGGCTTTGTGCGCACCGGCGCATTGCTGGACGATGGACAACAACAGCGCCTGGCGGAAATCAGTGAAGAGCTTGCCGGTCTTGGTACCCAATTCAGCCAGAACGTGCTGGCGGACGAAAAAGCCTGGTCCATGGGCCTTTCCGATGAGGAGGACCTTGCAGGCCTGCCGGAATTCCTCCGCGAGGCCATGGCATCTGCGGCACGCGAACGCGGTCTGGATGCGCCCTACGCCGTGACGCTGTCACGTTCGATCATCGAACCCTTCCTGACATTTTCCGAAAATCGTGAGTTGCGTGAACATGCCTTCACCGCCTGGACGTCTCGGGGGGAAAACGGCGGCGATACCGACAACGCCGCGCATATTACCCGCATCCTCGCATTGCGCGCCGAAAAGGCCCGCCAACTGGGCTTTGACACATTTGCGCATTTCAAGCTTGACGACACGATGGCCAAGACACCGGACGCGGTGAACCATTTGCTGATGTCCGTGTGGGACAAGGCCCTGCTGCGCGCCCGCCGGGAAGAAGACGAGATTGCCGCACTGATTGCCGAGGAAGGCAAAAACCACCCCGTCGCACCCTGGGACTGGCGTCACTATGCGGAAAAACTGCGCAGCCGCAAATTCGACTTCTCCGAAGCCGAACTCAAACCCTACCTGCAGCTTGATAATATCATTGCGGCGTGCTTTTCCGTCGCCAACCAGCTTTTTGGCCTGAAGGCAACTGAGCGAGCCGACCTTGAAGCCTACCATCCGGATGTGCGGATATTTGAAATTCGCGACAGCAATGACAGGCTGATCGGCATGTTTCTGGGCGACTATTTTGCCCGATCCAGCAAGCGATCCGGTGCCTGGATGAGCAGCTTGCAGAACCAGCACCAGCTTGATGGCGGGCAAATTCCGATCATTTACAACGTCATGAATTTTGCAAAACCGCCCGCCGGCCGGCCGGCCCTGCTGTCGATTGACGACGCGCGGACCTTGTTTCATGAATTTGGTCACGCTCTGCATGGCCTTCTGTCCAAGGTACGCCATCCCTCGGTTTCAGGCACCTCTGTCTCACGCGACTTTGTAGAACTGCCCTCGCAACTGTTCGAGCACTGGTTGACCGTGCCCGACGTACTGCGACAGTTTGCCCTACATCATGAAACGGGAGAGGCCATTCCGCAGGATCTTCTCGACAAGGTTCTGGCCGCCCGAAATTTCAATGCCGGCTTTGCCGCGGTGGAATATACGGCCTGCGCGCTTGTGGACATGGCCTGCCATACAGCTGAAGAGGTCGATGACCCATTGGCCTTTGAGAACGAAACGCTCAGGGAAATCGGCATGCCCGACGCCATCGTCATGCGTCATCGCACGCCGCATTTCCTGCATGTTTTTTCCGGAGACGGTTATTCTGCCGGATATTATTCCTATATGTGGTCTGAAGTCCTCGATGCTGATGCCTTCAGTGCTTTCGAGGAGACCGGTGACCTATTTCATGAAGAAACGGCCGATAAACTGCTTCGCCACATCTATTCGGCAGGCGGAAGCATCGACCCGGAAGACACCTACAGGGCGTTTCGCGGGAAAATGCCTGATACGGCCGCCATGCTAAAAAAGAAGGGCCTGGCTGGCTGCCAGTAGGCCCCTGCGACGTTGTTGCCGGCCAGTTTTGTCGGGCCGCTTCAGCCTGCGAACGACGCAAATCGGTAAAATCCCTTTCACATATTCATAAAACCCTGTAAGAGCCGGGCAAATGAATATAGGCGGCGCCTTCCCGCGCGCACCCCAACTTCCAGGTAGAATACTATGTCTATGCGCAATATTGCGATCATCGCCCATGTTGATCATGGGAAAACCACACTCGTTGACGAATTGTTGAAACAGTCTGGCGCGTTCCGCGACAACCAGCGCGTTGCAGAGCGCATCATGGATTCCAACGAAATCGAAATTGAACGCGGCATTACGATTCTTGCCAAGGCAACGTCTGTTGTCTGGAAAGATGTGCGCATCAACATTGTCGATACACCAGGCCACGCCGATTTCGGTGGTGAGGTTGAGCGTATCCTCAATATGGTGGACGGTGCCATCGTCCTCGTCGATGCTGCCGAAGGCCCCATGCCGCAGACAAAATTTGTTGTCGGCAAAGCCCTCAAGGTTGGTCTCAAACCGATTGTAGCGATCAACAAGATTGACCGGTCCGATGCACGTGCCGATGAAGTCATCAATGAGGTTTTCGACCTTTTTGCAGCGCTGGATGCCAATGACGAGCAGCTTGATTTCCCCATCCTTTACGGTTCGGGCCGCAATGGCTGGATGAACGTCAATCCCGACGGTCCGATGGACCAGGGTCTGGCGCCCCTGTTTGATCTTGTTCTCGACCATGTGCCCGAACCCACTGTCGGCGAAGGCTCATTCCGGATGATCGGTACAATCCTGGAAGCCAATCCCTTCCTCGGCCGCATCATCACCGGGCGTATTCATTCCGGCAGCATCAAGCCCAATCAGCCGATGAAGGTCATGGATGCCAACGGCAAGCTTATCGAGCAGGGCCGCGTCTCCAAGATTCTCGCCTTCCGCGGTATCGAGCGCACAGCCATCGACGAAGGCTGCGCCGGAGATATCGTCGCCATTGCAGGCCTGACAAAGGGCACCGTGGCCGATACCTATTGTGCACCGGATGTCACTGAACCGCTTGAAGCCCAGCCGATCGATCCGCCGACTGTCACCATGTCCTTCATCGTCAATGATTCCCCGCTGGCGGGAACCGAAGGCGACAAGGTGACCAGCCGCGTTATCCGCGACCGCCTGATGAAAGAAGCCGAAGGCAATGTCGCACTGAAAATCGAGGAAGCCGAAGACAAGGATTCCTTCTATGTTTCCGGACGCGGCGAGTTGCAGCTTGCCGTGCTGATTGAAACCATGCGCCGGGAAGGCTTCGAACTGGCTGTGTCACGGCCACGGGTCGTGATGAAGAAAGCCGACGACGGCACGGTGCTCGAGCCCATTGAAGAAGTGGTCATCGACGTTGATGAAGAGCATTCCGGTATCGTCGTTCAGAAAATGTCCGAGCGTAAAGCCGAAATGGTTGAATTGCGGCCATCAGGTGGCAATCGTCTGCGTCTGGTCTTCCATGCACCGACACGTGGCCTGATCGGCTACCAGTCCGAACTGCTGACCGATACGCGCGGCACGGCCATCATGAACCGGCTGTTTCATGACTATCAGCCCTACAAGGGCGATATTGGCGGCCGCGTCACAGGCGTTCTGCTGTCCAATGAATCCGGTGAATCCGTTGCCTATGCCATGTTCAACCTCGAAGACCGCGGTCCGATGATTATCGATGCCGGCGAAAAGGTCTATGCGGGCATGATCATCGGCATCCATACAAGGGTCAACGACCTTGAGGTCAATGTTCTCAAGGGCAAGAAGCTTACCAATATGCGCGCCTCCGGCAAGGATGACGCCATCAAGCTGACACCGCCGATCCGCATGACGCTCGATCGGGCACTGTCCTGGATCCAGGATGATGAGCTTGTCGAAGTGACACCAAAGACCATTCGCCTGCGCAAGATCTTCCTTGATCCGATTGACCGCAAGCGGAACTCCAAAACCAAGGCGTCCCTTACCGCCTGATAAACTGCGGGTTGTCTTCAAATGAATCAATTTGAAAATGACCCGCCTCTGCTACTTGCTCGAACCCTTAACAATTCGTTAAATTGTGCGTGCTGGTACATGATTTAACCTGTGGGTAGACCACAGGTAGGGGCATCTAGCTCTTCGCGTATTGCAGCGAAGCAGTTAGGATTCTCCCATGACAACGCTGACAATAGATGTGAGACGTGCCGAATCGGATGACGCCCTGGCGATATCCGAGACGCATCGTGTTGCCTGGCGTCATGCTTATGCGGGTTTGATACCCTATCGCACACTGATGGCCATGGTTGAGCGCCGCAGTTATACATGGTGGCAAAAAGCCATTCGCGGGTCAACCAGCATATTGGTACTGGAAGTGGATAAAGTGATCGCGGGCTACGCGACACTTGGTCTGAACAGGGCAAGATCCCTTCCGCAGGAAGGCGAGATCTACGAGCTTTATCTCAAGCCTGAATATCAGGGCATTGGCCTTGGCAGCCAGCTTTTTGGCGAGGCGCGACGTCTGCTCAGATCCCTTGGATGCAAGGGCATGGTTGTTTGGACTCTCGAGGAAAATGAGCGCGCAGTGAATTTCTACATCGCGCTGGGTGGCGTAGACCTTGCCGAAGGCTCGGAAATTTTTGATGAGCGGCCGCTCAAGAAGCTGGCCTTCGTCTGGCCTTGAGCCCTTCCCCTTGATCTGTAAACCTCACAATCTCATGGGATTGATCGGGCTGGTTCACTCGCCAGTTCCGTGCGAAACCCATAGAAGGCCGGTGCCTCTGCGCCACAGGCAAAACCAGCAGCAACATTGTCGGCGACCTCTCTGGCCAGAACATTGGCATCCTTGTTGCCCAGCGCATCAACATAACCCACCACACATGCCCGCGCATCGCCCGGTTGGCCAACACGCGAAATAACCAGCACCTGCCCCAGATACTGTGGTGTGGCGATGCCGCTGTCGGGATCGGGATTCTCCAGAAACCAGCGCAGGATCGTGGCAATCGGTACGCCGGACACGTTTATCCGCCACTCGACCGTTTCATTGATCCGGTTGAAGGCCCCAAAGCTTTCAAAGACCTCACCCTGGTCCACATGACCAAACTGTACCGCCTGGCGCAGGTCATCTTCCTTGAAAAAAACGCCATAGCCGCCAAATCCCGGACAGACCAGTTGGGCGCCCATCGAATCGGCGGAAAGAGTGACGCATTTATCGAAATCAATTTTTGTATAGCTGCTTTCATTGGACTGTGCAGCGCCGGCAAATGCACCGAGCAGCAGCATAGCGAAGGCTGTCGTCATGCTGGTTCTTGCCAATTTTGCAGCTGTGATGCACTGATAAAAAGTCTTCTGCATGCGTGTTCATCCCTTCGCTTGCGATGCATCTGTTCATTATAATCCAACAGCTGCGGTAAAGATATGTTGCGCTGCAGCGCACAAAGCGCTATTTCCCCCGACAACAGCTCATCAGAATTTGGCCCGGCAAAGACAGGATCGATCATGCGTATTGACGCCATCTCCATAGGCAACACACCGCCCGATGATATCAATGTTATCATCGAGGTTCCAGTGGGCGGTCAGCCCATCAAGTATGAAATGGACAAGGATGCGGGCACGCTGGTTGTTGATCGTTTCCTCTATACGCCCATGACCTATCCGGGCAATTATGGATTTGTTCCCCATACATTGTCCGAGGACGGTGATCCGATTGACGTTCTGGTGTGCAATACAAGACCGCTGATACCCGGATGCGTGATCAATGTGCGCCCCGTTGGCGTGCTGATCATGGAAGACAATGCCGGACAGGATGAAAAGATCCTGGCGGTGCCCTCTTCCCATCTGACCAAACGCTATGAAGGGGTCAATGAATTCACCGATCTGCCAGACATCACCGTGCAGCAGATCCAGCATTTCTTTGAACACTACAAGGATCTGGAACCTGGCAAATGGGTCAAGATCGGTGAATGGGAAGGATCAGCCCGGGCCAGAAAACTGATCACGGAAGCCATCGACCGGGCCAAAAAATAGTTGCCACTGGTCCCTATTCGGTGATCCGCAGGATTTTTTGAACAAGGTCCTCGTTTGAACCCTCAACAAACAGCATCTTCAGGCGACTGGTCTCGCCTGAATCAATCCTGATCAGGCTTTTGGCAATGCCGCTGCGTTTGGCCACAAGCGCAATCAAGGCCTTGTTGGCCTTGCCCTTTTCCGGCACAGCCCGAACCCGGGCCTTGATGTAGCAACGCCCCGCATCATCCGTCTCAACGCCCTCTATGGCATCAATGTTTGCCTTGGGTGTCAGTCGGATGGCAAGTTTGAGCCCGCCGGGTACAATCCGGCACCAGTGCGGCGCCGAAACCATCACACCAATGCTGGTACCAGACTTGTCCACATCAGCCGGCGAATGAAGAAGATGATCAGCAGCAGGATGATCGGCGATATATCCAGCCCGCCCAGATCGGGTATGATCCGCCGAATGGGCCGCAGCGCAGGTTCTGTGGCCTTGAACAGAAATTCGCCGATCATGCCGACAAAGCGATTGCTTGTATTGACCACATTGAAAGCGTAGAGCCATGAGAAAATGGCGCTGCCGATAATAATCCAGGTATAAAGACTCAAGGCCAGATCGATGGTCTGAAACAGGGCAATCATCGCAGTCTCCACTAATTGATTTTTGACATGTAGCCATTGTGTCGTGCAACGGCAAGTCTATGCAATTTTTTCTGAAGCATTATAAGGACCCTTATGTCTTACACAGAACGCGCCAGCCATGCAGGACACTGAATCACCGACCTCCGATCGCTTTGCGGTTTTTCGCAACAAGTCCTTCATGCGCTACTGGCTGGCGCGTTTTCTGTCGGCATTCGGCATGCAGGTCATCAGTGTCGCCGTCGGTTGGCAGATCTATGATCTGACCCGTGATCCTTTCGATCTCGGCCTTATCGGTCTCGTGCAATTCCTGCCGGCCCTGGTGCTGATACTTGTCACAGGCGCCGCTTCTGACCGCTTCGGTCGCCGTCTCATCATGGGCATCTGCGAAATTGTCAGTCTGGGCGCTGCCATTGTCCTTTTGTACCTGACCGTTCGCGGCCTCACATCGCCCCTTCCGGTTTTTGCGGTTCTGCTGGTCTTCGGTATTGCACGCGCCTTCTTTTCTCCGGCCTCGACTGCGCTGGCGCCCAATCTGGTGTCGGAAAAAGATCTCGCCAATGCCATCGCCTGGAATTCATCCGCCTGGCAATTGGCAACCATTACCGGTCCCGTTGCAGGCGGCCTGCTTTACGGTTTGGGGGACACCGTGCCCTATTGGCTGAGTGTCGCCGTGTTCGCCATTGCTTCAGTGCTGATTTTCACCATTCCCAAGCCGCCGCAACAACGCGGCGTTCACAACCAGAGCTGGGAAACACTGTCTGCCGGGTTTCGCTATATCTGGCGTGAAAAAATTGTGCTTGGCGCCATTTCCCTCGACATGTTTGCCGTGCTGCTCGGCGGCGCCATCGCGCTCATGCCGGTCTTTGCCCGCGACATCCTGGAGCTCGGGCCCTGGGGACTTGGCGTGCTGCGGGCCGCTCCTGCCATCGGCGCCATTGCCATGGCGCTTTATCTGGCCGCACACCCGTTTCAAAGAAATGCGGGCGTGGCCATGTTTGTCGCCGTCGGCATATTCGGCGTTGCCACCATTGTCTTTGGACTTTCGACCATTCCATGGCTATCCATTGTGGCGCTTGTCACCATGGGTGCTGCGGACATGATCTCGGTCTATGTGCGGCAGACATTGATCCAGCTTTGGACGCCGGACAGCCTGCGTGGACGTGTCAGTGCCGTCAATATGGTTTTCATTGGCGCATCAAATGAATTGGGAGAGTTTCGCGCCGGCGGCATGGCAGCCTTGATTGGTGCAGCGCCGGCCGTTGTTTTTGGCGGCATAGGCGCTGTGGCCGTTGCCGGCTTGTGGGCTGTGTATTTTCCCGCGCTGCGCAAGATTCAGCATCTCACCCAGGCTGTCGATCAATCGGAAAAATCCTGAACCGGCCTTTGGTGGTTGTGAAGCAATATCTCTTTTCCGAATATGCGCTCCAGAAGCTGTGCCAGCCATTGGCGCAACAGGGCGTCATGGCGCAGCCGGCCTCTCAGATGGGCGTGCCCCTGCTGCGCGCCCGGCAGTTCGAAGCGGTGCGCACCGCGCACCACCCATCTCTGCATCATGATCTGCGTCAATTCCGCATGGAACTGGACGCCCCAGGCATTCTCACCGTAACGAAAGGCCTGGTTGGGATAGTCTTGCGCCGTTGCCAGCAATTCGGCCCCTTGGGGCAGGCTGAAGCCCTCGCGATGAAACTGGTAAACCATGTCAGGCCACTGCATCAGGGCCTTGCCGCTCTTCGTCGCCTGCAGCGGATACCAGCCTATTTCAGCCAGACCATCCTCATGCCCACTGACAGTGCCACCCAGGTGGCGTACCAGCATCTGGGCACCCAGACATATGCCGAGATAAGGTTTGTTCTCTCTCAGGGGAATCTCATGCCAATTGATCTCGTTGCGCACACAGGCATCATCGTCATTGGCACTCATCGGCCCACCGAACACGACAGCACCGACATGGTCGCGCAATGTCGTGGGAAGCGGATCACCCAGAACGTGTTTTCGTATATCAAGTTCAAAACCGGCCTGCTGCAACATCTGCCCGACCCGTCCGGGGCTTGAACTTTCCTGATGCAGGATGACCAGAATTTTGTTTTGTTCATTTCTCCGGGCAATCGACCCTTCAGAACGCAGTTTCTGCAATTTCGGACCTTTCGGGTTCATATCCTGCAGCATATTCAGGTTTCATCTCCTGCACCGGCGCGCTCGGCAGCCCGCTGTCGCATGAAAACCCTGTCACGATCCGACACGCCCAGCAGTTCCGCCACACGCCAGACCACATTGTCTTCAAGCTCATGGCGCACGCCATCGGCATAGACGAGTTCCCACATCAACTCTATGAAGGCCACCCGTTGCTCGCTATCGAGCGCCCGCTTGAGGATACTCGTTGATGAATAGAAATCGACGGATTCATCCTCGGCCTGCTTTCCTGCCTCCAGAAGCTTCTGCAAATCCGCCTTGTCGAGCGAATATTGCTTCTTCAGCAATTCACCCAGCTTCTCACGTTCGGCAGGCTCAGAGACCCCGTCTGCATCAATCACATGAAAGAACAGAGCCGCTGCTGCGACCTTTGGGTCATTGCGGGACAACGCGTCCTTTTCATCTCCACCCAGAGACTGCAGAAAATTCTGTAATTTCTCAAACATTCAACAAATCTGCCGCACGTGTGCGCCCCAATTTCATTTCAAGCCCTTGACCCTATGTCGTGGTCCCGTCCGCAATCTAGATTGTTTCTGGGAAAGTGTGAAATATTTTTCCCACCCGATACGGATCAAAACAGCCGAAAGCGAGATTTTGGCCCATCTTCCGTCGCAACATCGTCGATTCCGGGATCATCGATAGGCTTTACCAGGAAATCGGTTTTCTTTGCCGTGTCCCGGGCATCACCAACCGCATCCGTTATAATATGGGTCTCACCCACGCTTGCCGCCTGACGAATGGCCGGTTCGACGTCAAGAGCGTCCTTGGGTCGCGGCGCATCATCAGCCTTTTTCCCTTCCACAACCGGCTTGGCGGACGAAGGCTTTTCGGCGACAATGACGTCCCCATCCACTGGCTTGGCTTTATCCAGTTGTTGGGCTTTATCCGATTTTTCAACTTTACCCAATTCTTGCGGGCTATCCATTTTTTCAGGTCCATCCGAAGGTTTGGATTTGTCCTCCGTTTTTCCCGGCGAAGATGCCTTGTCCGATTGGCTTTGTGTACTCTTTCCAGCGCTTTCCACAGCAGGCGCAACTTTCGTTGCTGCTGTTTCGGGTATCGGCGTCTTGGGCGCCTTGGGCACCTCAACGGGCTTGGCCAGCTCTTTCGCAGCGGGCGCAGGTTCCTTGTGGACAGGATCCACGGGCTCTTTGACGGGCTTTTCAGGGGCAGGAGCGGGCGCAACAATGGGCACGGCAATCGGCGGAAGGCTTTTGATCGCCTGTTCCGCGCCATCGCGCATACTGTCTGCATCATGGACAGGCCCGGAAATCTGTTCAACCGGCAACTTCCATTCAAAGACATCCAGTTTGCCCGTCACCGGAGAAACCGCTGCCCAATGGTCGGATACATATCCATCGGCTGTCCAGGCCTCATCGCGCGGCGCGCGCACCGCCTGCGCCAGCCAGTGGCGCACCCGGCCCTGATCGCCGGTGTCCGCCTCTTCGATATCTGCCAGCAACAGATAGATGCTTTCACAGGGACCCATGCGCGATGCAGCCTCTGCCTTTTCACGTGCCAGTTTGAATTCTTGCGCATCCAGTGCTGCCCGGGCGACCGCCCGCAGGGATTCACGATGATTGCGTTTGAGCCCTTCGAGTTTCTGTGCGCGTTTTAACCGGTCATGGGTTGAATCACCCGGCCGGGCATGAATATAGGTTTCAGCCACTTCCGGATGCGGTGTGCTCTTCCACAATTTTTCCAGAATGCGCGATCCCTTGCTCAGATTGTTTTCACGGAACAGCGCCTGCGCTGCCACCAGGGCAGCAGGAACAAAGGTCGGCGCCAGCCTGTTGGCCTCCAGACCATCTGTGCGCGCACCGGACACATCACCGCCTTCAAGCTTGTCCATGGCTCTGGCCGTCAGAAGAACAGCCTTCTTGCGGTCCGCTGCCGCCTTGTCGATCACCCGTGCAGCCCGCTGCTTCTCCAAAATGCGCAAGGCATCATCCCAGGCGCCTTCGGCTGATTTGAAGGCCAGTGCAGCCTCCGCTGCCCAGGGCAGATGCGGCGCTGTTTCTGCCGCTTGCTCGGCATAATGCTGAGCCGCCTCCAGAGCGCCAAGCCGACGCGCCTCCAGATAGAGGCCACGCAGACCCAGTTCCCGCGTTTCCGGATCCTCGGCCATGGCTTCAAATTTTGCCCGCGCCTCATCATTCCTTCCCTCGATCAACGCGGTTTGCGCATCAAGCAGATGAATCAAAGGCTCCTGATCAGCGCTGAGCAGCCCAATGGTCCGCTGGGTCATCTTGCGTGCGGTGGCCGCATCACCGGAGCCCGCTGCAATCAGACCTGTCGACAGCGCCTGATAACCGCGATCTCTTTTACGGGCACGAAAATAGCGCGTGATCATCTGCGGTGAAGCCAGAACGCTGCGAATGAGCCACCAGCTGAACATGATCAGAGCCATCAGCGAGACAATCACCGCCACCGCAAACATCAGTGACGTTTCGATACGCTGGCCCTGCCAGCTCAACACAAGATCGCCAGGCCTGTCGGCAAGCCATGCAAAACCAAAAGCCAAGGCCAGGACAACGAGAATATAGATCAGCAAACGGGTCATGTTAATTCTGGCTCCCTGCATCGGTCTGTTGGGCGGGTTGGGTCTGCGATCCTGCGTTCACCGGGCTTGTCGGCAAGGCCGCACTCAGCGTGCCTGTCACCAGTTTTTCAACCTCGATACGCGCTTCCAGGTTCTTTGAAAAACCGGCGGATGCGCTGCGCGCTTTTTCCGGCAGGGTCTTCCATTCATTGAGGGCGCCCTGGAGGTCACCATTGGCCAACCGGCTTTCCATTCTGGCAACAATAGCCTGAACACTGTCCCCGGAAACGTCACCGACCGGGCGAATTTTCACCAGCGATGTGGCACTGTTGAGCAGGCGGTCAACCAGACCGGCATCAGAATTGCCGCCATTGGCAGCATCGATCATTGCATCGGCGGCAGCTGGGAAACTTGCCAGCAGATTAGACCGTGACGGCACCCCACTGGCCGCATAGGTGCGAAGCTGTTCGACGGCGGCGCTTTCTGCCGCTCCGTCTTGCCCATTGCTGCCATCAACACTGGCAAAAGCCTCCAGTTCCGCCATGAAAGATCCGCCGCGGTCAATCGCCGCCTTCAGACTGGCTGCGGCAATTGCCCGTGCCACCTTGATATCTTCACGTGGTCCCGAAAGGGTTTTTTCAACAGCGTCCAACCGGGACTGCAGGGATTGCAATGTCTGGGTCTGCTGCTGACCGGCGGATTTCACCGCGCCCTCCAGCTCCGACAAAGAGGCCTGCAAACCGCTCAAGGCCGTTGCCTGTTCATTTTGTGCCTTCTCAACCGCCAGCAATTTGTCCTGCAATTGCAAAGACCCATCATTGCTGCCGGATGCCTGCAAAGATTCCACTTTTGCCGCAAGGCCGGCAATTTTCTCTTCCAGGTCCGGCGGCAAAACACCGCTCTGCCCGGAAGCGGACGATTCCACCCGCGTCTCCAAAGCGCCAATACGGCCTTCCAGCCCCTCGACAATCGATTCCGATCCGCTCTGCGCCGAATTTTCGAGCGCCGCTACCGATTGCTTCAACGCATCAAGCTGCGCTGTCACATCGGCAGAAAGCGTGGCGCCGACGCTGCTGGAATCCGCGCTGCTCGAGTCTGCGTTGCCGGAGCCCAGATTGGGAAGAACACCGCCCCATTGCAGACCTGCATAAAGGGCGATCGCCACAACACCACCGGCCAGACCCGCGCCGACGGCACCAAAGCCGCGGCCACTACCGCTTCCGCCACCATTCCCGGATGCAGATTTTGCTGACGATCCACTTTTACCCGATGCCGTTCCTGCTGACGCGGATTTCCCCGGGTCAGCGGTTTTGGCTGCAGGCGCAGCAGATTCTGGAGCGTTTGATGCTGGCGCAGCATTTTTCACCGAATCGGTCTTCTTTGCACTTTCCAACCTGTCCGACGAACCAGCCTTGATCGACGGAATGGCTGATTTACGCGCGGATTCAGAACCCTGCTTGTCCGTGGCAGCAACGCCAGATGACGTCGCTGGGGTGTCCACAGGTGTGTTCTTCGTGTCAGGTGTCGCCACGGGTGCGGGCTTGGCGGCGCCAGACGCCGGCTTGTCACCTGGCGTAGCTGTCTGCTTTGTCGCGCCCGCATCCTTTTTGGTGGCAGCGCCCTTGCTGATGGCCTCTGGCTCCAGATCAATGGTTACGGGTTTGCGCGTGCTGCGCGAGTGACGTGGCTTGCTGCCCTGTGCCATGGAGAATCCTCTCGAAATGACAAATGAAGAATATTTCGGACCACTCTTAAGTCTCGGATGAACCTAGTACCGGCCTATCCCCTATGGAAGCGATATAAGCGCGAATTCGTCAGGATAGTGTATGACCTGAATCAAGCAGCGCCAGCAGGCTCGCCTCGTCCGGAAAGGCCGCGGTCAGGATCTGTCCGCCAAATTGTTCCGGTATGATCCCCGCCACCTGATCGCTCAGGCATAAAAACCGGCACTTTTTCAGACTATTGAGCAATTTCTCCCGCTCGACGAGGTGGAAAAACGCTTCAGCGGTTTTGCGGGAATAGAAGGCAATGGCATCTGGTGGTTCAGGCATAAAAAGCTTTGACAAAAAGTCAGTTGAATAACTTATATTCTGTGTATCATAGACTTCCACCAGAGAAATCGGCAATTTTTCAGCCCTGATTCCGTCTTCAAAACATCCGTGGCGGATTTTTCCGGCGACATAGACAAGTTTTTCTTCCGAAGACAGCCAGAGTTTGCCGGAATCAAGATCACCAAGGATGGCGACAACCAATTGCCTGCCATCTCCACCACCCAGGCGCACATCGAGAAATCCGGCGTCCATGGCCGCCTCTTCCGTTCGGGAGCCGACAACATAGAGCGGCATGCCGAAACATTGAGGGTCTATGCCGAGGCGGTGCCAGCAGGCGATGGCCGCAGCGCTGGTAACCGCAAAGGCACCGGCCCCGCCTGCCTGCAGTTTTGCCTTGCTGACCTTCAGTGCAATGGTGCGCGTCAGCGGCATGACCAGCGGCTGATGACCCATTTCGAGCAAAGTGGCGGCTGTGCGGCTTGCGCCGGGTTCAGGTCGTGTGACAAGGACGCGCATCTATATCCAGCTTTCAAAAAACCCCGGTCCAGCCTTCATCTTGATTTCCTCACCCGCCGATTGGCCCAGTTCCAGAGCCTGACTTGCCGCACCCTCGCGGGTCACTTCAAAGCTCGTTTTGCCATCCGGTGTCAGGATCAGCCCGGAAAATTGCATCCGCGTGCCGTCAATCCTTGCCAATGCACCAATCGGCGTACGGCATGACCCGTCAAGCGATGCCAGAAACGCCCGTTCACAGGTGAGCGCCATTTCGGTTTCCCGGTGGTTGATGGCAGCCAGCATGGAATCGATAGGGCCATCACCGCAACGGCTTTCAATGCAAATAGCACCTTGACCGGGCGCCGGAAGAAATGTGTCTGTGTTCAAAATATCCGTTGCGTAATCTTCCCTGCCAAGCCGCCGCAAACCGGCCAGCGCCAAAAGCGTACCATCGACCTGGCCTTCTTCGAGTTTGCGCATTCTGGTCTGAACATTACCGCGAAACGAGATGACTTTCAAATCCGGGCGATTGCGGCGCACCAGCGCCTGACGCCGCAGCGATGAGGTGCCCACCACGGCCCCCTGTGGCAATTGGTCGATTGTGGAGGCTGCACGACCAATGAAGGCATCGCGAACATCTTCACGGGGCAGAAACGCCGACAGATAAAGACCTTCCGGCAATTGAGTCGGCATGTCCTTTGAGGAATGAACGGCGATATCGATCCGGCCATCTGCGAGTTGGGCTTCAATTTCCTCGGTGAACAAGCCCTTTCCACCGATCTCCGAAAGCGGGCGATCGGTGACCCGATCCCCCTTGGTCGAGATCACGACTATCTCGCAGGCCTCCTGCGGCAACCCATGCGCGGCCATCAGCCGGTCCCGGGTTTCCACGGCCTGTGCCATTGCCAGCGGGCTGCCGCGCGTTCCGATTCGAAAAGGTTTTGTTTGCATCTGTTGAGTTCCGTAATTACCAGAGGCACAGGTAAACATGAATTCAACGTTCCGCAATCACTGAAACGGCCCATGGAAACAACAATCCGCATACTCGGCATCGAAACCAGCTGCGACGAAACAGCCGCCGCTGTTGTTCAGCGCAATGGTGATGGCAGTGGAAAGATCCTCTCAAACGTCGTGTTCAGCCAGTTGGAGGAACACGCAGCTTTCGGTGGTGTCGTGCCGGAAATCGCCGCCCGTGCGCATGTCGAGACACTCGACGGCCTGATCGAACAGGCGCTCAGCCAAGCGGAGGTCTCACTGTCTGAGGTCGATGCCATCGCCGCCACATCGGGGCCCGGATTGATCGGTGGATTGATCGTCGGTCTGATGACGGGAAAAGCATTGGCAGCGGCGACCAACAAGCCGCTCTATGCCATCAACCACCTTGAAGGTCATGCGCTGACGGCCCGCCTGACCGATGGTCTTGCCTTTCCCTACCTGCTGCTGCTGGTATCGGGTGGTCACACGCAAATGCTGCTGGTGCGCGGCGTGGGTGACTATCAGCGATGGGGAACAACCATAGACGATGCCCTGGGTGAAGCCTTCGACAAGACCGCCAAATTGCTTGGTCTTGATTATCCGGGTGGCCCTGCGGTTGAAAAAATGGCCCTTCGCGGCGATGCAAAACGTTTCAATCTGCCGATGCCGTTGCGCGGAGACAAACGTCTCGACTTTTCCTTTTCCGGGCTGAAAACCGCCGTGCGACAAACAGCCCAGGCCCTGGTGCCATTGGCCGAGCAGGATGTGGCCGATATCTGCGCCTCATTCCAGCACGCCATCACCGCAACCCTGCGTGAGCGTGTCGGTCGCAGTCTCGACCGGTTCAATGAAGAGCGGGCCGGCCAGGCCCCCGCTCTGGTGGTCGCCGGCGGTGTCGCCGCCAACCAGCAAATTCGTCTGGCGCTGCAGGACCTGTGCCACAAGAAGGGTTTTCAATTTGTCGCCCCGCCGATCGCATTATGCACCGACAATGCCGTGATGATTGCCTGGGCGGCGGCTGAACGCATGGCACTGAACCTTGCTGCTGACGGACTGGAGGTTGCACCGCGTTCACGCTGGCCCCTTGATGAACAATCCGCATCGCTGATAGGTCACGGAAAGCGGGGCGCCAAGGCATGAAGCAACCCGCACGCATTGTCGTCATTGGTGCCGGTGCTTTTGGCACCGCACTGGCAACAGTCATCGCCCGCCAACACCAGCCGGTCACGCTGCTCGGACGCAACCACGAACAGATGCAATCCATCCAGAGCAAGAGGACCAATGAGAGCGCCCTTCCAGGCATAATGCTTCCCGAAGAACTGCAGGCGACGGCAGATCCCCGATGCCTCGAAGCAGCGGACATCATTTTGTTCGTGATGCCCTCACAGGCCATCAGGGCGGCTGCCCGGACCTATCGCGGCTTTATTGTACCTGACGCCAGGCTGATCCTGTGTGCCAAGGGCATGGAACAGTCGAGCGGCCTGTTTCTGGATCGGGTCATTGCGGCGGAAATGCCTGACAATCCCGTTGCCGTTCTGTCCGGCCCCGGCTTTGCTGCCGATATTGCAAAGGGCCTGCCCACCGCCATGACAATCGCCAGCACCGATCGCGCGATTGCCGAAAGTCTCGCCAGGAGCCTTTCAGGCAGCACCTTTCGGCTCTATGCATCCGATGACGTGGTCGGCGTCGAAATCGCCGGCGCTTTGAAAAATGTGATCGCCATTGCCTGCGGTATCGTCGAGGGACGCGGCCTTGGCGAATCGGCAAAGGCCGCCCTGATTGCACGTGGCCTGGCCGAACTCATGCGCTTTGCCACCGCCCATGGCGGCAGACCTGAGACTGTTGCCGGCCTATCGGGCCTTGGCGATCTGGTGCTGACGGCAACCAGCCGCCAGTCACGCAATCTCAATTTTGGCCTGGCGCTGGGAAAAGGCAGCACGCCGGCACAGCTCATGGCGCCCGGCGCGCCCTTGTCGGAAGGTGCCTATACGGCAAGTGTTGCTGCACAGATCAGCCGCGAAAAGCGCATCGACATGCCGATCACAAATGCCGTCGCCTCAATCCTGCTGGGAAATCTCGGCGTCGACAGCGCCATCGGCGCCCTGATGACACGGCCACTCAAATCGGAGTAAGAACAGGCCCTTGCGTAGCGAGCGGCCTGCGGTTTTCCGACGTGACAGGACCAACGACGAGAAATTGATTGCCGGGCAATACGGCGCGGTTATACGACGATGCAATGCTGAAAGGAATCTCCATGCTCTATGCTGTGATCTGCAATGATAAACCCGAAAGTCTCGACCTGCGGATGAGTACCCGACCAGATCACGTGGCCTTTCTCACGGATCTGAACGACCGCGGTATCCTGAAAATGGCAGGACCCTTCCTGGACGACAATGACAAACCCTGTGGCAGCCTTGTCATTATCGAGGCCGACAGCAAACAGAGTGCCAGCGAGATCGCCGCCGGTGACCCCTATGCCAGGGCAGGCCTGTTCGCCACCGTGGACATTCGCCCCTACAGCTGGACATTCAACAATCCGGAGACCTGAGCATGGCATTTTGGCTTTTCAAATCCGAACCGTTCAAATGGTCCTGGGACCATCAAAAGGCCAAGGGCGAATTGGGAGAGGAATGGGACGGCATTCGCAACTATCAGGCGCGCAACAACATGCGTGCCATGAAACTTGGCGACAAGGGCTTCTTCTATCACTCCAATGAGGGACTGGAAGTCGTCGGGATTGTCGAGGTCTGCAAGGAAGTGCATCCGGATTCGACGACCGAGGATGCCCGTTGGGAATGCGTCGATATCAAGGCCGTCTGCGACATGCCGACACCGGTCACGCTCAAGGATGTGAAAGCCAATCCCGCCTTGAGCAACATGGCGCTGGTGACATCCATGCGCCTGTCAGTCCAGCCGGTAACCGAGGATGAATATCTCGAGGTTTGCCGAATGGGCAATCTCAATGATCCACCGCGATAGTCTTGGAAACCACCCAGATAGGATCAATGAAAACCGAAGCACAGGTTTTCATTCTCGACAACACCACCGTCATGACACCGCCCCATGTGCCGGAAATTTCCCTGCATCTGGCCACGGAAGCCCATGATCTCTGGTTGAAAACGCAAGAGGAGCTGGAGGCCATCGGCCTGCCTCCGCCCTATTGGGCCTTTGCCTGGGCAGGCGGACAGGGGCTTGCCCGCTATCTGCTGGATCATCGCGACGTGATCTGCGGCAAATCCGTCCTCGATTTTGCCTCCGGGTCGGGGCTGGTTGCCATTGCCGCGACACAGGCAGGCGCAGGTGCTGTGACCGCCTGCGATATTGATCCCTGGTCATCCATGGCAACAGCAATGAATGCTGGCCTCAATGATACCGCCATCGCCTTGCGTTGTGACGACATCATCGGAACCGACGATGGCTGGCAGGTCGTTCTGGCCGGCGATGTGTTTTATGATCAGGCGCTCGCCGGGTTGCTGATACCCTGGTTTGATGCGCTGACCAGGCGCGGCGCGCTGGTGCTGATCGGGGATCCGGGCCGGTCCTATTGTCCGCTCGACCGGCTTGAGGAACTGGCCATCTATCAGGTGCCTGTCACCCGGGCGCTGGAAGATTCGGACATCAAGAAGACCACCGTCTGGCGTTTTCTATAAAACGGTTGGTGCTTTCCACTTCACCCAGACAACCCCCGCACGCATTTTCCGGCTGGATACAATTGCGGTTTGAAGCTGGATATGATGCAATCGGTCAGAAAACATCCGCTTCGCCACGGGAGGGCGCGCTATGGTTTTTGCCGGGATCAATTATCTTGCCCTATTGGTGGCAACGCTTGCCGCTTTCGTCATCGGCGCCGCCTATTACAGCATCTTGGGTGGCGCGTGGATGAAGGCGGCGCGCATCAAGCCGGATGACACGAAGATGTCGGCCATGCTGCTTGTCAATTCCATCATCTGCGAGTTGATCATGGCCATTTTTCTCGCCGGTATCATCGGCCATCTGGGTGATGGCCAGGTCACAATGCTCAATGGCATTGTCTCGGCCTTTTTCGTCTGGCTGGGATTCGTGGCAACCACCCTGGCGGTCAACCATCGCTATCAGGGGTTCGGTTGGAACCTGACGTTCATCGATGGTGCCCATTGGCTGCTCGTATTGCTGGCAATGGGCACCATCATCGGCTGGTTTGGCGTTTGACAGTCAGACAACCCGAACCGAGGTGTGCGGGCCGATGATCTGCAAAAGCCGCATCATGGCGCGCTGGCTGACCGCAATACAGCCCTGCGTCGGCTTGCCTTCCGGGCTTGCCAGATGAAAGAATATGGCACTGCCGCGATAGCGGCGCCTTTGCCGCAGGTTCCAGTCAAGCACCAGACAGATGTCATAGAGATTGTCATCGCGCATCAAATTTTCATGGCTTGCGGCAAACGGCAGACGCACCAGCCTGTTGTAGAGGCCATGGTCCGGCGCATCACACCAGCCCATGTCCGGAGCAATCGGTATCAGCGGCACACGCCCCCTGGGTGGTTGCACCCTGTCTGCGCGAAAAAATCCGTAGAGCACGCGCATCGATGCCAGGGGTGTGGCGGCATCGCCCTCGACTTTGAAAGCGGTGCGCCCGGACCGACCGATCAGAGCCGGAAAGATCAGACCTCCCGCATTGACCAGAGCCTTTGTTCGCGATCGCGGATCGCCGCGCACAACAACAGTGTGCAAAGACTGGCTTTTGACCCAATACGGGACTATTTTGTTAATCACGATTTGATCTCCGGGATCACAGCTTGGTGTGCTGACCCTCTGCAGTCCTTTTACATTAAGTCCAACATGACTATCTAAAAGCCTGTAAATGAATAAGTACATCCTGATTTGGAGGAATTGCATGACTGCCAGAACCATACTTCTCGTCGATGACGATGAAGATCTGAGGGAGACACTTGTCGAACAGCTCTCACTATACGAGGAGTTTCTGATTCTCGAAGAAGCCTCGGCGACCAAGGGTGTTCATGCGGCGCGCAACAATCATATCGACCTTTTGATCATGGATGTCGGCTTGCCGGACATGGATGGCCGCGAAGCGGTCAAACTGCTTCGCAAGGGCGGCTTCAAGGCACCGATCATCATGTTGACCGGACACGACACGGATTCAGACACCATTCTCGGCCTTGAGGCGGGCGCCAATGATTACGTGACCAAACCCTTCCGCTTTGCTGTCCTTCTGGCCCGCGTGCGTGCGCAATTGCGCCAGCACGAACAAAGTGAGGACGCCACTTTTTCTGTTGGTCCCTATACATTCAAGCCGAGCCAGAAACTGCTTGTCGATGACAAGGGGTCGAAAATCCGCCTGACCGAAAAGGAATCGGCGATCATCCGCTATCTCTATCGGGCGGACGAGAAAGTCGTCACGCGTGACGTTCTGCTCGAAGAGGTCTGGGGATATAATTCGGGCGTGACGACCCACACGCTGGAAACCCATGTCTACCGGTTGCGGCAGAAAATTGAACGCGATCCTTCCAATGCCGAGATTCTTGTGACAGAGAGCGGTGGTTACAAGATCATTCCCTAGAGCGCTTCATGCAGATCCGGGCATTTGCACCCATGCAGGAAGATGACGACGATGCAGGAAAGACATTGCCATGGCGCTGACTGATGACATCACGATTCTGTCGAATGTTCCTTTGTTTGAGGGCTTCAGCGACGATATGCTGCGTCTGATTGCCTTTGGCGCTGAACGCAAGACCATTGCCGCAAACCACCCGCTTTTCCATGAAGGCGCCACCGCCGACAGCGCCTTTGTCATTACATCGGGCCGTTTCAAGATGATGCATCGCGACCGCAAGGGCAAACCGGTCAAGCTGGGTGAAGCAAAGGCGGGTGACCTGTTGGGGGAAATGGCCATCATATCGGCCACAAACCGACGAATGACAGTGATGGCGATGGAAGACAGTGAAGTCATGCGGATTCATCGACCGATGTTTCGGCGCATGATGGAAGAATATCCGGAAATCGCAGTGATGCTGGCAAAACGCATAAGAGCGAACCTTGGCACCATGCTCGGAGAAATCAACAATATGGCTTCACGCTTCGAGGACAGCCCATCAAAAGGCTGAATCCATTGCGCACTGGTTCCACGCAGTACATGGGTGTCGCCAGACCCCGATCAGACCTCCAGCTCTATGCCAGGCGCATCAGCCCTTCGGATTGAAACGGGCGAAAACCGGAACATGGTCGGATGGCCGCTCCCAGCCCCGCGCCTCGCGCAGCACTGTGATATCCGCCAGCGCCTGCGAAAGATCGTCTGAAGACCAGATGTGATCAAGGCGACGCCCCTTGTCCGCCGCATCCCAGTCTTTCGACCGGTAACTCCACCAGGTGAAGATTTTTTCTTCCGGTGGAATATGCTGGCGCATCAGGTCCACCCAGGCCCCTTTGGCCTGCACCTCATTGAGGCCATCGGTTTCAATCGGCGTATGACTGACCACCTTGAGCAATTTCTTGTGTGACCAGACATCCGTCTCCAGCGGTGCAATATTCAGATCACCCACCAGAATGGATGAAACACCGTCTTCCTGCTCGGCATGCGCATGCAGCGCTTTCATTTCTTCCAGAAAATCCATCTTGTGAGCAAATTTTGGATTGATGGCACGGTCCGGCTCATCACCGCCCGCCGGTACATAAAAATTGTGAATGCGAACCGAGCGCCCGCCAATATCGAAGATTGCCGAAATATGCCGCGTATCGCCCATTTCGCAAAAATCCATTTTCTGCACATCGCGCAACGGCAGCCGGGAGATCAGGGCAACGCCGTGATAGCCCTTCTGACCATGGATGGCGATATGCTGATAGCCGAGTTTTTTCAGCTCTGAATCAGGGAAGGAATCATTGGGACATTTGGTTTCCTGCAGGCACAGAATGTCAGGCTGGTGCGTTTCCAGCAGAGACAGCACCAGCGGCAGCCGCAACCGCACTGAATTGATATTCCACGTCGCAATGGAAAAACCCATATCATTCCCTTTCAGCATTGAATCGAATCAATGCAAGGACCCTACAGGGCCGGGAACAAAGGTGCAGCAGTCACGGGACAAATGTCAGCGGACATCACAACTTTATTATCCGCAATCGATTTTCCGACAGGCCACGAACTGCATGGCCTGCGGTAGACATGCTTTGGCGCACGAAGGCTATCGATTGGTATTCTGGGATGCGTGCACCTGATCATAGGGCACCTTGAAAACATTATCGGCAAATTTCACGTCCTTCTGGACATTGAAAATCATTACCGTCGTGTCCTTGCCCTGCGGATCAGTGATCGTCCACTGGCGCAGTTCGAACGATTTTGAATCAAACATCATGGTGATTTTGGATTCGCCAAAGATCGATTTGTCACCCAGAACAATCGTTGTCAGATCCGGTTCAACCTGAACATCTTTGATCATTTGACCCTGTAGATCGATATGTTCCGACAACAGCAGCCGCAGCGGTGTCTTCGACAGCGGATAGATATCCCAGGTCCGCAATTTTCTGTTGCCGATTACCACAGACTTGCCATCGGCAATGACACGCACAGACGATGGCGCCTCATAGTTGAAGCGCAATTTGCCCGGTCGCTCAATGAAAAACTTGCCACCGGTCTGCTGGCCTGACGGCCCGAACTGGACAAATTCGCCGGTCATGGTTTTTACCGAGGAAAAATGGTTGGCAATGCTTTGAGCCGTCTTGTCCTGCGCCATCACCGATGCCGTTCCGAAGGTGACAAGCAGGCCTGACAGAACCGCTGCAAACAGGGCGCTTAACACTCTGCGCGCCGGACGGGCCTTGGGTCGCACTTCTGCCGAAACCGGCGCATATATCTGAATCATTTTGATCTCCTGAAGGCAGGGATATGTGTTACGAAACTACGGCGTCAGTATGGCAATATGCATACTGATCATGGCATTGCAGCAACCGGTGCCTGACGGACAGATTCTCCGCCGATGATTGCGTCTTCTTTGAAGATTGTCAGAGAAAGCAAATTCCATGTGCAAGCTATTCTCCTTACAGGGACATTACCGGATGTCCTCTTCCGTTGGCACGAGGATCTCGCGTTTGCCTGCATGATTGGCAGGCCCGATCACACCCTCTTCTTCCATTCTTTCGATCAAGGAAGCAGCCCTGTTATAGCCGATGCCGAGGCGTCGCTGAATATAGGAGGTTGAGGCCTTGCCATCGCGCAGAACAATCGCAACCGCCTGATCATAGGGATCATCCGAATCACCGAGATTGCCGACCGAGCCCGAACCACTGTCACCGCCATCTTCATCATCATCTTCGGTGATGGCATCAAGATATTCCGGAACGCCCTGCATTTTCAGGAATGCAACGATTTCTTCCACTTCGTCATCGGCGACAAAGGGACCATGGACACGCTGAATACGGCCACCACCGGCCATGTAAAGCATGTCACCCATACCGAGCAATTGTTCACCGCCCTGCTCGCCCAAAATGGTGCGCGAGTCGATTTTGGATGTGACCTGAAAGGATATTCGTGTCGGGAAATTGGCCTTGATCGTGCCGGTGATGACATCCACCGACGGACGTTGCGTTGCCATGACCACATGAATGCCGGCAGCACGCGCCATCTGTGCAAGCCGCTGAACAGTGCCTTCAATATCTTTTCCGGCGACCATCATCAGGTCGGCCATTTCGTCGATAATCACCACGATATAGGGCATCGGGCTGAGATCGAATTCTTCGGTCTCATAGACAGCCTCGCCGGTTTCGCGGTCAAACCCGGTCTGCACCGTGCGGGTGATGGCCTCGCCCTTTTTCTCCGCCTGTTCGATACGACTGTTGAAACCGTCAATATTGCGAACGCCGATCTTCGACATTTTCTTGTAACGGTCTTCCATTTCGCGAACGGTCCATTTGAGCGCGACAACGGCCTTTTTCGGATCTGTGACCACCGGGGTCAAAAGATGCGGAATGCCGTCATAGACCGACAATTCAAGCATTTTCGGATCAATCATGATCAATCGGCATTTTTCCGGCGGCATCCGATAGACCAGTGACAGGATCATCGTGTTGATGGCAACGGATTTACCCGATCCGGTTGTTCCAGCCACCAGCAAATGCGGCATTTTCGCCAGATCGGCGATGACCGATTCGCCGCCGATTGTCTTGCCGAGCGCCAGCGCCAGTTTCGCCTTGCTTGTCTCAAAGTCCCTGCTGGACAGGAGCTCGCGCAAATAGACGGTTTCGCGAACCTGATTTGGCAATTCCACACCGATGGCATTGCGACCCGGAACCACTGCGACACGGGCGGCAATCGCGCTCATCGAGCGGGCGATATCATCGGCCAGCCCGATGACACGCGACGATTTGATGCCCGGCGCCGGTTCAAGTTCATACATGGTGACAACCGGGCCCGGACGCACCTGAATGATCTCACCGCGCACGCCAAAATCTTCCAGCACGCCTTCCAGCATGCGGGCATTCTGTTCCAATGCCTCAGTGGAAAGGCTGGGATCACGGGTGACATTCTTGGCTTCGGAAAGCAGATGCAGCGGCGGCAATTCAAAACCATTTGTCTTGATCAGCGAAGTCTGCGCTTCACGCCGCTGCCGCGCGCCAGGCTTCGGTCGCTGAACCTGAGGCACAACGCGCAGCTGAACCACCTGTCCTTCCTTGCGCCTTGGAGCCGGTTGCGGCGCCCAGTCGCCAGCCGGATCATCATCATCTTCGTCAATCTCATCGCCATCGTCGATTTCCAGATCGTCTGCGCTGTCAAAGGCTGGCGTATCCTCGTCAAGATTGCGGCGACGGGCATGCACCGGATGTTGATCATCGGCATCCATGAATTCCGGTTCGACTCTCGCTTCACCATTCAACCCGGTAAATTCATCCTCGTTGAAATCATAGGGCTCTTCCAGGTTGGCACTCCATTGCTCCGACATCCGTCCGGTCATGCGACCCGTCAGGCGCCTGTAGTGTGCCCTGGCTGTCAGCCATGTGTGCGTGAGCGCGCCAAGCACCAGCGTTCCAACGGATGTGCGCTCATTTTCATCGTCATCTTCGGTGACTTCCGGTTCAACATTGCGACGGCGACTTGCACTGCGTCGCTGGCTCGCCACATCAATTTGCGGCGTTGCGATCAAAAGGGCGCCAAACAGCATCAGCCAGGTAGCCGGAATGGCAAGGGCAATGCCCAATACGACGGCAAGGATGCCTGAGGGATAACCACCGATCAGGACCGCCGGCATTTTCAAAATCATGTCACCGAAAACGCCGCCCAGGCCGGTTGGCAGGGGCCAGCGGTCCGGTGTGGGCACACAGGCAAAAACCGATGCAGACAGGATACTGCCTGCAAACCAGGCCGACATTCTGCTGAAAATGCGATCGACAGGCCTGTTGCGCAGCAGGAAAACAGCCCAGATGACCAGTGGCAACAGCGCCACGATACCCGACAGGCCGAAGAACTGCATGGTCAGATCGGCAAAGGCCGCGCCGCCAAATCCGAGGACATTGACGGGGGCATTTCCGGTCGCATAGGAAAAGCTGGGATCAGCCACATTCCATGTTGCCAAAGCAGCAATGGCAAGCGCCAGACACCCCATCAATGTCAGTCCGTACAGAACCTTCAAGGGACGCCGAAGAAAATCCGGAATCCTGAAGCCTGGCAACAGATGACTTCCAAATGCCATAAGACCATTGGTCTGCATTGCGACACTCCAACTCAATAAACGCACAAGAGCGTCAAACCGCTCAAATTCTTAGCGATACTAAGCGTAGTGGAGTTAATAGTGCATTAACCATGCACCGTTCTGTCGCATATGCGCGCCTCGTTGTGCTTCAAGGTACCTATCGAATCTCCGCTTCAGGATTGGCGCCGATTTTGTGGATCGACAGGTCCGCACCGCGCAGCTCTTCTTCTTCGCTCAACCGCAGCCCGGTCATTGCCTTGAGAAGACCGTAAACCACAAAGCCGGCCAAAGCGGCATAGAGAGCGCCGGAAACCGATCCGATCAGCTGTGCCATGAAGGAAACACCACCGAGGCCACCCAGCGCCTCCATGCCGAATATACCGCAGGCGATACCCCCCCAAAGACCACACAGACCGTGCAGCGGCCAGACACCAAGAACATCGTCCACTTTCAGTTTCTCCTGACACCAGTGGAAACCTTTGACAAAGACGAATCCGGCGATGGAGCCGACGGCCAGCGCTCCAATGGGGTGAAATATGTCCGATCCGGCGCAAACCGCCACAAGACCGGCCAGAGCACCATTGTGCACAAAGCCCGGGTCATTGCGCCCGACAAGCAGAGCAACGACAATACCGCCCACCATGGCCATCAACGAGTTGAGCGCCACAAGACCCGTCGCACCACCGACCGATTGGGCACTCATCACGTTGAAGCCGAACCAGCCGATGCACAAAAGCCAGGACCCAAGGGCAAGCCACGGCAACGACGAAGGCGCAAAGGGCTGCGATTTCCCGGTTTTGCCATAGCGACCAACGCGTGCACCCAGCAGGATGATGGCCGGGAGCGCAATCCAGCCGCCGACCGCGTGAACGACAATCGATCCGGCGAAATCATGAAATGGTGCGCCCAATGTTGCCTCCATGGCGCCCTGCAGCCCGAAATTGCCGTTCCAGACGATGCCTTCGAAAAACGGATAGACTAGGCCGACCAGTGCAACGGTTGCAAAACATTGCGGCTGAAAGCGCATGCGCTCGGCAATGCCGCCTGAGATGATCGCCGGTATGGCGGCCGCAAAAGTTGTCAGAAAGAAGAATTTGACCAGGGTGAAACCCTGCGGCAGGAAGACCTCGCCGCCATTGGCGCCCGACAGGGTGGCCGCGCTTACAAAAAACGTAACGCCATAGGCAACCGCAAATCCGACAAAGAAATAGGCGATCGTCGAGATCGCAAAATCAGCGAGAATTTTGACCAGCGCATTGACCTGGTTCTTGTGGCGTACGGTTCCCACTTCCAAAAAGGCGAAGCCGCCATGCATGGCAAAGACCAAAATGGCCCCCATAAGCACGAAAAAAACATCACCACCGATTTCTGACTGATCCATGAATCACCTCCCATTGCTGTCAATTCAAACTTTGGGAAACAATATTTGTGCCAGTTCCGCAAACATTGCCGATTTCATAGGCAGTACGGGCTATTTTATATGCAAATGCCTATTTCAGCAGCATTGTCTGAGGCGCATGATGAAAAATTGGGCAATCCGCTCTCTATTGCCTGACCGATAGGCCTATCGGCACAGCCAATACGTAAAACCGGCTTTTCTTGGAGCGCGTCACTGGAACCGAAGTCCTCATGAAATCCAGGCGCCCAGTGGAATAGGCACATAAACAGCAAAAGGGGCCCGAAAACGGGCCCCTTCAAAGGTTTTGATAGGCTGGTGATCAGCAGATCAGATCTTGGTAAACTCCGGATAGGCTTCGACGCCAATCTCGCTCTTATCAAGGCCGACCATCTCTTCTTCTTCGCTCACCCGCAGCCCCATGACCGCATTGAGGATCAGCCAGACGAGACCAGAGGTAACAACCATGAAGACACCAACGATAATGATCGAGGCAATCTGTCCGTAGAAGGTCGCTTCGGGGTTGGTGAAGAGCACGGCAAGTGTTCCCCAGATACCGGCAAACAGATGCACGGGAATGGCGCCGACAACATCATCAATCTTCAGCTTGTCGAGCATCGGAACCGCAAAGACGACGATCACGCCACCCACTGCACCGATAAGGGTCGCAGCACCCAGGCCAGGTGTCAGTGGTTCGGCGGTGATGGACACCAGTCCGGCCAGGGCACCGTTCAGGACCATGGTGATATCGGTCTTTTTGTAGATGATCTGGGTCAGAAGCAGAGCAGCCACTGCACCACCGGCGGCACCGGCATTGGTATTGGCAAAGATGCGGGATACATCGGCAATATCGCCAATGGAACCAGCAGCCAGCTGTGATCCACCATTAAAGCCGAACCAGCCGAGCCACAGAATGAATGTGCCCAGAGTGGCAAGTGTCATGTTGGAGCCCGGGATGGGATAGATGGCGCCATTGGGACCATATTTGCCCTTGCGTGCGCCCAGAATGATGGCGCCGGTCAATGCAGCCCAGCCACCGACGGAATGAACAACCGTTGATCCGGCAAAATCCAGGAAGCCGAACTGTGTGTCGAGGAACCCGCCGCCCCATTTCCAGGACGCCTGGATCGGATAAAGCACACCGGTCAAAACCAATGTGAAAATCAGGAAAGGCCACAATTTCATGCGCTCGGCCAGGGTACCGGAGACAATGGATGCCGTGGTTGCACAGAACATCAGCTGGAAGAAATAATCAGAGCCGGTAGAAGCGTAGGACAGATCGTCCGTTGCTTCCGGAGCGACACCAACAGCTTCCAGAACGGCAACACCGAAGGCGCCGAGGTAACCACCTGTATCATCGGTACCAATCGACCAATTACCCAATGGATACATCAGGTTGTAGCCGATCAGATAGTACATGATTGCCGCAAAGGAAAACAATGCGACGTTCTTGGTCAATTGCATCGAAACGTTTTTGGAGCGCACGAGGCCGGCTTCGAGCATGGAAAAACCGGCTGCCATGAACATCACCAGAAAACCGGAGATCAAGAACAGCAGCGAGTTGAAGATAAAGACGGAATGGGTCGGAACAGCTGTTGCCACAGCAGCATCCTGCGCCTGCGCCGGCAGCGCCATGGCGCCGAACATAAGCAAGGCGGCACCAGGCTTCATGAGAGAATATAGTTTCATCGGGTTAACTCCTGTATAGTCAAAGCGCGTCAGCGCCGGATTCGCCGGTGCGAATGCGCATGGCCTGCTCCAGGTCGTAGACGAAGATTTTTCCGTCACCGATCTGTCCGGTCTTTGCAGCTGCGGCAATTGCTTCCATGGTGCGATCAGCCAGATCTGCTGAAACGGCGACTTCAATTTTCAGTTTTGGCAGAAATGCAACGGCATATTCGGTGCCGCGATAGATTTCCGTGTGACCTTTTTGGCGGCCGTATCCCTTGACTTCCGTGACCGTCAGCCCCTGGATACCGATTTCGGTCAGGGCCTCGCGCACTTCGTCCAGTTTGAACGGCTTGATGACTGCCATTACGATTTTCATCCGGGTTCCATCCTTTTTCTGGGTCCCTGTATAGGCGGTGACGAACCGGTCAAAACCGATCAGCAGCACGCTGCCTTGCGATTTCGACTTTTGATGCCGTGCCTGTTGCATGAAATGTTGCAGCAACCGGCCTGACAAAACCCTTGACCATCATGTTATGACCATTGGTTCTGCACAGACCCATTCAAGGATCGTGCCAGTTTGAAAAATGATGCTTTATCTTATTGATAATAATGCATATATTTTAATATGCATTGAGGCTCCATGGTTGGGAGCGCAGGCTTATGCCTTATTTATGTGCAGATATTGACGTCTGGCTAATTATTGCTCTTTGGTCCTCTGGCGAATGAGGCCTTCCTGGGCAACCGACGCAATCAGCATGCCGTTGCGGGTATAAAGTCCGCCGCGATTGAGCCCACGTGCACCACTGGCATTGGGGCTGTCCTGCGCATAGAGCATCCAGTCATCCATGGCGTAGGGCCGATGAAACCACATGGAATGATCCAGGCTCGCCACCTGGACCTTGCTGCTGAAAACGGAAAGCCCATGGGCAAACAGGGACGTGTCGAGCAATGTCATGTCTGAAAGATAGGCAAGCACCGCCTCCTGAATCCGGCGATCATCAGGCACGGTACCATTGGCCCGCACCCAGACATTCTGAATCGGCTCCAGTTTCTCCTGCGAGATATAGTGCGTCAGTGAAACGGGCCGCATTTCGATCGGCCGTTCCCGCTCCCAATAGGCCCGCACATTTTCCGGCGCATATTGCAGATATTTTTCCTTCAGGTCGACCTCGCCGATCAGGCTTTCGGGCTGCGGCACATCAGGCATGTCAATCTGATGATCGAATCCCGGCTCATCGCACTGAAAGGAGGCCGCCATGGAGAAAATCGCCTTGCCATGCTGAATGGCAACCACGCGCCGCGTATTGAAGCTTGCCCCGTCGCGGATTCGGTCAACCTCGTAAATGATCGGAATGGCAGGATCACCCGGGCGCATGAAATAGGCGTGCAGCGAATGAACGAAACGATCATCGGCAATGGTGCGCTGCGCGGCAACCAGCGCCTGGGCAATGACCTGGCCGCCGAACACCCGCTGCCAGCCCGCGTCCGGACTGATTCCCCGATAAAGATCGTGCTCAAGCCGCTCGAGATCCAGGATGGAAAGCAAATTGTCCATGGCACGCGACATATTGAAACTCCTGTTGGGTCTTTTTGTTCTGCTGCAGGACCTGTATGATCCGCTTTATAAAGGCCGCCTTGTTTATCGCAAGATGTGAATGATCATCGAGCCTCGCAGCAACGAAGCGCGCCGGCCCATGGGCAAAGGATAGAACCATGACAGACGACACACTCGACATACTTGTGGCCGGTGGCGGCTATGTCGGCCTTTCGGCAGCCGTTGCGATCAAATCGGCAGCACCGCATCTGCAGGTCAAGGTCGTCGATGCGGCCCCGGCAGATGTGTGGCAGAAGGATCAGCGCGCCTCGGCCATTGCCGCAGGCGCCAGCCGCATGCTGGATCAGATGGGTATCTGGCAGGAGATCGCGCCGGACGCGCAGCCAATCATGGACATGGTGGTGACGGATTCGCGCACCACCGATCCGGTGCGCCCTGTCTTTCTGACCTTTGGTGGTGATGTGACGCCGGGTGAGCCCTTTGCCCATATGGTTTTGAACCGTTCCATCGTCGGTGCTTTGCGACGCAAGGCCGCCGACCTCGGCGTTGCAGTGGAACAGGGCGTTACCGTCACCGGTTTCGAGACAGATGATGCGCGCACGCAGGTCACCCTGGGCGATGGCAGAACTGTGAGCGCCAAGCTGCTGGTGGCAGCAGACGGAGTGCGCTCCAGGCTGCGCGAAATGGCCGGCATCAAGACCGTTCAATGGTCCTATGGCCAATCCGGGATTGTCACCACTGTCGCCCATGAACGGCCGCATGAAGGGCGCGCGGAGGAACATTTTCTTCCCGCAGGCCCCTTTGCCATTTTGCCACTCAAGGGCAATCGTTCGTCGCTTGTCTGGACCGAACGCACAGAAGATGCGGAGCGCTTGATCGCGGAAGACGATCTGGTGTTTGAAGCCGAGCTCGAGCGCCGCTTCGGCCACAAGCTTGGCGCCCTGCAGGTGGTTGGTGACAGGCGCGCCTATCCGCTCGGCCTGACCCTGGCACGCGCCTTTGTCAAACCACGCCTTGCGCTCGTCGGCGATGCGGCTCACGGCATCCACCCGATTGCCGGTCAGGGACTCAATCTGGGGTTCCGCGACGTGGCAGCCCTGGCAGAGACGATTGTCGAGGCCGACCGGCTGGGGCTTGAAATTGGCTCACTGGCAGTTCTGGAGCGTTACCAGGTCTGGCGGCGCTTCGACACGTTCCAGATGGGCGTGACAAGCGACGTTCTCAATAGGCTGTTTTCCAATGACCTGACGCCGGTTCGCGCTCTGCGTGATTTTGGCCTGGGTCTGGTGGAACGCATGCCGCCGCTCAAAACTTTCTTCATCCGCCAGGCCGCCGGACTGGCCGGCCCCGACGGCCCGCGCCTGCTGCGCGGCGAGGCCATCTGAAGAAACTTTGGTGTTTGTTTTGGTATTGTCTTCACGGCATTTGTAATGTCTGCACCCAGTACCTTACTTCGGGGCACTCAACAGGCTGCGACCGCAGCCCGGCCAACAGTTTGGCCGCGCCCCGCGCAGGCAGGCGCGTCAGCGCCGCTCGCCGTGAGCGGAAAAGATCCCAGCCTCTCAGCGCAACTCCCGCGTTCTCCGTAATGCTCTTCTGAGGTCCGGCACCCATTGCCTCGCTCCGGGCACCACTTGCGGCAACCGGTGCCCCTCTGTGAGGCACAGATCCGTTGCTGCGCGGAATACGGATGGCTTTGGTTCTGTCTTCACGCCGTACGCGCCTTGCGGCGCTGGCTCCAGACGGGGCGGGGCACGAGCCCCGACGGGCGGTCGCCCTTGCCGCCTTCGGCGGATGAGTGCCAGTCAGTAAGGCAGTGCTTGTAGCGCCCGATGCCTGTCAATGAGGCAGTGCCCGCTGCACCCGGTGCCTTACTTCGGGCACTCAACAGGCTGCGACCGCAGCCCGGCCAACAGTTTGGCCGCGCCCCGCGCAGGCAGGCGCGTCAGCGCCGCTCGCCGTGAGCGGAAAAGATCCCAGCCTCTCAGCGAAGCTCCCGCGTTCTCCGTAACACTCTTCTGAACTGCAGCACCCCAAAACCGCACTCCACGCGCGCCCCCCAATCGACACCTCTTGACCCAATGACGCGACTACCTATATTAGTAAATGACCAGTCATTTACTAATGGGAACATGATGCAACAGGAACCGAAATGGCGCCGCAGGGCCGAAGACAGGCCGGATGAAGTGCTGGATGCCGCCCTCCGGTTGTTTGCCAGCAAAGGCTTTGCTGCAACCAAGGTTGAAGACATTGCGCAGGAAGCGGGCCTCTCGAAAGGTGCCATCTATCGCTACTTCTCCAGCAAGGACGAGGTCTTTGAATCGCTGGTCAGACGCGCTGTTGCGCCCATTGCCGAAAAGGCCAGCATGATCGCCCAAACATCCAGGGAAGATCCGCGCATTGTTCTGAAGACCTTGCTGACCATAGCCATTGTCAAATTGTCGGATCCTGAAATCCTGGCAGTGCCGCGGCTCGTTCTGCAGGAGGCCGGGCGATTTCCCGAACTGGCTGAAACCTACCGCCGTGAGGTGCTGGACCGGGGTGTGGCCGCCATTGAAAAGATCGTTCAACGCGGCATTGATGAAGGCATTTTCAGACCGGTCAATGCAAGGCTCGCCGTGCGCAATGTGATTGGACCGCTGGTGGCCCATCTGCTGCTTTCGCAAATCTTCAAGTTCGACGCCGAGCGGATCGATTCACCGCAGGACTTTCTGGAAAGCCACTTTGACCTGCTGATCAACGGTCTGACACCGCACACGATGGGGGAGGGTTGAAATGGATACGCTCTATGCATGGATCATCGCCTTTTTTGCCTCCCTTTGGCCGGGCAGCGACATGGGCGCGCAGGAGGCCCGCTATTTTGGCTATGTCGAGGGGCAATATGTCTATGTATCAGCCCAGGCCAGCGGCACAATCCAATCCCTTTCTGTCAGTCGCGGTGACAGCGTCTCGACGGGGCAGATCCTTTTCACACTGGATGACAGCAAACAGCGCGTTGCTGTCGGCCAGGCACAGGCAAATCTTGCCATAGCCCGCTCGCAACTGACCGATGAAAGCACCGGCCAGCGCCCCGAGGAACTGGAGGTGATCGAAGAGCAATTGCGTAGCGCCGAGGCCAATCTGACTCTCGCCAAGACAAACTATGAGCGGACACTGGATCTTGCAAAAAAGGACTATATCGCGTCCAGCAAACTTGATTCGGACCGTGCGACGCTGGAATCTGCTGCCGCTTTGGTGGAACAATTGCGCGCCCAGTTGCAGGTTGCCCGGCTTCCGGCACGCGCAGCACGGCTTGAGCAGGCCCGCCAAACAGTGGAATCATCAAAATTGAGTCTTGAGCGGGCAAAAATTGATCTGGCTGAGCGAAGCATTTCTGCCTCCGTGGCCGGTTATATCCAGCAGACCTATTATCTGCCGGGGGAATTTGTCACTGCCGGCTCACCCATCGTGTCGATCCTGCCGCCCGAACAGATCCGCTTCCAGTTCTATGTCAATGAGCCGGACCGTGCTGCCTTCACAACGGGAACCAATGTGCTCATTGGATGCGACAATTGCCAGCAACCCATCAGGGCACGGATCTCCTATATATCGGCCGCTGCCGAATATACGCCGCCAATCATCTACAGCCTCGAGAACCGCTCCAAACTGGTCTTCATGGCCGAAGCCTTGCCACTTGCACCGACAGGTTTGCTGCCAGGCCAGCCGATCGATGTGAGGCTGGCGCCATGAGCGATGCCTCTGCAGTGATTTCGGTCAACGGGCTGGTCAAGAAATTTGGCGACAAGACCGTTGTCGACAATTTCGATATCGAGGTCCCCAAGGGCGCGATCTACGGCTTTCTCGGCCCCAATGGCAGCGGCAAAACCACGACCATCCGTATGCTGTGCGGCCTTCTGACACCGGATGGCGGCTCCGGCACCTGCCTTGGTTATGACATCCTGCAGCAATCCGACCAGATCAAGGAACATGTCGGATATATGACGCAAAAGTTCTCGCTTTATGAGGATCTGACGATCCGCGAAAACCTCGATTTCATGGCCAGGATGTATCGCATTCCCGCAAGACGCCAGGTTGTTGACGAAGCGCTCGAGAATCTCGGCCTTGCCGATCGCTCCAACCAGTTGGCCGGACAATTGTCAGGCGGATGGAAACAGCGTCTGGCGCTGGCGGCCTGCCTGCTGCATCAGCCTGCCCTGTTGCTGCTCGACGAGCCGACGGCCGGCGTGGACCCGAAGGCACGGCGGGATTTCTGGGACGAGATCAGGCGGCTTTCCGATGCCGGTGTCACGGTGCTGGTTTCGACCCACTACATGGACGAAGCCATACAATGTGACAATATCGCCTATATTGCCTATGGCAAAAAGCTGATTGACGGCCCGGCCAAAGCAATCCCCGCCATGGTCGGCCTGTATACCTGGCGTGTGGAGGGTCCGGAACTTGCCAGCCTGTCAGCCGCACTCAAAGGCCTCGACGGGGTCGAACAGGTCGCCCGGTTCGGCTCGGCGCTGCATGTATCCGGCACGGATGCCGACAGGCTGAAAAAATCCGCCGAACCCTTCATGAAAGACAAGCGTTATCAGTGGACCTCTCAGCCGGCGGGCCTTGAAGAGGTGTTCATTCAACTGATGAGCGGCTCCACCGACAATTTCACCGCACCGAAGGTTGCCTGACATGTCCTTCTCAATCAGCAGGTTTCTCGCCATCCTGATGAAGGAATTCATTCAGATGCGCCGTGATCGCATGACCTTTGCCATGATGATCGCCATTCCGATCATGCAATTGATGCTGTTCGGCTTTGCCATCAACTCCGACCCCCGCCATCTGCCGACCCTTGTCGAGGTCCATGACAGCGGCCCCTTCACCCGCAGCTTCCTTGCCTCTCTGGAAACGTCGACCTATTTTGATGTTCAGGGCACAGTGCAAAACAGCCAGGAGGCGGACCGGATCCTCAAGACCGGCCTGGCCTCTTTCATCGTCACCATTCCGGAAAATTTCGAGCGCGATATCGTCAGGGGCGAGAGGCCGGCCCTGCTGGTGGCAGTCGATGCCTCCGATCCGGCGACCTCCGGCGCGGCCGCCAGCGCCCTGTCAAAGCTGGCGCAAAACAGCATCAATGCACTGGCCACAGGCCCGCTGGCTTTTCTGGCCGGCAAGCCTGATGCCTTCTCTGTGGTCGCCCACAAACGCTACAATCCGGCTGGCAAGACCAGCTACAATATTGTTCCCGGGCTTCTGGCGATCATTATCTCCATGACCATGGTGATGATCACCGCCATCGCCATCGTGCGCGAAACCGAGCGCGGCACGATGGAAACCCTGCTGGCCACACCGGCCAGGGCACCGGAGGTCATGCTTGGGAAGATCATTCCCTATGTGCTCATCGGCTATGTGCAGACCTGCGTCTTTTTCATTCTGGCCTTTCTGGTCTTCAACGTTCCCTTTGTCGGTCCGGTCGCGCCCTTCCTGATCGGCCTCAATATTTTTATCCTGGTCAATCTGGCACTCGGCTTCCTGTTTTCAACGGTGGCAAAAAACCAGATGCAGGCCATGCAGATGTCATTTTTTTACATGTTGCCATCGATCCTGCTCTCCGGCTTCATGTTCCCCTTTGCCGCCATGCCCGGTTGGGCGCAGATCATCGGCCTGCTGATCCCCTCCACCCACTTCATGCGGATCATTCGCAAGATCATGCTGAAGGGCGCCGATCTCTGGGACATCGTGCCGGACCTGCGGGCGATGATACTGATTCTGGTTGGCATTACTCTGCTGGCCATGCTGCGTTACAAACGCACGCTGGATTAAGCGGGAAACGATTGTCGCAATATGCAGACATTGGAATATTAAGTGTTGAACGCTTCAAATTTTTTAGCTATCACGATTGCTTATTGAGTTTACTGCATATCGCGACAAAGGTGGCTGCATGCCGGATTTCCTCGAAAGTCTTTTTGAAAATGACCGCAATGGCGATGACATCCGTCAGGCCTGGACGATTGAAACAACCCACCAGGCTTTGGAAACATCCGGCCGGCAGGTCTCCAAACGCACGGTCGAGCGCGACCTGCTCGCCCAAAACCTGATACCAGCGGCCCTCAATCTGGAAAATCTGAGCGATGAAAACGCCCGGCCGGTCAAACAATGGGTTGCTGAAGCCCTCGTTCAGGAGGCAAGGACACACCGGGACCTGTCGCTTTTTGTTCAATTGCACACAACGCCGTCAGGCCAGACACTGATTGCCGGCAATGATGGCCGCAACGCCCGCCGGTGGATCTTTCTGGAGTCGGGCACGCCGACGGATGAGGCGCTTCTGTACGCCCTGCAGATGCTGTGCGGCGAGGACAAGGATCGGGTGCTTCTATGGCCCCATGGCAACCTGTGCGCCCGCCTGCGCGCACTTGCTGATCCCGAGCAGCGTATCGCCCATACACTCAGGACTGCTCTGGCAGCCTACCACCCGGCGGATCTGAACAGTCCGATGGGCCCGCTGTCAAAAGGCGGCCACGGGCGGGATGGCAGTCTTTCCCATCTTGACCGGCTGGAAGCTGAAGCAATCCACATCATGCGCGAGGTTGTTGCCACAGCCGACAATCCGGTGATGCTCTATTCCGTCGGCAAGGACAGCTCGGTGATGCTGCATCTGGCGCGCAAGGCCTTTTACCCGGCACCACCGCCTTTCCCGCTTCTGCACGTCAATACCGGCTGGAAGTTTCAGGAAATGATCCGCTTTCGCGACCGGATGGCTGAGGCATCCGGCATGAAGCTGATCACCCACCTCAATCCCGAAGGGCTGGCCAGAAACATCAACCCGATTGATCATGGCAGCTCGGTCCACACCGACATCATGAAAACGCAAGGCCTCCGTCAGACCCTGAACGAACACAGGTTCGACGCGGCCTTTGGCGGCGCGCGGCGCGACGAGGAAAAAAGCCGCGCCAAGGAGCGAATTTTCTCTTTTCGCAGCGCCACCCACCGATGGGACCCGAAAAACCAGCGCCCGGAACTATGGAACCTCTACAATACATCCATCAAAAAGGGTGAATCGATCCGTGTCTTTCCCATCTCCAACTGGACCGAACTGGACATCTGGCAATATATCCATCTGCAGCAGATCCCGATTGTTCCTCTTTATTTTGCGGCGCGCCGGCCCTTTGTCGAACGCGACGGCATGTTGATCATGCTTGACGACGACCGGATGGCGCCAAATCCTGGTGAACAGATCCATTTCGAAAAAATCCGCTTTCGCACACTTGGTTGCTACCCGCTGACCGGCGCACTGAGATCCGAAGCGGATGATCTTGATTCGGTCATTCTGGAGCTTTTGCAAAGCCGCAGCAGCGAAAGGCAGGGCCGGGCGATCGACTCCGATCAGGGCGCCTCGATGGAGAAAAAGAAACAGGAGGGATATTTCTGATGTCCAACCGCCAGGAAATGGATGCCTATCTGGACGAACAGGCAGGCCTTGAAACCCTTCGCTTCATCACCTGCGGCAGCGTCGACGACGGCAAGTCCACTTTGATCGGCCGTCTGCTCTTCGAGGCACAGATGATCCTCGATGATCAGCTGAGCGAATTGCAGCACAACTCGGTCAAAATGGGCACCCAGGGAGAGGACATCGATTTTGCCCTGCTCGTCGACGGGCTGAGTGCCGAGCGTGAACAGGGCATCACGATTGATGTCGCCTATCGGTTCTTTTCCACCGATCAGCGCAAATTCATCGTCGCCGATACACCCGGTCATGAACAATATACCCGCAACATGGTCACCGGCGCCTCCACCGCCGATGTCGCAGTGCTGTTGATCGATGCGCGCAAGGGTATTCTGGAACAGACCCGCCGCCATTCCTTCATTGCCTCGATCCTCGGCATTCGCCATGTGGTCCTGGCCATCAACAAGATGGACCTTGTCGGCTACAGCCAGGCTGTTTTCGATCAGATCATCAGCGATTACCGCACCCTTGCCGAACGTTTCGCCTTTGAAACAATCACACCGATCCCGGTATCCGCCCTGCGCGGTGACAATGTGGTTTCCCGTTCCTCTCAGACTCACTGGTATCATGGCCCGACCCTTCTGGGTTTCCTGGGCGCCATTGATACCAAAAGGGTGATGATCGAACACGGCTTTCGCATGCCGGTCCAATGGGTCAACCGGCCCAATCTGGATTTTCGCGGCTATGCCGGCACCATCATGGCCGGTCGCATTGCGCCCGGTGACGAGATACGCCTTCTGCCCTCCGGCGAAACCGCTCATATTGACCGGATCATCCTGGGTACCGACGATCTTGACGAGGCACAGGCCGATCAATCCGTGACATTGACGCTGGACAGGGAAATTGACATCTCGCGCGGCGACGTCCTTGTCGCAGCAAAGGACCCCTGCGAGACCTCGGACCAGTTTGAAGCAAAAGTCGTCTGGATGGCAAAAGACAGCGGCTATGCAGGCCGTACCTACTGGTTGAAAATCGGCTCTGCCACGGTCAACGCAACGCTGTCCGACCTTCGCCACTCCTATAATATCAACACGCTTGAGGAAACGGCCAGCCGGTCGCTGGAGCTCAATGATATCAGCGTCGTGAAAATCGCCCTTGACCGCCCGGTGGCCTTTGAAACCTTCGGCGATTGCCCGCCCATGGGTGCCTTTGTACTCATCGACCGGCAGAGCCACCAGACGGTTGCCGCCGGCATGATCGACTACGCCCTGCGGCGCGCCAGCAACGTGCATCGCCAGGCCGTCACGGTCAACCGCAAGGCACGGGCACAACTCAAAGGTCATTCGGGCCGCGTTCTGTGGTTTACCGGGCTCAGTGGTTCGGGCAAATCAACCATTGCCAATGCACTGGAGCTCAAACTGCATGGTCAGGGCTATCACACCTATATTCTCGACGGTGACAATGTCCGCCTCGGTCTCAACCGTGATCTCGGCTTTACCGACGCCGACCGGGTGGAAAACATCCGACGCATCGCCGAGGTGGCCAGGCTGATGGCGGACGCCGGCCTGATCGTCATGACAGCCTTCATCTCCCCCTTCAGGGCAGAGCGGCGCATGGCGCGCGAAATGTTCGAGCCGGGTGAATTCGTGGAGATTTTTGTCGACACGCCGCTCGACATCGCCGAGCAGCGGGACCCCAAGGGGCTTTACCGCAAGGCCAGACGGGGCGAACTGCCCAATTTCACCGGCATCGACAGCCCCTATGAGGCACCGGACAATCCGGAATTCCGGCTGAATACGGCCACGGACACAGCAGAAAACCTTGCTGCACAACTCCTGCGGGATCTGGATCTCAGGCCGGAGTAAGCCCCAGCGCCTCGACCAGCGGCTGCAACTGCGTTTCATAACGCTTCCAGCGCTCCACCGACGTCTTGTAGACCGGCTGGCGCACCTGCGCCACGCTGGCCGTCTTGACCGGCCGTGAGGATTTATGGAAGGCCAGACAGGCTTCGTCCCATTCCAGCCCGGTATGGGCAATCAGACGCCTTGCCTCACCTTCGGTATCGGCGACCACGTCCTCATAGACAGCATCCACCATGACACCTGCCGGAAGCACCGCGTGCCAATGGGCCATCAGGTCTTCATACATGCGATAGTAGCGGCCGAGTTCGCCCAGTTCATAACTGTGCGGCATGTCGTCCTTGAAAAGCTTGGTATAGGCCGACAGGCACGTATCAATCGGGTTGCGCTTGGTATGAATGAACTTGGCCTTGGGAAACAGCGTATGCAGGATGCCGACAAAATAATAGTTGGTCAGCAATTTGTCAGTGACCCTGATTTCATCCTTTATCTGGCTCTTGATGTAATCGAGATAGAAATCCGAGGCCGCCTTGAACTGGCTTGGCTTCATCTTGGCCACGAGTGCCGGATATTTGGGCAATGCCGGGTAACGGCTGCGCAGGGAACCCAGCGCATGGCTGAAGGTCTTGATTTCCCCGGCGCCATAGGCTTTCGGGTGAGATGAAATGATCTGCTCGACCAGCGTGCTTCCCGAACGCGGCATGCCGATGACGAAGAGCGGCATGTCGGTTGCATCGCCCTCATAGGGCAGATTGGAGAAATAGCCGGCATCAAAGGTTGATTTGATCTGCTCGAAAAACCCCTTCACCTCTGCCTCGTCATAGTGCAGAAGTGCGCGCTTCATCCGGGCGCCTTTCGAGATATGTTCGAAGGATTCTTCATAGCGGCCCAGATCACCATAGGCTTTGCCGATGGCAAAATGCAGCCCCAAATAGCGCTCTGAATCGGGGTTTTCGGCTTCCGCGAAGATCGTTTCCATCTGTTCGACAAGCTCGGGCCGCTCATTGAACCGGATCAGGTCGGCAATATTCGAATAGGCCCCATGCGCCGATGGATTTTTCTCCAGTGTCTTTTCGAACTGTTGTCTTGCGTCATCGATGCGACCAAAACTTTTCAATGCAATGCCGTAAAAATTGCGCGCCTCGGAATAATCCGGGTCAATCTCGATCGCCTTTTCGAAATTTTTCAATGCGTCGGCATAAAGATCCAGTTCATGATCGATCTGACCCATCAGCGTATAGGCCGCCTTGCTGTCGGATTCCTCATCAAGCGCCAGTTGGCAGGCCTTGCGCGCCATATCGTAATTGCTCTTGTGAAGCTGGACGCGGCCGATGGAAAGATACAGGCCGACAGTCCGATTGCCGGACTTCATCGCATCATCGAGAACCCGCAACGCTTCGTCATATTGATCGCGCGAAATCAGGAGAATGGCGAGATTATTGGCCGCATCCGCATAACGCGGATTGAGGTTGATGGCCTTGCGATAACAGAATTCCGCTTCCTCGTAGCGTTCTTCGGCGCGCAGGGACGATCCCATGTTGTTGTAGGCTTCCGGGTAATTTTCCCGAAGTTCCACCGCCCTTTCATAATGCACCATGGCGTCGTCATTATTGTTGGATGCCCGATAGGCATTGCCCAGATTGTTATGCGCTTCGGGATAATCCGGCTGCAATTCGAGGCAGCTCTGATAGGTCGTCACAGCCTTGTCGAATTCACCCTTGTCGAAATGGACGATACCAAGATTGTTCAGGGCCTGGGCATTGGCCGGATCGAGTTCAACGGCCTTTTCAAGTGCGATCTTTGCTGAATCAAGTTTGCCGTTTTGCCGTTCCAATTCGCCCAGATTGGAATAGTAATGGCTGGTCGGATTGAACCGGATGGCATTCTTGATGGCCTTGCGGGCCTCATCGTTCCTGCCAAGTCCGGACAGGATGACACCCATCATGGAGTGCGCATCGGCCAGTTTGGGACGCTGTTTGAGGACCTGCAAACACAATTGATGGGCCTGCTGCAGCTTTCCCGCTCCATAAAGACCGGCAATCTGTTTCAATACCATTTGAATGGGTATCGCTTTTGCCCCGTCCTGAGGTCTATTTGCCGCTGGATCTGCCATTGGGTTTCCTTCACAGACTATCCTGCAATTCACCATCGCTTCGTGCAATCGATGACAATTTCAGGCTTATCTCATGTGTGTGGCTTGCATCAATCTGTCAGCAGGATGGCAAGCATCATGCATTTATAGTCCAAGCTGCGTTTTGTAGAAAGAATAGCCATCGGTAAACCCAATCAGATCCACTTCAATGCCTATATCCTGTCCATTTCGTATTTTATAATTCACATTGACTGCTGCATTGCGTGAAAGCGCGTTCCGCCAGGCATCATCCAGGGTTATCTCGCTGACACACCCACGGCGGGCGCAAACGACATAGTTGAGCTTGACCACGTCCAGATCAGGAAATTTGACGGAGAGACCTTTTGTCAGATCCACTCCCATGGGGGTCCTCAAAATCACCTTTTCCACCTTGTCTCTATCAAGAAAGAGCGTTGCAGAAAAAGCAAAAACACGTTTTTTGGTTTTCTGGTTCAAGCCCTGGAAGCTTTGCCCCATTGTACATCGTTTGTTTCCCTGCTCCGAATCGACGCAGGCCACCAACCATTTGTCAAATTGCTTTTGCAGACGCGTCTGGGCCTCAGACGGGGCCAGGTTCAAAGACATGGCCATCACCGATGCGATGATTCCAACGGCCAACTTACCCCGCATGCACAGTTCCTTGTGTGATCTCATTGTGGTCGCGTGTCAGCCGCCCGACATTTGGTAAGGGTTTAAGCTGTGTTGCATGCACGCTCAAACAAAATCGACGCTTTGCTCACAGAGACGCTTTGGAAACCTGATCAGAAGTTCATGTTGAATTTGCCGAAACCGGAATGCTCACTGTGGTTTGTTCCGTATTCACCCGCATAGCCGAAACCGAACGTAACATTCTGATCATAATAGACTGTCGCGCCGAGATCGAGGAAGATCCCGCCATTGTTGTCCACGCCAAGCGTATCAAAGCTTGATGTACCTGATGGCGCTGCAATCAATGTATTGTTGAGCGACACTGCGTCGGAGAAATTATGAATATAACCCACCGCCCCTTCAGGTTTGATCGTCATACCCCCGGATTTATAGGTCAGGCCCGACAACCGTATACCGGCGATACCATCAAGTGCTTCGCCATCGCCGCCATTGCCTGCAAGCGCGCTGGCTGCAAATCCGGTTTCGACATAGCTGCCGATGCTGGCCTTTGTATAGGAAACACCAACAAAGGGTGTCAGCGTGGCATTGTCGAGTTCAAGATCATAGCCTGCCTCACCACTGACTTCCCAGGCGCTCACATCTAAGCTTGAATTGTTCACACCGCTCAAACCGCCAACGCTCAACGTGCGGGTGGCACTTGCATCCCAGGCGCCATAGCCTGCAAAGCCGCGTATATAGGCGGTCCCGCTGTCGTATTGCGCATAGCCGCCGACCTGGTAGCCGATATCCTGAACAACCTGATTGCCATTGTCGAAATCCAGATTGCCGGGCGCAAAGAAGCCACCGGCGGCGCCAATCATGAATGTTTCATCAATCACGGCATCGACACCGATCAATGCCAAAGCCTCGTCATAGCTGTATCCCGATGCATTGCCATCATCGTCCTGGTTGCCGATGGCCCCCTGAATCCGGGCCCACCAGCCGCTGGCTTTTTCCTGTGACGGCCCATTGCCTGCAAGGCCGGTGTTGAGGTAGCCGCTTGTGGATGCCCCCTCATCGCCATTCGAATTGATGCGATATTTCACGGCGTCCTGGAACAGGTTGAAAGAACCAAGAGCCCACTGAAGCGTGTTGGAATATTCAACCCCGGACAGTTGATCAAGCGCATCGGGGAGCTCTTCCGAATCCAGCGTGAACAATTCCTCGACCAGATCGCCATAATCATTGTCCGGATCAATAGCGCCATAGGTCGATTCAATGCTTCCGGCGACGGACTTCTGGTTTGGCGTCAGGCCGGCAACCGTATTGAAGGCATTGCGGGTGAGCGTCAGATCGACAGTGTCGTCATCGTCATAATCAACCGTCAAATTCAGCAGGGGCGAATTGCTCATCTCCGTTGCAAAAGTGCCTGTCAAACCATCTTCACCGGCGATAATCACATCCTGGTAGGTCTGTGATTCAGCATAGAGACCGGCCCTGGCAAGAACCAGAATGGTGCCGTCCAGCGCTACATTATTGCCCGAAATGCGCGATACGTCCGGGTCCGGATCAATCTCGAAGGCGAGCGTGCCATCACCATGAACTGTCAATTGATCCACATGAGAAACCGTCGGGCCGAAAGTCTCGTCATTACCGAGCACGAATTCCCCATCATCAAGGACGGACAATTCTCCGAGATTTTCTTCAGAAGGATTGATCGTGCCGTAAAAATAGGTTCTGCCTTGTGTGGCGTTGATCTGATCGTCGGCTTTGAAGACAATGTCTCCCTGTATCAATCCATCCTCACCGCCATTGCCCTGCAGGTCGAGCATGACCTGGTAGCTGGCGCCCAAGGTGTTGAACGTTGTGCCGTAGGCAGGACTACCTTCATCACTCATTATGGCATATACATAGCCGCCATGGTTGCTGAAGGTTGCAGCGGCGTCGCCGGGGTCAAACGCACTGTTGTCTGCGAAGGAAACAGCCGTCGCTTGCACGTCGGAACCATAAGCAACGGCAGCCAACGTACCCGTATTGACGAAGGATGCATCTCCCGCATCATTGGTGATGATCTCCAGAGCAACGGCCCTTGCCGTACCGCCGTCGTCGCCGGAAGAGGCATAGGCCGCAGCGCCGAGATCTCCAGAGTTCAGGAATGTGCCGGTCAGAACGTCCGATTCATAGCGGACCCCGACAGCCCGTGCATTGACGGAATCGGAATCATCGACGCTGGCCTCAGCGCCGGCGACAAAAAAGCCGCTATTGGTGAAGTCCATATTGAGCGTATCACCGCTGCTGTTCGTATGGCCGATATAGCCAATTGCCTCGGCAATTGCCGCAGATTCATTGGCCTCTGTGCCGGCGTTTGCCCTGGCCGACGCCTCGGCTACGATCAATATATCGCCGCTATTGTCAAATTGCGCCGTGAATTGCGTGCCGAAAGCGGTTTCCTCTGTGGTTTCAAGCGCCTGATAAATACCATTGGCATAGGCCTGTGCACTTGCATTCGCTGTCTCGGTGGCCGCATCTTCATGTTCGCCAAGCGCATTGGCATTCGCACTGATATCCAAAGTGCCGCTGTTGACGAAGCTTGCCGTCGCCGTGCCGGCTATATCGCCTTCAATGGTCTGGGTCGCCGCCACATATTGCCTTATGCTGCTTGCCCTGGCCACGGCGGACGCATCAAAGGCTTCAGCATCGGCATTGGCCGAAATCTGCAATTCTCCGCTGTTGTTGATCGAGGCCAGCACGGCCGCGCCATCATTGGCATGCTGGATGATCGGGCCGTTTTCTGCATCCACGTCGGAATCGGTGCCAAGAACGGCAGTGGCATGCGCCTCATAACCGGCGACGGCCATGGCGTCGGCCGTGATGTTCAGGCTCGCCGTATTGATCAGTATGACTTCGCCGGCCGCGTTCCCGTCCGCATCGGCCTCCTGGTATATGGCGGAGGTCATGCGGGCGATTACATTGGCCGTACCCGACGAACCGGCGGCCAGCGCGCTGGCATCGACGGATATGGACATCAAGCCGTCATTGGTCAGGGACGCCAAAGTGTCATCTGCATTGTCAACAAGCTGATTGATGCCCGTTTCCATGCCCACATTGGCATTGGCCTCACCGCCGTCCTTTGCCCTGGCGACAGCTTCATTGCTGATCGTGAAGGTGCCCGAATTGGTCACGATCGCATGGGCAAGAATATTGTTGTTGTCCGCATCCACGTTTTGTTCGAGGGCCGGTTCCCCACCTATCACCAATGCGTTTGCGTTCACGCCTGTGGCTTCGGCTTGATTCAGGATAACCAGGTCACCGCTGTTGTCGATCCGTGCAATAACCTCGTCAGCCTCGTCTACGTCTTGACGTAGCCCCGTATACTCCAGACTGATGGTGGCAGTCGCTTTGCCATTGGCGGCGCTGGCGAATGCCGTGGTTTCCAACCTGAAATCCCCTGAATTGGTGATCGCAGCCACAGCCTCCCCAGAATCGCTGTCAGTGCCCGAAACTTCCTGTGAGAATAACGGACTTGAGTAAGCAGCAGACGCAAAGGCCGCTGTCGCCCCTTTGGCATGGGCCATCGCGGTGATGTCAAAATTTCCGCTGTTGTCGAATGACACCGTATTCAGCAAGCCCTCTCCAGCGCCCTGGTAAAAAGCCTGATAATAATAGGTTGCCGTCGCATTCGCCTCGCCGGTTTCGGCCGTCGCACGGGCCAACGCCTGCAGGCTCAGCGTGCCGCTATTGTTAAGCGATACACTTGCCAGACTGCCATCTTCAATGCCGGTCGCTTCCTGCCAGATGCCGCCATAGGAGGCGTAAACAGACGCCTCGGCGTTTGATTGGCCATTGGCAATCGCATTGCCGATAATGTTGATGGTGCCGCTGTTGTTCAGCGCGACACGCGCCTCATCGGCTTCATTTGCATATTGCTCGATGCCTGTCTCAAATTTGGCCGTTGCAACAGCGCTCCTGGCAGTGGCCGTCGCATCAGCGCGAATATTGATGACAGCGAGGCTTCCAGTGTTGTTGAGAGTGGTTTTAGCGATGTCGCCGTCATCGCCATTGCCTGCAGCACTTTGATAGAGGGGATCAGTAATCGACGCATAGGCCGTGGCTTTGTCTGTGCCCTTTGCCTGGGCCTGAGCCCACACATTTATTGTACCGTTGTTGTTCAGCAATACAGTCGCTCTTTCGGCATCTTCAGCATATTGCTCAATAGCCGAATCGAAAGTGGCCGAGGCCATTGCGCTGTTGGCCGTCGCCGTGGCATCGGCACGCAAGTTGATGACAGCAAGACTGCCTGTATTGTTGAGGGTGACGGATGCAATGTCCCCCTCATCGCCATTGCCTGCGGCATATTGCGAAAGCGGATCATCATTTGACGCTTTGGCCTTGGCATAGTCCGTGCCCTTGGCCACAGCCTGAACCAGCAAATTCAATGAACCGCTGTTGTTGATCACCGCACGCCCGTCGGCGGCTTCAAAGGCATCCTGGGTCATGCCTTCATGAAGTGACGCAGAGGCATCAGCGCGAATTCCCGTGGCTTTGGCCAGTGCCTGGATCGTGATTGTGCCGCTGTTGTTCAGAACCAGCCTGGCTGTCGCATTGGCAACGTCCGGATCGTCCTCATGGTTCGAATCATCATAGGAGGCCCCCTGAAAAACACCGGCATAAATAAACGCATTCGCATCAGCCGTATTGGCAGCCACGTCCGTGGTTCCCTGCGCATTGGCTTCTGCCAAGATGCTAATCGTGCCGCTGTTGTCGAGCGTTATTGTCGCATCATCGGCATCATAGACAAATTGTGCGATGCCAGCATAAAATCCATCTGAATCAGTTCCGTCAATTCCAATCGAGGCTGTGGCCATGACCGCTGTTTCGGCTGTATTCGCGGTTGCCGTGGCAGTTGCCAGACTTTTCAGCGACAAAACAGACGTATTGGTCAGTGAGACAGCCGCCGTTCCGCCGCTCATTGCATTGGCCGTGGCAGACTGAAAAATACCATCGGCAATAAAGGCAAAGGCGTAAGCCTCGGTTTGCGCCGAGGCCTGTGCTTCGGCAAGAAGGCTCAGCGTGCCATTGTTGATCAGTTCAAGAGACGCATCTTCTGCATCCAATGCAATCTGGCTAACCCCTGAACTGATCGTGGCAAAGGCCCGTGCAGCGCTATCGGCGAATGCCCGTGCACGCGCATGGATCGTCAAGGCGCCGTCATTGGTCAGGACCCCTTCGGCGCGCGCATTGTCGTCAGGCGTATCCGTATCATCGGAAATGGTTTGTCCAACGCCATTGGTAACAAAAGCCCTGGCTATGGCTTCCGCTGATTCCCCCAGACCCATTGCGCTGGCATCTGCCACAATGTCGATGGCACCGCTATTGTCCAGCGTAAGCCTGGTCACGTCCCCGCTCGCCAGTTGAACAACAGCCGAGGTTATACTCGCGGTCGCGCTGGCTTTGCCCGTGGCTGAGGCCGTTGCATTGGCCAAAACATCAAGCGAAAGATCCGATGTATTTGTCAACGATATGATAGCGGCCTCACCATCCGAACCGGCCATGAGAGCGCTCTGGAACACGCCACCGGAAATGCCGGCCCTGGCATTTGCAAGGCCTGCTGCTGACGAACCTGCATGGGCCGTGGCGTTGATGCCGATCGAACCGTTGTTGACCAGATCAATCGAGACATTATGCGCCCCGGCGCCAAGTTGGCCGATTCCAAGGGCGAAGGCGCCTGCAACCGTGTCGCCCGTTGCCTTGGCCGCTACAGAGATAACCCCATCGGAACTGTTCGCCAGTTCCAGATTGAGTTCTGTTTGTGAGGACGCGACCATGACCTCGATACCCAATGCATAGGCATTGGCCTGAACGCCGTTGGCATTGGCCATGACGTTGAGTTCACCGCTAATGGTGATCGAAACATCGCCGTCATTGCCACTGAGTTCATAATCAAACACGGCAATACCCGTGGCCTGCACAGAAACCGTGGCACCGCCGGAACGGCTTGCGGTTACATTGATCTCGCCACTATTGGTGATATCAGCGGCGACGCCCGATTGTCCTGGAATAGCGATACCGGCAACTGCAATGAACGAATCATGCATGTTGCCCTGAACACCGGTGCCACTGGCAAAGACGTTGATATTGCCGCTATTGGTAACGCTGGTCGAAACCGCCGCCTCACCCCCAACAGCGATTCCGGCGATCACGTCTGATGTTTCAAGTGCCGAAGGCGCATTGACTGTAATCGTACCGGCATTGAGAATACCGTCATCAATCTGCGCATTGCTGACCGCTATACCGAGGTTGTGCGCAGAGATCGTTGCCCCCGCATTGTTGATGACCCCACCCTGGATCTCGCTTTCGTCAATTTCGAGGCCGATCTCGCTGATTCCGATCGAGCCCGAATTGGTGACATTGCCTGTCACTGTCGAATTGTTGATCAACACGAGATCAAATGTCTGGGCGGTCGTTACATTTACTGCAGGCGCTGAGGTCTGGCCGACGACTGTAAGGGAGGCAGCATGCGCCTTCAGGCTGCTGCCCACCACCATTGCGGCCAGCGAGGCCCCGCTCATCAGGACGTTGCGTGCGATTGATCTGTATTTCATCTGACTGCCCCCGAACGTTGCCGTTCGCTCTCACAAATCATGCCGCTGCGTGCGCCATGTTCAAAACTTTCAATTCCAACAAAGGAAGCCCCTCAGCCACCCGGGATCACGATTACCAAGCAATCCGACTACTGTATCGTATCGATGGCACCGGTCATTGCAAATTGAAACTGCACTAAAACGCCGAATCACGACATAATCTTCCTTAAATTTTGAACACAAAAGCTGGAGCGTTACAAACGGAAAGGGGGAATTAATCTGACTCATTACTTCAACGGTGTGACATCTTAATTATTGATTAACAATTGCACCGTGAGAAATGACCCAATAATGCCTGCAAAATCCGGAAAAACAAGGTTTCCCGGAAGACAAAGCTCCAGCGATCGCAGGAATTTACATGCGCAGCTGCCAACCGGCGCGAGCCGAGTTTTACTGATCAGCGCATCGGCTCAGAACGCGTTGCTGTCCGATAGCACCAATTGATCACAAAACGTTCTACCCACCCGCCTTGGCGAATTGCGGCGCCGCTGCATCGAATTTCTTGCGCAGATTGACGACAACCCGGCGGTTTTGCGCTTTACAGGATATATCGGGGCAGCGACGGACCTGTCGCTCCTTGCCGTAACCCTTGGCCCACATGCGTTGCGGACTAACCCCGCGGGATGCAAGATAGGCCATCACCGTATTGGCGCGTTTGTCCGAGAGTTTGACATTTGATCCACCCGGATCATCGGCATAGCCCTGCAGCTTGACCAGCCAGGACGGATGCTGGTTCAGCCAGCGCGCCTGCAGGTCGAGCGTTTCACGTGACACATCGTTGAGTTCATCAGAACCTGAGGAAAAATACACCCGTCGCCCCACCGTCATGATGAAGTCTTCTTCGCTGCCCGAACGGACATTGGCAAAACCGGCAGCGGGTTCGTCGGTGGCACCCCCGGGTGCCATCGATTCGCTCAGCCGGGACGTATTGGTGCATCCAGCCGTCGCCAGTCCAAGCAAGGCAAATGCCGTGATGGTCAGAAGAATGGTTCTCATGTCTGTTTTCCCATCAGTCACAGCTTTGTTCCTGCGCCGCCTGTATCAGGCGCGCTCGGCAATATGTTCCAGCACCAGAACCGCCGTGCCGTTGGGGCATCGGCGATAGAGATCAATGGCATCTTCGTTGAACATCCGTATGCAACCCGACGAGGCATCCGTGCCGATCGACCAGGGGGCTGTCGTGCCATGCACCCGGTATCCGGTATCACCCTCGGGCGTGTGCAGGTAAAGTGCACGCGGACCAAGCGGATTGTTCGGACCGCCTTCCACCGCATCGGGCAGGCTGGGCTGACGTAGTTTCATTTCCTCCGGCGGAACCCAGCGCGGCCAACGCGCCCGGCGGGCGATATTGGCCCGGCCAAACCACTGAAAACCTTCTCGCCCGACGCCGACACCGTAGCGCAACGCCGTGTTGTTTTCCCAGATCCAGTAGAGGTAATGGTGGTTGGTATCGATAACCACAGTGCCTTCCGGCTCGGAAGAGAAATATTTGACCATCTGACGCTGCCAGCGTTTGTCCACTGCAGCAAAATTGGTGCTTTTGAATTTATATTCACCGTCGGTCGTCACACCGCTGAAATATTTTGCATTGGATTGCGCTGCGGCCCGGCCCAGCGAAAGAAAGGGTGCACTGATTCCGGCTGTTACCGCCGCCGCACCCGTCATAAATGTGCGTCTGTCCATATCAACCTCCACTCATCAAACAGGCATGCCAACGGGCATGCGAAAATCCTCAAGGCAACCATAACACGTGCGGGTATTAATCCGCAAAATGTGCAAAGGGTCAACCGGCTTGATAAAACCGGTCGACAAGTGCTTACCGGGAGGTTTCCAAAATAGTTTTCCGGCAAGGCGCCCCGCGACATTGACACAGATCACATTGTTGTTGATGGTCGCCGCTACAATAACGGCTTTCAGGCCTCCTACAAGGTTGCAATTCATGGCATTCGACGACTTGATCACAAGAATAAATCTGCTCTTCATGGAAATGGAAAACCAGCCTGAAGACGCCCATGAGCTTTATGAGAACATTCACATGGAGCTGAACCAGATGCGGGCAACCGGCCAGCCATTGCCAGACGATCTGGTCAAGCTGGAAGAGCGGTTGCATCAGGAATTTGCCGCCATCGCTCAGAAAAAATCCTGAACCGGGTCAATATGTGGCCCGGTCAATGGGTCAAAAAAGATGGGCTCCGGGGACCGCTAACAGCGTCCAAAAACCGGTGCCCACTTTTTGGATCTCGTGGTTTTGCCTGACGCTCGATTTATCCAAAAACCGGTACCCACTTTTTGGATCTCGCGTTTTGCCTGAAGCTCGATTTATCCAAAAACCGGTACCCACTTTTTGGATCTCGCTTTAGAATTCCCGCCAGGCCGCCAGGGCGACAACACCCAGCATGGCGAGAGCCATGAGGATGTTGATGATAAATTGTGTGCGCGGTGCAAGATCCAGCCTGTGCAGGGAGACACCCGCCGCAAGCCACAGCAGGTGAACCGGTATCCAGATCACGTTGATGATGGCAAATTTGACCAGCACTTCGGCCTGTAGTGCATCCGGCCAGATCTGAAAGCCGGTAAACAGTGCCGTATTGACCGTATAGGCCTTCGGGTTGATTGCCTGCAACAGCACACCACCCATGAAGCCCGGAGGTTTCGGCGCACCGATAAAGGCGACCTTGGTTCCCGAAAATGCAATGCGATAGGCCAGGTAGAGCAGATAGGCGGTCGAGGCCCACAACAGCACTGTGCGAATGGCCGGATCCGCCAGAATGATGGCCGCAAGACCGGTCACAACGGCCAGCCCAACGAGATTGGAGCCGACAAACAGGCCGGCGATATAGAATATACCATGACGGTAGCCGTAGCCCGAGCCCACGCCTGCGGCCGTCAGAACGCCCGGTCCCGGAGTGATCAGCAGCAGGCAACAGGCTATGGCAAATGTCAGCATGGAGATGGGTCCCTATGGTAAAGCACAGGCGCGATGACCTGTGTTCGGGTGCGCCTTTGTTGCCCCCTTTGATGACGTGAAAATGGCTTCAAAGATTGCGCGCCAGTCGCTGTTCGGCGCGGCGGAAACTCTCGGCCAGAATGGTTGCATCACCGAGCGCATGAGCCAGCGAGATACCACCTTGCCATTCCACGATGATTTCGCGTGCTTTTGCCAGCGCAACGGAAGGGCGCGATCCGGTGCGTTGCAACTCCCGCCCGATAAAACCGATCAGAAGCTCGAAGGAATAGGCCGCCCGTGCCGAAGCCGTCGGTGCATCTCTGCGAAAGTCCCGCACGGCCAATGCGATCGGGCATCCATTGTCCACCCGGCTGCGACTGGACTGGGAAAGACGCCGCAACAGGGCAACAATACGGCGGCGCGGGTCCGGTTCCGTTTCGCTCACCTGCGAAAGCATGGACTGGGTTTCCTCGACAAAAATATTGGCGACGCCTTCAGCAAGATCCTGTTTGGTTCGAAAATAATAATAGACATTGCCAAGTCTGACGTCGGCATCCTTGGCAATATCGGCAAGGCTGGTGCTGCCGTATCCGAATTGCCAGAACCGGTTTGCCGCCGCTGCCAGCAATTGGTTGCGGCGCATGTCACCACGCTTGCTCAAGGCTACACCTTGTCATCGGCATCGGTGGCACGCGCCTCCGAGGGCAACATGATCGGAATGCCATCGCGAACCGGGTAAGCAAGATTGGCCAGCCGCGAGATCAGCTCGTTTTTCTCCACATCCAGCTCCAAAGGCCCCTTGGTCAGCGGACACACAAGCAGTTCCAGGAGTTTCGGGTCAATGGTGGCGGAGCGGCGCGTTTGGGACATGGCCAATCTTTTAGAGCGGATTGCCTTCAAAGGGAAGTATGGGAACGAAGCGATTTCATCGCATTCCCGGCGCTTAAAATTACTGAATCACCGTGTCATAGTCATCATTGTCGCGCGCCAGCGCCATTTCGGTAATGGCCACCAGCATTTCTGCGCGGGCCTTCAAATCCGGCGCTTCCAGCAGCGCCTGTTTTTCGGCAGGGCCATAGGGCGCCATCATGGACATCGTATTGACCAGGGTGGCATTGCCCGCCTGCTCCACACTCTCCCAGTCCGCCTCCAGCTGATTGGCTTCCAGATAGGCTTTGAAACTTTTCAAAAGGGCCTTGCGATCAACTGATTCCGCCTCGTCATCACTGGCAAGATCATTGAGGAAAGGGGCAATATGCGCCCGTCTGTAGGGTTTTTTGAAAGGCGCTTCCTGCAGCAGTCGAAATCGGCAGATACCCACAAGCGAGAGTATGTAGCGCCCATCGCCGGTTTCCGACAACGATGTAATACGGCCAAGCGTTCCCACCGAACACAGTGCCGGATTTTCACCCTCTTGCACGTCGCCCTTGCGATCGAACTGCGGCTGAATGACCGCAATCACCCGATTGGTTCCCAGAACATCATCAATCATGGTCAGGTAACGCGGCTCGAATATGTTCAGTGGCATCTGGCCGCCAGGCAGCAAAAGCGCGCCGGACAGCGGGAACAAAGGGACATTGACTGGAATGTCCTTTTCGGTCCGGTAATGTGCATTTCCGACTTGCAATGTCCTAAAACCTTGTTTCAGAGCAATTCATTTCACGCTTTCACGCAACGGCCCGGCCTGACAGTGTAGAGGATCCGATCCCATTTGCATAATCAGGAGAACATCACCGCCGACAATTTGCGCCGCGCCGCACGCGTCGCTTCGTCCATCGGGCCCCAGGCTTCGAAGAAGGTCAGCAATTGTTTGCGCGCACCATCCTCACGCCAGGTACGATCCGCCTTCATGATATGAAGAAGATGATCGGCTGCCGCATCGCGATCGCCCATGACATTGAGGATGCTGGCCAGATCGAAACGGGCTTCGTGATCATTCGGATCGGCTGCCAGCCGCGCTTCCAGTGCAGCCGGATCACCCAGGCCCGCCACTTCATCTTCCAGCGCAAAACGCGCCAGAATGCTGGCAACTTCGGGGACAGCCTTCTGTTCATCCGTGAGGCCTTCAAGCATCTCACGAACCTGATCGCTCTGACCGGCGGCAATCATGCATTCGGCCATGCCGGCCATCGCCTTGGCGTTTTCCGGTTCGGCCTGCATAACCGAGCCAAAAATCTGTGCAGCGGTATTGATGTCTCCGGCTTCAAGCGCGGCATGACCTTCCGCCAATATCGCACCGATATCCGGCGCACCGCCGCTTTCCTTGATCTGCTTTTCGATAAATTCCTTGATCTGGCTTTCCGGCACCGCACCCATGAAGGCATCCACTGGCTTGCCGCCGGAAAAGGCAACAACCGCCGGTATGGACTGGATGCCCATCTGTCCGGGTATGGCCGGATGATCGTCAATATTCAGCTTCACCAATTTTACCCGGCCGCCCTCCTGCGTCACCACTTTTTCAATGATTGGCCCGAGCTGTTTGCACGGTCCGCACCAGGGCGCCCAGAAATCCACCAGCACCGGCTGGTTCTGCGATTCCTGAATCACATCTCTGGTAAAATCTGCTGTCGTTGTGTCCTTGATCAGCGGCCCGCCGGCCGGTCCATTGCCCATCGCGCCAAGGGGATTCCCACCTGCGGGTGCCGTGCCGGCAGGCCTCGTCGCCGGCTGACCACTGTTGTAACTTACGGTGCCGCCCATCTGGTTTCCATAGGAACCGCCGTAGGGGTTGTCGCCATCCTGCATAAGTGTCTCCCGATTCCGACCGGTTCGTCCGGTCATTGTGCAAATAGGTTTCATACTCCCCCGCGACATCGGTGTTGCGGGTACAAATTTCAAGGTTTCTTCAGGAAACAGCCACAATTAACGGCTCGTGGCCGGTCGATTGAAGAAAGCGCAAAAGATCGTCACGCCCGATGGATGTTGTCGCATCATTGCGCAGCGGGTGTGCATTGATGATGTCGTGCTTCAGCAGGGATTCGTCAAGCACCATGCGCACGCGATGGTCCCTGTCATTGATCACCCCGAAAGCTGTCACCGAGCCCGGCAGGACGCCAAGAAATTCCATCAGCCGTTCCGGTTTGCCAAAGGAAACACGGCCCCTTGCGCCGATCAGCGTGTGGATGGTTTTCAGGTCGACCACGGCATCCTCTTCAACCGTCACCAGAAAATACTGGTCCTTCTTGTCTTTCAAAAAGAGATTTTTTGTATGACCGCCCGGGATTTCGTCGCGCAGCGATTGCGATTCGGCCACCGTAAAGACCGCCGGATGGCGCTTTGTCGTGTGCGCGATGCCCAATGCATCAAGAACAGTAAACAGCTCTTCGGCTGTTTTGGGCATTATTGTCTCTTCATTTTCGCTCATTGCCGGGGTCCTGCGGCAGCGCTTGCCGCCATCACAATTTCACTCTGGTTCATTCATCGCAAGTGATAGGCTGCAGGGCCTGAAATCGCAATGGCAAAGCCACAGCGCAATTGCTTTCATTTTCCTGTTGCAATTGCCGCGCTGTTGCGCCATATAGCGCCGGTCGCAGGGTTTATCCCTGTCGAAACCCTGTTGAGGATCACATCGGATCTTCACAAAGCCGAGCGGGCGTAGCTCAGGGGTAGAGCACAACCTTGCCAAGGTTGGGGTCGGGCGTTCGAATCGCCTCGCCCGCTCCAGTTTTCTTTATAATTCAATGGTTTGTCGGAATAGCGCATCGCTGTTCCGCGCTGCCGCGCAAAATCTCAGCCCAATTCATTTCCATTGCGAATCAACATCTTGAACCGATGGAAGGTCATGTTGAATGATTTTTGGCTTGGCAACCGGGCCAAGCAACGGACGACGTGAATTCTATGTTGGCCCCTAGACTTCAATGTGGCCGCTAACCTTCAATCCCCCGCACACCGTCTCACCAATGGGCATTGGCCGCTTCATTATCGATGCACCAATCACACCCCATTCAATCTTGTTGACAACATACCAACTGGTCGGTATGTCTAATTATGGAGAACACAATGCCCAAATCTGCCGGTAAAACGGATGCAAAAGCCAAATTGCTGGACGCTGCCTTGATGGTGATCCGCTCAAAGGGTTACTCAGCCACCACAGTCGACGATCTGTGCAAAACGGCGGGAGTCACCAAGGGGGCGTTTTTTCACCACTTCAAAAGCAAGGATGAACTCGGCGTGGCCGCAGCAAACCATTGGTCTGAGATGACCAGCGCATTGTTTGCCACAGCCCCCTATCATCAACATGGCGATCCCCTTGATCGGGTCCTGAGCTATGTCGACTTCCGAAAGGCGCTTTTGCAGGGTGGCGTGCCGGAGTTCACCTGCCTTGTGGGCACGATGGTCCAGGAAACCTATGAGACTGCTCCGGCCATTCGCGCGGCCTGTGAAAGCAGCATCGCCGCCCATGCCGCCACGCTCGAACCCGATATCGAGGCTGCCATGCGTGCCCGGGGCCTGACGCCCGATTGGACAGCCAGATCGCTTGCCTTGCATACACAGGCCGTCATCCAGGGGGCCTTCATCCTTGCCAAGGCAAGCGGCGGAGCAGACATCGCCGCAGACAGCATCGACCATCTGCGCCGCTACATCGAAATGCTCTTCGGTGTCGGATCCGGAGAGGTCAAGGCGCGAACATTTGAGGACGATCCGATTGCAAGCGGCCTGCACGCTGCGGAATTTCGCCAAAGCGGTAAATTGGAATGATAACGACATTCATGCTTAGACCCAGGGAGAAATGGACATGAGCGAACTTGTAACCTGCGTGTGGTTCGACCACGGTGAAGCAAGCAAAGCAGCTGAATTCTACGCAGCAACTTTTCCGGACAGTCGTGTCAATCGGATAAATGCCGCTCCCGGTGATTTTCCCGGCGGGCGGGAAGGCAGCGAACTGACCGTCGAGTTCACCCTGTTGGGACGGCGGTTTATCGGCCTGAACGGCGGCCCGAACTTCAAGCCGAATGAAGCCGTCAGCTTCATGGTCGTCACCGAAAACCAGGAGGAGACCGACCGCTATTGGGACGCGATCATCGGCAATAATGGTGCCGCCAGCGCCTGCGGCTGGTGCAAGGACCGTTGGGGTTTTTCCTGGCAGATCACCCCAAGACGGCTCATTGAACTGACGACAAGCGCTGACCCGGAAGAATCAAAACGTGCGTTCGAAGCGATGATGACGATGTCCAAGATCGATATTGCAGCACTCGATGCCGCCGCCTCAGCCCGCGCTTGAATCCTCTGAAAGAGATTGAACCATTCACCGCGAAAGGATCGTGCCCCATGTCAAATTCTGTTCATCTGCATCGCATTCTCGCCACCAGTCCCGACAAGATATACCGCGCATTTCTTGAGCCTGATGCTGTTGCAAGCTGGGTTCCGCCATTTGGTTTTACCTGTACGGTTCATGAACTGGATGCAAGAGAAGGCGGCACGCACAGCATGTCCTTTCGCAATTTCACGACAGGAAAAACACACGCCTTTGGTGGAACCTATCTGAAGCTCGTCCCCGGCGAGGCGCTCGTCTACACCGATACATTCGATGACCCGAACCTGCCCGGCGAAATGATGGTGTCGGTGAGCCTCAAGCAGGTTTCTGTTGGTACCGAGTTGACGGTGATTCAGGAGGGTATTCCTGACCTGATTCCTCTCGAGGCCTGCTATCTCGGTTGGCAGGAATCCCTGCGCAAGCTGGCGCGGCTTGTCGAGCCCGAAATCGCTCAATGAACTGACGTTCCCATCCCATGAAATGTACAGAAGGAAATGACGCATGAGCAGACAGCAAATTACCATTGATACGACAATCGCTGCAGACATTGCGCGTGTGTGGGCCGCATTCACGACGCCGGCCGACATTACGCAATGGAACTTCGCTTCCGATGACTGGTGTTGCCCGCATGCACAGGTTGATCTTCGCATGGGCGGTTCTTACAAGGCGCGCATGGAAGCAAAAGACGGCTCTGTCGGTTTCGATTTCGAGGGCGTCTACAAAGAACTCGAGCATTGCAGGGTGCTCACACTTGCCCTGGGCGACGGACGCGAGGCGCGAACCACCTTCGAGACAGTCGGCACCGCTACAAAAGTGTCAACTGTTTTCGATGCCGAAACAGAAAACCCGATCGAACTGCAGCGCGACGGCTGGCAGGCCATTCTCAATAATTTCAAGCGTCATGTGGAGGCTGGGTAATCCTCCAGCGCCGGGCAATTTTCCAGCAATCTCGCTTTTGGCCAAAGTTGAGGCCCAGTTCACGGGATACCACTGCGCACCGCTCGCAATCGAAATGCATTGCGGCAAGCTGCCATTGCCGCTGTCGTGTTCCGTTTGCAAACGTGTCCCCTTGTGCGTCTATTCATAACACTGCGTATTGCTTCTGCCCTCGCCTGAGCTAGCATAAGCTATAACCAGAGTCGCTTTAACGGCTGAAACGCCGTCTCAGGGAAAATTCATGCGCATTGATGCCGTTGATCTTTTTTATGCCCGCATGCCAATTGTCGAGGACATTGGTGATGGCAGTCAGGATGCGCTGCTGATCCGGGTGACGGCCGGGGGCATTGTCGGCTGGGGAGAATGTGAAGCCTCGCCTCTGACATCCATTGCGGCCTTTGTCGCACCCATGTCGCACACGGCCTGCAAACCGGTCGGATACAATCTGCTGGGCCAGACCATTGATTCGGCGCAAGACATCGCCCGGCTTTCCGATCTGATCCTGTTCAATTCGATGGATCTGTTGCAGGCACCGCACACCTGGTCCGGCGTGGAAATGGCGCTTTGGGATCTGCTGGGCAAAATGCATGAGACACCGGTCTGGCAATTGCTGGGTTTTGACCAGGCCCACCCGAAACGCGCCTATGCATCGACCCTGTTCGGACAGACGCCGCAAGAGACCTTTGACCTGGCCCAAAACATAGGCAATCAGGGCTTCACGGCAGCCAAGTTTGGCTGGGGCGGCTTTGGAACGGGTTCTGTCGAAAGGGACCGCCAGCATCTGATCGCCGCACGCGAGGGTCTGGGTTCCAATGCCAAATTGCTGGTCGATGCCGGGCAGATCTGGAGCAATGATGTGGACGCCGCATCCCTGCGGCTGGATGCCCTCAGCGAGGTCAGGGCCGCCTGGCTGGAGGAGCCCTTTATCGGATCGGATTATGCAGCCTACCATGCATTGTCGCTGAAGCAGCCGAGGGTGCCGCTTGCCGGAGGCGAAGCCTCACACAGTTTCGAGATGGCCTGCCATCTCATCGATTATGGCGGCGTTGCCTTCATCCAGATCGACTGCGGCCGCATAGGCGGCATCGCTCCGGCAAAGAAAGTCGCGGACTATGCACGGCAAAAAGGCGTTGTCTATGTGAACCACACGTTCACGTCACACCTGGCACTCGCCGCATCGCTGCAACCCTACGCCGGCTACGCGAAATTCGATATTTGCGAATATCCGGTGCGGCCAAAACAGCTTGCACTGGATATAACGCGCAACTGGCTGACCCCCGATGACGACGGGATGATTGTCCTGCCGGAAACCCCCGGACTGGGCATGGAGGTCGCCCCCGAAACCCTGGCCCCCTATCTTCAGGAGGTTGTCGTGTCGGTGGGTGGAGAAACGCTGTTTCGAAGCCCCGTTCTGTAAGGCAACCGCGCGCGCCAAAACAGGCTCTAGACCTCCAGCACGGTTTCAAACCCGCCAAAAATGATGCGCTTGCCGTCATAGGGCATCGGGTTATGGTCAGGACCCATCGTGTCATCTTGCATGATCTTTGCCCAACCGTCATCATGGGCCTGCTTTGATGGCCACAGAACCCAGGAAAAGACCACCGTCTCGTCATCCTGTTTTTTCACTGCCATGGAAAATGAGGTGACCTCACCTTCGGGGACCTCGACTCCCCAGTTTTCAACCACCTTCGTCGCGCCATATTTCTTGAAAATCTCGGCCATCGCCCGGGCATGTTCGATGAATTCCTGTTTTTTGGCATTTGGAACTGCTGCAACAAATCCATCCACATAAGACATTTTTTGCTCACTTCATGCTGATTGAAAGGCCACGAATATAGCAGACAATTTGGCCTTATGCATCTGCATCCTGTGCCGTTCTCCAGCGGTTTTCCGCCAAACTGAGCGATGGAAGGCAAGGTCTGATTTGCCGAAGATGCGATCCGTTTGATCCGGCTTCAGGCCAATTGTTGGGCGCGCAATTTGCGTTGCGACAGAACAATCGCCAAAATGACCGTGGCAGCGCCGATCAGGTTGGCAATCAGATGCATCGGCCAGAAGCAGCAGACAACGCCAAAGGCCATCATCGGCCCGGTGATCAGACTCAACGGCCCTTCGGCATAAAGCTGAATGATGGAATTGATGGCGTAAATGCCGAACAGAGCGAAAAAGCCCACCTGCAGAATTTGCATCCAGTCACCGGAAATCAGTGGCGTATAGGCAAACATCAGCGGGACAATGTAGAGGCCTTTGGCGATTTTCCAGGCCTGAAATCCTGTCTCCATCGGCTTGGAACCGGCAATGCCGGCTGCGGCAAAGGCGGCAAGGCACACGGGCGGTGTGACATTGCTGTCCTGGCTCAGCCAGAAGATGATCAGATGGGCGGTCAAAAGGAACACGGCCTGCTGGGCCGGGTCAACCAGCAGGGGGCGGATGGTGATGGCCAGTTCAAAGGGCATGGCCGCCAGCAGCGCCAAGGCCTCGTCCCGCGTCATGCCGCTGGCAACCTTCGCCGTCAACGGATGGTCCACCAATGCGAACATGGCTGATTTGGCCGGATCGACAATCCCGGCCACCAGCTGATCGACAATGATCGTATCGGCCAGAATGCCCGCCAGAGCCGGCGCGGTCAGAATTGCAAGGATGATATAGGCCGCCGTCACCGGCAGCCCCATGCCCAGCACCAGAGACGCCAGACCGATCAGCACGATCGCCAGCACGATCGATCCCTGCGACCATTGCGCGATCATCAGGGAAAAACCGTTGCCGATGCCGCTTGTGACAATCGCATTGTTCATGATGCCGATGGCGACCAGCAGAATGCCCGTCATGATCGAGGAGCGCACCCCAACGAGCAGCGCCTCGGCAATTTTTGACGGCCCCATGGAAACCGGTTTGAAGAACTCCCCCTTGGTCAGCCTGGCCAGCAGGCTGGTGCACCAGGAGACAATGATCAGAGCGGCAATTGCCCAGGAGGCGGCATAGGAGGGTGTGACACCCGTCATCAGCAGCCAGATCATGACAGTCAGCGGCAATACAAAAACCAGCCCACCGGAGATCATCTTGCCTTTGTCCACCACCAGATCAACACCCTCACCGACCTGATCCTTGACGGCCTCTATGCGCACGATGAACGCTACGGAGAGGAAATAGAGAATGGCAGGAACCACCGAAACAGACACGATGGTTGCGTAGGGAATGGCGGTGTAGCTGGCCATGACGAAGGCGCCCGCACCCATGATCGGCGGCATGATCTGACCACCGGTGGAGGCCGCGGCTTCAACGCCCGCAGCAAATTTCGCCTTGAATCCATTTGCCTTCATCAGCGGAATGGTAATGACACCGGTCGACGCCGTATTGGCAATAGCCGAACCGCTGATGGTTCCGGTCAATGCCGATGAAAGCACCGCCACAAAGGCGGCCCCGCCGCGCACACGCCCGGCCACCACCTTCGAAATTTCAATGACGAAGTCACTGGCGCCCGATGCCACCAGAAAGCCGCCGAAAATCATGAACAGGGTAATGTTCGAGGAGGAAATGCTCGCCAATATTCCGAACATGCCTTCATCATTGTAGAGGGTTCGAAACAGCACGTCATTGGCCGGCAGGCTGGCTGCCCGGAAGACGCCGGGAAGATGTTCGCCCAAAAACAGAATATAGGAAAGCGACAGGATGATGAGGATCGGTATGACCCAACCGGAGACCCGCCGTGACAGGTCGAGCGCCGCAAAAATCAGCAGGCAGCCCGCAGCCCAGTCAAGGGCGCTGAACTGCCAGGATTGACCGGTCACCGCCAGCGTTCGCTCATAGATCGAATTTTCAGCACCGGCGATCCACAGAGCCGAAGCGGCGACCAACAGGCCGTAGATCGCATTCAACAGGGTCGACAGGCGCGTTTGGCCGCGCTTGGCGAAAGCCGGCATGGTCACGGCTGCGAGAAAAGCGAATCCACCAAAGTGGATGGCGTTCTGCCACAGTCCCGGTTCGACCAGATAGACATTTGTTGCAATGTGCCAGATGCCGAACACAACGGCGAACAGGGCGACGGCGGCACGGTAGGGATGGCCGCGCAACCCATTCCAGGACAGCCATTCGGGATGATCCAGAGCTTCCGCCCGTTCGATATCGCTCATGCTATCCTCCCCGTTCAGCACACAAGGAGAAGCGGAAATGACAATTTCCGCCCCTCTTTTTGCAAAACCGCTTCAGCTCTTAGCCGAAGCGGTTCTGGATCAAAGATCGGCTTTTACTTGGCCATCAACCGATCCGGAATATCCAGACCGATTTCCTTGTAGTAGCGTGCAGCGCCCGGGTGGAGAGGCACTGGCAGACCTGCCGTGGCGACCTCTACGGCCATGCCCTTTGTTGCCGGATGGATGGCCGACAGAAATCCCAGGTTCTCATAGATTGTCTTGGTGAGCAGATAGACATGCTCCTCGTCAACGCTCGCATTGACAGCCAGGAAGTTTGGCTGCGCGATCGTCTGGACATCCTTGTCCTGGCCCGGATAGGTTCCGGCCTTGATCGTATATTGTGTCCATAGATCACGGCCGCCATCCATGGCTTTTGCCTCGTCGGCGGTGACATCCAGAATGACAAATTTGCCATCATTGGCCGCCATCAATTTGGTAATGGCGCCGGTGGGTGGGCCGGAAGGAATGCCTGCACCGACGACCTGACCGTTGGCCATGGCATCGACTGTCGGTCCATAGCCCGCATAGACCAATGTGTAGTCCTTCTCGATATCGATACCAAGACCCGACATCAGAACCTTGTTGGAACCAATCGTTCCGGAGTTCTGACTGCCCATGCCCATCGACATGCCCTTGAGCGCCTTGAGATCTTCGACCGTTCCGGTCTTGGCCTTGTCAGCGGCCACGACGAATTGCTCGACATTCTGCCAGAGCATGGTGATCGAGCGCAGATTTTCCTGAGGCGCCGAGACCGGCCCCGTTCCTGTTGCTGCGTAGGAACCATAGAGACCCTGCAGAATGGCGAAATCAGCGGTGCCTGCACCAAGCGCCTGCACATTGGCGCCGGACCCGGCCGAATTGACTGCGGTCAGGCTGAAATCCTCTTTTGGAAGCAGCTTGATTTTTGACAGGGTGGAAATGGCCGTGCCGACGGGATGATAGGTGCCGCCGGTTGAAGCTGTGGTGAGAATATAGTCCTTGGTCTCGGCAAAAGCAGATGTTGCGGACATGCCGGTTGCGGACAGGGCGAAAACGGCGCCTGCCATGAGCGTGGTGAGTTTTTTCATAATGGATCCTCCTTGGAGCGCCGCCTCCACGGCACCTGATGCAGGTGTAGAGGAAGCACGCATGAGGATACTATGAAGGAAATTGCCTATTGCCAAGAAAAACCCTGCGGATTTCCGCAGGGCTCACGATTGCAGAAGCGTTGCCTTGTCCAGACCCAGTTTGACGATCTTCTCGTTCAGCGTCCGTCTGCCGATCCCCAGGGCCTCGGCAACATCATCCATCCGGCCGTCATGGCTGACCAGTGCCTTGCCGATGAGCTGGCGTTCAAAGGCGGCGACAGCTTCGCGCAAAGTCTCCGGCGTTGCCACCTCAGGCCCGCTGACCTGCAGGGCTTCGCGGACAGAACCAGCACCGCGCCGTGTCGCCAGAATATGACGCTCACAGACATTGCGCAGCTCCCTGACATTGCCCGGCCAGTCATAGGCAATCAGACTGGCGATATCGCTGGAGGTAAGCACCGGCGCCACGGTCTCATAGGTCGCGGCAAACATGTCGAGATAATGCGTGTAGAGCAGGGCAATGTCATCACGGCGGTCCCGCAGCGGCGGCATGGTCAGCACAATGGTGTTCAGCCGGAAGAACAGATCCTCGCGAAAGGCGCCGGTCTGGATCATCGCGTCGAGACGCTCATTGCCCGCAGACACGATGCGAATATCGGCCTGCTTCAGCTCCCGGGAATCCACCAGTGTATATTGCCGGGTCTCGATCACCCGGAGGAGTTTTGCCTGCGTCTCCTTCGGGATCGCCCCCAGTTCATCGATGAAAAGGGTCCCGCCCTCGGCCCGCGCCAACAGTCCGGCACCGGTTTCCCTGCTGCCAAACAGGGTCTCTTCAAACTTTGGAACCGGAACGGCAGCGCAATTGAGCGCGACAAAGGGATCACCCGATCGCGGCCCCAGATCATGCAGCGCCCGCGCCACCAGCTCCTTTCCGGTTCCCGTTTCACCCAGCAGCATGACATTGGCATTGCTTGTGCTCAGATCCATGATCTCGCCACGCAATGCATCAATGGCACTGGTTTTGCCGATCAGGATACGGTCCAGTCCCGACAGGTCGGCCAGCCGGTCGCGCAGCCTTTGCGTATTGAGGGAAAGGCGATGCAATTGCGCGGCATTTTCCAAAAGCTTCAGCAGGCGGCGCGGATCAAAGGGTTTTTCCAGAAAACTGTAGGCGCCTTCCTGTATGGCATGCACGGCCATGGGAATATCACCATGGGCGGACATCAGCACAATCGGCACGCGGCTTTGCGGCTTCAACTGGCCCAGCAATTCGATACCGGTCACGCCGGGCATGCGCACGTCGCATAGCAGCACCTCCGTATCCTGCGCTTTCATCCGCGCAAGGATATTTTCTGCCCGGGAAAGACATTGCACCTCAAACCCTGCGGCTTCCAGCAGATGGCTCAGCGACTCCCGCATCGATTTGTCGTCATCAATGACCATGATACGATAGGTGGAATTCATGACGTCGGCTCATCAATGGGCGGCGCTATCGGCAGATGGATGGTAAAGACGGCGCCGCCGCCAGGCAGACTTTGCGCCGACAGCGTTCCGTCATGTTCCTTTATGATCCCCGTGGCGATCGACAGGCCAAGCCCCATGCCATCACCTGAAGCGCGGGTCGTGTGAAAAGGTTCCTGCAACTGATTCAACTGGCGCTCTCCAAATCCTGAACCATTGTCCTCAACAGCAATTATGACCGCATCGTCTGACCGCGAAACGCTGATGGTCAGGCAATCACCTGATGCCTCCTGCAAAGCGTAAAGGCCGTTTTGCATCAGGTTGACCAGAACCTGCTCAAGCCTGAGCCTGTTGCCCATGACCGCCAGATCAGGCTCTGCAATATGCTGGCGAACCTGCACTTTTGCCAGCTCGAAGTCGTGTTGCATCAGCTCCATACAACCTGACACGACATCGCCAAGCATCACGCGCTGGATTTTTTCATCACCCGGTTTGGTAAAGAAGCGCAATTGTCTGGTGATGTTCTCCATGCGGGCGGCCACGGCGTTCAATTTCGCCAATGTCGGATGGGATATGCCATTGCCTACAAGTTCTTCCGCCGTCAGATAGTTGCGAAACGCCGATATGGGCTGGCCGAGTTCATGGACCACCGATGCGGAGATCTGACCGAGCGCTGCCAATTTGCTGGATCTGGCCAGTTCCGAATGGGCCTTTTCCAGTCGCCTGTTGGCTTCGCGCAACTGATCCCGGTCCGATTGGGAGGTCAACAGGGCAGCCTGAATGCGCTTTGATCGCTGATAGGCAGCAAAACCCACCAGCAGCGATATGGCCGAACCGAAGACAATGGTGGCCAGCCAGGCCCGTTCATAGGCACGGGCTTCGCTTAAAAGATAATGCAATTTCCAGTTCAGATGATCCGATTGTGATCCCGCATAAATATAGGTCCGCTCGCCAAGCTCGACAGAAGCGCCATCCGGTCTGTTCCATTCCAGCGGCTCCACTGCGATCGCGCCGAATTGCTTGCTCTGCCGGATCGTGCTCAACCGCGCCGAAGAGACCGGTTCGATGGTGCGAAACAGCCAGTCGCGATTGGAGGCCAGAACCACGATGCCGTCCGGATTGGAGGCAAGCACATTTTCACCGCCATTTTCCCAGGTCTGCTGCAATTCGCTGGCATCGAGCTTGATGGCGATAACCCCGACAATGGCGTCAGCCCCATCGCGCACCGGCTCGGAGACAAAATAGCCTGGCCGGCCGGTGGTCACTCCGACGCCAAAGTAATTGCCGCGTATGCCCGATATGGCCTGCTTGAAATAGGGCCTGAACCCGTAATTCTGGCCCACAAATGTCTGTTCCTTATCAAAGTTTGACGCAGCCACGACCAATCCGCTGCGGTCCATCAGGTAGATCGCTTCCAGCCCGGCTTCCCTGGCAAAGCTTGCCAGCCTCGGATTGAGTGCATCAACCGTTGATCCGCTCAACGCCCCACTGACGAGTGGGTCGCGGGCCAGCACAAAGGGCAGGTGCTGGTATCGTTCTATCGTGTCATTCAATGATCGCTTGTAGAGCAGCAAGCGCGTCTGGGCGGCTTCGCGATCAAGCGACTTGAAGTAGGTCAGCGACACAAAGAACAAAAGGCCAATCGCAATCGTGGTGATTGAAATCAGAATGATTGCCACGCTTGGCCGGGCGGCCTGTCTGGCGGGATAGGCCTTCAACGGCAAGGATTGCTGCGTCATGGGTCGTCCTGGTTCATGACGATCTATATGCCCCATTCGGCCCTGCCGAGGCAAATGGTCAATGGCCAGTCAATTGCAGGACAGAGTAGGGCGACAGGCCTGAAGGGCAGAGAAACAGATTTTGCCGGCAAAACGACGGCCTTTGAAAACGTGGGGTTGGTATTCCACCAGTCTTCTCTATGGAATGATCACACAGACAAGTATATGTTGCCATTGAACAAAATGTTTTTAAGACGGAATTATTTTCAATGAACAATGATGGACCGTTTCCCATCCCCTCGCCTGTGGATCGCAGCCAACAAGACCGTCTGCAGCACGTACACCCTTTGAATCAGAGGATTCTTCTCTGGTTGTTGGCGGGTGTCGGCTTTTTGACCACTGTCATTATTGCGTTGCTTTTCGTCGGGGATCGAGGTTTTCTGATCCGCGTCTTTTTCAGCATGGATTTCGACCGCAACATCCCGGCATGGTATTCCTCCATGCTGCTGGCACTGGCCGGCCTTGTGGCATTCGAATGCAGTCTTGCCGCGGGACGGTTTGGACAATGGAGCAAATCGGTTTTCCTGCTGCTCAGCCTGCTGCTTGTCTTCATGTCCTGTGACGAGATTGCCCGTTTCCATGAAACGCTTCCCGAAATCCTGTCCGACCATCTGGGGCTCGACAGCGTAAACCACTTCAAAGCCCACCCCTGGGTTTTCCTGGGAGGGCCCTTTGTCATCATTCTCCTGGTTACGATGTTCCTGCTGCTGAACAATACCCTGAAACGCTTTCCCAAAAGCCGGTCGCTGATGCTATGGGGTTTTATTGTACTGGTCACCGGTGGAATCGTGCTGGAATCGATCATGGAGTTCCTGCCCCGGGGCATCTGGTGGCAGATAGAAATGCTGCTTGAGGAAACGCTGGAAATGGTCGGAACGCTGCTGATCAGTGCATCTCTGATTTTATGGCGGGATCAGGCGCTTGCGGAAGACCTGACAAACAAACCTCCGGATTGACGCGGATCAAGACACAAGGCCGTCCGATCTCCTATGAAACAAGCCGAAGCCGGTTTTTAACACATCAGGATGGATTGCATGGGCCCCAGTCGCTTGGAATATCTCTTCAATCCTCGTTCCCTGGCGGTTTTTGGCGCCAGTGATTCCGGTCGTTCGGTTGGCTCCAGGGTCTATATGAACCTGCTGGAAGGGGGATTTGACGGGCCTATCTTTCCGATCAATCCCAAATACGACAAAATCGGTGACAGGCTTTGCTATTCCTCCATCGCCGACGTCGATGAGAAGGTCGATCTGGCAATCATCGCAACCCCGGCGGCGAGCGCAGCCGGGATTATCCGGCAATGCGGTCAGGCGGGCATTCGCAATGCTATTGTCCTGTCTGCAGGCTTTGGCGAATCGGGCGGCGAGGGCAAGGCACTGGACGCCGAATTGATGGAGGCGGCGCGGCAGAGCAATGTCCGTTTCATGGGTCCCAATTGTGTAGGGCTGGTGCGCCCCTGGCTCAACCTCAATGCCACATTTCTCAAGTCATCCACACCAAGTGGCGGTCTCGCACTGATTTCACAATCCGGTGCCCTGTGTTCAGCCATTTCCGATTGGGCCGAGCCGCATCATCTGGGATTCTCCACGCTGTTTTCGATGGGGAATGCCTCCGACATCGGCTTTGGCGATGCGCTGAAATTCCTTGCCACAGACCCCAAAACCAAAGCAATTCTGCTTTATGTCGAGGGGGTTCGCCATGCCCGATCCTTTATCAGTTCCCTGCGCCTGGCTGCCCGGATCAAACCGGTCGTGGTCCTCAAGGCCGGCCGTCACGCACAGAGTTCGAAAGCAGCCAATACCCATACCGGCGCCCTGATCGGTTCAGATGCTGTTTTTGATGCCGTGCTGGAGCGTGCCGGTGCGGTGCGGGTTGATTCCTTCGCCCAATTGTTTGCGGCAGCAGAGATCCTCTCTTCCAACACACGCGCCAGCGGCAACCGGTTGGGCATCATCACCAATGGCGGTGGTGCCGGCGTATTGGCTGCAGACCGGGCCTGTGATCTGCATGTCGACCTGCCGCAGCCAGATGCCAAGACACTCAGCACCCTCGACACGATGCTGCCGGCCTATTGGTCAAAGGCCAATCCGGTGGACATTCTGGGTGACGCCCCGCCGGACGTATTTGCCAGCGCCGTCACCGCCTGCCTCGCAGATCCGCAATTTGATGGTGTGCTTGTCATGCTGACACCGCAGGCCATGACGGATGCAAGCGCAGCGGCCCGCGCCGTGGTTGACGCTGTGCCAAGCCACAACAAAAAACCGATCCTTGCCTGCTGGATGGGAGAAACGTCCGTTGCAGAGGCACGACAGATCCTCAGTGCAAACGGCATCGCCGATTTCCATACGCCGGAACTGGCCGTCGAAGCCTTCTCACATCTTGCCAGACACGCACAGAACCGCAAGCTGGCGCTGCAGACACCGGACCCGCTTTCCCAAAACAATGTGCCGGATATCGACGGCGCACGCCGGATTATCAGGGCAGCCCTTGCCGACAATCGGTCGATGCTCACGGACAATGAGTCGAAACAGATCCTCCAGGCGTTCGACATTCCGGTCAACCTGCCCCTGGTGGCCAACAGCCTGGCAGAAGCAATCGCTGCTGCAAAATGCCTTGGTTATCCCGTTGCCGTAAAAATCAATGCCACCGGAATCAGTCACAAGTCCGATGTCGGAGGCGTGCGGCTCAACATCAGGGACGACGATGGCCTGGCGGCGGCATGGTCGGAGGTCACCACGAATACAAAGGCCGCCGTGCCCGATGCGCAGGTTCATGGCGTCACGGTCGAATCGATGATCCAGACAAGACTGGGCCGTGAACTGCTGGTCGGCACCAGCCGCGATGCCGTATTCGGCCCAACCATCCTGTTCGGAGCCGGCGGCACATTGGTGGAAGTCCTGCGCGACAGCGCGGTGTCATTGCCGCCACTCAATGAAGTGCTGGCCAACCGGCTGATTGATCGCACACGGGTCTCGCGCCTGCTGGCGGCTTTTCGTGACCAGCCTGCCGTGGACCGTGATGCGGTGGTTCAGGTCCTGCAGCAGATTTCCGACCTCCTTTGCGAACTGCCGGAGATCGAAGAACTCGACATCAATCCGCTTTTTGCCGGTCCGGACGGGGTCATCGGCATGGATGCACGCATACGCGTCAGCGAACAGAAACCCGATACGGGTCGCTATGACCATATGGCCATCGTGCCTTACCCGCGCAATCTGGTGCAGACATTTGATCTTGGCGACGGAACGGTGCTGACCATCAGGCCGATCCGGCCCGAAGACGCCGAGAGTGAACAGAAATTCGTTCGCGATCTTTCCAGTCAGGTCAAGCAATTCCGCTTCATGTATACGCTCGACGAGCTGTCGCCGATCATGCTCGCGCGGTTTACCCAGATTGATTACGACCGTGAGATGGCGCTGGTGGCACTGACCGAGGAGGACGGCAAGCCCGTGCAGCAGGGCGTTGCGCGATACGCCATCAACCAGGATGAAAGAAGTTGTGAGTTTGCCATCGTGGTTTCCGACAGGCACCAGCATCGCGGCATAGGCACACGATTGATGAAATCTCTCATGGATGCGGCCCGTTCCCATGGCCTTTCGGTCATGGAAGGAACGGTTCTTTCAACCAACAAGGACATGCTGCAACTCATGAGCGAGCTCGGATTTACCACCAAACGTGTGGATGAGGATCCATCACTTGTCGCTGTCGAGCGGCAACTTTAAAGATCGGTCAGGAAAAATGCTCGCCATAATCTCACACCCCGATTGCCTGATGCATGATGCAGGTCAGCACCACCCCGAAGATGCAGGACGCCTTTATGCCATCAATGATCAGCTTATCGCCAGCGGCCTCGACATGCTCGTTGAGCATCATGATGCTCCGCTGGCCACTGTCGAACAGCTGTCACGGGCGCACGACCCGGCCTATGTAAGACGTATTTTTGACGTGGCGCCCAGCGTGGGAGCAATTGAAATTGACGGCGATACCGTCATGACACCCCATTCACTTGCCGCGGCACGCAGGGCAGCCGGCGCCGGCATTCTGGGTGTAGACATGATCGTCAAGGGTGATGCCAATCCGGTTTTCTGTGCCATTCGTCCACCCGGCCATCACGCCGAATATGACAAGGCCATGGGTTTTTGCCTGTTCAACAATATTGCAGTAGCCGCTGCCCATGCGCTTGAGACCTATGGCTTGCAGCGCATCGCCATTGTCGATTTCGATGTGCATCATGGCAATGGCACGGAAGATATTTTCGCCAGAGATGAAAGGGTCCTGTTCTGTTCAAGTTTCCAGCACCCGTTCTATCCCAATACGGGCTTTGATTCCGATACACAGAACCTGGTTGATGTCGCGCTTCCAAGCGGCACGACCGGGCCGGAATTTCGCCGCGCAATCGCCGAGCGGTGGTTTCCGGCTCTGAACGCATTCAAGCCTGAATTTCTCTTCATTTCAGCGGGCTTTGATGCCCATGTTCTGGATGAAATGTCCGGGCTTGGTCTGGTTGAGGCGGATTATGGCTGGATCACTGCAGAACTCAGTTCGATCGCCGAAACCCACAGCCAGGGACGCATACTCTCCATGCTGGAAGGCGGCTATGACCATGGCGCGCTGGCCAGAAGCGTTGTCAGTCATCTCAAGGCTCTGATGCATTTGGGCTGACGGAAACGTCTGTCCGGAATGCGGTTAGGGCACTAAAGACCCGCTGGCATCCCTCAGCGGCCATATCTTTCTTCCAGCACTTTGGCGACCTGCTCGGCAAATCGTGCGACGGCAACCGGCAATGTGCGGTCACGCAACTGACCCATATAGAGAAGGCCCAAGGGAACATCGCGTTCATCCACCGGCCGTATGGCGACGCCCGGAACCGTATTGGCCTGAGGAAGACCAATCGGAATCTGAAACGATATGATGCCCTCCTCAACGGCATGGGAGCGCAGGAACTCGAAACTGTCCGACTCGACAACCGCCTCGAAAGGCAGGTTGGAGTTGATCAGGGCGGTATCGATAATGTGCCTGACGCCATAACTGCGGGTTGGCAGAGCCACAGGATATTGCAGACACTCCTTGAGGCGGATCGTATCGCCTGCCGTCAGTGGATGATCTTCGGACATGACTGCGTATAGCGGCTGGGGCACGGACAATATCGTATGAAATTCGGCCATGCGGATGGGTTCGAAGACCAGCGCCAGATCAGCCGTGTGATCCACAAGCGCCTGCTCGGCTGCTGCCCGGTCGCGCAGGTGTACCCGAAAATTGACCCCCGGATGCTCGCGGCGATAGCGGGTGATCTGTTCCGGCAGGAAAAACGGCAGCAGCGCCTGGCTGCAGGCAATGGAAACAGTGCCGCGGCGAACACCCGACAAATCCGCAATCTGGGATTTTACCCTTTCCATATCGGAAATCTGGTTGCGGATGTGATGGATCAATATTTCGCCCGCACTGCTCAGGCGCACACCGCGCGGCAGCCGTTCGAAAATCTGCACGCCCAGTTCGTCTTCCATTGCCAGAATGCGGCGGTTGAGCGCTGTGGACGTTAAAGCCAGCATTTCTGCTGCCTTGCGGATCGATCCTGCCCGCGCAATGGCATCCACATAGCGAAGGGTGGTGAGGTGTCTCATGCGGTAACCTTTCGAGTGCTGCATTTTTTGCAGCACATTGCTGCGAATATAGCAGAAGACAGATGCAATGCCAGCGGTGCACAGTCCGGCCAGATGCTGAAACGAGCGTCTGGTGAAACGAAACTCAGGGGCACCGCGACCCTGATCACCCGGCACATTCGTTGAAGCGACAGGATTTGACCGCCGGATCAGGGCAAGAGGCAGCGTTACCATGACAACCATTCCTGCAGATCCCTATGCCTGGCCATTCAATGGAGATCTCAGACCCGATAACACGGCGCTTGTCGTCATTGACATGCAGACCGATTTTTGCGGCGAGGGCGGATATGTGGACGCCATGGGATATGATCTGAGCTTTACCAGAGCTCCTATCGAACCCATCAGTACCGTACTCTCGGCCATGCGCGAAAAAGGCTATCACATCATCCATACCCGCGAGGGACACCGGCCGGACCTGTCGGACCTTCCGGCCAACAAGCGCTGGCGTTCACAACAGATTGGCGCCGGCATCGGTGATGCGGGCCCCTGCGGCAAAATCCTTGTGCGCGGGGAAGCTGGGTGGGAGATCATCGCGGAACTGGCACCGCTTGCCGGCGAACCCATCATCGACAAGCCGGGCAAAGGCAGCTTCTGCGCGACCGATCTGGAATTGCTTCTGCGTACGCGTCGCATAGACAATCTGGTTCTGACCGGCATCACCACGGATGTCTGTGTGCATACAACCATGCGCGAGGCCAATGATCGCGGCTTTGAATGCCTCATTTTGGAAGATTGTTGCGGAGCGACGGATCCCGGCAATCACGCCGCCGCGATCAAGATGGTCAAAATGCAAGGCGGCGTCTTCGGTTCCATATCCGACAGCAGCAGCTTTTTGAAAGCATTGCCATGAGCATGCCTCAAGCCGCGCGCACCGACACCGGCCAACGCCCGGTTCAGGCGACACCCTTTCCCTTTTTGCTCGACCCATCCTCGGCAGCGCTCATCGTGATCGATATGCAGCGGGACTTTGTCGAGGCCGGTGGATTTGGCGAAACCCTCGGCAATGATATCGCACCCTGTCAGGCGATCGTGCCGATCGTTCGGCAATTGCTGGAGGGGTTTCGCGCGGCCAAGCTGACCATCATTCACACCCGGGAATGCCACCAGCCGGACCTGTCGGATTGTCCGCCTGCCAAACGCAACCGCGGCACGCCGAGCCTGCGCATCGGTGATCACGGACCCCTGGGGCGCATTCTGATCGATGGCGAACCGGGTGCCGAGATTGTCCCGGATCTTGAGCCCATAGCCGGCGAAACAGTGATCGCCAAGCCTGGAAAAGGTGCTTTTTACGCAACAGATCTTCAGCAGATTTTGCAACAGCGCGCGATTACCCAGCTTGTTTTTGCCGGTGTGACCACGGAGGTCTGCGTCCAGACCACCATGCGCGAGGCCAATGACCGGGGTTTTGAATGCCTGCTCGCGCAGGATGCCACCGCAAGCTATTTCCCGCATTTCAAACAGTCGGCCATCACCATGATGACTGCCCAGGGCGCCATCGTCGGCTGGGCCGCTGACACCGCAGACATATTGGCAGCCTTCCATGAATAATGCGCTTCTCGTTCCCAATTTGCTTGAAAACGGCTGGCAGGACCTGCCGTTTGAACCTTTCCGTCCCGGCGTCGAAATCTGTGAACTGGTGGCAGGCTGGCCGCGGCTGGCGCTGCTTAAATATGAACCGGGCGCAAGCGTGCCGCGCCACCGCCATACCGGTCTTGAAACCATATTGGTCCTGTCCGGCGCCCAGAGCGACGAGAACGGAGCCAGCCGTGCTGGCGCATTGATCGCCAATCCGACCGGTTCACAGCATTCCGTCTGGTCCGACGAAGGCTGCGTCGTGCTCATCCAATGGGAAAAACCAATCCAAATACTGGATGAACCCGAAACAGCCACTGACGGGACGACCGACAATGCGTGACCTGCCTTTCGACATCGCATCTCTCCATTCTGCCTATGAAAACGGGATCAGTGCGCAAGCAATCATTGCCGAATGTTATCGTCGCATCGCTGCTGTCAATGATCCCGGCATTTTTATCCATCTTATCAGCAAACAGGAACTACTGGCCGAGGCTCAGGCGCTCGGATCCTTTGATGCACAGGCCAAACCGCTGTGGGGCATTCCCTTTGTGATCAAGGACAATATTGACGCTGCAGGCAAACCCACCACCGCCGCCTGCCCGGACTACACCTATGTAGCCGAGGAAGATGCCTTTGTGGTCAACGCCTTGCGCAAGGCCGGGGCGCTGTTGATCGGCAAGACCAACCTCGATCAATTCGCAACCGGCCTGGTGGGTGTGCGCACACCCTATCCGGCGCCGAGAAATGCAATTGATCCGCTGGTCGTGCCGGGCGGCTCTAGCGGCGGCTCAGCTGTTGCGGTTGCCCATGGCATTGTCAGCTTCTCGCTGGGTACGGACACGGCCGGTTCCGGCCGGGTGCCCGCCGCCCTCAACAATATCGTCGGCCTCAAGCCAACCCTCGGTGCATTGTCGGCCAGCGGCGTGGTTCCGGCCTGCAGAACCCTTGATACCGTATCGATCTTTGCTCTGGATGTGGAGGATGCCTGGCAGGTTTTCCGGGTGGCCTGCGCCCATGATGCGGCGGATTCCTTTTCCCGGCCGATTGCAGCCCCTGGCCTGGCATCCTTGCCACAGAAATTCTCTGTCGGGGTGCCGAGCAAGGAAAGCATCCGTTTTTTTGGTGATGACATTCAGGCGCAATCATTTTCTGCTGCGTTGCGTTCCATCGAGGATCTGGGCGGCCGTATCGTCGAAATCGATTTCGAGCCATTTTATGAAATCGCCGGGTTGCTCTATGCCGGCAGCTGGGTTGCCGAGCGCTATACCGTCATCGAAGACTATCTCAAAGCCAGCCCGGACAGCATTTTTCCGGTCACAAGGACCATTATCGGCAAGGCCGAATCCCTCTCGGCCGCAGATGCTTTTCGCGATACCTATCGTCTTGCCGATCTGAAGCGAAGGGTTGCGCCGGCACTGGCATCCGTCGACCTTCTGTGTGTCCCGACGATACCGACCTTCTGCACCTTGGCCGACCTGGAAGCCGATCCGATCGGGCCCAACAATCAGCTTGGTACCTACACGAATTTCGTCAATCTTCTGGATATGTGCGGCATTGCAGTGCCTGTCGCAAACCGCGCTGACGGAAGACCGGGCAGCGTCACCATTCTGGCCGGAAAGGGTGAAGATGCAAAACCTGTCGCCCTTGCCAGCGCTCTGCATCAACAGTCCGGCAGCCAGCTTGGCGCGACATCATGGCGATTGCCGCCCGCTCCATCGGCCAGCGAGACGCTTGAAAGCGATGAAATTGCCATCGCGGCGGTGGGCGCCCATATGTCCGGATTGCCATTGAACGGCGACCTGACCCGGCTGGACGGCCGCTTCATCAAAGCTGCGAGAACGGTGCCCGATTATCGCCTCTATGCCTTGGCCGGCGGACCACCTCATCGCCCGGGCCTGATGCGCGATGAAGGCGGGGCCTCCATAGAACTGGAAATATGGGCGCTGCCCCTGCGCAACTTCGGTTCCTTCATGAAAGGCATTCCGTCGCCGCTCGGCATTGGCACGGTGGAGCTTGAAAACGGCGAGACCGTCAATGGCTTCATCTGCGAGGCCAGCGGCCTTGCCGGTGCCCGCGACATAACGCCATTCGGCGGCTGGCGCAGCTACCTTTTTGACCAGACGACTTCAGTACGTGATTGAAATGCAACCTTTGAAAGGGACATGACATGGAAAGACGTGATTTTCTCAAGAGCACCCTGGCTGTATCTGCCGCCACATTGCCATTCCTGCGATCCTTGCCCGCCAGCGCTGCGCCATCCGGCACGATCGTCGTGGCCATGGGCCAGACGATCAACAGTCTTGATCTACATCGCAAGGGCACAAACCGGCCCAGCTACCAGGTCGCGGTCAATGTCTATGACAGGCTTGTCAGCTTCGGTACAAAAACAACCGAAGACGGCGGCCTTTACTACGATTATTCCGTCATCAAGCCGGAAGTGGCCGAAAGCTGGGACGTCACGCCCGACGGCAAGGCCATCATCTTCAAGCTGAAGCCCCATGGCCTCTTCCATGATGGATCTCCCATCACGGCCCATGATGTCAAATGGTCCTTTGACCGCGCCGTCACATTGGGTGGTTTTCCTGCCGTTCAGATGAAAGCCGGGTCACTGGAAAGTCCGGACCAGTTTGAAGTGGTCGATGACCTGACATTCAAGGTCAATCTGATCAGGCCCTCAAAACTGACCCTGCCAGATCTTGCCGTTCCGGTTCCCATGATCATCAATTCAAAGGTCGCAAAGAGCAAGGCGACAACCGACGATCCATGGGCAACAGAATATCTGCACACCACCCCCGCAGGTTCGGGCGCCTACAAGGTCGAAAGATGGGATCCCGGCCAGCAGCTTGTCTATAGCGCCAATGAAAACTGGACATCCGGACCACCGCCTGCCGTCAAACGGGTTATCGTACGCGAAGTTCCAAGTCCTGCAACACGCCGGGCGCTTTTTGAACGCGGCGATATCCAGGTCAATTTCGACATGCCCAACAAGGATTCCAAGGAGCTTTCCGGGGTCGAGGGCCTGCGCATTGATTCATCAGCCATCGAAAACTCGATCTATTGCCTGAACCCCAATCTCGCCTTTGAGCCTTTCAAGGACAAACGGGTACGCCAGGCCATAGCCATGGCTGTGCCCTATGAGGATGTTTTCCAGGCCGCAGCCTATGGCCGGGGCATACCCATGTGGGGTGGTTCGTCAGCCACGCCATCGGATATCGCCTGGCCGCAGCCATTTCCCTATTCCACCGACCTGGACAAGGCCAGGGCGCTGCTGGCGGAAGCCGGCTACGCAGATGGTTTTGACGTGCCGCTTTCAATTGCCCTTGATCAGTCGGACTGGATGGAACCCACAGCGCTGCTGATCCAGGAGAACCTCAACAAGATCGGCATCCGAACGACGATCGAGAAAATACCGGGGGCCAACTGGCGCACGGCGTCGCTGGTCGAAAAGCGGCTTCCCCTGCATCTGGAGACATTCGGGGGCTGGCTCAACTACCCCTGCTACTATTTCTTCTGGGCCTATCAGGACGGCCATCTGTTCAATTCCTCCAACTACCGCAATGAGGAAATTGAGACATTGACCAATGAAACCCTGCACATGGAAGTGGACCATCCCGACTATGCGCCAAAGATCAAGCGCATGATCGAAATTGTCTGGGATGAAGTGCCGCGCATTGCCCTGTTCCAGCCCGCACTCAATGTCGGCACACGAGACATGGGGGGGTACGAATACTGGTTCCACCGCCAGTTGGACGCCCGCAAGTTCAAGGCGTAACGGCACATGGGTCAGCGTACCAGACTGGTCCTGTCACGCATGCTGCAGGCATTGCCTGCGCTTGCCGGCGTGGTGATCGTCAGTTTTGCGCTGACCCGCATGCTGCCGGGTGATCCCGCTGTCTATTTCGCGGGCCCCGCCGCCACAGAGCAATCAATAGCCCAAATTCGCGTCGCCATGGGCCTGGATCTGTCTCTTCCAATGCAGTTTCTCCATTATGCCCGGGATCTCCTGATGGGTGATCTGGGAAACAGCCTGTCAACCGGACAGCCGGTTCTGGAAGAACTGGCACGACGCCTGCCTGCATCTCTGGAACTGACGCTGACAGCGCTCCTTTTGTCCTGCGCCATCGCCCTGCCGCTCGGGGTGACTGCGGCGGTCCATCAGGGCAGCTGGATCGACCATGCCTGCCGGGCATTGGTAACGGCAGGGGTCTCACTGCCAACCTTCTTTACCGGGATAGCCCTGATCTATGTCTTCTATTACCTGCTTGGCTGGTCTCCGGCACCGCTGGGCAGGCTTGATTTCGTCTATCTCTCACCCCCGGATGTCACCGGTTTTTATGTGGTCGATGCCCTGATGGCAGGGGATTTCGAGACAGCGGGCGGCGCTATGCGGCAATTGATCCTGCCTGCATCCACGCTGGCGCTTTTCACGCTGGCGCCGATCGCCCGCATGGCCCGCGCCGCAATGCTCGAAGCCCTGTCATCGGACTATATACGCACGGCAAGGGCTGCGGGTTTGAGCCAGCGCAAGATTGTCTATTTCTATGCCTTCCAGAACGCCATGCTGCCGGTCATAACGACGCTCGGGATGGTGTTTTCCTTCACGCTGGGGGCGAATGTTCTGGTTGAGAAGGTCTTCTCCTGGCCCGGTATCGGCTCCTATGCTGTGGAGGCCCTTGTCGTCTCCGACTATGCTGCCGTGCAGGGCTTCGTGCTGGCCATGGCCATCCTCTTTGTCGCGCTTAATCTGGTCATTGATATTGTCTATACGCTCGTTGATCCACGCACCCGGAGCACCACCTGAATGGCTGATCGGCAAAGCGTTGCACCACCTATCGCCCCTGCACGGACCCGGCGCCTGCTTGGCCATGCTGTTTATGTCATCGGCGACAACCCCATCACCGCGATCGCCTTCGCCCTGTTCGCCCTGATCATCGGTGTGGCTGTCTTCGGACCACTTCTCATTCCCTTCGACCCGCTGGAGACCAATGCCAGCCTGGCATTGATGCCACCCTCCCTGGACAATTGGTTCGGCACCGACAATCTGGGGCGCGACCTGTTTTCGCGGGTGATCATCGCAACCCGCCTTGATCTGATGATTTCGGTTGCCGCCGTGGCGCTGGCCTTTGTCGTTGGTGCGGCCATGGGCTCTGCCGCCGGCTATTGGGGAGGCTGGATCGATATTGTCACCGGACGGCTGATCGATACGATCATGGCCTTCCCGCTCTTTGTGCTTGCCATGGGCATTGTTGCTGCCCTCGGCAACACGGTTGAAAACATCATCTACGCGACAGCCATCATCAACCTGCCCTTCTACGCAAGAGTGGCGCGCGCCGAAGTCCGCATACGCCGCGACAGCGGCTTTGTGCAGGCGGCGCGCCTTTCCGGCAATTCGGATCTGCGTATCCTGGCCCTTCATATCTTCCCCAATACATTGCCGCCGATGATGGTGCAGATTTCCCTCAACATGGGCTGGGCCATTCTCAATGCCGCCGGCCTGTCCTTCATCGGCCTGGGGGTCAGGCCGCCGACGCCCGAATGGGGGATCATGGTCGCCGAAGGGGCCAATTTCGTCGTCTCCGGTGAATGGTGGCTGGCTTTCTTTCCGGGGCTCGCCCTGATGATCACGGTCTTTGCTTTCAATCTTCTGGGCGATGGCCTGCGCGACATTGTCGACCCCCGGCAGAGGACGTAGCCATGTTCCTTGAGGTTGATCATCTGGCTGTTTCCTTTGCAACGCGCCGCGGCAAGGTTGCAGCCGTGCGCGATGTCCGGTTTTCGCTGGCCAAGGGCGAAACACTCGGCATTGTCGGCGAGAGCGGCTCCGGCAAATCGGTCAGCGCCTATGCCATCATGCAGATTCTTGACCGGGGCGGACAATTGGAAAGCGGCCGCATCCAATTCGACGGTATGGAGCTGAACCGTTACACCAACCGGGAAATGCGCGACATTCGCGGCCGCGAAATATCCATGGTGTTTCAAAATCCCCGCGCCGCGCTCAACCCCATCCGCAAGGTTGGTCATCAGATAGAAGACGTGCTGCGCCGTCATGCGCGCACCAGTGCCAGCGGCGCCAAAAGCGCGGCGATCGAGGCGATGCGGGCCGTCCATATAAACCAGCCTGAAAAGCGTTATCACAGCTATCCATTCGAATTGTCCGGCGGCATGAGCCAGCGCATTGTCATTGCTCTGGCGTTGGCATGTGATCCACGTTTGCTGATTGCCGACGAACCGACGACAGGCCTGGATGTGACCACACAGAAGGTGGTCATGGACCTGATTGCCGAACTGACCAGAAGCCGCGGCATGAGTTCGATCCTGATCACCCACGATCTGGGCCTTGCCGCGCGCTATTGCGACCGCATCGTGGTGATGAAATCGGGGGAAGTGGTGGAAACGGGAACACCCGACGGCCTGTTCCATGCACCAGCCAACGCCTATACAAAACGGCTCATCCGGGCAACACCACGTGGTGGCATAGGCATTGGTGATCTCGTCGATCCACCACGACAGGCACCGCAAAGGCCGGCAATCGGCGCGCCCCTTTTACAGGTCCGGGACTTGCGCAAGACCTTTGGCAAGGGCGTGAACACGGTCACCGCCGTTGATGGCGTATCATTCGACATTCATGCGGGCGAATCGCTCGGTCTGGTCGGTGAATCGGGATGTGGCAAATCAACCACTTCATCCATGATCATGCGCCTTGCCGATCCGACCTCCGGTGAGATTCTGCTCGACGGACGTTCGCTGACCGATACGCCCGCATCGCGTTTTGCCCGCGATCCGCGGCGCACCAGCCTGCAAATGGTCTTCCAGGATGCGCTCGCCAGCCTCAATCCGAGGTTTACGGCGCGCCAGTCCATTGCCGATCCCATCAGGCGCCTGACGCGCGAGAATGCAGACGGCCGCACTGAGGAACTGGCCGGTCAGGTAGGCCTGCCGGTGGAATTGCTGGATCGGTTTCCCCATCAATTGTCGGGTGGGCAAAACGCCCGCGTCGGCATCGCGCGGGCGCTGGCATCACGTCCCAGACTGCTGATACTGGATGAGCCCACGGCAGCCCTTGACGTATCGATTCAGGCCATCGTTCTCAATCTGCTTGCCGATTTGCGGGCAGATCTGGGCATAACCTATCTTTTTGTCAGTCACGACCTGCATGTGGTGCGCCTCCTGTGCGACCGGATACTGGTGATGAAAAAGGGGCGTATCGTGGAAGAGGGAGATGCACAGCGCGTCATGTCAAACCCGACGCATGAATACACACGCACGCTCCTGGACGCTGTACCAAGCCTGCCAAACCTGAAGATTTGAAGGCCCTACTACAATAGGCTCCGCCTCCCATCCAAAAGGCGCCGAGAATTGCGCAGCGATGAACAGCCAATGCCGGAGCACCGGTTTCCAGCCTCCTGATAAATATTGCATCACGCAGCATTCATGAGAATTGTTCATCGATGTCTCGGCAAACTGTTATTGTGCCGTTGCTTCAATGCGTATTACCCTTACCAGTCAGGCGGTGCTGCTGCCGGATGGAGATTGACCTTGGCGCTGATTGAATTCGTATTTAAACATTTCCGCACCGCTACCCGTCGCGATCAACTGCCAAGGCGCATACGCGAAGCGCTGAGCGAGCGCGAACGCGCCAGTGAAATCATGGCGCGCCTGATTCAGCTGTCGATCGTGGTGACCTTCTCGTTCATTTACACAATCAGCCCGAAAACCAGCCCTGACGAAGCCTTTTCGCCGGTGCCCTATGTTCTGGGCGCCTATATCGGCATCAGTATCATCGGTCTGATCTGGTCGATTCGTCGACCCTTGCCGCACTGGTCCGTCTATGGATCAATCCTGTTCGATTTCGGCCTTCTGTATGGGCTGATGGTCAGCTTCCATATTCAATACATGCAACCGGCGTCTTTCATACTGAAAGCCCCCACCCTGCTTTACGTCTTCATCTTCATCGCCATTCGCGCCCTGCGGTTCGAAGCGCGATTTGTCATCACCGCCGGCCTTGTGGCGGTGGCCGGCTGGGCCGCAGTCATCATCTATGTCACCCGGTTTGATCCCGGCGACAACATGCTGACCCGCTCGTATGTCGACTATCTGACATCAAATTCCATCTTGATCGGCGCCGAAATCGACAAGATGCTGTCGATTTTGCTGGTGACCGGTGTCCTGACACTTGTGGTCAACGCCTCCAACAACCTGCTGGTCACCGCTGTCACGGAGCAGGTGGCGGCAAAGGACCTGTCGCGGTTTTTTGATACAAGCATAGCCAGCGGCATCCGTGAAAACGCTGATCGACTGGAGGCCGGCAAGGGCGAAAAGCGCGATGCGGCAATCCTGTTTGTCGACATTCGCGGGTTTTCCCAAATGGCAACCACCATGGAAGCATCCGATGTCATGCAGACCCTGTCGCGTTATCAAAGCCGCATCGTGCCGATCGTTCAGGAATGCGGTGGTGTGATCGACAAGTTCATGGGCGATGGCATCATGGCCACCTTCAGCATCGACAACGACCAGGCGTCCAGTTCGCTTCACGCCATCCAGGCGGCTGAACGTATCCTGCTCGATGTTGACAAATGGGCTGACGAAGAACCGACTTTGCATGCCATCGGCAACAAGGGCATCGGCATTGGTCTGGCGTCCGGACCGGTCGCCTTTGGCGCTGTCGGTCAGGAAAACCGGCTCGAAATAACGGTGATCGGATCGGCAGTGAATTATTCGGCTAAGCTGGAAAAATACAACAAGGTGCTGGGCTCCCGACTGATTGCGGCAGGCAATACCTATCGCGAAGCATTGGAAAAACACTACGACGGCAACCTTCAGCCGACATTCCAGGTTGCCAATCTTGACGATCTTGATGCGCCGCAGGATATCGTGGTTCTCAGCCTGCCGGAACCTTTGAAACCGACACTTCGGACCGGCGCGCAGCCAATAGACGGACCGGCAAGATCCTCTTAAGCCGGCTTCCTTTGACCGAATAAACGCATGAATTTTGACCCTTTACTCCAGAAATGGGATTTATGAGTCCATATTTCACGCAATTCCGGGAAGGTCTCCTGACTGTTTTCAGCGCGCAGGCTGTCGAGTTTTTCGACGCGCGCCTTGAACTTTCCGATTTGCTGCTGAAGATCCTGCGTGTTCATATAGGCCTTGATGCCATCAAGCTTCTCACGCATGATTTCCAGGTCCTGCGCATTCATGTCGCCTGCTTTCGTCAGCCTGTCGATATAATCGTCAATGGTTGCCGATGCCCTCTTTTTCAGTTTTGGCGGGAGTATCTGGCTGCGGAGAAAGCCCGGTTCCTGCAGAGAGTGTGTATGGAATTCGGCAGGTCTGGCTGCGCATTTGTCCCGAAGGTCTTCCATCAGTTGAGGAAGTTCAAGAATGTTGAAGGCGGAAATGGTCATGCCGAAATGGAGTTCCACATGGGGACATTGACTGCGCAACCCGACAATGTTTTCGACAAATGTTTCCCAGTCAAAACCATTGCGGATAATGGCGCCGCGTGCACCCGACGCATCCACGCTCGCCTCCACACGGATATTGTCGAATTTTTGCCATAGGTCGTATATCGATTGGCCGCGAAAATGCGTCAAGGACATGTTGGTGGTATATCGCAGGCGCACATCTGTCCGCTTGTGCTCAATCAGCAGATTGAGCAGCGTATAATGTTCGGCCATCATCAGCGGTTCGCCACCGGCAAAATAGATGTCCTCGAGACCATCAATATAGGGCAACAGGTGCGCAGCAATGTCCTCGGTCTTGTCAAAACTGCGAATTTCCGCCGTATCACCAGCCGTTACGCGAATGGCCTTTCCATCAACAAACCATTTTGAGCTTGATCCATGCCAGCAGCTTCGGCATTTGAAATTGCACAGATTGGAAAACCGCAGGTCCAGTGTTGCAGGATATTGCGGCCCGCTATCGTGCTGCAGCTGATTTCCGGCGATTCTGTCGACCCAGTCGGAAAAAAGCGCATTGTTGATCTGTCTTTGGCTGTCGCCCTCATTCTTGTCCCGATCAAAACATTTCCAGCAGGCTTGTGCCTTTTCGCCGGCAAGAAATTTACGGCGCAGTTCCTGCGTCTCCTTTCCCTTCCAGACCTCCTCCAGTGTCACATCGGCAATATTTCCGAAATCCGCATCATATTCACAACAGGGTGCAATTTTGCCGGTCGTTGCGACATACTGGGAAATCCATGGCAGGATGCAGAAAGAATCGAGGCGCATATCATCCCGTGGTTCAATTGCCTTTGTCTTTTTTGTCATTGGCTTCTCGCGCGGCATGATTGATCATGCATAATTTGATGAATCGTCTGGGTCAGGGCATGCTAACGAGAGTAAACGAAAGCGGAGTGGACAAACAATCACCGGATCGGGAAGATCAAACAGACGTCCTTGACTGGCAAACGTCTCAGGCCCGCTGAATTCACAAAGGAAATGCATCGTCTGATCATGCTGACAGCAAACGACTGATTGTCAACATGAAAGCAGCGATGGCGAAAAACCGGAACAAACAGGCAATCGCCAACAAGCAGGAGTGAACATGGACTACAAATTTCTGGGCCGCACCGGCGTCAAGGTGTCCGAACTGTGTTTTGGAACCATGTCCTTTGGCGGTGATGCCGATATCAACGCCGCGGCTGCCCTGTTCAAGACCTGCCGGGATGCGGGCATCAACTTTTTCGACTGCGCCAATATCTACAGCAACGGAAAGGCCGAGGAGATGCTCGGCCAGTTCATGCAGGCTGAACGCGATGAACTGGTGATCACCTCAAAATGCTATTTTCCCGATGGCCAGGATATCAACGCGCGCGGTGCAAACCGCCGCCACATCGCCCGATCGGTTGAAGACAGCCTGCGCCGCCTCAAGACCGACCGGCTGGATGTTCTGTTCATGCATCGATGGGACAAGAACACGCCCCTCGACGAAACGTTGCGGGCACTGGAAGATCTGGTGCGTTCCGGCAAGGTGCTTTATCTGGGCGCTTCAAACTATTCGGCCTGGCAGGTGTCAAAAGCCCTTGGCATTTCGGACCGCAAGAACTGGACCCGGTTTGACGTGATCCAGCCGATGTACAATCTGGTCAAACGACAGGCCGAGGTTGAATTGCTGCCCATGGCTGCAGCAGAAGGCCTCGGCGTAATCTCCTACAGTCCGCTCGGCGGCGGTCTGCTGACCGGCAAATATACCGCCAGCCGCAAGGCCGGAACCGGACGGATCACCGACAGCGATGCCTATTCCGTGCGCTATGGTGATGAACAGGTCTTTGAGGTGGCGGGTCAATTCTCCGATTTTGCCAGATCCGAAGGCATGCATCCGGTATCGCTTGCCATTGCATGGGTCGGAGCAAATCCGGCCATTACCTGTCCGATCATCGGTGCCCGCAATGTCGAGCAATTGAAGCCCAGTCTGGCTGCCAGCGACATCACAATGACGCCGGAACTCTATGCACGCATCAGCGCATTATCGCCGACGCCGCCACCTGCCACCGATCGGCTTGAGGAAGTCAGCCAAAGCTAGCCCGGGAGTTGCCTCGTTATATTCATACATTGCAATATATGAAATTATGCGTTTGAATGCTGCTTGAAACCTCGAGGAGAATTCAGATGAAGAATGCAACCAGATTGACCTGCCCTCTCCTGTTGAGCGCTGCCTTGATGGCAAGTGGTTCGGCAGGGGCCGGTGACCTGACACTGACGCGCATAGCAACCATGCCGGCAGGTGCGGAGGTCACCGGATTGAGCACCAATGCCATTGGTGACCTCTTTCTCAACGCCCAGCATCCGGGTGGAAAAAACACCTTCCGTGACGACGCACCACCTGCATTGATCGGCTATCTGGACGGATTTGACAGCGCGACATTTTCCGGCGGCAGCCTGTCCCTGCCAGAAGACGGCGAGCGCAATGAAGTTCACGCGACCGGTGGCACCTACAGGACATTTGCCAAGGCCGGTGACACGCTTGGTTCAGGTCAACTGCTCGGCGGCGTCTACGATACGTCAGGCAAGCTGATGTATGTCTCCAACACGCCCGACTTCAACGGCTTCATTCCACTTGGCGCCAACCGGGGTTATCTTTACACCGGCTGGGAGGGTGCCGGCCGTGACGGAGCAAGTGCGGTCAGTCGCCTGACCCTCAACCGCATTGACGGAAAATGGCAATCGGACCTCAGCTCCTCCAAAATGATCGACCTGAGCCCCGTTGACGGCGGCAGTGTGCTATGTTCCGGCGTGGTGACGCCCTGGGGCACCCCGCTGCTTGCCGAAGAGTATTTTTTCTACAACACGGCCGTCTGGAACCATCCGGACAATCATGATGACGATGAGCGGGCGAGCTTCCAGAAGGGCAACGACAATACCTATATCAAGCCGAAGAACATGAGCCAGTATCTTGGCAAAATGGCCAATCCCTATCGCTATGGCTACATGATCGAAATCGACAATGCGGCTTCCCCGGATGCGGAGCGACTGATCAAACATTATGCCACTGGTCGTCTCAGCCATGAAACAGCAGCGATCATGCCGGATATGAAAACCGTCTATATGAGCGACGATGATTCAGGCGCCTATGGCGGCGACACATACAACACGGCCTCCGGCGGCGTCCTGTTCAAATTCGTCGCTGATGTCAAAGGGGATTTGAGCGCCGGTACGCTCTATGCGGCGAAAATGGAACAGGACAAGGAATCCGACCCGCACAAGGCGGGGTTCAACGTCAGCTGGATCATGCTCGGCCAGGCCAATAATGAACAGATCGCCGGCTGGATAGCCGACTATGACGATGTCACGATTGCCGATTATGTTGAAGGCAAGTCCAGCTACGTCTCGAATGAGGATATCTTCAATTGGGCTGAAGGGCGCACCGGCAAGGATCTCAATGGCGACGGTGTCACAGGTTCCCTGAAAGACGATCGCCCGGCCTTTCTCGAAAGCCGGCGTGCAGCCGCCGCTCTTGGCGCTACCAATGAATGGGACAAGCTGGAAGATGTAACGTCCAATGGCAACGATGTGTTTATCGCTGCATCCAGTCTCTCCTGGACGATGGACAAGGATTGGGGTCACCTGGATTGGGCGACCGGCGCCAAGGACGAAGCCAATGGCGGCGCTATTGCTCTGGACAAGGAAGACTGCGGTGGCGTCTATCTGGCCCGCACCGGTGCGGATTTCAACATTACCCGGATCGAGCCCTTTATCATGGGCAGAACAATTGCGGATGGATCCTGCGATGTGAACCTGCCAGCCAGTCCCGACAACATTCTGGCCATGCGCGACGGTTCACTGTTGATCGGCGAGGATGCCGGTAAAAAGCGCCATCCGCTCGACATGCTCTGGATGGTGAAATAGGGCTTTTTGACAAAAGCCTGATTGCGAACTGCACTTCCGCAGGCCTTGATCCGCGTCAGATCAGCTTGCGGAAGCCTGCAACAATGCATGGAGAGCCTGGACAGGCTTTACTGATTGGTGATCCAGCGCACCTGATAGGGTGCAAATGTGATGTCACCGCCAAATTCCTGCAATTGTTGCCCTGAAACCAGATCCTTCCAGTTTTCCCCGTCAAACAGATTGAGTGAACGGGTCGGAATGCTCACGGTCTCGTCTGTCACATTGTGAATCGCAAAGATGCTTTGGGACCGGTCACGGCTCTGCCGCCAGAAGCCGAACATCCTGTCGCCCAGCTGCAATGTATATTGCGTCGCATTGGGGTGAAAGGCCGGTTGGCGGATCCGGATGGCGATCAATTGCTTCATTTGCGCAAAGACAATCGCCTGCTGCGATGATGGATCCGCGAGTTTTTCAAGCAGTTCCGGATAGTGCCAGCGGTGTCGGTTGATCGCCCGGTTATGGTTGGTTTTTTCCACACCGGCCAGATCATTGGGGGTCGCAAGCAGGGAGTGGATATAGAAGGCCGGAATGCCCTCCAGCGCCATGGCAATGGCCTGCCCGCACAAAAACCGGCCGATATTCCATTCATCCTTGCCCTTGACGGTTCCCGACAGGGCATCGAACAGCGACACATTGAGTTCATAGGGCCGGCTTGTGCCGCCTGCAGCCTCGCGCATGCTGACCAACCCTCCAAAACCCTTCACCGTATCGATCATCCCGTCGATTTCATCGTCCGTGAGCAGGCCTTCCGCTGGCCGCAAGCCGATGCCGTCATGAGAGGCGGTGAAATTGAAATAGGTGCAACCGGGCTGCGCTGGCGGCATCGTCATCTGCCAGGCATTCAGCGTTTTTGAGGTGCCATGGAGAAGCGCCTGCAAAATGAGCGGCGGCAAGGAGAAATTGTAGATGACATGGGCTTCGTTGCGATTGCCGAAATAGCTCAGGTTCTCATTTTTCGGAACATTGGTTTCGGTGATCAGCACCAGCGGCACGTCGCTGTAGTCGGCCAGAACCCGCATCAGGCGGACAATGGCATGGGTCTGCGGCAGATGGATACAGGATGTTCCGATTTCCTTCCAGATGAAGGCCACGGCATCAAGCCGTATGGTGCGCACGCCCTGGTCAATGTGAAAGCGCATGATACGCAGGAATTCCAGCAGAACTTCAGGATTGGAAAAATCGAAATCGACCTGATCGTGGCTGAAGGTACACCAGACATGACGGGGACCATTGGCCGTCTCCACGGCACGCAACAAAGCGTGGGCGCGCGGCCGCACCACTTCGGACAGATCATCGTCAGGTGACGCTTCAAAGAAAAACTTATCATAGGGTTCATGGCCCTGCAGATAGTCGTTGAACCAGGCGCTCTGGCTGGAACAATGGTTCAATACCAGATCCGACATCAGTCGGAAATTGTGTGAAATCCGGTTGATGTCCTCCCAATCACCCAGCGTGCTGTTGACCGTGCGATAGTCGGTAATGGCAAAACCGTCATCCGAGGTGAATGGAAAAAACGGCAGAATATGCACGCCATTGACCACGCCCTTCAGATTGGCCAGCAGAAAATCATGGAGCAGATCGAGGGGCTTGTGTTCCCCATCCACGATGGAGTTGCCATAGGCGATCAGGTAGGAATCCTTCTCGCTCCAGGGTGCCGCACTCAAGGTTCGCGACTTGCGGCGCGGCAGATGATCACCGCTCCAGAAGGCCTCAACGATCTGGGCTAACAGAACCTCACTGTCCTGTTGCGGATATATGGACCCGATAAGCTCAATCAGGTCACTCTTCAAACGTGACGATAAAGTCCAATTTCTCATGATGCTCGAGCCGGATATCTGCCTGTTGGAACGCCAATTCCAGAGGCATCAGATTGCATCCACTGGAGATTTCAAAGCGAGCATAACGTGATCACGCTGCAATGCGAAAGTCCTTTCCCGACATCATGATGGCCAGGGACGTTTTTTTCGCGAGATTTTTCCAGATCGCACGTCTTTGCTTGCTCTTGCCCAGAGGAACAATTGTTTAAGCCAGCCGGATGCACAGGAAAGAGGCAAGATGGCTCATGTTCCATCAGTTGGCTTTATTTTGGAGGTGGGCACTTTACGGCAGATGATCATCAAATAGTTGTTTTGACCGATTCGGCCATCATCGGGCTTGATGGGCGCGCTGCCAGACACGCCGGGCAAAGGAAAGATGACGGACCTCACGAGAGGATTTTCCATCATCAGATGGTTCTTTTTGAAGACGATCCGCTGTAGTGTCGCGCCGCCCGTCAACAGGAATTATCATCATGGACAAGCCCGATTTTCGCAAATGGTCACACCGCGCCAGTGACTGGTCGGCAGACTATCAGGAGACCCTCGGCCAAAGACCCGTTCGCGCCCAGGTCAAGCCCGGCGATATTGGCCGGCTGATCGATGCTGCGCCGCCGGAAACCGGCCAGGATATGGAAACCATTTTTGGAGATTTCGAGCGGATCATTCCCGGCGGCATGACCCATTGGCAACATCCTCGATTTTTCGCCTATTTTCCAAGCAATGCCGCACCCGCCGCACTGATCGCCGAACAGCTTGCCAATACGATCGGTGCGCAATGCATGCTGTGGCAGACCTCGCCGGCGGCAACCGAGCTGGAAGTCAAGATGATGGACTGGTTGCGCCAGGCCCTCGGCCTGCCGGAGGGATTCAGCGGAACGTTCCAGGATACGGCGTCCTCAACAACCCTTTGCGCTGTTCTGACCATGCGCGAGCGCGCTTTGGAGTGGACCGGCAACACCAAAGGCCTTGCCGGCCAGAAGACCCTGCGCGTCTATGCATCGAAGGGCACCCACAGTTCCATCGACAAGGCCATGTGGGTTGCCGGGCTGGGACAGGACAATCTGGTCCATATTCCGCTTGATGACAACGGCGCCATGCGGCTCGATCTTCTGCAAGAAGCCATAACGGCCGATCGCCAGGCCGGCTATCTGCCGGCCGGTCTGGTTGTCTGTGTCGGCGGCACGTCCGTTGGCGCCACGGATGATGTAGCGGCAACCTGTGCGCTGGGCCGCAAGGAGGATCTCTATATCCATGTGGATGCCGCCTGGGCCGGGTCCGCAATGATCTGTCCGGAATTCCGCACGTTGTGGGAAGGCGTCGAAATGGCCGACAGCATTGTCTTCAACCCGCACAAATGGCTGGGCGCGCCAATGGAATGTTCGGCGCATTTTGTCCGTGAACCGGAAACATTGGTCCGCACGCTTGCCATTCAGCCGGAATATCTCAAGACCCATGGCAAGGAAGGTCTCGTCAATTTCAGCGAATGGTCGGTGCAGCTTGGCCGTCGCTTCCGGGCGCTGAAAGTCTGGTTTCTGCTGCGCGCCTACGGGCTTGAAGGCCTGCGCACGATGATCCGCAACCATGTGGCCTGGTCGCAAGACCTGGCACGCCAACTGGACGGGGAAGAGGATTTCGAACTGACGTCCCAGCCGGTTCTGTCGCTGTTCTCCTTTCGCTACGCACCGCCCGGATTCAGCGGTGATCTTGATGCGCTCAATCGCCAACTGGTCAACGCCATCAATGACGACGGCCGCATTTACCTGACCCAGACGATCCATGACGGCAAGCAGGTCATCCGCTTTACTGCCGGGGCATTCGAGATGGAAGAGGCCGATATCACCATTGCCTTCGATACAATCTGCGAGATTGCGAGATCATTGCAATGATCGTCGACAACCGGATTTTGCGGCTGTTCTGGCTGTTGGCCGGTTGTCTGAGCGTAACGGCGGGCATTGTCGGCATTCTCCTGCCCCTCTTGCCGACAACACCCTTTTTGCTGCTGGCCGCCTTTTGTTTTGCCCGCGGCTCCAAACGGCTGCATGACTGGCTCGTCAGCCATCCGCGTCTGGGGCCGCCCATTGATGACTGGCAGACCCATGGCGCCATATCACGGCGCGCCAGAAAGCTGGCCGTTGCATCCATCATCGGTGTTTTTGCGGCGAGCCTGCTGCTGGGCGTCCCGACCCGGATCATCATCATTCAGCTTGTCGTTCTTTCGGCTGTCAGCCTCTTCATCCTGACCCGCCCGTTGCCGCCAGACGATCAGTAAAATGTTCTAATGAAAATTGCGTCCCTTGGGCAGGATGCCACGGGCAGCAGCAATCAGCTTGCTGCCCATCTGGCGGGTTTGCGGCGCCTGTTCAATCAGATGCTGCAATCGCGATTCCCGTTCCTTTTTGCGCTTCGGATCAATCGATCCACGCCGCACCTCATCGGCTCGGGCAAAACCATCAATCGGTCCATCAATATCGGACAATCTGGTCAAAAGGGGCGTCAGGTCCTCCAGTTGGCGGGCAATGACATGGATGACCCCTTCCTGTGACTGCAGGGTGCCGCGTATGCCGACAAACCGGCTGCCCAGCACAATGGTGCGATAGCGCTCGAATATTTTCGGCCAGACAATCACATTGGCAACGCCGCTCTCATCCTCGATGGTTTCAAACACCACACCTTTTGCCGTGCCGGGCCGCTGGCGCACCAGCACCAGGCCTGCCACGCTGACAAAACGACCGGAACGCACATCCTGCAGATCGGCATTCTGCCGGTATCCGGCCTGCTTCAATTGCTGTCGCACAAAGGAAACCGGATGCGCCTTGAGTGAAAAGGACAGGCTGCGGTAATCATTGATCACCTGTTCGCCGAGCGGCATGGGGGGCAGGCTGACCTCGGCTTCCCTTTGCAGGGCGCCGGGACCGGCAAGCGCAAAAAGCGGCAAGCGTTCTGCAGCGCCCAGCGGATCAAGCGCGCGCACAGCCCAAAGCGCATCGCGGCGAGCAAGACCGATGGATGAAAAGGCGTCGGCATCCGCCAGAAGTTCCACGGCGCGGCGTGACAGGCCTGAACGCATCCACAGATCACGAACGCTGTCATAGCCAGCGCCCCTGTGCCGCGTCAGTTGCTCCGCATTGTCCTTTCCAAAACCCTTGATCCGGTGCAGGCCCAGCCGCACCGCATGGGTGTTTTTCATGATTTTTTCCATGCTGCCATGGCGCGATGCGATGGCTGGCCGACCGGCCTGCGCGTCCCTTGTTTCCAGCGCCGACAGCCAATCGGATTGATTGATATCGACGGGACGCACTTCGACACCATGTTCGCGCGCGTCCCGTACAAGCTGGGCAGGCGCATAGAAGCCCATCGGCTGGGAATTCAGGATGGCTGCGCAAAAGACGTCGGGATAATGGCATTTCAGCCAGCAGGAAACATAAACCAGCAGGGCAAAGCTGGCGGCATGGCTTTCGGGAAAACCATATTCGCCAAATCCTTCGATCTGGCCGAAACAATGTTCGGCAAAATCGCGTTCATAGCCATTGGCCACCATGCCCTCGACCATTTTCATGCGGAAGGAATGAATGGTGCCGACCCGGCGAAATGTTGCCATGGCCCGGCGCAACTTGTCGGCTTCGCCCGGCTCGAAATTGGCCGCGACAATGGCGATATTCATCGCCTGTTCCTGAAACAGCGGCACACCAAGCGTTTTTGCCAAAACGTGCTTCAGTTCTTCCTTGGGATAGGACACGGGCTCCTTTCCCTGCCTGCGCCGCAAATAGGGGTGCACCATGTCACCCTGGATAGGGCCCGGCCTGACAATCGCCACCTCGATGACAAGATCATAATAGCAGCGCGGCTTCAGGCGCGGCAGCATCGACATCTGCGCCCGGCTTTCGATCTGGAAAACGCCGATCGTGTCGGCCCGGCAGATCATGTCGTAGACATCCGCATCATCAGGCAGCGAAGACAGGCTCTCCCGGCGGTCGTAATGCCGGTCCAGAAATTCAAACGCCTTGCGGATGCAACTGAGCATGCCAAGCGCCAATATGTCGATCTTGAGAATGCCGAGACTTTCCAGATCATCCTTGTCCCACTCGACAATCGTGCGATCATCCATGGCGGCATTTTCAATCGGCACCACCGAACTCAGCCGGTCACGGGTGATGATGAATCCGCCGACATGCTGCGAGAGATGACGCGGAAAACCGATGATCTGCGTCGCCATGTCGAGAATCTGCATCAGGTGCCTGTCATGCGGATCAAGTCCGGCGCGGCGCGCATCCTCCTCATCCAGTCCGGAAGAGGAATGCCCCCAGCGCGTGCCGGAAATGGCGGAAATCACGTCATCGGACAGTTCAAAGACCTTGCCCACTTCGCGCAGGGCAGAGCGGCCGCGGTAGGTAATGACCGTTGCCGCCAGCCCGGCCCGTTCCCGCCCGTATTTTGCATAGATATACTGGATGACCTCTTCGCGTCTTTCGTGTTCGAAATCAACATCGATATCCGGCGGCTCATTGCGTTCTTCGGAGATGAACCGTTCAAACAGCAGATCAACCTTTCCCGGATCCACCTCGGTGACGCCGAGACAATAGCAAACCGCTGAATTGGCTGCCGAACCACGCCCCTGGCACAGGATGCCCTTTGCGCGGGCAAACCGCACAATGTCATAGACCGTCAGAAAATACGGCGCATAGTCCAGCTTGCGGATCAGCCCCAGTTCATGATGGATGGAAGCAATGACCTTTTGCGGCGGACCATCCGGATAACGCCTGCGCAATCCTTCATGGGTCAGCCGTGTAAGCGTCTCTTGCGGTGGTGCCTTGCTCCCCGTCGGCTCCTCGGGATATTGATATTTCAGCTCATCAAGGGAAAAACAAAGCCGACGAAAGAGTTTGACGGATTCGGCAATCGCATGTTCATGATCCCTGAACAGGCGTTGCATTTGCACGGCATTGCGCAGGTGGCGTTCGGCATTGGGTTCCAGCTGCCTGCCGGCGGAACGAATGGTCAGATGTTCGCGGATACAGGTCACCACATCCTGCAGAAAACGCCGTTGCGGTCCGTGGTAAAGAACATCGCCAATGGCCAGAAGCGGCAGATGATTGTGCCGGGCAAGTCGGGCCAGGGACACCAGGCGCCGCTGGTCAAAGGCGTCATAACGCCAGGCAGCGGCAAGATAGACATTCCCGGCAAAGCGCGTCGCCAGAACCTGCAGACAATCCGGGGTACAAAGGGGCAGCGCCATAGGTGGTACAATGGCCATGATCAGGCCATCGCCATGGGCCAGCAGATCATCCAGCGCAAGGTGGCATTCTCCCTTCGGCGCCCGGCGCTTGCCGATGGTCAGCAATTCACACAGACGGCCATAGGCATCCCGGTCCTGCGGCCAGACAAGGATGTCCGGTGTGCCATCGGCAAAAACCAGGCGGCATCCCGGTGCAAAGGCAAGCCCGGCCTCCTTTGCAGCCATATGGGCCCTGACGACGCCAGCAAGGGAATTGCGGTCGGTTACACTCAACCCGGCCAGGCCAAGACGGGCTGCCTCGACAACCATTTCCTCCGGATGCGACGCGCCGCGCAGAAAGGAAAAATTCGTCGTGACGGCAAGCTCGACATAATCGGCGCCCGAAATGTGCTCGCTCATGCAAAAACTCCGTGCATGAACCATTTCGGATTGCCGGTCTCGCGCTCGAACAATCCCAGACGAAACATCCAGAAACGATAACCCTGATCATCCTCGACACGAAAATAGTCGCGGCTATAACCACCGCGCCCATCGCGCCACCATTCACAGGCAATGCGTTCGGGGCCTTCCGAGCGCTCAATCCTGTAGAGCGTGCGCCGCCAGCGGAACCGGACGGGGGGGCCATCGGGCACCTCGGCAATTGCCTCAACCTGTTCGGGCCGTTCAAACAGGATGACAGGACGGGTCAAAACGGCTGGCCCATCGCCCTCATGGCCGTGATTGTCCTGACGCCATAAAACCGCCTGCGCACCCGCATCTTTCTGACCGCAGGAGGCTTCCGGCAAAAGCCCGAAGCTGCGCTCGGGAATATGGGTGCCGGCGGCCACAAAACGCTGCACCCGGTCTGTGCCAAGGCGCGCGCCCAGCTTGTCGACAAGGTTGCTGAAACCCTCGCCGCGCATCGAGCCGCCGGTCAGATCACCCTGTTCACTTTGCCGCGCCTCGCTTTCCAGAACATTCAGCCGCACAAGGTCAAACCCGAAGCCTGCTTCCAGATCATCATGGAATCCGGCTATGCGTTCACGAAACAGCATGACGATGCGATCAATGCTGTAGACAGGGCTTGCCGCCCGCACCCGCACGCACGCCACATGACCGTCGACACGAAACAGTTTCAGTTCCAATGCGCGTGCGCCAAGCTGGCGTTCGTCGAAACGCTGCCGGAGATGGCCGGCCAACTGCCCGACCGTTCGCTCGATATCGTCCTGCAGGATGATCGGTTCGGCAAAAATCCGCTCCGAAGACAGTTCGGGAACCGGCAGGCGCGGGGAAATCGCCTCTTCCTGCCGCCCCAGCGCCTGGTCAAGGCGCTGCAGAAGGCCATTGCCAAAACGCGCGGCAAGAGGCGCACGCGGCAAGCCGGCAATGCAGCCTATGGTGCGCAATCCGAGTTTCTTGAGCATATCAAGCATCGTCAGATCAAGGCGCAGGCTGATCAGAGGCAGGTCCAGCAATTGCCTTTGGTGATCGCCGGACGTGATGATCTGCCGGTCGCTGTAACGGGCAAATGCCCAGGCCGCGCCCGGCGTGTCGGCAATGGCAGCGCTGGCCATCAGGCCAGCAGCCCGCAATCGGCCAACCACGTCAAGCAGCATGGCTTCCTCGCCGCCAAAAAGATGTGCGCAGCCGGTAATATCCAGCAAAAGCCCTGCACAATTTCTCCCGGCGCTGCCATCGCTCTGGCAAGACCGGTCCAGCGCTACCAGCGGCGTATAGCGATCACACCAGGCTGCAATGGCCGATAGCAAAACAGCGTCCGCCGCCGGGTCGTGATCAAAAACATCCAGGTCCGGAAACAAAGCCCGCGCATCGCTCAATGTCTGGTCCATGCGCAGGCCTGCTTCGCGGCCGCATGCATCCACCGCGACAAGCCGCATGGCATTCTTGACCTTTGCTATGGCAACAATGGGCGGGGCGTCAGGACGCCCGTTCAAACGCCATGACTTGCCCCATTTGCGGCGCGCCATCCGATCGGTCGGAAGACAGGGCAGGGCGATCGACATAATGCGTTGGGGCATGTTCAAAACCGTGTGTTTTCTGGTTCCATGCAATGGTCCAGTGCCCCGTTTGACCATGGCGGTTGCGTTCAAGGACAAGGTTCAGCCGCAAAAGCCCGATGCCCCTTTGAATATCCGGATCGACCATGGATGGCTGTGCGCGCACATGCCAGCGTGTTGCCGCCGCATTGGCCTCCTCCTCACCACCCTGCCGCAGAATGGCGATGAATTGCCCGTTTTGTTGTGCCTTGAGCATCAGGCGCCGTGTCGCCGTCATGTCAAAGTTGCGTGGATTGCCCTTTACCTGGAAGATAACGCCTGCAAGTTCCTGGCATTTTGCCGCCTCGTCACTGGCCCACAGAGCGGCTTTCAAATCGACTGGCTGCACCACGACAAGGCGCGCCGGATCAAGCCCGAACATGGCCAGTCCGGCAGGGAAAAGCTGCCCGCCATCAAGCCGGCACGCCGGATCACAGATCCAGACAATCCGGCCCTGTCGCTGTTGCATGCATCCGGCCAGAAGGCCCGCCAGAAACCCCGTCGCCGCACCAATGTCACGGGTCAGCGAACACCGCACCTCATGCAGGGCAAAAGCCGGAAAACCGCCGTCAAAAACACCATCTATGGCAACAATGTCAAAATCAACAATGCTGCCGTCATTGTGCCCGCGCGATCGGGCGCGCCGTGCAAAGGAAGCATGGCGCCCGTCAATCTTGGCGACAGCCTCCTGCAATGTCTCAAGCCTCTGCAGCACTCTGGTCTTTTGCATCTTCGATCCAATTGTTCTTGTTTTGTTCTTATATAGATTCCAAAAATGCCGCCGCGAGTCAAGCGATCTGAATCAGATCTCCAAAATCGCCATTTCCTCAGCCATCGATGGCTGTGGAAAACCCGGCCAATTTCTGCTAGCGTTTTCTCACGGATGCTGAACACGTGCCCGCGCAAACCAGCAATATGAGCCGGTAACAGAATTTTTCCGGAATGGTCCTTGTCAAAATCACCGAATAAAACACAGCCCACCACAACAAGCGCAGCTGATTTCATTGCAACCATTGAAAATCAGCGCCGTCGCGAAGATGCACAGATCCTGCTTTCGCTGTTTCACCGTGTCACAGGTTACGAGCCGCAAATGTGGGGCAGCAGCATCATTGGCTACGGACGTTATCACTATAGTTACGAAAGTGGCAGGCAGGGAGATTTCCTCGTCACCGGCTTCAGCCCGCGCAAAGCAGCCCTGTCCGTCTATATCATGCCCGGATACCGCGACCTGTCGGAAAAATTGTCACGCCTCGGCAAGCACAAGATCGGCAAAAGCTGCCTCTATATAAACAAATTGTCCGACATTGATCTCACGGTGCTGGAAGAGATCGTGCGAGACGGCGTGACCTACATGAAATCCAAATATGAGGTTTGGGAAAAATAGAACACCGGGAAATCTGTGACCAAAAAGCCGCATCGTTTTTCAACAATGCGGCCGGATAATTTTCACACCGCAAACCGGTGCCACCAAAGTCTCGATCAGAAAAGAAAGACAGCCAACGGCTATTCCTCGTCTGATCTTTCTTTTTTCAGCGAATTCAGCTTGGCGAAAACGGCATCGGCATCGATGACATCTTCCTTCTTCTTTGCAGGCATGGTCGTATCGAATGCGAATGTCTCGGTTTCACGCGTCGGAAGCAACGTGCTGTCTTCACGCACAACAACCTGGTCCGGACGATCCTTGCCAGCCTTTTCAACCTCGATATCAAGGTGAATCTGCGTGCACAACCCCAGCGTGACCGGATCAAGCGGCGTCAGATTGGCGGAATTCCAGTGGGTGCGATCACGAATCTGTGCAATCGTTGATTTGGTGGTGCCGACAAGCCGCGAAATCTGTGCATCGCGCAGTTCCGGATGGTTGCGCACCAGCCACAAGATGGCATTGGGCCTGTCCTGTCGCTTGGATACCGGCGTATAACGCGGTCCTCTGCGCTTCAATTCCGGCACATGTACCTTGGGGGTCGACAGTTTCAACCTGTGCGATGAATCGGCCTCTGCCTTGGCGATTTCATCGCGCGACAATTGGCCGGTCTGAATCGGATCAAGACCCTTGATACCCTGCGCCGATTCTCCATCAGCAATCGCCTTGACCTCAAGCACATGCAATTGGCAGAATTGTGCAATCTGATCAAATGTCAGAGCCGTATTATCAACAAGCCAGACAGCGGTTGCTTTCGGCATAAGCAATTGTTGAGTCATGGATAAACTTCTCCTGTCCGCCCGCTCCGGTCTGGCAGGCAATGGGTATTTTCATGTTTTCCGGGAAATATGCCGTTTCTATAACGCCGTTTGAAAAGAATTGCAATCAAAGTAACCATCAGGCCAAATAACAGCCCATTGTCTAATTGCCCTGACAAAAACACCTGCTATTAAGGGACCAACACATTGCCTGCAAAGGCGGATGTACGATTGCAAGCGAAGGAGGAACGCATGTTCTCAAAAACCCACAAGGTGCTCAAGGCTGCAAAAAAACGCGCTCTGATCGACAATGATACCTATCTCGACTGGTATGAGCAGAGCATAAAGAACCCGGACAAGTTCTGGAACAAGCACGGCAAGCGCATTGACTGGTTCAAACCCTATACCAAGGTCAAGAACACCTCCTTTTCCGGCGATGTATCAATCAAATGGTTTGAAGACGGCATCACCAATGTTGCCTATAATTGCATCGACCGCCATCTCAAGAAACGCGGCGACCAGGTGGCCATCATCTGGGAGGGTGACAATCCCTATGATGACAAGAAAATAACCTATAACGAACTCTATGATCAGGTCTGCCGTCTCTCCAATGTGATGAAGAAGCAGGGCGTGAAAAAAGGTGACCGCGTCACAATCTACATGCCGATGATTGTTGAAGCAGCCTATGCAATGCTTGCATGCGCGCGCATCGGCGCCATTCATTCCATCGTCTTTGGCGGCTTTTCACCCGATGCGCTGGCCGGGCGCATTGTCGGATGCGAATCGACCTTCATCATTACGGCCGATGAAGGTCTTCGCGGCGGCAAGAAAATTCCCCTGAAGGCAAATACCGACCGCGCTGTGGAGATTGCCAAAAAAGATGGCGTCACCGTCAGCGACGTTCTGGTTGTGCGCCGCACCGGTGGCAAGATCGACTGGGTCGAAGACAGGGACATCTGGTATCATGAGGCCGTTCAGGCCGCAAAGCCGGACTGTCCACCGGAAAAAATGAATGCGGAAGACCCGCTGTTCATTCTCTACACGTCCGGATCGACAGGAAAACCGAAAGGCGTATTGCACACGACCGGCGGCTATCTCGTTTATGCCGCCATGACCCACGAATATGTCTTCGATTACCATCCCGGCGACATCTACTGGTGTACGGCCGATGTCGGCTGGGTGACCGGCCATTCCTATATTGTCTATGGGCCGCTCGCCAATGGCGCGACAACATTGATGTTCGAAGGCGTTCCGAACTACCCTGATGCAGGACGTTTCTGGCAGGTTGTCGACAAACATGAAGTCAATATTTTCTATACGGCGCCAACGGCCATCCGGGCGCTGATGGGCGCCGGCGACAAACATGTCGCCGACACATCACGCGCTTCACTTCGAACCCTCGGGACAGTCGGGGAACCGATCAACCCGGAAGCCTGGGAATGGTACTATAATATCGTCGGTGAAAAACGGTGCCCGATTGTCGATACCTGGTGGCAAACTGAAACCGGCGGGATCATGATCGCGCCGTTACCGGGCGCAACGGACCTGAAGGCCGGCTCGGCGACGCGGCCCTTTTTCGGCGTTCAACCCCAGCTTGTCGATGCCGAAGGCATTGTTCTGGATGGCGCAACAGAAGGCAATCTGTGCATTGTCGACTCCTGGCCAGGCCAGATGCGAACGGTCTATGGTGATCATGAACGGTTCATTCAGACCTATTTTTCAAACTACAAGGGAAAATATTTCACCGGTGACGGATGTCGCCGCGATGAAGACGGATATTACTGGATCACCGGCCGTGTCGACGATGTCATCAATGTGTCCGGGCACCGCATGGGCACGGCTGAAGTGGAATCGGCGCTGGTGTCGCATCCGGCCGTGTCCGAGGCCGCCGTCGTCGGCTATCCGCATGATATCAAGGGGCAGGGTATCTATTGCTATGTGACCCTGATGGCCGACGTGGAAGGCAGTGACGCATTACGCAAGGAGCTGGTCGCCCATGTGCGTGAGGAAATCGGCCCGATCGCCTCGCCGGACAAAATCCAGTTCGCACCCGGATTGCCGAAAACCCGTTCCGGCAAGATCATGCGTCGCATCCTGCGCAAAATCGCCGAGAATGAATTCGGCGCGCTTGGTGACACATCAACGCTGGCAGACCCCAGCGTTGTTGATGATCTGGTCGAAAACCGGCAGAATCTGAAATAGAATCTACCCGTATTTTTCATTGATCGAAATTTTCAAGGGGGCACCGCCCCCTTGTTCATGTGCGCTTACTATAGATGTCGTCACGGGTTGGCGGCAGACCGCTTGGGCCGCGTACGCGCTTGCTTGCCAGGGTCTGATTGATCTGCACCGTCCCGCGCTCAAAAGCCAAGGCGCAGCCGGTCAGGTAAAGCAGCCACAGACGCGCCTTTGGAGCACCCACTTCCCTGATCGCCTCATCGAAATGCGCCTGTAGACGCTCAGCCCAAAGACGGCAGGTCCGACCGTAGTGTTCACGCAGATTCTCCACGTCGTGAACCTCAAAACCATATCCTTCAAGATTTTCGACACTCATGCCAAGGTGGTCCAGCTCACCACCGGGAAAGATATATTTGACCAGAGCCAGATGTTCCGCGCTTTTTTTGCCGAATGCCTTCTTGCTGCGCTTGGCACGACGGGAAATCGCATGATGCATGTAAAGGCCGCCGGGTTTCAGCAAACGCGCGACCTTTGAAAAATAGGTTCCGTAATTGACACTGCCGACATGTTCAAACATGCCGATGGAGGAGATCTTGTCGAATGTTCCCGTCACATCCTCATAGGATTTGATATCAATTTTGATCTTGTCATCAAGGCCGGCCGCACTGATCCGCTCGCGTGCCAGAGCCGTTTGCTCCTCGGAAAGCGAAACACCGTAACCGGTAACGCCATAATGGCGCGCCGCATGGATCAGCATGGATCCCCAGCCGCAGCCGATATCAAGCAGGCGTTCACCGGGTTTCAGCCGCAACTTGTGACATATGTGATCAAGCTTGTCTTCCTGCGCCTGATCCAGGGAATTGCCCCAGTCTTTGAAATAACCGCACGTATAGACCATGCCCTCATCCAGAAAGAGGCGATAAAACGCATTCGACACATCATAATGATGGCCAATGGCCTCTTTGCTGGAGCCGAAATCAAAAGGATTGTTACCGGCAAGGCCTGAATCCGGACTTCGTCGGCCAAACAATATGGAAGGCACGTCCTTCAGAAGTTGCCATTTGGGCAATTCTTTCAACCGATGTTTGAGTTTTGTTTTTGTGCCCCTTTCGACCAGATCGAACAGGGATCCATTCTCGACATCCACCTGACCGGAAATCCACAATTCAATCACTGAATCCAACCGCGGATGAAGCGCCAGCCGCCGGATGGCCAAGGGGTCATTGATGACAAGAACAGGACCCGCATCGGGTCCAATGCGCTCGCCCGACCAAAGACGGACCGCAAATTGTGGCTCCAGAACCCCGACAATGGTTCTGATCATCTTGGCGGCTTTGTTTTCAGGGCCCATTATGCTTCCCACGGTAATTGTCAAATGCCCGGGTGGCGCGCATCCTGTATAAAATGCAGCCCATTTTCACAAATTGTAAAGGGCTGAATCAAAAAGGCCAGCCGCAGCAAGCGACTGGCCCAAATCTGGCGATCGGCAAAAACTATAGCGTCAGGCGCAGGGAACGGATCGTATTGGCGATATCCTCATAGGTCTGTTCCAGTTCAGCCGTCGTATCGGGTTCATAATGATAGGTCAGTTGACCTTCATCCGGCGTGGCGCAGCTTTTCAGCAGATTCTCGGCGGACCTGGAGGTTTGAAAGCCGACGGTGAAGATCTTGATCTTCTGCGCCTTGATGGCGTCGCACAGATAGTCCGTATGCGTTTCAGACAGGGAACTCTGGTTGCAGCCTGTGTCCTGTGAATCGGTACCGGCATAGGCTTTGTTGAACTCTCCATCCGTCATCAGAATGATGAATTTGGTCAGATCGGCATTCTCGTCCCTGTTTCCCGGAGCCGATGAGGCGGGCACGAAATCCGCCCATCTATGGGAGATCGTATACCAGGCCCATTGCAGGCCCATATGGCCACCCGTGCAACCACCCGTCGAAAGATTGCTAATGGCATTTTTCAGTTTGCTCTCATTGCTGGTGAGAAGCACGATTTCCGAATTGGTACAGGCATTCTTGGAAAGGCGCGAATCGCGACTGATCATCCCGGAAAGGGGGTTGGCATCCGTATACTGGAAGGAGGTGCCGCTTTTGGGCGCCTTGCGATCCGTTGCGCAATCATCCTCACTGGCGCCATTGTCCTTGCCCACATAATCATCCGGCAGATCGCAAGTGGTCGTGGTGACCCATTGCTTGTTCTTTCCACGGCCTTTCTTTTTCCTTGTTGTCTTACATTCCTCAAGATCTTCCTGAAAGGGTTCCACGTCATATCCGATACCGGTATCGGAATAGAGGTCCGGATCATAGACCGGAGCGTTGCTCTTGGCCTCGTTGTAATCCGGGTAGACATATTTGGCGAGCGGTCCTGCATTGACCGAATCACTATAGGGAACGAGGCTGACACGGACATATTCATCCTCATCGGTATTGACTGCCAACAATTGCTCCACGCCCAGTTGAGCAGCCTCTTTCAGAGCCCGGATACGCGAGCCGGCCATTGAGCCGGTCACGTCCAGAACCATGGCGACTTCAATTTCAGACTGGCCGTAGCTTGCCGCCGATATGCCCGCCACGGCAAGATGCGTCTCTTCCGACCCGATCGGCATGAACATCATCTGCTGATCGTAACTAGCCGACGCAGTAACCGTCTGATTGGTCTTGTTGATACTGATGTTTTCGACCCTGAATTTGCTTTTGTTCAAATCCTCGAGACTGTCAATTCCCAGATTGGATGCAAATATGACCTTCAGATAATCCTCGGCGTCTCTTTCCCTGACATCACCAATCGATAAGGCTCTGGCCGTCGCAAGTGTTGCTGAATCCAGTGCGTTGGTAACCCGTGTTCGGTTGCCGATCGATTGTGAATAGTCCACGGCAAGTCCAACGGACAAGAAGATCGCAACAGAAGAAAGAGCAAAGGTAATGGCAAAGTTCCCGCTCCTGTCGCTCTGAAACTTTTTCCAGATGCTGCCTTGTTTTCCAATCTTCATATTTTTCTTCCCAACAGATTGACTGCCCAGGGAACCGAGCCCGATCGTCCATTGATTGGAGATTGCAAGCGGATTCCAGTTGCCTTGTTTTAGTTGAAGGTAATTGAAACGGGTTTAAACCGATTGATTGCATTTTATCTAATATCGTATTGCATTGTTTTTGCAGGATAAATACCAGTGAAAATCAACCAGATCAGAGCATGGAAATGACGAAAAACCATCTGCTTCAACAAAATACTCAGGAAATTTATATTCACCGGCGCAAATCACCCGGCAAATATAAGGTCAAAATAGCTTCTATATTGTTAAAAAAGACCCATTGCACAGTCTACTTACATTAAAAACATGGAGCATTGGATATTTCAAACAGGCGTTGATATTTATGCCGCCTGAACCGGCCTGTTCAAAAATCCCTGCCTGTTCAAAAACCCCGGCCTGTTCAAAAATCCCAGCCTGTTCAAAAATCAATGGCACGGCCATCAATCTCCCAGTCACCGAAGCGAGAGGGGTCCTTTCCTCCGCGACCACCGATTTCCGTCGGTCCGCTGGTCTCCGAACCAGCCGCTTTTTTCGCCAGCCGTCGCGCTTCAGCCTCTCTCAGTGCTCTTTGCGCAGCAGGTGGTAAATCCTCCACAGGCTTGCGACCGGGAACCTGCGCGCCAGACGTTGCGGAATCTGTCACACCATCATTTTTACGCACTGCAGCCTGCCGTGACCGATCATCCATCATTGTTCCAAACCCGTATTCACGTTGCACAAACAACTACCAATACCCATTATATCAAGGGTATAAGCCGGTCAAAGACCGGTCATTCTCTTGGAGTATTTGCCATGAATATGGTTCGAACTGCAATGCTTTTGGCTGTCATGACTGCTTTGTTCATGGCCATTGGCTACGCGATTGGAGGAAACACCGGCATGCTCATCGCGCTGGTTGCAGCGGCTGCGATGAATATGTTTTCCTACTGGAACGCCGACAAAATGGTGCTCAAAATGCATCATGCAGTCGAAGTCACGGAACAATCAGCGCCGGAATATTACGGCATCGTACGACAACTCGCCCAGAGAGCCGAGCTGCCGATGCCAAAAGTCTACCTGATCAAGAACCAGCAACCCAATGCCTTTGCGACCGGTCGCAACCCTGAAAATGCTGCCGTCGCAGCAACAACCGGCCTTCTCGAAAGGCTGTCTCATGAAGAGGTTGCCGGGGTCATGGCACATGAACTGGCACATGTGAAACATCGCGATACACTCACCATGACCATCACCGCAACCCTGGCAGGCGCGATTTCAATGCTGGCCAATTTTGCCTTTTTCTTCCGTGGCGGGCGGCGCGACGGCGCCGGTATCATCGGCACATTGGCGGCGATGATATTGGCCCCTCTGGCCGCCATGATCGTACAAATGGCCATCAGTCGAACGCGGGAATATTCCGCCGATCGCGGTGGTGCCGAGATTTGCGGGCATCCTCTGTGGCTGGCGTCGGCTCTTGGAAAAATTGCCAGCTCAGCCAATCATGTGATCAATGAAGACGCCGAAAGAAACCCTGCAACTGCGCATATGTTCATCATCAACCCGCTTTCAGGCCTGCGCATGGACGGGTTGTTTTCCACCCATCCACCAACTGAAAAGCGAATAGAAGCGCTTCGGGCGATGGAAGCTGGTATAGGGCAGAACAACAGACCGGCAGCATCTGTCCGCGATAGAGATGCCCGATCACATGACAACACACCCTGGGGACGCAATCCGGGCAAACGCAATCAAAAAGGACCCTGGTCTTGAATCAACGCAGACACGGCAACAATGAACAAGCAGGCATGTCACAAAATGAGGCAAAGCCCGGACTGAACGCCCGGCAGACAGCGACAAAGTTATTATCGGCTGTCGTTGACCGCGCGACGTCCCTTGACGGACTGCTGGACGCAGCAAACGGCAATCCGGCATTTCGCAGTCTGAGTGATGCCGACAAGGGGCTGGTGCGCGCCATTTTGCTGGCGACATTGCGCCATCTGCCAATTATCGAAGCCGTTCTGGCCAGTCTTGTCGAAAAGCCTTTGCCAGCGGGTGCGCGTGCTTTGAATCATGTTCTCAATATTGCGGCAGCACAGATTATCTATCTGGAGGTGCCAGACCATGCTGCGGTTGACATCGCTGTGGAACAGGCAAATCGCGACCCGCGCAACAGGCGTTTCGCATCCCTCGTCAATGCAGTATTGCGCCGTCTTGTACGCGAAAAAACCCGTTTGTTGCCGCAGATCGAAGCAACGACAATCAATGCCCCGCAATGGTTCTATCAAAGACTACAATCAGCCTATGGCGCGCGGGCAAAGGCGATACTTGCCGCCCAGGCTTGTGAACCCTCTATTGATCTGACCGTCAAATCCGACCCGCAACACTGGGCCGAACTGCTGGGCGGTATCGTATTGCCAACCGGGTCCGTTCGCCTTGACAAGGTGGAAGGTTCAATCACCGCCCTGCCGGGCTTTGCTGATGGACAATGGTGGGTGCAGGATGTGGCCGCGTCCATTCCGGCAAAACTGTTTGGAAACATCGAAGGCAAAAACATTGCTGACCTGTGTGCGGCGCCCGGTGGCAAAACAGCACAATTGATATTGGCCGGTGCGAAAGTCTCGGCTGTTGACCTGTCGCGTAACCGCCTGAAACGCTTGTCGGAAAACCTTGCCCGCCTGGGATACGAGGCTGACATTGTCGAGGCGGATCTTCTCAAATGGCAGCCCGATAACCTTTATGATGGTGTCTTGCTGGATGCGCCATGCTCATCAACCGGAACGGTCAGAAGACACCCGGATATCCCCTGGACAAAAAGCCTGGCCGATATTGAAAAACTCTCTGAACTGCAGGAAAAAATGCTGCGCCACGCGGCAACCCTGATCAAGCCCGGCGGCATCATTGTATTTTCCAACTGTTCGCTCGACCCTCTGGAGGGCGAAGATATGGTGGAGCGCGTACTGGCTTCTGAGAAAAACCTGAAACGCAGACCTGTTGTGGCAGCAGATTGGCCCGGATTGGAAACTGCGATCACAGATCGTGGCGATATTCGCACGACACCTGACATGCTGCCGCATGAAATTGCCCGTCGGTCGGGCATGGATGGCTTTTTTGCCAGCGTACTGGTGCGTCATGAATAAGCAATAATCGCTGTTTTTGTCGCTGCCGGTGTATAGGTCTTGTGATATTGCTGTTATAAGGGCACCCCAGATGATACCAAAGGAACTGAATATTGATTCATATCCTGCCCAAAGCAACGTGCTGACAGGTCAGAACCACTTGCGTGACATGAATCTATATCCAGTTCCTTTGGAATAGGGGTATGCGGGGACCAGAATTGGCGGCGGTATTGGTGGAGTTCCGGCAATTTTTGCCATTGTATTTGCGGGAATGCTGGCGTCGGAGTGCACGCCGGGTTGCGATTGGGCGCGGTGGTCCCTGGCCATTTCTGGGCAAGGCACCCGACAGGCTCGTTGTCGCACCAACCGATTTGCGTATTGCCGACCCCTATATTGCGCATGAAATACACCAGGGCCGCTTTCCGCTTGACGGCCGGGTCCTTGATACCGGGGGGCATTCACCCTTTTCCCTTGAAGGCCCATCTGTAGGCTTCGACAAGATATTGCACAGTTTCCGCTGGCTTCGGCATTTGCGGGCCGCCAATGATGCAGAAGCTTATGGCGATGCCCGCAAGTTCACGGAATTATGGATCAAGGAGTGCGGCCGCCGCGCCTCCGGGGTCGCCTGGGAGCCCGATGTCACCGCGCAAAGGGTTATTGCCTGGCTCTCGCACTCCCCCATTGTTCTGAAAAACCAGGATCGCAACTTCTATCGGCGGTTTGTCAAAAGTCTGGCGACGCAGATTCGCTACCTGCACAAAGTGGCACCAGCCGTGCGTGATGGCGAAAAACGCTTTCGCGTGCGCATTGCATTGGCCATGGCCACTCTGGCCTTGCCGGCAAATCCCGCAGCCATCAAATCAGCAGCCCGCCAACTGGACAACGAGATTGAAAAGCAGATTTTGGCGGATGGCGGCCACATCTCAAGAAATCCTCAGGTCACGTTGATTTTGCTGGCCGACCTGCTGCCCTTGCGTCAAACCTATTTGAATCTGGGTTATACCCCACCCAAGGGACTTGTCTCGGTTATCGACCGGATGTTTCAGACCTTGCAGTTTTTCCGCCATGCGGATGGTTCGCTGGCATTGTTCAATGGCGCAACCGCCCAGCCGGCCGACCGCCTCCTGTCGGTCCTGCGCTACGACGAAGCAACCGGCATGCCGCTCAAGAGCACACCGCAGATGAACTATCAGCGGCTTTCCGCCAAGGGCACGATCATCATTGCAGACACCGGACCCATTCCGCAGGACGAATTGTCAGCCACCGCCCATGCCGGCTGTCTTTCCTTTGAATTGTCATCAGGGCGTCAGCGATTCATCGTCAACTCAGGCACGCCGTCCTATTTTCATGCGCAATATGCCCACCTCGCGCGCGCAACAGCGGCACATTCAACATTGATTGTTGGTGATCGGTCCTCTGCGACCATTTCCAATTCAGCTTTTCTCGGCCCGATTTTGACCGATGGGCCAAAAAACGTCGATGTGGAGCGGAAGGACGATGCAACCGGCAGGCAGGGTTTCATAGCCCGCCATGATGGCTATGCAAAGATTCTGGGTCTCGTCCATGAACGATCCATTCTGCTGAGCGCCGATGGCAATGTGGTCAATGGCCGTGATCGGCTGGCCAAGGCTGCAAACCAGAAAATTTCGATCAATGAGAACACACCGGCTGTCATACGTTTTCACATCCACCCGAAGGTCAAGCTTTCCTACAACTACAAAAACGACATTGTGCTGACGGCAGGAAATGGCGAAAGCTGGACATTCCACTCACCCGATGTGAAGCCCGAAGTGGAAGAAGACATATATTTTGCTGACCTTGCCGGTGCCCGCAGATCATTGCAGATAACGCTCACCTTTGTTGTTGCGCAAACCTCTCAGATAAATTGGTCCTTGTTTCGCTCCATCGCAAAAGCCGCTCCCCCCCAATCATAACAGGTGGCCATGGTCGTTCCGACCGTCATCTGACCGCATATCGTCTCATCAATCAAACAGGATCCAGCAATGGCCGTTGCATCAAAAAATATTCCGGCACCCGAATTCGTCAAACCCCGCCGCGCCCTATTGTCTGTCTCTGACAAAAGCGGGCTTGTTGACCTGGCCCGGTCTCTTGTTGCGCAGGGTATTGAACTTGTTTCCACCGGCGGCACCGCTGCTGCCATTGACGCGGCAGGCCTGCCGGTATGCGACGTCTCCGATCTGACCAAATTCCCTGAAATCATGGATGGCCGGGTCAAGACCCTTCACCCATCTGTCCATGGCGGCCTTCTGGCAATTCGCGACGACCCCGATCATGCGCGCGCCATGGAAAGCCATGACATCGGGCCGATTGATATCGCCATCATCAATCTCTATCCCTTTGAGACCGTCATGGCAGCGGGCGGCGACTACCCGACGATTGTTGAAAATATCGACATCGGCGGACCGGCGATGATCCGCGCTGCGGCAAAGAACCATGCCTATGTGACCATCATCACTGATCCTTGCGACTATGACGGCCTGATTGATGAACTGGCTGCCAACGAGGGCGCAACACGCTACACTTTTCGGCAGAATATGGCGGCCAGAGCCTATGCAAGAACAGCGGCTTATGATTCTGCCATTTCCAACTGGTTTGCCAGCGAACTGGCCATCGAACATCCCCGACATCGATCCGTTGCAGGTGTTTTGAAAGATGTCATGCGCTATGGCGAAAATCCGCACCAGAGTGCAGGATTCTATGTTTCGGGCGATACGCGTCCCGGTGTTGCCACCGCGAAACTGCATCAGGGCAAGCAGCTTTCCTATAACAATATCAACGACACGGATGCCGCATTCGAGCTGATCGGGGAATTTGCATCTGACGGTGAAGCGGCCTGCGCCATCATCAAACATGCCAACCCCTGCGGTGTCGCCACCGGGTCCAGCCTTGCCCAAGCCTATCAAAAGGCGCTGGCCTGTGATTCCGTTTCCGCCTTCGGTGGCATTATTGCGTTTAACGCAACATTGGATGCTGAAGCGGCCGAGGAAATCATCAAGATATTCACCGAAGTCATTATCGCGCCCGACATCACGGACGAGGCAAAGGCCATCATCGCTTCGAAAAAGAACCTCAGACTGCTGACAACCGGGGCGCTGCCGGATCCGCGCGCTCTTGGCCTGACCGCCAAAACCGTTGCAGGCGGCCTTTTGGTCCAGTCGCGCGACAACGTCATGGTGGATGATCTGGACCTCAAGGTTGTGACGGATCGCGCACCGACAGCAAAAGAACTCAGCGACCTCAAATTTGCTTTCCGCATTGCAAAACACGTCAAATCCAACGCCATCGTCTACGCCCGCGACGGCGCAACGGTCGGCATTGGTGCCGGCCAGATGAGCCGTGTCGACTCTGCGCGCATTGCCGCCCGCAAGGCCCAGGATGCGGCGGAACTTCTGGGGTTGCCCGCACCTTTGACACAGGGCTCGGTGGTTGCCTCGGACGCCTTTTTTCCCTTCGCCGATGGCCTTCTGTCTGCCATTGAAGCCGGTGCAACAGCGGTCATTCAGCCGGGCGGTTCCATGCGTGACGATGATGTCATCCGCGCCGCCAACGAGGCCGGGATAGCCATGGTCATGACCGGAATACGTCATTTCAGGCATTAGAGGAAAATCCGCAATACGTGCTCAACGGGTTGATCAGGCCTGACGCGTCCTAGCTGCAAATGGCGATGAGCTGTTTGCGCAACCACAGGTGCTTGGGGTCGGCATCGAACCGGCGATGCCAGATCAGCTTGTTGGAAATCGGCTCGATCTCCGATGGCACAGGCCGCATAGCCAGCCCATGATTGCGGGCAAAGTAATCAGCGGTCTTGCGGGTAAAAACACCAATCAGCGTGCTGCGCCTGAGAAGTTCCGGCACCACTGTGAAATTTGTCAATGAGGTCGCTGCATTGCGGCTCAGCCCACGGCGCGCCAATGCACCGTCAAATGCCGCCCGGCGATCCCCGCCCGAACTGACAACGAGATGGGGATAGCTCAGCAGCGTGGCAAAACCGATATCTTCAGGACCGTCCAGAATTGGATGGTCCGGGCGGCAAAGTACAACAAATTGTTCGTCGGAAACATGCACCTGATTGACTTGAGGGGGCGTCTTGTCAAACCATCCCAGGGCGATATCAATTTCCTGATCCATGATCAACTGCAGCGCATAGGTCCTGTCTGTTGTTCTCAGGTCAATCGCAATACCGGGTGCAACCCGTCTGATACGTTCCAGAAACGGCAGAAACACCGGCAAGCTGAGGCGGTCCGGTGCACCGATGACAAAGCGCGCGTCACTGTTTTTCGGATCAAAGGCGATTCCCGGCGCCAGGCAATCATTGGCCATGCGAATGATGTCTGCCGATGCCTGCCCCAATTGGATGGCCTTGGGCGTCGGGCTGAGTCCTGTCGGCATCCGCACAAAAAGCGGATCATCAAATATATCGCGCAATCGTTTGAGCGAGTTGGAAATCGCCGATTGCGTACGCCCCAATCGTTCTCCAGCCCTCGTGACACTGCGCTCTTCCAGCAAAGTGTGCAGAACCAGAAAAAGGTTCATGTCGAAATTTCGCAGCATCCCGGGACCTCACCATCATTTTGAATGATAAATTACAACACGAATATCAATTTGTATAATGTTAAAGAGGGTCGTAACTTTGACCCATGAGTGAGGATTATCTGCCATTTTGTGCAGCACCATCGGTGCCGCGTTTCGAGCCACCGGCGGGATCAGTGGATGCCCATTGCCATATTTTTGGTCCGGCGGCGACCTTCCCCTTTGCGCCCGAACGCAAATACACACCCGTCGATGCCCCCAAGGAAACATTGTTTGCCCTGCGCGATCATCTGGGTTTTGCCCGCAATGTGATTGTTCAGGCAACATGCCATGGGCGCGACAACAGTGCCATGGTCGACGCCATGCAGGCCTCGGGCGGACGCGCCCGCGGTGTGGCGATTGTCGGCGCGGAAGTCACCGACAACGAATTGCAGGCGCTGGATGATGCCGGCGTGCGCGGGGTGCGGTTCAATTTTGTCAAACGCCTTGTCGGCGAGACCCCAAAGGAGGTGTTCCAGGCCATAGCCGAAAGGGTCGTGAAACTCGGTTGGCACATCGTCGTCTATTTTGAAGCCGCCGATCTGCCCGAACTGGTTCCCTTTTTGAAATCTCTGCCCGGTATCGTCGTGGTCGATCACATGGGCCGCCCCGATGTCGCGGCGGGCGTTGAAGGCGCGGGGTTTCAGACCTTTTTGAAATTGCTGGACGAGAATCCCAATATCTGGGTGAAAGTCACCTGCCCTGAACGTCTGACGATCGCCGGGCCACCCTATCACGATGTCATCCCCTTTGGCCGGGAATTGGTGGAACGCTATCCTTCACGGGTTCTGTGGGGAACCGACTGGCCGCATCCCAACATGCGCTCTCACATGCCGGACGATGGTGAACTGGTGAATGTCATTGCGCGTATTGCCCTGAGCCCATCACAACAAAAAGCCCTGCTCGTTGATAATCCCATGCGGTTGTACTGGCCCGAGGAAACCGGTTGATGCCGGACCAGCAACGACAGGGTACGCGCACCGAATGGGCCATTGCCGTTCTTGCGACGACCATGTGCGTGGCCTGTATCCTGTGGAACATCGAGGCCCCGACGCGCATCGGTCTGGCGATACTCAAACAACAATATATGGCCTTTCAGCTTGGGCTGGTGCTGGCCATCACATTCCTCAAATATGGTCCGACCGGGGCGCTCAAAGCCAAAGTCGGCTGGGTCGACGGCGTCTTCGGCCTGATTGCCTTTTCGGTCCTGATGTATGCCGCATGGGATTTTGCCTGGCTGCTTTATGAACAATCCTATCGGCCCTGGCAGATTACCATGATCGGTGCAGTCGTCACCCTGGCCGTCATGGAAGGCATTCGCAGGCGTGCCGGCTGGATGTTGTTTTCCATTGTTTCGGTCTTTCTGGTCTATGCGCTGTTTGCCGATCTGGCGCCTGGACGACTGATCGGCAAGGCGCTGAGCCCGACACGGCTGGTACAATATGTCGGATTTGATCCGACCGCTGTTTTTTCAACGCCGCTTGCCGTTGGCACCATCATCGTTCTGTTGTTTGTGTTTTTCGGACAATTGCTGTTTGCCGCCGGTGGCGGCGCATTCTTTACCGATCTTGCCATGGCAGCCACAGGCCGCGCCAGGGGCGGCAGCGCAAAGATTGCCGTTGTCGGATCAGCGCTCTTCGGTTCCATCTCCGGCAGCGCGGTTTCAAACGTGGTGACGACCGGTGTCATCACAATCCCCCTGATGAAGCGCGGCGGCTATTCCGGAAAGGATGCCGGCGCCATCGAGGCCGTTGCCTCGACAGGTGGCCAGTTGACCCCTCCGATCATGGGCGCCGCAGCCTTCCTGATGGCCGAATTTCTGGAAATTTCCTACATCACGGTGGCAACAGCCGCTTTGCTGCCCGCTGCGCTTTACTATTTCAGTGTTTTTGCCCAGGTCGACCTGATTGCCGGGCGCGATCACATCAAGGCAACCGAAACCGATGGTTTGACGACCCGCCAGGTGCTGGCCGAGGGATGGCACTTCGTATTTCCTTTCGGCATTCTGTTCGCCGCCCTGTTCTGGTGGCGTCTGGACCCTGAGAAATCCGCCCTCATTGCATCCGTCGCCATCGTCGCGGTCGGTTTTCTGCGTGGCTATCGCGGCCAGAAATTGACTCTGCCGGCTTTTGGGCGTGTCTTCGTTGAGACCGGTATCGCCATGGTCGACCTTATCCTGATTGTGGCAGCCGCCGGTTTCGTCATCGGTGTACTCAACATCACCGGACTTGGTTTTGCCCTGACATTGGTGCTGATAGACGCCGTTGGGTCCAACATCCTGCTGCTCCTCGGCATTTCGGCCTTGATCTGCATTGTGCTGGGCATGGGCATGCCGACATCCGGTGTCTATGTCCTGCTGGCAACCCTGGTCGCGCCTTCACTGGTTGAGGCAGGCATTGAGCCGATCGCGGCGCATTTGTTCATTCTCTACTTCGGCATGATGTCGATGATCACACCACCGGTTGCTCTGGCTGCATTTGCAGCCGCTGCCATCACCAAGGAAGATGCTCTGGCGACAGGCCTGGCTGCCATGCGCATTGGCTGGGCTGCCTTCCTTTTGCCCTTCATTTTCGTTGCATCACCCGCGCTGCTGATGCGCAGTGGCACTGCCGATATCGCTTTGGTCCTGGCGCTTTCGGCGATCGGAATCCTTGGCGTGACGGCAGGCATTGTCGGCTTTTGGGCGCGAGGGCTGAATACGGCTGTCCGGTGTCTTGCGATCCTGCTGGGACTTGCAACACTGCCGCTGGGATTTCTGCCCTTTGACAATACGCCCCATATCGTGGCGGCTGTCTGTCTCTTCGCACTTGTCGCAATGTTGCAAATTACAAAAGCAGGCACCGCCGGAAATGGCGGCACGATATAATCAATTCAACAGGAGGAAACCATGAAACATCTCAAATACAAGCTCACCGCAACACTTTTCGGCCTTGCACTGGCCGCGACCGGCGCGCAAGCACAGGTGGTGACGATCGCCACCGGTCAACAGGGCACGATCGCCTTCAATTCGGGCCAGGCGGTTGCAAAGATTGCCAATGAAAATGGCATCACGGCGCGTACCCAGCCTCTGGTGGGCTATCTGCCCCTGATCAGTTCCGGCGAAGTCGACTTTGGATTTTCCAATGCCGTCGAGGCCGGCTATGCACTGACCGGAACCGGCAATTATGACCGCGCCAGCGCGAATTTGCGGTTGGTCGGTGTGATGTTCCCCCTGACCACCGGCCTGATGGCACCGTGCGATCTCGGTCTGAAGACCATTGCAGATGTCAAAGCGCGCGCAGGCGATCTGCGGATCGCATCCGAATACACATCATCGACCATTATCCCCTTCTACATCAGTGGCGGGCTGGCAAATGGCGGCATGACCTATGATGATTTCCAGCAGGTTCCTGTCAGCAGCTTTGTTGCCGGCATGGAAGCTCTCGGCGACAACCTGGTTGATATTGCGTTGGTCAGTCTGAACGCCGGCGCTGGCAAACAGGCGGCCGTCAAGCTGCAGTCGCGGGGCGGATTGTGCTATGTCTCTCTGGACAATTCAGAAGCCGGCGCTTCTGCCTTCAAGAAATTTCTGCCCGCAGGCAGTCTTGCCAGCCTGAAACAGAACGAAAACATCCTCGGTCTGGAAAATGGTCCCGCCACCATCATGCGCATTCCCTGGATGATGCTGACCAATGGCGATGTAAGCGATGATCTGGTGTATAATCTCACCAAAGCCATCGTCGAAAACAAGGATGCCCTGACCAAAAGCTTCGGTCTGTTCCGACTGGCCAAGGCGGAAACAATGGCCCCGGCCAATGTGGTGCCCTATCATCCCGGCGCCTTGCGCTATTTCAAGGAAGCCGGGATCAAGGTTGGCGATTGACCCGATAAGTGGTGCGGGCGGAACCATCCGCCCGCGCATTAACCAGATCTGCAGCGAATTGTCTTTATAAGGGTCCACTGCAATACGTTCCGATACAACACAGGAGACTTGCCGATGAACCTCAAGCTAACCGCTGAAGATGGACACGAATTTGACTGCTGGATAGAGAACGCCACCGGCATCCCACGCGGTGGTCTGGTCATCCTGCAAGAGATCTTTGGCGTAACCGACCAACTCAAGGGTCTGGCCGCGCGCTATGGTGCCCTTGGCTACAATGTTGCCGTTCCAGCCCTGTTTGACCGGCAAAAACCTGGCGCCGTAATTCCTTTCAATGATGCTTTGCCGGGGCGCGACATGATGCTCGCCGCCGATCTCGACCAGACGATGCTCGATATCGCTGCAACGGTCGACATGCTGGTTGCCAACGGCAGCGGCAAGATTGCGGCCATGGGCTTTTGCTGGGGTGGCGGTCTTGCCATCCGAGCCGCTCAAAAACTGGATATTTCCGCCGCAGTTTCATTCTATGGCACACGTCTGCCGCAATATCTCGACAGCCCGCTCAAGGCGCCGGTCCTCGGCCATTTTGGTATCCACGATGACCATGTGCCTGCTGAAATGCTTGACAAGGCGGTGCACTATCTCAAGAGCCTGAAGGTTTATCGCTACGACACCGGTCATGCCTTTGCCAATGACGCACGACCAGCTTTCTACAATGCCGATGCCGCGGAACTTGCCCATCAGCGCACCCAGGAATTCCTGGCCGCTCAGTTGAGTTAAAGCGACTTGCCTTGAAGAAAAGATCGAAAAGGATGATGGGCCCGAGAGCCCGTCATCTGTCAGGATCCGGCACTTTCCGCCCGTTTGCTGCTGACAAAGGGTAACAACAGCAAACCCAGCACGAGAAGCAGGATCACGGGTGTAATGCCCAGACGCTGACTGGCAAAAATACCTGTTGCCTGGGCGATCAACAATGGCCCGATAAAGGTCGTCGCCTTGCCTGACAAGGCGTAGAGGCCAAAGGCTTCCGTCACCTTTTCCGATGGAACCTGATCAACCAGCAATGTTCTGGAAGCGGCCTGCAGGGCCCCGCCTGCAGCCCCGATGAAACAACCCGCAACATAAAAGACAATATCGGGCAATGAAGACGCTGCATCGGCGCTGCCGACCGTCATGAACAGCACTTCATTGGGCGACGTTGAAACAATGACAATGCAACAGGCGGCCAGCACGACAATACTGGTCGAGACGACCTTTTTGGGTCCAAGACGATCATCAATCTGCCCGCCGAAATAGGCGCCGATGACACCTGTCAACGCTGCCAGAATACCGAAAACGCCAATCTGGGTAATCGACCAGCCAAGCACACCGGCCGCATAGATACCGCCGAAGGCATAAAGCGCATTCAGCCCGTCGCGATAAAGCATGCTGGATATCAGGTAGGAGAAATAGCTCTTTTGGCCGGGCAATGATCGCAATGTCTGTCCAAGATTGCGCAGACCGCGCACGACAGCCCCCTTTGCCGACACCCGGCGCGGTATGTCAGGCGTGAACAGGAACATCGGCAGAACAAAGATCAGGAACCAGATTGCCGTCAAGGGACCCGATGCGCGGCTGCCTTCATAGGTGGCGCTGTCCAGACCAAACAATGGCACGATGCCAAGCAGGGTCTTGCCGGTTGATGGCTCACCGGCCATGAAACCCAGAACAATGATGAGGGAGATAATACCGCCCACATATCCCAGCGCCCAGGCCGATCCCGACAGGCGGCCAAGCCGTGAGCGGGGCACCAGATCAGGCATCATGGCATTGTTGAAAACAGCGGCAAACTCCATGCCGATCAGCGCCAGGATCAGCGCAAAAATGATCAGCGAAATATTGGCGCTGCCAGGCGGCGAAAACCACAAAAGCCAGCAGCCGATAATTCCCAGTATCGAAAAGAACAGAATCCACGGCTTTCGGGGACCGGTTGTATCGGCTATGGCGCCCAGAATTGGTGCCATGAAGGCGATTGCCAGGCCGCCAAGGCCGGTGGCATAGCCCCATATTTCCTGGCCTTTGACCGGTGTTTCCGCCACCTGCGAGACAAAATAGGGTGCAAAGACAAAGGTAATGATCAATGTGTGAAAGGGCTGCGCTGCCCAGTCAAACATCATCCAGCCGAATATACCCTTTCGATCAGCGCCGACGACACCGGCATCCTCTTCCCGTACGCTCATTCGTCAATTCCCCCCAACCGCCGCATGCAGCGCTAATTTCTGGTCTTTGCGATGTCATTCATCATGCCCGCTGCCACCGTCAGGCGCGCAATATTCATGTCGCCACTCTCGATCAATTCACTGATTCGCTCCTGGGTTCGGTCGATGCGAATCCGGTCAGCCCCATGCCAGCCCGCCACCGGATCCTCTTCTGATCCGAACTTTTCCAGTGCTGACGCTGTGATCGATCGCCGGGCTGCGGTAATTTCATCCAGACCCCGCGCAATGGCAAGCGCTTCATAATGATCCGAGACACTTGCGTTATTGGCGGCCACATCGATACGTCCGATCCGGAACAATTCGGATACGTCGAAGAATATTTTGGCTGATTTCTTCAGGTCGGCGCCGGAAACCGCCGCAATCTGCATGATCTCGGGAATAAGCGACAGGCTTGGCAATTGAGACAAACGTGTGGCCAGCTTCGGCGGAATGCCATTGCTGATGCCCTCCGCATAGCGTCGCGCTGTCTCCTCCTGCATGAAGCCAGGCAACAGCGATGGCAACGTCGCCTCCAACGAGCCAACGGCGGTCTGAAGTTCCTTGACCGTTGCCTCCAGGTTCATCGCGTAGAGGCCGGTTTTCAAAGCCCAGCGTGATACCGTCAGGATGACATGCCCGACACCGGCGTATAATCGGTTTTGAACGTCACCGGGTATCAAATTGTCCAGTTCATCTATTGCATCGTAGAGTGACGACAGGTTCAGCCCATCGCGAACCATGACATAGGTCTTGACAATATCGGACGACAACATGCCGGTGGCGTCGCTCAACTTGCTGACAAAGGTCGGTCCACCCCGATTGATCGTATCATTGGCCAGCAAGGTTCCAATGATTTCCCGACGCAATCGATGTTCCTTGATATCCTTGCCATGGGCCTTGTGCATTCCCTTCGGGAAATAGGCCATAAGCGCGGTTTCGAAATAGCCGTCATCCAGCAAGGCGCTCCTGCTGAGGTCATCAAAAAGGAAAATCTTGGCATAGGACAGCAGGACACCGATTTCAGCTCTGGTAAGCGGCTTGCCGGCAGCAACGCGTTCCACCAGGGTCTGATTGTCAGGCAAGGTCTCAACCACCCGGTCCAGATGCCCCCGGGCTTCAAGCTGCGCCATCAGCCGAATGAGATCGCCTGTGGCACGGGTGCTGCGTCGTTCGACAAGAGAGATGGCAAGGGTTTGCAGATAATTGTTGCGCAACACCAGCGCAGCCACTTCATCCGTCATCGAAATCAGCAATTTGTTGCGGTTTGCCAACGTCAGACGATCATCGCGCATCGCATTGGCCAGCGCGATCTTGATATTGACCTCGACGTCAGACGAATTCACCCCGGCGGAATTGTCGATTGCATCGGAATTGCTTCGGCCCCCACGCAGGTTGAAGGCAATACGTCCGCGTTGCGTGACACCCAGATTGGCACCTTCGCCAATAACCTTGACACGCAACTGATCTGCCGTGACGCGCACCGCATCATTGGCCCGGTCGCCAACCTCCGCATCGCTTTCGCCTGCTTCCTTGACATAGGTGCCGATGCCGCCGAACCACAGCAAATCGGCCTCTGATTTCAAAATGGCCGTTATGATATCCAGCGGCGAGGCCTTCAGTGTGGAAAGCCCGATGGCCGCTGCGGCCTGTTTTGTCAGCGTGACCGATTTCTCCGAACGGGAAATGATCATCGCCCCTTCGGACAGTTTGGACTGATCGTAATCCTGCCAACTGGAACGGCCCAGGGCGAACATGCGCTTGCGCTCGGCAAAGGACGTTTTGCATACCGGATCCGGGTCAATGAAAATATCGCGATGGTCAAAGGCGGCCACCAGCCTGATTTTTGGCGACAGCAACATGCCATTGCCAAAGACATCCCCCGACATGTCGCCCACGCCGATGACGGTAAATTCACTCTTTTGGATATCCACATCCATTTCCCGGAAATGGCGTTTGACTGCTTCCCAGGCACCGCGGGCGGTGATTCCCATTTTCTTGTGGTCGTAGCCATCCGAACCACCGGAGGCAAAGGCATCATCCAGCCAGAAATGGTGCGCCTGGCTGATCGCATTGGCCGTGTCTGAAAAGGTCGCTGTCCCCTTGTCAGCCGCAACAACAAAATAGGGGTCCTCACCATCGTGGCAACGGGTGCTTTGTGGAAAGACGACCTTGCCGTCGACTATATTGTCCGTGACCGACAGCAATGCGGTGATGAAAGTCTTGTAGGCATTGCGCCCGGCATTGAATATGTCGTCACGCGTGCCGCCGGACGGAAGCTGTTTGGGATAGAAACCACCCTTTGATCCGACCGGGACAATGACGGCATTCTTGACCTGCTGGGCCTTCACCAGACCCAGAACTTCGGTGCGGTAATCCTGCGCCCGGTCCGACCAGCGAAGACCACCGCGGGCAATCGGCCCAAAGCGCAGATGAACACCCTCCACTTCCGATCCATAGACGAAAATCTCACGGTAGGGACGCGGCTCGGGAAGACCATCGAGAGCACGCGGATTGAGTTTGAAGGCCAGTGTTCTTCGGAACGATCCGTCTTCTTCCCGGTGATAGAAATTTGTCCGCAGGGTGCTTGATATGACATTGACATAGCGCCGCAAAATCCGGTCATCATCAAGGCTTGGAACGCGTGTCAGAGCCTCTTCGATAGCCGCGCTTGTCTCCTCAAAGGTCTTTTCAGCCTCCTCGGGAATCATCTCCGGATCAAAACGGCTGCTGAAGAGATTGAACAGATTGGACGCTATGTCCGGGTATCGATTGAGCGTGTCGGCAATATAGCCTTGCGAAAAGGTAATGCCCGTTTGACGCAGATAACGCGCATAGGCGCGAAGCACCGTGACGTGCCTCACCGGCAGGCCGCAATTGATCACCAGACGATTGAAACCATCATTGTCGATCTCGCCAAACCAGGTCGACATGAAGGCATCGTCCAGCATATTGACCAGACGTGACAGATCAACGGCCCGGCCTTCACGCTGCACCAGTTCCATATCGTGAACGACAACCCCATGGGATTCGGTTTCCTCAATGCCGACGCTCAGATCAAAGGTCTGTTCGCTGATCACGCTGAAGCCGAGATTTTCCAGCAGCGGCACGCGGCGCGACAGGGAAACCGGTTCCTCGTGGTGAAAAATCTTCAGCGACAGATTTTCACTGGCTTCTCCGGCACGCTGGTAAAAATCGATGCTGATCGGATTGTCAGCATTGCATTGCAAAAGGCTCGGCAGGTCATCAACGGCCTGCTCGGGTGTGAAATTGTCCCGATAGGCATGCGATGTGTGGAGAGACAGACTGTTTTCACCGGCCAGAGTGGCGAAGCGATCTTCCCAACGGGCCACGATCTCGCGAACATTATGCTCCAGAACGTCCTGCGAAACGCGCGGCGTGCGCCCTGCCGAACGGCCCATAATGAAGTGAACGCGGGCGACGCCGCCTTCCGGAAACGCCGGATAATAGGCTGACAGCCGTGCCTCGAAGACGTCCCTGAGATAGGCGCTGATACGTTCGCGGGCAATCGAATCATACTGGTCGCGCGGCACATAGACGAGCACGGATACAAACCGGTCAAAACGATCAATGCGCGGCAGAACACGCACACGCGGCCGGTCATTCAACTCGATAATTTGCTCGCAAAACCCGGCAAGCATCGGCGCGTCGATCTGGAACAGTTCGTCGCGTGGATAGCTCTCCAGAACATTCAGCAGTATTTTTCCCGAATGGCTGTGCTGGTCGAAGCCAAAACTCTCGACCACGGCACGGGTTTTGGATCGAAGCAGCGGAATACGTTGCACGGAGCGCGTATAGGCGCTGGATGTAAACAGCCCGACAATGCGCAATTCGCCGGTGACGCGCCCGCTCTCGTCGTAACGTTTGACCCCGACATAATCCATATAGGTTCGACGATGGACCAGCGAGCGCACATTCGCCTTGGTAACAATGAGAACGTCCGGTCCCTGCAGGAAAGCCAGCAATTCCGGTGTTGTCGTCACATGATCGCTGCCGCGCCTGAGAACCCGGACATCCGGGTCGGACAGGATGCCAAGGCCTGTTTCATCGACACGCTCGACTGTCGCGTCCTTGCCACTGCCGCGATAGTGGTATTCCCGTATGCCCAGAAAGGTAAAATTGTCATCCAGCAGCCAGGCAAGAAAGGCCAGCGCTTCTTCGCGTTCCGCCAGATGCTGGTTGCCACCGGCATTCTTCAACTGGGATACAATGGCGTCTACCTTGGTCAGCATCGGCCGCCAATCGGCAACAGCACGATGGACCTGATCCAGGACCATGATCAGATTGCTCTGCAAGGCGGCGATTTCCGTCTCTGAAAGCAGTGAAACGTGAATCTGGATAAAACTGGTCTTTTGCCGGCTTGCATCTTCTTTGCCGGCAACGGCCAGGCTTATGTCCTTGATGGAATTGTCATCGGCTCTCAGCACATTGAGAATCGGATGGGCTGCAAGGCAGATATCCCGGTGGCTGTCAGCAATTTCGCCCATGATCGAATCATATAAAAACGGCATGTTGCGATCGATGATCGTGATAACGCTTAAAGCACGCCCGGCAAGATCGACACTTCCCAGCGGACCATCAATCGGTCCGACCTGCACAATGGCGTCCTTGCCGTTCCACTGACTGAGTTGTTCATGGGCGTGAATGCAGCAGGCAGCCAGCGATTCCGGCCTGAAAGCAAGCACGTCATCGGCACTGACATGACCATAAAACTGGTCCGGCTCTATGTATTTGGATTTTGACCCGCGCAAAATTTCGGCAATTCTGGCGATCTGTTTGTCACGTTTAGGATGCAGGCGGGTGCCCATGTCTCTCTCCCGGTATAAGTTAAGGCACTCGACCTAGCCTTGCATTCAATGGTAGCAGAACAACAGCCCGATGTGATGCAAATATTTATAACATCACTACAGTCACCGGAGAATGACATGACCACCCAAGCAAAAAATGCCACGGCCCTGGATCTGCCACCGAGCAAGGAGCTTTCAGAGGAAACCAGAGCCTATTTTGATAAATGCCAGGAAAAACTCGGCATGATCCCCAATGTGTTGCTGGCCTATGCCTTTGACGATGTCAAACTTCAGGCTTTCAGCGCCTTTTACAATGATCTCATGCTGGGCAATTCAGGTCTGTCCAAACTTGAACGGGAAATGATCGCCGTTGCCGTGTCGTCCGTGAACCGCTGTTTTTACTGTCTTGCTGCCCATGGCGCAGCGGTCAGACAGCTATCCGGCAATCCGAAACTGGGTGAACAGATGGTCATGAACTATCGCTCTGCCGATCTTGATGAGCGTCAGCGGGCAATGCTGGATTTCGCCGTAAAACTGACCGAAACACCCGGCAGGATCGAGGAGCAGGATCGTGAAGCCCTGCGCGCGGTTGGTTTCAACGACCGCGATATCTGGGACATCGGTGCCACGGCATCTTTCTTCAACATGACAAACCGCATGGCCTCCGCCACTGACATGCGACCCAATGACGAATATCATTCCATGGCGCGCTAACGCCTTTGGTTGCATCATATCTCGATGACGTGATCGGGCAATTCATTGGGATTGTCCGCCGAAGGGGGAAAATGCACGATCAAAATGGTCTGGATCTGTTCCACGGCATTGATCAATGCATGGGCCAGCTTCTTCTCGGCGGCACCCGCGATCAGGTCTGCAACAATGGTGTTCCACTGATCCTGCGAGACCTTGTCGGATATGCCACCATCGGCAACAATTTCCGCATAGCGCTCTGCCAGTGAAACAAAGACAAGCACCCCGGTGCGGGCTTGCGTCCGGTGGGTGTTCTGAGCAAAAAACTGCTGCATCGCATTGGCATGAGCGCGGCGATAGCGCAGGGATTTGGGCACCAGCAGGAGCCTTAGCCGGGGTATCTGATAGAGTATCAACAGCCCGGCCCCATAGGCAATGAACTGGGCGGTGACAAAGATCCGCAGATCAATATCAATCCACAACCAGTAAAACAGCCAGGCAAAGAGCAGGCCCACCATCAGTGTGACGGCTGAAAACACAAAGCCAGCCGCCAGAAAATAGCTGTCTGATTGGCGACATACGGCACAATGGATTTCACCACTTGTCTGCTGCTCCGCCAACTGGATGGCCGCTGCAATTTGCTTATGTTCCTCATGGGTGAAAATTACCATCCTCCCGATGCCCCTCCGCCGCCTGATGATCCACCGCCACCGGAAAATCCGCCACCGGAACGGCCGGATCGACCCCTGCTACCTGCAGAACCACTGGAGGCACCGCCCCCGTAGGAAACAGCAATGCCGAGCCATTTGTATCGGCCCGGCGCCAGCTTTTTGCCAAATATGGATGCCAGGATGGAAAAGCCGAATATGCTGACGAAAAACGAAACAAAAAGAACAAAGACCACATTGCCCCAGGTGTCCTGCCCACGGGATTTTTCCGCATTGCGCTCGGCGCGGGCCTTCAGTTCATCGGCGTTGCCCTCAAGAACGGATATGATGTCATCAACGCCGCGCCTTATGCCAGCCTCATAATTGCCCGCCCGAAATTCCGGGACCATTGAATTTTCGATTATGAGCCTTGAAAGCAGGTCTGTCAGAATGCCTTCCAGACCGTAGCCCACTTCAATGCGCATTTTCCTGTCATCAATGGCAACAAGCAACAACACGCCATTGTTTTCTCCGGCCTGCCCCAGACCCCAATGACGAAACAACTGATTGGCATAGGGCTCTATGGGGCTTTCGCCGGTGCTTCTTACCGTCGCAACCACAAGCTGATCCGAGGATTTGGCTTCGAAAGCCGCCAGCTGTTCAATCAATTGCGCTTTTGTCCCGGAAGACAGGACATGGGCTTCATCAACCACCCGTCCCGTCAGTGCAGGAAAATCCTGCGCCCTGGCGCCAGACTGACTGACGACGACAAGGGCAAGCAGCAAGAGAGCCGCTGACAGGCGCCGAAAACCGAATGTCATCGGTCTCATGGGCGCGTGCATGGCGCCGTTCATGGAATTGGCTTCAGTCAAAGCTCACCTTGGGTACCGCGCGGCTTTCAGCATCGATACTGAATGTCTGCATGGGTCTGGCGTCCGAATAGATAAATGCAGCCCACCAGCGACCCGGCACGGTCCGCAGCTCCGTATTGTAGAGACGTACCGCTTCGATATAATCACGGCGCGCCACAGCTATACGGTTTTCCGTCCCCTCCAGTTGTGACTGCAAGGCAAGAAAATTCTGGTTGGCTTTCAAATCCGGATAATTTTCAGATATGGCCAGCAATCTGCTCAGCGCAGAGGTGAGTTCCGACTGGTTTTGCTGGAAGGTTTCAAAGGCCTTCGGATCCGTCAGGACATCGGCGGGTATCTGAACCGACGTGGCCTTGGCCCTTGCCTCGACAACCGATGTCAGCACATCCTTTTCATGGGCCGCATATCCCTTCACTGTCTCAATCAGATTGGGAATGAGGTCCGCACGTCGCTGATACTGGTTCAGCACCTGACTCCAGGCCGCCTTGGCCTGCTCCTCATAGGTCGGAATGGCGTTGACGCCACAGCCCGAAAGCAACACAAGAGCCGATAGCAGCACGGCGGCGAGACCGTATCGCGATCGGTCAGCTGAAAGATTAAGCGTCATCATGAAATGCCTTTTTGATTTTCAGCCTGGATCATATCGGATCATCGTCCAGCGGCAAACGGAAACTGCGCGGGGTGTCGTCGGTGGTACCATAGCCTGTCCAATGACCATACCGGAACAGCATGGTAAATTTGCGCCACAACAGACACCAGAGTATCGGCAGCAGACGGTGTCAAGTTCAGGTTTTGGCCCCGAAAACCATTTCACACAGGCATCAAATGATTCTAGAATGACAAATGCAACCACGACGCCCCTGGATGTGTTTACGGCCGGGTACTTCAGGCGAAAAACCAGGCGCTTGAGATAGCCCCTGTGCACAATCGCCCGGACAATATCCACCCTATTCCATCGTGTTGTGGTGTGTGACAGGTAATGAAGACAAAAGTATTTTTCTGATTGCTCTCGGCGCGCTTTTCTTTCGGCTTGTCGATTTCAAGAACATAGCTAGGAACAGCGATGGCCCATAACAATGTGCGCAGCGAACACCGCGCCGTTCTGGTAATATCCAGTCATGTCATACGCGGTTCGGTGGGCAATCGCGCCGCCGTATTTGCACTGGAAACTCTGGGGCATCCGGTTTGGGCGCTGCCAACCGTCATTCTGCCCTGGCATCCCGGACATGGTGCTTCAACACGATCCGTGCTGCCGGCTGAGGATTTCTCAGCCATTGTCGACGATTTGTGCCGCTCACCCTGGCTGGGCGAGATCGGCGCCGTTCTGTCCGGTTATCTGGGCAATGCGCAACAGGCAGCTGATATCGCCCGGCTTGTCAAAGCTGTCCGCGCCAAAAACCCCGACGCCCTATATGTTTGCGATCCGGTGATTGGTGACAAGGGCGGTCTCTATGTGCCAGAGGCAACGGCAACAGCCATTCGTGATCAACTGATTCCCCTGGCCTCCATTGCGACACCAAACTGCTATGAACTTGAATGGCTGTGCAGCGCCAGTCTGCCGGACAACAACGCCCTGATGCGGGCCGCAGCCACGCTGGGGCCACAACGTATGCTGGTCACATCAGCAGTCGCCATGATGGAAAACAGCACCGGAAGCCTGTTTTTGGCCGGCAAGGAAGCGCTGATGGCCGAACACCGGGAGATCGCCAATCCACCCAATGGCCCCGGTGACCTGTTGGCGGCCATCTTTCTTGCCCACATCATGAACGGTCACAGCAATGAAAAGGCGCTGCAGGATGCAACGGCTTCGGTTTTCGAGATCCTGGCCCATACGAAAAAGCAGGGCGCCGATGAATTGACCCTGGAGAGCCAGACATCCAGTCTGGCGCGCCCCTTTGCCATGGTACAGATTCGCCATTTGCACAATCCCGCCAAACTGTCAAAATAGTTGCATATCCGGCGATCCTGAACCAGATTGGCACCACCCAAGAAATTCGAGTGAACATATCCAATGAACAGTTTTCCCGACAGACTTCTGACTGGTTACAAACGCTTTATGGACAGCAGTTACGACCTGGAGCGCGATCGCTACCACGTTCTGGCAGAAACCGGGCAAAAACCCGAAACATTGATCATTGCCTGTTGTGATTCACGCGCCGCACCTGAAACCATCTTCAACAGCCGCCCCGGTGAGCTTTTTGTCGTGCGCAATGTGGCCAATCTGGTGCCACCCTATGCACCGGATGGCGAATTTCATTCCACCTCCGCAGCCCTTGAATTTGCTGTTCAGTCCCTGCGGGTCAGGGATATTGTAGTCATGGGTCATGGACGTTGTGGCGGTATCGCGGCGGCACTTGAAATTGATGCAGAGCCGCTATCGCCGGGAGATTTCATTGGCCGCTGGATGAGCCTGCTGGCACCGGTTGCAGAACAGATGCACTCCAACACCGTATTGACGCAAGGCGAGCGTCAGACAGCGCTTGAACGGATTTCCATCCGCAATTCGATCAGCAATCTGAGAACATTCCCCTGCGTCAGCATATTGGAAGAGCGCAAAAAACTGCGCATCCATGGCGCCTGGTTCGATATTTCATCGGGTGAATTGTGGTTGATGGACAGCAAGACCGGTGATTTCAAACGGCCGGACCGCTGAGAGAAACCGGGTTTCTCTCAGCCTGAAGCCTGCGCCTATTGATCGATCTTCAAGGCTATGATGGCGATGGCCTGCTGGTAGACACCGGCGGAATTCCAGCCCTGAATGGCCCGGTAATTGGTTTGGCCCTTCTGATAGCCGGCGCCCTTTTTCCAGCCGTGTCCGCGCAGAAAATTGGCCGTTGATGCCAGGGCATCCGCACGCGAACTGATGAGATTCTTGCGTCCATCGCGGTCAGCGTCCACAGCGAAACGAACATAGCTTGAGGGCAGAAACTGGGTCTGGCCCAGTTCACCATGGGCTGCCCCACGCATTTGCTTGCGTGACATCTGGCCCTGCTGAACGATCGTCATGGCCGCATAAAGCTCATTGGTAAAAAATGCCGAACGGCGGCAATCATAGGCAAGGGTTGCCAGCGCCGAAATCGTATCTTCATTGCCGAGAAATCCACCAAATCCGGTTTCCATGCCCCATATGGCAAGGATCACCCCCGGCGGCACGCCATATCGGTTTTCAATGGACGCCAGCAACTGCCTGTTGCGCTGTTTCAGCTTTCTGCCCTTCGCTACAATGGCATTGGCACCGCGCTTGCGCATGAACTGATCAAGCGTCAGCCTGAAACTCTTCTGGTTGCGATCCAGCCGAATGGTTTTCTTTCGGTAGGAAACATTCCCCAGCGTTGCATTGATGGTGCGCTGATTGAAACCCTTGGCCGCCGCTTCCTTTTTGGCCTGAACGACCCACTTTGAAAAGCCCGCTGATGTGTTGCCGCATTTGGCTGCCTCCGCAGCTGGAACACCGAACATCAGAATGCCCAGTCCAAGACCCAGGTAACAGAACAGATTCCCAAAACCCTTTTTCACCGGCAGACCCTCAATTTCAATGGATGGACACACTGTGCTGATTCCAAACGAATCATACATGTCGAAATATTCTTATAGAAGGGTTTATACTTGTTTAAAAATGCAGCTATTTTTATACAGCAGACCTTAAAGCGGTTTGTCGTCCATTCCAATAATGCCCTTTTCACCGGCGTACCAGCGCTTCGCATCCAGACCATCAAAAATCAGAGAGATGGCATTGACGATCAGCACAGCAAGCGTGAGGGAAAATTCAACAAAATCCATTTCGACCCGCAAAATGCGAAACAGCAAAACCATTTCCAGCGGTATCCAGAACAACAGGTGTGGCAATGCCAGCGCCCGGGTAAAGCCGCCATTGATCAGCACAAGAACTGTATTGACAGCAAGTGCGCCGGAGCCGAGCAGGGCGATCCATTGCCCGCTGGTGGTTTCAAGAAAAAACAGGCCGGATACATTCGCCGGAATCAAGATCAGCAGCATCCAGACCTGGACCCACAGCGGCAGGGAAAAAAGTGACTTTAAAATACGAAGACCATGTTGTGCCATGGTGACATAATGCGCTGCCTGCCCAGGATGACAAGCCGTTTGCGGAGGGTGTTTTGACTTTTTCGGTTTGCAACAATTGTTCAGTGAAATCCACCGACAGTATTACCCGATCAGTCAGATGGAAGACAGGCCGGCAAGCCGGCCTGTCTTCAAGTTGATTGCACATCTGTTGGCCATCTGCTTCACGCCGGAAACAAATTGCCCCTCAGGCAGCCTGAGCTTTTGGCTTGATCAGACCGCGTGCCAATAGCAGTTCGGCAATCTGAATGGTATTGAGCGCTGCACCTTTGCGCAGATTGTCGGATACAACCCAGAGATTGAGACCGTTCTCAACCGTGTTATCTTCGCGAATGCGCGAAATATAGGTGGCGTCTTCACCGACACATTCATAGGGCGTGACGTAGCCACCATCTTCGTGCTTGTCGACAACCAGACAACCGGGCGCTTCACGCAGAATATCGCGTGCCTGATCCGCCGAAATTTCCCGTTCGAATTCAATGTTCACCGATTCCGAATGACCGACAAAGACCGGAACCCGCACGGCGGTGCAGGTGACCTTGATTTTCGGATCCAGCATTTTTTTGGTTTCGGCCAGAACCTTCCATTCTTCCTTTGTATATCCGTCTTCCATGAAGTCATCGATATGGGGAATCACATTGAAGGCGATCCGTTTGGTGAAGACTTTTGTCTCCATCGGGTCAGCCACGAAGACGGCGCGGGTCTGGTTGAACAATTCGTCCATCGCATCCTTGCCGCCACCGGAAACCGATTGATAGGTCGACACGACAACCCGTTTGATACCGGCAAAATCGTGAAGCGGCTTGAGTGCGACGACAAGCTGGGCCGTCGAGCAATTCGGGTTGGCAATGATATTCTTCTTGGTAAACCCTGCAACGGCATCCGGATTGACCTCCGGGACAATCAACGGCACATCTGAATGATAGCGAAAGGCCGATGAATTATCGATGACGACACAGCCCTGCTGACCGATCTTTGGCGACCATTTCAGCGAAACCGTTGAACCGGCCGACATCAGACAGATATCTGTTTTGGAAAAATCATGATTTTCCAGGTTTTTGACCTTCAGCATCTTGTCGCCGAAGGACACTTCCCTGCCGACTGACCGGCTGGAGGCAAGCGCCACCACATCATCAACCGGAAAATCGCGTTCCGATAGAATATCAAGCATTTCCCGGCCCACATTGCCGGTGGCGCCGACGATCGCAATTCTAAATCCCATTTGAAAGTTCTCCTGTCTCTCTTCCTGTGCGCAACCCGCCGACCAGTCGCGGGCCTCTTCCCCGGCTGGGCCGGGAAGAATGCGGACAAGCCAGAGACGTCAGACCGTTTTGGTCGTCTTCTTGGCCGTTGTTTTGATAGGGAAGGCACAGGCAAGCGCACCTTCGGCAGGACCTGCCGAGGCAACGCATTTCATGAATGTCAAATACGACGTTTTCATGGTTCTTTCCTGTGTTTCAGCGGTATTTACATGACCTGTGGATGGAGTCAATCATCACCAGACAGAAAGAGCAGCGCCAAGGAGGGGCAAAGAGAATCAATTCCTCGACCAGCGTAGAATTTTCGTCAATTCATAACCGCGCCGCCGCACCGGCCATCCGGATGCGTCGGTGGTGAAAATAATGCCGTAGCGCGCAAAAAAGAGCGCTGAAAAATAGGCATACCAGGCACCAAATGCCACGCCGGCGATCACGTCACTGGGATAATGCGCGCCCACCAGAATACGACTGAAGCCCAACCAGAGAGCCAAAACAAGAGCTGGAAAGCGCAACAGGGGGAAGAAGATGGCCACCGCGGCACAAAAGGCGCCTATGGTAGTCGAATGGCCCGATGGAAAACTGGCGAAGCTGGCATCGGCCGAAAAGGGCCGGAACGCAAAAGCCCCCAGTTCTTCGAAATGAACGGGCCGGGCCCGTCCGATCACCCGCTTGAGAGTCGTGGCGATGAGGCCGGAAACGCCGACCGCAAGAAATACATAGGCGCTCAGGGCGACCCATTTTGCCATCAACAGACGTGTGCGTGCGCGAAATCTGCTCCAGTCCAGCGTATAGGCAACCAGCACCACGACGCCGGTGGGAACCAATATCCAGCCTGATTTTCCGATATCGGTGAGTTCACGCGCCCAGTTCAAGATGAACGATGGCCACTGATTGCGATATTGTCCAACGGGCAAGTCGAGCACCGTGGCAACGAGCACCACAATCATGGTGAGAAGAATGAAATAGCGTATCCCATGCACGCGGGTGGGATTGTCGGTTTTGCCCTGCAGCCGACGGTTCTTCAGAAAGCTGCGGCTGGTTTCAATATTGGACCGCCAACGGTCGGAAAGCACACCACCAGCGCTACGCAGCCGGTTGGTCATTCTGTCTGATTTCACAGCCTTCATGTCTTGATCCATCAGCCCGCGCTTTTCAAACCGCCCGCAATTTTGCGCGAGCGGCTTTTGTCAATTCAGACGCAATCCGACCGGTCAGATAGAAAGGGTCCGGAATTGTTCTACAACGGCGTCACCCATCTCTGCGGTGCTGACCGTGTCGGCGCCTTCACTGGCAATATCAGCGGTTCGGATGCCGCTGTCGAGAACATTGGCAATGGCTTTTTCAAGCCGTTCAGCCTCGTCAACCATATTGAAGGAATAGCGCAGGCACATGGCAAAAGACGCCAGCATGGCGATCGGATTGGCCATGCCTTTGCCAGCGATATCAGGCGCAGAACCGTGCACGGGCTCGTAAAGCGCCTTGCGTGTTCCGCTCACCGGATCGGGCGCGCCGAGCGAGGCAGAAGGAAGCATGCCCAACGAACCTGTCAGCATGGCGGCCACATCAGAAAGCATGTCACCAAACAGATTGTCTGTGACAATCACGTCAAACTGCTTTGGCCAGCGCACCAGTTGCATGCCACCGGCATCGGCCAGCATATGCTCCAGTTTGACATCGGGATAATGTGCCGCATGATACGCCGTAACGACTTCATTCCAAAGAACGCCGGACTTCATCACATTGCGCTTTTCCATCGACGTGACCTTGTTGCCACGGGTTCTGGCAAGCTCGAAAGCCACGCTTGCAATGCGCTCAATTTCGTAAGTGTCGTAGACCTGCGTATCAATGCCACGCTTCTGGCCATTGCCAAGATCAATGATTTCCTTTGGCTCACCGAAATACACGCCACCGGTCAGCTCACGCACGATCAGAATATCCAGACCCTCAACCACTTCCTGGCGAAGGGAGGAAGCCGAAGCCAGCGCCGGGTAGCAGATGGCAGGGCGCAGATTGGCAAACAACTGCATGTCCTTGCGCAAACGCAACAGACCTGCTTCCGGCCGCACGTCATAGGCAACATGATCCCATTTCGGACCACCAACCGCGCCAAACAGAACAGCATCAGCCGCCATCGCCTTTTCCATGTCCGCATCGGAAATGGCCTGGCCGTGCGCATCATAGGCTGAGCCGCCAACAAGACCTTCGTCCGTCTCGAAGCCGGCCTCAAGAGCGTCATTCATAAAAGCAATGAGCTTTCTGACTTCGTTCATGGCTTCCGGACCAATACCGTCGCCTGGAAGTAGAAAAAGTTTACGCGTTGCCATTTTTTGTCCCTTGCTTTCGTCGGTTGTTGCGAAGCGCTCTAGGAGGTTTCATCCTGCCGCAGGGCAGTCACTTCTATTTCAATACGCATTTCAGGCCGGATCAATCCGGTCACCAGCATGGTTGCCGCTGGTCTGATATCCGCAAAAAACTCTCCAAGAATTGGAAAAACGCGCCCTGAATCGGCCGCGTCCGTAAGAAAATATTGCGCTCTGACGACATCAGAAACCGCAAAGCCTGCCTCTGTCAGTGCATTTTCAATGGTTGCAAGCGCATTTCTGGTCTGTGCTTCAACGCTTTCGGGCATTTGCATCGATTGATAATCATAGCCGGTCGTTCCGGAAACAAAGCACCAATTGCCCTGAACCAGGGCACGGGAGTATCCGGCAGCACTTTCCATTGGCGAGCCGGTGGAGATCAATTTGCGCATGTCGGCTCTCTAATTTCCGTTGCCATTGAGACGCCAGAGGAGGCGAGGCACAGATGCCTCAAATACCTAGTGCCAGGGACGATTCTCTGACATCTGGTTTTCGTGTTTGTTGATATGCTGATCTTTTTCCATTGTCAGACCGATGTCATCAAGACCATTGATCATGCAATGCTTCCTGAACTGGTCAATATCAAATTTGACAACACCACCGTCCGGACCGTGTATTTCCTGAGCGACAAGATCAACGCTAAGCGTCGCATTGGCACCACGGGACGCATCGTCCATCAGAAGGTCCAGCTCTTCCTGACTGACAACAATCGGCAGAACACCGTTCTTGAAGCAATTGTTGTAGAAAATATCCGCAAAGCTGGTGGAGATGATGCATCGGATTCCATAATCCTCCAACGCCCATGGTGCGTGTTCGCGAGAGGAGCCGCAACCGAAATTGTCGCCGACAACAAGTATGCTGGCCTTTTCATAGGCAGGCTTGTTGAGAACGAAGTCCGGATTGTTGGTGCCGTCTTCATTGAAACGCATTTCAGCAAACAACCCGGTACCCAGGCCCGTTCGTTTGATCGTCTTCAGGTAGTCTTTGGGAATGATCATGTCGGTATCGACATTGACGATCGGTAGTGGCGCCGCAACGCCGCTGTGTCTGGAGAATTTCTTCATCGCGAAAACCTCATGTTCTTGTGCCGGGTACGGTCTGTCCGTCTTTCGCCGTCAGACCAATCAATGGCTTCGCCATGCACTTACCAAAGGTCATGCAGAAAAAGAAGAGCCTTGCGACGATTATCGCAGCTAGAGGTCGATTATGGTGCCGTGCCCATCATTCCAGACCCGTGAATCGCGGTTTTTGCGAACCTTTGACGTGCGACCGAATTTTGCCACCAGCAAACCGATGGCTCCGGCAACGGCGGCAAAGCCGACAATCGCCAGCCCGACGGTCGCCAGAACAACCACGGTCAAAGCGGCAATGGCCACACCAATGACCCCGACGATGAGTGTGCGAAGATTTTGCATTACAGTGCCCCCGCTTGAATTGTCTGTTGGCATCAAACGACATGTCTGATGCCTGAAATCCCCGATCCTTTGACCGGGCGTTGACCTACAAATGGAGATTGCATTGGCAAAATGCAAGCAAATGGATATTACAATTGCGACAGAATTGCCGGCGTGACCCGGCTTTCAGGCGACATCAGGATGATCACAAAATGAACCAATTGCAGGACAAAACGGCACTCTCTCACCGGCCGGATGCCACGCGTTGCGTTCATAGCCGGCGTTCAGCGCTCTATGTACCGGCCAACAACCATCGTGCCATGCAAAAGGCTGCAGCGCTTGCCTGTGATGCCATCATTTTTGATCTGGAAGATGCCATCGGTCCTGATGACAAGCCGTCAGCCCGCAAGGCAATAAAGGATTGGTTCGGGGCAGGCAGGCCGCCACATATGGCCTGCATCATCCGTATCAATGCGCTGTCTTCCGCCTGGGGCATGGATGATCTGGAGATGGCCGCTGCCTGTGCGCCGGATGCAATTCTTCTGCCGAAGATTGAGACCCCTTCTGACATACGGACTGTCCAGAAGGCCCTGGATGATCTGAACGCAGCGGCCCATATCAGGCTTTGGGCGATGATTGAAACGCCACGCGGCCTGGTCAATTGCCAACACATCGCAGACACCGGCATGGAAGCCGGCGGCAGGCTGGACTGCCTGATCGTGGGAACCAATGACCTGGCCAAGGAAACCGGTGTGGACCTTTCAGACGGTCGCCAATTGGTAACCTCCTGGCTCATGCAGATCATACTTGCAGCGCGCGCTGCCGGACTGGATGTGCTGGACGGTGTCTACAACAATTTCCGTGACCTCGATGGATACCGAAGCGAATGTGAAACCGGCAGATCCATGGGCTTTGACGGCAAGACATTGATCCATCCCTCACAGATCGATACGGCCAATGCCACCTTTGGAGCAAGCGCCGAAGCTCTTGCCGATGCCTCGGCCATTGTCGCAGCTTTTGCGCTGCCGCAAAACAGTGGCAAGGGCGTCATCCAGATGGATGGCAAGATGGTTGAACGGCTGCATCTGGAACAGGCCGAAAAGCTGCTGGCAAAGGCAGCCCTGCAGCAGAAATCCGTTACCTCGATATAGGCCTTGGAGCATGGCAGGCTTTAATAGATTCACTCTGCCAGTTGTTTTTGCTCAGGATCAAGTTGGTTCGCAAAGCGCGTACCTGAAGGTTCGTGCAAGCGAAACGCTCTACGGGCGATCACCCATCAGATAACGTGGCCCCGCACCGCCGGAACGGGCCCGGTCCTGCGGATTGTACAGGGCACAGGTCTTGAGCGACAGGCAACCGCAGCCGATACAGCCGTCCAGATTGTCACGCAGCCGGGTCAATGTTTCAATTTTTTCGTCGAGCGTCTGGCGAAAGTTCCGACTGATGCGTTCCCAGTCGCCCTTGTTGGGCGTGCGCTCCTGCGGGAGCAGTTGCAACTGGGTTCGGATCTGCTCGATTGTAAATCCGAACTGCTGTGCAATCAGGACAAAGGACAGCCGTCTGATATCTGATCGCAAAAACCGCCGTTGCCCGCCGGCATTGCGTTCCGACGCGATCAGCCCCTGCGTTTCGTAAAACCGGATTGCCGAGACGGAAAGGCCAGTGCGGCTTGCCAGCTGACCGATTGATAATCTGTCCGAAGCGCGCATCGCGAAAGCTCCTTTTACAAGGCTAAAAAAATACCTTGACCTCAAGTTAACTTGAGCAATTATACTGCCTGAATGAACCTGTCAATCAACGTTCAATTCAAGGAGAAACCCATGGGACAAACAACGCTCGAACATGTCAATTTTACTGTCACCGATCTGGACCGGACAGCCAACAACCTTTGTAACCTGTTTGGCTGGCATGTTCGCTGGAAAGGCGATTCCATCCATGGCGGTACCAGTGTTCACGTGGGCACTGATGAATCCTATGTCGCGCTCTATGCGATGGGACCGCCCCCCTCTCCCAATGGGGACAGCTATTCAACCCGAGGTGGACTCAATCACATTGGTGTCGTCGTCGACGACCTCGATCTGATCGAAGAGCGTGTCATTGCCGCCGGCTTCGAACCGCACTCTCACGCCGATTACGAACCGGGACGCCGTTTCTACTTTCGTGATGATGACGGGATTGAATTCGAAGTCGTTTGCTATACACAAGCCTCTGAATGAGTGAGCGCCCGATGCCCGGAAATCCGGCCCATCCGGGCCCATTGTGGAGCACGTAAATGAGATTATACAGACTGCTGACCGGACCCGATGATGCCAGCTTCTGCCACAAGGTCAGCAAAGCCCTTGATGACAGCTGGGAACTGCATGGTGACCCCTGCTACGCCTATAATGCGCAGACAGGGTCCATGCAGTGCGCCCAAGCAGTGATAAAAACCGTTACGGGAACAAAATACAATCCTGGGATGAAACTCGGCGATTACTGAAAGTTCTGCGGAGAATTCCATTCCGTGCAGCTTTGCACCCTGTGTCCGTCAGACTGGCGCGCGCAATTGCAAATTCATGCGAATCGGGCCGGTGCATAGGGCGACAGATCGATATTCGGCCGGTTGCCGGATATCAGCTGGGCCAGCAATTGGCCCGTTCTTGGCCCACCGGTCAGGCCGACATGATGATGCCCAAACCCCAGATAGGCGCCGGCCAGACCCGGCACCTCGCCGATCAGTGGTATCGAATCGGCGGGTGCCGGACGGTGGCCCATCCATCGGGTTTCGCGCTTCCAGGTCAAGCCGGGCAGCGCGGCACGGATGCTGTTTCTGAGCAGGCTGAAGGGCGCTTTTGACGGCGGCTTCTTGAGGCCGCCGAATTCGACAATTCCCGCCACACGCAAACGGCCCTCCATCGGCGTGACCACAAATTTTCCACCGACAATCATCACCGGGCCGCGCGGCATCAGGTTCGGCTCCCATAATTCCAGATGGTAACCCCGTTCACTTTCCAGGGGAATATTCAGACCAAGTTTTCGAGTCAGCTCCGCTGACCAGGCACCGCCGGCAATGACAACTGCATTGGCAGGGATCGTTTCACCTCCGATTCGAACCCCGCTGACCGCTCTGTTTTCGTGAACAACATCGTCTGCTTCGCCCTTCAGAACCTGCCCGCCCTGTTTGACAAAATAGTCCGTCAGGTCCGCCAGATAGGCGCCGGGATCGTCAATCATGCCGTGATTTTTCAAACAGGCTGCGAATTTCAGGTCGGGTGAAAAGACCGGATCATGGGCTTTCCATGCATCCCCTTGCAGTTCATCCCATTCAAATCCCAAAGACCGGCGCACAGACCAGCTTGATGCATCACTGTCATAATGCGCCTTGTCATCATAGATGAACACATAATCCGAAGGCCTGATACGCCGCGCGGCCGGCGTACCACCTGCCAGCAATTGGTGATCTTGCAGACTGTCACCAATGATCGCATTGAGCGCCGCGGCAATGCGCAAGGTCTCTTCTGGCCGGCAATGGCTGATATAACGCATGAGCCACGGCGCAAGTTTCGGCAGATAGGACCATTTGACAAACAGAGGCTGGCCGGGATTCAGCAGCATGCCGGGCGCTTTGCGCATGAGACCCGGCACATTGACCGGAACGATCGCACTGGAGGCAAGAACACCGCCATTGCCGTAACTGGCGCGATCAAGGGCCACGCCCCGATCAATGATCGTCACCTTGTGACCGGCCCGCTGAAGCCAGATGGAGGTCGATATGCCGACGATGCCGCCACCTATGACAATGACCTTCTTCATTGTGATCGTCCCAAGATGCCGAACCCTTCTGCTTCACGAAAGGTCAAATGTTTCACTCAATGTGAACAAGTTCAACCACAATATTGCGATACCTTTGTCATGGACACTGGTCCCGATCATGCCGCCCTTCACCGCGTTCCATCAGCCGATAGTAGTCGGCCAGGGTGCGTCCGCGTTCCGGCCGGAATGCCTCGCCGGTTTCAAGAATGCTTTCAATCCGATCCAGACGGAATGTTCTGAAATCAGTGCGCAACTCACACCAGGCGGCAAGGGTCCAGACCTTTCCCCAGAACCACAGTCCAAGTGGCTGTACCCGGCGGCCCGTCGCAGTCCCGTTGACATCGAGATAACTGATTTGCAGAATCATTTTCTCGTCAGCCGCACGCTCAAGCAGATCAAAACGATTGCGATTGTCCTGCGACATCATGAAATCCGGCGCATGAATTTCGGTTCTGGAGATTCGGCTTTTTTCACTGTCCGGCAAAACCGCTTCAATTTTGATCAATGCCTCTTCGGCGGCTCTGGCGACACTGGCACCGCCCCAGGCCCGCGCCAGACGCGCGCCGGTCACCAGCGCCACGATCTCGTCTCTGGAAAACATCAGGGGCGGCAAATCATAGCCCTGGCGCATGATATAGCCAACGCCAGCTTCACCATCGATCGGCACACCGGTCGATTGAAGATCCGCTATGTCCCGATAGATCGTTCGTTCCGACACCTCCAGACGTTCGCCAAGCATGGCAGCCGTGACCAGACGGCCACCCCGGAGATATTGCACGATTTGAAACAGTCGGTCTGCACGTCGCATGGTTGATTCTCTGAATTGCCGGCTCTGGGCGGCGGTTCGTCCCTATTGGCTGCAATCCTATGTGCAGCATACCATCCAGACCGCGTTCAGTCTGACAGAAATACGGTGCTTGTTTAGCGCATGTCAGTCAAATGTCAGCAGCGGTATCCGGACCGAAGGGCCCGGATCACACAGAAGATGGAATCTTCAGACGATTGCAATCATCGTCAGTTGAACAGACCGATGGAATTGCCGTCAGGGTCGAGACAATAGGCAAAGCGGCCAGCCGGTATTGTGACAATATCGGAAATCACCTTGCCGCCATTTTCCACTACACGGTCCATCGCCGCTTCCAGTGGCTTTGCGACAGGCAGATGGATCGTGCTGCCTTTGCCCGGTTCGCCGGGTTTTCCCTCATAGATATGGCCTGCAACACCGGTGGCCGGATCCTTGTTGGGAAAGATGGCGACAACATTCGGTCCCATGGTCATCTCGGAAAGTTCGCTTTGCAGGACCGCGTTATAAAACGCCTGACCGGCCTTCAGATCGGTTACCGGAATCTCGAACCAGATCGTTGCATGTTCAGGTATGAATGAGGACATTGACTTTCTCCGTGGTTAAACAACGAAGGTCTTGTCGCACACCCCTCCTGACAGCATTCTGTCAGGAGCCTCAGGCTGATTACTCAAATGGGATCGAAAAGAACAGTGTCAGCCGGCCGCAACCGGCACGGTATAATTGAGCGGCAGGCGTCCACCATCGGCAAACAATGTCTGGCCGGTCATGTAGCCGGCGTCCTTGGAAGCCAGAAATGCCGCTATTCCCGCGATCTCCGAAGGTTCCCCAATGCGCCCCATAGGCGTGCGTGACAATATCTTGCTGCGGGCATTCTTGTCGCTCACCACCGATGACAACATATCCGTCATGATGGATCCCGGTCCGATGGCGTTGACGCGAATTCCGTAGGGTGCGAGCGAAACGGCCATGACCCGGGTCAATTGCCCGACCCCGCCTTTCGAGACTGAATAAGGCACCTGATCAGCCAGCGCAAAGATGGCATTGACGGAAGACATGTTGATGATACAGCCAGGCTCACCGCCTTTTTTGACCTTTTCAACCATATGACGCGCAACGGCCTGGCCACACAGAAAACCGCCTTTCAGATTGACCGCCAGAACACGATCAAAGTCAGCTTCCTCAATATCCAGAAAATCCGCGCTATGCACGATTCCGGCATTGTTGACGAGTATGTCGATATCGCCGAATGCATCGATCGTGGTGGCGATCAGATTGCGAACATCCAGTCGCTGGGCAACATCGACAGCGGCAAAGCGCACTTCACCAAGCTCTGACAATTCCTTGCAGGTTTTTTCACCCGTCTTTTCATCATGGTCGGCAATGACCACTTTTGCCCCGTCCATCAGGTAACGCTTGGCAATGGCATATCCAATGCCCTTGGCCCCACCGGTAACGATTGCAATTTTTCCGTCCATGTCAAACTCTTCTTCGGTCAGATATTACGATTAAGCGCCGGACACTGAACCGTGCGGGCCAACAGGTCAACGTCCAATCATCTTCTCCACGGGTTCACACTGTATGTACAAACCCGGATCACGCGCTCCAATCAGGCTTTTTCAATCCGCGCGCACTCAGGGCTTCACCAATTTCATCCAGCACAGCGGGATCATCAATGGTGGCAGGCATTTTCCAGCTTTGGCCATCGGCGATTTTCTGCACTGTTGCACGCAGGATCTTGCCGGAGCGTGTTTTGGGCAGTCTGGAAACCGCCAACGCCAGCTTGAACGCGGCGACAGGCCCGATCTGGTCACGAACAAGCTTGACGATATCGGCTTCGATCTCCTGCACGCTGCGTTCCACACCAGAGTTGAGAACAACAAGTCCCAGCGGCACCTGGCCCTTGAGATCATCTGCAATGCCGATCACGGCGCATTCGGCAACATCCGGATGGTAGGAAATGACCTCTTCCATGCCGCCGGTCGACAGGCGATGCCCGGCCACATTGATGATGTCATCCGTGCGCGCCATGATGAACAGATAGTCGTCCTCGTCGATATAACCGGCATCCGCGGTTTTGTAGTAGCCGGGAAATTCTGCCAGATAGGCGTCATGAAAGCGCTGATCAGCGTTCCACAGGGTTGGCAGGCACCCCGGTGGCAGGGGCAGTTTGATCACGATATTGCCAAGCTGGCCACGCGCGACAGGGTGACCCGCATCGTCCAGCACCCTTATGTCATAGCCTGGCATTGCCACGGTGGGCGAACCCAGCTTGACCGGCAGCATTCCCAATCCCACCGGATTGCCGGCGATCGTCCAGCCGGTTTCCGTCTGCCACCAATGGTCGATCACCGGAACACCCAGCCTGTCACGCGCCCACACAATTGTATCGGGGTCGGCGCGTTCCCCGGCCAGAAACAGCGTTCTGAACCCTGACAGGTCATATTTGCCAATGAACTGCCCCTTGGGATCGTCCTTCTTGATGGCCCGGAAGGCCGTGGGTGCGGTAAACAGCGCCGCCACGCGGTGTTCGGAAATGACCCGCCAGAACGCACCGGCATCCGGTGTTCCCACCGGTTTGCCTTCATACACGATGGTCGTATTGCCGTTCAGCAACGGCCCATAGACGATATAGGAATGGCCAACCACCCAACCGACATCGGACGCTGCCCAGAAAACCTCTCCCGGATTGATGTCATAGATGGCCTTCATCGACCAGTGCAGTGCAACCATATGGCCGCCATTGTCGCGCACAACACCCTTGGGCTGGCCGGTCGTTCCGGATGTGTAAAGAATATAGAGCGGGTCTTCGGCTTTGACTGGCGTGCAGGCAATATCCCGCGCAGCGATCCGTGAAGCATCCATGGCTCGGGCCATGTCAACGTCCCGTCCGTCGATCATCTCGGCCCTGTGCTGCTCCCTTTGCAGCAGAAGGCATTTTTCCGGTTTGTGAACAGACAGGCTGATGGCCTCATCCAGCATCGGCTTGTAGGGCACGATCCTGTTGGGTTCGATGCCGCAGGAGGCGGCAATGATCATTTTGGGCGTTGCATCATCAATCCGTGTCGCCAGTTCATGCCCGGCAAAACCACCAAAAACCACCGAATGAATGGCCCCGAGGCGTGCACAGGCCAGCATCGCCATGATGGCCTCGGCGATCATTGGCATATAGATGATGACCCGGTCACCCTTGCCAATACCGTGATCCTGAAGCACCCCGGCCAACGCCTGGACCTCGGTGAGAAGTTCGCCATAGCTGTAGGTTTTCTGCGTACCGGTGATCGGACTGTCACAGATGATCGCCGGCTGCGTTGCGCGTCCCCGTTCGACGTGCCGGTCCAGACAATTGTAACAGGTATTGGTTGTAGCCCCAGCAAACCAGCGGCCATAGGCTCCCGAATCCGGCTCAAAGACCCTGTCATAGGGTGTGAACCAGTCAATGGACTGGGCAGCCTTCGACCAGAATAGCTCCGGATCCGCCTTCCAGCCGTCGTAAATCGCCTGATATCCGCTGTCCATCATATCTCCTCCCATTGCACGGCTGCCCCGGCCTGTCATGCCTGCCGTCCGGACTGCCCGCGATTGCTCCCGGTTTGTAGCACATTGGCGTCCGTCTTCAGCACGCAGGTTTGCCTGAGGGACGTTACTATTTTTAACCAATCTGCACGGATCGGGTAAATCCGTCGATAGAATCATGCGACACTATGGACCAATGTGTCAGGCTGCAGGATAATCGCGCTTGCCAAAGATCGCCGAGCCTACCCGCACACTGGTCGCACCAAAGGCAACAGCAATTGGGAAATCAGCCGACATGCCCATCGACAGATGGTCGATACCGGCTTCCTCGGCCAGTTTCCTCAAAAGCGCAAAATGCGGCCCTGGATTTTCGTCAACCGGCGGGATGCACATCAGTCCTTCGATGGACAGGCCGAAATCGTCGCGACATTTTTTTACAAAGGCCAAAAGAGCTTCCGGTTCGACACCCGCCTTTTGCGGTTCCAGACCCGTATTAACCTGGATATAAAGTTTCGGGTGCCTGTCCTGCTTTTTCATTTCATTTGCCAGCGCACGGGCAATCTTTTCCCGGTCCACCGTTTCGATGACATCAAACAGCGCGACGGCCTCTGCGGCCTTGTTTGATTGCAGCGGTCCGATCAGATGCAGCTCGATATCATCCGCCATGGCACGCAGCTCCGGCCATTTGCCCTGAGCTTCCTGCACACGGTTTTCACCAAAGACACGCTGGCCGGCTGAAATTACCGGAGCAATCGCCGGCCCGTCATAGGTCTTGGAAACAGCAACAAGCGTGACGGAACCCGGCGAGCGCCCTGCTTCTTTCTCCGCAGTGGCAATGTCGGCCAGCACATTATGCAAATTTTCCGTAACGCTCATCTGTCTCACCTGCTCAGCCATGGGCTGCCTTGTCGCAGCCTCGAATACGAACCGACCATTACCCGTGATGAACACAGGATGGAACGGCATGGTCCCTGATATGTACAATATGACATGAAGCTGCAATTGAAACCGGTCATTTTGACCCTAATCGGGCCGCCAAGTGTTGACGCTTGGCTGGTTTCATGATGAAGCTCGCCGCAAAGTTTCCTGATAACAACGGACCTCCTGTTGATGGCCATTGAACGTTACAATCCGCGCGATGCGGAACCGCGCTGGCGCAAAGTCTGGGACGACAAAAAGCTGTTCGAAACGAACAACGATGATCCCAGAGAAAAATACTATGTGCTGGAAATGTTCCCCTATCCCTCCGGGCGTATCCACATGGGACACGTGCGCAATTACGCCATGGGCGATGTTGTTGCACGTTACAAACGAGCCAGGGGCTTCAATGTCCTTCACCCGATGGGCTGGGATGCTTTTGGCATGCCTGCTGAAAATGCGGCGATGAAAAACAAGGTCCATCCGCGCAAATGGACCTATGAAAACATCGACACAATGCGCAGTCAGCTCAAATCCATGGGGCTGTCGCTGGACTGGTCCCGCGAATTCGCCACATGCGACGTCGCCTATTACAAGCAGCAGCAGCACCTGTTTCTCGATTTTCTCGACAGCAATCTGGTCTATCGCAAGGAATCCAAGGTCAATTGGGATCCTGAGGATCGCACGGTTCTGGCCAATGAACAGGTCATTGACGGACGCGGCTGGCGTTCCGGAGCTCTGGTCGAGCAACGCGAACTGACCCAGTGGTTTTTCCGAATCACCGACTTCAGCCAGGATCTGCTTGAAGCCCTTGATGGGCTTGATCAATGGCCGGAAAAAGTCCGGTTGATGCAGAAGAACTGGATCGGTCGATCCGAGGGCATGCATATTCGCTGGGAGATCGCTGCGGGTACGGCGCCGGACAATGAAAAGCTTCTCGAAGTCTATACCACCCGGCCGGATACGATTTTCGGCGCATCCTTCATGGCCATCGCCGCCGATCACCCGCTTGCTGTCAAGGCTGCCAGAGAAAACCCGGAACTTGCTGCTTTCTGTAAAAAATGCAGACGCATGGGGACTTCTGTTGCCGCCCTAGAAACCGCGGAGAAGGAAGGCTTTGATACCGGTATCAAGGTCCGGCATCCTTTTGATCCCGATTGGGTTCTGCCCGTCTATGTCGCCAATTTTGTATTGATGGATTACGGCACCGGCGCCATATTCGGTTGCCCGTCGGGCGATCAGCGCGATTTGGACTTTGCCAATAAATACGGCCTGCCGGTCACCCCGGTTGTCATGCCCGAGGACGCCGATCAGGCGACTTTCAGGATCACCGAAGAGGCTTATGTCGACGATGGCGTGATGATCAACTCGCGTTTTCTCGATGGCAAGACCCCAAAGGATGCCTTTGCTGACGTGGCCCAGCGGCTGGAAGCAATGGATCTGGATGGCCGGTCACTGGGTGAACGCAAGGTGGTTTACCGTCTGCGTGACTGGGGTATCTCACGCCAGCGCTATTGGGGGTGCCCGATTCCCGTTGTGCATTGTGATACCTGCGGTGTGGTGCCGGTCCCCAAACAGGACCTGCCGGTTGAACTGCCGGACGACATCGACTTTGAAAAACCCGGAAATCCGCTGGATCGGCACCCGACCTGGCGCCACGTCGCCTGTCCCAAATGTGCTGGCGAAGCCCTGCGTGAAACCGATACGATGGACACTTTCGTCGATTCATCGTGGTATTTTGCGCGCTTTACGGCACCCTGGGAAAATGGGCCGACGGATCCCAAAGCGGCCAATGCCTGGCTGCCGGTGGACCAATATATCGGCGGTGTCGAACACGCGATCCTTCATCTTCTTTATTCGCGCTTCTTCACCCGCGCCATGCAGATAACCGGACATCTTGATCTGAAGGAACCCTTCAAGGGCATGTTCACCCAGGGCATGGTCGTGCATGAAACATACAAGGGTTCCGAAGGCTGGCTGACGCCTGCGGAAATACGCATTGACGAACAGGGTGGACAGCGCCGCGCATTCTTGACCGATACCGGTGACGAAGTTGAAATCGGCGCGATCGAGAAGATGTCGAAGTCGAAGAAAAATGTCGTCGACCCCGATGACATCATTGATTCATTTGGCGCAGATACGGCCCGCTTTTTCATGCTGTCGGACTCGCCGCCGGAACGCGATGTGATCTGGACGGAATCCGGCGTGGAAGGTGCCCACCGGTTTGTTCAGAAGGTCTGGCGTCTGGTTGGCGAGGCAGCACCTTTCTTGAAAGACATCGAGGGATGCGCATCCACGGATGGAGATTCTGCCGCCATTTCCCGTGCCGCACACAAGACACTGAAGCTCGTTGGTGAGGACATCGACAAATTGGCCTTCAACAAGGCTGTTGCCCGCATTCATGAGCTGGTCAATACATTGTCTGCGCCTTTGACGGCGGCCACCAAGGGCAAATCCGATCCAGCAACACTGGGCGCCTTGAGAGATGCCGTCGGCATATTGATCGCCATCATGGCGCCGATGACACCGCATCTGTGTGAGGAATGCAATCGGTTGCTTGGCAATGGAACACTGGTGGCGCAAATGGATTGGCCGCAGTATGAAGAAGATCTCGTCACCGAGGACACTGTAACCCTGCCGGTACAAATCAACGGAAAGAAGCGGAGCGAATTGACAATTGCCCGCGATGCCGATCAAGTGGCAGTGGAAAAGGCCGTTTTGGAATTGTCAGTGGTTCAGGCGGCCATGGACGGGAAGACACCGCGGAAAATCATTGTTGTCCCGCTGAGGATTGTTAATATTGTTGTATGATGGGAGCACCCGGATGAGACATGTTGTGTTGGCCGCGCTGATGGCGTTCGGACTTTTCGCTGTGCAGGCCTGCCAGGTAAAGCCGCTCTATTCGAGTCGGTCCGGTGCCGAATCGAAGCTGGTGTCTGTTGGTGTTGACCCGGTGGATACACGGGTGGAGCAGGAACTGCGCAACCATCTGATTTTTCTCTATTCCGGTGGCAAGGGCGAACCTGCCAACCCGGACTACACCTTGACGTTCTCTCTCCAGGGTGTGGCCAGTTCGGTCTTGCGTGAACAGCTGACCAACGGCATTACCGCGCAACGATACACAGCAACTGTGACCTTCACGCTGCGGGACAATGAAACCAAACAGGTCGTTGACAGCGGCAAACGCTCCATCGTGACGTTTTATGATCAAACCACGCAGGAATTTGCCAACCGGCGTGCTCTTCGCGACGCCGAAAACAGAGCAGCGCGTGAACTGGCGGAGATTGTCCGGGCCGACACGGCTTCCATCCTCACCAGATAGGCCATGGCTCAAAAAAAAGCACATGAAGTTGCTCAATTCGTAAAAAGACCCGATGCGCAATATCGCACCATTCTGGTCTATGGGCCGGACCGTGGCCTGGTCTCGGAAACAGCCACGGCAGTATCGAAGAAACTCAATGTCGATCTGACTGATGATTTCAACGTCACAAAGCTCGAACTTGGCGATATCAGGGAAGATCCCGGTCGCCTGCTGGACGAAGTCAATTCCATAGCCATGTTCGGCGGAGACCGGCTCGTCTGGTTGCGTGGTGTGGGCAACGACAAACCCGTCATTGACACCGTCAAGGCCATTGCCTCCGACCCTCCTGCAAACACCACATTGCTGATCGAAGCCGGTGATCTGAAGAAAGGCTCTGCGCTGCGCAAAGCTGTCGAGACCGGCCGCTCGTCCATGGCGCTTCCCTGCTATGGTGATGATAGTCGCAACATTCAGACACTGATTGACGAAGAGCTCGGCAAGGCCAAACTGTCCATTACCAGGGGTGCGCGCCAGCATTTGGCGGACAGTCTGGGTGGAGACCGCCTTGCCAGCCGCGGTGAATTGCAAAAATTGTGCCTCTATTGCCTCGGCAAGAAACAGATCGATGAAGCCGATGTCCTTGCGATCATCGGTGATGCCTCTGCACTGTCTGTTGATGAAGCAATTGACAGCATCCTGACGGGAGATCTGCCCGGGCTTGATTTGGCTGTGACGCGTATTATCGCATCCAAGATGCAGATATTTCTAGTGCTGCAATCATGTCTGAGGCAATTTCAGATGATCGATATCATGCGCGGCCAGATCGAAGGTGAGCGCAAACAGATATCCCAGGTCGTTGCCGAATATAGCCGCCGCATCCATTTTCGTCGCAAACCGGCTCTTGAAAAAGCGGTTCGAGGCTGGAATGGAAAGGCGACCGGCGAAGTCTTGCAACACTTGCAAAACGCCATTTTGGAAACGCGTAAACAGCCCGCCCTGCAGGAAAGCATTGCAAGGCAAGCCCTGCTTGCGGTTGCTGTGCGATCCGCGCGCTTCAATCGACAATAGGGTAAGGGTCGTGCTTCAAATGCAATCTGTATAATTGCAATTGAAGCAGTGCCTTGACCGCAATAATACGGCCAAGCTTAACGATCAGCCTGCAACAGACGGCACAATTCATCAAGTTGTTCCAGCGAACGGTAATCCACCCGGATCTGGCCACCACGATCCTTGTGGTTTATCGTCACCTTCAGCCCGAGATTGTCGGTCAGCATTTTTTCCAGCGCCAAAGTATCCGTATCCTTGGGCTCCGCACGATTGCTATTGCCCGATGGATTTTCAGCTTCTCTTTGCGCCAGTCGTTCGGCATCGCGGACCGACATGCCTTTGGCAACAATCTGCCTGGCATGTTTTTCCGGATCGGCTGTGGAGGCAATCGCCCGCGCATGGCCGGCCGTCAACTCGCCACCTGACAACATATCGCGCACGGCATCGGGAAGTTTCAGCAATCTCAAGGAGTTGGCGACGTGGCTCCGACTTTTCCCGATGATATCACCGAGATCATTCTGGGTATAACCATGCCCGGCGATCAATTGTTCATAGCCGAGCGCTTCATCAAGCGGATTGAGGTCCGATCGTTGCACATTCTCGACTATGGCGATCTCAAGCGCCGTGCGATCATCAACATCACGCACCAGAATGGGTATTTCCACCAGACCCGCCCGTTGCGCCGCACGCCAGCGCCGTTCTCCGGCAATGATTTCATAGCGCGCCTCACCCAATGGACCTTTTCCCAGGGGCCTGACGACCACAGGCTGGACAATACCGTGCTGGACAATCGAGCGTGCAAGATCTTCCAGGTCGGATTCATCAAATTGACGTCGAGGATTGTTGGGATTACGACTGACGAATTCAATTGGTACCAATTGATCCGCCTTTGATGGCGCATTGTTTTCCGGATCGAGCGGTTGGTCCATGTCGCCGATGAGCGCTGCCAGACCACGTCCCAGTCTCTTTTTTGAATTGTCATCACTCATGTCGTCATCACTAACTTGTTGTTTATATTTCGTTAACCATCTTTTCTCAGGCTGCTTTGCGTTCCCGCTCGCGCTGAATCACCTCGGAAGCCAATTTGAGATAGGCCTGGCTCCCTGAACAACGAAGATCATACAAAATCGCTGGCTTGCCATAGGACGGTGCTTCGGAAACACGCACATTTCTTGGAATGAGTGTCCGATATACCTTGTCACCGAGGTGGGAACGAACATCATCGACCACCTGCTGCGCCAGATTGTTGCGGGAATCATACATTGTCATCACGATACCCTGAATATCCAGCGTTGGATTGAGCGTCGCGCGTACCTGACCGACGGTCTCAAGCAACTGACTGAGACCCTCAAGCGCGAAGAATTCGCATTGCAGCGGTACCAGGACAGAATGGGCCGCGGCCATCGCATTGATGGTCAGAAGATTCAGTGAAGGCGGACAATCGACCAGGATATAGTCAAAATAGCGCGCTTCCGGCGTATTGACAGCAGCTTTCAATCTGAAAACGCGATCTTTTTGATCTGATATCTCCATTTCAACGCCCAGCAAATCCATAGTGGATGGAATGATCGACAGGTTCGGAACATCGGTATTCATCACAATGTCCCCGATACCTGCTTCGCCCAACATCAGGTGATAGGAAGACAACAGACGATCTTGCCGCGCGATACCAAGCCCTGTACTGGCATTTCCCTGGGGATCCAGATCGATGATCAGAACCCGTTCACCAATGGCCGCCAGAGCCGTTGCCAGATTGATGGCAGTGGTTGTTTTACCAACACCGCCCTTCTGATTCGCGACGGTGATAATTCTATTTTGCTCACCATGCATGTTTTGGTGCCCCGTTTTCTGGTGTTTTCATGGCTTTACCAACAAAACACCCACCTGTTTGCTAATTGCGACGGCTGAGATTGGAAATTTCCAGAATAATGGAGTCCGCATCCACCTTTCCCGGATGTTTTACCAGATCAAAGTCCCAACCACCACGCGCTTTTTCGATCTCAGTTTGATAATCCCGGCCTTTATGGAACCAAGCCGTCGCACCCTGGGCGATCCAGTTGGCGGAATAGGCCAGCAATGCATCAAGACTGGCCACTGCTCGAGCGGATATTGCATCGTAACCATTGAGTTTTTGCGACGCTTCTTCAATTCGCACCGCATGGACAGCGCCTTTTGCCCCGGTTTCCAGAAGCGCCTGACGCAGGAAGGCTGCCTTTTTCTGATTGCTTTCGATGAGATCAACATGACCACCATCTGTTTCCAACAACAAAATTGCCGTTATGATACCGGGAAATCCACCGCCACTCCCCAGGTCAACCCAATGTTTGGCGCCGGAATTGAGCGCGTAGAGCTGCAGGCTATCCAGGATATGGCGATTCCAGATATCAGGCAAAGTTGATGGAGCGACAAGATTAATTGCCCTGGACCATTTTTCGAACAGCCGAACAAAATGCTCCAGTCGATCCAATGTTTCACGTGAAACAGGAAAGACCGCATTCAATTTTTGCGTGTTCAACTCCGACACTGTAGGCATTCCTAACGGCTCAAAACATCCCGGGGCAAAATGGCGACCACAAGCGAATACCCCTCCATCAGGCTATAGAGCAAAAAATGACGATAGGGATAGTAATTTGGCTGTATTACACAGATTTACGCACTTTGGCTCTTTAAGATCAGTTCCGCGTCCGCGCTCTCGGAGCGACGAAGCTGAGCCAGGATTAGTGTGACGGCCGCCGGTGTCATTCCCTCAATCTGGCTGGCGTGTGCAATCGTACGCGGCCGCTGATGCGTCAATTTTTGTTTCAGTTCATTGGACAGACCTGGCAGAGGCAAATAGTCAAAGCCCTCAGGAATGAGTCGTGACTCCTCTTTCAACTGAACGGCAATATCGCGCGATTGCCGATCCAGATAAACCGCATAGGAAGCTTCAATCTCAATTGGTTCCGACACTTTTTTGTTCAATGAATCAAGTTCAGGCCATACTGAAGACAGACTGGCGATAGTGTTCTCGGTATACGACAAGAGCTCATAGGCTGATCGTCTCTGGCCATCCAAATTGATCTTCAGCCCGTTTTTCTGGGCAGCACTTGGTGTAATACGCAGCGATTTCAGTTGATCCCGCAGTTGATTGACATCGCCCAGCCAAGCGTTAAACCGTTGTTTACGCTCCCCTTTAACCAATCCCATGGCGATGCCTCTTGGTGTAAGCCTTAGATCCGCATTGTCAGCCCGCAGTGTCAAACGATATTCGGCGCGTGATGTAAACATGCGATAGGGCTCCGTAACGCCCTTCGTTGTCAGATCGTCGATCATGACCCCAATATAGGATTCTGCCCGGCTGAAAATCATCGGGTCCGATCCGACACAAGACAAAGCTCCATTGACCCCGGCGACCAAACCTTGCGCTGCCGCCTCTTCATATCCAGTGGTGCCGTTGATTTGACCAGCCAGATAAAGCCCAGCAATTCTTTTCGTTTCCAGGCTGGGATGAAGTTCTCGAGGATCGATATGATCGTATTCGATGGCATAGCCAGGTTGCAGTATCTTCGCGTTCTCCAGACCGGGTATAGTGGCTATAAACGCCTTTTGAACATTTTCAGGCAAAGAGGTGGATATGCCATTGGGATAGACATTGATATCATCCAGACCCTCTGGCTCCAAAAATATCTGATGCTGGTCGCGGTCAGCAAACCGAACAACCTTATCTTCGATCGACGGACAATAACGCGGGCCCGTCCCTTCGATGCGCCCAGAATACATGGCTGACAGCCCGATATTTTCCTCGATAATCTTGTGTGTTGCAGCTGTTGTATGGGTAACACCGCAATCAATCTGTTGAACAGTAATCCTGTCCGTCATGAAGGAAAAGGGAACAGGATCCCTGTCAGCCGATTGGCGACCAACGGACTGCCAATCAATTGAGTTGGTATCCAGACGGGCCGGTGTTCCGGTCTTCAACCTTCCAAGTTTGAAACCGTGAGATAGCAGCGTTCTGGATAGACCATTGGCCGGTTTTTCTCCAATCCGCCCTGCAGGTATCTGCTTCTGTCCAATATGGATCAGGCCGCGCAGAAAGGTGCCCGTGGTCAAAACAACAGCGCCACATTCAATCAAACGGCCATCCGCCAGTTTGACGGCAACCACCCGCCCCTGCTTCAATATGAAATCATCGGCTTCAGCTTCTACAATGTGCAGGCCTTCAGTGGCAGCGATTGCGGCTTGCATGGCAGTGCGATAAAGCTTCCTGTCCGCCTGGGTCCTCGGCCCACGGACGGCCGGCCCCTTACTCCGGTTCAGCAAACGGAACTGAATACCCGAGGCGTCTGCGACCCGTCCCATCAAACCATCCATCGCGTCGACTTCACGCACCAGATGGCCTTTACCAAGGCCGCCGATAGCGGGATTACAAGACATAACACCGATGGTATCGCGTTTATGGGTGATCAATGCTGTTTTGGCACCCATACGCGCCGAAGCAGCTGCGGCCTCACAACCTGCATGCCCGCCGCCGATCACGACGACGTCGAATTTGGATATTTCTGACAAGGACTTCAATCGCTCCTGGTTATGCGTGACAATTCGTTGGTGTGGCCAATATTGTCAAGTCAATATTGTTTCACGTGAAACATGCCGGTTTTCCATAACATAAATCCACATAATTCTGATGCTGTTTCACGTGAATCATCACGTCTCGCATAGTTTCACGTGAGTCAGGGATCCACTCATCCTGTTTCACGTGAGTCAGCTCTATTTGCCGATACAAAATTCGCCGAATATAACATCCAGCAAGTCATCAACATCAATGCGACCCGTTAATCTACCCAGCGAATCACTGGCACTCCTCAGTGATTCAGACCGTAACTCGAGAGGCATGCGATCGCCTTCAACTGCCTCATCAATGTGTTTTACGCAGCGATGCAAATATTCTCTGTGGCGTTGACGGTTTGGAAGCGCGTCTACGCTGGTATAAGTGGCTTTTTTCAAATGGACATTGAGTTGTGAAAAAAGTGATTCCAACCCATTGGAATGTTTTACAGATACCAGACAGTCGAATTGTGTGGCGTCAACCATTGTGTTGATATCAGCCTTCGAGCCTACCCGCAGAACGGGGACGCCAAAGGGTAGATCGCTGGATAAAACATGATCTTCCCCGGGATCCACCAACAGGATAATGAGCTCCGCCTTTCCCGCTGCCTCGAGAGCCCTTTTCATGCCTTCTGCTTCAACTGGGCTTTCAGTCTTTCGAATGCCTGCCGTATCATGGATAATGACCGGGTATCCATCCATATTGAGTTGGACCTCAAGCATATCACGCGTCGTCCCCTTTTCTTCAGAAACGATGGCAACGTCACGCTGCGCCAGAGCATTCAGGAGGCTCGATTTTCCTGCGTTTGGGGCGCCAAGTAAAACCACCCGAAAACCATTGCGAATAATCTCGCCGGCTTTGCCTGCTTCCAGATGATCAGCTATGTCCTTTGATAGGATAGCCAGGTCTGACCATATCACATCAACGACAGAACCAGGCACATCCTCCTCGTCGGCAAAATCAAAATCTGCTTCAATCATTGCACGGGCTCTGATCAACTGTTTACGCCACAGATCATATTGCTTGGAAAGCGACCCGGTCGATTGTTCCAGCGCCATCCGCCGTTGCATTTCAGTCTGGGCCTGCAGCAGATCGGCCAGGCCCTCGACTTCGGTGAGGTCCATCTTGCCATTTTCAAATGCCCGCCGCGTAAATTCCCCCGGTTCGGCGCTGCGATAGTTTTCCAAATCCGCCAACCGTTGCAAAACGGATTCGATAACGGCCCGACCCCCGTGAACATGGAGTTCTGCGCAATCTTCACCGGTGAATGAGGCCGGAGCAGGAAAAAAGAACACAAGACCACGATCAAGAACCTGATCATCAGAACCAAGGATTGTTCGCAGTTCCGCCCGCCGCGGTTGCGGCAACTGGCCTATGATGGTTTCGAGTCCGAATCGAACGTTTTGGCCGGAAATACGGATGACTGCCACGCCAGCTATGCCGGCACCACTCGACAAGGCAAAAATTGTGTCTCTATAGTGTTCTAGCGGTTCCAATCATTACTCCAAGGCTGGTGTTCCATGACCAATGACACGTTGACAAATGTACTTGGCCAATCAGCCAGTCCCTATCTGCGCCAACATCAGGACAATCCGGTGCATTGGCAAATCTGGGGTGAGACTGCATTAAATGAGGCCAGACGTACCGGCAAGCCCATTCTTCTTTCCATAGGCTATGCGGCCTGTCATTGGTGCCATGTCATGGCTCATGAAAGTTTTGGAGACCAGGCGACCGCCGATGTCATGAATGATCTCTTCATCAACATCAAGGTGGACCGGGAAGAACGCAGCGACATAGACCAGATATATATGGCCGCACTGCATGCCATGGGAGAGCAGGGTGGCTGGCCGTTAACCATGTTTCTTAACGCTGAAAGCGAGCCATTTTGGGGCGGTACCTATTTTCCACGCGTGCCGACCTACGGACGACCGGATTTTATCTCGGTTCTGCGCAGTATATCGGCTGTCTATCAATCGGAACCGGACAAGGTGACGCGCAATGCCCACCACATCCGCGAGCACCTGGACAAGACGCTGGCCGTGAACGCCTCACCGGATACGCCCACCAATGATATTTTGAACAGACAGGCCAAAAGCATTCTGTCCATTGTTGACCAGGTAAACGGAGGAATTGGCCAATCACCCAAGTTTCCCAATGCGTCGATGCTGGAGACGCTTTGGCGGCACTGGCGTGCCACTGGCTCACAGGTATCAAGGCAAGCCGCGCTGCAATGGATAAGAGTTCTGATCAATGGTGGCATCTATGATCATCTGGGCGGTGGCCTATCGCGCTATTGCGTCGATTCGATCTGGCTTGCACCTCACTTCGAGAAGATGCTCTACGACAATGCACAATTATTGCGGGCACTCCTGTGGGCTCTTGAAGAGACTGGTGAACTATTGTTTCGAAACCGAATCGAAGAAACGATTGAATGGCTGAAACGAGAGATGTTGATGGAAGGTGGCGGATTCGCTTCAAGTCTAGATGCCGACAGCGAGGGGGAAGAGGGACGATTCTACGTTTGGCAGAAAGCTGAGATCGATCACTTATTGGGCAAGGACGCAGAGTTATTCTGTACCACCTATGATGTCAGTCAAACCGGAAACTGGGAACACAGCAACATATTGAACAGGCTCAAAACGCCCGAACCACTAGGCGTGAGCGAAGAACAACGCCTGGCAGAAAACCGTAAAACATTGCTTGATGCGCGAAGCCACCGTATCCGCCCGGACAGAGACGACAAAATCCTTGCTGATTGGAACGGACTGTTGATTCGGGCGCTGGCAGAAGCCGGCCACCGCATGGATCGCTCCGATTGGGTCACCATGGCCCGTAACGCTTATGATTTCGTAACCGAATCAATGATGCGCGATAATCGTCTTGCCCATGCCTGGTGCCGCGGTGTCACCACCTATCCCGCACTTGCCAGTGACTACGGCGCGATGATCAACGCGTCCCTATCGCTGTATCAGGCCACGCTCGACACGTCCTATGTTAACCAGGCAGAGGTCTGGGTCAATATATTGGATCGCCATTACAGCGATGGAGAAGGCAGCTACTTCTATACGGCAGACGATACGAACGACATCCTTCTGCGTGCCCGGCATGAACACGATGATGCCACGCCTTCAGCAACCGCTCAGGTACTGGAATCGCTGGCGCGCCTGTCACAAATCTCACAAAGTGAACATCTCGTGGAAAAGGCCAACACGATGGCCGCTGGCCTATGGGGACGGATCAATCCGATCGCCATGGCCGCCAGTGGCGGGGTCAATGCAATACATTCCGTGCTCCAGCCAGTCAAACTGGTGCTGGTGAATCCGGCTAAAGATATGCTGGATACAATCCGTACCAACCCTGATCCGGCCCGTATGGACATCGTCGTGGAAAGTGATCAGGGCGCCGAAACCCTTATCCCGGACAGATCGATTTATGAAACCGGCAAACAAACGGGATCCGCAGCCTATCTATGTTATGGGCCACAGTGCCTGCCGCCCATATTCAATGCCAGGGAACTGGACGCCGCTTTGAAAGCGGAGCGTCCTTAAACCCGATCATCTGTTCCCGATCAGGTATTCATCGAATCGAAGAACTCGGCATTGTTCTTGGTCTGCTTGAGCTTGTCGATAAGGAATTCAATGGCGTCCGTTGTGCCCATCGGGGCAAGAATACGGCGCAATACGAATATCTTCTGCAGATCCTGTTTCGGAATAAGCAGATCTTCCTTGCGTGTGCCGGATTTGAGAATATCCATGGATGGGTAGATTCTCTTGTCGGCTACCTTGCGGTCGAGCACGATTTCCGAGTTGCCGGTACCCTTGAATTCCTCAAAGATAACCTCATCCATCCGGCTGCCGGTATCGATCAGCGCCGTTGCAATGATGGTCAGGGAACCGCCCTCTTCAATGTTTCTGGCTGCACCGAAAAAGCGCTTCGGCCGCTGCAGAGCATTGGCGTCCACACCACCGGTCAAAACCTTGCCGGATGATGGCACGACCGTATTATAGGCACGACCGAGCCTGGTGATCGAATCGAGAAGAATGACGACATCACGGCCGTGTTCGACCAACCGCTTGGCCTTTTCAATCACCATTTCGGCGACCTGTACGTGGCGCGCAGCTGCCTCATCAAAGGTTGATGAAACGACCTCACCCTTGACCGATCTTTTCATATCCGTGACTTCTTCCGGCCGCTCGTCAATCAACAGAACGATCAGATAACACTCGGGATGGTTGGTGGTGATTGAATGGGCGATATTCTGCAGCAACACGGTTTTACCGGTCCGCGGCGGCGCGACAATCAGGCCACGCTGTCCCTTGCCCAGAGGAGCGATAAGATCAATCACCCGTGCCGACATATCCTTGGATACGGGGTTTTCGTATTCCATATTGAAGCGCTCGTCGGGATAGAGCGGCGTCAGATTGTCGAAATGCGTTTTGTGGCGGATTTTTTCAGGATCATCGAAATTGATCGTATTGACCTTCAGCAGAGCGAAATAGCGCTCACCTTCCTTCGGTCCACGAATGGGTCCCTCGACCGTATCGCCGGTTTTCAGCGAAAATCTGCGAATCTGCGAAGGTGAAATGTAGATATCATCCGGACCTGGCAGATAATTGGCATCGGCTGAGCGCAAAAACCCGAAACCATCCTGAAGTATCTCGACTACACCCGAACCGATGATCTCGATATCCTGCTCAGCCAGTTTTTTCAAAATGGCGAACATCAGCTCCTGCTTGCGCAATGTGCTGGGATTTTCGACCTCCAGCGTACCGGCAAACTCCAGCAATTCGGTTGGCGTCTTGTTCTTGAGCTCTTGAAGCTTCATTTCCTGCATGGGATTTCCAGATTTCTATTCAGGGATATGGTCGGATACAACGAGTGGGGAATGCATGGACAGCCCGTGAGCCGTCACCGTTTGCTGGGAAGGGATTTTGTTCGAGCGATTCACGTGAAACGCTACAAAACGCATTCGGTAAAAGGCCTGTCGCATATTTTCCGGAAAACAGCAAGCCTCAAAAAGGTTTGACGATCACCATGATCACGATGAAAATCATCAAGACGGTGGGTATTTCATTGACCTTGCGCCAGTGTAGCGCCGTGGCTGGACGCTGATCCTGGCCCATCAAACGCACCGACTTGCCGAAATAACCATGGGTTGCGGTCAGAGCAAAAACGGCAACAATCTTCAGCCAAAGCCAATAGCCGGAAAATCCGAAACCCTCATAGGCCAGCCAAAGACCCAACACCCAGGAAATCAGCATGGCAGGCGTCATGATGAAATGATAAAGCCTGGATTCCATCACCTTGAAGGTTTCCGATTGATCCGAACCAACAGCACTGTCGCTGTGATAGACAAACAATCTCGGCAGATAAAGCAGCCCGGCCATCCAGGAAATGATGGCAACGACATGAATGGCCTTGATCCACACATACAAAGCCGGCGGATTCCACACCATCAAGCCGGCCACCAGTGCGCAGACAAGGATTACCGCCAGCCGCGCACGCACGGAGGCTTTTTTTCCCGATGATGCAATCTGTTTGTCAGTTGCCGGATTTTTCATTGCGTCTCCAGGATTCAGCACAGTGCGTTGCAGCTAGGCAGAACGTACCCGCTCAACCAATTGTTTCACATGATCGGGGTATGCCTGCGGCGTTATGCCGTGGCCGAGATTGAAAACAAGCGGTCCATTTCCCAGTTCCTGAAGAATGCGATCCACCCCCTCATCCAGCGCACGGCCACCGGCAACCACACGCATCGGATCGAGATTGCCTTGCACAGGCCCCTGCTTTTGCAGTTCCTTGGCAAATGACAGGGGAACCGACCAATCAAGACCGACTGCATCAGCGCCGACTTTCTGGCGATAGGTTGAAAGCAACAGTCCGGCGCCCTTGGCAAAGGCGATGATACGCGCAGCCGGATGCCGCTGCCGCACAAGATTGATGATCTTGGCAGTGGGTTTGACACAGAAACGCTCAAACTCCACTTCACCCAGAACGCCTGCCCAGGAATCAAATATCTGCACGGCATCGGCGCCGGCCTCAATCTGCGCACAAAGATATTCAGCGGAAAGATCGGCAAGCAGATCAAGCAAAGCATCAAAAGCTTCCGGTTCGCGATAGGCGAACAAACGCGCCGGTGCCTGATCAGGCGTTCCGTGACCGGCAATCATATAGGTTGCCACGGTCCAGGGAGCCCCACAGAAGCCCAGCATCGTCGTTTCATGGGGCAATGCCTGCCTCACCCGAGAAACCGTCTCCAGCACCGGCGCAAGGTGCTCCAGCAGTCTGCTGCCATCCAGCTTCGCTATTCCAGCCGCATCAATGGGCGTCATCAAGGGGCCTCGACCTTCTTCAAAGCGAACATCGCGTTTGAGAGCATCGGGAATCACCAATATGTCGGAGAACAGGATAGCCGCATCAAAACCAAATCTTCGTATCGGTTGCAGCGTGACTTCCATAGCCAGTTTCGGTGAATAGCAAAGATCCAGAAAGCTCCCTGCTGTCTTTCTCGTTTCCCGATACTCCGGCAGATAGCGTCCTGCCTGACGCATCAGCCAGATGGGTGGGGGGAAGACGGTTTCACCACTCAACACCCGCATGACCTTGCGTTCTTCTGACATCCGTTTTTCCTTCATACATAAATAAATAAGGTGGATATTTGAATCTTCTTATTCTTAGAGTCGGTGGGTATCAGGGATTAAAAATAATTCAAGCAAACTCCACAGGTTGATAAATCCACAACCGATCAAGCCCCATATGAGCCATCTGCCTGTGAATTACGAGAAAAACTGAAAAATATCCATAATTACCGCATGTTGGACGATGCCGACACCAGATCTCATCGGGGGATAACCTGTGCATAACAATTGATAATATGTGTATAGTCAGAAACACACAAATGGCTGCAGATTCCTCTCCCGGACTCGCCTCGTGTGGATAAAGTCGCAACTTATCCCTTGCTTCGGACAGACAGGATTGCTTGGATCGATCTTCTTCACATTTATCAACAGGACCCCGTGTATTCAGTGGATGACCAAAAAAACTATTTTCACCTGCATCTGATCTCTGATTCGACCGGTGAAACGCTGATCACCGTCGGCAGGGCGGCTGCGGCCCAATTCACCGGTACACGGGCTTTGGAGCATATTTACCCGCTAATTCGCAGTCAAAAACAGCTGGAGCCGGTGCTTGATACCATCGATGGCGCACCGGGAATCGTGCTCTACACGGTGGTTGATCCGCAATTGTCGCTGATGATCCATGAGCGTTGCCGCAAGATGAATATTCCCAGTGTGTCCGTGCTTGAACCGGTCATCGGATTGTTTCAGTCCTTCCTTGGTCCCCCTTCCAAACACCGCGTTGGCGCCCAGCACTCATTGAACGCTGAGTATTTTCGGCGCATGGAAGCGCTGAATTTCACCATGGAGCATGATGACGGTCAATTGCCGGAGGATATAGAAGAGGCGGATATTGTGCTTGTCGGCATCAGCCGGACATCCAAAACACCCACCAGCATCTATCTGGCAAACCGCGGCTATAAGACCATCAATATTCCGATTGTCTACAATGTCCCGCTGCCGCAGGTCCTCGACACGACACACCATCCCTTGATCGTAGGTCTGGTGGCAACGGTTGAACGGATTGCGCAGGTGCGCAAAAGCCGGGTTCTGGGGACAACCAAGGGCTATAGCGGTGACGAATATGTTGATCGTGTCGCCATTGCCGAGGAGATGAAATTTGCGCGCAACATCTGCGCCCGCAAGAACTGGCCCATCATAGATGTCAGCAGACGTTCCATTGAGGAAACCGCCGCCGCCATTCTTGCTCTTGCCGGCAATGCGCGATAGAGCACACGATAGTGCGCAACAGGGAAAAATACATGCCTGCCGATCTGATTTTGGCCTCTGCCAGTCCCTTTCGCAAAACCTTGCTTGAAAATGCCGGTATCACATTTGAGGTTCAGGCGGCCGAAATCGATGAGCGTGTGGCGGAGGCGCCTCTGTTCGAAAGCGGTGCCCTGCCCGAAGACATCGCTCTGGTTCTGGCGCAGGCCAAGGCGCTGGACGTCAGCGAACGGTTTCCCGGTGCCCTTGTCATAGGATGTGATCAGACCCTTTCACTGGGTGATGCGGTTTTTCACAAGCCCGCAGACATGCAGGCCGCCCGCGAACATCTTTTGACATTGTCGGGCAAGACCCATCAGCTCAACAGCGGCATTGCGCTGGCGCGCAATGGAGAAATATGCTGGAGCCAGGTTGAAACAGCCTATCTGACCATGCGCCGGCTGGATCCGGGATTCATCGGTCGGCATCTGGCCCGGGTGGGTGACAAGGCCCTGACCAGCGTCGGCGCCTATCAGCTCGAAGGTGAAGGCATTCAGTTGTTTGAAAAGATACGTGGTGATTATTTTACCATAATCGGACTGCCGATGCTGCCGCTTCTGGCAGCCCTGCGCTCCCTGGAGGCACTGGATGTCTAGCATTCTCAAAGCCTTTGTCACCGGTTATCCGGTCAGACATTCCCGATCCCCCATGATCCATCGCCATTGGCTTGAAAAATTCAAAATCGACGGCACCTATGAACGTCTTGAAGTCAGCCCGGAAGAATTTCCCGGTTTCATGCAGGACCTTGCTTCTGGTTCGACGGATTTTGTCGGCGGCAATGTGACCATTCCTCACAAACAGGCGGCTTTTGAACACGCCACCAGGGCCGATCAACTGGCAAGCGAACTGGGTGCGGCCAATACGCTGTGGGTCGAGGATGGCAGGGTTATGGCAACCAATACGGATGGCTATGGATTTGCTGCCAATCTGGATGATGCAGCACCGGGATGGGACAGCGAAAACACCGCTGTCATTCTGGGTGCCGGCGGTGCCAGCCGCGCCGTTGTCCAGATCATTCAAAATCGTGGTTTCAGTCGGATCCTTCTTGTCAATCGCACCGTGGAGCGGGCCCGTGAAATCGCCGATCATTTCGGCGGCAACATCCAGGCCCATGGACTGGACGAACTGGGCGCTGTTCTGGATGGTGCCGGCCTGTTTGTGAACACCACGTCGCTGGGAATGGGCGGCCAGGAGGTGCCCGAAATCGATTTTTCGCCCATGACACGTCATGCCATAGTGACCGATATTGTCTACACGCCGCTTGTCACGCCCATCATGGCAATGGCCGACAGCCAGGGTTTCAAGACAGTCGATGGCCTCGGCATGCTGTTGCATCAGGCGGTGCCGGGTTTTGAGAAATGGTTTGGCGTCCGCCCGGACGTAACGGCTGACCTGCGTCAGCTGATTGTCGCTGACCTGGAGAACAGGACATGATCGTGCTCGGCCTCACCGGATCGATCGGCATGGGAAAAACCACAGCCGGAGCCATGTTCGCGGACCGCGGCATACCCGTCATCAGCGCCGATGAAATAGTACACGCACTCTATAGCGGGCAGGCTGCGCCACTGATCGAGGCTGCGTTTCCGGGCACGGTCAAAAACGACGTTGTCGACCGGGCGCAATTGTCAAAGGCTGTGATGAACGATGAAGCGGCCTTCAGGAAACTTGAAGCCATCGTTCATCCGCTCGTTGAGTTGGAACGGCAACGCTTTGTGGAAAGTCATCGGCAAGCCGACCGGCAGCTTGTTGTTCTGGATATTCCGCTGCTGTTTGAGGGCAATGGCGAAGATCAGGTGGACAAGGTTGTGGTGGTTTCCTGCGATGTCGATGAGCAGAAGGCGCGGGTCTTGCAAAGACCGGGAATGACGGAAGAAAAATTTGCGGCCATCCTCGCGCGCCAGATGCCCGATGAGCAGAAACGCCAGCGTGCCCATTTTGTCGTTGATACATCAGGGACGTTGGACGAGATGCGCGCGCAGGTCGATGCGATCATTGATACATTGCTGGCACAGAGCACGGAGCAGACGGACAATCATGCGTGAGATCATTTTTGATACGGAAACGACCGGGCTTGATAATCAGAGTGACCGGGTCATTGAAATTGGTGGTCTGGAACTCGAAAACAAGTTCCCCACCGGCCGCACCTTTCACGTCTACATCAATGCGCAGGGTCGCAAGGTGCATCCTGAAGCCCTGGCCGTTCATGGCATTACGGATGCATTTTTGAACGACAAGCCGCCCTTTGGCGAAATAATCGGCGAGATGGCTGAACTGTTCGATGGAGCGTTGCTGGTTGCCCATAATGCGAATTTCGATATTGGCTTCCTCAATGCCGAATATGCCCGTTTGGGTCTGCCTCCGATTGATCCTGGCCGGGTGGTCGATACGCTGGCGCTGGCGCGACGACGTCATCCGATGGGCCCCAACTCACTTGATGCACTCTGCAAACGGTATGGCATAGACAATTCCCACCGGACCCGGCACGGCGCATTGCTGGATGCCGAACTGCTTGCAGAAGTCTATATCGAAATGAACGGTGGCCGCCAGGCGGCCCTTGGCCTTGGATCGGATGATTCAGACAATACATCGGCCAGCCGCAAAAGGATTGTGGCCAAAACCGGAAGTCGGCCGGAGACGCTGGCGTCTCTGATCAGCGATGATGAACGTCTTGCCCATGCAAAACTGATAGAGGGCCTCGGTGAAAAGGCCCTCTGGAAGAATTATCAATAATCAGTTTGTGACGGTTGGCGCTTCGACCTTGGCCTTGGCCTGCTCTTCAGCCATGCGCTGGGCAAACATCTGGGCGAAATCAATCGGGTCGATCATCAGTGGCGGGAAGCCGCCATTGCGGGTCGAATCACTGACAATCTGCCGGGCGAAGGGAAACAGAAGCCTTGGGCATTCGATAAACAGCAGTGGCAACATATGCTCCTGCGGAAAACCTTCGATGCGGAAGACGCCGCCATAGACAAGCTCGATATTGAAAACGACCTTGTCGCCATCCTTGGCTTCGGCATTGAGTGTCAGGACAACATCATAATCCGTGCCCGTCAGGGGATTGGCGTTCACATTGACATTGATGCTGATCGCCGGGCCGCTTTCCCGCTGCGTCAAAGATTGTGGCGCATTGGGATTTTCAAAGGAGAGATCCTTGATGTATTGGGCCAGAACATTCAGCATGGGTGCTTTGCCGTTGGCTGCTTCTGCGCCTGTCGCGGCCGGTGTCTCTGGTGTTGTTGCGCTGGGCTCTTTAGCCATAAAACTGTCCTTACTTGAAACTTGAATTGATACGGTCGCAGTCGCAACCGGCCATTAATCGGCAATGGGCTAACATTTCATCATGCGCCTTACAATAGAAAACCACCGTATAAATCTGCCAAACCGCTTTGAATGCGAAACCTTCTGCCATCGCGGTGCCCCATGGCATGGCAATCGGAGCGGCATGGCAATCTGACCGGGGCCATGGTGCCGTTATTTCTTGTTCCATGGTGAATTGGGATCGGGGTCGCGGTGAAACTCCTCTTCGTCGAGGTCTATTGTCGGCGATTCAACGGGTTCCGGTCCCGGCTTGACGCCGTGCTCTGTAAAATTGTCCTGGGAAAAATTGCTTTCCGTGAAACCTCCCTGAGCAAAACCTCCCTGAGCAAAACCGTTGACGGATACTTGCGAGATCCTGTTTTTGACTAATCTCCATCCGGCATCGCGTATCGCCGGCACGAACAGCAGGAATCCGATCGTATCGGTGATGAATCCAGGTGTCAGAAGAAGCACACCGGCAATCATGATCATCACCCCATGAACCAATTCGCGGCCCGGCACACGCCCCTCGGCCATTTCCCGCTGTATCTTGTTCATCAGCCCCAAACCTTGAACGCGCAACAGAATGGTTCCCAGAACGGCGGTTGCAAAGACCATCGCCAATGTCCAGAAAACACCGATTTCTCCGCCAACAACGATGAATGTTCCTATTTCCGCCAGGGGTATGAGAAGCAGCAAAAGGGGAACGAAAGAAAACCGCATAGGTAAAAATTCCAATATCTGTCTGAATTCAGGGTTTGCATAGTCGGCTGAGCCGCATGATCAGCCGGTCATCTGCCCCATTGACTAACATATAGGTTGCTTTTGGGCCATTTGACGGGTCTGGAGTGGAAATATGTCGAAACGGAGCAAATTTCCCTTAAAAGGACAAGTCGAAACTAGCTGCAATCAGGATTTGAATGATTGGCAGCAACAGACTATATGGTGTGTGTGGGGGTGCATGCCCTGAACTCAGTTTTTTGGTACTGGTAACAGGTAAAAATGGGCTCTTTTGATTTTGTAACGGTTTTCTTCTTTGTTGCTGCAGTGATTATTTTCCTGCAGTTGCGTAATGTGCTTGGCCGACGGACCGGTAACGAACGGCCGCCCATGGATCCCTATAGTGCCAGGGAAGGCGACCTTGAGGCGCCTGACAGCGACGACGACAGCAAAATCATCACTTTGCCCCGCAGAGATGGTGACAAGGCAGTCAGCGACAAATTTGCGGCGGCTGATGCCTATAGTCCAGTGGGAACGGAACTCAACACCTCCCTTCGCAATGTCATTTCGGCTGATCCGGATTTTGATCCGAAGAGTTTCGCCAATGGCGCCAGAACAGCCTATGAGATGATTGTCACGGCCTATGCGGAAGGCGACAAGAAAACCCTCAAGTCGCTCTTGTCACGAGAGGTCTATGAAGGTTTCGTGTCTGCAATCAAGGACCGAGAGTCCCGCTCGGAGACGATCAAGTCCACCTTCGTCGGCATAGACAAAGCCGATATCGTGCAGGCGGAAATGAAGGGTTCTGACGCGCATATAACGCTGCGTATCGTCAGTGAGCTCATTACAGCCACCTATGACAAGGATGGCGAAGTCATTGACGGTGATCCCGACAGTGTGGGTGAAGTCAATGATGTTTGGACATTCGCCCGCGATACAGGATCACGAGATCCGAACTGGAAGCTGATCGCGACTGAATCCGAAGACTGATCGGATTGTTGCATGGTAGCCGCTCTGAACCCGGTTGTTTTCGATGACCTGCCGGGATGGTATCTTGATAATCCGGTTGAGATCCTCGCCGGTCTGCAAGACTGCGCCCGGCACGTCAAATCGACCAAACCTTACAGCACAGGCTCTTTTGGACTGCGCTGGTCGGATTTCAAGCCTGCCCTTGATGACCTTGCGAGCGTCCGCCCCAACAATGCGGCTGACGCCCGGGCATTCTTTGAAAGCCATTTTCAGCCCGTTGTTGTGACGCCGGATGGTGGAACAAGCGGTTTTGTGACCGGTTTTTATGAACCGGAGATCGATGTATCACCCGTGCAGACCGGCGCATTCCAATATCCATTATATGCAAGGCCGGATGATCTGGTGAAAATCGATCCAGCAGACAGGCCCGCCTTGATGGATCCGGCATTCGCCTTTGGCAGGAGGACGGGAAATGCCATTGTCGAATATGCTGATCGACGTCTGATTGATCAGGGTGCCCTGTCCGGCAAAGGCCTTGAGATCGCCTGGGCTGCCAGCAAGGTTGATGTCTTTTTTGCGCATATTCAAGGCTCGGCGCGGCTCCACTACGCTGATGGAACGGTGCATCGCATCACCTATGCGGCAAAAACGGGCCACCCGTTTACGGCCATTGGCAGGATTCTGATCGATCTGGGTGAACAGCAATCCGGCCAGGTCACCATGCAAAGCCTGAGACGCTGGCTTCACGACAACCCGCAGCGTGTCGATGAAATCCTCTGGCACAACCGATCCTATATTTTTTTTCGTCGTGCCGATGTCGAGGATCTGGACAGAGGACCTGTCGCAGCTGCAAAGGTTCCGCTGATCGCGGGCCGCTCGCTGGCCGTTGACCGGCTCATCCACACATTCGCAACACCGATTTATGTGCAGGCAGACAGCCTGACACACCTGGGCAACGGACCCTTTCGCAGGCTCATGCTGGCTCAGGATACCGGGTCAGCAATCGTCGGCCCGGCCCGTGGTGACATTTTTACCGGCTCGGGACAGGAAGCTGGAAATCTGGCTGGCGCGATCAAACATCAAGCGCGGTTTTTTCTGCTTGTTCCCAAAGCCGCCGCACAGAGATTGCATTCATGAGCAAAGGCAAAAAAAAGCTCAGTGATGAAGACCGGGTTTTGTGGGGGCAGGTTGCCAAAACCATAGATGCCTTTCCCGGTCGTATGGATGCTCTTTTTTCACTGGATGACGCGCCGGCAAGCAACCCTGAAAACCGCAGAAAGAAGAGCCTCGAAAATCCGGTTGCCAAAAAGGCTGCGGATCCTCCTGCCCTATCCGTGCCAAAACCGGCTGCGCGCAAGCATGGCCTCAATCCGATTGACAAACCGGTCCACAAAAAGATTGCTAGGGGTCGCGTGCCGCTGGAGGCCCGCATTGATCTGCATGGGCTCACCCAGGATGCCGCCCATCATCTGTTGCTCAATTTCCTGATCAGCGCCCATCAACGGGGGCTACGCCATGTTCTGGTGATTACCGGCAAGGGCGCCTCCTTCGGCAGTGAAGGGGTTTTGCGCCGTGCCGTTCCACAATGGCTCCATCTGCCTGAATTCCGCGGCTTGGCATCCGGCTGCGAACCGGCCGCGCGCGGGCATGGCGGTGATGGCGCCCTCTATATCCGGATCAAACGGAAGGCGCAGGATCGGTGACACCTTTTGGAGAGGAAATGCGCAGGTTGCGGGCCGAGCGTGGTATCACGCAAAAACATATGGCAAAGGCCATAGGCATATCACCGGCCTATCTGTCGGCCCTGGAACACGGGCACCGCGGCCAGCCGAGCTGGGACCTTTTGCAACGTATCATCGGTTTTTTCAATGTCATCTGGGATGATGCTGAGGAATTGCAGCGCCTTGCAGCGCTGTCTCATCCGCGCGTCACCATCGACACATCCGGCCTGTCACCGGAGGCAACAGCGCTTGCCAACCGACTATCCTCGTCCATCAAACACCTTGGAGCGGACGATATTCGCAAGCTTCAAGCGGTTCTGGATGCTTTTGAATTATGAGATTGCCGCAAGCGGAACCTGCGCCGGCCCTGCAATGGCAGCCATAGGGGTGGCTTCCCATTCTTCCAGTGTGACCATGCGCAGTCCAAGCGCATCATAATTGACCCGATAAAAATCATTCTTGCCGACGATTACCGCATGCGCAAATTCAGGCTGATCCAGCAGGTCCTGCGCCATGACGCCCACAAAGGTCTGCTCACTCCAGAAATAGCGGAAAGCGTATAGCTGTATTCCGTTTGCCGTTTTCTCCAGTGCACGGACATGGGTCTTCAGCCGTCGATCAGACGCATTACCGCCACCGGACGATGATCCGCTGATGGCCAAAGGTTCCGCTGTAACGGCGAGCAGGTTGGAACGCTGAACCACGGTCGGTTTTTCATAGATTCGCTTCGATTTAGAACAATTGATTGTTGCATCTTGCATTGAGGTGACTCTCCGCTTTTGGGAATAGACGAATCATCTATACGATATTCGCCTGATATCGGCAATTCAAACAGGTTGAATGCAGCTCTGCCAAGACCGTGCGCGTCTGATGGAGCTCAGAACAATCGTTTCAAATCGTCCAGCTTGTCATTGACTAGCCAGCCGTAATAATTTTCTTCGGGATATTGTGGGGCCAGCCCCTTGGCTCCGCGTTGCTGGTTTTTTCTGGCAAGCGCCTGGGCGCGCTGTTGTGGGTTGCCGACATTGTAAAGCGTTGCCGTAACGCCTGGATTGGTGGAAATATCAAATCCGGCAATGTCCTGATAGGCCTCGATGGAATTGCGAAGGGCAGCAGCGACATAGGCCAATGTCATATCGGGGTTCATGATGGCCTTGTAGACATCATCACCTTTTTGATGCGACAATTTTCGATAACCCGAAACGCGACTGACCATGTCGCTCAATTTGAGTGCTGTGAGCGGATTGAGCTGGCCCAGCCCGAATGTCTGACCGGCATAAAAGGGCTGAAAAAAAACAGCACTGAAGCGGTCATTGGGAAACCGCTTTCCCCCTACCTTCCGGTTGCGGAACTTCGCTTCCCATACACTTTCCCGGCAGGACCACAATTCAAACGAATCCGACAGCCCGTTACATTGCGCAAATTGACTGCGCTGTATGAAGTCATTGATGTCTTCACCGTCATAGTCGAAGCTGATGCCACCGGTGGCATAGGACAGGGCCTTGACGTAATAGGACTGAAGACGGTCATAGGCATCCACATTGTAGGTGTGCTCACCCACCAGAGCGCCCACAATATGAAGTGGACTGATACCATAGGCCTGCGCTGCGCGGGCAATCTTGCCCCGCAGTTTGGCATCTTTTTGCAGCAGGGCCAGGATTTTCTGGTATTTGCGTTCGAAGGTGGATTTCGTCTGTTTGGTGCGTTTGACCGAAGATCCTGGAACACGCGGTTGTTCAGCGTTGCGATTGCCTTCCGGCACAACGAGCACGCGACTGGCGGCCATCGGCACGGCAAGCAGCGTCAGGCAAATCCATAGACTGAATAGATGTATCAGGTGGCGGCGTACCATGAACTGGCCCCCTTTACGCACAAAACTGCCCCGACTCTATGAAAAATGCCCGCAATGTCGAGCATCTTCTCAAAGGACGGGCGGTTTTAAGCCTTCAGGAGCCAGTTCGGTCGGTCAGCGGTGCGTAAAAGTCACAGAATGTAACGCGACAGGTCCGCATCCTTGGCAATGTCTCCCACGTGTTCACGCACATATTCCGCGTCAATCACGAATTCGCTGCCGGATTTGTCCGGCGCTTCATAGGAAATATCATCAAGAACCCGTTCCATCACGGTCTGCAGCCGCCGGGCGCCGATATTTTCGATACTGTTGTTGAGATCAACGGCAATCGTGGCAATGGCGTCGATGGCATCTTCCGTATAGGAAAGCGTCACCTTCTCTGTTGCCATGAGCGCGATATATTGTCTGATCAGGCTGGCCTCGGTTTCGGTCAATATGCGCCTGAAATCTTCCTTGGTCAGTGCCCTGAGTTCCACACGGATCGGCAGCCGGCCCTGCAGTTCCGGCAGCAGATCGGAAGGTTTTGAAACGTGGAAGGCGCCGGATGCAATAAACAGGATATGGTCGGTTTTCACCGGGCCATATTTGGTTGCCACAGTGGTGCCTTCGACCAATGGCAGAAGGTCGCGCTGAACCCCCTCGCGTGAGACGCCGGCGCCCATTCCGCCATCGCGGGCAGCAATCTTGTCGATCTCATCGAGAAAAACGATGCCGTCATTTTGTGCAATGCGCATGGCTTCCTGGTTGATCTGATCCTGATCGAGCAGTTTTTCCGATTCGTCATTGATCAGCTGTGCATAGGATTCCTTGACCGTCGTCTTGATCTTTTTCGAAGTCTGGCCCATGGCCTTGCCTAGCATGTCTGACAGGTTCAGCACACCGATATTGGCGCCGGGCATGCCCGGAATTTCGAAATTCGGCGCGCCGGATCCGGTATCGGCAATCTCGACTTCGATTTCCTTCTCATCAAGCAGCCCATCGCGCAGCTTGGCGCGGAAGGATTCCCGTGTGGCCGGCGAGGCCGTAGAGCCGACCAGTGCATCAAGCACGCGTTCCTCGGCGTTCACATGGGCCTTGGCCTTGACTTCCTCGCGCTTTTTCTCCTTGACCAGAGAAATGCCGTTTTCAACCAGATCACGGATAATCTGTTCGACATCCCGGCCGACATAGCCGACCTCGGTGAATTTTGTGGCTTCGACCTTGATGAATGGCGCACCGGCCAATTTGGCCAGACGGCGGGAAATTTCAGTCTTGCCGACGCCTGTCGGCCCGATCATCAGAATATTCTTCGGCATGACTTCATCACGCAGGTCATCAGACAATTGCTGACGGCGCCAGCGGTTGCGCAGAGCGATGGAAACGGCGCGCTTGGCATCTTTTTGACCGATGATATAGCGGTCAAGTTCAGAAACGATCTCCCGGGGCGAAAAGTTTGTCATGGAATTCAAGCCTGTTTTGAAAGGAGGTTTTGGTCAATGCTGGCGAGCAGCGGAATTTGAAGCAGCAGGCGCCGGATCGGATGCCAGCCAACACCAAGTCCGATGACGAAGAGTGAAATCAGCAGCATGGTCAGCAATTCGGCGTTGCCTGCAATACCGTCATTTTGAGACATCAGGTACCACAATGCGCCGCCCAGATAGGTCAGGGCGGCCACCAGAATGGCGCGCCGGTTGATGATCAGGGCGACAATCGACAGCACGGCAAAGATTGCCAGAACCATGAGGGCGGTCGCGACGGTGCCAACGCTGGAAAACCCGCCAATGTTCAAACCGGCGACCAGATACATCAGGGCGTGGACAATCAGCGGTGCAGCCAGCAAATGCAGCCAGAAGCCGTAATCGGCGCGCAGCGAATGCCGCTGGGGATCCGAGCGATCGAACCGCAGGGCGACAATGAAAACCAACAGGCCGCTCATCAATGCATAGAAGGCCGGCAGCAGGGGTGTTGCAAAAGGATCTTCCAGGGAGCCGATACCGGCAACAACCGTCATGCAGATCAGAAAGCCAAGGGTGACAAACGCCCCGCCGATAAGCAGGATCGAAAACGGCAGGCGAAACCGGTAGAAATAAACAGCGGACCAAAGGCAGGCCGAGATGACCAGCAGATAGACATTCAGCGGCTCCGCCTGTTCGGGCGTTGACAATCCTGACAGGGCGCCATCTGTGGCCAGCAATGCAAAAACCAAAAATGCACCCGCAGCCAGCATGCTCGGAATGGCCCGTCGCAACCGCGCCGTCAGAACCTCCGAGATCAGCCACATGGCCGCTGCGGCAAGCGCATATCCCAGATAATTGCTGTCAAGCAGGTTGACGGCCAATGACGCAGCGGAAATGAACAGCACGACGCCGAGCGCCAGAAATATGTCGTTGAAGCCCGAAATGAAACGAAACTCTTCTTCTTCCGACGATGGCTCCACCTCGTCCGGCACCTGTTCCCCGGCAAGGTCAAGCAATGCCAGACGCTGTTCTTCAGTGATGATATCCATGAAAACAGCTTGGTCCAGATCATGTGAAGTCAGGCTCACGATGCCGTGCTCTCCATGGACTCAACAATGATGTTGCCATTGGTATAGACACAGATATCGCCGGCTATTTCCATGGCCCTTCGGGCAATCTCTTCTGCACTCTTGTCGGTATCCATCAAGGCACGTGCTGCCGCATAGGCATAATTGCCGCCTGAACCGATGGCCATTGTGCCGTGTTCGGGTTCCAGCACATCGCCGTTTCCGGTCAGTGCCAGCGTGATCGTCGGGTCAGCCACAAGCATCATGGCTTCAAGCCTGCGCAGATAGCGATCGGTGCGCCAGTCCTTGGCAAGCTCCACGCTGGCCCGCATGAGCTGGCCCGGATATTGTTCCAGCTTGGCTTCCAGTCTTTCCAGCAGCGTAAAGGCATCGGCCGTCGCGCCGGCAAAACCGGCAATCACTTCATTGCCGCCATCCTTGTTGGTGCCAATCCGCCTGACCTTGCGCGCATTGGCTTTCATGACGGTCTGTCCAAGGCTGACCTGTCCGTCTCCAGCCATCACCACCTGATCGCCCTTGCGAACAGTGATAATGGTCGTTGCATGCATGGTACCGTAGGGATCATGCTCGCTCATGATGTTGTTCCTTTGACAATTGGCAGATGCGCCGATCAGAAAACCTATGTAAGACGGAACGAACGGTTTGCAAATTGTTTGGCCAAATTTATGCTTTTGTGGAAATTTTGTCTTTGCCCTGTTATGCAGCCGTGCAGAACATGACATGGAGTAGACCGAATGGTCGATAATAGGCAAGATCGACGCGGCGAGATATCCCGCAAGACCAATGAAACCGACATCGTGGTGAAAATCGATATTGATGGCAGTGGTGTTTCGGACATTGCCACCGGCATCGGCTTTTTTGACCACATGCTGGAACAATTGTCACGTCATTCCTTGATGGACATGACGGTAACGGCCAAGGGCGATCTGCATATTGATGATCACCATACCGTCGAAGATACCGGGATCGCGCTCGGCCTTGCCGTATCCAGGGCCCTGGGTGAGCGCCGCGGCATCACCCGCTATGCATCTTTGGACCTGGCCATGGACGAGACATTGACCCGTTCGGCCATCGATGTCTCCGGCAGACCTTATCTGGTATGGAAGGTGGATTTCCCATCTGCAAAAATCGGCACTTTTGATACTGAATTGTGCCAGGAGTTCTTTCACGCCTTTGCGCAAAATGCCGGCATCACCTTGCATGTCAGCAACCATTATGGTTCCAACAGTCACCATATTGCCGAAACCTGTTTCAAAGCCGTCGCCAGGACCTTGCGGGTGGCCATGGAAATTGATTCACGTCAGGCCGATCGCATTCCATCAACCAAAGGGACTTTGGCGTAAAGATCATGGCAAGCTTTGTCGTTCTGGCACCCGATGATAACGAGGAAGAGGCTGTCATCATCCGGGATGGATTTTCCATTCTGGCGCTGATCCTGCCCTTTCTGTGGCTCCTGTGGCACCGCCTTTGGTTCGCTGCTGCCATGGTTATACTGGCATCCATTGGACTGGGGGCGGCCATGCAGTTGCTGCCGGACTGGGTTACGGTCTTTGCCGTAGCCTCAATGCTTTTGTCCCTGTTCATTGCTCTGGAGGGCAACGCGATGCGCATTGCCTCGAAAGAACGGCAGGGCTGGAGATTGCGCGCAATTGTTGAAGCCCAGAACCGGGCAACAGCCGAAGAAATCTATTTCGCGCCAACCAACGAAGCGGCTGGAACGGCGCCGGTAAAGCCGGAGTCCACGCTTCTGGCGCGGCAGACTCTTGGCCAGAAGACCGCCGGCTGGCAGACTCCTAGCCGGCAGACTCCCGGTGCGCAGACTGGGGCGCAATCGGCCAATGCCGGTCCGGCACTCGGACTGCTGGATTATGAGAACAAGGGCTGAACGCCATGCGTGTTGCAATCATCGATTATGGCTCGGGCAATCTGCGCTCGGCCACCAAGGCCTTTGAGCGCGCCGCACGTGAAAGCGGTCTGGACGCTGAAATCCTGCTGACCAGCGCGCCGGATGTCGTGGCCACGGCCGATCGCGTCGTGCTGCCGGGCGTCGGGGCTTTTGCCGATTGTCACGACGGCCTTGCCGCCGTCGACGGAATGGAACAGGCGCTGCGTCTGGCGGTGGAAGAAAAGGCCCGTCCGTTTCTCGGGATCTGTGTCGGCATGCAGCTGATGGCAACACGGGGCCTGGAAAAAACCGTCACCAAAGGGTTCGATTGGATCCACGGCGACGTCAAACTGATGGAACCAGCTGATCCGGATTTGAAAATTCCGCAGATCGGCTGGAATACCCTGACGTTGACGCGTCCGCATGCCTTGTTCGAGGGCATTCGCACCGGAGAAGACGGGCTGCATGCCTATTTCGTGCATTCCTACGCCCTGCAGGCTGACAACAGTGCGGATGTGATTGCCCATACGGACTATGGCGGGCCGGTCACGGCTGCCGTTGTCCATGAAAATCGTGCGGGCACACAGTTTCACCCGGAAAAGAGCCAGGCATTGGGTCTGGCGCTGATCGCAAATTTCTTGAAGTGGGCACCATGATACTTTTTCCAGCCATTGATCTGAAGGACGGTGAATGCGTACGCTTGAAGCTGGGTGATATGGACGCTGCAACGGTCTACAATGCCGATCCGGCGGACCAGGCACGCGCCTTTGAAGAGCAGGGCTTTGACTGGCTGCATGTGGTTGACCTCAACGGCGCATTCGCCGGCGAAAGTGTCAATGGCGCCGCCGTGGAGGCGATTTTGCAGGCCACCTCCAACCCTGTCCAATTGGGTGGAGGCATTCGCACGCTCGAAAATATCGAAACCTGGCTTGATAAGGGTCTGGCGCGGGTCATTTTGGGCACCATTGCCGTGCGCGACCCAGATCTTGTCAAACAGGCCTGCAAGCTGTTTCCAGGCCAGGTTGCCGTGGGGATCGATGCCAAGGGTGGCAAGGTTGCCGTTGAAGGCTGGGCCGAGGCGTCGCAGCTTGAAGTGGTGGAGCTGGCAAAGCGTTTCGAGGGTGCCGGTGTTGCAGCCATCATCTATACCGATATTGATCGCGATGGTGTTCTGGCGGGCATCAACTGGCAGTCCACCCTGCAACTGGCCGATGCGACAGCCATACCGGTCATCGCTTCGGGTGGTCTGGCGTCCATGGCCGATATCCTGCGCATGACCATGCCGGATGCCGCCGGTCTCGAAGGAGCAATTTCCGGCCGGGCGCTCTATGACGGACGCATTGATCCCGGTGAGGCTCTGCGGCTGCTGGCCGAAGCGGGAGAACAACGCACATGACGCTCAAAGCGCGTATTATTCCCTGTCTGGATGTCAAGGATGGCCGGGTGGTCAAAGGTGTCAACTTTGTTGACCTGATTGATGCCGGCGATCCGGTCGAAGCGGCAAAAATATACGATGCGGCGGGGGCCGACGAACTGTGTTTTCTCGACATTACGGCGTCTTCGGACAACCGCGATACGATTTTTGATGTCATAGCCCATACGGCGGAGCAATGTTTCATGCCGCTGACGGTCGGCGGCGGTGTACGCACCATAGCCGACATTCGCAAATTGCTGCTGGCCGGGGCCGACAAGGTGTCCATCAATACCACGGCCGTCAACAATCCGGCCTTTGTGGCAGAGGCGGCCGACAAGTTTGGCAATCAATGTATCGTCGTGTCGATTGACGCAAAAACCGTGTCAGCGCCGGGCGAGCCCGATCGCTGGGAAGTCTTTACCCACGGTGGACGCACGCCATCAGGCATTGATGCCGTTGCGTTCGCCCGCAAGGTCGTGGAATTGGGTGCCGGCGAAATCATGCTGACCTCGATGGACCGTGACGGAACGAAAATGGGATACAATATCCCGCTGACCCGCGCCGTTGCCGACGCTGTTCATGTGCCGATCATTGCATCGGGCGGTGTGGGCAATCTGGACCATCTTGTCGAGGGCGTGCGTGACGGCCACGCCAGTGCGGTGCTTGCCGCATCGATTTTTCATTTTGGCACCTACACGATCCGCGAAGCCAAGGAGCATATGGCCGCCGCGGGAATTGCCATGCGGCTTGATTAAAGCGAGATCCAAAAAGTGGGAACCGGTTTTGGACAAATCGGGCGACAGAATCGCAGGTTGTAAGAGTGGCAATCGCTTTTGCACCCATTGAACGGTAAAAATGACGGAACTGCAGGCACCCACTTGATATTGTGTCTGTTGCTGCGGACAACGAAATGATACGGAAAAGCCCATGACGCAATTTGCACTTGCAGATCTGGAAAAGATAGTTGCCCAAAGGGCTGCGGCTTCCATTGAAGAGTCCTGGACAGCCCGGCTGGTTTCCAAAGGCCAGGAAAAAGCCGCCCAGAAACTGGGTGAAGAGGCTGTTGAGGCTGCGATTGCTGCAGTGACCGACAACCGTGAGGGCCTGACGGCCGAATCAGCGGACCTGCTCTACCATTTGCTTGTGGTTCTTCGCATTGCCGATATTCCCCTGTCGGATGTCATGGCAGAGCTGGAACGGCGAACGGCGCAGTCCGGCCTCGCAGAGAAGGCCGGTCGCGCATCATCATGAATGAACCCAGAAAAGTCCGACCGGTCAGAGAACTCAATCATTTTGAACCCGGTGAATATTCACCTTACCGGTTTTTCTCGGCGGAACGCTGGGCGGAATTTCGTGCCGATACGCCGCTGACGCTGAGCGAAGACGAGGTGTCCAGGCTGCGCTCGCTCAATGATCCGATTGATCTTGACGAGGTGCGGCGCATTTATCTTTCGCTGTCACGCCTGCTTTACGCGCATGTCGAAGCGTCAAAAATGCTTTTCGATCAGCGCAAGCAATTCCTGGCGCTGCCCAATGAATTCAAGACCCCGTTTATCATCGGTATTGCCGGATCGGTGGCGGTGGGCAAATCAACGACAGCGCGTATCCTCAAGGAGCTTTTGCGGCGGTGGTCGGGCAGTCCGAAGGTCGATCTGATCACCACGGACGGGTTTTTGCTTCCCAATGCGGAGCTGGAGCAGGCCAATTTGATGGAACGCAAGGGTTTCCCTGAAAGTTATGATGTCGGGGCCGTGCTCAAATTTCTCTCGGACATCAAGGCCGGCAGACCTGATGTGAAAGCGCCCTGTTATTCGCATCTGACCTATGATGTCCTTCCAGGAGAATTCGTGACGATCGACAGGCCGGATATTCTGATCTTTGAGGGCATCAACGTTTTGCAGGTCCGTGACTTGCCGGAAAACGGCCAGATGATTCCCTTTGTCTCGGATTTTTTCGATTTCTCGATCTATATTGATGCTCAGGAAGATCAGATTCACGAATGGTATGTTGATCGCTTCATGCGGTTGCGTGATACCGCCTTCAAGAATCCGCAATCATTCTTCCATCGCCACTCCTCCGTTTCGAAGGAAGCGGCATTGGCGATCGCAAATGGCCTGTGGGAAAATACCAATTTGAAAAACCTGCGGGAAAATATCCTGCCAACCCGGCCACGGGCAGATCTCATCCTGCGCAAGGGCGCCAATCATCTGATTGAGCAGGTTGCATTGCGCAAATTGTGAGACAGGCTTCTCCTAAACGTTCATTTTCGACACGCGCCGCAATGTCAGATTGATCCGTCCACCGTCCTTCAGCAGGGTCGATGTCGCAGGGTAGATCCGGTCCACACCGTGGAAGCGCAGCCGGGACGGACCGCCAAGGACGATGACATCGCCACTGCGCAGACGCATCGATCGCGTCGGGCCACCCCGGCTGGTTTCGCCGATGCGAAACAGGCAATCATCACCAAGGGATACGGAAACGACGGGCGCTTCGAATTCTGCTTCATCGCGGTCCTGATGAAGGCCCATCTTTGCCGTGTCCTTGTAATAATTGATCAGACAGGCTTCGGGCTGTTGCGGGCAATTGGAAACCGATTGCCACAGGTCGAGGAGACGCTCGGGTATGGGTGGCCAGTGCAGGCCCGTGTCAGGGTGGGTGGCCTGATAGCGATAGCCATGCGCCTTGTCTGTAACCCATCCAAGCGGACCGCAATTGCTCATGCGCACCTGCATGGGTTTGCCGGTGCGCGGCATGCACGGCACGAACAAAGGCGCCTGTCCGATTGCCGCGCGAATGTCGTCAACCAGCGCCAATTGGGCCTGCCGGTCAAAATAATCCGGAAAATAGGCAATGCCCTCGGGGAGTCCTGCTGCCATTGTGCCTGGAGCCTTGATTTCATCAGCAACCCAAAGGGTGCTAATCGGGTGGAATATTTCCCCGGAGCTTCTTGATGCCCGAGCGGCTGGATTTGGCTTTCAGCCGTCGTTCAACCGATCCCTTGGTGGGTTTGGTCTTGCGTCTGTAGGGCGGCGGTGGAGCGGCTGCTTTTGCCACCAGATCCTTCAACCGGTCTCGCGCATCCTTGCGGTTGCGATCCTGGGTGCGAAACCGATCGGCTTCAATGATGATGACGCCGTCCTTCGTCATGCGCTGACCGGCAAGCGCGACCAGATTGGTCTTCACCCGTTCGGGCAAGGACGGCGAGGAGCGTGCATCGAACCGCAGCTGAACAGAAGAAGAAACCTTGTTGACATTCTGTCCGCCCGGCCCCGACGCACGAACGAATTGTTCAACCAGTTCCCAGCCGGCGATGGTGATCGACTGGGTGATGGGGAGCGGATCGCTGGCCATGGTGGCGCCCGGTTTGAGATGGGTTGGGTTTGAAGAGAATTTTCCCGCTTTTAAAGCGTTTGTCTGAACGCTGCAAGTTTCCTCATGGCAGCGCGCATCGGTGGCAAAGCCTGAAGGCAAAAAACCCGCAGATCGCTCCGCGGGTTTTGTCATTTCGGTGAATGGATTATTCAGCAGCCTGTGCAATACGTGGCGCCGCACCGAGCACATCATTGCCGACATGCTCTTCGAATTTGGCAAAATTTTCCACGAACATGTCAACCAGGCGTCTTGCCTGCGCATCATAGGCCTGTTTGTCGGTCCAGGTGGAGCGCGGATCAAGAATGGCGCTGTCCACACCGGCAACGGCCATGGGCACCATCAGGCCAAAATTCGGGTCGGTGCGAAATTCTGCGTGGCTGAGTGAACCATCAAGCGCTGCAGAAAGCAGGGCCCGTGTCGCCTTGATGGGCATGCGTGAACCTGTGCCGTAGGCACCGCCTGTCCAGCCCGTATTGACCAGCCAGCAATCAACATTGTGTTCAGCGATCAGGTCGCGCAGCAGATTGCCGTATTCCGACGGGTGCCGGGGCATGAAGGGCGCGCCAAAGCAGGTCGAGAACGTCGCCTGAGGCTCGGTGACGCCCTTTTCCGTTCCGGCAACCTTTGCCGTGTAGCCGGACAGGAAGTGATACATGGCCTGCGCCGGTGTCATTTTTGCAATCGGTGGCAGAACGCCAAATGCATCGGCTGTCAGCATGATGATATTGCGCGGTTGCCCGCCCTTTCCGGTCGCGCTGGCATTGGGAATGAAATGCATCGGGTAGGCGCAGCGCGTATTTTCCGTCAGGGAATCGTCATCGAAATCCGGAATGCGTTGATCATTCAGCACGACATTTTCCAGAACGGTGCCAAAACGCTGGGTGGTGGCATAGATTTCCGGCTCGGCTTCCGGGGAAAGGCGGATGGTTTTGGCATAGCAGCCACCTTCAAAATTGAAGATACCCTCTTTGCTCCAGCCGTGTTCGTCATCACCGATCAGCGTGCGGCTGGGATCGGCGGACAATGTTGTCTTGCCGGTGCCCGAAAGGCCAAAAAACACGGCCGTGTCTCCGTCCGGCCCCTGATTGGCCGAGCAATGCATCGGCATGACGCCGCGTTCCGGCAAAAGGTAGTTCAATGCGGTGAAAACGGATTTTTTCATCTCGCCCGCATAGGAAGTCCCGCCGATCAGGACAATCCGGCGCACCAGATCAACCGCGATCATTGTTTCACTGCTGCTGCCGTGGCGTGTCGGGTCTGCCTTGAAGCCGGGGAAAGCAATGATCGTCAGATCCGGGGCGAAGCTCTCAAGCCTGTCGCTTTCGGGAAGAATCAGCAGATTGCGAATGAACAGCGAATGCCAGGCATATTCGGTAATGATGCGTGACGGCAGTGATTGGGCTTCCTCGGCACCGCCAATCAGGTCCTGGACAAACAATTCCTTGCCCTTGGCGTAGGCCTGAAAATCGGCCAGCAGCGTATCGAAATGCTCCGGGGTCATGGATTTGTTGTTGTCCCACCAGATCTGCGGGCGGGTGGTGTCGTCACAAACCACAAATTTATCCTGGGCCGAACGACCGGTATGTTGTCCGGTCAGGGCGCGCAACGCGCCATGGGCAGTCAGCTCTGCCTCACCGCGAACCAGGGCGTGTTCATAAAGTTCTGCTTCATTCAGGTTGTAATAGACATGCAGAAGCTCCTTGAGCCCAACTGTATCGACACCTTTGGAAAGATTGCGCTTTCCGGTTTCCTGTCCGGTTTTCTGCATGGCTGAAACCACCCTGTTGTTCTGGCTCATTGGTTTGAAATTTTCCGGACCATAGGGACCGAAAATTAAATATACAACTGGGTGTTCATAGAAAACTGAACAAATTCAAGATATTAATCGATTTAAAAAAATCCTTAAAAATTTAAATCGTTTTAGATTATCGTCGAGACTGCCCAGCAGTGAGGTGGGGGCCGAGCAGCCCGCCTGTGCCGCGTGTGGGATATATGATAAGCAAGTCGATCTGTGCCACATTTTGTTCTACCTTTGGCCTCATGAGAGGCCTGATCGACTTTTCGGCGGGCGTTGAACCGGTTACAGCTTATGCGCCTGGACTTTTCTAGACGGAGAATCACCTATGCAGACAATCGCGCTCGTCGATGACGACCGCAATATCCTCACCTCGGTTTCCATAGCACTGGAATCGGAAGGATATCGGGTCGAGACCTATACGGACGGAGTCTCCGCACTCGAGGGTCTGGTCGCCCATCCGCCGCATCTTGCCATCCTTGATATCAAGATGCCGCGTATGGATGGCATGGAACTGCTGCGCAGAATGCGTCAGAAACTGGATACACCGGTGATTTTTCTCACGTCCAAGGACGAGGAGATTGATGAATTGTTCGGCCTGAAAATGGGCGCCGACGATTTCATCACCAAGCCGTTTTCACAGCGTCTGCTGGTTGAACGCGTCAAGGCCATATTGCGCAGGGCTTCAAGCCGCGAGACATCCTCTTCTCCAAAACCCGGCAGTATCGAAAGTGCGTCGCTGGAACGCGGACAGCTGGTCATGGATCAGGAGCGTCATACCTGCACCTGGAAGGGCCAGCCGGTCACCCTGACGGTAACGGAATTTCTCATATTGCATTCGCTTGCCCAACGCCCCGGTGTGGTCAAAAGTCGTGACTCCTTGATGGACGCAGCCTATGACGAGCAGGTCTATGTGGACGATCGCACCATTGACAGTCACATCAAACGGTTGCGCAAGAAATTCAAGATGGTCGATGTCGAATTCGATATGATCGAAACGCTTTACGGGGTCGGTTACCGGTTCCGCGAAGATTGAAACCGGTCCGGTCTGAAAGATGGCGACGCGTATCCATGATGGAAAGGCCCAGGTAAAGCAGGTGAGCGAAGAATCCGGCACGGCGCAAAAGACCGTTGATTCGCGATCCTGGACCTATCCGTTCCTGGTGATCCGACGCACGCTGAGCCGCAGCATTTTTTCCAGCCTGACCCGCCGCATCCTCTATCTCAACCTTGCGGCGCTGGTCGTGCTGCTTTCCGGCATTCTCTACCTCAACCAGTTCCGTGAGGGGCTGATTGATGCGCGCGTTGAAAGCCTGCTGACGCAGGGCGAGATCATCGCTGCGGCCATTGCCGGTTCTGCCAGCGTTGAAACCGACAGCATTACCATTGATCCGGCCAAGCTGCTGGAATTGCAGGCCGGCGAAAGTGTATCCCCGGGTGGTGATATCGAGGATCTGGAGTTTCCGATCAACCCGGAACGGGTGGCGCCGGTTTTGCGTCGTCTTATTTCGCCCACCCGCACAAGGGCCCGCATCTATGATCGCGATGCCAGCCTGCTGCTTGATTCGCAGCAACTCTATTCAACCGGACAAATCTTGCGATACGATTTGCCCCCGCTGGAGCAGGAAAAACTGCCCTTTACCGAAGAACTCATGGCCATGCTGAACCGACTGATCCAGCGGGCGGATTTGCCATTGTATCAGGAGCAGCCCGGTGGTGACGGTTCTTTGTACAAAGAGGTGCTGACCGCCCTGACAGGCGGACCCAGCACCGTTGTGCGGGCCACCAACAAGGGTGAAATGATTGTATCGGTTGCGGTCCCTGTTCAGCGGTTCCGGGCGGTGCTGGGTGTGTTGCTTCTGTCGACACAGGCCGGCGACATTGACAAGATCGTGCGGGCAGAGCGGCTCGCCATCGTGCGGGTTTTCATCGTTGCGGCTTCGGTCAATATCCTGTTGTCGCTGCTGCTTGCGGGAACCATTGCCAATCCCCTGCATCGGCTGGCCGATGCAGCGCAAAGGGTGCGCAGAGGTATCAGTGCGCGTGAGGAAATTCCGGATTTTTCTGCCCGCCAGGACGAGATCGGCAATCTTTCTGTGGCGCTGCGCAGCATGACCAACGCCCTGTATGATCGCATTGATGCCATTGAAAGTTTCGCAGCCGACGTCAGCCATGAGTTGAAAAATCCCCTGACGTCCCTGCGCAGTGCCGTTGAAACATTGCCTCTGGCCAGGAATGAAGCTTCGCGCACCCGGCTGATGGACGTCATTCAACATGATGTGCGGCGTCTGGACCGGTTGATCAGCGACATTTCCGATGCGTCCCGTCTTGATGCCGAACTGGCGCGCCAGGATGCCTCGCCCCTTGATCTTCGCCAATTGCTCGAAGATATGGTCAATATCTCCAGTCAGACCCGCAAGGGGGCCAAATTTGTTGAGTTGAAACTGGAGATCGTTCCGTCCAACGCACCCAAGGGGCGCTTCATGGTCGACGGCTATGACCTGCGTATCGGTCAGGTCATTACCAATCTGATCGAAAATGCCCGCTCATTTGTCCCTGCAAAGGACGGCCGCATCACGCTTCGTCTCAGTGCCAACAGGGAGGATTGCCTTATCTATGTTGAAGACAATGGTCCGGGCATCAGTACGGAAAATATCGATCATATTTTCAGGCGCTTTTATACGGACCGGCCGGAAGGTGAGGCCTTTGGGCAGAATTCCGGGCTCGGCCTGTCCATCAGCCGGCAGATCATCGAAGCCCATGGCGGCACGTTGACAGCCGAAAACATGATCGATGAAACCAGTGGCAAGCGTCTGGGCGCGCGTTTCATCGTCACCCTGCCGTTGCATCAATCATGATCCCCGCTGCAAAACAGTTACGCTTTTTAACATGGTCCGCAACATTGGGGTTGCAGGTTGGGCAATAAAGCAAAAAACATCCATGCAACGGCGCTTGTTGTAGGCGAAACAGGTGTGCTGATCACCGGCGCGTCGGGAAGCGGCAAGAGCCGGCTGGCGCTGGATTTTCTGCAGTCAGCTATGATCGCGGGCAAATTTGCCGCCCTGGTTGCAGATGATCAGGTGTTTTTGGAACAGCTTGAAAACCGGCTGATGGCCATTGCGCCGGCGCCGACACGCGGCCTCATCGAGATCAGAGGTTCGGCAATCATGAAAATTGCCTGTATGGACAGAGCAATAATGCATCTGGTCATCTCAACCGCCAGCGCGGGCCAGGGTGATAGGTTGCCCGATCTGCACCAGCGTCAGGACGTTTTGCCCGGCCTGTCGTTGCCCCTGCTTCACATGGTTCCCGGGCAAATGAAAAACCCGATTGAATTGCTGGCTGCTTTCGATGAAAATCGATTGCTTTTGTAAAGTCGTCCGTGAAGAATTCCTAACCATCTGTATTCACTGATGGAA